>Ga0302347_1000008_pt1 | contig 577134 bp, 521 predicted proteins | sample PhyWR1_FD_202178 | JGI IMG/M metagenome (GOLD analysis project Ga0302347, IMG submission 202178) | Leaf surface microbial communities from wheat plants in UC Gill Tract Community Farm, Albany, California, United States - DLSL W.R1 (v2)... | ecosystem: Host-associated > Plants > Phyllosphere >... | reverse complement strand
TCTTGCCAGCATATAAGCCAGCTATAGCTTCCTTTTTGAAGCTTTCGAAATCAAAATCTTCTTGTGTTGCCATATTCATGTCGATAGTTTAAAGTTACACTATTGACACAGTTGGTGAAACACCCTCCTTCTCCGATGATATCCATTTTAGCGAACATCTCAATGGACGTAAATTTTCATTGCGTTCATACTTTCCTATAATCTCACGGGAAGCATCAATCTTTTGAGCAAGGTCGCCCTGCGACCATCCTTTTTCTGGATCTACGCTACAACACACCCGAATCGGGTACTCCACAGTTTAACGGCAACATTTCACAGATGGAGTACCTGACGACAAAGGTTGTTCAGCCTGGTTCCAAGAAATTTACCTATACCTACGACAAACTCAACAGGTTAACACTTGCTGCCTCAACACAGGGCGCTCTGGACGAACAGATAACATACGATCAGATGGGCAATATCAACCAACTGGTAAGAGGAGGAACAGGAGGCGGTACATTGAACTACTCGAGTTATACAGGCAACCAGCTGAATACCGTAACGGGCCATGACCCGAAAAGTTATCAATATGACGGGAATGGCAATGCCAGAAGCGATGGCATGGGTAAGATTATTGATTATAATATCCTGAATCTCCCTCGGAGCGTTAGAACTGGCTCAACTACTGTGACTAGCTACGTATGATGCCAATGGCATCAAGCTGAAAGAACTACTGACGGCACTTGGGACTACGAGAACGGGATCGTTTACAGAGACAACGCTATTGCCTTTGTCAGCACTGAAGAAGGCAGGGTTAAACTTACTGGAGGAGCCTGGGAGCTATGAGTACAATCTGACAGATCATCTGGGGAACTCCCGGGTCAGTATCGACAAGTTCCAGGGACCCCGGGTAATTCAGGAGGACGAGCACTACACCTTCGGTTTAAGAAAACCGACCGGTGGGTATGATTACCCCAACAACAATCGCTATCTTTATAATGGAAAGGGGATACAGCCTGATTTAGCGAATCAGTATGACTACGTGGCTAGGTTCTATGATCCGGTAATAGCGAGGTGGAATGTTGTTGATCCATTGGCGGAGAAGATGAGACGTTATGCTCTCTATACTTACGTTATAAAAAACCCATTAAGATTTATTGATCCTGATGGCATCGAAGACACCTCTACTCATACAGAAAGATGGGAACGTGTCACTCAAATGTGAACGTGAGGTACTCCCGTTAGTGAGGCTGGAGGTTGTTTCATCAAGTGTGTCAATACTGAACCTTAAATTATGTTTTATTTATATGGGTTAATTCAAAGGGTTATAGGTCTTGGTGTTTTATTTGTTTTTGAGAACATACAGCGAAAATTTAAAGGTCAAGAGTTTGTTAGTTTCGACGTATACAAAAAGGATTTAGATAAGAAAGACGTCTACGGTTCAGTTACACAAGACTTTGCTTTCGCATTTGCGGGATTCGTCGCGGTTATGCTTGTAGCGTTTTTGATCGGATGTTAATCTCGACGATAGATCAAAGTAAAACATCAGATGGACTGACCTCCTCGCAAAACAGGACCAGGTTGAGATAGAGAATTCAGGCAATTATGAATAGCTTAATAAGGAGATAATTGTCATGAAAAAAAGCAAATTTACCGAGGCACAAATTGGACGTCAGAAACGCTCGAAGCTCTATTTCAGGCTGCTGCTAGGCTTGGAAAAAAGCTGATAAATTAATACAGACTATTGTAGATTTGGTTAAAGAAGCCTCTCTCATTGAGCCAGGGCTTTGCTGTTTATCTGATTGACCACATAACACTTATGCTTGCTGGTTTTATGTTGCAAGTTGTGTTTTTTGGCAGCAGGCCTGATCCGGCAATGCCTTTATGCAGGAGACGCTGTTGTATGCATTAATCGGAAAATTATTTTAGGTGGAAAAAAGTACTAACGACGACTTATAAACATAAGTTTCTACAATTTGTACAATTGTGACACATGGTTGAAAATATCCGCTCTATCTTAGTTTCACTAAACCACTTAAAATGCCTATTTTTCCTAAACCAATCATCCTAAATATTGATGCGCATAACTGCTATAATGATATTGAGATGCATGAGGCTGACTAGAGACTACACCAATCAAGAATAACTGGAGTAACACTACCTAAAGTTTTTCGATATATCCTTTTGTAAACTTTTTAAGAGCTCCCAATATGTGTCATTAAGAATCAATTACAGGGGAAGAATTGGAAGTGCGCTATTCAGGTATGTTTATGGCAGGATAATACATGAACGTATGAATTTTATTGATTACGCTCCTGCAAACCACCTCTGTTAAGCGAGGCATACAATATAGTTCTCCCCAAATAATGTTAGAGGAACCATATATGTCAACCGATCCGATGAATAAGAACCCTATTGATACTCAAGAATGGCAGCTCGCCTGGCCCTTTACAAAAAAATGGAAGACAAATTCCAGGTGGGAGGGTATCTGTTGCGAAACTCGTTCAAGAAACAAGAAAAGCAGGAGAATGTCGTACGTTAACCAGGTCGTGATGCATTTCAATTTAAAAGTCATGTTGATAATAATATTTTATATTATTTCAGAACATGGAAACACAACGTTTGCACAGCAAAGAAGTCCAAGTCTACAAAAGGATCTGATAAGAAAAGTCAAGATCGCTATTCAGGCAAAATCTACTAATTACGATGTCCATGAGGAGTATTACAAGAGTGTAAAATGGGATACTAACATCGTTTTCAGACAATATGATGCCTTGATAAAGGAATTTCCGAAATCTTCCATGTTGCCATTGCTGTAGGCAAAGGATTTCTTCAGTCCGCGCGATCAAATTTTTTTTTACTACAGGCAGTGGCTGTAGATTCATCTTTTGCTGAGGCGTGGTGGCTATTGGCTCTAAAGGAGCTAAAAACGGGAAGTGAGACAATGTTACGAGAATATGTAAAAAAGGCGGCAAGTTCTGATCCCTCCAATTCAATGTATGCGTATACATACGCGACTCTTTTACAGGATAAAAAGAAAAGAGATTCGCTCTTAGTGGAAATTGCTTGGCGGTTTCCCCTGAAACCAGAAGGAGTACTTGCTCTAGAAGCGTTGGCTGATAACACTAGTGGTGATGAATGTTCTGTTTATTACACCATCTTATACGAAAGGTGGCTCTTTTATAAAGCAGGGACTATTTCAAGCCAATCAGCTGAATATTATGAAGGTGCGATGGCGTCGTATTTTAATCAATTAATAAGATCTAATACTATAAAAGCCTATGAACTCGCTCTTAGGATGACCTTGGAAGTTAAAAAAAACAGACATCGGTGGCGTCACAAACTTGAGGTCAGCCAGGGTTTAGCTGAAGGAGAGAAGTTGATGAACCAGAAAAATTATAAAGACGCTCTTGAGGTCTTGGGAAAGATTCGGGTAAAAAGTTCTTATTACGACAATTATGTACCCATTGGAGAAAAGATTGAACTACTTAAAGCCCGCGCAGCAGATGCCCTTGGCTTGATATCTGTTGCTTATGACAGTTTGCGTGTGTTTTATTGCAACGAACCAAGTGATAGTGTTTACGCAGCATTAAACTTCTACGGTACAAAACTCGGCAAGGATAGTGTTGAAGTTCATCGAGATCTACTTAGATCCCTTACCGTAAACAAAGAGGCTGCAACAGATTTTACTCTTGAAAAATATGATACTAAGGAAAAGATCACCTTGTCGACGTTGAAAGGACACGTGGTGTTTCTTACCTATTGGTTCCCAGGCTGCCCACCTTGTCAACGGGAATTTCCTCACTTTGAAAACGTTATTAGGAAGTTCAAGGATCAAGGGGTGATTTATCTAGGTATTAATGGAATTCGCAGCGAGGACGAATATGTACTTCCGTTTATGAAAAACCAAGGATATAGCTTTATACCTTTAAAGGAAACAGCAAATAGGGATAAGGGCAACCTGCCAGCTTACTCCTATCCAACTAACTATCTTATAGATAAGGAAGGAAGGGTTATCTACCAAAATTTCAGAATTGACAAGTATAATGAAAGCATGCTCGAACAGATGATATTGTCACTGTTATGACGAATAATCTCGGCGTGTAACAGAACTTATTATTAGTGTAATTCAGAAAAATATATGACAGTGGTTCAAAGGTCCCTTAGCTGGTGGTCGCAATTTTACCCCATTAATTTTCTATAGTATCACACTATAAAAGATTCATTATGAGAAATATACTTCTAGGAATTTTGATGTTTGTAGTTGTTAGCTGCAACAGAGAGCCTGTTGAAAACGCTAACAGATCCAAGGAAAAGATTAATAAGATTTTATATCAACCACATGATGGAAACAAGATTGCAGATATCCCTCTGGTGACGACAATTGGTCCATCAACGAACTCAAAAAGCGCAACATCTGGTTCTAGCATGGATAAAAGCAAGTCTGTCCGATCGAATCTTGTTGGTCTTGGATTTCAGAAATAAATACTGCGCGGAAATTAAGAGTACAAAGCTGGCAAAAATCCTATGACTTATTACAAAAATCGATAAAAGCAGGCAAGATCGGAGATGCCGAAATTGAATACGAAGCCACCGTTATTCTTCGGGATTTGAAGCTATTAAGCGATGCCTCAACTAAAGCGAAGACCTCGATTAAGAAGCTCCTGGATATCTTGCTCGAGATCAAAAGCCGCAATATTAGTTTGGAATATCATTCCTTGGTAGCTATCAAAAAGGAACTGAATACGAATGAAGTTAACACTTACGTTCAGAGAATATTAGAAATAAATAGTGAGGATCAATCTTACAAAGCTGCTTCGTTTTTGAAGAACAAAATTGAAAGGGAATTGACTGACCATCCCGAACTTTATGAAAAACTGGGCGACGATCCCGGCTTCATGACAACCCTTAATTACATAAATGCCTGCACTTCTGGCCCCGACTACTACAAAAATCAGCTCTTAGCGTTTAAATAGTTTATACAGGAACTCTCCCCTTCAAAGCGGTTTCACAAAAGTGAAGAGAACTGCCATATCGATTCTGCATTAATAAAACGGATGGTTGGTTGATGGATACGCTAACGAGAAGATATAGCTCATCGACAAGCTGAACCGATTGGTGCGGTGTGTTTTGTTTGTGATTTAGATCACTGCTCCCGTTAATTGATATCATAGTAGGTGACGAGTCGTATTTGTTACTTAACATGCTGGATATTAGTTTTTTTGATGATGGACAGAACGCTGTTTTTCCTGGCTGCATTGCTTTTGTGCGCAATTTGCGGTTACGGACAATCGTATACAATCAGCGGATCTGTCATTGATTCATCAGGGGTGGCATTGCCCTATGTCACGATCACACTTAGTCGGGATTCACTTATCAAAAGAGGTGGTATTACAGACTCTTTAGGGAAATTTGAATTCCGCAATATGTCTGGCGGTATCTATAAGCTGAATGCTTCATATTTAGGATATTCCATTGCGAGTCAGACCATCAGCTTAAAAGAATCTGTCGTCCTAAAGCCAATTCGTTTTTCTCAGCCGGGCAAAGAGCTGAATGAGGTGCAGGTGTCGACTCGTATGCCCTCTATTCGACGGCGGGCAGATCGGTACATCGTTGACATGCAAAATGCCATTGTAGCCAAAAATAAGAATGCACTTCAGGCATTGAACTATTCTCCCGGAGTCATCGTGGGCAGAAATAATATTATTACCCTAAATGGGAAGGATAATGTAGTGGTTATGCTGAACGGCAGGAAGATGAACATGACGCAGAGCGACGTTTCTTCCTTTTTGAGCAGTTTAAGAGGAGATGATATTGAACGGATAGAGGTGGTATCAACACCAGGTGCTCAGTATGACTCGGACGGTCAGGGTGGCGTTATCGAGATCTATTTGAAGAAAAGTGCGAGGAAGGGGATCAACGGAAGTGTTTATAGTACGCAGGATCAGGCCCACTATTTGTCGCCCTCCGTAGGGACAAATCTGAATTATGGTATCGACAAATGGGCATTCTATGGGTCTCTGGCTTATCGTCGCAGCAGAGGCTTGACTAAGCTGAACGAACGGATCAGCTATCCTAAGGCCTCCGAAAGCCAGTCGTCCTCTGAAAGGAATAGGTCTTTTGGGAAAATCTATAATTATCGGGGAGGTATGCAATTTGCGCCATCTCCGCAACATACGTTTAGTCTCGAGTCATACGGAAATACAGGAAGCGATCAAGCCGACGGGTATTCCTCCGTACGAGTTCAGTCGCCCCAGGTTGATTCAATATTGGTTTTGAATACTGAACGAGAGCTGGAAAAGTCGACAGCGTCCTATAGCCTGAACTATCGGTACAAGGATGCAGATGGGCGGAGCCTGACCTTTATGAGTGATTTAACGAGGGTAAAGAATGCTCCTGTGAATCTCTATGATTATTCAGGAAGTGATGACTATTATGTGCGAAAGGAACAGATTTCTGACAATGACTACCATGTTTTTAGCTCTCAACTGGATTATACACAAGCGCTTAGTAAAGTTTTTAAGTTCTCTGCCGGAGCGAAGTATTCCCGTCTAAAGTCCGAAATAGTTGAGATTCTTAATGATTGGCATCACTCGGCGTGGGTTCCCGATCCTGCGTATAATTATTCTTTCCAGTACAAAGAGGACCTTGGGGCAGGGTATTTTAGTCTGGACTATAAGACGAAGCAGCTGGAAGGAAGTATGGGACTGCGGGCAGAGTATGATCGGCGCCATTTGACGGGGCAAGTGGATGATCATGTCGCTTTCTTTCCTACGCTGTTGTTGAAATACAACGCAAGCGAGAAGCTTTATATGTCTGCTAATTACGGGAAGCGGATCAACCGGGCACCTTATAGATCCTTAGTTCCCTATTTTTCCTTCGCAACACCGTTTTTTATTCAGGAGGGTAATCCGGGATTGAAACCTTCCATTGTGCAGGCCTTCGGATTTAATGCAGGTTATTCTTCGTTTTTTCTATCGTTGAACTATGACCGGATATCAGACAATATTTATTATTTATCGGAGTATGATCCCTCCACTGGAATCAGGCATGGGCGCAATGAGAATATTGAGCAAGGACAGATCTTCAGTGCGAACCTGACCATTCCTTTGACTTTATTCAAGTGGTGGGAGACTTTTACGAACGGGCTGTATCGCTACAAGCGTTTTGAAGATCAGGAGTATTTGCTCTTTTCTAAGAATCGGATGGTGATGATACGATCAGGCCATTCGTTTGCATTGCCTGCAGATATTAACCTTGAGGTTACGGGAACAGTAATGAGCAGTCCGCTGGCCGGACCTATGATCAAGCAGCAGAGCGGGTTGATGTTGGATGCCGGAGTGGCGAAAGATTTTTACAAAAAGAAGCTGAATGTTTCGGTGAGTATGGAGGATATAACAGGTTTGCTGAACCATTTTCGAGAATCGACGGCTTATAACGGTTATCTGAGCAAGTCGGTTCAGTTCTCAAATTCACAGTTGGTGTCGATCTCTGTGAGGTATAGTTTTAGTGGAGGGAAAGCTTTGAAGGTAGGGAACAATAAGAGCTCAAGCCAGCAGGAACAGTCCAGGTTGAATGAAAAGTAGCGGGTGATTTGGGGATATGCGTATGTTTGTTTTAATTGAGAGATATCCAGTTTGCTTATGACAAATCTCCTTAAAGTCACTGTACTTTTTTTAGCCGCAGTACTGTCTGTTGACTGTACGGCACAAAAGTCAGAGAAAATGCGTTTTTCAATCTCAGAGAATAAGCTCGAGAAACGCATTGATATCCTGATAGACGGGCAGCCTTTCACGTCATATATTTATCCGGATGCACTAACCAAGCCGGTACTGTATCCACTGCGAACATCGAGGGGTACATTAATAACCCGGGGCTGGCCTATGGATCCAAGGCAGGGAGAACGCGTAGATCATCCTCATCATGTGGGGATGTGGTTCAACTATGGCGATGTAAATGGGCTGGATTTCTGGAATAGCTATCCAGATATGCCTGCGGACAAAAGAAATGCTTACGGGGTGATCAAGCACCGTCGCGTTCTTCGTATGAAGAGCAGCGAGGTGAATGCAGAGCTGGAGGTGGAGCTTGATTGGGAGAAGCCTGACGGGAAGGTGCTTCTGAAGGAACACACGCGTTTTGTGTTTGCGGGGCAGGGAGATATGCGAACAATAGAGCGGGTAAGCAAGCTAACAGCTGTTAGTGAGGACGTGTTCTTCGCTGATGATAAGGAAGGCTTGTTCGGGATACGGCTGTCGCGGGAATTGGAGCACCGCTCTGATGAACCCTGGATTTTTACGGATTCTTTGGGCAGGGTAAATAAGAAGGTTGCTACCAATAATGAAGGGATTACAGGTGTCTACAGAAGCAGCGAAGGAAAAAGTGGGAACGATGTGTGGGGAACCAGAGGCAAATGGGTGAGTGTGGATGGGGTTATTTCTGGGGAGCCTGTTTCGGTAGCCATACTAGATCATGAGAGTAATCCTGGGTATCCTACATACTGGCATGCTAGGGGATATGGGTTGTTTGCTGCAAATCCGTTGGGGCAGAGGGTGTTTAGTAATGGGGAGAGGGCGCTGAACTTCAAGCTTGTTAAGGGAAAGTCTGTGACTTTCAGCTATACGGTGTTGATTAAATCAGGCGGCCCATTGACGGAGGAGATGTTGAATGATGAAGTTGAAGGGTTTAGCCGATAGATTACTAGGGTGGTTTGTTGTATACTGAACCGGCAACAATGTAAATGAGACCACGAGATTCAGGGAATGAATTTTGATTTTCGAATGCTTAAGAACTAGAATAGCTATGAAACTACTTAAATTTCATAAAACTGAATGTGGTGTTGACTTCCTTCTTAATGTTCTGCATTCGGATGAAGTGAAGAGCAGTTATGTTGATCCAGGAGCTTACGGTACGGATTGTTTTGAGATTATTATATTCAAGAAAGGCAAGGGGGATTTAGTTTTAATCAGCAGAGAATTGAAATCTTGGATAATCTCATTGTTTTTATTTTAAGGGTGGCATTTTCGAATTGGAAAAGGAAGTACCTTGGTTTGAGGGAGGTTCTATTTTCGATGATTGGACAAATCAAGACTGTATATAGTAGAAAAGGAATGAATTTCTTTCTATCTTGGGACCGGTTTACTCTCCCTTATCACTATGCCCCTTATCCGATGTTTTAGCTATTTTCTATTCATTGTTATTTTTTTTTCCTGTAAAAAAGACTCCATAAATACGAGCCAGGATCTGTTCATGGAAGAACCCGAGAAACTATCAGGACTTGCGTTGGAAGCGTCTGCGGTAGGTCAGAACTTTATCGAGGTCAGTTGGGAAAAAGTTTATAGCACCCATTATAAAGCAGTCTCCTATATTGTTAGTTTGAACGGTGAACGGATTGTAAATGAGTTAAATACTAACAAGTTTAGCCTGATCAGCCTACAGCCCGGTCAGGAGTACACGATCAAAGTGACGGCGATAACAAAGGACGGGCTGAGGACAGAAAGAACACTCGTTACGAGGACTTTGCCTGAAGATGTCAAGCAGGTTGATCAGGTGTTTTACAAGGAATATAATATACATAGCTATTCCACCATCCATCCCCGCAATATTGCCCGGTTGGCCGATGGGGGGCATCTATTTTTCGCCCATTTGGTGCATCCCAGTAACTTTATGCCAGATGCCTTCAAACTGCTTGTTTTTTATATTGACAATAAAGGCAATTTATTGTGGTACCGGTTGATTTCTGCACTGGCGCACGGCATTGACCGTAATGTCGGTGGTAGTCATATCATCCTTCATGATCATGACAAGGAAGGGATCGTATTTTCTGGCACTTATGCTTTCAAAATCACCACCAGTAATGGAGACCTTCTCTTAGAAAAGTATTTTAAAGATAGTGGATTAAATGAGATTACGGCTGTCTGCAATGCTTCTCCTGAGCAAATCTTGGTCGGAACTGACGAGGGACATTTGGTTTCATTGAGCCCTAATGATCTGTCTGTACAATGGAAACAAGAGAACGGCAATGAGTTCGGACGCGCTGTGGCTATTAGTGTTGACGCTAAAAAGAATATATATGCTGCATATACAAGTGAGGCCCACTCGTCGCCACAACGAATTCGGAAATATAATGATCAGGGTAAGGTTGTTAATAGCATGCAAATCGATGGTGTTTTTTCAACTGGGTCTTTGATTATCGATGAGGATGAGAGTGTATTCTTTATTTCAAGTGGTAGCGAGATATTTTACAGTAAGTTATATTATTACAAATTTGATAAAGCAGGGAACCTAATAGATGAGAAACGAATTCAAAATGCCGTAGCGTCTGCAAAAGCATTTTTGAACGCCAATAATGAAATTATAGTGCATGGTTCCAGATTCGGACAAGGTCTAGAGGTGCACGGTGGTATCTTAACTTTCGACCGGAATATGAATGTCAAGTCGAGACGTTTTTATACCGATTTGCCCTATCACTTACTAGTTGGACTTACGACAAATGCAGATCGCTCCTATAACCTTTTTATAAGCTATGCACAGACTTACACGTATGAAAATTACAACTTCATATTTATTAGAACAAAAACAGATGGAAGCATTTAGACGTGTATGTTTCCTGTTCTTAATCGTTTTTATTAGCTGTTGTAAGAAGAGCGAGCAAGTGGCTATAGCGGTTCAGGATGTGTTTTTTTTATCAAATAGTTCCGGACAGGTGGATATTAACTATAAGCTTTCTCAGCTTGGCTATCAAGAGACCGGTGTGTATTTCTGGAAAAAAGAACACGCCCGGGGAGGTGAAAAAGCGCAAAGCTATTCGGATAGATGGGGTTTTACATTTGTCGCTATTGGATTTAGAGGCCGATACAGAATACGGTTTCCACGTATTCTATATACAAGACGATTTGGAGAAAACAGATGAAGCCGAATACCTGGTGAGGACACTAGCTGAGAGCAAGGTATCGTACGGACTGAAAATCGGGGCTCAGACAGTTTATTACGATGAGAATGGTATTTTCAGTATAGAGATAGAAGGTGAGAATTTGCATCAGCTTAATCTTTCAGAACTGAAAATAGCTATCAGTGATGCTGTATCCACTTTCGATTATGCTGTAAACACAGGAGGAAGCAGATACAAAATAAAGGTGGTCGGTAAATCGAATAGATTGGTTGATGGACATCGGACATTAAACGTTATCTACCAAGGTAAAGAAATTCTTTACCAGACAGTGGCCCTTTACTATTCAGGCGAGCGATATTGGCTTACTTCCGCTGTTACAAATATACCTGGCTACTCACTTTCCGTATTTAAAAACGAACTATTTTATTTCATGGACAAAAATATCTCCAAATGGAATGAGCGAGAACGGAGTTTGATACCTGTGGGAACTGGAAATTTTCAGGATGCCTTCTATATAGGTGCCTTTCAAGGCTTGGAGTTTGATAACAAGATATTTTTTCCAGCGGTTAGAAAATCTTACCTCCCCCAAGGTAACGACCTTATGGACTTTTATGGCTTTCCGCAGGCGTATTCTTACTCACCCACGGAAAATAGGTGGTTCGAATACCCATTTAGGGAGAAGATGTTCGTTGGGAGGTCTCGTTTGATAAACAATGCGCAGTACTTTATTCATGAAGGAGGACTATTTTTGGCCTATAGCGTCTCTGATGATGCCATTATAGACTTATCAAAACGGGCCTTGTCGGAAAATTATCTATTCCGCTATAATCAAGGAAGTAGGCAGTTTGAGAAAATTGAAGTACCTGAAAGTAAAGTGACGGACTACCATTATATTTCATTAGGCAGCCAATTATTCATGCTGGGATTGTCGCCCGTATATGACCAGGGGTTTCAATTAAGCTCCACATTATGCGTGTATAAAGTAGGTGATAGATTCCAAATGGAAGAAGTTTACAGAGGGGGAACGATATATAATCCTGAAACTTTAGTAGTGAAGCTCATTACAAAGTACGAAGGGAAGATTTTGATGATGACTTCTACTAATGAATTTTTGCTCTTCGATCCTGATATCAATCAATTGTCTAAGATACATCAGAGAATCGCGATACCGGAGCAATACTTGGAAGGCTTCTTTGAATATAATCAAAAACTACACCTATTCACCAATAGAAGTGTTTATGAAATTGTGATTACAAAGTCGGTAAAATAGCTATGACCGCCTACTGGGAACGCTTAGAATACTGAATGCCTCAGGTGCGCTGAAGTGTCACGTCGGAGGGTCCACAGGCGAATATAGGGATCTTACAAAAGGTACATCTGACTTTTCTGGACGCACATGGCGGCTTATCGGGGTAGTGGTCTTAACTTTAAGGTGGAGTGGTGGCCTATAAACAAATAGCAAAAAAGAAATAATGAAAACAAACGGACTCACCTTAGGCGGTAAGCTAATAGGTATCTTGTTTTTTAACATATTAGTCGGGCATTATTTCCCACCAACCGGTATTTTTTCTATCCCGATCGTGATCTCCCTAGCTACGGGATTAATTGTTTTTAATGATAATGATCTTACTATTTTCCAGCAAATACTTCTTGTATACGGGTTTATCGCACTCAATGATATTGGTACTAAGTTATTTGCAGGCGGAATTCATGATTGGCAAGGTCTAGGCTGGATACATGCAATGCTTTTTGCTAGTCTGATCCCTTGTTTTATAATGCTGGTCATTGGTGCTTTCCGTGATAAAACCACCTCTGTTAATATGAAGGTATTAAGCCTTTCATTATTTCCATTACTGATTTATGTACATCTAGTACTATTTGTTGAAGTTGGCCTCGTAACGCATGATTAACTAATACGAATGAACCAGGGTAAACTCTCTACGATTTATCTGCTTGGGAGATATAAAAGGGGGGACAAAAAAGAATATGATCTTCTAAACTCTCAAGTTCGTGCTGGATTGTGGTGTCACATGGTTGGTTCGGCTTTGATGGGGATAGTTTTTTTTAATGGGCTTGTTCTATATGTTATAGATATGGATGAAGTTATAAGATTTTTAATCTCACTTCTATTGTAGCAGGTATAGCGATTACCAACGAGCAATCCAAATATCTACAACTAAAAGGATTTTCGTTGATACTTGCTTTCTTTAACGGGACACCTTACCATCGGTATGGAACTGATGTTGCTGTTTTAAAGTAGCTCCGTGCATGCAGCGGTGAGCATGGAGTAGACATTTTCGGAAAGATCCAAAGATAGGTCAGGTGTTAATTAGTGTTAATAATATTAGTGTTCTGAAAAAGAATATCCTAAATAATTACCTTTATTCAAAGGGCTAAGCTCGGCAAAAGATTCTGAGCTCGATGTTCTTGCTTTAAGACCTAACCATTATCTATAGAATGATGAGAGCTTATCTCCATAAAAATTTAAGAATCCAGCATAGCTTGCTGACTTGGATGGTAAAATTGCCTGACGAATAAGCAGCCCTGGTGATAAGAACGGTTTTCTTAGAAGTGCAGGTTCAAAAAGGGCGCCCGCTCGCATAACCGCAGCAGGCTATTAGATAACTACGGCAATTATAATTACTAGAATAGGGATAGCCCGTGCGTAGAGGCATTTTATGGTTGAAAGTCTCACCATATTGTACTTCGACCTTATGAGGGTTACAATTCACTTAAGATGCTTATGGATATATACCAGGGGTACTTTATATTATTTTTGATATTAGGTATTTGCATAACCGCCATTCTTGTATTGATCCGGTGGAAGAGATCGCGGCTTCTAAATGGTTTGAAAAACAGTTGGGGCAAAGAGGATACCCGTTTCAGAGACTTCAACCAAATATCTGCTTACCATAGGAGCGCTTCTAATGAAAAATATCGCTCGGTAGATAAAACTACCTCCTCAGACCTGAATCTTCATGAGGTGTACTCAAAGATCGATAGATGCAAGTCTAGAGTAGGGCAGCAGTATCTTTACTCTTTGCTACATTCTCCTGTTTTTGATAACGATATTTTAAAGGAACGAGAAATCCTTATCAGCCTGTTTCAAAACAATATCGACCTTAGATTAAGGACACAAATAGAACTTTGGAAACTGAACAAGCATTTAACCTATTCAATACCAAATCTGATATTTGACTGGGCATTAGAACCTTTAAAGTATAGGCTGTTTGTGTTCATTCTTAGTATCACACCTGTTCTTTTGGTGCTGCTAGGTATGTATTATTCAAGTAGTTTTTACCTTTTACTTCCCGTTTCGTTCCTGGCTAATCTGATTGTTCAATACAAAAATAAGGCAAAGCTGAGGTTCTTCATGACTCCTTTTGCTCAAATAGCAGCACTCAGTGAATCTTCTAAGAAGATAGAGAATTTAGATGGCGCCTTAAGTCTCTTTGATTTGGAGAAAGCCCATCAAAAGTTCAAGAGTTTAAAATTGACCCAATTCTTGTTAACGAGCGACCACCATGAGCACAATGAGTTTTCTTCGTTCGTAGCGTTATTACTGGAATATATTAAGATCACATTTCTTTTGGAGATCAATTTGTTAGACAGGTGTATGAAGATAGCCTCTTCTTTTCGCGAAGAGATACATGAACTATACAAGTATATTGGATTAATCGATTCATGTATTTCAATAGCTTCATATCGACAAGGGCTTGATTTTTATTGTATTCCACGATTTGATCAAGTAGCCCGGATAAAAGCTGAAGATATTGTACACCCATTGATTAAGGATTGTGTGGCCAACAGTATCAATACGAATGGAAAGAATGTATTAATCACTGGTTCTAACATGTCGGGTAAGACTACATTTATCAGAACCGTTGCGCTTAACGCGATACTTGCTCAATCTATCCATACTGTTTGTGCAAAATCGTATGAGACATGCTTATTAAATGTATCAACTTCGATTGGGATTAGCGATGACGTACTTCTTGGAAAAAGCTATTATCTGAGCGAACTCGAATCAGTCTATAATTTCATTGAACGCTCAGATGAGTCGGGAACTGTAAACTTGTTCGTTATGGACGAACTGTTTAAGGGTACTAACACTGCTGAACGGATCGCAGCCGGACAAGCCGTCTTAGAATATTTAGGTAGGGGTAATCATATAATTTTCGTATCTACTCATGATCTTGAACTATCTTCTCTCCTAAACTCTGGTTACGATTTATATCACTTTACCGAGGAGGTGAATAATAAAGGCTTCTACTTTGATCATAAGATTAAGAAGGGCATACTTAAAACAAGAAATGCAATAAAGCTATTGAACTACTTTGGCTATCCGGAAGAAATAATCCGGTCTGCAAACGCTTATATCCGATCGGCTAATAGTAATGAGTAGATCAGCTTTCCAAAGAATAACGAGCCCATCCATTTTCAACAATATATCTTACTGTATCTTAAATAATTTATTTACTATTGAGGGATTTATGGAATTTAAAAATATCTGTCTTGTGCTTCTATCTTGTTTTTTTCCAGGATTCATATTAGCACAAACCCCCGTTTTTGAAGGTCGGGTGATGCATGGAAAGGAGGCTGTTTCTTTTGCAACAATTGGCGTAAAGGGCAAAAATATTGGAACTGTGGCTAATGAAAATGGCTACTTCAAACTTATTCTACCTACAGATAAATTGTCGAAGGATAATGATACGATAATTGTATCCAGTATTGGTTTCATTGAAAAAAAGCTATCAATTGATGAAATTGGAAGGACTGTAGGTGAGTCCCAAAAGGTGTTTCTGGAGAAGGATGAATTCCTTCTGGAAGAAGTTAAAATCAAACCTGGGAAAGTCAAGGTAAAGCGATTTGGTAACTCACGAGTAGCACGCTTAACAAGTCATACCATCTTCCCTCGTAGCCAGCAGGTCGATGATGCTCTAGGACGGGAAACCGGAATGGTATTAAAAATTGATACTAATATAACATTGAGAGATTTTAACATATATATTAGTGGAAATCAGTTTAAGAATGTACGATTTAGACTGCAATTTTACGACCTTTCGAATGATGTTCCTGTGCTGATTCCGGTAGGGGATGACATCTTGTTTGATATTGGCCCTAATAGTGGCTGGATTAAAGTTGACTTAAAAGAACACGATATAAGCATTAGGGGGAAGGAGAAAATTGGTGTCACTATCCAATGGCTGACGAGCGAAAAATTGGATGATAATAGCAGGTTTCTATCGATCTCGGGTTTTCTGAAGGTTTTCTCATTGGGAGGTCTATATCGACCAAAAAGTCAAGCCCTATGGCAATATTCCAAATGGACTCTTAGTTTATACTTGACAGCAGATTCATTTTCAAGGTGATATAGATGGGGGTGACGGATAATTTTGAAATGATTGTTCATTACCCTGAATCTATAAACTACCACATTTTTTACAGCTGTTTTCAGGGAAGATCACACCATGAAAAAAGTAATTAGATAATGATTAACTTACAAGGGTAACTAAGCCGATAGTATTTCCGCATGTGTAAGTCTCTCAGAACGCTCACTCTCGTATTTATAGGATTAATCATTTTTACCTCCTTACATGCCCAGGTGGCTGTTAATGTGTTCCCTGCGAACGGGGCAGAAAACGTTAACCCAGACACCCGTCTCATTCTCACTTTTAACGGGAGTTTTAAGCTTCGTAACAAAGGTCAGATCAAGATCTATGATTATGCAACCGACGAGTTGGTGGATATGCTCGATATGAGCATTCCTCCTGGTCCAAAAAACACCCGCACCCCCGCACCTTATGATTCTTTGATTTATAACTCGTATGGGGATCAAATGTATTCTGTGAAAGAACCGGATACTAATCAGAATCATGTATATCAGAAAAACTATATAGGGGGCACTATTGAAGTTGATGCATTCCACTTTTATCCTATAATTGTTCGCGGACACTCGGCCATCATTTGTCCGCATAATAACAAGTTGAAATACAACAAAACGTATTATGTACAGATAGACCCGGAGGTGTTTTCCAACAGCAATGTCGCATTTCAGGGATTCAAAGGAAAGAAGGCGTGGGTTTTCAGTACAAAAAAGCAGGTGCCCCCACTTGCAGCGAAAAGCTATGTTGTATCAGCGGATGGCACAGGTGATTTCAGCACCGTTCAGGGAGCCGTTGATTATATCCCTGAAAAAAATCCTGACCGGAAGACTGTCCATATCAGGAATGGGATTTACGATGAAATTGTCTACTTCAGAAATAAGGAAAATATCACTTTCGCAGGTGAAGACAGAGAAAAGGTAATCATTAACTATGCGAATAATGGTGTTTTTAACACCCGCCTGATGAGTGCTGATCCGGCTCTGTCTAATGGCAGCCACAGTTTAAGGGCTGTGTTTGCGGTACATAACTCACATGGGATTCAGTTGCGGGATCTTACTTTGAGGTCTCTTGGTGAAAAACCGGCGCAGGCAGAAGCTCTTCTAGTTATTGGTAAAAAGAACATCATAAGCGGGGTGAATATTGAGGGTTCCGGGGACGCGTTGCAGGCAACCGGTACGATCTATGTGCGGGATTCGAAGATACAGGGCTTTGGGGATAACGTGCTTGGATATGGAGCCGTCTTTTTCGAGAATTGTGATTTTGTATCTACGTACGGACCTCATTTATGGGTTCGGAACACGCAGGCTAATCATGGGAATGTGCTACTGAATTGCACCTTGCGGACAATTGGCGATGTGGAGACTACCATTGCCCGCGCACCCAACAGCAATGGGTTTTCTTATCCGTTTGTTGAAGCTGTTTTGATTGACTGTAAACTGGACGGAATAGTGCCGGAAGGATGGGGAAAAGTAGCGGATGAGACTAAGGATATTCGCTATTGGGAGTATAACAGTACTACGCTGGATGGTAAACCGATAGACAGTAGCAGGCGTCATGCTGCTTCGCGTCAGCTTGATCCGGAGAAAGATAAAGAACTGCTAAAAAAATACCGCACTCCGTCGTATATCCTGGAAGGTTGGTCTCCGGTCATAGAATAGCCTTATGAAATTTGTAATAGATAGAGAAACCTACAACGATCTCGAGATCTTCAGTAGTCCGGAGTCTAGTCTTTTTTCCATCCTGAACCACACCAAAACATCTGGAGGAGAGAGACTGCTGAAATCGACTATGCAGGAAGTACTCAACGATTTGGTTGAAATTGAGAAGAGAAGGGATTTGCTTCAATTCTTTTGCGGGGGGAATATTGAACTCGAAGTGGAGAGGTATCAAATGGAGAACATCGATTTCTACCTCTCTCAGTTTAGCAGGAGCTGTCTTAAAGATAATGCAATCGATGCGTTTTATGATCATTGGTCCTATAAATTTACGCCCAGTCAGGATTATTATCAGGTCACAACAGGAGTAAAAGACATCATTCGCTTGTTGAGATCGCTCAATGATTTTGGCGCAAAGGTTCGGAATGAGATAAATGGAGACCTGATCATGAAAGATGGGCATGAGCTGGAGAGATTGTTAGCTGACAAGATAGTAGCAAGAAATCTTTATTCGGGTAAAGATATCGGCTTCCGGGATCTGAGCTACCTGGATAAATTGTTCCGCGCAAGAGAAAAGTTACCTCTTAAGCAAATTGTTCAATGGGTCTACAGGATTGATATGGCAACTGCTCTGTCCAAACTGGTGAAGGAAAAAGGATGGTGCCTTGCGGACTATCTCAGAGATTCGGAAAGTGTGTTCAGCGGTGAAGGGATGTTTCACCCTTGTATAAACCGGGCTGTCAGCAATGACTTCACAGTGGGCAGTCAATTAAACGTGACCTTCCTGACGGGCCCCAATATGGCAGGCAAATCCTCGTTTTTGAAAACGATCGGAATCTCAGTTTATCTCGCACATCTCGGCTTCCCTGTTCCGGCAACAAGATTTTCAACTCCGGTTTTTAACGGGCTGGTGACTACGATCAATTTGCCTGATAATATTCACGAGGGATTGAGTCATTTTTACAGTGAAGCACAGCGCATTCGCAATACGGCAATGAAGTTATCAGATCCGGGCAGGCTATTCGTCATATTCGATGAATTATTCAGAGGGACTAATCTCAAAGATGCGTTCGAAGCGACGATTCAGCTGATCACTTCTCTGGCGAAAATAAAGCATTCCACTTTTCTCGTATCAAGCCATCTGGTAGATATTATTCCTGATCTGGCAGGAGTAGAAGGGGTGGTTTTAAAATGCTTCGATTGCTCATTTACGGATGGCCGGCCCGTGTTTTCCTACAAGATCAAGGATGGCGCGTCGAACGAACGGTTGGGGATGTACATCCTAAGAAACGAAGGGATCTTTGAGATTCTTGAGGGGGTCGTCGGCGAGAAGATGATGAACTAAGATAAAAAGGATATGAGAACTCTCTGCAGATTCGGTTTGTTGTTAAGCATCAGTTTTCTAGTCGTACCAATCCGGCTTTGTGCGCAGTCGATTACGCTTAAAGATGGTGAAAAGTGGTTTGGAGGAGCTGTTAACGAAGCTCATTTGATGCCTTGTCAGGACGGCTACAAGTTGAATATGTACGGTGATGTGGATGGACGTCAATGAGAGTATCTATATTGAAGGAAAGTCCAAGAAGTATGACGAGTGGGATAAAGCCAGCGAATGGTTTGAGAAGTACGATCATCCCTTATGGAAGAAGTACGCGAATCTGGCTGAAGGTGCCGGTCACGGCGGTATGGACTGGTTTGTGTTCAATGCCTTCGTACAGGCAGTTAAGCAGCGTAAGCAAACGCCGATTGATATCTATGATTCATTGACCATGAGTGTTATTACTCCATTGTCTGAAAAATCGATTGCCGATGGTAATATGCCTCAGGAGTTCCCTGACTTCACAAAAGGAGCCTGGAAGAATCGCAAGAACACTTTCGCTCTGGATGACAGTGGATTTTAATTCATGAAGCTGTAACACTTCCCCTGAATTTTTCATCTTATATATATACGCTAGTTAGAAATCCTAATATTAACCATATTAATCCCATAAGATGAAAAATTTAGTTATGCTCTTATTGACTGTTGGTTTGGCCGTATCGGCCAGGGCTCAGTTTAATGCGGACAAAGATCCGCTTATCACCAGGTCTTTGAGTAACCAGGCCATCAACAAGGTCGTTGCACGTACATCAGGCGGCAGCATTACTGTAACGGGGGTGAGTGAGGGCGAAGCGAGGCTGGAAGTTTATGTAAAACCTTCGGGTATGAACTTCGGTGGTGCTTCAAAGTCAGAGTTGCAGGAGAAGCTGAAAGAGGATTATGATCTGGTGATATCACTAGCAAATAATCAGCTGCAGGTAACAGCTAAGTCGAAAAATCATGTGAACTGGAGACGTCAGTTAAATATCTCATATAAGATCTACGTTCCGCGCAATGTGGTAACAGACCTTTCCACAAGCGGAGGAAGCATCCGGCTTTCTAATCTGAATGGCAACCAGCGTTTCAGGACGAGCGGTGGAAGTTTGCAGTTGAGTAATCTACGTGGGAATATTGATGGCAAGACCTCTGGAGGAAGCATTAAAGCAGAGGCTTGCACTGGTGGCGAGATGACATTGGCTACATCGGGTGGTTCGCTGACGTTGAATGATCTGAAAGGAACTATTCAGGCGAGCACCAGCGGAGGTAGTATCCGGGGCAGCCATATCTCGGGAGAATTGAAAGCTCATACTTCCGGCGGCAGTATTCATCTGGACGATCTTTCCTGTAGCCTGGAAACTTCAACAAGCGGGGGAAGTGTAAACGTATCAGTAGCAAACCCAGGTAAATATTTGTCGGCAAGCACATCCGGAGGAAGCGTGAACGTGAGTATCCCGGGTAACAGAGGGCTGGATCTAAAGGTGAGTGGACAATCCGTAAAGGTGAGTCCTTTGAAGAACTTCAACGGAACGACAGACAAGCGCCACGTGACCGGAACCGTTAACGGCGGAGGTATACCTGTGAATGTAAGCGGAAGCGGGAATGTGAATCTTTCCTTGTAGCTTTGTGGGCTCAAGCTCTCTTTCATGCAAACCTTAAAAGACGTTCATCTTCAATTTGCCTCGTATTTTAAAAGCCGGTTCCTGGAACCCTATATTTATTTGGTATCTAAAAAGCTCAGTGAAGGACACATTTGTTTGCGCCTGGATCAGCTAAACGAGGAAGAAGAAGGTCTCCACGAAGGTTGGGAGGGTTTTCTGCATCAGCAGGACAGGCTTGCAGACGAAGAGCTTGTAACGACTGATCCGGAGGGTTATCAACCTTTTGTATTGCATAACAACCGACTTTACCTACATCGGTATTTTCAGTATGAAAGCCGGATACTTCAGAGGATTCTGGCGTTCATTAATACGGAAGCGCCTCTTCAGAGCCGCAGAATAGAAGAACTGGAGCTGCAACGTGAGACTGTTCTGGCGTTATTCCATGAAAGCGATCTTGCGGAGAAGCGGCCTAACTGGCAGCTTGCTGCGGCAGTAAATGCTGTACTGCAAAACTTTACTATCATCACGGGAGGGCCGGGTACAGGCAAGACGACCACGGTAGCCAAGGTTCTGGCCCTTCTGTATTCATTGAATAAGTCGTTGAGGGTAGCCCTTGCGGCGCCTACCGGTAAGGCGGCTGCACGGATGGCTGAATCTCTGAAAGCGGCAAACTTTCGTCACAATGATGGACTCACCACTTTTTTTCAAAACCTCGAGCCTTCGACCATTCACCGCCTGTTAGGTCATATTCCGGATTCTCCATTCTTCAAGCATGATCAGCAGAATCCTTTGAACTTTGATGTGATCATCGTGGATGAATCGTCTATGATCGACGTGGCTTTGTTTGCCAAGCTTCTGGATGCGATAGGTCCGCAGACCCGTCTCATCTTGCTGGGTGACAAAGATCAGCTATCATCTGTGGAAGCGGGAAGTTTATTCGGCGATTTGTGTCTCGCTCAAGAAAAGCTGAATGTTTTCAGCAGGGACAGATTAGCGCTGATTAACTCGTTTTCTGAGCCCCTTGCGCAGATAGATAGCGGCGCGGTTGCCGACAACCTAAATCATCCGCTGGCTGAACGGGTGATCGAATTGCGCTTTAGTCGCAGGTTTAAAGATGAGGAAGGCATCGGGAAGTTTAGCAAAGCCATTATTAACAATGATGTTGCTGTTCTAAGAAATTTTATTCATTCGGAAGGCGACAGGGACGTAGCAGTCGATACACTTTATTCTGATAGCCGGTTTACCGATTTTATAAGCGCCTATGAAGGGTATATCAGGGAGCCGGATACGGCTAAGGCTTTGCAGCGCCTGAATGATCTGCGTGTGCTTTGTGCCATGCGGGAAGGCCCGCATGGACTGTATGCTGTCAATCTGAAGATTGAGCGTTATCTCGAGAGCGCGGGACTGATTAAAGCAGATAAGGAATTTTACGAGCACCGCCCTATAATCGTAACTAGTAATAACTACAATCTGGGACTCTTTAATGGAGATATTGGATTGATTCGCGCAGATGAAAATGGGGTGCTCTATGCCTGGTTCGAGGATAAGGATGGGGTGGTTAAATCATACAGTCCGGGTTTCATCACCAACTGTGAAACGGTTTTCGCCATGACCATCCATAAGAGCCAGGGTTCTGAGTTCACGAAGGTTCTGGTGGTGTTACCTGACGATGTGAACAGCACCATCCTTACCCGGGAGTTGCTGTATACAGGAGTGACGCGGGCCCGGGAGTTTGTGATGGTGCAGGGATCTGAGGAAGTGATCGTGAGATCTTGCGAACGCTTTGTTGAACGTGCTTCAGGTATTGTAGAAAGATTAAAGTTAACGGAGGCGTAAATGTGTTTATTTTTCAAAGTATCCAATTCTTTATCGAAGCTGGCAGAGAGTCTTTGTTATGATCTCAGCAGACAGCAATCGGGTGTTTTCCAGCCGCACATCATCGTTACCCAGACAGATGGGATGAACAACTGGCTGAAGCTGGCTTTTGCTGAAAATATGGGCATTGCGGCGAACTATCAGTTCTATAAGCCCAGTGATCTGATCAACCAGATCTATTATGTATTGGGAGGTAAGGGGTCAGGCACGACGCTTTCAGCTGAAAATACTTCCTGGTTGATTTATCATTTGCTTGATGATCCTCAATTTATATCCAGATATCCGGATGTCTCAGGATATTATAAACATAGTGGTCCTGATAGTGATCTGAAGCGAATGGGGCTGGCAGATAAGCTGGCCGACTTGTTTGATCAATACCAGATTTACCGTCCGGAGATGATCATGAAGTGGAACGAGACCGCCTTGTCAGAGGTGGGCAGCGAATGGCAGCAGTATCTGTGGATCAAAGCAAGGAATTTATCTGCCAGGCAGCTGCCCGATAAGACGCTCATAGGAGCCTATATTCTGCAAACACTGCGAGATGGACAGCATATTGATCTGCTTCGTACCTATATGCCAGCAATTCATGTCTTTGGATTGTCCATCACAACGGGTTATCACCTGACGCTTTTTTATGAGATTGCGCGTTATGTCGACTTCTCCTTTCATATTCTGAATCCGGCTCCCGCGGTTTACTGGTTTGAGGATAAGAGTGAGAAGCAGCTTGCCTGGATGAAGAAGAAGGGTTTTGCGGAGCTAAGTGAAAAGGCTATAGGTAATCCTCTGCTGACTAGCTGGGGCAGGGTAATACAAAATACGTTTCATCTGTTCTTTCAGAATGATGATATGCTGAACGTCTATGAAGAGGCTGAGCTTGTGGAGCCCGCTCCGGATACCCTCCTCGGTAAGATTCAGCATGATGTTTTTTACAATCTGGTAGGCGAAGAACGGAACGAGATTTTTCAGGAGGATCTTTTGGATGGTTCGATCTCCATCAGTTCCTGCTTTACTCCCGCAAGGGAGGTTGAGGCCTTATACAATTATCTGGTGCATTTGGTGGACAAACGCGGGGAGGAGTTATCGCCCCGTGACATTGTGGTCATGGTTAGCGACATTGATGCTTATGCCCCCTATATCAAGGCTGTATTCAGCAATGTTCCTTACAAGTTTCAATACACGATAGCGGACGAGAATTTCACTAATACAGATACGGTCAGTAATGCGTTACATTCATTATTCTCTCTGAGCGAAGATCATTTCGGTGCTGAGGAGGTGCTTCAGCTTCTGGACTCAAGCTATATCCGGAAGCGATTCGGGATTACAGATCTGGAGTTGATTCGTTCTGCCGTAGGCAGGGCGAACATACGCTTTGGTATGGAGGGTAGTCCTGTAGATGAGACGGTGTACGTAAGCTGGAAATATGGTGTTCAGCGGCTGATGTATGGAATCTGCATGCTGGGAAATGAAGAATACAGAACAGGAGAGGATGGGTTTTATCCTCTTGACAGCATTGAAGGCTCTGCCTCTTATGAGATCATCCGTTTTTGCCACTTTATTGAGGTGCTGATGGACTTTGTCCGGAGGCGCCGGCAGCCGAGAACAATTGCGGGCTGGGTGCAATACACACAGGATGTATTGGAGAACCTGATATGGGATCCGGAAGAGGGTACGGAGGAGGATTACGAGCTGCTGCTCTCTGAATTGAATAAATACAATTTGCTGAGTCCGATGATGGAGGAGGTGATCGGCTATGAAGTCTTCAGCTATAAGTTCTTGCAAACGATCTCCGGCTCGACAAGAGCGGGAGCATTTGTGCAGGGCGGCATTACCTTCTGTTCGCTCATTCCGATGCGGAGTATACCTTTCAAGGTGGTGGCGCTTCTGGGAATGGATTTTGATAAATTCCCGAGAAAGGAGAATCCGGTGAGCTTCAATTTGTTGGAAAAGGATAGAAAGCGTGGAGACCGGAATGTGAAAGAGAATGATAAGCATCTTTTCCTTGAGACGATCTTGTCTGCTCAACAATATTTTTATATCAGCTATATCGGGCAGAGTGCACGTGATAACACATCCTTACCACCTTCAGCATTGATAGATGAACTGATTGATTATATCGAATCGGGTACGGTGGAGAAAGTTTCTGTTAAGGAAAATCTGATTACGCAGCATCCGCTTCATAGTTTCAGTCAGAAATATCAAGGCGGGGCGGGCCAATTGTTTAATTATATCACGCATGAGGGCTCGGCCATTTCGCTGATCGGCCGGGGAAAGCAGCATGCTGTGAAGGAAATCTCAGAAGTATCTCTACGCTCGCTCGTATCTTTCTTTAAAAATCCTATTAAGGCTTATTATAATGATGTGCTGGGTATCTACTACCACGTGGATAAGGTGCTGATGGATGAAACTGAGCTTTTTGAGCTGGATAAATTGCAGCAGTGGCAGTTGAAGCAGGACTTACTGAGTGTGGAAGCTATAGATGCTGATGCGCTGAGGGGGAGGCTGGTGAAAACGGGTGGGTTGCCCCTGAAGAGTATGGCTGAGATTACCCTGGCTCAGCTTGAGCAGGAGGTGCTGCCGGTAAAGTCGCTTTTCCGGGATTGTATTGGGGACGCTTGTCTGAGGAGCATTTCCCTGGAAATTGAACTTTCAGGTGTCGTATTGAAGGGGAGCCTGCAACAAGTTTATGGAGACATGCTTGTTTATGTATCATGGTCGAAGCATGAAATGAAATATCTGATCGACGCCTACATTCAATATCTGTTTGCCCGGGCTGCGGGTGAGGCGTTGTCGCTCTTTTTTGTCTCGGCAAATAAGGGCCAGGTCTATCAGGGAGCTGAGATGAGCCAGGCTGAAGCCTTGGCGAGCTTGTCGGAGCTGGTAGGGCTGTATCAGAAAGGTCACCGTAAGCTACTTGCATTTTACCCCGATTTTAATGTGGAACCTCAGGAGTTTGTCGGTTTTACGAGGGAGAAGTTCAATACCACAGTAAAGAAAAAGTTTGGCGACAGCATGTTTCCATGCAGGGACACGTATGCGATGAAGGAATTCGAAAAAGGATTCTTTTTTAAAGATGAGGTTTATCAGGACTTTATCCTGCACACAGAGACGATCCTGACGCCTTTAACTGAAATATTTCCAACATATTTTAAGAATGGCGGCAACTCATAAATTTGAAGATTTTAATGCTATTCAGGTTCCTCTTCATGGAAGTAATCTGATTGAAGCAAGTGCCGGCACGGGTAAGACCTACTCTATTGCTATATTGATGCTCCGCCTGATCCTGGAGAAGCAGCTACAGGTAAAGGAGGTGCTGATGGTAACCTTTACGAAGGCTGCGGTTGCTGAGCTGGAGGAAAGAATCCGTCTCTTTATCCGTACGGCATATAAATATGCACAGGGAGATTCGATTGCGGATCAGACCATCATGCAACTTGTCGATCAGGCATTGGAAGAACATGGCGATGAAAAGGTTGAGCAGCTGCTCCGTGATGCGGTGTTATTTCTCGACGAGACATCGGTTCTGACCATCCACAGTTTCTGTCAGCAGACACTCACACAATTCGCTTTTGAAACTAAGCAGCTTTTCGGCGCGGAAACCCTCCAGGATACCAGTGCTGTTCTTCAGGACGAGGTGAATAGATTCTGGAGGAAGGAGGTTACCACCTTGCCTGCAGAGCTGCTTCAGTACCTGATTGAGGTTGGTTTAAGCAGACAAAGCATTTTGAATGTGGTTCGGGAGCACCTGGGAGGTAAGCATTACATGTCGTTCCGGGAAGAAGACGAATATTCGTTTTGTGCAGATGAGCATGATGAAATACTCCGGATGCTGAAGGAGCTGAAAGCCAGCAAAGATGATCTTCGGCAATGTTTGGTTGAGCATCTGGGTGAGCGGTCTGAAGAGGTCAGGGAGAAAGCGATGGGCAATTCATATGCGCGTAAGAGCTTGCAGGAGCATTTTGGTAATCCGGAGGCTTTGCTTGACGCCATTGTCAGCAAGAAGGGCACGGGTTATATCCAGAAGCTTTTTCCGGATCTGTTGGAGCGACAGACGGAGTGTGATGATGCTGCGGAAAAATGGAATGCAGAGGTTTTCAAGGTCATAAGCCGCTTTAATTGTATGGCCATTGGCCAGATTTCGCGGGGCATAAGCGAGTTTAAGATGCAAAGCAATCAGATGTCGTTCGATGATATGATTGTGAACTTGCATGAGGCTCTTGTTGTAAGAAAGCAGGATCTGCTGATAAAGGGTCTGAGAGATAAATATAAGGCGGTGTTCATTGACGAGTTCCAGGATACGGATGACCTGCAATATGCGATTTTCCAGAAGGCTTTTGGAGAGGAGACAATTCTTTTTTATATAGGAGATCCGAAACAGTCTATATATGCCTGGCGTAAGGCCGATATCGAGACCTATTTCCAGGCCTTTCACGAGGTAGAGCGACGTTATTCGATGAACACAAATTATCGTTCATCAGCCGCTTTTATTGCTTCGATGAATTTATTCTTTCAGCCGACTGAAAGCTTCGACACATTTTACTTTCAGGGAGCGGCAGACAGCATTGAATATATCCACGTAGACTCTCCTATGCAGAATACTAAAGGAACGCTACTCAGGGATGGTCAGGAAGATGTTCCAATGAGTGTTTTTGAGCTGCCAAACAAAGATGCTATTGCCGATGGTGTGGCTGCCCAGGTGATGGCCCTGCTCGACGGAACGAGCTATGCTATTATGAAGAATGGCCAGAAGCGGGTCGTAAGACCTTCGGATATCGGAATATTGGTTCGCAAAAACTCGGAGGGACAGGCTGTGAAGCGGATCTTGTCTAAATACAATATTCCAGCTGTCACTATAGGAGATGCGAAGGTGCTGCAGACCGAAGAGGCTATGGAGCTGCTTTATATTCTGGATGCAATGTTGAATATTTCGTTGTCGACCATTAATCGGGCACTGCTTTCTCCATTGACGGGTTTGTCGACCGAAGATCTTCTGATTTTGGATGAAGAACAGGCAACTGAACGTTTCGGACATTACAAGTCGACCTGGGAGAAAGATGGAATCTATAATGCGCTTATGGACTTTATCGCCGATTTCAATGTGCAGCAGAATCTGCTTAAAGGCGATGTGGAAAATGGAGAGCGGATTATTACTAATGTGTATCAGCTGGTGGAGCTGTTTCACAAGGTACAATCGTCTAAAATGCTGAGCCCTCAGGAGCTTTTGAGTTGGTTAAAGCGTGGTATTGACGGTATGGAAACTGAGGGTGACGAATATCTACAACGGGTAGAGAGTGATGATGAAGCGATAAAAATAGTGACCATCCATAAAAGCAAAGGGCTTGAATACAATATTGTACTGGCACCTTACCTGGACTTTACATTTTTCGATAAGCGGGAGATATTCAGCTTTAAGCATCCTGAAATGCGGAAGTATGTTTCTGCAGTGAAGCGGGAGCTGACGGATACCGACATGACACTCATCAGTTCGCAGGAAGAGCAGGAAAATCGCCGCCTTTTGTATGTGGCTATTACGCGTGGGGTATATAAGTGCTTTGTTTATAAGAATACGCGTTCGAAAAATTCTACCCTCGAAGCGTTTACACAAGGGCTTAAAAATGTGGATGCATCCCTCATCGCGTTTGAAGATGCACCGGAGATAGCGGAGGGTTATACCTTCCGCAAGGGTGAACGTGCATGGAAGCCCTTCGTTTTAGAGTCGCAGGTCAATTTTCAGCTTATACAGCAGAACTGGACAAGGATGAGCTATAGCCGGTTGAACGTACAGCATGAATCTTCTACCCGGTATGTTTATAGAAAGCATAAGAATGCCTATGATGAGTTCATATTTAACCAGTTGCAAAGAGGTGCAAATACCGGAAATATGCTCCACTTTCTATTTGAGACGATCAATTTCACGGACCAGGATAAATGGGGCGATAAGATCGACCAGGCTATAAAGCGCTTTGCGCCGAGGCTTCATGAGGATCTGCCCGTGATGCTGTATACCTTGCTCACACATGCGATGAATGCAGTGATCCCCTTGGGAGGGAAGGAGTTTTCATTATCCGGTGTCCACTTTACACGTCGGATCCATGAGCTGGAGTTTGACTTTACAGTGCCCGCATTTAATCCTTATCACCTGAGGTCGTTATCAACCGATAGTGTAACTGTAGATGTTCATGCTCCAGGTTCCCTTGAGGGTTTGATGAACGGAAAGATCGACTTGTTTTTTGAGCATGATGGCAAATACTATGTACTAGACTGGAAATCAAATTTTCTCGGTGATACGGTGGATGATTATGACAGGGAGAGTATTGGCAGGGCTATGAATGAGAATAATTACCATCTTCAGTACCTCTTGTATACGCTTGCGGTTAAGAAGTACCTCTATACCCGGTTGCCGGAGTTTGATTACGAACGCGATTTCGGGGGTGTGATTTATGTCTTTGTGAGAGGCGTGCGTGCAGGACAGGGAAGTGGCATCTATGTCCAAAAGCCATCGGAGGAAACCATAGCCAGGTTGGAAGGTATTCTCAGTTTGGAGAGCATATAAGTTGACTGGATGTCTTAATTACTTATTTTTGCCGCTTATCGCGGCGGAGTGTGCTGCCAGACAATACTATGAAAGAACAGCTCTTACAATCAGGTGGCTCTTCCACCAAGGAAATTCTTAATAAAACAGCTTTTCCGATTTTATTTACGATCAGCTTTACGCATCTGCTGAATGATTTAATGCAGGCTATTGTGCCTGCGGTTTATCCGATGTTTAAGTCGAATTTCAACCTGACTTTTGCGCAGATAGGACTGATTACATTTGCTTCGCAGCTTACAGCTTCGATACTGCAACCCTTTATCGGGTACTATACTGACCGGACGCCCAGGCCGTTTTCTCTCGCGGCGGGTATGCTCTTTACTTTGTCGGGGCTCATCGTGCTTGCCCTGGCACCGGGATTCGGAACGATCCTGGCGGCGGTTTGCCTGATGGGCGTGGGATCAGCAATCTTCCACCCGGAATCCTCACGAGTAGCTTATCTGGCGTCTGGAGGAAAGAGAGGGTTGGCTCAGTCGATATTTCAGCTGGGGGGGAACGCCGGCAGCGCTATCGGTCCGCTTTTAGCCGCAGTGATCATTGTTCCTTACGGTCAGTTTAATATCCTCTGGATTACCCTGGTATCTGTTCTGGCGATCATAATCTTATTCAGAATCGGTAAGTGGTATAAAGGGCATTTGGTGTTGCGGGCAGCAGGTAATCATCCGGCGGACGTCAAACCTAATCTCTCAAAAGTCAAGATCTGGACTTCTGTAGCCATCTTATTGGTTCTGATCTTCTCAAAATATTTTTATATGGCGAGTATGACGAGCTATTTTACGTTTTATCTGATTGAGAAGTTCGGGGTATCGGTTCAGCAGTCGCAGCTCTACCTGTTTATCTTTCTTGGTTCTGTAGCTGCGGGAACGTTGATAGGCGGACCATTGGGAGATACTTTCGGAAGAAAGTATGTGATATGGTTCTCGATATTGGGAGCGGCGCCATTTACGCTAATGTTACCTTTTGCAAGTTTATTCTGGATAGGGGTCCTGGCAGCCATTATCGGTGTGATTATCGCTTCCGCATTTTCAGCGATTCTGGTGTATGCGCAAGAACTACTTCCCGGTAACGTAGGAATGGTATCGGGGCTGTTCTTTGGCTTCGCTTTTGGAATGGGGGGACTTGGTTCTGCGCTTCTTGGTAAACTGGCCGACGCTACGAGTATTGAGCATGTGTTCTATATCTGTTCTTTCCTGCCACTGATTGGTGTGATCACGGGTTTCTTGCCTTCTCTCAATAAGTTAAAGCCAAAAGTTTAACATGGAGAACATTATACTGGAATTCGACAAGGTTAGTGTTAGAAGTATGAACCAGATCATTTTCAAAGATCTGAGTTTTACGATCAGAGATAATGAGAACTGGGCCCTGGTTGGTGAGAGTGGGTCGGGCAAAAGTGCCTTACTAGAGACGATTGCCGGCAGGCTTGGGATCACCAGCGGGCATATTGATCATACTTACTTTGATAGCAGACCGGTGAATTCAGAAGATGGTATACTGAACTGGCATAAACGGGTGTCATTTGTTTCTTCCAGGCACAGTTTTCGCAATTTGTCTAACACCACAGAATTTTATTATCAGCAGCGCTATAATTCCTTTGATTCGGATGATGCGCCAACCGTTGAATCTTACCTGTCTGGTCTGAACCATCCGGGGGCGAATTCGTACTGGACGATACAGCGAGTAATAACGCGCTTGCATCTGGAAGAGTTGGAGCATGAACAAATCATTAAGCTGTCGAATGGTGAAACGAAACGCCTCCTTCTGGCTGCAGCTCTGTTGAAAAATCCCATTCTTTTGTTGCTTGATAATCCATTGACGGGACTTGATGTAGAGCGTCGTGCAGATTTTAATCATTTGATAGCTGAGATTAACGAGTCGGGTATCAGGATCATTATGGCTACGTCGCCCACTGAAATCCCTGAGGCGATCACTCATGTGGCTGTTTTGGGAGAAGGGAAGGTTCAAAAGCATGTGAGCAGGGCGGAGTTTTCCGGGCTCGAGGAGCGAACAGGCTCAGGTAATACTATCGACGAGACCGAGCTTAGAGAGCTGATTGGAAGGAAGGCTGAAGAACCATTTGAATACATTGTTCGTATGCAGCAAGTCAACATTCGCTACGGAGATGCGGTGATCCTGAAAGATGTTGACTGGACCGTCCGGCAGGGAGACCGCTGGGCACTTGTGGGTGAAAACGGATCGGGAAAATCGACATTGCTTAGTTTGATCAACGGTGATAATCCACAGGCCTATGCAAATGATATTGTACTTTTTGACAGAAAAAGGGGGACAGGAGAGAGTATCTGGGACATTAAGAAGAAAATAGGTTTCGTGTCGCCTGAGCTTTTCCAGTATTTTCCATCGTCAATGACCTGCATACAGGTTGTGGAATCGGGGTTTTATGACACACTTGGGCTGTTCAGGCCATCTAACCCGAGGCTTGCTGAGCTTGCGCGAAGATGGTTAAAACTAATCGGGGTGAATGAAAAGGAGTCGCAGCTCTTTCGGAATGTTTCAGCCAGTAGCCAGCGATTATGCTTGCTGGCCAGGGCGATGGTTAAGAATCCGCCTTTGTTTATTTTTGATGAGCCTTGTCAGGGTCTGGATACGCGTCAGCAAGCGCATTTCAAGCAGGTGGTGAACGCCATCTGCAGAAACAGTAATGCCTCTTTGATATACGTGAGCCATTACGAAGATGAGCTGCCGGAAGTAATTGAACATACCCTGCGTTTATATAAACAACTACTCTAGTTAGGCTGTTTATACAAGTATCATCCTGAGTACATATTCAATTTACATAGGCCTTGTAAATTGCTGTACAAATAGAACGGTTATGCGATTAAATCCGGTTTGTATATATTTTTATCTTAAAGAACGTTATTTTCGTGCGAGGATACGCTCCTTTTTCCTATGAAGATACTTTATGCTATCCAAGGTACGGGTAATGGCCATTTAAGCCGCGCGATGGATGTTGTTCCATGCTTAAAGCAACTGGGAGAAGTGGACATCCTGGTTAGTGGTATACAATGTGATCTGGTGCTGCCCTTTGAAGTGAAGTATAAACTTAAGGGTCTTAGCTTTATTTTCGGCAAAGCGGGTGGTGTGAACCTATGGAAGACCTTAGTAAAGGCTAATCTGCGACGGCTGGTAAAGTGCATCAATTCATTGCCTATCGAAGATTATGATCTGGTGATCAATGACTTCGAGCCTGTCTCTGCCTGGGCCTGTTATATGAAGAACAAGCCCTGTATAGCGCTAAGTCACCAGGCAGCAGTATTATCTCCAAATGCGCCGCGGCCAGAGCATCGTGATATGATCGGGAATCTCGTTCTGAATAATTACGCGCCTTCCAGTGCCAGGCATGGATTCCATTTTCAGTCATACGATGAGCATATCTATACACCGGTAATCAGAAGTCAGGTACGTCTTCAGGAGGTTCGGGACAATGGTCATTATACCGTCTATTTGCCCGCTTATGACGACGCCCGTCTCATCAAGCAGCTTTCGGCTTTTAAGGACGTTCAGTGGGATGTGTTTTCCAAGCACAATAAGAAGAAGCTGACCATAAAAAACATTACCATTCAACCAATTGATAACGAGAAATTCACCAGGAGTATGGCACGTTCTGCAGGGGTGCTGACGGGTGCAGGTTTCGAGACACCAGCGGAGGCATTATACATGGGGAAAAAGATTCTGGTGATTCCGATGAAGAACCAATTTGAGCAGCACCTGAATGCTGCTGCATTGCGTGACATGGGCGTACCGGTGATTAAAAGTTTGAAAGATAAGTATGCACCAGCGATACAGACCTGGCTGGAGTCGGGCAGGATTATCCCGGTCGACTATCCTGATATGACGCAGGAAATCGTTAATTCGGTTGTATATAACCACAGCAGAGAAGAGCCCGGGCAATGGTCTGTGGACGATCAGTTTGGTTCAACTATTCTTTAATTTTGTTTATACAGGAGAGGATTGAATAAGGACGAATTTGGTAAAAGTTTTAAGTGGGGGGTATCTACCGCAGCTTTTCAGATTGAAGGAAGCTGCTCTGCAGAAGGGAAAGGTCCTTCTATATGGGATACCTTCAGTTCCCGGAAGGGGAAAATCCTTCATGGGCAGCATGCCCAGGTAGCTTGTGATTTCTATAATAGATACGACCAGGATCTGGATCTGGTAAAGGCTCTTCATATTGACAACTTCAGATTTTCATTTGCCTGGAGCAGGATATTACCTGAAGGGAAGGGAACAGTGAACCAGAAGGGGCTTGATTTTTATAACCGTCTGATCGATTCTTGCCTGGAACGGGGGATCAATCCCTGGCCTACATTATATCATTGGGACCTTCCGCAAGCATTGGAGGATCTGGGTGGCTGGACAAACCGCGATATAGTGGGCTGGTTTTCTGATTACACAGATCTATGTGCAAGGAGTTTCGGTGACCGCATTGATCATTGGATGGTCATGAATGAGCCGATGGTTTTTACCGGGGCTGGGTATTTTCTTGGGGTGCATGCACCTGGAAAGACAGGATTGAAGAATTTTTTCCCTGCGGTGCATCATGCTGTGTTGAGCATGGCTGCCGGGGCTAGAATATTGAAGTCGGCTAATCCAGAAGCTGAAGTAGGGACCACATTCTCCTGTTCACATATTGAGCCATATTCTCAAAAGTCATGGAATGTGTCGGCAGCAAAGCGCGCAGATGTATTGTTTAACCGTTTGATGATCGAGCCGGTCCTCGGAATGGGATATCCGGATGAGGAGCTTGGTATACTGAAAGGTATCCGTAAATACATGCAACCGGGCGATGAAGAGAAGATGGCGTTTGATTTCGACTTTATAGGGATTCAGACCTATACACGTGAAATCGTCAGGTATTCTCTTCTGACGCCCTATCTACATGCCAAACTAGTGAAGGCGGAGAACAGGAGGGTGCCGCTTACCACCATGAAGTGGGAGGTATATCCCGAGGGAATTTATTCCATTATCAAGAAGTTCAGTGGCTATAAGCAGATTAAAAAAATTTATATCACTGAGAATGGCGCTGCATTTCCAGATGAGCTGCGAGATGGGAAAGTAGATGACCAGGAGCGACTTTCTTTTATACAGACGAGTTTGCAGCAGCTTCTAAATGCAAAAGACGAGGGCTGTCCCGTTGATGGTTATTTTGTTTGGACGCTGACGGATAATTTTGAATGGGCAGAGGGGTATCATCCGCGCTTTGGCCTTATTCACGTTGATTTTAATACGCAAAAGCGGACCATTAAGTCTTCAGGAAAATGGTACGGTGAATTCCTCAAATAAAAAAAGGCGCTTGTTTAAGCGCCTTTTTTTAGTTCTTATGCTTTTCTCAACCGGATCAACCTTGTCCAGTGCAGGAATTTGATCACGGGATAGATCGGGTCCACTTCAAACCAACGGTACCCAAAATTTGGACTATTTGGAAAGCGATGGTGGTTGTTCTGAAACAGTTCGCCCAACATCAGAAAATCGAATGGCGTGGTATTTTTTGAATGATCGTTATTGTCAAAGTTGGCGTACCCGTATTTATGTCCGCACCAGTTGACGATTGCTCCATGGATTGGTCCCATCAGAAAATGGATAGGCAGTAGCAGGTACATCCACCAATGCGTCGCAAATTCCATGTAAAACGCGATATATAACGCTCCGAACATTAATCTCGAGGCAATTGAGGACCCAATACGGTCGATGATCGGCCATTCAGGATATACTGCAGAACCTCTTGCTTCTTTGTCTTTCGTTCTTCTAACGTGGTCTTTAAATGTAAGCACGGTAGCCCACATCAGCTGAAATACATCTTTGAAAAAGTGAGGAGAATGAGGATCCTTTTCCGTATCACTGAAAGCGTGGTGATCGCGGTGCATAGTTGCATACGCTCTTGGGTTCAGAAAGGAGGAGCCCTGGCATATATATGTCATCAAATATAAAACGCGTTCAAAGAACTTGCTCGTGGTGAACACCTTATGGGAGGCATATCGGTGCAAAAAGAAGGTCTGGAAAAAAAGAGAAAGGAACCAGTGACCTACAAAAAATAATAAAATATACATTGGTATTAAAACGTGTAAAGGGGAATACTATTACGTACGGGTAAAATTAAACTTAATCTTGTATAAGATACCTAATTTGTTGACAAATTGTTTTTGATTGAAGTTTCGACCTCTCTTTTTAGTTCTTTATCCAGGTAAAAAGTAGCAAGGGGGACCAGCGACGCGATAAGGTACTTGAGCGCTCTGGCAAATGACCATTTTGCCAGGAAGGTTACTTTTATAACGGCCGCTATGTACAGAACGAACAGAATGCCGTGAGCCCATCCCGTATATTTTACTACGACCGGATAGTCGTACATATACTTTAGTGGCATGGCAACCAGCAGCAGAAATACGTAAGATATACCTTCAACAATTCCTACGAAACGAAGTTGATTGAGGGCTTTAACAGTGGTGTTTGTCATATTTGCTCTATATTAAGGTGTTGTAAGAACCTTTGGCAAAAATCAACAATTGTTTTCAGTATCAAACACCTATTTTTGCCCGCAACATGGATATTACATTGAAGAAACGGTTTGACAGTATCATCTTTGATTTGGACGGCACGCTTTGGGATTCGACTGAAGGTGTTGCTGCTGCATGGCAGTCTGCCAAAGAAGAGTATGGTCACGTGAAAAATGATATTACGGCAGCCAGCATTGGCGGCATAGCCGGTATGGCTTATGATGCCATATACGAATTTCTCTTTCCGGAGTTGAATGATGAGCAGCGTGAGGAGTTTAAAGCAAAGTGTGCAAAAAAAGAGCTTGAGGTTCTAAACAGCAAGGGGGGGATTTTATACCCTGGGTTGGTTGAAGCTCTCGCAGCTCTGTCTGAAAAGTATAAGCTCTTTATCGTGAGCAATTGCCAATCAGGATATATCGAAGCATTCCTGAATTATTATAAGTTTCACGATTATTTCGCGGGGCATCAATGCTATGGAACGAAAAGTCGCCCGAAAGCGGAGAACATCCGCGATGTTGTCAACGACTATCATTTGAAAGCCCCCGTTTATGTAGGGGATACTCAGGGCGATTATGAGTCGAGCAGGAAAGCAGGAGTGCCCTTTATATTTGTCTCTTACGGATTTGGGGAAGTGCAGGATGGCCAGATTGCAACGGTGGACAGTTTGACGCAGCTGGCGGAAGTATTATAAATATGATTGAAAATGATTTGAAATTAGCTCAGCTTACTGAGTTGAGCAAAGGTGATTATAGAGCTTTCTTGTATGATTGCGACGGTACGCTCGCAGATAATATGGGCGCTCATAAGGCGTCGTACGTTCAGGTAGCCGTAGGTGGGGGAGTAACGATAGATCCAGCGATCATCGATGAATTCGCGGGACTTCCGATTCCAAGAGTGGTCGAAAAGATCAACGAGCGTTATGGATCAAACTTTGATCCGCAGCATTTCGAAAAGGAAAAATATAAGATATTTTATAACGAGTATATTGAACATACCAGGCCAGTTCAATATGTTGTAGATCATCTCCTTGCACATGCAGATAAAATCAAGATTGCGGTTGTTTCAGGGGGATCCAGGGAAGCAATTGAAAAAACACTTAACGTGCTGGGCATCGCCTCGAAGGTTGAGGTTTTGGTCTGTGCCGGAGAAACTGCTCACGGGAAGCCTTATCCTGATCCTTTTTTACGTGCGGCAGAGCTGCTAGGCGTAGAACCTGAGGATTGTCTCGTGTTTGAAGATGCCCGGGCAGGGGTTGAGGCTGCTGAAGCTGCGGGTATGGATTGGATTCGTATTGATAAGTTAAACGTGTAAAAATGTGTATATTAGCACACCGGATTTCACACGACATTCGGGTGCTAATTTATAGACATGCCTAAACGTCCTAGCCTTTATCAAAACCTTTGTACGTTCGTATTTTGCTTTCTTACAATCTTCTCTTGCTATGCGCAAGATACATTCACATTTAAGCGGCTTACGACCAAGAGCGGCCTCTCGCAGAGTAATGTGACTAGTATAGTCAAAGACCAGAGAGGATTCTTGTGGTTTGCCACACGTGATGGCCTGAACCGCTATGATGGCTATCAGATCAAAACTTATCACTATGACAGGGAGGATAAAACCAGCCTGAGCAGCAGCTACGTGAGTGTTGTTTATGTAGACCCGGAAGGACGGATGTGGGTGGGCACGTCAGCGGGGCTTGACTTGTACGATCCGATCAGTGATACCTTTAAACACTACAGACCCTACAAAACAGACACATATGTTAAGGCGATTCTTCAGGATCGTGATGGACGTATGTGGATAGGCACTAAAGCAGGGCTCTTTCTTTTCAGTCCGGAAAAAAATCGTTTCGAAAGCTTCTTTCATGACAGTGCCGATCCGAACTCGATCAGTAACAACGACATCAACGTTATCACGCAATTTAATGATCAGTATGTGTGGTTCGGAACAACAAAGGGTTTGAACCGGCTAGATCTGAAGACCAGGAAGTTTAGAAGGTATTTAACAGCCATGGAAGCAGGTCGGCAGATAGTCGGCTCGGTCAAGGGAATCGTAAAAGGGCAGGATGATTTTATTTGGGTTGCACATGAAGGCAGGGGACTTTCTAAACTTGACCAGCATAATGGTCATCTGGTTACTATCAGCAAACGCCATCCCGGCTCGGGTCTGCCGAGTGACAATCTTATTGCCATGCAAATGGGGCGAGATGGAAGATTGTGGATTGGAACGGAATCAGACGGACTGATCATCTATGACTATCTCCACGGCAAATATGAGCAGTACAAGCATGATAGCTTCGATGAAAGCACTATCTCTCACAATATTGTTCGCACTATTTTTCATGATCCTTCAGGTATAGTATGGCTAGGTACAAACAGCGGCGGTGTAAGTTACATCACACGAAATGCTGATAAGTTTATTCATTATAAACCTATCCCTTATCGTGTAAACAGCCTCGGAAATCCCGGTGTAAAAGGTTTTGCAGAAGACGATGATAAGCGTGTATGGATAGCTACAGAAGGAGGGGTTGATGTTTTTGATCCACGTAACAAGCAGTTCAAGCATTATCGGTATGAAAAGAATGTTGTAAACGGTATATCTGATAACAACGTCTATTGCGTGGCGAAGATCGGCAGGGATTCTATGGCATTTGGCTCATTTGACGGAGGGCTGGACATCCTGGATATCAAAACAGGAAAATTTAGCAACTTCAGGAAGGATCCGAAGAATCCAAATTCGCTATCTGATAACCGAATATTTAAAATCTTTGTTGACAGTCGCGATCATGTCTGGCTGGCTACCTGGGCAGGTGGACTAAACCAGTTTAATAAGAAGACCAAAAGAATAACGCGCTATTCTATTCCGCGGGATTTGCAGAAGATGAACGAGGCTCTGATCTATACGATCACGGAAGATACAGACGGTAATATGTGGCTCGGAACAGAGCAGGGTGTATATTTCCTGAACGTGAAGACTGGTGCTTTCAAGAGATATAAGCATAGTAACGAAGATAATGGATCGTTGAGTAATAACATTGTAACATGCTTTCTGCTGGATTCCAGGAAGAATCTATGGATTGGCACCGCCGGTGGAGGGATTAACTTGTTTAACCGCAATTCAGGTAAGTTTACGCTGCTGGGCAGGAAGAAGGGACTTGCCAGTGACTATATACATGGTATAGTGGAAGATCAGGCAGGAGATCTCTGGATTAGTTCCAACAACGGGTTGAGCAGGTATCAGCCGATGACCGGAAAGGTGACTAATTACGGCCTTGCATATGGCCTTCAGGGTCTGGAATTTAAACAGGATGCTACGCTTAAAAGTTCTGACGGATCTATATACTTTGGAGGTATCAATGGTTTTAATGTTATAAGGACCAATGAAATCGCTACAAATACGACCATTCCTAAAATTGTATTTACGGGTTTCAGTATTCTGAACAAGCTTACGAGCCACCGGGACGAAGGCTCCCCCCTGAAACAGGATATTACAGAGACCAGGCATATTGTCTTGCATGAAAAGCAGTCTACTTTCTCACTTGAGTTTGCTGCCCTGAATATGATCGCACCTGAGAACAATCAGTATGCCTATAAAATGGTAGGTCTTCACGATAGCTGGATCCCCCTTGGAAGTCAACGGTCGGTTAGTTTTACCAATTTACCGCAGGGTGATTACACGCTCATTGTAAAGGGATCGAACAATGAAGGGATTTGGAATGAGCACGGTGCAACTATTCAGATACGTGTTGTTCCTGTTTTCTGGAAATCCTGGTGGTTTATTGGTTTGTTAGTATTGCTGGGGTGCGTTGCTATATATGGTCTTTATCGGCTGAGGGTTAAGGTGATAAAGATGCAGAAGTCAGCACTTGAACGTCTGGTTAAGCTGCGTACGAGGGAAGTTTATGCTCAGGCGCGGGAAATTCAGGAGCAGTCAGAGAAGCTCCAGGCGACAAACGAGGAGTTACAGTCGCAAGCTGAAGAGATTCAGCAGCAGGCGAACTATTTGCATGAGCTTAATGAGAAGCTGAATATTCAGAAGGAGCAAGAAGCCGAAGCCAGAAAAGAGGCAGATAAGGCTAATCAAGCAAAGAGTGTTTTCCTGGCCACAATGAGTCATGAAATTCGCACGCCTATGAACGGGGTACTGGGAATGGCATCTCTGCTTTACGATACCGAATTGAACCCTGAACAGCGTGAATACGCGAGGACTATAAAAAGCAGTGGAGAAAATCTGCTTTCGGTTATCAATGACATTCTGGATTTTTCGAAGATTGAATCGGGCAAGATGGAGCTTGATCCCCATGAATTTCATCTCCGTACCGCAATAGAGGATGTGATGGATGTGTTTGCCTGGAAAGCTGCGCAACAAGGTATCGATCTCGTTGTTCATATTGATAAAGACTTGCCAGAGTCGTTTATAGGAGATGATCAGCGACTTGCCCAAGTGTTGATAAATTTAATAGGCAACGCTATCAAGTTCACACATTCAGGCGAGGTATTCCTCGATGTGAGGAAGGGGGAGAACCTGTGTGGCGGGAAACTGCGGGTTCTTTTCGAAGTATCAGATACCGGAATAGGAATTCCTGAAGAATTTCAGACCAATTTGTTTAATGCATTTTCGCAGCTCGATTCGTCGACTACCCGTAAGTACGGGGGGAGCGGACTGGGTCTAGCTATTTCCATGCGACTGGTTAAATTGATGGGCGGTGAGATCAGTGTGAAAAGTAAATTGGGGGAGGGGTCGACGTTTTCATTCGACATGGTCTGTGAACAAGGTAAGCAAGGCCGGCAGGAAGATCTCTCGCCTACGTCGATCGAAGGTAGAAAGATCCTCATCCTGGACGATAATGCCACAAACCTGAAGGTACTGAGTCTACAGTTAAAACAGTGGAATCTGAACGTCAGATGTACCGACTGTGCTTTTGACGCTTTGGATATTATCACGAAAGAAGAGTTTGATCTCATCATTACGGATATGCAGATGCCAGAGAAGGATGGAGTTGGTTTCGCTCTGGAGGTAAGAGAGCGTATCCCGTCTCTGCCGCTACTTCTACTGACCTCTATGGGGGATGATTCGGCGAAGAAGTACCCTGACCTATTCTGTGATGTTCTTACGAAGCCAGTAAAGCAGCGCGTATTGGCGAAGGTCATCAAGCGGATACTTTGCAGTGGTGAGATAAATCCATTTCGCAAACAGCGAGGGGTGGCTCTGGACGGAGGTTTCGCAGAGACACATAAGATGGATATTTTAGTTGCAGAAGATAATCAGATCAATCAGATGCTCATTAACAGGATTCTTAATAAGCTTGGCTATTCGCCGGTTATTGTAGAATCAGGACTTGAGGTGCTCGAGATAATGGAACAGAGGAGCTTCGACCTGATTCTGATGGACGTACAAATGCCGGGACTCGATGGACTAGCTACAACGAGGAGGATACGATCTCAGGAAGCATTGCCGCAACCGATAATCATTGCTTTGACAGCCAGCGCCATGAAGGAGGATAAAGATGCGTGTCTTACTTCAGGAATGGACGATCATATATCGAAGCCAATAAATATTCCGGACTTGGTTGCTCTACTGGATAAATATCATAAAAGGCTACAAATGCAAAGAGCCGAAATGTAAATCCCGGCTCTTTGTTATTGTTGTATATACCTTAATGTTATAGGTAAGATTGCAGAATCTTACTTCTGGATGCGTGTTTCAGGCGCTGAAGAGACTTGTCTTTTAGCTGACGAACGCGTTCTCTTGTTAAATTGAACTTTTCTCCAATCTCCTCTAGCGAAAGCGGGTTATTGCTACCAATTCCAAAGAATAGGATCAATACTTCTCGGTCACGTTCAGAAAGCGTAGCCAATGAACGGCTGATTTCCATTGCAAGCGAGTCATTGATTAAATCACTGTCAGTTCCAGGATCGTCGCTTTGCATGACGTCCAATAGTGTATTCTCCTCCCCTTGTACGAAAGGAGCATCCATAGAAACCTGGCGTCCAGCATTGCTCAAAGAATCCGATATTTTATCGACTGTAGTTTCAAGGATGTCGGCCAATTCTTCCGGAGAAGGTTGGCGCTCGTATTCTTGTTCAAGCTTAGAGTAAGCCTTGTTTATCTTGCTTAATGAACCTATCTGATTTAAAGGAAGACGTACTATACGTGATTGCTCAGCAACAGCTGAAAGAATAGATTGTCTGATCCACCAAACAGCGTAAGAAATAAATTTGAAGCCCTTGGTTTCGTCAAAGCGTTTGGCCGCCTTTATAAGTCCCAGGTTTCCTTCATTGATAAGGTCACCTAATGTTAATCCCTGGTTCTGGTACTGTTTTGCTACAGAAACAACGAAACGTAGATTCGTCTTGGTCAGACGTTCTAATGCAGCCTGATCACCTTCGCGTATTTTCTGTGCAAGGATTACTTCTTCTTGTGCAGTAATTAAATCTACTTTTCCGATTTCGTGAAGGTATTTATCCAGGGATTGGGATTCACGATTGGTAATAGATTGGGATATTTTAAGTTGTCTCATTTTTTATCAAATGTGTTAGTACAACGCGGTCGTTACATCTAACGGAAATTATTGTAAACTATTTTGCTTATCTCAATTATTGTTATAACATTTACAACGGAAAAGACCGCACAAGGTTGCAGTTATTTTCAAGTAAATAGTCTGAATAATTTGATTGGATTGTAGTTACGGCTGTAAACATTGCGGCAAAGATAACAATTCTAAGTTAAAAACTGTGTAATAACTGTAAAGACAACGTAAAATTCAGCGAGTTATCTTTTTAGCCTTTCTGAATACTCCCTCTTCGCAGTGTGATGAATGTAATCTCCGGCCATATACCTACCCTTCCGGAAAAGCCGAGAAAGCCGAAGCCTCTGTTTATGTTAAGGAAGCGTCCGTCGAAGCTGGTAATTCCTGCCCAATGAGGGTAACGATACTTTATCGGGCTCCACTTTATACCGAGCGCTTCGAGGCCCACCTGCATTCCATGGGTGTGACCCGCGAGTGTAAGGTGGACTTTCAACGGATACTTTCTTATGATATTTTCCCAATGTGTAGGGTCATGTGATAGCAAGATTTTAAAAGCGCCGGATTTGACTCCACTTAATGCTTTTTTTAAGTCGCCCCGTTCGCCAAAGCCTACACCCCAGTTTTCGACTCCTGCCAAAACAATTTCCTGATCATCTTTTTGTAAAACAACATGCTCATCAAGCAGTAATTTATATCCGAGTTGGGTATGATAACCTTTAAGTTCCTGCAAATTTCGGGTTTTTGTTATCGGGTCAGGCCATCGGATATAGTCGCCGTAGTCGTGGTTTCCCAAAACAGAAAACTGTCCGAAAGGTGCCCTTATTTTAGAGAAGAGATCTATCCAGGGACGGATCTCAGAAGCTTTGTTGTTTACCAGGTCTCCTGTGAAAACAAAAAGATCGGCTTGTTGGGCATTAATGAGATCGATGCCTTTAGATACCGCTTTCTTATTTCCGAAGCTTCCCGCGTGAACGTCAGATATTTGAAGAATTGTAAATTTATCGAAGGCAGGAGGGAGGTCCTCAAAGTAGAGATCATGTTTGATGACCCGATAAGCATACTTTCCCCGGACTATTCCATAGATGAACAGCAGACAGCTTAACGTGGACAAGGTAAGCGCAAATTCAATGACATACACACTTCTTTCGGGGAAGACTAGCTGCCTGTCTATCAGAAGCCTGTATAGTGCGGTTATTCCTCGAAAAATATCAGAAGGGAGTAGAATAAAAACAAATACCAGCTCGCTTATCATGAGGAGCAGAAAGGCGTGGGCGATTGTTTTCGAAATGCCTGACATACCTGTGCTGCGTATTCGGACAAGTGCAAGCGGAAGAGATAGAAGTACCAGACCGACTGCTGAAAGAAAACAGGCTATGGCCGTTGGATTATTTATCAGCACCCGAATACCGCTCAGTACATACCAATTTGGAAGCAGGAGGATTAAAATGAAGGCCCCTAGTAAGGGTAGAACATTACGTCTCATTGATCCTACCAGCCTTTCCGCTCCCGAAGTCCTCTTATCTGTTCCATGTGGTGCCGACTATGCCAGGCATAATGAGCAGTCATCTGCCACATAGCGACATGCTCTTTTGACTCGGGATGGAAATATGATCTCTGCCAGTCGTTTTCCGTCATGGACGTCAATGTGTCGCTCCAGCGTCTGTGAAGAGCATGAAGAAGTGTAATAGACACATTAACAGGCGCCGTATTGTTATCAGGTAGTTCAGCCCATAGTTTTTCATTGTAGGGTTTTACCACCGGGTTGTCTTCTGTTAAAGCCAACTTGAGCCGTATATACGCATTCATATGGCTGTCTGCCAGATGGTGGATTACCTGGTTTATTGTCCACCCTCCAGGACGATAGGAGGTGTTCAGTTGTCCCTCATCCAGGTTTTCTATACAGACGTCAAGCCAGGAAGGCATCGCCTGGATGACCGACAAAGATGTATTGATCAGTTCCAGAGTACAAGTTTCCGGTGCTTTGTAGCGGCCTATCGGGTAAGCCCATATGTCTGTATTCATAAATCAGCATTGTGAGAAGCTAAAATACTTAATACAAACGAATGTTTTTGGCGCTTTTTAGGGATGCCCTAACAATAAATTCTTGAGTATGAAATTGTAGGTTTGGCTATTTGTTCTCAGATAGGAAATGATATCCTTCTTTCGACAGCTCTTAATCACCTGAGGTAGTTCTGCAATCAGCATCTTTACGCGGTTCTCTAGCGGCTCTGATGCTAAGAAGTCTTTTTTGTCTTCTGCAAGTCCGGAAAAGAAGTCTCTCATTTTGGCGAAGCCTTCGCGGATCTCCTTATTCCCGTCCATCAATGCCATGAGTCTGAAATAGTCAATGCTGTAAATGATGCAATCTGTTTCAGTTGTAAAAGATGAGAGTGACCCTTTTCTCTTTTCGAAACTTTCAAGATCTGTGAAGAAGCTGTTTTCTGTTATAAAAGCGATCGTTTTTTGATGCCCTAGCTGCGAGATGTAATATCTTCTTACTATACCAGTGTGAAGAAAATAGACATTGCGATTAGTGAACCCTTCCCTCAAAAACACTTTTTCTTTCGGAAGTTCCAGGATCTTAAATGAACTGAGTAGTTCAGGGATTAGCTCTGTTGGAACGCTGCAAAATTGATTTAGTCTCTGGATCAATGGATGACTGTGCATAAGGCTTATTGTTATGGATGCTAATCTATTGATGGTTGGTATAGTTAAAAATGACGGCCATCACGAAAGATTGATACTCTAAGCATTTTTTTTGCTCAATTTACTCCGATAAACCTTTTTAATATTTATATTAGGGCACATGGGCATTCCAGACATGGAAAGACCACTGTTTATTAACCAATTTAAATCTAAGCATATCTACGTTGTAAGGGGGGGTGAAGCGCGGGCTGACTGTGGCATGCAGACGATCTAAACTATACCTAAATATCACAACCAAATGGCTAACCATTCATACGATGCAATTGTAATCGGCTCAGGCATTTCAGGCGGGTGGGCAGCTAAGGAACTTACCGAAAAAGGACTGAAGACACTGCTTTTGGAAAGGGGAAGGGACGTTCAGCATGTTAAAGATTATGTCAATGCGAATAAAGCGCCCTGGGAATTTGAACACAGAGGGGGGCGAACCCTGGAGATGATCGATAATTATCCTGTATTAAAGCGGGATTATCCTCTGAATGAAACAAACCTTGATTTCTGGGTAAATGAGCAGGAAAGTCCCTATGTTGAAGTAAAGCGTTTTGACTGGTATCGCGGCTATCAGGTGGGGGGACGATCCCTTACTTGGGGCAGGCAGAGTTATCGTTTTAGTGATTTCGACTTTGAAGCTAATGCGAAAGAAGGTATCGCTATTGACTGGCCTATCCGTTACCGGGATATAGCACCCTGGTATAGCTATGCCGAGCGTTTTGCCGGTATAAACGGGAATGCTGACGGGTTACCTCAATTACCCGATGGTGATTATTTGCCGGCAATGGAAATGAATTGTGTTGAAAAGGATGTCGCTGCACGTATCAGATCACATTACAAGAATGCCCGCACGATGATTATTGGTAGAAGCGCCAATCTAACCGCCAAACATCAACATCGAACAAATTGCCAATACCGAAACAAGTGCTGGCTGGGATGCCAGTTCGGAGCCTATTTCAGCACTCAGTCGGCCACTCTGCCAGCGGCTGTTGCTACAGGTAATCTAACGCTTCGTCCATGGTCAATTGTTACCCGTATCCTTTATGATAAGGAAACGAAAAAGGCGTCAGGAGTTGAAGTCCTTGACGCACAGACGAATCAAACCTATACATTTAATTCAAAGATCGTATTTGTTTGTGCATCAACACTGAACTCGAGCTGGATTCTGATGAACTCGGCTACGGATGTTTGGGAAGGGGGGCTGGGTAGTAGTAGTGGAGAGTTGGGACACAACCTGATGGATCATCATTTCAGATGTGGAGCCTCAGGGGTCGCAGAGGGTTATGATGACAAATATTATTATGGAAGGCGACCGAATGGTATCTATGTACCCCGGTTCAGGAATCTTTTTGGAGAGAAGCGTGACTATTTGCGAGGTTTCGGATACCAGGGAAGTGCCAGCAGAGACAACTGGGGACGGGAGATTGCCGAATTTAATATTGGAGGAGAATTCAAAGATGCTTTATGCGAACCCGGACAATGGCGAATTGGCTTAGGTGCGTTTGGCGAAACTCTTCCTTATCATGAGAACAGGGTGTCATTAGACAGCAGTGTAAAAGATAAATGGGGATTGCCTGTTCTTGCAATCGATTGTGAGATAAAAGCTAACGAGCATGCGATGCGGAAGGATATGATGCTCGATGCAAAAGAGATGCTGGAAATATCCGGAATCAAAGAAGTTAATACCTACGATTCGGGTTATGCAATGGGGCAGGGTATACATGAGATGGGAACGGCGCGCATGGGGCGGGATCCGAAAACTTCTGTTCTCAATCAATGGAATCAGGTCTGGGATGCGCCCAATGTCTTTGTTACTGACGGATCTTGTATGACATCAGCCAGCTGTGTTAATCCATCACTGACATATATGGCCCTTACCGCACGTGCGGCAGATTATGCTGTCAGGGAGTTGAAAAAGGGGAATATTTAAAGCAAACTGAAAAAGATGAACAGAAGAGAAGCTATAGCGAGAGTTGCGTGGATTATGGGTGGAACTGTGCTCGGTGCTGAACTATTCATGAACCTGGGTTGTAATTTAACTGAAAAAAGCGGGTCTGAACTATTCGACGCGGATCAAATCAGCTTGCTAGATGAGATTGCTGAAACCATACTTCCGCAAACATCAACGCCTGGTGCAAAGGCAGCTAAGGTTGGACAATTTATGAATGTAATGGTTAAAGATTGCTACACCGAAGAAGATCAGAAGGTGTTCAAAGATGGTTTATCTGCTTTACAGAAAGAATTTGAGGACAAGTATAAACAGTCGTTTATAGATGCTGATCAAGTAAAGCGAACTGAGTTTTTGGCTTTATTAGACAAACAGCAGAGAGATTTTGCTGCGAGTAAAAAGCCGGAAGCACCTAACCACTATTTTGCCATGATGAAGCAGCTTACGTTGCTCGGGTATTTTACTTCCGAAGTGGGGGCTACCCAAGCTCTCCGCTACAATCCCGTTCCTGGCCGCTATGATGGTTGTACACCCTATAAGAAAGGCGACAGAGCATGGGCAATATGAAATTAAGATTGGGTATGATTGGTGGTGGACCGGGAGCTTTTATCGGAGCTATTCACCGGATTGCTGCCAGGATGGATGACGAATATTCGCTGGTATGTGGGGTATTTAGCAGTGATACTGACAAGTCTGCATCGATGGGTAGTACCCTCGGACTCGAGAAGAAGCGGATCTATGCGAATTACAGACAACTTATTGAAGGTGAGGCGCTGCTTTCGGCAGACGAGCGTGTGCAGGTTATCAGCATAGTAACACCTAATCACCTGCACTTCGAGCCGGCGAAGCTGGCTCTGGAGAATGGCTTCCATGTCATCCTGGATAAGCCTGCGACATTCTCGCTGGCCGAAGCAATTGAACTGAAAAAGATCTGCGAGAAAACCGGCCGGCTCCTCTGCCTTACTCATACTTACACGGGTTATCCAATGGTTAAGGAGGCCAGGCAGCTTGTTCTTTCCGGAAAACTTGGGGAAATAACAAAAATCTACGTAGAGTACCCACAGGGTTGGCTAAGTCGTTTCGAGGAGGGATCCGGAGACAATAAGCAGGCTTCCTGGAGAACAGATCCAGCCAAAAGCGGTATTGCGGGAGCTATGGGTGATATAGGTACCCACGCGTTCAATCTGGTTGAATACGTTAGTGGCTTACAGGTAGTAAAATTGTGCGCAGACGTAAATACTGTTGTTGGTGGCAGGCAACTTGATGATGACGGCGCGGTGCTTCTGAAGTTCTCTAATGGTTCGAGTGGGGTATTGATGGCGACTCAGATAGCTTCAGGAGAAGAAAATAATATCAAAATAAGAGTTTATGGCCAGCAGGGAGGCCTGGAGTGGCAGCAGTCTGATGCGAATACACTCAAATTGATGATGGCTGATAAGCCGGTTCAACTGCTCCGGACGGGAGGGCCGTATTTAAGTTCATTCGCGGGTCTGAACACCCGGACGCCGGCTGGGCATCCTGAGGGTTACCTTGAAGCATTCGCTAATCTTTACCGAAACTTCGCACAAACGATAAAGGCCAGTTTGGCTTTGCAACAACCGTCCCCGGAACAACTTGACTTTCCCGGAATAGAGGAGGGAGTGAGGGGGATGGCTTTTATTGAAAATGTTATACGATCAGGTAAGTCAGATCAAAAATGGTCGTCATTTAGCTTGGAAATATGAAGACAATCAAAGGACCTGCAGTCTTTATCGCTCAGTTTATTGGCGCAGAGGCGCCGTTTAATAGCCTAAGTTCGATTTGTAAATGGGCTAAAAGCCTCGGTTTTGAAGGTATCCAGATTCCAACTACAGACAGTCGTTTTATAGACCTGAAACAGGCGGCAGAGAGCAAGACTTATGCAGACGAGATCAGGGGGGTAGTGGAAGACGAAGGTCTTCAAATTACCGAACTATCCACCCACTTACAAGGACAGCTAGTTGCTGTCAATCCAGTTTATGATTTGTTATTTGATGGCTTTGCTCCGGAAAAATACAGAAACAATCCATCGTTGCGTCAGGAATGGGCCGTAGAGCAACTGATGTATGCCGCGCAAGCTTCTGCGAATCTCGGTGTTAAAGCTCATGCAACATTTAGCGGTGCCTTGCTGTGGCCGATGCTATATCCATGGCCACAGAGGCCGCAAGGGATTGTGGAGGAATGTTTCAAGGAACTTGCCAAACGTTGGTTACCCATTTTGAATAGGTTTGATGAGTGTGGTGTAGACGTCTGCTACGAGATACATCCCGGTGAAGATCTTCACGATGGTATTAGCTACGAGATGTTTTTAGAGAAAGTTAACAATCATCCGAGGGCTTGCCTCCTTTATGATCCTTCACACTTTGTACTTCAATGCCTGGATTACCTTTCTTATATTGATCATTATCATGAACGTATCAAAGCTTTTCATGTTAAGGATGCAGAGTTTCTTCCCACCGGGAAACAAGGGGTTTATGGGGGCTATCAGTCATGGGTGAACCGGGCAGGACGGTTTCGCTCTCCCGGCGATGGGCAGGTGGACTTCAAAGCAATCTTCAGTAAGCTCACTGCCTATGACTTTGATGGTTGGGCCGTAATGGAATGGGAGTGTGCACTAAAGAACTCAAATGATGGTGCGAAAGAAGGCGCGAAATTCATCAGCGACCATATCATTCGTGTGACAGAAAAGGCTTTCGATGATTTTGCCGGAAGTGATATGGATGGAAAGCTAAATAGACGTATTTTAGGCTTACCATAATATAAATTACATGAAAAAAATAGTCTTTTTGCTGGCTGCGGCCGTGGTAAGTGCTTGTGGAAGTCCATCTGAATCAGGAAACAACAGAGATTCCGTCAGCGCCGGAGATATGGCTGCTGCCACCCGTCAGTCGGAGGTTGATACCAACGTAAACGATATCGGAACGAACCGTAACGCGGGATCGCCTGCGTCGGGATCTTTCGAAAAGGGCGCAGAGTTAATCTCATCGTCTGACTGCCTCAGCTGCCATAAGGAAAAGATCAAGATCATTGGTCCAGCCTACGTAGACGTGGCAAAAAAATATGAAGCCACGGATAAGAATATTGATATGCTTGCCAGCAAGGTTATCGAAGGAGGCAGTGGCGCTTGGGGGGATATCCCGATGACTCCGCACCCTTCCATCTCGCAGGCTGATGCTAAAGAAATGGTACGCTATATACTCTCACTAAAATAATTATGAACGCTCTCTCTTTATCGGCAGTAGCCATGATGGCTGTTATCGGATGCACAAATGCAAAAATTAGTTCTGAGAAGGATGGCCCATGGGAAGTCCTTTTTGATGGCAAGTCGCTACACGGATGGCATTCCTATGGTAGGCCGACGGCAGGATCTGCATGGAAAGCTGAAAAGGGCGACTTGCATTTTGATGCAGCTGCCAAACAAGGAGGAGCTTCGGGAGGTGATCTTGTTACCGACCAGGAATACGATAACTTTCACTTGCAATTGGAGTGGAAGATATCTTCTAAGGGGAATAGCGGAATCATCTTTTATGTAAAAGAAGACGCAAACAAATATCCTGAATCCTACAATACCGGGCTTGAAATGCAGGTGCTCGACAATGATGGTCATCCCGACGGTAAAATCCATAAACATCGGGCGGGTGATCTTTATGATCTGATTGCTTGTTCAAAGGAAACGGTTAAGCTTCCTGGCGAGTGGAATCAGGTGGATATCATTAGTGATAAAGGACGACTCGAGTTCATGCTCAATGGAACGGTAGTGGTAGCCACAACCTTATGGGATCAGAACTGGAAGGAGTTGATTTCTAAAAGCAAGTTTGCCTCTATGCCGGGGTTCTCGATATATCGAAAGGGGAAGATTGCCTTGCAAGACCATGGCGATGAGGTTTGGTATCGAAACATTCGGATTAGAAAGCTATAGACCTATCACAACGTATGAAACTAACCAATCGAATAAAGCTATCCACCATGATGTTCCTGGAATTTTTTATCTGGGGCGCATGGTTTGTTACACTGGGTACGTTCCTCGTGAAAGAACTTAGTGCTTCAGGCACGCAGATCAGCCTGGCTTATTTGACTCAGTCTATAGGGGCAGTCATCGCGCCTTTTATAATAGGTCTTATTGCTGATCGCTTCTTTTCTGCGCAAAAGATTCTGGGGGTATTACATCTTGTAGGAAGTATAATTTTATGGTTCGCCTCACAGGCACCGGCGTTTGAAAACTTTTTCCCGCTTATTGTGGCCTATATGATCGTATATATGCCTACGTTGGCGCTTGTAAATTCGGTATCGTTTCGGCAGATGAGCAATCCTGCCACAGAATTCCCTTCGGTGCGGGTACTAGGAACCATAGGTTGGATTGTAGCAGGGCTGACGATCGGGTATTTAGGCTGGGAGCAAACAAATCAACTGTCGCTGACTTTTAAAATGGCAGCGGGAGCATCAGTCGTTCTTGGCCTGCTGAGCTTTACATTACCTCCGGCACCTCCGGTAAAGCGTGACGGTAAAATCAGTATTAATGAAATACTGGGCCTCGACGCGCTAAAGCTGCTGAACAATCGGTCTTATCTTCTGTTCTTTTTATCTTCAGTAGCTATCTGCATCCCGTTAGCCTTCTATTATAATTTTACGAATTTGTACCTGAACGAAGCAGGCCTGAAATCAGCGGCGGCTGTACAATCACTTGGTCAGGTTTCTGAAGCGTTATTTATGCTGCTAATACCTGTGTTCTTTATCCGTTTAGGAGTCAAGAATATGCTCGCTATCGGCATGGCGGCATGGGTACTTCGTTATTTGTTTTTCTCGTTCGGAAACATCGACGAAAACTATTGGATGCTTCTTGCAGGCATTGTATTGCATGGCGTATGCTATGACTTTTTTTTCGTGACAGGTCAGATCTATACGGATTCCCACGCAGGTGAACGGTTCAAAAGTGCTGCCCAAGGAATGATTACACTGGCTACTTATGGAGTCGGCATGATGATCGGATCCTTAGTGTCGGGTCCCATAGTTGACGCTTTCGCCACTTCTGAAGGGCACGACTGGAGGATTATCTGGCTTGTTCCAGCATCGGTTGCAGCATTGGTGCTCTTATTGTTTGTTATCTTTTTTAAAGAAAAGAAAGTATCTGTAAAGCAGACCGAAATCAACGCACTATCATGAACGAGAGACGATCTGCGATAAAGACGATCCTGGCGGGCGCAGCCACATTAACCACCTTATCGATGACACAGACTCGTGCCGCATCCACAACTTCAAAGGAACAGTTCTCCGCACTGAAGGGTAATATCAACCATTCCGTTTGCCGGTGGTGTTTTAATGATATGAGCCTCGATGAGTTGTGTAAGGTGGGTAAAGGATTAGGCCTGAAGGCGATAGACCTGGTCGGTCCTAAAGAATGGGACATCCTGAAAAAATATGATTTGGATTCTTCCATGTGTAATGGAGCAGAGATCAGCCTTACCGAAGGATGGAACACTGTAGCTTATCATGAGAAGCTGATAGATAATTACGCAGATATGATTCCCCGCGTTGCAAAAGCAGGTTATAAAAATCTGATATGCTTCAGCGGAAACAGGCGGGGAATGGATGATGAAACCGGCTTGAAAAACTGCGTTACCGGAATCAAAAAGGTTCTTTCCTTAGCTGAAAAACACGGCGTCGTGTTGATAATGGAGCTACTGAACAGTAAGCTTAACCACAAGGATTATCAATGTGATCGAACAGCCTGGGGAGCTGAACTAGCCCAAGCGCTCGACTCCGAGAACTTCAAGCTTTTATATGATATCTACCATATGCAGGTGAATGAGGGTGATGTGATCCAGAATATACGTGATTATCATCCCTTTATTGCTCATTACCATACTGCAGGAGTGCCGGGAAGACACGAGATCGACGAAACACAGGAGCTGTATTATCCTGCTATTATGAAAGCAATTAAAGAAACCGGATTCAAAGGGTATGTTGCGCAGGAGTTTATACCCGTACAGCCGGATAAGATTGCTTCTCTACGAAAGGCAATTCAAATATGCGATATATAAAAAACATGATTAATAGAAGATCTTTCCTCGAACAGGTGGCCGTATTGGCTACTGGTGCCATAATTCTTCCTCAATTTTCTTGTGCAGTTGCCAATCCTCAGAAGCAAGTAGGTCTGCAGCTGTATACACTAAGGGACGAGATCCCGAAGGACGTGGTGAAGGTCATTGAACGCGTTGCCTTGGCCGGGTACAGGGAAGTTGAGGTTTTTGGATATGATCCTAAATCACATTTTTGGAACTTCGCACCTCAGGCTTTTTCGGAGATTTTGGAATCGAATAACCTAAAAGCTATTAGTGGGCACTATGATTTTGATGAATTTTTATCCCCGCAGTCCAAGGACGACCGGCTCAAAGCCAATGTGGAAGCAGCTTCTGCACTGAAGCATCAATTTCTTACGATTCCCTATATCAATGAAAAGTACCGCACGTCTGCCGATGATTATAAAAAATTAGCCGAAAAATTTAATCGTGCCGGAGAAATATGTAAAGCCGCTGATCTTCAGTTAGCCTATCACAATCATGCTTTTGAATTTCAACAATATGGCGAAACAACAGGATACGATATTCTACTTCGGGAAACTGATCCCAAGCTTGTGAAGTTTGAGCTGGATCTATACTGGGTAGTGCGTGCCGGCCGGGATCCGCTCGAACTGTTTAATCAAAACAAGGGCCGCTTCGAACTATGGCACGTGAAAGACATGGACAAGAAGAATGCCTCACTGAATACTGAAGTCGGGAATGGTTCCATTAACTTCGAAAAGATTTTCGCCGCATCCGGGGTATCTGGTTTAAAGAACGTATTTGTCGAGCAGGAGAACTTCTCTATAGATCCATATGAGAGTATCACCAAGAGCGCCGCATTTATAAAGAAGAACCTATTACCGAAAATGACCTAGCCCTGGTTCCCGATGATGCTTCTGCGATAACTCAGCGGGCTTTTCTGCATCGTATTTTTGAAGTGTGAATGGAAGCTGGTGAAATTTGAAAATCCGCTTTCATAACAGATTTCCTTCACACTCATTTTGTTTTCCATAAGTAGTTTACACGCATATCCGATTCTAATCTCGTTAATGAAGCCTGAATAGGTCTTTCCTGTGCGCGACTTGAAGTATTTACAGAACGAGGTTGGATTGATCCCTGCAATGGCGGCGACGCACTGAAGCTCAATCTTTTGGCGAAAATTGGCTATGGAATAATTATAGATGTCTTGTAATCTGTCCTTCCCCGATGGTGAAATAGTGTGTTTAAATCCTATCGATGCAAGCGTTACGATCGACTCAGTTTCAGCAATGTTAGACAAGATTTGCATCAGCAAAATAATTTTCCTGGGGCCTTCCGCTTCTACAATATCTTCAATAAGCGGGAGTGCACAATGGTCGGGAAGCCCGCAGATATGTAGCCCAAGATCAGACCGGCTGATCAAGTCTTTAAGTAATCTGTTTTCGGGCAGTTCTAAGAAAGACTTACCCCAGAAATCCTCGCTGAAGTGCAGCACATAAATTTCAGTCTCTGCACTTCTGATTGGATCGAAGAAGGCGTCATCAAACCGGAAGTGATGAGGCAGATTTGACCCGATTAGAACGATATCGCCAGATTGGAAGGGCCTGATACAGTCACCAACGAACTGGGTTCCTGATCCGTTTTTGAAGTATACAAGTTCAATTTCCGGATGATAGTGCCACTGATTGTTTATCTCAGGGCTTATGTCTTTTCTGGCGCTGAAGGAATGCGTAGCGCCTTTCGAAACTTTAAGCAGTCTGGGTTTCATCTCTGATATATATCAGCTAAGATATTCAGAAATGACCATGAAAGACTCTCAAATGGACAATATTCTTTAATAATAGGACAATAGGAGGGAATTATATCCATGTATCTTATTATTAATTTGTAGAACCAATTAAAACAGCTGATGCAAGAAGCCGAGGAATACACATATATTCAGATCCATAGTGCAGATAATGTTCTTGTTGCGTTAGTGGACCTTCCGAAAGGAACATTAATCGAGTTTGGAACATCAAGATTTTATCTCATCACAAATGTAAGTGCGAAGCATAAGTTCGCCTTAACAGATTTAGCGCCCGGCGATGCCATTCTGATGTATGGTGTCCTGGTAGGAAAGGCATCTGAGGCAATCCTTCGGGGTGCTGCGCTAACAGTCGAAAATGTACAGCATGCTTCCGGAGAATTTACGCTTGGAACACGTAAAACTGATTGGGAAAAGCCAGAAGCAGGTCGGTTTGAGTCTGCTACATTTCTGGGCTATCACCGCAAAGACGGGAGCGTGGGAACTGCAAATTACTGGCTGATCATACCATTAGTGTTCTGCGAAAATCGCAATGTCGATATGATCAGAGAAGCACTGACGGACAAATTAGGCTTTAAAAGACCAAAGGGATACGAATCAGAGGTCGCATCAATTCTCAGCATGTACCAGACCGGAAAGACTGCCGCTGAAATTCTCGATGCCGATCTCGAAGCTTCTTTCGATACGAAACAATCGAGCAAGGTTTTTCCGAACGTAGATGGAATTAAGTATCTGCAACATGGCTTGGGATGCGGAGGTACACGCGCCGACTCAGACGCTCTCTGTGGACTCCTGGCGGGGTATATTACCCATCCAAACGTTGCCGGTGCAACGGTATTGAGCCTCGGATGTCAGCATGCGCAGGCAAGCATTTTGAGGGCCGAAATAGAGAAAAGAGATCCAGGATTTTCCAAGCCTTTGTTTATACTAGAGCAACAGCAAATTGGTACTGAGGAGAGAATGTTGCAAATGGCATTGAAACAAACGTTTCTAGGCCTGATTGAAGCCAACAAATGCCGCCGAGAGCCGGCGCCCTTGTCTAAGCTCTGTGTAGGGCTCGAATGTGGAGGCTCGGATGGATTCTCCGGAATCTCTGCTAATCCTACACTTGGAAGGCTCTCCGATATCTTAGTTGCGCAGGGTGGTAGCGTCATTCTTGCAGAATTTCCGGAGTTATGTGGCGTGGAACAGGAGCTAAGCGATCGCTGCACAAATGAAGATCTCGCCAATAAGTTTATGCACCTGATGCGAACTTACAATGCAAGGGCTGAAGCTGATGGCTCAGGTTTTTATGCCAACCCTTCTCCCGGGAATATCAAAGACGGACTCATAACAGATGCTATCAAATCTGCAGGTGCAGCTAAAAAGGGGGGTACATCGCCTGTTGCAGATGTGTTGGATTATCCAGAGAAAGTTAAAAAAGAAGGTTTAAACCTGCTATGTACTCCAGGGAGCGATGTGGAAAGTACAACAGCTGTCGTTGGCGCGGGCGCAAACATCGTGCTGTTTACGACCGGGCTCGGTACACCCACCGGAAATCCCGTAGCACCTGTCTTGAAGATATCTACGAATACGGCGCTCTCCAGGCGGATGCCTGATATCATCGATATCAACTGCGGGACAATCATTGAAGGAAAAGAAAACATCGAACAAGCTGCAGAACGTATGCTCGATTATGTTATTCAGGTTGCTAGTGGAGAAATTACTCCGAAAGCTGTAGCCCTGGGCCAGGACGACTTTATTCCCTGGAAGAGAGGTGTATCACTATAATTTACAAAAATGTTCAGTTTAAAGCATAAAAATGCCGTCATCACAGGTGGCGGAAGCGGTATAGGTAAAGCTATCGCAGAAGTATTCGCGCGACAAGGAGCCATGGTGCACATCATTGATCTTTCTGAGGATGCCGGAAGGCAGGTTGCCGAAGCTATCCAGGCAGAAGGAGGAAACGCAAAGGCTTACGTGCTCAACGTGGTCAATCAGGAAGATGTAATCAAAACCTTCCAAAGTATCGGAACTATCGATATTCTTGTAAACAACGCAGGAATCGCGCATGTTGGAAGTGTGGAAAAATGCTCAGAACCTGATTTCGAAAGAGTCTTTCAGGTAAATGTTAAAGGTGCATATAATTGTATATACGCAGCAGTGCCAATCATGAAAGCAAGTGGCGGGGGATGTATGTTACACATGGCATCAATCGCTGCAGCGGTGGGCATTCCTGATCGTTTCGCTTATTCAATGAGCAAAGGAGCGATACATTCTATGAGCATGTCTGTTGCAAGGGATTATCTTCATGACAACATACGAAGTAATACGATATCGCCCGCCCGGGTTCATACCCCTTTTGTGGATGGATTTATCTCAAAGAATTACCCTGGAAATGAGGCGGAGATGTTTGAAAAGTTATCAGCAAGTCAACCTATCGGAAGAATGGCGAAGCCTGAAGAAATAGCTAACCTTGCTCTTTATCTTTGCTCGGATGAAGCTGGTTTCATAACAGGTAATGATTACCATATTGACGGAGGATTTATAAAACTTAACAACTAACTATAGATGAAATTAATAAGATTCGGACCTGCCGGCAAAGAAAAGACCGGAGTTATTGTGGATGATATCAAATACGACACCTCAGCATTCGGAGAAGATTATCACGAGAGCTTTTTCGATAATGATGGACTCAAAAGACTAAAGACGTTTTTAGATGAGAATGAAGGTAAGCTAAATGTTATTCCTGATTCGGAGCGTATCGGGCCACCCGTTGCACGCCCGTCGAAGATCGTCTGCATCGGGTTGAATTATGCTGATCATGCAAAGGAAACAAATGCAGCACTTCCTTCGGAGCCCATTTTGTTCATGAAGGCAAGTACTTCCTTTGTCGGTCCTGATGATGATATTATCATCCCTAAGAACTCGGAGAAGACAGACTGGGAAGTGGAGCTTTCGGTAGTCATTGGTAAAAAGGCTTCCTACGTAGAAGAGGCTGATGCTGCGCAGTACATTGCGGGTTATACCCTACATAACGATGTTTCGGAGCGGGCTTTTCAGCTTGAACGCAACGGGACATGGGACAAAGGCAAAGGTTGTGATACCTTCGCTCCGACGGGTCCGTTTTTGGCAACACCAGACGAGATCGCAGATGTCAATAACCTCCGCCTCTGGTTGAAAGTGAACGGTGAAATGATGCAGGATGGGACCACTGCCAACCTTATTTTTAAAATACCTTACCTGGTCTCTTATGTCAGCCAGTTTATGACGCTGCTTCCGGGGGATATTATTTCTACAGGTACACCTGCAGGAGTTGGTCTCGGATTTAACCCGCCGGTCTATTTAAAACCGGGAGATGTGGTTGAGCTTGGGATTGATGGTCTGGGTACTTCCAAGCAGACCGTTAAAGCATATCAGGCACCTTAGATTCAACGCCATCATCTTAAACAACCAATTATGGATCTTAAATTAAAGGACAAGGTAATTATTGTTACCGGAGGTGCCAGGGGAATAGGAAAGGGTATTTCCCTGGCACTTGCCCGAGAGGGAGCAATACCTGCAATTGTGAGCAGGACCGCATCTGAAAGTCTTAAAACCATCATGGAAATCGAGAGCTTGGGGGGCTCCGCTTTTCAAATCGAGACAAATCTGAAAGATCCTGAAGCTTGTAGAAGAGCCGTCGAGGCTATTTATGAGAACTACGGACGCATAGATGGGCTTGTCAACAACGCCGGAGAGAACGACGGTGTAGGTTTGGAAAATGGGGATTTTGATTCCTTCATATCCTCACTGCACAAAAACCTCATTCATTACTATATGATGGCTCATTATACCGTTCCATATCTTAAAAAGACAGAGGGTGCCATTCTTAATATTAGTTCCAAGACTGCTGACACGGGACAAGGAGGGACTTCCGGGTATGCAGCATCTAACGGAGGGAGGAACGCACTTACAAGGGAGTGGGCTGTCGAACTGCTTAAATACAACATCAGGGTCAATGCGATAGTCATTGCAGAATGTTGGACGCCCCTCTATGAACGCTGGATTCAAACTGTTGAAGATCCCGAGAAAGCGTTGAAATCCATTGTATCTAATATTCCACTAGGTCAGAGAATGACGACTCTGGAGGAAATTGGTAATGCTTCAGCTTTCCTGCTATCGCCACTTTCGAGTCATACAACCGGGCAAATAACCTATGTCGACGGAGGGTATGTACATCTTGACCGTGCACTACTTAACGCATAAAAAAATCCCCGGAGGATACTCCGGGGATTTTTTTATATACTAGTTAGATAGCTCCTTCGACTGAATCCTCTACGTCATTCGTCGCCTTGGAGTATTTCTCTTTCGCTTTTCCTAAAGCATCATTTGCTGAACTCTTCAATTCGTCAGCTTTCACTGACAGTGAATCTTTAGCGGTTTGCACTTTGTCTTTGACAGAACTTGCCAAGTCTTTTGCCTTGTCAGAAATTTGACTCCTTGTCTCAGAGCCGCTATCCGGAGCAAATAATATTCCTATTGCAGCACCTACAGCTACACCGGCCAGCAAAGCAGCAATGATTTTCGCTGAATCGTTATCGTCAGACAGACGTCCGTTTAAATACTTTTTATAGTTCATGACTTGTTTTCTTTTGTTATATCACTAACATCTTTGTACTCATTGTGTTTACAGAAATGTCAATTAAATCAACACGTGTGATAATGTGCTATGAAATGCCCTAACGGTAGGTATTTAAGCAAAAATTGATGAACTTTGTATTAGTGGTTAAACAATCTATGAAACGGATCATTTACTATATGCTGCTTATAGCGTTCATTTCCAGCAATGGCCTCAGTGCGCGGGGAGAGGTTCTGCAGGATCGTAAAGGCGGTGGTAGAGGGAGATCTGAACAAACACAAAAAGGGCGGGGATCAAGTAAACCGGTCAAAGAAGTTCCTAAATCGAGAAAGCAGGACAAACCGGAGCCGGTAAGGGGCAGAGGCCGCCGATAAATTTAAATGCATCGATTTGAAGGTACTATTAGTTGAGGACGAAAAAACTCTGGCGTTTGAGATAGAGTCGTTTCTGAAAAAGTCTTTCTATATATGTGATATGGCACATACTGCCCGTTCATCTTTGGAGTATATGTCTGCCAATCAATATGATTTTATCTTGCTTGATCTTGGTCTTCCCGACATGGACGGACTGAAGCTTCTCCTTGAAGCAAAAAAGCTCCATCCTGATGCAGCGTATATCATTCTTACTGCAAGAGGCAAGACGGAAGATCGCATCACAGGGCTTGACCTGGGGGCGGATGATTACCTGTCGAAGCCATTCTCTTTGCCTGAGCTTCACTCGAGAATGCAAGCCATTGCACGCAGAAAATACCGACTCAATAATTCCGAAGTGTCTATAGGTGAATTTGTCGTCGACATACAGAAGCGGGTTGTTCGTCATGGAGATACCGAGGTTGAACTATCCAGAAAAGAATTTGATCTGCTGAGCTACCTTCTCCTGCACAAGAATCGCCCACTTACCAGAATGCAGCTTAGCGAACATATATGGGGTAATTTTGTCGAAGATGACAATGAGTCGAACTATATAGATGCACATGTAAAGAATGTCCGTAAGAAGCTGGGTGCATACGCAAGTACCGAATGGTTGGAAACAATCAGAGGAGTAGGTTATAAAATAAGGAAACAAGTGTGAAGCTGCTCAATAAATTAACTCTTTCTATCACGCTCTCTAAGCTGGGGATAGTATTACTATTCGTTGTGCTTTTGCCTTTTATAGTGGAAAGGATTGCTTCTGATTATACTAACTACAACCTCAAGGAACAGAAAGAGGCAGTCATGGAATCTATCGCACGAAATGGGGTAAATTACTACCTGGACGGTGACAGTAGCTATGGTAGCTACACGATGCTGAAGGAAGAATATATTTCTTTAGAGCCTTCGCCTCTCCTTCAAATCGATACGATTGAGACAAGCAGGCGTCTGGTGGAGCAGGATACGCTCGTTTATCGTGTTTTGAGTTATACCTTTCAGGAAGACGGTAAAACCTACCTGCTCGAAGTGGGAAAGAAGCTCACCTCTATACATGAATACAACAGACCCTTACAGCGCATAGCACTATACCTTCTAATCGGTCTGACCATAATGTCCACAATAATCGATCTGTTATATACCCGTTATTTGCTTAAGCCACTGCAACAAATTATTAAATCAAAACTGGTCAAACAGACTTTTCCATTTACGAAAAATGCGACTCCTGTCAAGACGACGACTGCAGATTTCCAGTATCTGGATAGTTCGCTTATCAGTCTTATGGATCAGGTGAGAGAAGCTTTTGAAAAGGAGAGGGAGTTTACTGCAAACGCCTCGCATGAGCTCATGACGCCGATCAGTATTCTTAAAAGCAAGATCGAAAACCTGATGATTCAGGAGGACATCAGCGACGAGAGCCTGCAGAAGCTTTCAGAGCTAATGACAACAGTAAGCAGGCTGAGTCGAATTGTGAATTCGCTATTGATGATTTCCAGAATAGAAAACGATCAGTATGTTCTTGAAGAGGAGGTTAATGTTCAAGCGCTTGTTCAGCAAGTTGTCTCCGAAATAGAAGATCGTATTATCGGCAACGAAATCAAAATCGAGATTAACCTGAATGAATCATTTCTCTTTAAGCCATGTAATAAGGATCTGCTCTTTCAACTGGTTTATAATCTTCTGAATAACGCAATAAAATACAATGTTCCGAAGGGATCCATCAGGATTACAGATGGATACACCCTGGAACATCGTTATGAACTGATGATTAGCGATACGGGTATCGGTATCTCACCAGCTGATCTCCCCCTGATTTTTAACCGGTTTAAAAAAGTGCATGTTCAGCGTTCTTCAGGGGGCTACGGTCTCGGGCTAGCTATCAGCAAGACTATTGCCAATTACCACCATATCGAGATCGGAGTGGAGTCAGAGCTCAATCAGGGTACAACATTTAAGTTGCTGTTCCCCGTTTCCGGAGCCTGATTATCTATGGTTCCCATGGCCACGTCCACGTCCATTACCTCTTCCGTGATGATCTTTATAGTGTCTTACTTCACTCCTGTGGCCTCCTCTCTCGTATGAGTATCGGTCTCTTGAGGGACGTGAATAACGGTCTCTGTAGTAGCTGTGTCTCATATAGGGTCTTGGCTCATGAACCTCGATATGCCTTACATTATATACATTGTAATTTCGGTATCTGCCGGGGAGATGTGATCGGTGAACCCAACGTCCTCTATCCTGATAATAGTAGACTCTTTCAGTTACATGATAATAGGCGCCCACGTCGGGCATGTAGTAGTAGGCGGGTTGTCCTATGTTGACATTTACACTAACCTGTGCTTTTAAAGTTCCTGCAGTGATCAGTGTGAATAAAATGGCGAGAGTTAATGTTATCTTTTTCATGTTGCGCTTGCTTTTAATCAAAGAACAAGCAGCAACATGAAAATTAGATGAAATTTGAAGTTTATTTTAAATTGGCTTCTTATCTGGTTGAATATCAAGGCCTCTTTTTTTCAATAATGCCTGGATTCCTGGCTCAGTACCCCTGAATCTCTTATATAATACCATAGGATCTTCGGTTCCGCCTTTCTCCAGAACATTCTTCCTGAAGCTCTTTGCCTTCTCCGGATTAAACAGGTCTCCGGTTTCCTTGAAAGCCGAAAATGCGTCTGTATCCAAAACTCCTGACCAGATGTAGCTGTAGTACCCAGCTGAGTAACCACCGGCGAAGATATGATTGAAATATGTGCTTCTGTAACGTGGGATGATTTGATCAGTAAGTCCCACCTTCTTCATCGAATTACTTTCAAACGTTGAGATATCTTCTTTTAGCGCGGCTGTTTGCGTATGGAAGTCAAGATCGAGGAGTGAGGCAGCCAGATATTCTGTAGTTGCGAATCCCTGATCAAACGTTCCTGCATTCTGCAATTTCTTGATCAAAGCATCTGGAATGGCTTCATTCGTTTTGTAGTGTTTCGCGAACATTTTCAATACCTCTGGCTCTGCTGCCCAATTTTCCATAATCTGAGAAGGTAACTCAACGAAGTCGCGGGATACGGAGGTTCCTGCAAGACTTTCATAATTTACGTTAGATAGTAAGCCATGAAGAGCATGACCGAATTCGTGGAAGAAAGTAGTTACCTCATCAAAGGTGAGCAAAGCAGGAGCATCTCCCGTCGGCTTGGAGAAATTACATACAATTGAGATCACAGGAGCAACACGCTTGCCCTTCTCCATTTTCTGTGAGCTATATGAAGTCATCCACGCACCACCTCGTTTTGAGGCTCTTGGGAAAAAGTCCGTGTATAACACGCCGACCAGCTTTCCATCTGCTTCTCTCACTTCATAAGCAGCAACTTCTTCATGGTACTTTGGTATGTCTTTGATTTCTTTAAACTGCAGGCCATAGAGCTTTTGCGTAACAGTGAATACACCTTCACGTACCTTGTCCAGACTGAAGTAAGGTTTTAACTCCTGTTCATCCAGATCAAACCTTTCTTTGCGCACCTTCTCAGCGTAATATCTCCAGTCATACGGCGCAAGTTTGAAATTCTCCCCTGATGCGTTAATCATTTTTTGGATGTCGAAAGCCTCACGTTCAGCAACGCTCAAAGCAGGCTTCCACAGTTGATGAAGTAACTTGTATGCGTTTTCAGGAGTCTTTGCCATCGTTTCCTCCAATACATAATTTGCGTGATCCTTGTAGCCGAGCAGCTGAGCTTTCTCCATGCGAAGATTCACGATCGATCTGACTACCTCTTTGTTGTCATGATCGTTGTTCTGGTCTCCCCTCAGAGTATACGCCTGCCAGATTTTTTTTCTAAGTTCGCGATTATCAGCATATTGCAGAAAAGGCATGACACTTGGATTTTGCAGGGTGAAGACCCACTTGCCGTCCTGGCCTTCGGCCTTTGCAGTTTCTGCCGCAGCAAGAATCAGCTCATTTGGTAATCCAGCCAGGTCTTCTTTTTTGTCAATAACCAGCTTGTACTTGTTTGTTTCAGCCAGCAGGTTCTGCCCGAATTTCAGACTGAGTAACGACAGCTCTGAATTAATCTTTCTCAACTTCGCCTTGTCTGAGTCATTCAGGTTTGCTCCGCTTCGGATAAATGACTTGTGAGTTTTCTCCAGGAGCTTCGTCTGTTCCGGGGTCAACTTTAAAGACGCCCTGTTATCCCAGAGATTTTTAACTCTCGCAAATAACTTTTGATTTAAGATGATATTGTCGCTATGTGAAGCCAGGTCAGGAGACACCTCGCGGGCAATAGTTTGTATCTCATCATTTGTATTCGCCGAATTCAAATTATAGAATACAGACGTCACTCTGTTTAATAATTCTCCCGCCTTGTCGAGCGCTACTACTGTATTTTCAAAAGTTGGCTTTGCAGGGTTATTTGCAATGGTATTGACTTCCGACTCGTGTTGCTTGATGCCTTCCAGAATAGCCGGCTTAAAATGTTCGTTTCTGATGAGGTCGAAAGGTGGTACCTGATGAGGGGTAGTGTATGTCTTGAAAAAGGGGTTCATCTTGCTTGTTTGGCTGTATGCAATCTGGCTCGTAAATGAACTCAGCGCAATTGCGGCGGTTAAAATAGTCGTTTTATTTATCATGTGTTATTATTGTCGGCACAAAAGTAAGGAGCTTTCTCTGATATAAAAGTATGTACTACTGATATTACGTCTCATGTCATTAGATTTTTTTTGAATGTATACTTCAATAGTTCAGGTACTTTCTTGCTATGTATGATCTTCCAGCCAAGGAGTTCATCTTTAAAGTGCGGCAGGATATGTCCGGATCGTGACGCTGCAGCTGTGTAGAATTCGTTTCTTGTGGGATGCTCGGGCGAAACACCATGAAAGATATTCCCGAAAGCTTCCTGTTGAATAATAGACATAACTAATCCGATACAGTCATCCTGATGAATCAGATTTACAGGAGCCCTGCCATTGGCAATGTCTGTCTTACCTGCGAAGAATCTTCCCGGATCACGTTCAGGGCCAATCAAGCCTGCAAATCTGACGATGGTGGTCTCAAACCACGAGCAATCTAGCAGAAGTTTTTCAGCTGATAGTATAGCGACCCCGGAAGCAGTCTCCGGCGCCGGCACTTCACTTTCTTCGATAACATGGTTCATGTCCGAAAATACTGAGGTCGAACTGATGAAAATGACTTGCTTAATAGCGGTTCCTCTGGATTGCATCGCAACCCGGCCAATCTTCTCCGCATAACGGTCTCCCTTTCCCGATCTCATTCCAGGTGGTATTCCGATAATCAATATGTCGCTGTCGAAAAAATTACCAAACTCGATCTCTTCAGCGTCCAGATCTATCAGGTAAGGGTCAATTCCTTCAGAATGCAATTTTGTCATTTTACTAAGGGTAGTGGTTGATCCTTTTACCGCGTAACCTGCTGAAATGAGCTCCTTAGCAAGAGGGTAGCCGAACCATCCACACCCAAGGATACTCACGGTACGATGTTTATTCATAGACATGACTTTTTCCAAAAGTAAGACTACTGACCGGGATCAAAGTCAGGCAGCAATCAAAAAACAAAGATGATGTCTCTGGAAACAACAGAGTGTATAACCCAGCCAACATAATTTTAATTTATAGACAACTGTTCGGAATAAATGCCGAAAAAGTTTTTTTATAGGAAATGCTTTATAATGAACGGATTTCAGATTTGGAAAGCACGCAAGGGCAGGTATTATTCAAATTGGCATGCAAATTGTCCCAAATAGCGTACATACATTAAATAAGAAAATATGAAAAAGTCATTTAAACTATTTACAGCGGCAGCTTTTGCTTTAGGCGCGTTACTATTTACTACAGATACAAAAGCACAGGATTCACAAGCCTGGAGATTAGGAGTAGGTGTAAATGCAGGTGTTGCGACCGACGATCCTTATGGACTAGTATTAGGAGGTGACCTGAAATTGCAGAAAGACTTTGTAGGTCCTGTTTCTGCAACATTGACCACTGGTTATACAAACTTCTTCGCTAAGGATGATTTTGATCAGGTGGTTGATGATTACGGAGTGATCCCATTGAAAGCAGGTGTCAAAGTATTCGTTACTCCTAATTTCTATGTAGGTGGAGAAATTGGTGCGGGATTCGGCACCAATAAAGGAGCTGAAACTTCATTCGTATGGGCGCCAGCAATTGGTTGGGGTTTTGCTAACGGGTTAGATCTAGGTGTGAGATACGAAGATTATACCAAATACAGTAGCACCAAACAAGTGGCTCTGCGCGTAGCGTATGGCTTTAACTTAAGCAAATAATTTCCATCTAGACAGTGAAAAGGCGGTTCTGCGGAAGCAGCAACCGCCTTTTCTATTTTATGAGTTCAGCATCCATCAGAAATAATTCTGATCTGTAATCACCCGACTCATTCAAAATTAGTTTTCCCCTTATCTTTACGGGCTTATCGGTATAACGCACAGCATTTTTCGCATGCACTTCGATCATTGCCGGAACATCACCCTCTCCGCAAAACTGGCATTGCTCAGTCGGAAGGACAGAAAGCATAAACATGGAGTAGGTCATGCCTGCCTTAACAGGTATGATGTAACCGGGGAATTCCAATACCTTATTTTCAATTGCTTTGAGCGCAGCCGGGAATGATGGAGCCCACACTTTCTTGCTGTTTAGCTTGTACGTCCGGTCTGCAATCAGCTCCCAGGTCTTGGTCATCAAAGGAATATCACCAACATGCTGGGCTTTCGCCGAAATCCCCGTGAGCAAGAGAACGAATAAAATAATTATGAAGTTTTTAAACATGACAACAACGAATACGATATCTTTGTAGGGCAAAGGTAACCAATCCTTTCACGCAGAGCTAATATACTGCGCGACGATATTGTAAAATAGTGATCATGTAAGTTAAATTCTACAATATTCACGTCAAATCGCGCGTTTCATGGAAATTATTGTATTATTTTTGTAAAAGCATAATTGTTGTAACAATCATCATTGTTATTCAGTATAAACGAGACTAAACCCCATCATCGAAGACATACATAAGTAATGGTTAAGTTATTTGCAGGCGGATTTCCCCGCGATTTAGAAGAAATCGAGTTAAAAGACATCTTTGAACAATTCGGAACAGTTGAATCTGTCAATATTGTGAGAGATAAGCATACCGGTATAAGCCGACGGTTTGGTTTTGTTGTAATGCCAAATGAGGAAGAAGCGAGTATAGCACTCCAGAGCCTACACGAAGCAAGTATAGACCAGGACGTCATCAGTGTGACGTATGCCGATGACCGTAAAAAAGAAAAGCCAGTGCCCCCTAAACCGGCGGCAAGGAAGATTGAATATAAGGCCAAACCAAAGATCTATCAAAAGGTTACCAGACCAGGAGAGAGGGTCGGTGGTAAACGGCCGAGAAAACGTATTTAATAAAAAGCCATCCAGAGAGATGGCTTTTTTCGTTTGGTAGCCTTGCCGATTGTAAATGATCTTAAACATTCTCTCGCGAGATATGTAGTTACCTAGGTGCATTCTTACCCCATACTAAAACCAAACGAAAAACATATGAAAACACTAAGTAATCGCAACATTGCTATTCTCACAGAGAACGGCTTCGAGGAGGTTGAGCTCACAAGTCCCATGCAGGCTCTTAAAGATGCCGGGGCTACGGTCCACATCATATCACCACAGAAAGACAAGGTTAAGGCAATGAAGGATCATGACTGGTCCATAGAAGTTCCTGTAGATAAACATGTTTCGGAGGTCACTGCGAGTGAGTACGACGGCCTTGTTTTACCTGGAGGGGTGCTCAATCCTGACCAGTTACGAATGGACGATCAGGCTATCCGGTTTATTGCCGAGTTTTTTGAAGCCGGAAAACCCGTTGCGGCAATCTGTCACGGGCCCCAGTCCCTGATCTCTGCAAATGTCGTTCGCGGCCGTGATCTAACATCATATCCCTCAATTAAAACCGACCTGATCAATGCAGGTGCTAACTGGCTTAACAAAGAGGTTGTAGTGGATAAAGGCCTCGTTACAAGCCGAACTCCTGAAGATCTTCCTGCATTCAACAAGAAGATGTGCGAAGAATTTGCCGAAGGTATTCATGAAGGCCAGCATTCCTGATGTTTGCTTGATTGGTTGAAGATTCAAAGAGTAATATGAATATAAAAGGCAGCGATCGTCTGGAGGTCGCTGCCTTTTTTGACTTCCGAGCCCATATCTTTTATTATACTCATGCGAACCCCTTCAAAAAAGAGGCAAGGTCTGAAGTTTTTTTTGCGAATTCTGATAAAGGATGGCCGTTTTTAGGATAATTTTCTTTTCTTTAAAGTACAACTGGTTAATGGGGGATCAGTTTTGCTCATTTAAATCGAATGTTAGAAGAATTTATCAACAACGTTAACAGTATTGTCTGGAGTGATGCGCTAATCATTCTCTGCCTTGGTGCAGGGGTTTATTTTTCTATCATTACGAGATTTCTGCAGGTAAGATATCTGCGTGACATGGTTTCGCTCTTATTCAGCGGACAGTCTTCGGAAAAAGGAGTGAGTTCTTTTCAGGCTTTCAGTATGGCCATTGCAGGTAGGGTAGGGACAGGTAATATTACCGGAGTGGCTACCGCTATAGCAATGGGTGGCCCGGGTGCCATCTTTTGGATGTGGACCATCGCCTTCCTCGGAAGCGCCTCTGCATTTATAGAGGCTACTCTTGGGCAGATCTATAAACAGGTTAAAGATGGGCAATATAGGGGTGGTCCTGCTTTTTACATAGAAAAAGGACTTGGTATCAAATGGTATGCTGTAGTCTTTGCCGTAGCTACTGTTCTGAGCACGGCACTTCTTCTTCCCGGAGTACAGAGCAATAGCATCGCCACGAGTATTCACAACGCTTTTCATATATCACCAGCAATCACGGGAGCAGGCGTTGCAGGCCTCCTGGCTCTGATCATCTGCGGAGGTGTAAAGAGGATCGGTAAGGTGGCTGAGATAGTTGTTCCCTTTATGGCAGTGGCCTACATCCTGATGGCCGTAATTATCATTTGCATGAACATTACCGCAGTTCCTGCGATGTTCGGATTGATCTTCCGCTCTGCATTCGACCTTGAACCCGCATTTGGTGGTGTTTTCGGAATGGCGGTCTCCTGGGGAGTCAAGCGCGGTATTTACTCTAATGAAGCGGGACAAGGAACCGCACCGCATGCAGCTGCTGCAGCGGAGATCTCCCATCCGGTTAAACAGGGGCTTGTTCAGGCTTTTTCCGTTTACATAGATACTCTTTTTGTTTGCACAGCAACCGCATTCATGATCCTCTTCACTGGTCAATACAATGTATTGAATCCAGAAGGAGGATTTCTTGTTGAAAACATGCCGGGAGTAGCCGTTGGGCCTGAGTTTACACAACGCGCGGTAGATACCTACTTCCCGCCTATAGGAGGTGGGTTCGTGGCCGTTTCCTTGTTCTTCTTCGCGTTCACAACAATCATGGCCTATTATTATATAGCAGAAACAAATCTCAGTTATCTGGATAAACATGAAAAGAACAAATGGATGGTCTGGGCTTTGCGGCTGATTATTGTTCTTGCCGTATTCTATGGTTCAGTCAAGACCGCGGACGCAGCATGGGCCGTAGGTGATATCGGGGTTGGAATAATGGCCTGGCTCAACATTGTCGCCATATTTCTTCTGCGGAAGCCGGCTATGCTCGCACTCAAAGACTACGCAAGTCAGAAGAAACAGGGCCTTGACCCGGTCTTTCAGCCTGAGAAGCTGGGGATTAAAAATGCTGATGAATGGGAGAAAAACTAATCTGAATTCTTCTTGTTAGCTTTGGACTAAAGTTCACAGGCACGATGATGCGCTATCTTCCTCTTTTCTGCTTTTTCTTTGTATTTCAGTGTTCCGCGATCTTTGCAAATGCTCAATCGTCTGATAGCATTAAAACGGCGATAGCACCTGAATACAATCAGGTAGGGGGCTTTCACAAGTTCTGGCTGGGATCGAACTACAGAGAACTATGGGCTACTCCGGTAAAGATCAGAGTGCTTGATTTGAGTAAGGAGCACGGGGGACTGCAGATCGTAAAACTGGGCGGAGGGATGCAGACCCGATCACTTCGTCTTGTCGACAACAGCGGACGAGAATGGGTGCTGAGAACAGTACAGAAGTATCCGGAAAGAGGATTACCCCTGGATCTGCAACCCACCATCGCAAAAGATATTTTACAGGACCAGGTTTCCACAGGTCACCCCTTTGGCGCCTTGGTCGTGCCTCCTCTCGCTAGCGCACTATCGCTTCCGCATGCAAGTCCGGAGTTGGTCTACGTAGGAGACGACCCCCGGCTAGGTGAATACCGAAAAGACTTTGCCAACGCTGTCTACCTCTTTGAAAGTCGACAACCCTTCGACTCATCAGATACAGATAATACCCTAAAGGTTCAGCAAAAGCTCCTGGAGGATAATGATACTGAGGTCAGACAGAAACTGGTACTCAGGGCGAGGTTACTCGATTTCCTGGTTGGCGACTGGGATCGCCATGAGGATAACTGGCGATGGGATAAACAGAAGAAACAAGGCGAATCTGTTTACACACCTATCCCCAGAGACAGGGATAAGGTATTTTACAAGACATCAGGTGTGCTGCCCTGGATATTGTCTCACCAATGGCTGAAATCCAATATCCAACCTTATAGCGGCACCATCCGCGACATTAAAACCTGGAATTATAATGCCCGGTATTTTGATCGTTTCTTTCTTACGCAACTAAACCATGAGGACTGGGTTAATGAGGTCAGACTGGTGCAAAGCCGTCTAACTGATCAACTGTTGGAAGAGGCTATGAGTAAAATGCCAGATACCATTTTCAACTTGAGTGGCAGGCACCTTCTTCCGCTGCTAAAACAACGGAGAGATAACCTCATGCCGCTCGCTCTGGAGTATTATTCGTTTTTAAGTAGAACGATAGATATTCCTATGTCCGAAAAACGGGAGTTTGTAGATGTTAATTACCTGGAGAACGGGAAGGTCAGTGTCCGAATCGATAACAAGAAAAAAGACGGTACCCGCGGAAGGAAGCTTTACGAGCGTACATTCAGTCAGGATTCAACCAGCGAGATCCGTATCTACGGAGTGGCAGGAGAGGACGTATATCAAACAAGCGGTCAGGCCGTTTCAAAAATTAAAGTCCGCCTGATCGGTGGAATGGATAAAGATGAATACCTGATCCCCCAAACTCATCCAGGAGCAAACAAGTTGTTCATTTACGATGGAGAGGATGCCGCGGGTTCAATGTCTCGCCGCCGTGGCGTTCGTTTAAAAACATCTTCTGATACAGCTGTTCACGCCTTTGATCCCCGGAGTTTTGTTTATAACCGCTCCGGACCCACTTTCCTGCTTAACTATGGCTTTGATCAGGGGCTGCTCCTGTCCGCCGGCTTTATGAATGAAGTACAGGGTTTCAGAAAATCCCCGTACGCAAAGCGACAGGAATTTGGTGCCAGCTATTCAACCGGACGACAGTCATGGGCTTTTCGCTATGAAGCTGACTTTAAAAGCCTCATCGGTAAAAATGACCTGAATCTCGAGGTCAGCTCTCTCGGCCCGCATCATGTGGGCAATTTCTTCGGACTGGGGAACTCCTCAATTTATGAGAGGGATGATGATCGCGATATCTCGTTTTACAGAAACAGCTTCGACTACCTGACTGCCGATTTGAAACTGCAAAGGAAGCTAAGCAGCTACTGGGAGGCCGAATTCGGACTTAGTTCAGAGTACTACGCCAGTAAGGCCTCAAACAATACAGCGAAATTCTTCAATACCTTCAACACGCGATTCCCGGGAGAAGAGATTTATCAGGAACGTCTTTTTGCAGGGATATCCGCAGGAGTGACCTTTGACGCCCGCCCCAATGCCCTGATTCCTTACAGAGGTGCTTACTGGTCAACGCAGCTGACTGCCAAAACTCAGCTGAATGGAAGTTCCCGTTCCTACGGTCGGATCTCATCGGAGGCAGGTTTTTATCTTGCGTTGAAAGATTCTTCCATCGTCTTGGCAAACAGGATCGGAGGCGGCAGCGCTATAGGCGACCCCTTGTTCTTTCAACAAATGAGTTTAGGGGGCGAACGGAACTTGAGAGGCTTCCGCACTAACCGCTTTGTTGGGCATTCCATGCTATATCATAACCTAGAACTAAGAATGCGGGTACTCCGTTTTACTTCTTATCTCTTACCTGGGTCAATCGGATTGATCGCCTTCAACGACATTGGTCGCGTCTGGTTTCCTGGGGAGCGCTCCTCCGAATGGCATGATGGGTATGGAGGAGGCGCCTATATCAGCCCGGCGAACCGCATGCTCATACAAGCTCTCGTGGGTTTTTCTAAAGAAGGAACCCTACCTTACATTACCCTCGGCTTCAGTTTTTGAAGAACATCCAGTCAAGTTGATACGATATGTAGAAATTTTGAAACGTTATTGAAAGTTTCTTAGATGTTAAATACTTCTATTTGTGAGTGTCATTCGTTGACTTAATCTCGTGGAGCTTCGCTCTTGTTTTGATGGATGTTTCGGGGACATTTCATCTTCTGAACGGATCCAAAAAAGGGTTATTTAAACGCCAAATGGACGTATTGCACATTATTAATATTTAGTATATTAGTATATAAACTACCAATTGTAAACCAAATTTCAAACAGCCTATGGCAATTATTCCGTTCTGGTGTATTGAGGCATTTCCTATTAAGAAACAATTATAAATTAACCAATCAAACTCCTCACTTCTCAAACCAAGCATTATGAAATAGACAATATGGATTAACCTCAGCATTTTAAAATTCAGTTCTTCAAAATGTACAAACTTCAAACTAATCAAAAGAACTATGCAAAGAAAACTACCACAGGTATGCCAGTCTGCTGGCATGCGCGTTATGGGTGTACATTGGTACCCAAAACTACAATCGAAACTAACACTGATAATGACCCTCTTCCTTTTGTCATCAGCGGTGTCTGCTCAAACCAATGTATCCGGAAGAGTAACAGACGAAGGCAACCAGCCCCTTGTCGGCGTTACCGTAACAATTAAAAATGTAAAAGGAGGGACCCAAACTGATCCGAGCGGCCGGTATACGCTTAGTGTCCCCTCTACATCTTCCGTTCTACAGTTCCGCTACATCGGATTTCAGAACAAAGAAGTAACTGTAGGAAGCCAGAGTGTGATTAACGTACAGATGGTCAGCGCAGGCAGCGAAGCCCTGGAAGAGGTTGTCGTCGTCGCCTACGGAACTCAAAAGAAGGCCACCATCTCAGGTGCCATCAGTAACATTCAATCGGCCGACATCGTGCGGACGCCTGCTGTTGCAGCAACAAGTGCCCTTGTAGGAAAGATTCCCGGAGTTACCGCCCGTACTTCTGATGCGCGTCCCGGAAACGGATCAAGTCTTCAGATACGTAACCTCGGAAATCCGCTTTATGTGATCGACGGAGTGGCGTATAGTACAAGTAATGGTACTAACGACTTCGGGTACAACACCGGGATTTCGGGCGTCAACGCCTTTAACCAGCTGGGGATTGACGATATCGAGAGCATCACCGTGTTAAAAGATGCCTCAGCCTCCATCTACGGATTGGCTGCCGGCAATGGCGTTGTACTGGTGACCACCAAAAAAGGCAGAAAGGGTGATAAGCCCAGCTTGGGGGTGTCTGGTTACTACGGTTTTCAAAATTTTACCAGGTATCCGAAACCCGGCAACGCGGGACAGTACGTATTAGGTCGGCTGGAATCAGAGCAGAATCTTGGGCGCAACCCTGCCAACCTATATACACCGGAAGAATTCGCCAAATGGCAGGCAGGTGTAGAGCCCGGGTACCAGAATAACGATTATTACGACTTTGTCGTCAGGCCCAATGTGCCCCAGTATTATGTTACTGCAAACGCATCGGGAGGAACAGAGAAGTCAACCTACTACCTGTCTTTGGGTCATCTGAACCAGGATGCTACCCTGAAGGACTTCAATTTCAACAGAACAAACCTTCAGGCAAATATTTCCAGCAATATCTTGAAGGGTTTGACGGTAGGAGCGCAGATCAGCGGTAGAATTGAAGATCGCCACAATGTTGGAGTTCCCGGTCTCGACGATTTCTTCAACCCACTCCTAAGTATCGGAAGTATGTGGCCAACCGAAACAGCCTACGCCAACAACAATCCGAACTATATCAACCAGACACACAACGTCAACGTGAACCCGGCCACGTATACAAACGACATAACCGGATATATCGACAATATCACACGTGGTGGAGGTGCCAAATTCAACGCGCAATACGATTTTGGCTTTGGCCTTTCCATGAAGGGATTATATTCATATGATTACAGTAACGAAGATTTTGAAGGATTTGAATATACCTATCCGGCCTATATCTATGATCCTGCCACCGACACCTATAATGATCGTGCAGAAAACGGAGCGCTTTATGGAAACCAGAATCCATGGCGTGAAAGACACAAACGGAATGTAATTGCCAAATTCGCTCAGTTTCAGGTCAACTATAACAAACAGATAAAAGAGCACTCCATCGCTGCTCTGGTAGCTTTTGAACGCAAAGAGGCAACTAATGACTATATCGCCTTGCATTCTGTTCCTCCGAATAACATTATCAAGACACAGGTTTTTGCCGATCTGGATTACCTCGGCGACACCCACTACGAAGAGGCTTTCGAGGGCTATGCGATGCGTTTGAATTATGACTTCAAAAAGAAATACCTCGTGGAAGCTGTTGGCCGCTACGATGGGTCTTTCCTTTACAGGTCAGGTAGCCGTTTCGGATTCTTTCCGGGAGTATCGGTAGGCTGGCGCCTTTCTGAAGAGGGTTTTTTCAAGAATATCTTTAAAGAAACCGTAAATGACTTTAAGCTGAGGGTTTCATACGGTAAAACCGGTACCTCTCTGCAGGATGTAAATGGTGCATACTACTCACCTTCCGCGTTTGCATACCTCGGAGGATATAATGTGAACAGGGGAAATGCGGTTCTTGATGGTGCATTCTATAACGGTGTTAGACCAAGGGGACTGCCTACTACTACGCTTTCATGGGTAGAAAATGAGATGTCCAATATCGGTATCGACTTTACCGTATTGAGAAACTTTACCGGTCAGTTCGACTTGTTCCGGCGTAAGCGCTCGGGGCTTCCCGCCGGACGCTACGATGTGGTACTGCCAAACGAGGTGGGATATACCTTGCCAGATGAAAACCTCAACTCCGATATCAGTCAGGGGATGGATGGATTCATTACTTACAGCAACAAGATCGGAGCCGTCGATTTCTCCATCGGTGGTAATGCTACTCTCGGACGTACGAAGGACGATTATATCTATAAACCACGCTTCGGTAATTCGTATGATCAGTATAGAAATGACAGAACAGAACGCTGGCAGAGCGTCAACTGGGGGCACCATATAATCGGTAGATTCCAATCGGGGCAGGAAATTAACGATTATCCCGTCAATATTGACGGCCAGGGTAACACAACGCTGCTCCCCGGAGATCTGATTTATGAAGATTTGAATAAGGACGGACTGATCAACGAACTGGATGAAAAACCGATCGGTTATGCTGAAGGTGCGCTGCCTTATTTCAACTACGGTGTAAACGGTCGTGTAACCTGGAAGGGTATTTCCCTGGCATTCGATTTTATGGGAGCCGGCATGCAGACCTACTATCGCGACTGGGAATTGAAGTTTCCATTCCAAAACAACGGGAACTCGCCTGCTTACATGTTGACAGATCGCTGGCACCGTGCTGATCCCTACGATCCCACTAGTCCATGGATAGCGGGAACTTATCCGGCCCTTAGAAAAGATGCTACCAATTTATCTGTTTTTCGCGTTCCTGGCGCCCTGTTGTATGATGACGTAAACAGAGGAGCTAATTTCAGAAACGACTTCTGGACAACCAATATCCGGTATTTCAGACTGAAGAACCTGGAACTGGGCTATAGTTTTCCCAAAGCATTACTCCAGAGGGCTAGTATCTCCGGACTGAGAATATATGTTAATGGCTCGAATCTGTTCTCTTTTGATAACGTGAAAGACTACGAAATAGATCCAGAAATTTCAGCTACTAACGGCTTGATTTATCCTCAGCAAAAGATCTATACGTTTGGCTTTAATCTGACTCTATAGGATCATATCATGAAAAATATAACGAAATACATCATATTCGGCTTTCTGCTAACAGTTAGTGTGAGTGCTTGTAAAAAAGATTATCTGGAGAGGGAACCTACAGATATTGTTACGGATGAACAGCTGTGGAAAGATCCTAAGCTAATCACGGGACTGCTGGCCAGTTTTTATGACAGGCTTCCTACAGATATGGGGCTCAACGATCAGGCAGGATCGCAATGGAGGAATATGGCTGACTACGACGATGCCATGTGGTCTGGTAGTTCAAATGAAGAACCGCGAAATGGAATAGTGAACTATGACAGAGGCCGCTGGAGATTATACGACTATTCTTTCGTTCGCGATCTGAATCTTTCTATCGAATATGTCGATAAATACGGGAGTGCTACACTTACAGAGGTGCAAACGGCACAGACGAAAGCTGAGCTGAGGTTCATCAGAGCATACCTTTATTTCGAGATGGTAAAGCGGATGGGCGGAGTTCCTCTGATCACTACCCAGCTGATCTATGACTTTGGAGGCGACCCTGCATATTTGCAGCAACCCCGAGCTAAAGAAGAGGAGGTATATGATTTCATTGCTTCTGAACTTGATGCTATCAAAAATGACATCGGAAACGGTGTTAGTAACACGCGAGCCAATAAGTTTACTTGCATGGCCTTAAAAAGTAGAGCAATGCTGTATGCAGGTTCCATAGCGAAATACAATGCCTTGCTGACACCAAATATTGTTACGGCGGGTGGAGAAGTAGGAATCCCGGCCTCAAGGGCGAACGATTACTTTCAGAAATCGTTGCAAGCCTCTGTTGAAGTGCTATCAGGACCATACTCCTTGTATAACAGTAATCCAAATCTCGGTGAAAACTTCTACGAGGCTGTAGTTAAAAAAGCGAATAACCCAGAAGTGATCTTTGTAAGGGACTTCCTGACCTCTAAGGCGAAGAAGCATCTTTTTACCTACGAGAATATCGCAAGAGGAATTAGAGAAGACAACTTAAGTTCATCCAGTATCACTCCGTCACTAAATCTGGTCGAAAGCTACGAGTATCTGGATGGCAGCAACGGTGAGTTAAGAACCCGTAATGCAGCGAACACGGACTATATTTACTACAATAACACTACCGACATCTTCGCGAACAAAGATGCTCGCTTATATGGAACGGTCATCTATCCTGGAGCTCCATTTAGAGGTTTGACTGTGAGTATGCAGGCAGGTGTAATGCAATGGGATGCTGCAACCAATGCTTACCGTACTATCGAAGGTCCGGATTTGGGCGTGAATTATACAGATAACAAGCTGTTAATCGCCGCTTCAGGGCCACACAGATCTATACAGGAAGTCTCCAATACTGGTTTCTACCTGCGCAAGTATGTTGATGCAAACGGTGGAGCTTCTACCCGCGGAATCCAAAGTGATGTTTGGTGGGTTTGGTTCCGTCTTGGAGAAATTCACCTGAATGCTGCCGAAGCCGCATTTGAATTAGGAAGACCGGCTGAAGCGCTGACTTATATCAATCCTCTTCGCGCCCGTGCCGGCTTTGGACAGAACAGCCTGACTGTTGCTACCCTGACTTTAGACCGGATCAGAAATGAACGTCGCAATGAGCTTGCATTTGAAGACCATCGCGTTTGGGACCTGAAGCGCTGGAGACAAGCCGATAAGGTTTGGAATGGTAATGTAAACAACCCGCAAGACATGGTGTACGCACTGTATCCGTACCGGGTAGTTCGCCCCGGCGATCCTGCGCGCGATGGGAAGTACGTATTTGTGAAGATGGTTGCTCCGCGCTTCCGGGCGCCGCGCTTCTTCCAGAACTTCAATTATTACTCCTCTTTCGAGCAGTCCGTTATCAACAATAATCCAAAAATTGTTCAAAACCCATTTAACTAATCGGCTATGAGACTTAAGGCATATATATACTCACTCCTGCTGATCACTATAGCAGGAGGTTACGGGTGTAAAAAAGACAATTACGAAGAACCCGAATCTCTCCTTACGGGAAGGGTTGTTTTCGAAGGTCAACCCATCGGTGTCAGATCCAACGCTGTCCAGCTTGAACTCTGGCAGCACGGTTACGCATTTTTCTCCAAAATACGCGTGTTTGTGGCTCCCGATGGCACCTATTCGGCCAGGCTCTTCGATGGTGATTATAAAATGACCAGACAAAACGGAGGGCCGTGGCTCAGTAATACAGATTCTATCGACGTGAAGGTACGAGGTAACACCGTGGTTGATGTTCCGGTCACCCCCTATACCTTCGTGAAGAGTGCTACCTATCAGAGAAACGGTGCGACTATCACTGCCACTGCAAACCTGCAGACCGTAAGCACGGCTAATGCCCTTGAATCGGTCAGACTATATGTGTTCAGAACTGCTCTGGTTGACGATGTGAATCAAAGTGCCCGCACGGTTGTCCAGGCATCTGCGATTCCTAACACCAGCCAGCCGGTAAGCATGAATGTGACCATCCCTGCGGCATTAACCTCGCTCGACGCCGTCTATGTCAGGGTGGGGGTCAAGACCGCAGGAATCAATGAACTGGCGTACTCTTCGGCGGAGAAGATCGCTCTGAAATAAAGAACAATTTCCCGGGATACAGCAGAAGATCTTCTGCTGTATCCTCCTTAGATTCTGTAATTAATTGTTTACTTGACGCTTCTAGGATTTTAATTTACCTTAGTCTCGCTAACTAAAAATCAAAGAATCTAATCAACCCGTCTTATTAAATCAAGTCCCGGGCCAATTTTAAACTGATGAAAAAAACCTCACTATCACTTCTTATCGCCTTTTTGGGCGTTAACCTGACTGCGAATGCACAAAGCGCCCTGACGATCGACGTCAACACCGCTAATGCGAAAACCGTTATCAGCAGAGACATTTATGGTCACTTCTCTGAGCACCTTGGTCGCTGTATTTACGACGGCTTCTGGGTAGATCCGGCACTGAACGTTCCGAAGAAAGATCGCATTCGCCTGGACATCGTGGATGCATTGAAGAAGATTAAGGTACCTAACCTGAGATGGCCGGGAGGCTGCTTCGCCGACGAATATCACTGGCGCGACGGTATTGGACCCCGCGAACAGCGCCCTAAAATGGTCAACACCAACTGGGGTGGCGTTGTAGAAGACAATAGCTTCGGTACTCACGAATTCCTGGAACTATGTGCTTTGCTTGAGTGCGAACCCTATATCGCAGGTAACGTAGGTAGTGGCACGGTCGAAGAGATGGCTAAATGGGTAGAATACCTCAATTTTGATGGCGTGAGCCCAATGGCCAACCTCCGCAAAGAGAATGGCAGAGCCGAACCATGGAGAGTAAGCTTCTGGGGAGTAGGAAACGAAAGCTGGGGCTGCGGTGGTAACATGACCCCTGAGTATTATGCTGACCTGTACAAACGCTATGCTACTTATGCCCGTAACTACCCGGGTGCTACACTTAAGAAAATCGCCAGCGGTGCCAACTCATGGGACGTAAACTGGACTGAAGTACTGATGAAGAATATTCCGGGTCGCGATATGTGGGGCGTATCCCTGCACTATTATACCCTGCCTACCGGAAACTGGGGAAAGAAGGGTTCTGCAACAGCGTTTGATGAAAAGGAATATTTCCAGACCATGAAGAACGGCCTTGCTATGGATAGCCTGGTTAGAATGCACTCCGCAGTGATGGATAAATACGATCCTCAGAAGAAAGTCGCCCTGGCTGTAGATGAGTGGGGTGTATGGACAGATGTTGAGCCTGGAACCAATCCAGGATTCCTGTATCAGCAGAACAGTATGCGCGACGCGCTGATTGCCGGTTCTACACTGAATATCTTCAATAATCATGCAGACAGGGTGAAGCTGGCCAGCCTTGCACAAACTGTGAACGTGCTGCAGGCACTGATCCTCACCGAGAAGGAAAAGATGCTCCTAACGCCAACTTACCACGTTTTTGATTTGTATAAGGGTCATATGGACGCCAAACTGATTCCGCTGAACTTTAAGAGCCCTGACTATGAGCTTGCAGGCAATAAAATTCCCGCAGTAAATGCTTCCGCATCCATTGACTCCAATGGCGTGGTTCACATTACTCTTGTTAACCTGGACCCTAAAAAGAAGATCAGCATTAATACCGCGTTGAACGGACTTAAGTGGTCGAACGTTAGCGGGCGCATTGTTACCTCTGCTAAATTCAACGACTACAACTCGTTCACCAATCCTAACAAGATCGTAGCTGCCCAATTCAAGGGAGCTAAGAAGAGCGGCAATCAACTGAAAGCAGAGCTTCCTCCGCTGTCAGTGGTTGAGCTTGCACTCAAATAAAATAAATATGATTTTACAGATAGATAGATATACCAGACTGCTCGCAATGGGGGCAGTTCTGGTTTCTTGCGCAACAAGCTCGGCAAGTGCCCAGAGTGCAAAGGTGTTTACCATTAAAGCCAATGAAGTAAAGGCTCAGGTTGCGCCAACCATGTGGGGGCTCTTTTTTGAAGATATCAACCAGGGCGCGGACGGTGGCCTCTATGCCGAACTGGTCAAAAACAGATCGTTCGAATTCGATGTCGCCGGCATGGGCTGGAAAGAGATCAAAGACCAAAATGCCCAAGGAACGGCGCTGTACCAGAATCGCGGGAATGTCAACCCCGCCAACAGACGCTACGTGCAGCTTAAATCCAGCTCCGGCCGTTACGGTCTCGCCAACGAAGGCTTCAAAGGAATGGGGATCAAACAGGGCATGCAGTACGACTTCTCTGTTCTCGCGCGGCAGCATGAAGGCAGCACAGGAAACCTCATCATTGAATTGGTGGATGAAAAGAATGTCGTGGTCGGTACCGCTACCGTTAAACCGACGAGCACAAACTGGGCCAAATACACCACCACCTTTGTAGCAAAGACTACCGTGCCCAAAGCCAGCCTGAACGTCATGCTGGCAGAAAAAGGAGGGATGGACCTCGACATGATCTCCCTCTTTCCCAGAGATACCTGGAAAGGAAGAAAGAACGGTCTGCGCGCTGATATGGTGCAACTACTGGCCGATATGAAGCCCGGCTTCCTTCGTTTTCCCGGAGGTTGTATCGTGGAGGGTCGCACACTCGATGAGCGCTTTCAATGGAAAAAGACCATTGGAAACCTCGAAGACCGCGAGCTGATCATCAACCGCTGGAACGTCGAGTTTAAGCATAGACTCGCACCAGATTATTTCCAGTCTTTTGGCCTGGGCTTCTTTGAGTACTTCCAGCTTTGTGAAGATATCGGTGCCGCTCCGCTTCCTATCCTGAATGCAGGAATGGCCTGTCAGTTTAATACGGCAGAAGTAGTTCCTCTCGATGAGCTGCAGCCCTACATCCAGGATGCGCTTGATCTGATCGAGTTTGCCAATGGACCTGCTACATCTGTCTGGGGGAAGAAGCGTGCTGAAATGGGGCACCCCGCGCCGTTTAAGATGACCATGATCGGTGTCGGTAATGAAAACTGGGGACCTCAGTATATCGAACGTCTTAAAGTATTTACCAAAGCCATCAACGACCAATATCCCGATATCAAGATCGTGAATAGTTCAGGAACAGATCCAAACGGAGACAAGTTCGACTATCTGGATAAAGAGTTGAGGGCAATGAACGCCGATATCATCGATGAGCACTATTACCGCGCACCGCAATGGTTCCTCGAGAATGCAGCCCGCTATGATAATTATGACCGTAAAGGACCTAAGATCTTCGCGGGGGAGTATGCGGCACAAAGCGTCAGGATTGCCAGTCCCGATAATAAGAACAACTGGCAATGCGCCATGTCGGAAGCGGCTTTCATGACCGGCTTGGAGCGCAACGCCGATGTTGTGGTCATGGCTTCTTACGCTCCCTTATTTGCTCATGCGGAAGGCTGGCAGTGGACCCCCGATCTGATCTGGGTAGATAACCTGCGTTCTTATGGAACAGCGAACTATCAGGTACAGAAGCTTTTTTCGCTGAATAAGGGTACTGATGTCGTTCCTGTGCTTCTGGATAATCAGGCTGTTACCGGACAAGACGGATATTATGCATCTGCAACCATAGACCGTAAAACCAATGAGCTTATTCTGAAGGTCGTAAATTCCTCAGGTAAAAAGCAAAGCGGCTCCTTTGTGATCGATGGGATTAGTAAAGTGCAGGGTAAAGGATCTCTGACAGTGCTGAGCAGCGCTGATCTGAATGCCGTGAATTCCTTTGAAGTACCCGAGGCAATCAGTCCTAAGGTATCATCCATTGCGATCAAAAACAAGAAGATCAATCTCGATCTGAATCCATATTCGGTAAATATGGTTCGGGTTAAAATCTAAAATATCATGAGAAAACAGATTCTCGTTCTGTTTATCTGTCTATTTTCAGGTCTTGTCCTAAGAGGACAGGACCTTGAAACTGACATCTCGGTTCATGACCCCGTCATGATCAAAGCCGCAAATCGCTACTACCTGTTCTGCACAGGGCGTGGCATCGCAGTCTGGTCATCTTCCGATATGAAAAGCTGGAAGCGTGAAAAGCAGGTCTTTGAAGAAGCACCATCCTGGGCAGTAGCAGCAGTTCCCGGCTTCAAAAATCATATCTGGGCTCCCGATATCAGCTACGCCGACGGGCTCTACTATCTGTACTATTCCGTATCCGCCTTCGGTAAAAATACGTCCTGTATCGGCCTCGCCGTTAACAAGACACTGGATCCCGGAAGTCCCGATTTCAAGTGGACCGATAAAGGGAAGATCATCCAGTCTTATCCTGGGATTACGAATTGGAACGCGATAGATCCCAACCTGATCACGGATGACAAAGGAAACCCCTATCTGTCTTTCGGCTCCTTCTGGGACGGACTCAAGCTCGTTAAACTGAGCAAAGACCGCCTTCAGGTGTTGGGCGACACCATTCATCTTCCTACGATCGCCAGCAGAAAAATGGATCCAAACCAGCTGGCCAATCCTCCGGCGGTAGACAACAACCCTCCCGATGCCGGCGGCAATGCGATCGAAGCACCCTTTATTTTTAAGAGGAACCGGTATTATTATCTTTTTGCCTCGATAGACTATTGCTGCAAAGGGGTCAACAGCACCTACAAGATGATTGTGGGAAGGTCCCGCAACGTAAAAGGTCCATACCTGGATAAGGAGGGGCGCGATATGCGCACAGCAGGTGGTACATTGCTTCTGGCGGGGAATGCCGACTGGCATGGCGTTGGCCATAATGCCGTTTGCCGCTTTGATGGAACCGACTACCTAATCTATCATGGCTATGATGCAAAAGATAATGGTAAGCCCAAATTGCAGATCAAACCCCTGAAATGGGACGCTCTGGGCTGGCCTGAGGTCACACTTGACTAAAGATTTAACAAACCTATGATAATGATTAAAGAGCTACGGAGATTCAGTTTCTTTCTGCTGCTTGCCGGATCATCCGCTGTTGCGCAGGTCAAGACTTTCACGTTATCCAGTCCGAATGAGAAGATCGTCCTGACGTTTACTCTGAACAGTAAAGGTGAACCCAGCTATGCGGTTTCACGAAACAATGTAGAGGCAATCGAAACATCAAAGCTTGGCCTGGTGCGCTCAGATGGGGACTACACACGCGCTCTTCGCCTGACCTCTGCATCGGGTATCGAAAGTTTAGCCGGACAATATGAAACGATTGTCGGAAAGCGCCGTATCAACCGCTATGTTGCCAAACAACAAGTCTTCCACTTAAGCAATGGCGCAGGTAAGCCCCTGGATATTATCTTCCGCGTATCAAATGATGGCGTTGCTTTCCGGTACTATTTCCCGGGACAATCGGCAGACATCAAACAGATCACGAACGAAGTAACCTCCTTCAATTTTCCCGGAAGTGCCAGAGGCTGGTTGCAGCCCATGGCCGATGCGCAAACCGGATGGCAGCGGACCAATCCATCTTACGAAGAGAATTACGAACAGGGGATTCCGGTAGGGAGGAAGTCTCCTATCCGGGCCGGATGGGTATTCCCCGCTTTGTTTCAGAATGGCGATACCTGGGTACTTATCTCCGAATCTGCTTCTGAAGGGAACTACGCCGGTACCAGGTTGAAGCCCGACTCTCCGGGAGGGGAGTATAGCATAGGCTTCCCGCAATCGCCGGAAGTGTTTTCACCTGGAGCGGCACTGCTGCCCGCATCAAAGCTGCCCTGGTACACGCCATGGCGGATCATCGCGCTGGGGAGTCTCAAGACTATCGTGGAATCAAGTCTGGGCACAGATGTGGCTAAGCCGACAGCCGAGCTCGACCTATCGTATATCAAACCCGGAAAGTCTGCATGGAGCTGGGTGCTCATGAAAGATGATTCTACCGTTTATCATGTGCAGAAACGTTTCATTGATTATGCCGCCGATATGAACTGGGAGTACCTCCTGATCGATGCGGAATGGGATAAGCGTATCGGATATGAAAAGATCGCTGAGCTCGCGGAATATGCGCAGACAAAGAAGGTGGGCTTGCTCCTCTGGTATAACTCGGCAGGAGCCTGGAATGGCGCTCCCTTTACGCCGCGCGATATGATGCTCACCAGGGAAAGCCGCAGAGCGGAGTTTGCCAAACTGCAGAAGATGGGAATCAAGGGTGTGAAGATCGACTTCTTCGGCGGAGACGGCCAGTCGTTCATGCAATACTATCTCGACATTCTCAAGGACGCAGCAGATCACAAGATCCTTGTCAATTTTCATGGAACAACCCTGCCAAGGGGACTGCAGATTACCTACCCAAATCTGATGACCATGGAGTCTGTCAAAGGTATGGAGTTTCGCACCTTTGCTCAGGAAGCAGAAGACATGCAACCTGTCCACTGTACCACTATTCCCTTCACCAGGAATGTATTTGACCCGATGGATTACACTCCGATGGTCCTGCATAAAATTCCGAATATCAAACGGAAAACGACCAATGGCTTTGAACTGGCACTACCCATCTTGTTTACTTCGGGGATTCAGCATCTGGCAGAAACGCCTGAGGGTATGTTACATGTCCCGGACTACGTGAAGGAGCACCTGAGGAAACTCCCCTCGACATGGGACGATGTTCGCTTCATCGATGGCTTCCCGGGTAAGCGCGTGGTCATCGCCCGGAAGTCCGGAAACCGATGGTATGTAGCCGGTATAAACGGTGAAAAGGAAAGCCGGGAGTTTACTCTCGATTTGTCATTCATTCCCGGTAAAGGAAAGATGATCACAGACGGTGAGGAGGATCTATCCTTCACAAAATCCGATATAGTGCCCACCCGTACAACAAGTTTGAAAGTGAAACCTGCAGGTGGATTTGTCATGGTATTCGAATGATGGTCATCAAATCACGCATACACCGGTCACTCTGGAGTGTAGTTCCAGAGTGTATTGTTGATTTAAATTTAAAGCCTTGAGAGCTTCTTTTTTATTTAGAGCAGGCCAATGCACTCTTCGAGTGCAACGTGCCCTTAAATCAGCTAAAAATACATTACACGGCAAGAGTTCGGCCCCTGATGGCTCCTTCTTTATCGATCAGGGATTCAGTAGTCGCGCAAAGACAGTAATTCTGCTGCTATTCGCTAGCTTGCAAATGGTGTATGCCCAGGATCTGAAGCCTGGGCAGGATGTCAGTCTGAGCTACGTAGGCGACGGCTGGGCCAATAACTCGGTCAACGCCGTGATCTTTCGTAAGAACTCGATGGTCAGCTGGCGCGATACTCAGTTTGTCGCCTATTACGACAAGGACATGAACGTCATCCTCGGCAAACGCCGTCAGGGGGAAGATAGCTGGAAGATTAAAAAAACACCTTATACCGGTAATGCGGCCGACGCGCACAATTCCATCAGTATCATGGCCGACGGCGATGGTTATCTCCACATGTCCTGGGATCACCACGGCCATCCGCTCCGCTACTGCAGGAGCATAGCTCCGGGCTCACTGGAGCTGACTGAAAAATTGCCGATGACAGGACAGGTCGAGCAGAATGTGACCTATCCGGAGTTCTACAAACTCGCCGACGGCAACCTACTGTTCCTCTACCGGAACGGTGCTTCAGGGAAAGGCGACCTCGTGATCAACCGGTATGACAAGGACACGAAAATCTGGACCCAGCTTCATCGTAACCTCATCGATGGAGAAGGGAAACGCAACGCCTACTGCCAGTCTTCGATCGACCGGAACGGTACTATGCACATCTCCTGGGTTTGGCGAGAGAGTCCTGATGTAGCAAGCAATCATGACATGGCTTATGCCCGATCGCGGGATGGCGGACGTACATGGGAGAAATCTACAGGGGAGCAATACGAAATTCCAATTACTAAAGAATCAGCTGAATATGCCTGTTTAATTCCACAAAAAAGTGAGCTGATCAATCAAACCTCCATGGCTAACGATGAAGCAGGGAATCCATACATCGCGACCTACTGGAGAGAGGCTGGATCAAGGGTTCCGCAGTACCAGATCATCTACCACAATGGCAAAAAATGGCAAACTATTGCTCCCGGTTTCCGGCGGGCTGCCTTCAGGCTGAGCGGTGCGGGTACCAAGGCAATCCCCATCTCACGTCCGCAGATAATGGTCACAGGCTCCGGCCGCAGGGCTGCTATTCTGATGGTTTTCAGGGATGAAGAACGGGGTAGCAAGGTGTCTGCGCTCCGCATAAACGACCTCAAAAGAAAGCGCTGGAGCGTGAGTGATCTCACATCAGCCTCGGTCGGCTCCTGGGAGCCCACATTCGATACCGAGCTCTGGCAACGCAAAAAGATTCTTAACCTTTTTCTTCAGAATGTCCAACAAGTGGATGGAGAGGGTAAGGCCGACATAGCTGCCCAGCCTGTCTATGTTCTGGAGTTTCGTCCAGGCAAACGATAGAGGATTTTGTTTATCTAGATATAGATATAACTGTGTTTAAATATCTGATTTCTTGTGGTGTATTTTACCGTGTATGACACGATGGCATATGCGAGAATATATATCTAAGGCTTGCTTTCCCACACATTGGGTCTGCGCCGCTACTTTCGTCTGTGCTTCCCCCAAGCCACGACCAGGAGAGGTCATCTTGTGGAATTTTATCTGATGGCCCCCTTAACTTTGCCATTTACCCCCCTTTAAAAAACGTTTCGCGTGGCGATCTTGCCCTCCCCGAACCTCAACAAAGGCAATCGGCGAAATAAACCAAACACACCAATATGAACCAATTCCCCGAAAAGAGCCCTCCAGGTTGGCTATTCGTCAATCCTTGTTTTTCTAAACCGTTCAAAAAACTAATCTTATGAAAGAAATTTTACTGCGTTTCTCTCGCAGGATAAAAGACAAGTTGTTTCTTTTAATTCTGCTGTTTTCTTATTCTACCGGCTTTGGCCAACAAGTTAATGTCAGAGGTACAGTCAGTGATGCCGCCGGACCTTTGCCGGGCGTTAGTGTTAAGGTTGATGGAACCAGTTCCGGAGCCGCCACTAATGGCTCGGGTACTTTCAGTTTAAAAGCAAATCCTAATGCAAGCTTGTCCTTTACATTCGTTGGCTATAAGACCCAGAAGGTTACACTGAGCGCACGTAACCGTACCGGTTCAGGGGATTACGTTCTGAATGTTACTCTTCAATCAGACGATACCGCACTCGACGAAGTCGTAGTGGTGGGCTTTGGAACTCAAAAGAAGGTGAACCTTACAGGTGCAGTCGGAACAGTAGACTCTAAAGCCCTTGAATCCCGCCCAGTGCAAAATGCAGTGCAGGCGTTGCAGGGCTTGGTTCCCGGCCTTAATATATCTGCTTCAGGTAATGGCGGTGAGCTGAATTCTGGAAGGTCCATTAACATCCGCGGAACGGGTACTATCGGTGCAGGTTCAAAGGGCGATCCGCTCGTATTAATTGACGGAATGGAAGGAGACCTTACGGCGCTGAATCCACAGGATATAGAATCTATATCCGTCCTGAAAGATGCGGCCTCATCTTCAATTTATGGATCGAGAGCACCTTTTGGAGTTATTTTGGTGACTACAAAAAAAGGATCTTCCGGTGCAGCAAAGATCAACTATAACACGAGCTTCCGTAGGAGTTCGCCGGTACTGCTTCCCGATATGATGGATTCTTATTCATTCGTGAACTACTTCAACGATGCGTCCCGTAACGGTGGTGGCGGTGCAGTATTCGACGATAAAGTGGTTGATAGAGTACTTAAATATCAAAAAGGGGAGTTGGCGCCAAACGACGTTGTCGAATTGGGAAGCGGAGGGAAATGGAACTATGATTTCACCAACGCCGACGTCGATTGGTATAGCGAATACTATGGCAACAAGCCGTTATCGCAGGAGCACTCGCTTAGCATGAACGGGGGAAGTGAGAAGTGGCAGTATTATGCTTCCGCCAACTATCTGGATCAGGATGGCCTCATGAAGTATGGCAGAGATGAGTTTAACAGGTATACCCTTACCGCCAAGATTACCGGGGAGCTTTCCAGATTCGTGAGACTTAACTACAGCAGTCGCTTCGTCAGACAAGATTATTCGAGGGCGACTTATATGGGCGACGGGTTCTATGATAACGTAGCTCGCCGTGCCAGACCTATTCGTCCGAAGTATGATCCAAATGGAATCTTGATGGCAGATGTGAATTATATAGATGCTCTTGAGAATGGTGGTCGCAGAACAGAGCAACAGGACTGGTTGTACCAACAGGTCAGAACAACTATTACGCCTGTTAATAACTGGAACATTATCGGTGAACTGAATTACCGTGTCAATCCATACTACATCCATGAGTATGGTTTCAAATCTCTGGCCTATATGGCCGATGGGGTCGGAACCTATACCGCTACGACCAGTATTGGTAACGAATACGTTTACGATAAGGCATACCGATCCAATTTTTTCAATCCCAACATCTACACAGACTTTACACATAGTGTGGGTAAGAACAACTTTAAAGTGCTGCTCGGCTATCAGTCTGAGTTAAGCAAATACAATGACTTAACCGCAAGCAGAAATGATCTTATCACGCATGAAGTTCCTGTTATTAGCCAAACTACAAGCGCTACACCTAGTATTTCAGGGCAGTACCAGAACTGGGCAACAACCGGTTTTTTCGGCCGCCTGAATTATGATCTTGACGGACGCTATCTTCTGGAGGCAAACCTTCGGTATGACGGTACATCCCGATATCGTAAAGATATGCGCTGGAACTGGTTTCCATCCTTCTCTGCGGGGTGGAACATCGCAAGAGAATCATTCTGGGAACCTATTGTCAATAAGATCGGAACGTTTAAGTTCCGTGGTTCCTATGGAGAGCTGGGTAATCAGAATACGGATGTTTGGTATCCTACGTATGTATCAATTCCTACCGGAACGTCAAGTGGAAACTGGCTGGTCAATGGTGTAAGGCCAAATACGGCTGGTGCACCCGGATTAATTAGCTCCTCTTTAACTTGGGAGACCATTCGTTCATGGAATGGAGGTGTGGATATCGGTGCCTTCAATGATCGCCTTACTGCTACTTTTGATATCTACCGCCGCTACACGGACAATATGATGGGTCCTGCGCCTTCTCTTCCTGCAACACTCGGTACAGCAGTTCCAAACACCAATAACACCGACTTACGTACAAATGGATGGGAGTTATCTCTCGGATGGAGGGATCGTGTTAGTTCATTTGCTTATGGTGTGCGTCTGAATCTGGCCGATAATAGAACCGTTGTTACTAAATACCCGAATGAAACGAATAGCCTTAATACATATCTTCCCGGCTACTATACCAACGAGATATGGGGCTTTCAGACCATCGATATTGCAAGGAGTCAGGAAGAAATGAATGCGCATTTGGCAAGTCTGCCAAACGGCGGGCAGAATGCACTTGGAAGTCGGTGGGGAGCGGGAGATATTATGTATGCCGACTTAAACGGTGACGGAAAGATTAGTGAGGGATCACGCACGATATCTGATCCCGGAGACCTTCAGATCATCGGAAATTCGGCACCGAGATATACCTTCGGTCTTGATCTGGATGCTTCCTGGAAAGGATTCGACTTCCGGATGTTCTGGCAAGGTGTCGCCAAACGGGATTTCTTTCCAGGCGGTCTTACCTTCTGGGGGACTACAGGCGCCGGTCAATTCTGGTCAACAGCTTTTACTGAACATATGGACTACTTCCGTCTTGAAGACAATCTAATGGGTCCAAATCCAGATGCTTACTATCCAAGACCTCTCTTTGGTGATAAGAATCAGCGGACTCAGACCAAGTATTTGCAAAATGCTGCATATGCCCGACTCAAAAACCTTCAGCTCGGATATACGCTTCCGGCTTCTGTCACCAAGAACATCCGGATCAGCAATCTTCGTTTCTATGTATCCGGAGAAAATCTGGTTACGATCACGAAGCTGGCCAAATCTCTCGATCCGGAATCGGTAGGTATAGGCCGCCAGGGTGGAACAGTTTACCCGCTCATGAAAGTGGTATCTGCAGGCCTAAGTCTGAATTTTTAATAGCTGGAACATGAAAAATCTAACGAATACACTGATAAAGGGCCTGGCATACTGCCTGATCCTGTCTTTATTTTCTTCTTGCGAGAAGCATCTGGAAAGACCTCCTCTGTCCGATATAGCACCTGAAAACTATCTTAATGACGAGAGTCACCTCGCCGCCTATTCGATAGCCAGATACAACTTTCGGACGCAGGCACTGCAGGCTGATAACTTTGGTCCGTACACGGACGATACTCATACCGACAACCAGGCTACGCGAGGGTATAACAACCGGTTTGTCCCCGGTCAATGGCGCGTTGGCTCAACCGGAGGGGATTGGTCATTTGGCAATATATATCCACTCAACTACTTTATCCAGACGGTGTTGCCTCGTTTTGCTGAAGGTAAGATCACCGGAAATACGACTAACGTAAAGCATTATATCGGTGAAGTCTATTTTCTCAGAGCTTTCGAATACTTTGAAAAACTCAGGGCATTGGGAGATTTTCCGATTATAAGGACGACCCTGCCTGACCAGAAGAATGCACTTGTCGAGGCCAGCAAACGTATGCCAAGAACCGAAGTCGCCCGCTTCATTCTTTCCGATCTTGATTCAGCCATATTGTTCCTGAACAATAACCCTGTAGGTGGCAAGAACCGGATCACGCAAGCTGCGGCTCAGCTTTTCCGGTCGAGGGTCGCCCTGTTTGAAGGCACGTGGTTGAAATATCACCAGGGTACACCACTGGTGCCAAACGGTCCTGGATGGCCTGGAGCTGAAAAGGATTATAACAAAGGTTACCAGTTTAAGTCTGGAAGTCTGGAGGGAGAGATCGACTTCTTTTTAACAGAAGCGATGGCTTCTGCAAAGGTAGTCGCAGACGCTTATCCACTCGCTGCCAACACCAAAGTTATCAGAAGAACACTTTCTGATAACAACCCATATTTCGACATGTTCGGATCGGCGGATCTGAGTACCTACGGGGAAGTGCTCCTTTGGCGTGCTTACTCTACGGCATTGGGACTTGCTCATTCGGCAAACCACTACCTTCAGTTCAACGGCGGCTCAAATGGCTATACCCGCGGATATGTGGACAATTTCCTTATGCAGAACGGACTTCCGATTTATGCAGCAGGGTCAGGATATGCTGGAGATGATTCTGTTCACTTGGTTAAGGTAAACCGTGACTGGCGTTTGCAATTGTTTATGAAAGCTCCGGGAGAGGTTAAAGCACTCACAAATGTCGCGTCACCACAATACGAAGGATATCCTAATGTGTGGACAGCTTCAGATGGTAAGAATAACTACGCCACAGGATACGCCATTAAAAAAGGACTATCATACGACTATACACAGCAGCAACTCAGCCAGAATGTGGTTGGAAGCGTTGTGTTCAGAGCGGCTGAAGCTTACCTCAACTACATGGAAGCCAGTTATGAAAAGACAGGTGCGGTGGACGCAACGGCAGCAGGGTATTGGAGGAAACTTCGTGAACGCGCAGGCGTGAATACAAATTTCGATGTGACGGTTGCCGCCACACAGATGTCTGAAGAAGCTAAAAACGATTGGGGGGCATACTCGAGAGGCGTTCTTATTACTCCGACTCTCTACAATATTCGCCGCGAGAGACGTAGTGAGTTTATTGCTGACGGAATGAGGTGGAACGACCTTCTTCGGTGGAGAGCACTTGATCAGCTGGTCAACACACCTTATCAGATTGAAGGGTTCAAGCTATGGGGACCCATGGAAAAATGGTATAATAAGCCCGCAGGCGGAACGAATCTCACTGCTACTAACGTCTCTAGTAAGACGCTTAGCCCTTACCTGCGGGTAAATCAGATTAATACCAGTGGAAACCTGGTTTGGGAAGGTTACAGATGGAATGTGGCGCATTATCTCAGCCCTATTGCAATTCAGCACTTTTTGTTGAGTTCAAGTGACGGCTCGACGGTAAGCACGTCACCTATATATCAAAATCCAGGTTGGCCAACAGCCGCTGACCAGGGTCCTGTCGGACTTAAATAATATCACATCCGGGCGACAGGTATTGAAATGATACCTGTCGCCCTTATCTTTAAGCATCATGTGCAAACTACATCTTACCATCCTGACGCTGCTTATCGCGACCATATCAACACCAGCAGCTGCCCAAACGTTAAAGCAATTTTCACCAGGAATCGTCTGGAAGGACACTCAGGGAGAAGTCATAAATGCTCACGGCGGGGGCGTGCTTTTTTCCAGGGGCACCTACTATTGGTACGGAGAAAAACGCGACCAGCATGCTTCCGAAGGAGTGAACGTTTACTCCTCTAAAGATCTTTATAACTGGAAGGCCGAAGGTCTTGCGCTCTCCCCTGACGACTCTCCGGAAAGCGATATTACCGAAGGATGTCTGATGGAGCGGCCCAAAGTGATCTACAACCAGAAGACAAGAAAGTACGTCATGTGGTTCCATTTGGAGCTAAAAGGGCAGGGATATAACGCGGCCCGTGCAGCAGTGGCGGTCAGCGATAGCCCAACAGGCCCGTTTAAGTTCCTGAAAAGTCTTCGTCCAAACGGGAACATGTCCAGAGATATGACCTTGTTTGTCGATCATGACGGAACCGCTTATCACATCTATTCTTCCAGAGATAACTATGATCTTCGCATCGCGAAACTGACCGACGACTATCTCAGCCCTACAACAGAAGACAAGCTGCTGTTCAGCCAGCATCGTGAAGCTCCAGCGATCTTCAGACAAAACAACCTCTATTACATGGTCACGAGCGGATGTACCGGATGGGCACCTAATAAGGCGAGTGTGCATGTAGCATCATCGCTATGGGGCCCCTGGGAAGATAAGGGAGATCCGATGCTGGGTCCTGATGCAGCCACAACCTTTGGCGGACAGTCCACCTTTATTTTACCGGTCCAGGGAAAGAAGAACAAGTTCATCTTTATGGCTGATAAATGGAATCCCAAGGATTTAAAAGATAGCCGGTATCTCTGGCTTCCGGTCGAAGTCAAGGACGGCGGGCTGAGTATTACATGGCACGACAACTGGAAATTGTAAAAACTGTGCAGATATTGATATCTTGCCTATCGCTTACCAAGCAACCTCTAAGACAATGAAGTTCCAAACATTATTTTTCCTCACCCTAGGGCTGTTCCTGAACACCACCCTCCATGCACAAACCAAAAAGCACACTTCAACTGACGACAGAAAGTTTTGGCTCAGTCACCTTGATCGCGTATCGCGGCCCGTTCTGGAGAACCTGGCTGCTGACAAGCTGAAGCAGAACATGCCGGTAATATTATCCGACCGTATCGACAACAAGGCACAACGCACCAAAGTAGCCTATCTTGAAGCGTTCGGAAGAACATTAAGCGGGATAGCTCCCTGGCTGAACGCCGAAGGTGGTGCCAGGGAAGAACAGGCCCTGCGGAATCAATATCGTGAATGGGCGCTTAAGGCTATTGCCAACGCGGTTAATCCGGCCGCAAAAGACTATATGCAGTGGGAGGGTGGACAACCCCTGGTAGATGCTTCGTTCTTTGCGTTGGGGCTTATCCGCTGTCCCTGGCTTTGGACGAACCTGGATAAGCAGGTACAGCAACAGGTTCAAACGGCACTGCTTGCCACTCGCAAGACCGTTCCCGTTTATACCAACTGGATCCTTTTTTCAGGGATGATTGAAGCTTTTTTCTGTAAATACGGAATGGATTATGACGATGTCAGGATAGAGTACAGCATCCGGGAATTCGCTGAACACTGGTATACGGGAGACGGAATGTATTCGGACGGTATGCAGTTCAGCCTCGACTACTACAACAGCTACGTGATACAACCTTATATGGCGGCTATTCTGGAGGTCATCAATCAAAAGAACGGCAGGTACAACTGGTACAAGGCGGATTTCGGCAAGATCACACAACGCTTTGCAGAGCATCAGGAGCGCTTTATCAATGCCGACGGCAGCTTTCCTGTCACAGGTCGATCTATCACCTACCGGGGCGGCGCTTTTCACCACCTGGCAGATGTGGCGTATCGAAAGAGTCTCCCAAATTCTTTGAAACCTGCTCAGGTCCGAGGCGCTTTGACGGCTGTGATCCGTAAGACATTTGAAAGAGCCGACACCTTCACAAAAGACGGTTGGCTAACCATCGGATTATATGGAAGTCAGCCTCAGTTGGGAGACTTTTATATCACCACCGGAAGCCTCTATCTTTGCGCCGATATCCTCCTGCCTCTTGGCTTGTCTCCGCAAGATGAGTTCTGGTCAGCGAAGGCTGAACCCTGGACATCTGCGAAAGTATGGAATGGGCAGGATGTTCCGGCCGACCATGCGCTCCACCTGAAATAAGAAAGGCGATCCAACAAAAATAACCGGGCGGGAACCGCCTTGCACTCAATTATAACAATGTGACCATGAATAAACTCGTATTAAATGTCAGCCTGGCCCTTTTGCTTATATTAAGCTCCTGTGCTGTCAAGAAAAACAGCCAGCAGTCACCCGCAGGTTCCAAAGCGGAGGTCCTGGAGATCATCAACCGCGTGAACCGGTACTGGCAGAATACCCATCCTGAACCTGGAAACGCCTTCTGGCATGTGGCCGCCTATCATACCGGCAACATGGAAGCCTATGCCATCACGAAGAATGAAGAGTATCGGAAGTACTCAGAAAAGTGGGCAGAGGCAAACCAATGGAAAGGAGCCAAATCAGATAATAGAGCCGAGTGGAAGTACAACTACGGCGAGAAGGACGACTATGTGCTGTTTGGCGACTGGCAGATCTGCTTTCAGACCTATATTGATCTGTATAAACTCGACAAAGACCCAAAGAAGATAGCGCGTGCTATTGAAGTCATGGAGTACCAGATGAGTACCCCTAACAAGGATTACTGGTGGTGGGCCGACGGCCTGTATATGGTTATGCCGGTGATGACCAAACTTCATCAGGTGACCGGCAATAAGCTCTACCTGGAGAAACTCCACGAATACCTCAGCTACGCGAACAGCATCATGTACGATCAGGAGGCAAAGCTTTACTATCGTGATGCGAAATATGTCTACCCTAAGCACAAAAGTGCGAACGGCAAAAAGGATTTCTGGGCCAGGGGAGATGGCTGGGTGTTTGCAGGACTCGCCAAGGTACTGAAAGACCTGCCCTATAATGACGCCCACCGGAATGAATACCTCAGCAGATTCCAGGACATGGCCCAGGCCATTAAAAGCTCTCAACAACCCGAAGGGTATTGGACGAGGAGCATGCTTGATCCTGAGCATGCTCCCGGACCGGAGACCAGCGGCACCGCATTCTTCACCTACGGCATGTTATGGGGGATCAACAATGGCATTCTCGACCAGCAGGAATACATGCCGGTGGTCAGCAAAGCATGGAATTACCTCAGCACTCAGGCCTTGCAGGCCGACGGCAAGATCGGCTTCGTTCAGCCTATAGGAGAGCGCGCCATCCCCGGTCAGGTAGTCGACAGAAACTCCACAGCCGACTTTGGCGTAGGTGCGTTTCTCCTGGCCGCTTCCGAGATGTACAGGCACCTGAATAACGCCAGCGTCCCTTCAGCAGTGCTGCCGGGAGTCTATGCAGATCCGCACATTGCAGCCTTTGGCAATAAGTTCTACCTCTATCCAACCACCGATGGCAGCGAAGGCTGGATGTCAGACCATTTTACGGCCTGGTCATCCAAAGATCTGGTCAACTGGAAAAACGAAGGTACCATCCTTGACCTCAAGAAGGATCTCAGCTGGGCGAAAGAGCGGGCTTGGGCGCCTGCTATCGCCACAAAGAACGGCAAGTATTATTACTACTACTCTGCGGATGTCAACATCGGTGTAGCCGTAGCCGATAAACCGACAGGTCCCTTCAAAGATCCGCTTGGTAAACCGCTGGTGCCGAGGGCAACCTACAAAGGTCAGATGATCGACCCCATGGTCTTTGTTGACGATGATGGTTCCGCATATCTCTATTTCGGACAAGGAAGCTGCCATGTAGTGAAGCTGAACGATGATATGATCTCTTTTGATCCGGCTCAACTGAAGAGCTTCAAACCCGAAGGATATAACGAAGGAGCATTCGTGTTCAAAAGGAACGGCAAATACTACCTGATGTGGTCAGAGTACGATACGCGCGATCCGCGTTATTCAGTCGCTTATGCTACCTCCGATTCACCTATGGGGCCTTTTGTAAAAGCTGCGAGGAACCCGGTGTTGAAAGGAGAAGGTATTGTAAAAGGAGCAGGACATCATTCTGTGGTACAAGTACCCGGAAAGGACGAATGGTACATTGCCTATCACCGGTTCAGGATCCCGGGAGGTAACGGCTACAACCGCGAAACCTGTATCTCACCCATGCGGTTTGATGAGCAGGGTGCTATTCTACCCGTAGATGTATTTGAGCCGGCAAAATCGGTTACGATAAGCCGCTAGTAAGAACGGATAAAAAAAGAGGGCATGATTACATGCCCTCTTTTTTTATCCGTTCTTTTCGGAAGGATCCTTGTCTTCCGAATTCTTTTTTGCCTCTACACGCTTATCTTCGTCTTTGAGAATCTCCTGCGCCAGTGGCGTGAGCTCGGTATTCTCTCCGATGGTATCATCACCTGCGTCTGTTGTATCATTTCTGCTCTCTGCAGATCCGGTATTTTCTTCCGGCAGTTCGTTGTTATTCATTTCCTGATTTTCCATAGCTAGTAGTTTATTTCAGTATAAAAGAAAAAGCGCCGGGCATTTGTTTGCCCGAAGTGTTTTTCTTGTTATCTCATTCAGTCTTCCTGATTTAGATAAACCTATCCCGTCCTGCCGTGTTCTACGGGTATTGAATTCACCAGATTAAACTTAGACGATAGCATATGGCAAAGTATTCAAAAAAAGCAGGAGAGAAGGTAGAAGAGACCATGCACGAGATGAAGGAAGGCAAGCTCAAGACGGGAACCGGAAAGAAGGTGACCTCCAAGAAACAAGCGATCGCAATCGGATTGTCGGAAGCAAAGAAAGAGGGCGCAAAGGTACCCGAGAAGAAATAAGCAGTGTCCTTGTTTACTTCTTCTTTAGGATCCGACGATGTTGAGTCAATGTAAAGTCCGTGTTGAGTCCGTGTTTTTATAGCAAAACACGGACTCAACACGGACTCAGTACGCGCACAATCCCCTTTCATAGTAGCGCAGTCCACCGTCTGTTACTTCTTATTCCACGAGGATGTCGCCTCACGTCCGGGCTCGCAAGTCCCCCCTGGATTTAGCAAACGCACTTTTAGCAGAACGACCCTTCCTGCATCGCTTATCGATCAGTATTAAAAAAATTCTAAATATTTTTTCCTCAGGCAGCAACGGGCGTTTGCGCTCCGTAACGTAAATAGATGTGCTGCAGCATCAAGTCCTTTATTGATAGTAACATGTTCAAATCTTAAACTCAAGACCATGAAAAAAGCGATTGATGTTATAGGGGGAAAGGTGTTTCCTTTTATTTTGCTCTTTCTTTCTGTAGGCTGGCTATCCTGTGGCAAAGATGATGATTCAAGCAGTCCGCCAACCAATATTACCTATTCCGGCAGCTTCGTCAAGTCAAAAGATAACGTGGTGACCACAGCCACTGGAAAGACCACGGCTGTTTTCAACCCGGTAACGAGGGAACTTTCTTACGAGCTGAGCTGGACCGGACTGAGCAGTAATGCCGTAGGTATGCACTTCCATGATGCCGGACCGATCATTATCGATATTAAAGAACACTCCAATGGAATGAGCGGCACCGCTTCCGGCAAGGCTATCCTCACCGTCGAACAGGTGAACGATCTGAATGCCGGAAAGATATATTCCCAAATCCACAGCCAGAACTATCCGGGTGGTGAAGTGATCGCTACGATGATGAAGAGCGGCACTGCTACCAGTGTGTCTGGAGCAGGTTCCGGATATTAACTGTATTGCCCTTTTGGCTGATCTGCCCGGTATGTTCCTCGCGGTGATTGGATATACGGGGCCTTTTTCCACCACCAATGAAAAACGAACCCAATGAAAAGATACCTGAAACTTACTGCTGTTTTGCTGATCCTTTATTACGGTTGTACAAAGACGGCGCCGGAGAATGAGGAGGAAGCGCCGCAAACTGGGTGTAAACCTGCATTCCCGGGGATGAATGTTACGTATGAGAACTACGTCAAGAATATCATTTCCATCAATTGCACACGTGCCTGCCACAAAGGGGGCAACTCCATGGGGCCGGGAAACCTCACCAGCTATGCAGGTGTGCGAGCCTATGTCGATAAGTTTCCCGCCAGGGTGATTTCCGATCAGGCCGACATGCCGATGGGGAGGGCTCCGCTGCCCAAATCTACCCGCGACTCACTTAATGCATGGATAGGAAACTGCAGTCCCGAGGGGCTATAAAACGAACGATATGAAAATAGGACTCACCTTCTTTATCCTGTTCGGCTGGCCATTGGTAGGCTGGTCTCAGGACCTTTATTTAGCGCGCAGGATGGCGTTCAGCTTTTTTTCTGAAGCGCCGGTGGAAGATATCAGCGCGAAGACCGATAAAGGTGTTTCTGCTCTGAACGTTTCGAGCAGGGCAATCTATTTCAAAGTTCCGATCCGCTCATTCGAATTTAGAAAAAGTCTGATGAAGCAGCATTTCAATGAGAACTATCTGGAGAGTGAAAAGTATCCGGTGGCCGAATTCAGAGGTAACGTGCTGGAGAATATCGATCCAAAGAAGGACGGCACGATCCCGGTCACTGTTCAGGGAAAGTTGAATATCCACGGAGTGATCAAAGATTACACCGTGAAAGGTGAACTGCAGGTCTCGAACGGGAGTATCGCCGCGAATGCAAAGTTCCCGGTGAAGCTGGAAGATCACCGCATCAAAATTCCTTCACTTGTGATAAGAAACATTGCCGAGATCGTGGATGTACAGGTCTCTGCCGTTTATGGACCTTCAGCTCAAACGAAATAGATAAAAACCATTAAATCAGCGACTATGAAATTCATGCTTTCTCTTCTTTTTAGCTGTGCCTTTTTCGCAGTTTCGAATGCTCAGGAAGACCTAAGTAAGCTCGTGAGCGACTCCACAATGGAAGAGCACGTGCCGGTGATCGGCACGTTTAAGTCACCCCATATCATCAACGGGCAGTCCAACGAAACGGTGAACAAGCACGATCTGATCTTTATGGTCATGCACCGGTTTGGGGATATAGCCGGGTCTAACGGAGGGGTGGAGAATTTCTTTGGTCTGGATAATTCTTCCGATATCCTGATCGGGTTCAACTATGGTATTTCCGATAAGTGGAGTGCAGGTTTCGGCCGGGTGAAAGGAGCGCCCAATGGTACCGGTACCAACCAGCGTCAGATCGTTTATGTGAACATGAAATATCGGGTGCTGCATCAGACGGAGGATGATCACATACCTCTGTCGCTGACTTTATTTGGGGACGGTGCGGTTTCTACGATGCATAAGCTCGATCAGGTGACATCCGACGCTGCCTTTACTAGCTTTGGCGACCGGATGAGCTATATCGCTCAGGTTATTATCGCACGCAAGTTCAGCGATAAGCTTTCTCTTGCGCTCACACCAACCTACGTCAGGCGCAACTACGTTCCTTTTATGGATATGAATAACAGCATAGCCATAGGGCTGGGCGGACGTTTAAGATTTAGTAAAAGAATGGCTTTTGTTGCTGATTTTTTTCATAACTTCAGAACTAAGGAAAGCAAGGATTATTTCAAAGATCAGAAGGGCTTCAAGTTTCACAATCCGCTCGGGGTGGGGCTGGAAATCGAGACAGGCGGACACGTTTTCAACATGATCTTTACGAATGCTGCTGCTATTCTGGAGAACCAATTTATTCCAAATACAAGTACCTCCTGGGGCGATGGCGAGTTTCGCTGGGGTTTCAGCATTTCACGGACATTTAGTTTATTTCAGTCTAAGAACAAATGAGAATGGTTAACTGGATTTTTTCTCGAAAACGCGCACAAGCCAGCTGGTAAATATCCTCAATGGAAGAAAGGTTATTGCGTCTCCTGGACGGATGTTTAAAAAACGACCGGAATAGTCAGAAGCTACTCTATCAGGAGTTCTATAACTTTGCTATGAACATTTGTCTGCGTTATACCAGCAACCGGTATGAAGCCTCGGAAGTATTGAACGACGGCTTCTTCAAAGCTTTCTTAAATCTTGCTAAATTCGATCGGGCGAGGCCTTTCAAAGCCTGGCTAGGAAGGATCATGCATAATACGTCCATCGACTACTACAGGACCAATCTGAAGGTCGCCTTTATGGAGGATCTGGATCATGCGGACGCGATGGAAAGTGATATCTCTATCGAGCATCAGCTGGATTATGAGGATCTGCTGGCCGTGATCCGGAGGCTCCCTAATGCTTACCGGATGGTTTTCAACTTGTACGAGGTTGACGGCTATTCGCATGAGGAGATTGCGGGGATGTTAAAGATCAGCGCAGGAACGTCAAGGTCAAACTTGTTCAAAGCAAAAAAGAAGCTTCAGGAACTGGTGTCTTTACATGCTTCGGCTAAGCTCAGAGATCAGCATACGGAAGCGAAAGTGGTTGCTTTGCGGCAGCCAGATAAAAACGTGATTATTAATAAAAACCGGGCACAAGATGAGTAGCGACAACCCTAAGCATATGTTCAGGGATGGGTTAGATCCCGACCGTGATCATTCAGCTTCGCTGGAGGATGACTGGTCTGTGCTGGAGCGTCGTCTGGATAAGCATGATGCTGGCAGGCGCAGGATTTTGTGGGTAAAGCGGGTTGGAGCTGTTGCTGCCATGCTTCTGGTATTACTTACCTGGGTGTTGACCCGGGATAAAGATCTGAAGGTGCCGGCCAATCCGGTGGCGAAGCACGGAAAGACAACCGGGGGACAAGCCGGGCAGACGGAGCAATCGCCGGGGAACAAAGCACCGGAAAGCGGATCATTCACCGGGGGAAGGACTCCGGCGGAGAATGGAGGACAGCGCCCGACAGGTCCGCAGAAATCTACCCCTGGAGCCGTGTCGACCGGAAACGGGGAAGCGTTTGCGAAGCAGGAACCCCGGGGCCGGCGCGAGAAAAAATTAACTACCGAATGGACTGAGAGGAGATCGCTGGAATATCACGGGCTGCTGAGCCAGCCCGTGGTGGCCGGCGATGTAAAGCAATTGCCTCTGCCAGAGATCCGCTTAGCGGAAGTTCGGGCTCAGGGAGAGACCTATCTGGCAGTGGAAAACGTTGATAGGCGCCGCGGCTTGAAGGTTCCACTGAGTATCAGCGTGATGTATGCTCCGGCTTTAAACGGCATCAACAACTATAAGGAGGCCAGGGTGGGAAGCGACTATGGTTTGTTGGTGACCCTGGGTCTCTCTAAAAAGTGGAGCCTGACCACCGGAGCCATTTATGCCAAGAAGCTGTACGAAAGTGACTTTAGTAGCTATAATCCTGCGAATAAAGCATCTTACCCCTATATTCCGGAGAGAGTCTATGCGGATTGCCGGGTTCTGGATCTGCCATTGAATGTGAGCTATACCTTAATTAACAGAGGGAGGAATACGGTGACGGTGGGTACGGGTGTGTCCTCTTATCTCATGTTGAAAGAAGACTACCGGTTCAGGTACACTCAGCAGAGTGGAGTGGGCGACTATGATTATTCGATCCGCAACAAGAATAAACATGCTTTTAGTGTGATTAACTTGGATGCCAGGTATGTACGCCGTATAAACAACAAGTTGGGAATCGGATTTCAGCCCTACTTAAAAGTACCGGTGGCGGATATTGGTTATGGCAATGTCAGACTGCATTCATTAGGGATGGCAGTTAACCTGAACCTGAGTGTTGGAAGCAGGGTGGAAAAGAAGTAATATTGTTCTCCTCCCGATTAAGAATCGCTTATTTGTTATTTTTGAAGCCTGCAGGAACAATTTGAGTAAAAACGGATTAATATAACATCTGTATAACATCTGTATAACATCTGTATAACATCTGTTGAACAAGATCAGCACCAGCGCAGCTTAAAAATCAAAGAAAGATTGAAACAAACCCTCCGAATAACCAGCATTTTAAAACCTCTGAAGCAGGCTATTCAGGTGTTTTCGGCAAATGATCCTCTGCGAATGGCTGCGGCGACGGCATTCTTTACCTTATTTGCACTGCCACCCATCCTGGTGATCATCACCCAGGTGTTGGGCCTGATCGTAAATGAGCAGATCATCCGTGAGGTTTTCAAAAATCTTTCAATGGTGATCGGGCGGAGCAGTACTGTTCAGATCACCGACACCCTGAGGGCCATCAGAGATATGGCCAGTAATGAATATATCACTATTGTGGGTATGCTCATTCTGATCTTTGTGGCTACCAATCTCTTCAAGATCATCAAGGACTCGATCAATCAGGTCTGGAAAATCAAGATGGTGGCGAAGCAACGGTTCAGCGGAACCATGCGTTCAAGATGGCAGGCGCTGATCATCATTGTGTTTACCGGGTTCCTTTTTCTGCTTGCTATACTCATGGAGGGAATGCAGACCTACCTGAAGGAGGTAGTGGAAGGCTTGTTACCCTGGCTGGCGGATTATCTGAACAGTATTTTCAGCTATATTTTCTCTATCGTGGTCGTGACGGCATGGTTCGTAATCATTTTCAGGTACCTGCCCGACGGTACGCCCTCCTGGAATGTCGCTTTTGCAGGTGCGCTTTTTACCAGCGTCCTCTTTAATATTGGCAAGTTTTTGCTGCGGGTATTACTTCTGCAGAGTAATATCGGGAGTTTATACGGGGCTTCTGCAGCCATTGTGCTTCTCCTTCTTTTTGTGTTTTACTCTTCTCTGATCCTCTATTTCGGTGCTTCTTTTACCCAGGCCTGGGCAGACTGCCATCATGCGCCTATTGAACCGAAGCCGGGTGCGGTACGCTACAAGTGGGTGGAGATCACGGAGCGGAGCTAAAGTCGAACAGATAAACATTCACCTCGGGAAAGACTTTGCCCGCCTTCTCCGTGGCGCGGGTCCTGATCGCCCGGTACAGGAACTCCCCGGGCTGTGAGTGATTGTACCAGTCGGGTTTGCTTTCGATCTCTCCGATGTCATTCCAAAGCTTCTTATTATACACAACCCACACCCGCCTGTTTCCGTTGAGCTTGTGGAGGTCGGGCTCCAGGTGCCGGATATAGTCCGACGGGCTCACCGATTCAAATTTGACGTCATTGCCTTCTATTGCATTGTACTGCAGGTGATAGGCTTTCTTGTAGTAGCGGTAAGCGTAGTTCATATTCCAGTAAACATAAACGACGTCGCCCTCCCGGAAATTCTCGTTCACGTACAGTAATGCCTCTTTCTGATAAGACTTTTTGTAGCGGCCAAAGACGTCCGGTTTGATCATCTCCTGAGTGGAGGCGCTGAATCCACCCAGCAAGAGGAGGAATGGCAGGATGTATTTTCCCTTCCGCAGTACAGGTATGTTTGCTATAGCATGGTCGCATCCCCGGGCAATCAGCAGGATGGCAAGAGGGGACAGGAACACCAGCAGGCGTTCGAAAAAGGGATATAGCTCCAGGGCAGAAGCCGCAAGAGTAAGTACGAAAGGAAGAACCATTAACAGGAGTGTCTGTTTGTCTGTCTTGAAAAAGGCATAAATCCCGGTAAGCAGCATCGCAATGGGCACGAACGACATCTTGAGGATTATCCGGAGGATGGTGTTTTCAGCGTTGTTGAAGTTCCAAAGCAGGCCCAGTGGGTAGTCGAGCATGGTGTAAAGATGATGAATGAGCCATTTTGGTGTATCAGGAGACCAGAGTGGCATAAAGCTGTTATAGTGTCTGAACCAGTAGAGGAGCCATTCCTCGGTGTTTTGTTTACTGGTGATCAGTACATAATGGAGAGCGAAGCTGAAGAACCAGATTGAAAAAGGCAGGCATGTGCGCCAGAGGTTCTGCCATTCTTGTTTATAGAGCAGGCGCAGGCATACTGCTGCGCCTATTCCGGTCAGGATGAACACAGAGGAGTACGAAAACCAGAGGATGGCTGCACCTGCCATACCCCATAGAATCCTGTCACGTAAATCATTCTTTCCATTGAAGCGTACAAAGAGCCAGAGGCAGAGAACTGTGGCGAGCAGCTCCATGCTGTATTGCTTCACTTCCACGGCATGATAGACCAGGGGAGGGGCTGCCGCCATGATCCCCAGTGCAACGATCTGTCCTGCCGGTCTCAGCCAATGGCGGCATACGGGGACAAAGAAGCAGAGAGCAGCGATTCCGCTGAGAAGCGGCACCAGGCGTAGGGCCTGTTCCCGATCACCGAAGAGGATAGCAGAGAGCTTAACCATCCAAAGAAATCCGATCGGGGCTTTTTGCTGGTATTCGAGAAGAGGAGCAGTAAGCTCCTGGAAAGTAGCTGAGAGGACATTCAGGGCCACATAGATCTCATCAAGCCACAAAGACCTGTTATCCTGGAAGTGAAAAACCCGAAACGCTACGCCCAGTAGCAGCAGCGTATATAAAATGAGTTCGGAAGTTGATAGCCGCCTCGCCGGTCGGGCAGGGGCGTCTTTCGTAAGCTCCGCGGGTTTTGAATAAGGCATATTGAAGATTTTTGGGCTATTGTTAAAGATGCCTATTTAATTGATCTCTTTGTTACACACCTTTATACAAAATCCATTGCCTCGCGGTAACAATCCTTACAGAGCGAATTCAGGACCTCCCTTAATGCCTAAATTGTAGAGAAGGATTTAAATGAAATGTATGGTCAGATGGGACAAAGTGAAGGTCGTCATTCTGGATGTAGATGGGACGCTGTATTTGCAGTCTAAGCTTAGAAGGAAGGTGTTTTTGGGCTTGTTGAAGTACTACGCTCTACATCCCTGGAAGATCGATGATTTGAAAGTACTGATGTACTTCAGGAAAGAAAGGGAGCGGAATGCAGGCTATACTGGCAGTGGATTGGAACTCGCACAGTATATATGGTGTGCAGAAAGAGTGAACTATCCGGTGAGTATGATCAAACCTGTGATAGAACGTTGGATATTCGATTTCCCAAATCAGTTTTTAGCAGACTGTGTCTTTCCCGGAATACATGATTTTTTTGCATCGCTGCGGGAGAATGATATCCGGATTGCCATCTACTCCGATTACAAAGCCGAGAAAAAGCTGAAGGCAATGGGATTACAGGTCGACATGGCAGTCGCCTCGACCGATGCTGAGGTAGACCGGCTGAAGCCTGATCCCTGTGGACTGCTGCACATTGCAGAAAAAATGAATGTAAGCAGGGACGAGTGCTTGTTCATCGGGGACCGTATGGAGCTGGATGGTGAATGTGCGATACGTGCCGGGATGCCCTACCTGATTATCCAAAAAAGACAGCTTAAAGCCTTCGACTTCTTCAAGAATCTGACATCTCAATTAGCTGATCTCAAAACGAATAATATCAAACTATGAAAACAAGCCATACTCCTGTTTCTACTCTGGTGGAAGATGGTATATCCTCAAAAGCGGCGGGACTGAATGAGTATGTAACGATTGCGAGGCCGGACCATTGGTTCAAGAACATCTTCATGCTACCGGGCATGCTGTTCGCTTATCTGGTCTACCAGACCCCTATCGATGGGGCATTCTTTCTGAAGGTGCTGAGCGGGTTGGCATGCACTTGCCTGATCGCATCGGCTAATTATGTCATCAATGAGTATCTGGATGTGCAGTTCGATCGCTTTCATCCGGTGAAGAAGTTCAGGAGTGGCGTACAGACGGTACTTAATCCGTATTATGTGTTTATGCAATGGCTGTTGTTAGCGGTGTCGGGACTCGTCCTTGCGTCGTATATTAACCTGCCCTTTGTACTTCTTGAAGCATTTCTCCTTTTCATGGGTGTGATGTATAACGTTAAGCCGTTTCGCACCAAGGACCGGGTGTATCTGGACGTGCTTTCAGAATCGGTTAATAATCCCATCCGGCTTGCTCTCGGTTGGTTCATCTTTGTGCCTGCTGAGCTACTTCCAAAGGATATCTACGATTTTAGCTGGGTCATTATTCCGCCGTCGAGCATTATTCTCGCGTATTGGATGGGTGGGGCGTTTCTGATGGCAACAAAACGTTTTGCGGAGTACCGGTTTATCAATAATCCGGAGCAGGCAGGGCTTTACCGCAGGTCTTTTAGGTTCTACACGGAAAATAGTCTTCTGATCTCGATGTTCTTTTATGCGCTTGTGTCGGCCTTCTTTTTGGGAATCTTTCTGGTTAAATACCGGATTGAGCTCCTCCTGAGCTTTCCGTTTTTTGCCGTATTGTTTTCCTGGTATTTACACATCGGCCTCAGGAAGGACTCGGTAGTGCAAGGTCCCGAAAAGCTGCACCGGGAGAGGAAGTATATGGGTTTCGTGGTGGTGTTTGTTTGTGTGCTGATGGCACTGCTGTATATTGATATACCACAACTGAACTGGTTTCTGAAACAGTCATTTCGGTATGATTAAAACAGGCTGATCATATTGGTGCGGGCTGGCACGTACTTTCCGCTTAAAACAGGTGTTTATGCGGCGAACTCCTTTTCGTCAGGTTTGTTATATCCAAAACGATAAAGCAATGGCTGATATAACAGAAAGCATACAGAATGAGGACCAGCCAGGTTCTGTTCCTCAGGAAGAATTGAAAAGACGCGAAAATACAGGAGAAGATATCCTGTCGGGTGCTAACCAGACTGACCAATTGGATCGTCTGCATCCGGATGAAAAGAAAAACCGCGAAGAGGTGGGGAGTCCACCGGTGGAGCATGTCGATAACGGCAGTCCGGAAGACGCCTTACGAAATCAGGGGAGTGATGACGAGAATGACGGATCTTTAAATGCATCGTGATGGAACTGGGTGAGCCGATTATGAAGATCCTGAATAAGGTTTATGAACCTGATGCAATGGTGGAGCAAACCTATAAGCGCTACGATCTGGCATTCAAGACAGATGAGGAGGGCAGGCCTGTTTTGCTATTCATGGGCAAAAAAGATGCGAACGGGAATGTGAAGGGCGAGCGGTTTGCAAGACGGCTTAAGCATGATCAGAGTGGCCAGGTGATCAAGGATCACTGGGAGCACAAGGGAAAAGCTACCTGATTTCCGACTACATTAAACAGATGTGTTATGATTATCCCCGTTGTTGTAGGTATCCTATTTTTGATTGCGGTGGCGGTACTTTATTTTATGAGGAAGAGCCGCGGGAACAAAGATATAGGTGAGTAGCACTTCGATGCCGGCTGACATCAGATAGTGATTTCGTATTCCTGTTTTTTCATGGTTTCTAGCTGATTAAGTGGCTGTATATTGAAATCTAAATGTTTTTTTTAACCTATGTAATGGGTCAATACATAGCCTGCCTTTTTTGTGCAGGCTTATTTTTTTACCGAAAATCTACACATTTTCAGGTCTTTACTGTTATTGACAAATAATTAACATAGATCATATGGCAGACAAGAGAGATATACTAGAAGAGAATAATTATTTAGATGTTGATCTGGCAGAGGATCGTTCCCTTGTCGTCCCAGAAGTCAATAGCAATTTCGAAACAGGGAGGGAATCCGTAGAAACAGGCAGCGTGCTGGTGTCAAAAAGGGTCTTTGAAGAAAAGGCGCGCAAGAACGTGCCCGTGATTGAAGAGGAAGTTTCAGTCGAAAGAAGAGAATTGAACGAATATGTAGACGTTGCGCCTCCAGCCGTCAGACAAGAGGGCGACGTAACCATAGTCTCAGTGGTGAAGGAAGTTCTCGTTGTAGAAAAGCGTCTGATGCTTGTGGAAGAACTGCATATCACCAAAAATAAAAAGGAAACCGTAGTCCCGGTTAAAGAAACCCTCAGAAGGGAAGTCGTATCCGTTAGCCAGAGCAATCTGGGCAGGGATACTGAACCGTTGTGGTAAAAACCCTATTGTCTATCTTAAAAAACATCACTATGTCACATACCGTAATAGGAATATTTACGAGCTCTAGCCATGCTCAGGATGCCGTTGAATATCTGGCGGCGAACGGCTTCGGCCGGGAGAATATCGATATCAGAACTTCGCAAGGGGCCGCGACAGGCCCTGCAGCCGGAGCAGATTATCAGGTGGAAGACCCGATAGGGGATTTCTTTAGAGGTCTTTTTGGTCACAGTGTTAGCGAAGCCTCCCGCTATACAGAGGCGGGGCGGAACGGCACGATAGTGACGGTACATGCTGAAGGAAGAGATGAGGCAGATGCTGCCGCGAGGATCCTGGATAACTACGGTGCTGCGGACCTGGATGAACGTGAAGATTTGGATACTGCGGTGCAGGATGATTCCCGACTCCGTAGCCGCGTAATCGACCGGAGACTGGAAGATGGAATGAGGCTCCGCCAGGAGGCGCCGGGTGCTACAGCCAGGGAAATTGACCGGTCCGCATCGAAGACTGACGTGGATGCATTTAATAAAGGCGCGTTATAACATGGCTGATTTAGATGTTCAACCGAAAAGAAGAGGAGGCTGGTGGCCACGAATACTGGTTGCATTGGTGGTGATGCTCGTTTTGTTCTTCTTTCTGAGGAGTTGTAATCAATACCAGACATTCATGAACGGAGGACCTGACCGGACTAATGTGAAGGATTAACGTACTCAAACGTAAGACGATGGCACAGGAAGATATTCGATCATCAGACAGATTGCTGGAGCATTTGAATGGGAGTAAATATGAAATTGTGCCCTCGCAGCCCAAGGTCAACGGATGGTGGGTGACAGATGCCGCGGGAGCGAAGATAGGCCATGTCGATGACCTGATCTTTTCGCCGGAAAGCATGAAGGTACGATACCTGCTGGTGAACATGGCGGACAACGACTTCGGCATAAAGGCGAAGAGCGTGCTTGTTCCCCTGGATGCAGTTGATCTCAGAGAGCCTGAGATGCTGATTGTGGTTTCGCAGATAAACAAAGAAACTCTCCAATCTCTCCCTCCGTACCGAAAAGAATTGCTTAATGGCGGCGCGGGAGAAGAAGCAGACAAGGCGTTTGTAAGAATGCCGGATGATGGGCAACTCGGCACAACGCTGAAGGATAGTGCCCGCCATGAGGGTCCGAGCAATAGTTTGGAGACCTTTCGCAACGGGCAGATGGAGATCAAGATCTACAAGGAAGTGCCCATTGGAACCAATAAAGAAGATAAGTTTATGAAAGAAAAAGAACCATTTGAGATCTATATAGAAGGTGAGATGCTGACCATTATACCACAGGACGAGACATACATGGTCTTTAAGGGGATGTCTAAGTTGGGCGATATTATGCCTCACCAGGATGACTCCGGACTTGTTTGGGTTACGGGAGACCTGATTCCGCTGGATTATCTGGCGGAAATTGGAAAACAGATCGAACAGTCGGATGCGTGGAATCAGATCAGGACGGAGTAAAGGGGAAAACTAATCCCCTCCGCTGACACCGCCCGATACGATAAACTTCATGGCTTCACTGGCACTCATGTTGAGTGGTTCCACATTTTCGGCCTTCACGATAGCAAGCTGACCAGCAAAGGAGTAAGAAAAAGGGAAGTACACGGCTACATTTCCGTGGAGTTTTAGTTTGGACAGGTCTTTCCTTGTAACGAAGCCGACCTGCTTCAGACCATGGTTATTGATCTCTACGATAACCGGCTCATTGAATTTCTTTTCGTCACCGACAAATGCTTCCGTCAGGTCTTTTACGGAAGAATACAGAATGTTGAATAATGGAAGTCGCTTGAACCAGCGGTTGAACCACAACTTGATGGGTTCGGTGATGAGATTGGTTACGATGATTCCTGCGAGAAGAATAATGATGACAACGGTTAGGATTCCCAATCCGGGAACGTAAATCGGCTCTCCCGTTTTAGCGTCAACCCAGATCGCGCCGCTCAGATTCAATAGCTTGTCGAGGGTTGCGATGATCCAGAACACCAGAAATATCGCCACACCAATGGGGACGACTACCAGAATTCCTTTAATGAAGTAGTTGATTAAAGCTTTGACGAGTGTATTCATTTTATGTATGACGTAAGAGGCCGGGTGTAAATTACAGTTTATAGAAATATATAAGTTATTCGTAGAAATAGACGCGTTTGACCCGCTGAGATATGCCGGTTAGCACTTCGTAGGGGATGGTTTCCAGCTGTCGGGCTATATGACTGACGGTGTGCTCGCCATCGAAGACGATTACCTCGTCTCCCTCTTCCACGTCGACACCGGTGACATCAAGCATGCACATGTCCATACAGATGCTTCCGATCGTGGGAACGAGGTGCCCATTGATCAGCATCTGTCCCACACCATTTCCGAGCTTTCTGTCATAACCATCGGCATAGCCGATCTTTACAGTAGCCACTTTGCCATCATGGAGCATTACCCCGCGACGATTGTAGCCTACAGTATCACCTTTGCTAAGTTCTTTGATCTGAGAGACGCAGGTTACCAGGCGGGCGACAGTATGCAGAGGGGACTTCATGGAGGATACCGAACTGTCAACGCCATACAAACCTATGCCCAGGCGGACCATGTCGAACTGAGCTTCGGGAAGCCTGCTGATGGCAGACGTATTAGCAATATGCTTGATGATTGAATAACCAAGTGCAGACTCCAGACGGGTGGTCATCTCAGAAAACAACTTGATTTGCTGACGTGTGAAATGATCAGAATCGGGGTCTTCACTGCTGGTAAGATGGGAGAAAGCACTTTTAACGATAATGCAGGGTTCCCCGGAAATGAGTGCCAGCAGTGGTTCAAGCTCATTGGGGCTAAAACCGAGTCGGTGCATGCCCGTATCGAGCTTGATATGTACAGGATAGCCTGTCCGGCCGGAGGATGAAAGCGCGTCCAGAAAGCTGCGAAGAACTCTTAAGCTATATAATTCGGGTTCCAGATTATTGTCGATCATGGTTTCAAAGCCGTCCACGTCGGGATTCATCACCATGATAGGTAGCGTAATGCCCGCTTGTCGCAGTGAAACCCCCTCATCGGCATAAGCAACCGTTAGGTAGTCAACTCCGTTAAACTGGAGGATATTGGCAATCTCGTAGCTGCCGCTGCCATAGGAAAAGGCCTTAACCATGGCCATAAGCTTTACTCCCGGCTTTAGCCTTGACTTATAGTGATTCAGGTTCTCCTCCAGAGCGCTTAGATTGATCTCAAGGACTGTTTCATGAACCTTCTGGGTAAGTGCCTTACTGATATGTTCAAACTCGAAACGGCGGGCTCCTTTGAGCAGAATAGCTTCGTTGTTCAGCCGCAGCTGCGGCATGTCTGACAGGAACGAAGCAGTGCTTTCATAAAACTGCTGTTCCAGCGAAAAGAGACTTGAGAAGGCGGAGATTTCCGGGCCAATGCCTATGAGTCGGTCAACCTCCTTGCTGCGCAATAGATCTGCTACCTGACGGTATAATGTTTCCGAAGAAATGCCCGATTCAGGAATATCAGAAAGGATCAAAGTCTTTTTAGGATGCTGTTTCTGCTGATTCAAAAAGTCGAGCGCGATGCTGAGCGAAGAAAGATCAAGGCTGTATGAATCGTCAATGACGGAGCAATTGTTTATTCCTTTTTTGAGCTCCATCCGCATGTTGACGGTATGAAGTTTTTCCAACCATTGCGTAACCTCAGAGGGCTTATAATGGAGGGCCAGCAGGACCGACCAGCAGCAAACGACGTTTTCCAATGAAGCTGCGTCTCTGAAGGGCAGCTGGCAGGACATGATTTGTCCCTGAAAAGATGCAGTTAGGGTAGTACCACCACTTGGACTATCCTCCTGATGAGTAATGCAGAGGTCAGCCGGCTGGTTGAACGCCCAGCTGAATTGCTCCTTGCCGGGAAGGCTGATGTTCTCGTCAGGTATGTATCTGGGAGAGTAAACAAAGAGGTCGACCTGGCTGAAGAGCTTTAGCTTTTCTTCGAGCTTTTCAGCTTTACTGCTGAAGCCTTCATTATGCGCATCACCCAGATTGGTCAGCACACCAATAGTAGGCTGAATCACATTGGCCAAGGCGGCCATTTCTCCGCCGAGGGATATCCCTGCTTCGAAGATGCCGAGCTCATGCTCCGCAGTCATGTTCCATACGGACAGTGGCACCCCAATCTGTGAATTGTAGCTTTTAGGGCTACGTACGATCTTTTTGTCGTGCCGCAGAAGCTGATAAAGCCATTCTTTCACAATGGTCTTACCATTACTTCCAGTGATGGCTATGACCGGATAGTCGAACTGTTTCCGGTGGGCTGCCGCCAAGCTTTGTAATGCCTGCACAGGATGGTCTACGAAGAGGAAGTTGGCCCCGGGCCATGCGTCTGTATCCTTGTAGTCTGTTCTGACTACGAAGTTTCGGACCCCAGAGGCGTAAGCTTGCTTTATATATGTCTCGCCGCTTCTGCGGCCGTGGAGTGCAAAGAAAAGGGTGAATTTCTCGTCGGCCAGCTTTCTGCTGTCAAAGGCAAGGGTGCGGATAACTGCGTTAGGATCGGGCGTAACCCCTTCGGCCTGGATGATTTCTTGGATATGTTGAACCGAATATTCAGGATGATACATTTCGGTGCTAATTTCCGCAATTTTTGCGATTTGAATGATAATTTTACGAATTATAAAAAGGGAATGGATTTCGACAAACCGGTAAAAAAAATCCTTGATAAGAAGACTGCGCTGGCGAAGGCGGAGCATTATTGTGCGTACCAGGAAAGGTCGCAGCAGGAGGTCCGCAATAAGCTGTATGATTTCGGACTGAGGAGTGGTGAGGTGGAGGAGTTGATCTCGGAGCTTATTCAGAATAACTTTTTGAATGAAGAACGGTTTGCCCGCAGTTACGCGCTCGGAAAATTCAGGATGAAGCAATGGGGGAGGATTAAGATCAGGATGGGGCTGAAAGCAAAAAAGGTTTCAGATAAGCTGATCGTAAAAGCGCTCAATGAGATCGATGGTGAAGATTATCTGAAGACGCTAAGGGTTATTTTAGTTAAAAAAGCCGGGCAGATTCATGAAGCCGATGCGTTCAGAAGGAAAAATAAGCTGATTCAGTATGGTTTGATGAGGGGGTACGAAAATGATTTAATTTTTGATGTACTGAAAGTCAATGAATTACTATAAAGTTTAAAAAAAAATGACTTTTAGGCTTGACAGAAGCGGTTTTCTCTCTATATTTGCATCATCAAAACGGAACAACGTTGCGATAAACACCAAATAATGCGAAAGTAGCTCAGTTGGTAGAGCACGACCTTGCCAAGGTCGGGGTCGCGAGTTCGAATCTCGTCTTTCGCTCTAAATCCCTTCTCCCTACCGAGAAGGGATTTAAGTTTAAAAAGGTTTCTAACCTGCTGAAGTGGTGGAACTGGTAGACACGCAGGACTTAAAATCCTGTTCGCCTTAAAGCGAGTGCGGGTTCGATTCCCGCCTTCAGTACTGAAAAATCAGGCTCTACAATCAATGTAGGGCCTTTTTTGTGTCCTGTCCGCACTGTAGTTGTGTAAGGCCCTCCCAAATCTTGATGCATATCTCGAAATATCTGGCGCATCTGTGGCGCACTTTTGAAATCCCTCTCTGACGATATAAAGGTAGCAACTCTTGATATCACATCCGAGCACTAAGAACTTCGCACCATGAATCTGATTTGCATGGAAGTAAGTGCCGCTTGGAATTCGGTACAGACTAGGATGTGGATGAAACATCACCAGACACTAAGGCAAGTACATACGCAGCTCTCAGGTTTTGTTCACGGGGAGTGAGCTTTTGGCCCTGAATCTAGTACTCCAAATGTTTTTAGTAAATATATATCTTGGTGCAGCGTATTTATCCAGTGTGCCACCTAATAAACCTTTCGTATGAAAAAGACAATTTTAACATTTTTAACGATTCTGAGTTTTACAATTTCCTTTGGGCAAACCTTCAATGAAAAATATGGACGTCCAATTGTTGTTCTAATCGAAACAGACCCTTGGCTTATGGTAGTAGGTTCGGATGTTCCAACTTTTGCACTCTATGAAAATGGCCAGATTATTTACAGGAAAATTGTAGGCAAGAAGTGGAAGTTTTTTGAAACAAGCAACAGCAGAGAGACGACACAAAAAATTATACAGTCTTTTGGTATTAAGGACAGCTTAATGAAACAACGAGATTATATAGAGGCTTCAAGTTGGACAGACCAACCAACAAATATTTTACTTCTAAATTTCGATACAGTTAGACAAATTAGTGTATATGGACAGCTTCGTAATTTAGAAAACGAGGCAAGACAGAAAACACCAAAAGACTTCCTGACCGTTTATGACAACATAATTAAGTTTGATGTAGATAGTGCAAAGGAATGGTTACCGGATTCATTTGAAGTAATGGCGACAAACTACAGCTATTCACCTGAAAAACCTTTGAAATGGAACAACGAATGGAATGACATAAAGAGCAGCTCAACTATTAAAAGAGGTGAAGACTTGTATAGTATCTATTTAGATAAAAAATACTTTGACGACTTCATAGAGTTGTTAAAGAGTATGAAAGAAAAACAAGCAGTAGAAATTAACGGGGAGAAATACTCATTAACATATAGATTGCCATTTCCGAATTTGTAATGAAAGTGAAGCATGCAGGGTATTGTCAGGCTGTCGAGGTTTGTAATAGCAGATTTCTGAAAAGTAGATAAGAGAAATGCCTTGAGTTTACAAGGCATTTCTCTTATGGTGCAGCAGCAGATTATTATTCCGCCTTTATATGTAATTCGAATGTTTGATCCATATCTGTGTCGCCGACGAGTGAGTACTTGTCATAATTGTAAACACCTGCGGGAACTTTGTATTTATCGAGGCCATGACTTAGGATAACCTGGATGTCTGCTTGGCCTGCACCCAGTGTGGTGAATTTACCTTTGAGGCCAATAGGAAGATTATTCTGGTCTTTGTCTTCGTACACGTAAGTGAAGATGTTCGACACCGTCTTTCCGGCTTCGTCTTTTGCGAAGAAAAAGAACTGATGCTCGTCGGCAGCTTTGATAAACTCGTTATTGATCATCTGCCCCGCTCTGTACATCTCAATCTGTAAACGATACGTTGAATTGGCCTCAAGATGAATGTGTGCATGAGCGTGATCGTGTTCGTCTTCTGCTGAAACTGTCGCGCTGCTTGCATGAGCATGGTCGTGATCATGATCGTGGGACAGTCCATCGAAATCCACCGTCACCTTGGTTTGCGTTTCATTGCCATTTGCATCCAGTTTGGTGAATGTGAGCAATGCCCGGTCTGGCTCTTCCTGCTCTACTTCTGGTTGTGGGGTGTCTTTACTGCAGGAGCTGATGAATAAAGCTGAGAGGATGATGAATGTGAAGGCGAGTATGTTGTTTCTTGTTGTCATGATGTTCTTTGTTTTAGATTCTGTATGTAGCTCTTAAAATGAAATTACGGCCGGTGTCATGTGCGTAGTACCTGAACCGGTTCATGTATTCCTTATAAAGCTTGTTTGTTAAATTCTGGGCTGACACGTTCAGGGAGAGGTTGTTCTTTCCTATCTTCATCTGAGTGCCAAGGTCCAGGTTGAACAGATTGTAAGCCGGTGGAGGTGGCGTATAGTCCGATCCTTCGTCATACCTCTTTTGTTCGGCAACGAACTGGTGTTGAATCCGGACGTAGCTGTTTGAAAGCTGTGCAAATTCAGGAAGTTTAAACCTGAGACTGTTGTCTAAGCGGTCTGATGGGATCCAGGGAAGATAGCTGTCATTGCGCACATCCCTGGCTTTTACGACAGAGCCTTTAAGTTCATATTCTGCGAACGGCAGTACCTGAGCTTTTGCCGTAAGATCAATTCCCGCGAAACGTGCATTTGTCTGCTTATAGTTGTAGATCGGGAACGTTCCGCGTATGTTTTCGAAGTAGCTGGCAGAAGGGCTCAGATAGATATAATCGTAGATGTAATTGAGATAGGCATCTACGTTCAGGCCGAATCTGTCTGCTTCAAATTCAATGGAGTTGATCCATTTAAGCGCACGTTCACTCTTTAGGTTCTGATCGCCGCGTTCGTATGATCCTGTACCGTGATGGAGCCCGTCGCTGTAGAGCTCGCTCACAGCCGGAGGTCGCCATGCACTTCCCAGATTCGTGCGGAGGTGAAAGTGATTGTTCAGATGGAGTACCGCTCCGGCTGAAGCTGATACATTGTGGAAATTGTGCTTGTCGCCGTACAGGTCTCCGTCGCGGTTATATCCCAGGGCATCCAGGTTCCTGTAATCGTAACGGGCACCTATTTCCAGTTCGTAATTCTGTCTGAATAGTTTCGCTAGGCCATAAAGTCCCGCACCATGGGTATCGTAGTTGGGGATCATCGGGGTAATGCCCGTTCCGGGAACGTTGTTATTGACCTGCATCAATCCATTGAATCCGAAGGTGGTTTTCAGACCCGACTCGCTCATCTGTTCTACATTCAGATCGATGGTATGGGAGTATAGCTGCAGGTTGAGCGAAGGCGTTGCATTCAACACTCTCCGGAGATCATATTCCTGGCGGTTGTTATACTGGAAGCCATAGATGGCGTTCACAGAAGCTCCGTTTGCAAGATGGAAATGGGACTTTAGCTTAACGAGGTCGTGACTTACCTTTTGCAACGGCGCTTCGAGATTGTAGGTAAAGCTACCATCGAAAAGCGGTCGGCCGTACGCTATTCTGTCCTGGAGATCACTGAGGTTGCCAAAGTGCGCTCCTTTGAAGATGCCCAGTTCTGTTTGGAAGTGGCTATAATAGATTTCTGTCTCCAGATGGTCTGTGTTATAACCTAGGGCAGCGGAAAAGTTCATCTCCTTCATCCCGGAGTTCTCGAGGTAGTAGTCTGCAGATTGCAGGTTACCCGCCTGTTTGGCTGTTCCCTGGATTCTCCATCCGAAGCCGGGAAGCTTGGCCAGGCCCCCTGAGATCATTCCCGAGGCAGTACCCGCTCTGCCATTACTGGCACCGCTAAGGTTTAGCTCAGCTCTTAATTCGGGCGTACGGGGTAGGGAAGGAGGCTCTACCAGCACAACGCCGCCAATGGCTTCGGCTCCGTAGCGAATCGCTTCGGCTCCCTTGATGACGGTGATTTGCCGGGCGATGAAAGGATCGATCTCCGGAGCGTGTTCGGCTCCCCATTGCTGACCTTCCTGACGAATGCCATTGTTCAGCGTTAAGATGCGGTTACTATGCAGACCCTGAATAACAGGTTTGGAAATTGTGCTTCCCGTTTGCAGCATGTTGACTCCGCTGATGCTTTTGATAGCTTCGGCCAGGTTGCCTCCACGTGTGCGATCCAGTTCTGCTCCGCCTATTGATGTAGCAGCATTCGAGGTAGGTGCTGGGGAACGGTGACCGGTGATCTCCACTTCATTCAGCTTGATGTCTTGCCTGTGCAGGGAGATGGTCAGTCGCTCGGACTGTTTGATGCGGACTTGTTTCTGGAAAGAGTTATAACCTCTGGCACTTACTGTAATCAGTACTTTGCCTGTGCACAGATTACTGATCGAGAAAGTGCCTTCGCTTGTGCTTAGTCCGCTCTTTGTTTCCAGTTGAATGGTTGCTCCCGAAATCGGTTGCCCTGTATCTGTATCGGATACAAGGCCGCTGATTGTATAAGCGCATGGTGTATTTCCCTTGTCCTGGGCTGCAGATGACAGTCCATGACATAAGAGGGTAATACATATAAATACCCTAAGTTTCATATGTGATTATGTTCCGGATGACGAAAATGTCGTAAGATGCCCTTGAGGGCAGCAGATATGTGTTATAGTGAAAACAGGGGGACTGAGGGAGGCCCTTTGTTGTACGAGGTTCCGCTGTAGGCCTTTCTGATGGTCGTGCTTAGTTCCGGTTGTTGCAGAACGTGGCGGACAATGTAGGTGCTGAGTGTAAGCACCGACGGTAGAAGGGCAGGATTCGTATTGGTGTTTGAATGAAAGGAACAAAGAAAGCATTTGGCATCTGCGAGCTGCAGATCTTCATGTGAGCTGCTTTCTGTGTGCCTGGTGAAATGAACAGCGTCATGATGTTGATGTACAGCCTGCACCAGTTGGATGAACGCGAGCGTCACCAACATGATAAACGATACAAGACTGCAAACTCTCTTCATTTTTGGAGTAAAAAGTTAATACTACAAAGTTGCATTTAAAAAGCGAGAGCTACAACGGTATTTTGCGTTTATTTTTTGCGGATGTCATCTATGCTTTTTGCCAGTCTGAATAGATTGGTCTTGGTACCCACATTAACGGCGAAGGTCTGAAGGTTATGTCCCTGAATTCTCTTTGTATTCTGCATATAGCTAAGCTCTGCGAAGAACTTGAATCTTCTTTTGCCGTAGTCAAAGCCTGTATTCAGTTTGACGATCCCTGAGAAACTGCTTTTGTTGCGGTGGATGATCTCTCCTTCGGCTTCATTAATCCGGGATCTGGGTTCGTTTACAATACCACCCCCGACACCTGCAGATCCAAAAATCCGGAACTTCTTGATGTTCTTCATGTACCCGTATGCGATGCTCCCCATATAGAAGGTTGCGTTGGCGTTTCTGGTCTTGTAATCGTAATCGGGATCTACGTTGATCTGGTCGTATTTGTAATTCAGATAATCGAGGGATGGATACAGGAAGTGTTTCCTGTTCTTGGCAAGGATCTGCAGCCCGATAGATGATGAAAATCGGGGACGCAGGACGTCAGCGACTCCCCCGATAGGGAAGGCCATTCCAATTCCTTTGACACTAAAAATACGTTCTTTTTGCAGGATCTCCTGACTCATGCCCAGAATGGAATCAACGGATTGTGCCTGGGCTATTTTGACAGACGTAAGACAGATAATGAAAGCTAGAACGGAAAGATGTTTTCTCATATAATACCACTAAAACAGGATGTATGATTAACATCAGGACGTGGTATAAGTTTCGAGTGTTCTTTCTATTATTTGAAGGCTTTGCACCATCTGTTCATCGGTAATCACAAGCGGTGGAGCAAACCTGATGATATGACCATGGGTGGGTTTAGCCAATAGCCCCATGTCCTTCAGTGCAACGCAGAGATCCCAGGCGGTTCGTCCGTCTTCCTGAGGGAGAATTTCAACCGCATTTAGCAGTCCGCGGCCTCGTACAGCAGAGATAATTTGCGGGTAACGGGCTTTAAGCTCAGACAGCGCCGTCCGGAATTTATCCCCCATAAGCTGCGCATTTTCAGCCAGCTTCTCGTCTCTGACCACCGACAGTGCTTCAATTGCGACGGCACAAGCCAGAGGGTTTCCACCGAATGTGGAGCCATGCTCCCCGGGCTTAATCGTCAGCATAACTTCGTCGTCTGCGAGAACCGCTGAAACGGGGAGGACGCCTCCCGACAAGGCCTTTCCCAGGATGAGAACGTCGGGACGAACATCTTCATAATTGCAGGCAAGTAGTTTCCCTGTGCGGGCGATGCCTGTCTGTATCTCGTCGGCTATAAATAAAACCTGATGTTTGCGACACAGTTCGTAGGCTTTTTTCAGATAGCCCTCATCAGGTATTTTGATTCCCGCCTCGCCCTGAATAGGCTCAACCAGGAAGGCGCAGATAGCAGGATTGGAGAGGTGTTCTTCAAGAGCCTGAAGGTTGTTGTAAGGTATGGTGATGTACCCCGGCATGTAGGGGCCAAAGTTCCTTGTAGAATCAGGGTCTGAAGAAAAAGAGATAATCCCTGTTGTGCGGCCATGGAAGTTTTCGCTTGCAACAATGATGGTTGCTTGTTGATCAGGAATATTCTTTTTGACGTAGCCCCATCTCCGGGCCAGTTTAATCGCTGTTTCGACAGCCTCTGCGCCTGAATTCATCATGAGCACCCTCTCGTAGCCGAAGAATTCAGCTATAAACTTCTCACATTCCCCGAGTTTTACACTGTAGAAGGCACGGGAGGTGAGGGTCAGCTGCTGTGCCTGCTCCGTCAGCGCCTGGATAATGCGGGGGTGGCAATGCCCCTGATTGACGGCGCTGTACGCTGAAAGAAAATCGAAATAACGTTTTCCTTCCGGATCCCATACGTGTACACCGGAGCCTTTCGCAAGAACCACAGGCAGGGGGTGATAGTTGTGAGCACCGTATTTTTCTTCGAGAGCGATTGCGTCCTGGCTGGAGATAGTTGACATCATGAAATTCTGTTTATGCGTTTCGGCTTTGTTGGCCTGAAAATGCTTAAATATAGGAATATTCGATTAGATGAGTCTTTTGCTAAAGAGCTGCCGGCAGGCATTTTCGGTTGAAACCGATTTTGGGGACTCGAAAAAGCTGGTGAAAGATTATCTTTGACTCATGAATTATCTTATTGCTCCTTCGGTACTTGCAGCGGATTTTGGTAACCTGCAGCGTGATATAGAAATGGTGAATAGCTCTGAAGCCGATTGGTTTCATGTGGATATTATGGACGGTGTTTTCGTACCTAATATATCATTCGGCTTTCCGGTTGTGGAAGCGATTAAGAAGCATGCTAAGAAGCCCCTGGATGTACATTTGATGATTACTGATCCTGACCGCTATATTGAAGCTTTTGCAAATGCAGGCGCTTCGGTCATTACTGTTCATTATGAGGCCTGCGTGCATCTGCACAGAACAGTTGATGCGATAAAGAAACTGGGTTGTAAGGCAGGTGTGGCTTTGAATCCACATACCCCTGTATCTCTGCTGGAGGACATTGTGCAGGATATTGATCTGGCATTAATTATGTCGGTAAACCCTGGTTTTGGCGGCCAGAAGTTCATTCAGCAGACTTATCGTAAAATAAGAACTCTTCGGGAATTGTCGGCCGGCATTCATGACGACCTGATGATTGAAGTAGATGGAGGCGTAAATATCGATAATGCTCCCTTGCTTTTGGAAGCCGGAGCGAATGTTCTGGTTGCCGGAAACTTTGTCTTCAGTGCACAGGATCCTCTGTCTACCGTGCAGCAGCTGAAAGCGATAGAACCCGGTAGAAAACTGATTTAAATGTCATTTTTTTTCGGGTAGTCTGATGGTGTAGGAGCATATACGTTGCCCGCGGGCAATGGTATGCTCTTGAACGATGTTTACGTCAGGTCCTAATACTTGTTGTAAAATCTTCATATCCGAGTGGCAGAAACCCGAACAGGCACTCGAGGCAGCTCCGATGGGGCAATGGTTCTCTAGTAGGGTGAACTCATGTTCAGATACCGTGATGCACTCAGCCATATAGCCTTCCTGCGAGCGGATTTGAGTATACTTTCTAAGAATAGAGGCAAGGTCTTTTTCGTCCTTCAATAGCTCGGCATATCTCTTAACGGCTTCGGTTTCACGCTTTACGAGGACTACTTCGAGCGCTTCTTCTCCCAATTCATTTTTTATGGCCTGGAGAAGCTCAACGCTGAGGGCCGCATGGTTATTGGGAAAATGGGAGTGTCCATATTCTGTAAGTTCATATATTTGCACAGGTCTTCCAACGCCATTCGAAATGGAGGTGGGCTTCAAGAGGCCGTCTTCAGTGAGTTTAATCAAGTGCTGACGTGCTCCTTCGCTCGTCATCCCTAGTTCACTGGCGATGGCTTTGGCGTTTAGAGGCCCCCTTGTTTTTAAAAGTTGTAAGAACCTATTTGTTCGCATAAATATTTTCCAAGTTTTTACTTGTTTAATGCAAAAGTAGTAACTTTGTATTAAATAAAAAGCCAGAATTTTTTTTGAGGGGTTTTGTGGGAACAAAATCGCTGGATTGGAAAATAGGTTTAATAAGTTAAGCTATGAGTAAAGACCAAGAGTTATTAGAAACACTTGCCACGAGTGAATATGAGTACGGGTTCTCTACCGATATCGAGACGGAGATCTTACCTCCGGGCTTGAACGAAGACACCATACGTTTCATCTCTGCAAAGAAGAATGAACCGGAATGGCTGTTGGAGTATCGCCTGAAAGCGTTGAAGCGTTTTCTGGAAATGGAGAAACCTGACTGGCAGAATTTTGAGTTTCCGGAGATGGATTTTCAGGCTATCTCTTACTATGCAGCGCCGAAGAAAAAGCAGCTGAACAGTTTGGATGAAGTGGATCCGGAGCTGTTGGCAACCTTTGAAAAACTGGGTATCTCTTTAGATGAACAGAAAATGCTTTCAGGAGTTGCTGTTGACGTTGTATTCGACAGTGTGTCGGTTACAACTACTTTCAAGGACAAGCTTGCTGAGATCGGTGTTATCTTCTGTTCTTTCGGCGAAGCCGTGCAACATCACCCTGAGTTGGTGAAAAAGTATCTGGGAACTGTGGTTCCTGCGAACGATAACCTGTTTGCAGCATTGAACGCGGCAGTTTTCTCAGACGGATCGTTCGCCTATATTCCTAAGGGCGTTCGTTGCCCTATGGAGTTATCGACCTATTTCCGTATCAATGCCATGAACAGTGGTCAGTTCGAGCGTACCTTGCTTATTGCTGACGAGGGTAGCTATGTTAGTTATCTGGAGGGTTGTACAGCACCCCGCCGTGACGAAAATCAGCTGCATGCTGCGGTTGTGGAGCTGATTGCGCTTGATGATGCTGAAATTAAATATTCTACTGTTCAGAACTGGTATCCTGGTGATAAAGACGGTAAGGGAGGTGTTTATAACTTTGTAACCAAAAGAGGTATCTGCAAAGGGAACAATTCTAAGATCTCCTGGACTCAGGTTGAGACTGGTTCTTCTATCACGTGGAAATACCCAAGTGTGATTCTGAAGGGTGATAACTCATCAGGAGAATTCTACTCCGTGGCTCTTACCCGTAACAAGCAAATCGCTGATACAGGAACGAAGATGATCCACCTTGGAAAGAACACAAAAAGCCGGATTATATCTAAAGGTATTTCAGCGGGCATGAGTCATAATAGTTATCGCGGCCTGGTGTCTATCCACGCTAATGCGGTAAATTCACGTAACTTTACTCAATGTGATTCACTTCTGATCGGTGATCGTTGCGGTGCTCATACGTTTCCTTACATTGAAGGAAAGAACAGCAGTTCTATCGTTGAGCATGAGGCGACGACTTCAAAGATTGGTGAAGACCAGATCTTTTATCTCAACCAGAGAGGAATTGACAGCGAGAAGGCTGTTGCCCTTATCGTCAACGGTTATGCAAGAGAAGTATTGAATAAGCTCCCGATGGAGTTTGCTGTAGAGGCTCAGAAGTTGTTGGCTATCTCGCTTGACGGTAGCGTTGGATAGTTATTTTGATAAATTTTAATAAAAACATGCTTAATATAAATAATCTTCATTCTTCGATTGAAGGAAAACAGATCCTTAAAGGGATCAATCTTGAGGTTAAGGCTGGCGAAATTCACGCGATAATGGGTCCTAACGGATCTGGTAAAAGTACATTGGCGTCCGTTCTGGCAGGTAAAGAAGAGTATGAGGTAAGTGAGGGTGAAGTATTACTGGACGGAAAGGACCTATTGGATATGGCTCCTGAAGACCGTGCCCGTGAGGGATTATTCCTTGCTTTTCAGTATCCGGTAGAAATTCCGGGTGTATCCAACATCAACTTCCTTAAAACTGCACTTGCAGAAATCCGTGCCTACAGAGGTTTACCTGAGTTGAGCTCTAAAGATTTCCTGAAACTATTGAAGGATAAGCAGGAGCTTGTTGAACTTAAATCTTCGTTGGTTAACAGGTCTTTGAATGAAGGCTTTTCCGGCGGTGAGAAGAAGCGTAATGAGATTCTGCAACTTGCAATGTTAGATCCAAAGCTGGCTATTCTTGATGAAACTGACTCTGGACTCGACATTGACGCGTTACGTATCGTTGCAAGCGGTGTAAACAAGCTTCGCAGTGAAAACAACGCTTTTGTGATCATTACCCACTACCAACGCTTACTTGATTACATCGTGCCTGATTTTGTTCACATCCTGTATGATGGACGGATTATCAAATCCGGAACGAAGGAACTGGCGCTTGAGTTAGAGGAAAAAGGGTATGATTGGATAACACAACATGAAACAGGGATTGTATAATAAGTTTTATAATTATTTGACTGCTCGTTTTGAACAAAAGCAGTCGACGGTATTGCCTTCTGAGCCTCTTAGTGTGATTCAGAAACGTGATCATGCTTTTTCTGTGTTTAAGGAACTGGGTTTTCCTACCAGAAAGAACGAAGAATGGAAATTTACAAGCCTTACTTCAGCATTGAAAGACGATTTGCAATGGACCATTGATCATAGTCATACCGTTAGCAATACAAACAAGATCGAGAACCTGGAGGCTGCTCATATCGTTCTTGTGAATGGAAAGTACGCTCCTGAATTGTCGGATGCACTTCCTGAAGGAATTACCTTTTACGATACCACAGCTGCCCTTGCGGAGCCTCGGTTCGCAGAAAGGATCGGTACGATAGCTGCTGAAGAAGATTCTTCTATGCTGGCTTTAAATACTGCTTTCTTTACCGAGATCTGTGTTTTACATGTTGCTCCGAATGTAGTGGTTGAAAAGCCGGTACATGTTTCGCATGTGTTCACAGTTAATGAGCGTCCGGAATTTATTCCTTACCGTATGCTTATCGTTGCTGAACAGCATAGTGAGGCTACGGTGGTTGAGACGTATCATTCTGAGTCGGTGGTTCTGCCATTGTTTATCAGCTATGTGAGCGAACAGGATATTCATGAGTCTGCAATTTTGCATACCCACATGATTAATACACTTTGTGAGAACACTTATTTTGTTCAGCACAGGGAAGTATTGCAGGCACGTAACAGTACAGTAAACAACTCGAACATTTCTCTTAGCGAGGTAAGCTTGCTTAGAAATGACCTGAACTTTCAGCTTCAGGGTACCGGAACAGAAACGAACTTGCTTGGTGCCTATATCCTAACGGATAATCAGCATGTGGATAACCACACGCTTGTGGATCACCAGTCGCCTCATTGCAATACCAATGAAGTGTACAAAGGGGTATTACTGGACAGTTCACATGCGGTATTCAACGGTAAGGTATTTGTCCGCCAGGATGCCCAGAAGACTAACGCATTTCAGCAAAACAACAATCTTCTGCTGAGCGATAATGCGACTGTAAACAGTAAGCCACAGCTTGAGATTTTTGCTGATGATGTGAAGTGTTCTCACGGATCAACTATCGGACAGATGAATGATGAAGCGTTGTTTTATCTGCAATCAAGAGGTATCGGTAAAGAATCAGCTAAGAAAATCATCATGCAGTCGTTTGTTTTCGAAGTGCTTGACCGACTTACTATTCCGGCATTGCAGGAATATACGTCAGACTTGCTGTTTAAAAAACTTCGGAGTGAGAATCTTACTGTTGCATAATTTTTGTACAGTTTGAAAAAAGAATCCATGGAAGCATTTACAGATCAGAAAGAAACATCACTGTTATATAAAGGCGAACCTATTAGTAAACACTTTCCTGCATTGCAGCAAAGTGTTTACGGTAAACCGCTTGTGTATTTTGATAATGCGGCAACGACGCAGAAGCCCTATGCTGTTATTCAAGCGATAACCGACTATTATTCTACGATTAATAGTAATATTCACAGGGGAGTACACTTTCTGAGTCAGAAAGCTACAGACGCCTATGAGGTTACACGGAACGCAGTAGCGGAATTTATCAATGCTGCACATCCTTATGAAGTCATTTTCACGAAGGGAACCACAGATGGTATTAATCTGGTAGCAGATGCTTTCGGATCATATGCTCTGGAGCCTGGTGATTCGGTACTCATCTCTGCGATGGAACACCATTCTAACATTGTTCCCTGGCAGATGGCCTGCGAAAAGAAAGGTGCATCGCTGAAGGTCATTCCGATGAATGAAGCTGGCGAACTCCTGATGGATCAATATGAGGCACTGCTGGATGACCGCGTTAAGATTGTGGCGCTAACCTATGTATCGAATAGCCTGGGTACAGTGAACCCGGTTAAAGAGATCATCAGGCTGGCACATGAACGTAATATTCCGGTTTTGATTGACGCCGCTCAGGCTGTTCAGCACAGAGAAGTTGATGTTCAGGATCTAGATTGCGACTTTCTGGTGTTTTCGGGACATAAGATGTACGGTCCGACGGGAATTGGTATCCTTTATGGAAAAGAGGCTTGGTTAAACAAACTTCCGCCTTACCAGGGTGGGGGCGATATGATCAAAACCGTCACTTTCGAAGCAACCGAATATAATGACCTTCCGTTCAAATTTGAAGCGGGAACTCCGCACATAGAAGGGGCGATTACGCTGCTTTCTGCTTTGGAGTTCATCAAGGAAGTTGGGCTGGACAATATCGAGCGCCATGAGGCAGATTTATTGAGTTATGCAACCGGTAAATTGCTGGAGATGCCGGAGGTGAAGATCGTCGGTAACGCTGCGCAAAAGGCTGGTGCCATCTCTTTGGTTGTGGAGGGCGCTCATCCTTACGATATTGGTGTTTTGCTCGACAAAATGGGTATTGCTGTTCGTACAGGTCATCATTGTACACAGCCGGTTATGGATTTCTATAATATCCCCGGAACCTTACGTTTGTCGTTCGCCGTCTATAATACCCGTGAAGAGGTGGATATCTTCATCAGTAGCTTAAAACGGGCTATTGGAATTTTAATTTAATTTCTATGACTATAAATGAGAAGCAGGACGAATTGATTGATGAGTTTGAGTTTCTTACCGACTGGGTAGATAGATATGAACACATCATCACTTCAGCAAAGGAGCTTCCTTTGATTGATGAGTCGTACAAACAGGATCAGTACCTCATTCAGGGATGCCAGTCTAAAGTTTGGCTTTATCCGGAAATGAAAGATGGAAAAATCTTTTTCACCGCTGATAGTGATGCGATTATTTCAAAGGGACTAGTCAATCTTATTGTTCAGGTTTTATCCGGCTATTCGGCTGCCGAAATTCTGAATGCCGACTTGTATTTCATTGATCGCATTGGCTTGAAAGAGCATTTATCTCCTACGCGCTCAAATGGATTACTCTCCATGTTGAAACAGATTAAGATGTACGCGTTTGCTTATAATTCACTAAAAGCTTGATGTCATGATTATTAACGATGCTGCAGGTATAAAAGATCAGGTTATCGAAAGACTTAGAACCGTCTTTGATCCCGAACTACCGGTGAATATATATGAGCTGGGACTGATTTACGAGTTAATCACGAAGACAGATGGTATAGTGAAAGTGGTAATGACCCTCACAGCACCCGGTTGTCCGGTTGCCGACCAAATCCTTCAGGATGTTGAGCGACGTCTCTCGGATATAGAGGGCGTTAAAGAAGTTAGGGTTGAAATTACGTTCGACCCACCATGGGACAGAAGCATGATGAGTGAAGAAGCTCAGCTAGAGCTTGGATTTATGTAGAAAGTTTAGTGGAAGTACAGAAAGAGGGTATATCATAGATCATGATTACCCTCTTTTTCGTTTAAGAGCTTTTCAGATTCGATTCAAAAGTTCTGCATAGCATATTTATGCTATTTACATTCTGTCTGCGCTGATTTTTCTTATATCAAGCGTATTGCAGTTGATGATGATCTGATGCCGCAGCGGCCTGCTGCGGCCGCTATAAACCAGGAAAGTGTAAAGGCTTACCTTGGAAAGCTTAATCAAGTGCTGGCCGATACAGATGCCACCTTTATAAGATTGAATCCTCGGCGACAACTCCAGGTAATCATGTCTATTCTAAGCGGCAACCAAGCTCACAGCTACGAGTGGCTTACTTAGGTGTATAGCCGCCTTGCAGCCACCTTGTAGCCACGTTGTAGCCACCTTTTTCCAGCAAAACGTGGCTACACCGTGGCTGCAAGGCGGGGTCACCGTTGTTACACCCCGAAGCAGGTCACACGGAAACCTTAGGAAGACCCTTCATCCGTTACGAGCAGAACTCTAGACAGACCTTAACAAGACCAGAGAATTTATAGAGGATGCCGCTAGTCTCACCCGGAACAAAAAGAGAGTGATCATGCTATACGATAAAGCCTCTTTCTGTGCTCTATATTTCCCAAGAGGAGCTATTCTCTTTATCAGAGGATGGCTTGATCAGACCCATTAAAGGTGTGAATTTATAAGTGTTTCCGTCAAATAACTCTTCTGTTGGTGGATTGAAGGGCGTTTTTAGACGTCCAAAAGTTGTTTTGTTGCTGTAATTTGTCTTCTGATGCTGTTTTTGCCTAATGTTTGACTTTTTTTGAAAAAAAAGTGAAGTTTTTTCAAAAAAAATAAATTTAAATGTACATTCGTGTTAGAAATTGAAATATACACAGTAAAAGAAATATTTATTTAAGTTAATATTCAGACATAATAGAAAATGGCAACTAAATTAGAGTACATCTGGCTGGATGGTTACAAACCGACTCAAAGCCTGCGTAGCAAAACTAAGATTGAAAAGGATTTCAGTGGCAAACTTGAAGATTGCCCACTTTGGAGCTTTGACGGTTCTTCTACCGAGCAGGCACCGGGAGGTTCTTCTGATTGTGTACTGCAGCCAGTATTTATTTGTCCTGACCCACAGAGAAAGAATGCCTATCTGGTAATGTGCGAAGTTTTAACTTCAGATCACAAGCCCCATGAGTCTAACGGCCGTGCAACTATCGAAGATGATGATAATGATTTCTGGTTTGGTTTTGAGCAGGAATATTTCCTTTGGGATCCTGAAACCAGCAAGCCTCTTGGCTTCCCGGCAGCAGGTTACCCAAGTCCTCAGGGTCCTTACTACTGTTCAGTAGGTGCTAAGAACGCTTTCGGAAGACATATCGTGGAAGAGCACCTGGATGTTTGTCTTGAAGCTGGTCTGAACGTAGAAGGTATCAACGCAGAAGTTGCAGCAGGACAGTGGGAGTTCCAGATCTTCGCTAAAGGAGCTAAAGAAGCTGGAGACCAGATCTGGGTAGCACGTTATCTTCTTGAAAGAATCGGGGAGAAATACGGAGTATCAATCAACTGGCATTGCAAACCTCTTGGAACACTTGACTGGAATGGATCTGGTATGCACGCAAACTTCTCTAACACCCTGTTGAGAACTGCCGGCAAAAAAGAAACCTACGACAAGATCTGTGAAGCATTCCGCCCAGTTGTTCAGGAGCACATTGATGTTTACGGAGCCGATAATCACTTACGTCTGACCGGTAAACACGAGACTGCATCTATCTTCGACTTCAGCTACGGAGTATCTGACAGAGGTGCATCTATCCGTATTCCTTTATTCACAGTAGAAAAAGGATGGAACGGTTATCTTGAAGATCGTCGTCCGAATTCTGCAGCTGATCCATACAAAGTAGCAGCTAGAATTATTAAAACGGTTAAGTCTGTAGAAGCCTAATACTCTATACACAATAAAGTCCTCTGATCTGTCAGGGGATTTTTTTTTGCCTTATTTTTCCGCTTTTCCTTAATACCTTTATATAATTACTAAGTTCTACCCGATACATTCTACATGGACACAAACCAGATCATTGAGTATTTAAAGAATAAAAATACAGACAAAGTTAAGTTTGCTTTTGCAGACATCGATGGCGTACTAAGAGGCAAGGTTATCCATTTAGAAAAGTTTATTGCAGGTCTTCAGTCCGGATACGGCTTCTGTGATGTCGCATTTGGCTGGGACAGTGCAGATACCCTGAATACTGATATTGATGTCACCGGATGGCATTCCGGCTTTCCCGACCAGCAGTGCTTCATTGATATATCTACCATGCGTTTCATCCCATGGCAGGATGATCTGCCATTTTTCCTGGCCGACTTCAGCCAAACGGATCAGGGGGCTGCCGAGGTTTGTCCCAGAACTCTGCTCAGAAGGCTGCAGAAGAAGTGTACTGATATGGGCTTTCATGCCGAGTTTGCACAGGAGTTTGAGTGGTTTAATTTCAAGGAGACATCAGAAACCATCGCCGGAAAGCATTACAGAAATTTGAATCCGCTTAGTTCCGGAATGTTCGGATACTCAGTATTAAGGCCATCTCAGAACAGCGAATATTACTACGATCTTTTCAACGAACTTGGAAAGTTCGACGTGCCGCTTGAAGGCTTGCATACGGAAACAGGCCCGGGAGTGTATGAAGCTGCGATAATCCATGACGAAGTGTTGGCTGCAGCTGATAAGGCAGTGCTGCTTAAGGCATCCGTAAAGGAGATAGCGGCCAAGCATGGTCTGATGGCCACGTTTATGGCCAAGTGGAATGAGCAGCTTCCTGGTTGTAGCGGACATATTCATCAAAGTTTGTGGGATCTGGAGAAGAAAAGCAACCTTTTCTTCAATGAAGAGGATCCTGACAAGATGAGCGACCTGCTTAAACACTATATAGCGGGACAGCTGTATTGTCTTCCTTACATCATGCCTTTCTATGCTCCAACCATCAATAGCTATAAGAGACTTGTAGAAGGTGCCTGGGCGCCCACAACAGTGTCATGGGGACTGGATAACCGTACCACCGCCCTGCGGGTAATCAATCAAAATGAAAAGCTGGCGAGACTCGAAACGCGTATTCCGGGATCCGATACGAACCCCTATCTCGCTTTAGCGGCATCTCTCGCTTCTGGTTTATACGGCATCGAAAACAGGATACCCTTACATGTTCCTGCTACCCGCGGAAATGCCTATACCCAAGGTTTGGATAAGCTCCCGGAGAATCTTTACGACGCTACAATGATTATGAGCAAGTCGCCTCTTCCTATGGAGCTCTTCGGTTCCGCGTTCATCAATCACTTCAGCAAAACGCGCTTTTGGGAGTGTAAGGAGCAGAGCAGATACGTAAGCGATTGGGAACTGAAGCGCTATTTCGAGATCATCTAATAAGAAGTACTGAATGGACTATTCCAGAATTATAAAAAAGGCATGGAAAGATTATGATCCTACGAAGACTATCAGAAAGATTCAGGATATCAGCGCAATGGTATCTACGAATCATGTTTTCAGGATTGTGTTTGAAGATGATGATATAGTTATTGCCAAGTTATCGTACTTCGGGAAATACGACCATTTCAAGGAGGATCACCGGATCATACACTCCCTGGCTAATAACCTGCTTTATCCCTTCGAGAATTTTCTCGCCAAATCTTTGTTAAAAAATAACCGCGTTTATACATATCGTTATAAGACCGGAAAGACAGATGCCTGGGTGGTTTTTTACAACCCTACCCGGGTGCAGAACCGACTGCCAAAGCGACTGGACGAATCGCACATCCGCAAGTTGGGGTATCAGATAGGAAAGTTCCACAGGGCCTGTTCAAGGGTGAGCAGGGTGCTTCCTAAGTCGTCAAAGACATTGAGCACGGATATAAATACCTTGCTGAAGCAATTGGGCTCTGCTAAGTTTAAGAAGCATTTTAGTGCCGAACAAATTGAGCTGATCAGGCAGCATTGTGGCATATTTATCAAGAACCGGCAGCTTTACAACGCCGGATCGTTTGAAACCATTCCCGTTTTCATCGATTGGAATATCGGAAACTTCTCGGTAACCCCTAATTTAAAGCTCTATTCGCGATGGGACTACGATTGGTTCAGGATGAGCACGAGAATGATGGATTTCTATTTCTTCAGTCGCGTGGTATCCGATGCTGGTGACAAAACCGTATTCAGTTATCTGATTAATCCGCTGAATGAAGAGCGATTCATTATCTTTCTGGAAGAATACCATAAAGTGAATCCATTAACAGCAGTCGAACTGCGGTTTCTGCGGGAAGTCTACCGGTTCTTTATACTGAACTATGTCATCAAAGACGGTAATTATTTCTTTAATGAACAATATGCATCTAAACTGCAGGCAGAAGCACTGGATATTTATCTGCCTTCAGTAGACCGGGACTTTGATCCTGAAAAACTAATAGCAGCCTTGAACCTTAAATAAATGGTATGAGTGAGATTGTAGAATTCGATTCTATCCTGGACCAATATAAGGTCGTCTTTTTTGATGCGTTCGGCGTATTGAAGAACTACAATGGCCTTGTTCCCGGCATTGAAAGAACATTTGAGCTGCTTAAGGAAAAGCGAAAGGAGTATTATATCGTGACGAATGATGCTTCGCGGAGTCCTGAGCAGCTAGCTGCAGGTTATCACAGACTTGGCCTCACCGAAATTTCCCATAAGCGCATCATCTCATCCGGTACGCTCGCGAAGGAATATCTTGATCTCCAGGTCCCCGGCGGGATAGTGGCTTATCTGGGTACACCCAATTCGGCTCACTATATTGAAAGTTCCGGTTTGCGCACCTTACCGGTTAGCGCCATTGATGATCACAATATTCACGAAGTGACAGCGCTCCTGTTTCTGGATGATGAAGGTTTCGACTGGTGTGCTGATCTGAACAAGACCATCAATCTGCTGCGTAGAAGAACAATACCGGTGATTGTTGCCAACTCAGACTTTGCCTATCCGGTTAACGAAAATAAGGTGGCAATAGCGATAGGAGGAGTGGCTGCCATGCTGGAAACAATATTGGGGCGAGGCTTTATCCATTTTGGAAAGCCCGACTCTCAGATGTTTATGTTCGCATATGAACAAATTCGAAAACGTATCGCTATAAGTAGAAAGGAGATACTGATGGTGGGGGATACCTTGCATACCGATATCCTTGGGGGCAATAAGTTCGGTCTTGATACCGCGCTGGTATTAACTGGAAACACTTTGCCTCAGGATCTGAACTCCATCATCGCACGGACGGGAATAATTCCAACCTACGTGTGTGAGTCTGCCGTTGTCAGGTAAAACACGTCGGGACTTTTATTCATCACCGACGTGTCTTTGATATCATGATTAAGCTTGCTTAACGAACTGGATTTCAGCATTCAGTCTGATGTCGTCACTTACAACAACCTGTCCTGCTTCAGTAACCGCGCTCCAGGTCAGACCAAACTCTTTTCTGCTGATCTTGCCAGAAACAGTGAACCCAGCCTTGGTTTGTCCATACGGATCAACAACGATGCCGCCGTACTCTGCTTTCAGGGATACAGGCTTGGTGGTGTTTTTAATAGTCAAATCACCATACACGGTATAGTCATCGCCATCAGCCTCTACGCGAGTGCTTTTAAAGGTCAGCGCCGGGAATTGGCTTGCATCAAAGAAGTCTGCCGATCTGAGGTGCTCATCTCTCTGACTGTTGTTTGTGCTGATTGATTCAACTGAAGCCGTAAAGTCTACAGAAGAAACAGATGAGAAGTCGTCTCCTTCTGTAACTGCGCTTGCATCAAACTCGTTGAAGTTACCTGTTACCGTAGTGATCATCAGGTGTTTTACTTTAAATTGAATCTCACTGTGAGTAGGGTCGATTTTCCAATTAGTTGCCATGGTTTTTATTTTTTTAATGATGTAATTATTCTTTGTTAATTATGATACACAAAAATACTCCCTATATTGTTAGAGCAACTTAACCCAGATTAAGAAATCATTGAATTAGCGCCCTCCCTTAATGAACTTTAGACTATATCAACCCTTCACCGCCCTGCTTGTTCTGATAATCTTATCTCTATCCGCCACCGCACAGGGTATTCGTGGGAAAATAACAGGTGCAAACGGTGAAGCTCTGCCTTACGCATCCATTTTTCTGACAGACAGCCAGAAGGGCACTTCAGCCAATGCGAACGGCGAGTACGAGGTCAAGTTACCCAGTGGCAGCTACAAGATCAGAGTTCAGAACATAGGGTATGTATCGCAGGAGGCAGTAGTCGACGTGCAGGAGGGCTGGTCAGAGAAAGACTTTTCTCTAAAGGTTCAAGGCTATTTGCTTCAGGAGGTACAAGTTGCTAAGGCCGGGAAGCAGGACTATGCCTATACCATCATCAGAAATGCGATTGCCAGAAGTAAGTTTCATCGGCTTCAGTACAAGAGTTATCAGATGAAGGTTTATGTAAAAGGCACCGGTGAACTCCTGAAAGCTCCCTTTTTCGTCAAGGGTAAGCTGAAGAAAGAAGGTGTGAAGCTGAATGAAGCGTATACCTCAGAATCGGTCAGCATCGTTAGCTTCTCCCAGCCGGATAAGGTTACGGAGAAGGTTCTTGCGGTTCGCAGTTCCGGTGAGAACACAGGTGCCGGATCTCCGTCCATGTTCATCAGCGAAACTTTTTACCAGGACAAAGTAGCTAACATCCAGTCGCCCCTCTCCAGGTCAGCATTCCGGTATTACGACTTCCGGTATGAAGGCAGCTTTACAGAAGGGAAGGATATTGTCAATAAAATAAGGGTGATTCCCAGATCGAAAGGGGATAATATTTTTGACGGGCATATTTACATTATCGAGGATGAGTGGGCGATCCACAGCGTCAATCTGCGTACCAGCCTCCTGGGCTTCCCGATCCTGGTAAAGCAGAACTTTGCTGAAGTAGCTCCACGTCTCTGGCTTCCCGTGCATCATCAATACGAGTTTGCAGGTAATGTTCTTGGCTTTGCCGGGCACTATAAATATATTGCCAGCTGCAGTCAGTTTAAAGTAGTGCTTGACGAAAAGCTTAAAGCGGAAACAGAAGCTCTGCCTGTACTCTCCGGTGCCCAAGCACCCGGGGATCCCATAGCAGCTCAAACAAATCAGTCACTTACCAGGAAGCAATTCCGTAAGATGATTGATGAATACGAGAAAGAAAGTCTCAGGCAGCAAAAGGACCCGAAGATTCTGGCCGAAAGATCAATAGATACTGATTCACTGGCTTACAAAAGAGATTCGACCTATTGGAACGAAGAACGCTCTGCTCCTTTGACCGAAAAAGAAATACAAGGCTACCGCAGAGATGATTCGGTAGCGCACGCTCAGTCGCTTAAGGGGACAGAAAAAGACAGCTCTGACCGCTCGAAGGCGCAGCCCGGCCTGCTGAAGCTGCTTACTGGCGGTGAATTTAAATTAGACAGCCTCACCAGAATAAGCGTTCAGCCCACTTTTACGCAATTTTACTATAATACGGTAGAGGGATTCAATATCAACCTCAGCGCGGATCTTCAGAAGAAGTTCAGCAATAGTCGCCGTCAGCTGAACTTTGCTCCGGCGCTTCGATATGGATTCAGCAGCCAGGATTTCTATGCGAAGGCGAACCTCGCTTATGGCACAATGCAGCATAAATTCTCTCTGGATGGCGGGCGTTTCGTCAGCCAGTTCAATCCTGAGGATCCTATTCATCCCCTCATCAATTCAATTACCTCATTGATCGCCCGCAGGAACTTCATGAAGATATATGAAAAAGGCTATTTACGGGCTGCCTATTCATATAAGCCGTCAACCTTCCTGTCGCTGCAGGTGGGTGCGGAGTTCGCCAGAAGAAAGGAGCTGCATAATACAAACGACTACAGTTTCTTCAACAGGAAGTCGCGCGACTATACATCCAACAGACCGCAGAATATCGAACTGCCTTTTACCGGATTTGAGACGCATAATGCTGTCACTGCCGACATATTGCTGCGTTACCGGCCGGGTGAAGCCTACCGGATGTACAATGGAAAGAAGGTGCCGATCATGAGCAGATCTCCCGAATTTTTGCTGATGTATAAAAAGGGGATAGAAGGACTGGCCGACAGTAAGGTAGACTTTGATCAGGTTGAACTCGGCGTTAACCACTCTTTTCCTGCCGGTCTGGGTTCCACCTTAAGCTTTGAGCTCAGGGCTGGAGCATTCCCGAATAACAGCAAGACCTACTTCATGGACTATAAACACTTCGATGCGAACCGGACCTTTCTGGGGAGCCTGAAGCCGGCAGGAGCATTCCGCTTGCTGGATTACTATAACTACAGCACAGACAATAGTTATTTCTCCGGAAATGTCTATTATCAGCTGAGAAAACTGCTGTTTACCCGCATTCCTGAGGTCAGATTGGCAGGACTAAAAGAAAGTCTCTTTGTTAACTATCTCAAAACAAAGTATTCACCGCACTATTACGAATTAGGCTACTCACTCGACAATGTGTTCAGGATATTCAGAATTGAGCTTGCCGCATCTTTCGAAGATGGGCATCATCGGGACAATGGTATCCGCGTAGGGATCGCTTCTATGTTTCAGGTGAACCGCCGATAGATCGAATCACTAAGGTATATAAACAAAAAAAGCATCCGGAGCAGCCGGATGCTTATACGATATATGATGTTAATCTTTAGATTACTTTTACATTAACCGCATTTAGACCTTTTCTACCTTGCTCAACTTCGTAGCTAACGGTATCATTCTCACGAATGCTATCGATAAGGCCAGAAGAATGAACGAAGATTTCGCTGCCGCCTGAGCTTGGTCTAATGAATCCGAAACCTTTTGTCTCGTTAAAAAATTTTACTGTTCCTTCTTGCATTGTATTTATTATTAAAGAACTAAAGGTAAATAAAAAAAATATAAATCAATGGATTACAAAGTTTTTTGTGCTACATGAGAATCTTATCGAGAAACATCTCGATAGCAAATGTAGAAAGCTGGCCACCAGGACCATTCAGTGTATAGTCAAAGCCATGTGTGGCCCAGGGCAGCTTCAACAGAAAGTGCGGTACCCCATTCTTTCTCAGCTTCGCAGCCAGGCGCGTGCTGTGTTCATAGGCCACCAGCACGTCGTTTTTTCCATGGATGATGAGCGTAGGCGGACTTTCTGCCGACACATATTCAATAGGAGAAGCCGTCCGGTAATTCTCCGGTACATCCCTGTAGGTTCCACCCAGATAATTTTCCATAACAGCTCGCGAGTCCATCACCCATTTACTTGCCGGTTTGCTATAGCCCCATACCATATCCGCTGGTCCATACAGGTTGACTACCCCCCTAATTCCCGGGAGATTGCGCTGATAGGCCACCATCAGCGCAATCTGTGCACCTGCCGAACGACCGAGGATCACAAAGCGGCTTGTGTCTATCCGGAGTTCAGCAGCTCTCGATTTCAGATAAGCGATAGCGTTTCTTACATCCTCCACTGCTTGCGGACTTTTCCATTCGGGTGCCTTGTGGTAGTTCACAGTAGCCACGTGATATCCTTTGCTCACCAGGTAGGTGTTCAATTCCGGAAGTTGCTGACTGTCTCCGCTGCTCCATGATCCACCATGTACAACGATCACGCAGGGACGTAAAGCCGAACTATCCGATTGGTAGAAATCCAGCGTTAAGGGTGCTTCAGAATCCTGGCTGTAGCTGAGCGTCTTGTACACAGCACTCGCATCTCCCCGCATCGCCAGTTTCCAGAAGCTGAATGGGCGGGATGAAGGAGCCACAAAGTCCCTGCCTTTGAAAGCCTGCTGAAGTTCCGTTTTCAGGTTATCGCTAATCAGTAGAGCGCGGGCAACCGGACTCGCATATAGCACAAGCGCAATAACAGAGATAACGGTTCCCGCCGTTTTAAACCGCTCTGTGATACTGGACATCAGGATCAGAACAAATGCTATGGCCATGAATATCAGCGGAAACTCTGTAACGAGAACAGCCAACAGCCAGGTGTGGTAAGTAGGAGCGGAGAAGATGCTCAGTAGGGCAGGTAACAAAATGGCTATAGAAAGCCCTAAACGGATCATACGAATGTGAAAAAATGTTAAACGTTGTCTTCCTGTGGTATGCTAGACCATAATTGAATATCTTTAGGCTCCAATTTGTTTATTTACTTTGATGAATTTCATAAAAAAATCCTGCTTCCTCCTTCTTTTCAGTCTTTTGTTTCAGTTCTCCGCCTCTGCGCAGGACGACAGCGTGAGTCTGAACACCATCATCGAGAAGGCCGTCAAATATTCGGAACATTATCCCCCGGAAAACGCACATATACATTTTGATAAGCCCTACTATGCCGTAGGCGACACGATCTGGTTTAAAGCCTATATCGCCAGCCGACTGCGTCAGCCATCGCCGCTCAGCAAAATTATTTATGTTGATGTGATCAACGAGCGTGATTCCCTGATTGAGACCATTAAGCTGCCGGTGTCGAATGGCGTTGCGCATGGTAACCTCACCCTGGCGCCGCTCAACTATTCACAAGGCAACTATCAGTTCAGAGCCTATACCAACTGGATGCTCAACTTTGGAGAAGCCTACTTTTTCTCTAAAACGGTGACAGTAGGGAATACACTGAATAAAAAGCTGTATACCAATATCCAGTTTAATGGATCACAGTCTGACAAGTCTGCTCAGATCAACGTCAAAGTTCAGTTCAAAGACGATCAGGGTAAGCCTTACGCCAACCGCAAGGTCAGCTGGAAAGTAGATTCAAAATTCGAAACTATCAGCAAAGGAAGGGGAACAACGGACCAAAACGGCTACCTGATGCTCTCTGTTTCAAATAACAACAAGGTATTGCTGGATGCCGGGATATTGGAAACCGTTCTGGCCCTGGAAGACAAGAATCTCACCAGCAATTTCCCCCTCCGGGCTGCTCTGTTAACCAATGATATCCAGTTCCTTCCGGAAGGAGGTATTGCCATCGCCGGCCTGACTACCAAGTTCGCTTTCAAGGCGATCAAATCAAATGGTTTGGGCATTGGAGTAAAAGGGGAGATCGTCGATAATAGCGGTAAAAAGGTAATCGACTTCGCATCCCAGCATCTGGGAATGGGGGCCGTAAGCTTTATTCCCGAACTGAACAAGACCTACGTGGCTAACGCCGTATTTGCTGATGGATCAAAGGGAACTTATAAGATCCCTGAAGCGCTAACCGAAGGCATCAGCATTGCGGTCAACAATGCTGACACAGCTAACCTGTCCGTTCGCATCTCTGCCAGCAATACGTTTCTTGAGAATTATCGCAACAAGGCCTTTTATATCGTTGCTCAAAGCGCTGGTGCTATCTGCTATGCCGCCCAGACTAAACTGCAAAGCCAGGTCTATAATGCATTGGTTCCTAAAAATAAGTTTCCTACAGGAATTGTTCAGATTACCCTCTTTACCTCTTCAGGTATGCCCCTGAGCGAACGCATTACCTTTGTTCAGCACAGCAATCCTTTCACGATTCAGCTTAGCAGCGATAAGCCATCTTATCTGCCTAAGCAGAAGGTGAAACTAAACATATCAGCAAAGAACCCGCTAAATGTGCTTCCCGGAACGTATTCCCTGTCCGTAGTCGACGAGACCAAGGTGCCGTTCAATGAAGATGCCGAGATTTCGATACTCAGCAGCCTCTTGCTCAAGTCTGATCTTAAAGGCTACATCGAGCTTCCTAATTATTATTTTAATAAGCAGGATGATAAAAAACGTGAACATCTCGATCTCCTTATGCTGACTCAGGGCTACCGTGCTTTTGAGTACGAGAACTATCTGAACGACAAATATCCGCCGATTTCCTTCATGCCTGAACAGGGAATGGATATTACCGGAACCCTTCGTATGATGAACGGTATGCCGGTAAATAAGGGGAATATGCAGTTGAGCATTCCGGATAAGAATATTTCCCTCAGCGTTCTGACAGATGCAGACGGACGGTTCAGATTCAGCAACCTCGACTTTCCTGATTCCTCTAAAGCCATCCTGAGTGCCAGAAACAATATCAACTCCAGAAGCATGATGATCATGGTTGACGGTGCCGCTTTCCCTGCAATCACTCAGAACCACAATATAGCCGATGAGGTGGTCAATATTGACAGCTTACTAAGCCCTTATCTGGAAAACAGCAAGCGTCAGTACCGCACGGAGAATCTTCTCGAAGAGGTTGTCGTCAAAGCCCGGACTCCTGTAAAACGTCCGAGTCACGCAGACCACTCCTCATTGAGTGGCCTCAGTATGATGCCCGATCATCTGATCGAGGGCAGTAGGTTTAAAGATTGTCCACTCCTGATCAACTGCCTGAAAACTTCAGCGATGGGTCTGATTTTTGCCGATGAGCAGTTCTATGTGAACCGTGACTATAATGCAGGCCGCCGCACTCCTGTGCAGATCTTCCTAAATGGAATGCCGATAGACGTGGTGGGACTGAATTCCGTTGCTTCTTCAGACGTCGAGTCAGTCGAGATCTTCTTAAAAGATGATCTGGGTACAGTAAACCGCTTGTATAACACGAACGGTGTGCTGGTTGTCAACACCAAGAAGGTGGAAAAACTGAAACTAAAGCCTGGTGATCTGGCAGACCTGCTGCCTAAGAGCAATGTAATTGATTTTACCCCGCTGGGATTCCGTAAAGCAAAACAGTTTTATTCTCCAAAATATGACGGACCTCGAAAGGGAGTGATCAGTGCAGATCTGCGCACCACGATATTCTGGGATCCAATGATCACGACAGATAAAAACGGTAATGCTTCCGTCGAGTTCTTCAACGCCGATGGAAGAGGCTCATACCGCGCGATTATTGAAGGAATGGATAACGAAGGTAACATCGGAAGATATCTCTACCGTTATACCGTCAAATAGATACAGCTGCTAGCCTCCAAGCTACGCGGCAGTCCGTTATATGTAAACAAACAAGGCCTGGCTCAACTGAGCCAGGCCTTGTTTGTTTACATATAGCTTTACGGGCTTTAGCATCCCGAATAAACATATCCAGAAGCTTAAAAGCGTCCTGCTGTTCTTCAATATTGGGCTTTTGTATTCCATCATCCCTGGCATAAAATTACTATCAGTAACAGATGTATCACCTACCAGTAATTCAGGAGAACTTCCAGCCCATCAGCAATGGCAGCAGCCATTTTAATAGTACCTATAAACAGAAAGAGCCGGCCTTTTATGTGGCCGGCTCTTTCTATATTAAAAAAGTAAAGAATGTTACTTCTGAACCCTTCCTGTTTTTCTGTCGTTTGCACGTCCAATAGCATAACCGGTACCTGCACCAACTAAACCACCGATAATGGCACCACGTGCATCTTTCTTATCAACCAGGACACCTGTTACAGCACCAGCACCAGCACCAATTGCGGCACCCTTAGCTGCAGAGCTCCATCCTTTTTTCTGTGCCTGTGGCGTAGCAGTGGCTGTACCACCGGAAGGAGACTGTACGTAGTGAACGGAATTTGTATGAGTGCTCTTTGGCCTTGATGCTAAAGCGGCTGCCGCAGCTGTTGCAGCAATTTCCTTCTTCTCAGCTTCCTGCCTTTTTTCTTCTTCTAACGCTGCAGAAGCTCTCTCGAAGCTGTCGAGACGTAGACTGTCTTTTATCATCTTCAATGAATCACGTTGAGCCTGTAAGTTTGCTTCCTGCTTATTGTTCGTGCCGCATGCAACAACTATTGATGCAAAAGCCAGCATAATGAATATTCTTTTCATAATTATTCGTTCGTTGATATATGTTATAGACATAATAATGCCAAAATGGTTTAATCAGAAACTGCATATTAGCCATTCCTCGCTAAGATGCTGATGGGGAGCTTCTAAATGTTGCAAGAAAATAAAACGCCAGTTGAAAAAGTTTTCTTCTGCGCTACCCGGATGTTCTCCGCAATGTAAAATTGTCCAGATATCTATACAACTTGCAGGATTAGTAAACAAATAACTTATTTTTATAAGATGGTCGGAGCTTATGAATCAACTTACCAGGCAGCTCGTTCAGTAGCTGCAACCGTCGAGGAACACTTTGCGCATCATCTGAGTACTGCAGCTGGAAAAGGAGCCTCAGACCTGGCGCTTCATCCGCCTGCAGACTATATCGAAGCGATTATCGACGCAGCCTTTTGGGCTAGTCTTCGAAAGGAGGAGGGGCGCAGTCCGCGCATATCCATCGCCTTTCTTCCTCCCGACCAGGTTGAAAACGCACTGCTCTTCGGTACCCGCCAGGCGCTAACTCCACTGGTGCTTACAAAGCTTGCTCCAGGGATCGAACGTCCGGGTGTCCACCTCGGTGTGTGGTATGATGAAAATGGCCTGTACATCTGGGGAACCACCATCAGGCTCCCTAATTTCTGCTTTGTGCTTGATGTGTCTGAGCCGGGCCTCCTCGTGATCAAACACCGTCGTATGTGTGGATTCGGAAAATATTCCAACGTAGCGGTTCTCAAAGGAGATCAGATCAAGGTCGTTGATGATTCCTGTGTTAAACATACCGACTGTCCGCCCATCGTTAAGGCCCTCCTTGATCTGTCCGCATTTGTCAACCACTCTGTAAATGTCCTGATTCAGCTCGCAGTTTCCATGCGTGCCCATGGACAGGGCGGAATCCTGCTGGTTGTTCCTACCGGAAGTAACGCCTGGAAACATTCCATCATTCAACCCATGCAGTATGTGGTTGATCCTCCTTTCAGCGGACTGGCAGATATGGTATGGAAAGAAGGTGTCGACCGAAGCGAGAGTGTATGGCAAAGTTTGCTGAACAGAGAGGTCGATAATCTGGGTGGACTTACTGCCATTGACGGCGCTACAATCGTGAATGATCAGCATGAGCTGATCGCCTTCGGCGCTAAAATCAGTATTGCCGAAACGAGCACGCGACTGGAGAAGGTAGCACTGATTGAGCCTGTAGTAGGAGGGGAAGCCGCAACCGTCCATCCCGGAAAAATAGGAGGTACACGGCATCTTTCAGCCGCGCAGTTTGTACATGACCAGCACGACGCCATTGCACTGGTTGCATCCCAGGATGGAGTCTTCACCATATTCAGCTGGTCGCCCAACGCGCAAACCGTTCAGGCTCATCGCATTGATACCTTGTTGTTGTAAAGTAAAATAATAGCTACGGCATAACATTCATGTTCCGCCGTCGTAATTAATACATATAAACATACACACATGAAAAAGCATTATAACCAATTCCTGATCTTAATGGCGGCGGTGCTTATTCTAAGCGCCTGCGGTACCTCTACACAAATCCTGGGGGTCTGGCAGAAGCCGGAGAGTAAAACCATTACCTATCAAAAAGTTCTCGTTGCCTCTTTAACTAATAATCTGCCTGCTCAGCAGAAAGTAGAAGGTGAGCTGGCAGCAATTCTAAGCGGTCCGGGTGTTGTCGTTACCAAGAGCCTCGATGTCTTTCCACCCAGTATGGATAGCAAAAACAGCAAAGACAAAGATGCCTTCCTGAAGAAACTCAGAACGTTCGACAGCGACATTATCGTCACTAATGCAGTAGTCGACAAAAAGACTCGCCAGAGCTATAACAGGCCCTATTATGGTCCATGGGGATGGGGGGGCTACTGGGGATACCGCGGATGGTATGGCGGCTTTTATGATCCCGGATTCGTATCCATGGAAAAAGAGTATTACCTCGAAACGAACGTTTTCGACAGCAAAAGCGGCGACCTGATCTGGTCGGCTCAGTCCAGAACGAGCAACCCTTCAAGCCTCGACAATTTTATAGAGGACTATGCGAAAGCTATCGCTCAAAAGATGTTACAAGACGGAATTATCCGTCAGCAATAAGAGCGAACATTCGTGTTTTTTGATTTAAAGGCGCATTTTATAGAGATATCTATATCTTTGCGCCTTTATCATTAACGAATTACATCGCACATGATTAAATCTGTCTTTCAAGCATTTCTACTTCTACTCCTTCCAAATCTTATCCTCGGCGAATCTTCTGAAAGTCTGGCTCCCACATTTACCGTGGTTGTTGATGCAGGTCATGGTGGCCACGATAGCGGTGCCTTAGGTAAGTATGCCAAAGAAAAGGATATCGCCTTAAAGGTAGCCCTGAAACTAAGCAGCCAGCTAAAAGCAAAAGGTGTTAAGGTAGTCATGACCCGAACCACCGATAAATTTATTCCGCTTTATGAGCGCATAGGTCTCGCCAACAAAGTGAAAGCCGATCTTTTTATCTCCATTCACTGCAACTCCATGCCGCTCAATAAACGTAACCGTGCTTCCATAAGAGGAACGGAGACATTTGTATCAGGTTTCGGCAGGTTGGATGAACAGGATATCGCTCTTAGAGAAAACGCGTCTATCCTACTTGAGAAGGACTATAAGAAGAATTATGCCGGTTATGATCCACGTGATCCGGAGAGCTATATCATCTTGTCGCTCATGAAAAATGCATATCGTACGCAGAGTATCAGCTTCTCGAGCCTCATCCAGAAAGAATACAGAAAATCAGGTCGCATAGACCGGGGCGTTCATGAGAAAAGCCTGGCAGTTTTGGCTAGAGCGGCTATGCCGGCAGTATTAACGGAGATAGGATTTCTGAGCAGTCCCAGCGAAGAAGACTATATGAGATCTGCCGAAGGTCAGAGCGAAATAGTAACCGACCTCTCAAATGCGGTTATTGCATACAAGAAGTCGGTTAAGAAATAGCTATTTGATTATTTAGCAGTCATTGATTTTAGAGACTGCAGGTCTGCCTTTAGTCTTTCGATCTCTGCCTGTTGCTCCTTTACTGAAGCAACCAATAGTGCGATCAGGCTTTCCGTCTCTACATTCTTGATCTCTGTGGTTTTGAAAGCATTCTTACCCGCAGGAACCATCTTTTTCTGGCTCTTAACGATCGATGGAAGGACTTTCTGAACGTCTTCTGCTATGAAGCCATATTGCTGTCCCGAAGGTAGCTTCAGTTTTGCTGCCTGACTCTTATCGTATTCAAATGATACGGGCTGCAGCTGTTCAATGTACGACAAAGAGTTTGTTAATGGCTGTGCGTTCTGCTTCAGTTCGGTGTTGTTTACCGTGTTTGTTTGTGCTGAAACGCCGGCAGATATGCAAAGAAGTCCCATTAGGAATAATCCGTTTTTCCAATTAAATTGTGTCATGATGTATTTGTATAGAAAAGTAAACTTGTATTTATAGTTATCCACTCCGGGTAAGGTACACCCGGAAAAATGAGCCCGGCTTGAACAGCGGACCTAAAGAAAATGAGTCTTATGAAAAGTTGGGAGGAGGAGTAGGAATAGCTGGGTAAAAGCACAGCTCACGGTCGTCCCTGCTGATAGCAGGTTGTCTGAAAAGATTTTTGCAAACAGGAGAAGGGGACAATTGTCCGCTCATCGGAGCCCATACTTCCTTGACAGAAGATTCTTTCGCATTCTCCGCTTCTTTGGTGCCTTCATCCGAATCAGACAGGATCCTCTCCAAAGCAGGATTAGTATCTGCTATGATAAGGGACATAGCAGACACCCCGGATTTTTCAAGTACGGCGAAGATCAAAATGATCAGTATTGTAAACTTTCCTAAAGTCAGCTTCATGCTCTGTCTTAAACGCTTTTCTTCCTTATCTGTTTGAGACACAAAGATATCAAAACCAGCTCCATGCAGATCTATGATTTGCTAACGTATTAAAACTATTACGTTGCCGGCTGCTAGCGCTTAAATTCAGAGGTTGTATGGAACTCCACATCCGGGAAGTCACGCTTGGCCAGATTGATGGCCCAGTCATTATCTGCGAGGAATACAGGGTTGCCGTCTTTGTCGAATCCGATATGAGACGAACGTCTCTGCATAATTTCCTGCAGCTTCTTTTTATCCTTCGCGGTGATCCAGCTGGATCGGGAGAAGGAAAGTGGTCTGAATGCACACTTGGCGCCGTATTCATGTTCCAGCCTGAAGTTGATTACCTCAAACTGAAGTGCTCCGACAGCACCAATGATCTTGCGGTTTCCTGGCTGTTGAACAAAGAGCTGAGCAACGCCTTCTTCCGTAAGCTGCTGAATGCCTTTTTCAAGCTGTTTAGACTTCAGAGGATCGCGGTTCTCCACTTCTTTGAAGATCTCCGGAGAAAAGCTTGGTATTCCCTTGAACTGTAGTTCTTCACCTTCGGTAAGGGTATCACCGATCTTGAAGGTACCACTGTCGTACAGGCCAACCACATCTCCAGGCCATGCTTCTTCCACAAGGGTCTTGTCGTTGGCCATGAAGTCCATCGGGTTGGAAAACTTGAGTTTCTTATTCAGACGGGTATTGATATAAAACTTGTTCCGCTCAAACTTTCCTGAACAGATACGCAGGAAGGCAATGCGGTCACGGTGCTTAGGGTCCAGGTTGGCGTGGATCTTAAATACAAAACCGGTAAAGTTCTTCTCATTTGCGAAGACCATCCGCGTTTCGGCTTCCCTGCTTGCGGGACTTGGAGCAATGTCGATAAAAGTATCCAACAGCTCGCGGATCCCGAAATTGTTAATCGCACTTCCGAAGAATACAGGAGCAAGGAGTCCTTCCTGGTACATTTCCTTGTCCAGTGGTCCATATATTCCTTCTGTAAGCTCCAGATCGCCTTTCAGCTTGTCAAGATGCTTCTCGGCAAGATACTCCGACAGTACCGGATCATAAAGATCCTTCACCTGAATAACAGGCTCTGTCACTTTCGACTTGTCTGATTCAAACAGGTTCAGCTGATTTCCATAGATATTATAAACACCCTTAAAAGTATGACCCTGTCCGATAGGCCATGACTGAGGGCATACGCTGATCGTCAGCTTGGTCTCGAGCTCGTCCAGAAGATCAAATGCATCCTTTCCCTCGCGGTCCATCTTGTTGATGAAGATGATCACAGGCGTATTCCGCATCCGGCAAACTTCCATCAGCTTTTCGGTCTGTTCCTCAACCCCTTTAACACTATCAACAACGAGGATAACGCTATCCACGGCCGAAAGGGTTCTGTAGGTGTCTTCAGCAAAGTCCTTGTGCCCGGGGGTATCCAGAATGTTGATTCGTTTGCCTTTGTATTCGAAGCCCATCACAGAAGTGGCAACAGAAATACCTCTCTGCTTTTCGATTTCCATGAAATCGGAGGTGGTATTCTGATTAGCCTTGTTGCGCTTAACCGCGCCGGCAGTATTGATAGCACCGCCAAACAGGAGGAACTTTTCTGTCAGCGTTGTTTTTCCCGCATCGGGGTGACTTATGATGGCGAAGGTTTTTCTTTTTTCTATTTCTGGATGGACACTCATTGTTTCAAAGGAAGCCCTGGGGGCTATAACGTTATAAAATTAATGGCTGCAAATGTACCATTTAAAAATGACAAGATCGGGTGTGGTGCTCAGCTCAGAATAATGTTTGTGCGCCACCGGGTCTCAGCCGGCCCAAATGCTTGTAGGCGAGATCTGTAACTTCCCGTCCGCGCGATGTGCGCATCAGGAATCCTTCCTGTATCAGAAACGGCTCGTACACTTCCTCTATGGTGCCTTCATCTTCCCCGACAGCGGTGGCAATGGTCTTTAGTCCAACGGGTCCCCCCTTGAATTTATCGATGATCGTGGTCAGGATCTTATTATCCATCTCATCAAGACCGTGGCTGTCTACATTAAGGGCATTAAGGGCGTACTTTGCAATCTCGGTGTCTATGGTTCCATTTCCCTTGATCTGGGCAAAGTCACGCGTACGACGCAATAAGGCATTCGCGATACGGGGGGTACCGCGACTTCTCCGGGCAATTTCATAAGCGCCTTCATCACTGATCGGCGTCTTCAGGATAGAGGAGGAGCGGAGCACAATCGTAGTCAGCAACTTCGCATCATAATACTCCAAACGGGAGTTAATGCCAAAACGAGCCCTGAGGGGTGCAGTAAGAAGTCCTGACCGTGTGGTTGCACCAACCAGTGTAAATGGATTTAATGATAACTGAACGGAGCGTGCATTGGGTCCCGATTCCAGCATGATGTCGATCTTGAAATCTTCCATCGCCGAATACAGGTATTCTTCCACAAGGGGACTTAGCCGGTGTATTTCGTCTATAAAGAGAATATCGCCTTCTTCCAGATTGGTCAGCAGGCCTGCCAGATCTCCGGGTTTATCGAGCACCGGTCCTGAAGTGATCTTGATATTGACCCCCATTTCGTTGGCAATGATATGGGAGAGAGTGGTTTTCCCCAGGCCCGGAGGGCCGTGCAACAAAACATGGTCGAGAGACTCGCCGCGTAATTTAGCCGCCTGTACAAATATCCGGAGGTTTTCCAGGATCTTAAACTGGCCTGTGAAGTCTTCAAATGCCTGGGGCCTGAGTACTTTCTCAATATCGCGATCTATAGAAGAGAGCCTGTCTGCATCCGGGTCTAAATTCTCATTCAGCATGCCGCTAAATTACAAAATTCGGCATCAATGTACTAAGTATTTTGGCAATACGTTTTAACACCAGATGGCTGTAAAAAGCGAAAGCCCCGCGACGCGGGACTTTCTCGTTGTTTAACTGAGGGAAAAAGAACGATTTGTAAAGTCTTTATATTTTTAATTATGCAATTAAAAAACACTGAGAATAAGGAATCATCGTCTTGATAAAACGGTCTTTGATCTTGCCTAAAACAGCAGCCTCGCGGTTTACAGGTCTTGATTCAATTTCTTCAGTTCTTTTTAATTTTATGATTTGAGCGGTTTTAACAGTTTTCATAGTATTAGTTTAAGGTTAAGGAATATGTTAAGCTTCTTCGGTATCGGATAAATTATTTTTTCTTAACTCGGCTTCTCTCTTCTGTCTTTGCAGTTGTTCGACGTCGCGGTTATCAGAAGCCTTTTCAGGGTTTGATGGGTTTTCCCAGGAAAGTTCTTCTTTCTCGTGGTCATCAGCCTGATCCTTCTTTGGAATATTTAATTTATTTACAACAACCATATTTCTTTGTGTTATACCATGTCATTTGCGAATACTGTACCAAAAATGAATAAACACAGGTTTATAGCGTGAAAAAGCTAAAGCGACGTTTAAACGGCCACAGGCATGTACCAATAGTGTAACTTTTTGTAGACGGTATTGTACTGAAAGGTTCATAAATGGTGCAGGTGTATAATGAAAAGGACAAGTCGGTGCCTAAACGGACTGATTATTTCTATTTTTGTAAAACAAATACCGGATTATATTATGGCGGAAACAAATACGTATAGTGAAGATAGTATAAAGTCCCTCGATTGGAAGGAGCATATCCGACTCAGACCGGGCATGTATATCGGAAAGCTGGGTGACGGATCTGCGTACGACGATGGTATCTATGTATTGCTGAAGGAAATCATTGATAACTCCATCGATGAGTTCGTTATGGGCGCCGGCCGTACCATCGACGTAAACATCTCCGAGCACAAAGTCTCCGTTCGCGATTATGGCAGGGGGATCCCATTAGGTAAGGTGATCGACTGTGTGTCGAAGATCAATACGGGTGGTAAGTACGATTCCCGTGCTTTCCAGAAATCTGTGGGGTTGAATGGTGTGGGTACAAAAGCCGTTAACGCTTTGTCATCTACATTCGTGGTGCAGTCTTATCGCGACGGACGAACCAAGATCGCCGAGTTCAGCCAGGGTGCCATCATTCGCGATGAAGCGGAAAAAGAAACTACGCAACGGAACGGTACCGCTATTACCTTCCACCCGGATAATACCATATTCCGTAACTACCGGTTCATTCCCGAGTTTATTGAAAACATGATCTGGAATTACGTATTCCTGAACGCGGGTCTGGTTATCAATTTTAACGGCAAGAAATATTTTTCTGAAAGGGGTCTTCATGACCTTCTTGTTAAGAATACCGATGCGGAAACCATCCGTTATCCCATCATCCACCTTAAAGGGGAGGATATCGAAGTGGCGATGACGCATGCACAGCAATACGGCGAAGAGTATTACTCCTTTGTAAACGGACAGAATACCACTCAGGGCGGTACCCACCAGGCTGCATTCCGTGAGGCAGTGGTGAAGACTATTCGCGAATTCTTTAAAAAGGAATTTGATGCATCTGATGTCCGGGCATCTATTGTAGCGGCTATATCAGTCCGTGTGCAGGAGCCTGTCTTCGAGTCGCAAACCAAGACAAAGCTGGGCTCGCTGAACGTCGGTCCTGATGGTCCTACTGTCAGAGCTTTCGTTAACGACTTTGTGAAAAAGAGCCTGGACGACTACCTCCATAAATATCCACAGGTTGCCGATGCCATGCTCAAGCGGATTCTCCAGTCGGAGCGCGAGCGTAAAGACATCGCCGGCATCAAGAAGCTGGCTAACGAGCGTGCTAAGAAAGCGTCGTTGCATAACCGTAAGTTGCGTGACTGCAAGATCCACTTTGATGATAACCACGAACGAAAGCAGGAAACCACCCTGTTTATTACCGAGGGGGACTCAGCCAGTGGATCGATCACCAAGTCGCGTGATGTAATGACACAAGGCGTTTTCTCGCTAAAGGGTAAGCCACTCAACTGTTTCGGATTGACGAAAAAGATTGTGTACGAAAATGAAGAGTTTAATCTTCTGCAGCATGCATTGAATATTGAAGATGGTCTTGAAGGCTTACGCTACAACAATATTGTAATTGCGACAGATGCCGACGTGGACGGGATGCACATACGCCTCCTGATCATGACCTTCTTCATCCAGTTCTTTCCCGATCTGGTAAAAGCCGGACACGTCTTTATTCTGCAGACGCCGCTTTTCCGCGTAAGGAATAAAAAAGAAACGATCTACTGCTACAGCGATGAGGAACGTAAAAACGCCATCGCGAAGCTTGGAACCAAGCCAGAGATCACGCGATTCAAAGGGCTGGGTGAAATATCCCCTGACGAGTTCGGGCTCTTTATCGGGAAAGATATGCGCCTGGATCCTGTCATCCTGAGAGATTCCAATAACCAGTCACTTCTGCAATATTTCATGGGTAAGAACACCCCTTCACGTCAGCAGCATATCGTGGCCAACCTCCGGGTTGAGAAAGACGACACGCTGTTATTACCCGAAGTGGTTGAACCCACCGAAACGGTGGAAGAACCAGCAGCCTGATAGTTGTTTGAAAAGAACTGCTTATACAAAATAAAAGGGCTGACTCATTAACTGAGTCAGCCCTTTTATTTTGTAGTGGTGATGATTACTTACTTGTATACACTTGATACGTTAGTAATCTTCCAGCCCTGGTCTGTACTGGAAATAGTTACATAATTGATCTTAGAGAAGTTTTCATAATCCATCTTTACTTTAACAATGGTCTGAGCATCTCCTTTTTCAATGATGGAGTAGTCAGTCCTGCAGTTTTGGTTAATGTTTTCCGAAATCTTCAGGGAGTTGATTAACTCCATTTTGTTATAGTTAATTACTTTGTTGCCTTGTGCAAGGGTGAACTTAACATTGTTATCCAGAATTTCCTCAACTCCTTTAACTTTTCCCATGGTTACGGCCTCTACATAGGTCTTAATTGCGTAATCCATAGTCAGATAGCCTTTGTCCACTTTTGCATAACCAACAGTAGTGAAAAGAATAGAAATTAACAGTGCAGCGAATATAGAATTTAAAGTTTTCATAATATTTAGTATTAGTTGTTCTTTGTTTATTATGAAACAAATATAGAGTGCAAAAGGTTGTTTTTGCACCTCTCAGCTACACTTTTAACCGAAATTCAAGGATGGATAACTAGCCTTGAAAATCCTGCAAATTTTAGGTTTTTAACCATCAAGGTCTCGCAGTTTTTTGAGTTAAATCGCGATAAATAACAATGTGACTTGGGATATTTTTGATTAAAAAAATGTGATCCTGGTCATATTTGCTTCTTCTCGAAGAATACAATGAGCTGTTCCTCCACCAACTCGCCCATTGTACGGCATTTTTTGAAGGATCCTTTCTTGTGATAATCCAATAATTCGCCTGCCAGTCGCTCCACTTTCTCCTTTGGAGAGATCTCATGATTTTTCATTACGGCGAGTACATCCTTTAGCCGGTAATGCACCAGTTTCATCCTGCTGTTGATCAGACTCCGCTCTTCTTCCTGATACTGTCTCATGGTGGTCTTGTCCATGTGCTGGATTCCCAGCTGCACCAGTTTGTTGTTTTCCTTGAAGTAATGCGGAAGGTAGAAGTTCCTGCGCCCCTCATACGACTGCTGATCGAAGTCGATCGCCCGGATCCGGTACTGGTTACCCTCTATATCGGGAGTAATGTGCACCACATAGTTGTAAGAACGCATGTCGCCCAGCAAACGGATGAAACAACGTTCGTTAAACTTCACAAACTCCTTACAGATACGGATCTGGTTAAACTTGGAGGTATTGGTTCGCTGCTGGATGAAAACATCCCCCGGCAGCCCGGAGATATGTTCCTCGATGAGCGTACTGTTATCCGTCAGGTAGGTAATACGGTTTGGCGAAAGGATATGCTCCAGCTCAATGCCATATACCCGCGACGCGTCTGCCACCTTCACATAGAAGTAGTCATAATTGTCGTTAAACCGGTTCATTACCCGGATGCGGAAGGGCTTGGAGTTACCAAAGGTGCAGTAGTCGATCTGTGCAATATGCAAATGCTCCATTACCTGCATGTCGCCGTCTGCATTCATCAGCGCATATATATAGGTGAGGTTAGGGAACAGCTCGTTCATCTCCGACTGATCGTAGTATACCGTTTGCCACAGCGTATCGTTCCCCGCCTTATCCAGCAGCGGAGTGCAGAACTGGAAGCGCAACAGATCCGAATATTGTACCGGAAGCTTGACCTCGCGGTTATATTTAACCAAATACTCTCTTAATGGCTCGTGAATGGGGTAGAAGAACTTCTTCTTCGATGGGACATCTGCTCTCGTCTCAAACTGCGTCATGGTGGACTCTTAAACTATTTTAAAATAACTTCGGTAGCGCCGTATCCAAACTTCTCTTTACGGGCATCTAAAAACGTTTTAACGTGATTGTTGCGGCCCAGTGTCTTATGGATCTCCTGCTTCAGGGTGCCGTTGCCAATTCCATGAATAAAGGTGATGGAAGGGAGCTTGTGTACAATCGCGGCATCCAGTGCTTTTTTGTAATGATCCATCTGGATCTTCAGCATCTCGGTATTGCTCAGGAACTGATAGTCATCCCTCAGTTTTTCAATATGCAGGTCGATCTCAGCCGAAGGCTTCTCCACCACTTTCTTTTCTGCTACGGGTTTAAAAAAGCTCTCCTTTAGCTTCTCTGCATCAATCACCAGTTCGTCTTCATCTATGCGGAATACCCAGGCTTCTTTATTCAGGCGTGCTACTTTCTTCTTCGCGCCAGCGAAATCCCGGGCCTTGAATTTTTCTGTATACTGAATAGCCTCCGGAATCTCCACGCCGGATTTGGAGAAAAACAAGCCGCGGATGATAAAGGATGGCCATATACTCATATCGGATAAGTTGGTTGAATAGATCTCAACGGCGCTGTGTGCCTGTATGCTGCCGGCAAACTCTCCTTTGGAAGCGCCCGCCTTATCGGTTACGAGTGTGACAAGCAACTGAAATGACGTATCGTTTACCAGGTGAAAGTGTACTACCGAGGCCTTGTTCGGATCGGGCACAACGGCCAGGAATATTCCTTTCTTCTCAAAGGTCTCAGCCGATACCGGTGCTTCAGCCTCAAACTGTTGTGCGGCATCTGCATATTTGTGTCCGTGTACCCGGGTTACTTTCGTGGTTAAAACAGGAATTTCGAAATCATCCTCCCCGGTCACTCCGATCATATTATCGCTGATGATACGGGTGACATAGCCTTCCATTCTCTCGTCTACGAAACGAACAAACTCTCCTAACTTAAATTCCATTGTGTATGTCTATTGAGTAACAAACTTAGATAAAAATTGCCTTATGTGGCATTCATAGCGTTAAACATACGGGGATGCCTGCAGGTTTTCCATATCTTTTGTACTTTAGAACGTGTTGAAGATTGCCTGGGATCCGAAGTATTCCCACCCTTTGCCTGCAGGACATCGGTTTCCGATGCTGAAGTATGAGCTGATACCCGAACAGCTGATGTACGAGGGACTCATTCGTGCGGAAAACCTGTTTTCCCCCGGATCTGTCACCGATGAGGTGGTCCTGCTCAGCCATCAGCGCGATTACTGGGAGCGGCTGCGCGACCTGAACCTCAGTCCCGCCGAGATCAGAAGGTCCGGCTTCCCCTTAAGCCGCTCGCTCGTCGACCGCGAGCGCTGTATCGTTCAGGGTACTATTGAGGGCTGCCACTATGCCCTGCAGAATGGTATTGCCTTTAACGTGGCCGGCGGAACGCATCATGCGGGCTCTCACTGGGCCGAAGGCTTCTGCCTGCTCAATGATCAGGCTATTGCAGCAAACTACCTCCTGAGCCGTGGAATCGTCTTCAGTGTACTTATTATAGACCTGGATGTACACCAGGGGAACGGCACGGCGGAAATCTTCCGGAACAATTCCCGGGTTTTTACTTTTTCCATGCATGCGGAGAAAAACTTTCCTTTCCGCAAGGAGCAGTCTGATCTGGATATCGGTCTGGCGGTTGGGACGGGCGACGAGGAGTACCTGCAGATTCTGGACCGGCATCTGGAGCCCTTGTTCGACAAGGTGGAACCTGATTTCGTCTTCTACCTTTCTGGTGTGGATGTACTGGCTACTGATAAACTCGGACACCTGGCCCTGAGCCGGGAAGCCTGTAAAATGCGCGACCGGATGGTGCTTGCTTTATGTAAAAGAAGGGGGGTGCCCGTTCAGGTCAGTATGGGGGGCGGATATTCGCACAAGATCATTGATATTGTGGAGGCTCATTGCAACACCTACAGGCTTGCCGATGAGATTTATTTTTAGGGGAGAGGTCAGAGCCTCTCCGCCGTTTATTGATAGGTACACAGATAAGAGCTCTGACGATTTGTTTTTACTTTGAAGCTGGAGTTCGCAGGTACATCAAAAGATTGGCCGTTTGTGTATGATTTCCAGTCGGCATCACCGGGCAGCAATGCAATCAGTTCTCCTTCGATTACCTGCATCGTTTCCTTGCTGGACGTTCCAAACTCGTATTCGCCTTCTTCAATAACCCCGATAGTTGATTTTCCCTGTTCGGTAGCATAGCCCAGAGACTTAACAGCCCCGTCAAAATATTCGTTTACTTGTATCATATGTATTATTTAGTACCGGAATATCCGAAATATTACTGAAATGCTCATTGCTAAACTAGCTCAAAACAAAAAAGCCCCTGTTACAGGGGCTCAGAAAGGTTGATTTTTAATTTGGTAACTAGACTTCCAGGATGAATGGAACGTTATATTATAGTGATGTTTGTACCGGTAGGAACTAAAGCTGTGCCAAATCGTTCTGGTTTGGCAACCGCATGGTTATCAGTACCATCGGAAGGAGGCGTATGGATCGTGCCGTGGAATGTTCCTACACTTTGTAGATGAAGCGTACTCTATGGCGCGTATCTTTTAAAATCAATTGTTATAACATTTGCGCCGTATATATTTAATGGCTATATTTGCACCTCATTTAAAAAAAACTAATTAACTAACAATGTACGCAATAGTAAATATAGCCGGACAGCAATTCAAGGTTGCAAAAGACCAGCAGATCTTTGTACATCGTCTACAAGGAGAAGAAGGCGCTAGTGTTGAATTTGACCAGGTATTGTTAGCTGCAGACGGAAGTAACATCAAAGTTGGTGCAAACGCATTAACAGGAGCTAAGGTTTCAGCTAAGATCGTGTCTCATTTAAAAGGAGATAAAGTAATCGTCTTCAAGAAAAAACGTCGTAAAGGCTACAAGAAGAAGAACGGTCACCGTCAGCAGTTCTCAAAAATTGAGATCACCGGTATTACTTTGTAATTAACAGAATAATCCAAGAACAGAATAATAACCTGAATTGAGCGATCAGTTCATAATATAAGAAAACATGGCACACAAGAAAGGCGCTGGTAGTTCGAATAACGGTAGAGAATCACATAGCAAACGCTTAGGTATTAAGATCTTCGGTGGTCAGGCAGCTATTGCTGGAAATATCATTGTACGTCAGCGTGGTACTAAACACCACCCAGATAAAAACGTTGGTTTAGGAAAAGATCACACGATCTTTGCACTGATCGACGGTACAGTAGTATTCAGAAAGAAAGCTGATAACAGATCATACGTTTCTGTACTTCCTGTTGAAGCTCCTGCTACAGCAGAGTAATCAAAGTACACGATATACAAAAAGGTCCTTGTTTCATTTGAAGCAAGGACCTTTTTTATTTTAGGTATACGTGAAACCCATCAGGTTTCACGTATCAGCAGTTGTCCCGCGAAATCCACCAGCGGCTGCTTGTTTTCTTCATTTACCTGAACCTTGGCGAGCTCAGACAAACTCTTGCGTGCATACAGGTTCATTTCATCTTCAGCAAGCTGACGTACACCCAGACGGTCGTAAATGGCCGTAACTGAGCTGATTTTGCTTGCCGGGTCGCATTCTTTTGCATTCAGCCAGTAATGCAGCTCTTCCTCATCCAGATCTTCCGCCAGTTCAATAGCTTTGATCAGCAGGAATGTCTTTTTATTGGAAAGAATATCGCCACCCACCTGTTTACCAAACTTCTCAGGATCACCGTACACATCCAGGATATCGTCCTGAAGCTGGAAGGCTATCCCGATATTTACACCGAAGTTATACAGATGATCAGCATCCTCTTTATCGGCGTTGCCGATCAGCGCACCGATCTTCAGACTGCAACCCAGCAATACCGCTGTTTTCAGTCTGATCATATCCAAGTACTGAGCAACGCTCACGTCTCCCATCAGCTCGAAGTTCATATCCGTTTGCTGACCCTCACACACACCCGCTGCGGTATTGTTAAACACCGTCAGCACATCCTTCAGGATGGCGCCGTCTACCGAATTTACCAGAGTCTTATAAGCTTCCACCAGCATCACGTCCCCCGAGAGGATCGCTACATTGTCATTCCACTTGGAATGCACAGTAGATTTTCCGCGTCGTAAAGGAGCCTTATCCATGATATCGTCATGCATGAGGGTGAAGTTGTGAAAAAGCTCAACAGCCAGGGCAGGCTCAAGCGCTGCAGTAATATGTCCGCCGAACATGTCACAGGCCATCATTGTCATCACAGGGCGCATTCTCTTGCCCCCCAGAGACATGATGTAGGTGATTGGATCATACAGTTCCGCAGGCGTAACAGGATACTTCTTTTCAACAATCTGTTTGTTGATCAGGTCCTGAAGTTGTGTAATAGAATACATTATAATTTATTGAAGTAATTTAAAGTCAATTTGCCTTTTGGCCAGATCCACCTTCTTTACCAGAATCCTCACTTCATCACCCAACTGGTACTTTTTCTTCTTGCGCTGACCGATGATGCAGTAGTTCTTCTCGTCGAGTACATAAAAGTCGTCGGCGATGTCGCGCAAGCGCACCATACCTTCACATTTGTTCTCTTCAATCTCCACGAACATACCCCATTCGGTTACGCCCGAGATAATACCGGTGAACTCCTTGCCGATATTTTCCTGCAGATATTCAGCCTGCTTATACTTCACGGATGCGCGTTCAGAGTCGGCCGCCTTTTTTTCCATCTGCGAAGCATGCACACACATCTTTTCATACTCCTCTTCGTTGGCAGAGTTGCCGCCCTCCAGGTAGCGTTCCAGCAATCGGTGCACCAATACGTCAGGCAAGCGGCGGATGGGGGAGGTGAAGTGTGTATAATAGTCGAAAGCCAGACCATAGTGGCCCGATTTCTTAGTGGTATAGATCGCCTTAGCCATCGAGCGGATAGCCAGATGGGTCAGTACGTTCTGCTCTTTCTTACCTTCTACGTCGGCCATCAGGTGATTCAGTGAACGGGCAATATCCCGGTCAGACTTCATGCTGATTTTATAACCGAACTGCGCGGCAAACTGAACAAAACCCATCAGCGTCTGTTCGTTTGGTGCGTCGTGGGCGCGGTAAACAAAGGTGTATTTCTTTTTGCCCTTGCCTTTTTTGGCAATGAACTCTGCCACTTTTCTGTTAGCCAGCAACATATAGTCTTCAATCAGCTTATGAGCATCCTTGCGCTCCTTGACATAGACGCCGATCGGCTTGCCCTGCTCATCAAGCGTAAACTTCACCTCTGAAGTTTCAAAGCTAATGGCACCCTGCTTAAACTTGCGCTCCCGCAGGATGTATGCCAGTTCGTTCAGCTTCAGTATTTCGTCCTTCAGCTCGTCTGAATTTCCTTCAATCACCTCCTGCGCTTCTTCATAGCTGAAACGTCGGTTCGAATGTATGATAGTTTTACCAAACCACTGTTCGATGACATTGGCCTTCTCATCCATTTCGAACACGGCAGAGAAGCAAAGTTTGTCTTCATTGGGGCGCAGTGAGCAAACGCCGTTAGACAGGCGCTCAGGCAGCATCGGAATAACCCGGTCTACCAGGTATACTGAAGTTCCACGCTCAAATGCTTCTTTGTCGAGCGCTGTATCCGGACGCACATAGTGCGACACGTCGGCGATATGGACGCCGATCTCGTAGTTTCCGTTCTCCAGTACCCGATAGGAAATGGCATCATCAAAGTCTTTCGCGTCGGCGGGGTCAATGGTGAAGGTAAGGACATCCCTGAAATCGCGGCGTTTTGCAATTTCTTCTTCCGAAATCTCGTCAGGTATAGCATCTGCTTCTTTTTCCACATCGTCGGGAAAAGAGAGTGGAAAACCGTATTCCGCCAGGATGGCGCTCATTTCGGTATTGTTCTCACCCTGAACCCCGAGAACGGTGGTAATCGTACCAACAGGATTCTTGGCGCCGTCGGGCCAGTCGGTGATCTTGGCTACTGCTTTTACGCCATGTTCAGCGCCATTGAGGTTCTCCAGCGGGATAAAGATATCGCGGAGCATCTTACGGTCGTCGGGAATAAAGAACGCAAAGGCGCCGCTGATCTTAACGATTCCGGTGAACTCCATCTTCGCTCTCTCGAGGATCTCGATGATTTCTCCTTCTTTGCGTTTTCCCTTACGGTTAGAGAACACGTAGGCTCTGACCTTGTCGCCGTTCAGTGCGATGCCCACTTTTCGTGGTGCGATATAGATATCTTCTTCAAACTCATCATCCGGAGTAATAAAGGCCGAGCCATCGCTGGTCATCGACACCTTTCCGGTGATGATTGTCTTGAGCTCTTTTAATTGGAATTTACCTTTCTGCGGCTCGATGAAGATCCCTTTCCGGGTTTCTTCTTTCAAAACCAGCAGTATTGTTTCCCGTGACTCGGGATCGGTCAGGTTAAGCTTTGCTGCAATTTGTTTATAATTCATGGGAGCATTGCCCCCTTTTTCCAATATATCAGTGATAAGCTGCGTGAAAACAACTATCAGATGGTTGGATTTTTTCTTCGCCATTTTGTAATGTGTTATGTAATCACAACGTATGGATATACCATAAAGTTCATGGTTATTTAAGCTGTGAGACCTTTCGGTAGCAAGTTAAGGATTTTGATCTATGTTTCGCTTTGGAAAGGGTTCTATTTGCTGAAGGACAAAAGGCTCTTCGGATCGCCATGGTTTTGTAACTGGCAGGTGCCTGATTCGATGCTGGTCCGTGGAACCGCAGGGAACTCTCTCGACAAATACCTGCAAAGTACCTGCCTGGTAGCAGCCAGGGCATACGAAGGTACTACTTAGAGGATAAGGATACCTGGTTTATTCAGCAGGGGAATTCTCACCATGTTGGTTTCAACGATACTCTCAGGAACAAAGATGTATTTCTTATCGTAGATTTCATTCCCGATGTAGAAGCTAAGCAGGTACTCGTTAGTCAGTCCGAAAACCTGCTCATCAATGGCCTCAACGCGCGCGGTACCTTTTGCGGGAACATCGCCCATCGAATGCCTCAGAACCGATGTCTTCACGTCAACCCCGTCTTTGAGCCCATATCCCTTGGAAGATATCAGCACCGTTTGCAGGGGGGTGTCTTTCAGATTGATCAGATAGACATTCCAGGACCGGCCCTGCGGACTATCGCTTTCCAGGACAATGGCTATGCCGATGTCCTGAACAAGGTTTTCGGGAAGATCTTTCTTCATATTTTTTCAGATTTAGACTGAGCTATTTCCTATTTCTTTTTCGCGAATTTTTTAGTGGTCTTTTTAGGCTCTTTTTCTGCAGCTTCTGCAAGGGCCTTCACCTCTTCAAATGTAAGTGATGCAGCTTCTTTGTCTTTCGGGATCTTAACGTTTGCCTTACCGTACTCGATGTAGGGGCCCCATCGTCCGTTCAGAATCTTCACGGTAGGGTCCTCTTCGAAGGTTTTGATCAGCTTTTCGGCGTCCTTCTTGCGCTTCTCCAGAATGATCTCGATACATGCTTCTTCGGTTACGGAGTGCGGATCAACACCTTTAGGTAAGGAGTAGAAGGCACTGTTATGTCTGACGTATGGTCCGAAACGACCTATTGCTACGGTCATGTCTTTTTCTTCAAACTCACCCACTTTTTTAGGAAGTTTAAAGAGTTCCATAGCTTCTTCGAGGGTGATCGATTCGATCATTTGTCCGGATCTCAGACTGGCATATCGGGGTTTTTCTTCACCTTCTGTCTCGCCGATCTGTACGAATGGCCCAAAGCGTCCAATACGAACAGAAACTTTTTTGCCGGTTTCCGGATCAAGACCCAGGTCGCGTTCTCCTCTGGCTTTTTCTGCGTTCAGGATCGTGTTCTCCACTTCCTTGTGGAAGGGATTGTAGAACGACTTGAGCATTTCGGTCCAGTTTTTCAGTCCGTTGGCTATCTCATCGAATTCCTTTTCAACACTTGCTGTAAAGTGGAAGTCGACGATGCCATTGAAGTGCTGCACCAGAAAATCGTTTACTACAGCACCGATATCGGTAGGAAAAAGTTTCGACTTTTCGGCACCTGTAATCTCCGTTTTGGTTTCCTTAACCAACTCGGGGCCGTTTAGGGTAAAGACACAGAAATCTCTTGACTTTCCTTCTCGGTCTTCTTTGACTACATAACCCCTGTTCTGAACCGTGGATATGGTCGGTGCGTAAGTAGATGGTCGTCCGATTCCCAGTTCCTCGAGTTTTTTCACCAGGCTTGCCTCGGTATAGCGGGCAGGGGGGCGGGTATAACGCTCCGTTGCCTTGATCTCGTGGCGAATCACTGCCTGCTCTTTCGTGAGAGGAGGAAGGATCGCATTTCCTGCTTCCTCATCCAGATTCACTTCCTGATCATCGTCCTGAGATTCCATATAGACTTTCAGGAACCCGTCAAACTTCATCACCTCTCCGTTGGCTACAAAGTTTTCTTTGCGGTTTGATACGGTGATTTTAGCGGTGGTTTTCTCAAACTGCGCCTCACTCATCTGTGAAGCAATTGCACGCTTCCAGATCAATTCGTAAAGACGTTTCTCAGAACCGTCACCGTCGATTGTATGCTGATCGAAGTAGGTAGGGCGGATCGCTTCGTGTGCTTCCTGCGCTCCTGCGGCCTTTGTTTTATATTTGCGGTGCTGATGGTATTTGTCACCATAAGCGCTTTTAATCTCCTGTGTTGCAGCTTCGAGTGCGGTATCAGACAGATTCACCGAGTCGGTTCTCATGTAGGTGATCTTTCCCGATTCGTACAGACGCTGTGCGATGGTCATGGTCCTTGAAACCGAAAAACCCAGCTTCCTGCTTGCTTCCTGCTGAAGGGTAGAGGTCGTAAACGGGGGGGCGGGGTTTCTTTTCGTCGGCCTGCTTTCTACACTGCTGACCTTGAAGTCGGCGTCTTTGCAAGCCTGGAGGAATGCCGTGGCTTCCTGTTCTGTTTCAAAGCGTTCCGGAAGTTCTGCCTTGAAGAATTCTCTTGCTTTTCCTGTATTAAAGATCGCAGTGATCTTGTATGCTGCCGTGGGATTGAACTTGTTGATCTCTCTTTCGCGTTCTACGATGAGGCGCACGGCAACGGATTGTACGCGGCCGGCGGACAAAGAGGGTTTGACCTTCTTCCATAGAACGGGTGAGAGCTCAAAACCAACCAGTCTGTCGAGTACGCGTCGGGCCTGCTGAGCATGAACCAGATTATAATCGATAGTACGTGGCGAGTCGATAGCCTTTAATATGGCAGGCTTCGTGATCTCATGAAATACAATTCTTTTCGTTTTTTCGTCCTTCAAACCCAAAGTCTCGAACAGGTGCCAAGAAATAGCCTCTCCCTCGCGGTCCTCATCGGATGCGAGCCAGACCATTTCGGCGTCCTTTGCAAGCTTCTTTAATTCGCTTACAACGGCCTTTTTGTCGGCTGGTACTTCGTATTTTTGTGTGAAGTTATTTTCAGTATCTATTGCATCATCGGTCTTCACCAGGTCACGGATATGCCCGTAACTGGATTTTACCATGAAGTCGCTACCCAAATAACCTTCAATGGTTTTTGCCTTAGCAGGGGACTCAACGATTAGTAAATTTTTTGCCATTCAGAAGATTGGTTTTTCTGCAAAGAAAGACATTAATCAACCCAATGCAAAATAGAATTATCTTTTGGGTAGTTGAGAAAGGCCGTTTTGATGATGAAATTGGGCTATTTTTGACTGATACTTTGCGGATTAATTACCTTACAGCAAAAATCCTCCGCCCAGCAAGTCATTGCCTTCGTAGAACACGGCAGACTGTCCGGGTGCAATTCCCGATACGGCGTGGTGAAACTCCACTTTCATCAGTCCGTCTTCCTGCACGATCGTACTGTTGGCACCTGCATCCTTATATCTGATCTTGGTGATTGCTTCCAGAGGTTGCTGGATGCTGTCATATTTGATCAGGTTAAGACCTCTTACCAGAGCAACGCTTTTCTTTAGTTCTTCCTGAGTTCCGAGAACAACCGTATTGCTTTCGGGCAATATCTCGGTAACAAACATCGGGTGACCGAAGGCAATGCCGAGACCCTTACGCTGGCCGATGGTATAGAAAGGGTATCCCTGATGCTGACCCACGATGGTGCCATCACTGAGGGCGAAGTTTCCGCCCGCTACCTTTTGTTCAAGGCCATCTACACGATGACGCAAGAATGAACGGTAGTCGTTATCCGGTACGAAGCAAATCTCGTAGCTCTCTCCTTTTTTGGCGAGTTCCGTTTGTCCCATATCAAGGGCCATCTGCCGGATCTCTGCTTTGGTGAAACTTCCAAGAGGGAACTGCGTACGGGCAAGGTTTTTCTGAGATACACCCCAGAGGACGTACGACTGATCCTTGTTCTCGTCTTTCCCTTTGGAAATAACATAGCGTCCGCTGTCTTGTAAACGGATGTTGGCATAGTGGCCGGTGGCTATAAATTCGCAGTCGAGTTTATCGGCACGCTTCAGGAGCGCTTCCCATTTGATGTGTGTATTGCAGAGCACGCAAGGGTTGGGTGTTCTGCCAGCCAGGTATTCGTCAATGAAGTTATCGATCACAAAGTCACCGAATTCATTCCTGATGTCCAGAATGTAGTGAGGAAATCCGTAGCCTACAGCCAGAGACCGGGCGTCATTAATGGAGTCCAGACTGCAACAGCCTGTTTCTTTAGATGAAGAGCCCGACGAGGCATAGTCCCACGTTTTCATGGTAAGACCTATCACTTCGTATCCCTGCTCATGCAGCATGACAGCAGCTACGGAACTATCCACTCCGCCACTCATTGCTACTAATATTCTTCCGTGCTTGCTCATAATATGCGGCAAAGATAAAGTAAAGATGTATTCAGGCCGTCAATCGCTTGTAAAATATGGGCATAAAAAAAGTCAGGCAATATGTTATCGCCTGACCCTACATCTACCTATGAAAAAAGTTGCTTGGGGTAGCAACAATCATTGATACAAACATCGCGGCTTTTCGCCCGGAAAAAAATGACTCAACGCGTCATTCCGCATGATTGAAGTCATAAACTTTGCGAGACTGTTAAATATTATCATTTTTGTTTGAATTTTTATAGGATATTGCGGGATAAACTGTTATACTTGAGTGCCAATTATTGTTTGGGTTAATCGATTGGCAATCTGATTCATGAGGCTATTTTTTCTGGTATGTTTTTCGCTTATAAGTGCTTTAGCCACAGCAAGTAAGACGCCCAACGGCTTACTTCGGGAGCTGGAGGAGGCACGGTCGGATACGTCCAGAATCAGGGTCTATACGAAACTGACAGACTACTACATGTCGTCAGATTATGATTCCTCTGTTCTCTATGCATCTCAGGCACTTGCGCTTGCGCGCGCAACCAGAAATCAAAAGGGAGAATACACGTTGCTGAACCGCCTGGCTTCCGTGTACCACGCTCACGGTAATTTAACTTTGTCGAAAAAGTTTGCCCAGGAAGCTTTGACTGGATTTGAACGGATAAGAGATCAGGAAGGTATTGGCTCAAGCTACCTCACTCTGGGGACGATTACCGGAAAAGGCGGGCACTTTCCGGAGGCGACTTCCTATATCCTGCGGGCTTTGAGGATCTTCGAAAGAACCCGGAGCAAGAAGGGCATGTTCGACGCCTATATTAAACTGGGTCTGATCAACGAACAAAGCGGTAATTTGGATCAGGCACTTGAATACTATACGAAAGCACAAGTTTTGCTGAAAGCGGTTCCCTCGGTAAGTTCTTCTTTATCTCTTCAGAACAATATTGGCGTGGTATATGCCAAACAAGGTAATATGAGACAGGCGCTGAAGTATTTCATCGCGGGGGTTCAGCAGGCCGACAGCCTGGTGCACGCGGAGCTGTATATCTCTTCGCTGACGAATGCAGGTAACGCTTATCAGCATCTCGGATCTCCGGATACGGCACTGATTTTTCATCGAAGGTCCTTAGCGAAGGCCCGGCAATTCAGACTTCCCGAAAAAGAATCGCAGGCGCTTATCAATATTGCAGCGATCTACGTAGATAGAAAGGATTTTTCCGAAGCACTGGGTCTGCTGGACAGGTCACGGAAAATTGCAGAATCGATCAGCCACGCTCTGTTATTATCCGAAGTTTACGAAGCTTACATCGGAATATACGAGGCACAGGGCAACTACAAAGACGCCTTTTTGATCTCGCAGAAGCAACGCGCACTAGATGATTCGCTTTTCAATAAGGACAGAAAGCGTGCTGCGGAAATGTTGCAGGTAGAGTACGATAAGGAGAAGAGCACGGCCAAGATTAAGAAACTGGAAACGCTGAGCGGAAAGACAACATTGCAGCGTAATGTTGGTGTCACTGTAGCCGTGCTGGTGATTGTGATGCTGATGGTGGTTTATTTCTCGTTGTATAACATGCAAAGACTTAATAAACGTCTGAAAGTATCGAATCAAATTAAAGACAAGCTTTTTTCTATTATTGGGCACGATCTGAGAGGGCCGATGGGATCGGTTGTACAGATGCTAACCCTGATGGAAAATGACGTGTTGAAGCCTAACGAACTGAAAGAGATCGCCCAGATACTGAAGAAGCACACTGAGGTTTCTTTATCTACGCTGGATTCCTTACTGGAATGGGGAAAGACGCAGATACAGGGCGTACGGGTGAAGGTGCAGGTTTTTGACGTAGCCGGAGTTGTGCAGCAGAACAGGGATTTTTTCTTTGCGGCCTGCGCTGCCAAGAAGTTAAAGCTGGTGAGTGAGATTCCGGTGACGTTACAGGTGTCTGCAGACCCGGACCATTTTGGCTTTGTGCTCAGGAACCTTATCAGTAACGCCATCAAATTTTCTTATCCAGACAGCGTGATAGAGCTCAAGGCCACAGTGAACGACGGTATGGTTTGTGTCTCCGTAAAAGATCATGGTAAGGGAATGGAGGAATCGGACGCCGAACACCTGTTCGAGACATTCAACCTCCGGAATGACGGAACTAACGGGGAAAAGGGAACAGGAATTGGCCTTATGCTCTGCAAAGAATTCGTTCAGGCGAATGGCGGACGTATCTGGGCACACTCAAAGCTTGAACAGGGTGCAGAGTTCTTCTTCACCTGCAAGCATGTTTCCTGATCAGAAGATGTCGATATTGAACTTAACCGGTTCAAGCTGATCTTCGTCATCACCTTCCATAAAAAGGACCACTTTATATTCAGCAAGATTTTCATTAAAGCCGAGGAACATACGGCGCAGGCACCGCTGTAAGATAGGGGCAAGCTGAAGATAGAGACTTTCGCAGTAATGCTGAAACTGAGGTCTGATGGTATGCTTGTAGAAGTTGTTACGGTTGAAATCAGCCAGATTGATAGTGAGTATTCCCGCATTATAGAAGCCGTGAATCAACTCTGTTTTTACGTCCGGAGAGATCCTCTCCAGCCACTCTTCCGGGAGCTCCTCAAAAATAGTATTGTTCAGGTTATTACTTATTATCTGGCGGTATAAGTTTAACATGTTGAATCTGTAATCGTGTACTTGTTTGTTTTCTCTATCCTGCCTACTGTCGTTAGCAGGATGGTCTACGTATGTTAACTTAACTTACAACGTATAGTTTATATTTTCTTCAAATCTAAGCCCTTTTTTGGTTTCGGCAAGTTTCTGTTGATGTTTGTTTGACGCCGTGGGGCCGGTTGTATGCTTTTTAAGCGCAACAAATAGGCTGCGACGACTGTTACAAAAACATGCTGCTTCAAACTTCCTCTGCTACTCCTTATGAAATTATCCTGATCGGTGATACGGGCGATATCTCGCTTTCGCGTCCTGATCCTGTACTTCAGATGTTAAATGCGCACCTTAGTCCTCAGCAGCCTTCTGCGGTGATCTTCCTGGGGGATAATATCTATCCGCGCGGACTACCTCCTCAGGGGAATATCCTGAGAAAGAATGCTGAGGCTGTCCTGAACCGCCATTTCGATGCATTGAAAGATTATCATGGTGATGTGGCATTTATCGCGGGTAACCATGACTGGAACAAGGGAAGGGATAATGGTCTCGAGTACATCGAGAGGCAGGATGAGTACCTGAAGAAGCTTTTTGGTAAAAAGGTTTTGTTCCCTACCGGTGGGTGCCCGGGACCGGAGACATTCGATTTGAACGACAATATCACAGTAGTAGCCATTGATACGCAGTGGTGGATGCAACGCGGGGTGCGTTCGCTGGATTCAGAGTGTTATGACGGTATTGCTTCGGAAGATGATTTTTTCGACAGGCTGACCGCAATTCTGGACGCCAATATCCGCAAGCATCTGCTGGTTATTGGGCATCATCCAGTGTACAGTTATGCCATTCACGGCGGCAAGTTCAAGTTGAAGCACCATATCTTCCCGCTGACCATTTACGATCAGGATGCCTGGATTCCACTGCCGGGACTAGGGTCGCTCATTCCGCTTTACCGGAGGTTCCTGGGGGCGAGGGAAGACATCGCGCATCCGCGCTACCGGAAGTTACGTGGAAAGCTGAAGGAGATTCTGGCCAGGTACAGCAACCTGATCTATGCGGCAGGACATGAGCACAATCTCCAATATATCCGGAAAGATAAGAATCACTTCATTGTGAGTGGTTCGGGATCGAAGGTGAAGTACGTGGTGCAGTCTGGAAAGCACCTAAGGTTCGGGGAAAAAAGTAAGGGCTTTTTCAAGATGCGCTTTGAGACGGACGGCTCCGTTTATCTTACCGCCTGGGCTTTGGATACGAGCGGACGGCTCGAGAAGGGCAGGCTGCTTTATGAAAGCCAGATCATATAAAAAAGAAGAGGGCCGGTTGATCAACCGGCCCTCTTGCTGTTAAGCAGTCAGCTTTTTGTATTTGATACGCTTCGGACCGCTATCGCCGAGACGTTTCTTTCTGTTTTCTTCATAGTCGCTGTAGTTTCCTTCGAAGAAGTAGACCTGAGAGTCGCCTTCAAAAGCCAGGATATGTGTACAGATTCTATCCAGGAACCACCTGTCGTGGGAAATAATCACCGCACATCCAGCGAAGCCTTCGAGACCTTCTTCGAGTGCACGAAGTGTATTCACGTCGATGTCGTTGGTGGGCTCATCGAGCAGCAGTACGTTGGAATCTTTCTTCAGGGTGATAGAGAGGTGCACACGGTTGCGCTCTCCCCCGGATAGGACACCCACTTTTTTCTGTTGGTCAGCTCCGTTGAAGTTGAACTTCGACACGTAAGCACGTGAGTTGACCGGGCGGTTTCCTAATAAAATGGTTTCCTGACCGTTGGTGATGTTCTCCCAAACAGATTTTTCAGGATCCAGGTCATTGTGCATCTGGTCGACATATCCAAGAGCAACGGTTTCGCCTACGCGGAAGGTCCCGCTGTCGGGAGTTTCCTGTCCGGTAATGAGACGGAAAAGCGTAGTCTTTCCTGCACCATTCGGTCCAATAATCCCTACAATGCCCGCTGGCGGAAGGGAGAAGCTCAGATTGTCGAACAGGATTTTGTCGCCGTAAGCTTTGCTGACATTCTGTGCTTCGATAACGATGTTACCCAAACGAGGACCCGGCGGAATAAAGAGCTCCAGCTTTTCTTCTTTCTCCCTTGATTCTTCAGAAGCCAGTTTCTCGTAATTGGCCAAACGTGCTTTTGATTTCGCATGACGTGCTTTAGGGGCCATTCTCGCCCACTCCAGCTCTCTTTCGAGGGTCTTCTGACGCTTGCTCTCGGTTTTTTCCTCCTGCGCCAGGCGTTTGGATTTCTGCTCCAGCCATGAAGAGTAGTTTCCTTTCCATGGAATACCTTCACCGCGGTCAAGTTCGAGGATCCAGCCGGCAACATTGTCGAGGAAGTAACGGTCGTGCGTTACAGCGATAACAGTTCCTTTATAGTTTTTCAGGTGTTGCTCCAGCCAGTCGATCGACTCAGCATCGAGGTGGTTGGTAGGCTCATCCAGGAGGAGAACATCCGGTTCCTGGAGTAAAAGGCGACAAAGTGCTACACGTCTGCGCTCACCTCCTGACAAATTGGCTATTTTTGCCTCAGGGTCAGGGGTCCGCAATGCATCCATCGCACGCTCCAGTTTAGAATCCAGTTCCCATGCACCCAGTGCATCGATCTGATCCTGAAGTTCACCCTGGCGGGCCATCAGTTTATCCATCGCATCGGCATCCTCATAGACCTCAGGGAGACCGAATTTCTCGTTGATTTCTTCATATTCGTTCAGGATTGCGGTAATTTGGGACACACCTTCCATTACTACTTCCTTCACAGTCTTTTCAGGATCAAGCTGAGGCTCCTGAGCCAGGTAACCTACACTGTAACCGGGTGAGAATACAACCTCTCCCTGATACGATTTCTCCAGTCCCGCGATGATCTTCAGGAGGGAAGATTTTCCCGATCCGTTCAGACCTATTACGCCGATCTTGGCGCCGTAGAAAAAGGACAAATATATATTCTTGAGAACCTGTTTTTGGGGAGGGTAAATCTTATTCACCCCAGCCATTGAAAAGATTATTTTTTCGTCTGCCATTATTACTTAATAATCTGCGAATATCGTTAATCCGGGTGTTTTGCTCTAATTTTTTATTATCTTGTAAGTATCCCCGGCAATTTCAAAAGATTGGCTTAATTGTTGATTAAATTATTACAAACACGTCGGTTGTATTGATGAAACAAATTGATACATTAGGACGTTCAACACGTAGAAAGGTTATTAAATGGAAGCTAAATTTTCACCCCGTGTCAAAGACGTTATTTCGTATAGCAGAGAGGAAGCTCTTCGCTTAGGGCACGATTACATCGGTACAGAGCACTTGTTGCTTGGGCTAATCCGTGAGGGAGATGGTATGGCTATAAAAGTTTTGAAATCACTCGCTGTAGATACTGCGCGTTTGCGGAGAACTATTGAGGATGCGGTTAAAGGAACTTCTGGCACTACTGCAAATCTGGGAAACATTCCCTTAACCAAGCAGGCTGAAAAAGTTTTAAAGATCACTTACCTGGAGGCGAAAATCTTCAAGAGTGATGTGATTGGTACAGAGCATTTATTGCTGTCAATTTTGCGCGACGATGATAATATCGCTTCGCAGATCCTGATGCAATACAACATTAACTACGATATATTTAAGGCAGAGGTAGAGCAAAACAGGGACGGTTTCAGAGATGAGGCTTCTGGCTCTGCTGCGGGAGATGATGATTTCCGTGAGGAGGAATCTTCTTTCAGTCAGCCTAAAAAAGTATCAGACATCAAATCCAAGACACCGGTACTTGACAACTTCGGACGTGACCTGACCAAGGCTGCTGAAGAAGGAAAGCTTGACCCTATCGTTGGAAGAGAGAAAGAGATCGAACGCGTTTCGCAGATCTTATCACGTAGAAAGAAAAATAACCCTATTCTGATAGGGGAGCCGGGAGTGGGTAAGTCTGCTATTGCAGAAGGTCTTGCCCTGCGGATTGTACAGCGGAAGGTTTCACGTGTATTGTTTAACAAACGTGTGGTTACGCTGGATCTGGCATCTCTGGTTGCGGGCACCAAGTACCGTGGTCAGTTTGAAGAACGTATGAAGGCTGTGATGAATGAGCTGGAGAAGTCGCCTGACGTGATCCTGTTTATTGACGAGATTCATACAATTGTTGGTGCAGGTGGTGCTTCAGGTTCCCTTGACGCATCCAACATGTTTAAACCGGCACTGGCACGTGGAGAAATTCAATGCGTGGGAGCAACCACACTGGATGAGTACCGTCAGTACATTGAGAAAGACGGCGCATTGGATCGTCGTTTCCAGAAAGTAATGGTGGAACCGGCTACTCCGGATGAAACCATTGAAATCCTGAACAGGATTAAGGAGAAATACGAAGAGCATCACGGCGTAACGTATACTCCGGAAGCGATCAATGCCTGCGTTAGTCTGACATCAAGATATATTACAGACCGCTTCCTGCCAGATAAGGCTATTGATGCCCTGGATGAAGCAGGTTCAAGGGTGCACCTGACTAATATTCATGTGCCTCAGGATATCATCGACATTGAGCAGAAGATCGAAGAGATCAAGCTGGAGAAGAACCGCGTTGTCCGCAGCCAGAAGTATGAGGAGGCGGCTAAGCTTCGCGATACCGAAAAGCATTTGCTGGAGGAGCTTGACCGTGCAAAGACTGCATGGGAGGCAGAAACCAAGACCAAGCGATATACTGTATCGGAAGATAATGTGGCTGAGGTGGTATCCATGATGACAGGTATTCCTGTTCAGCGTGTGGGACAGACCGACAGTCAGAAGTTACTGGCTATGCCTGAGCTGATGGCCGGAAGGATCATCGGACAGGACGACGCGATCAAGAAGCTGACTAAGGCTATTCAGCGTACGAGAGCTGGATTGAAAGATCCACGCAAGCCTATCGGGTCATTCATCTTCCTCGGGCCGACCGGGGTAGGTAAAACAGAATTAGCAAAGGAGCTTGCACGCTTTATGTTCGATAGTGAAGATTCATTGATTCAGATCGACATGAGTGAGTACATGGAGAAATTTGCGGTATCCCGTTTAGTGGGTGCGCCTCCGGGATATGTAGGTTATGAAGAAGGTGGTCAGCTGACAGAGAAAGTTCGCCGTAAGCCGTATTCGGTTGTGTTGCTTGACGAGATCGAGAAGGCGCATCCGGATGTATTCAATATCCTGCTGCAGGTGCTTGATGAAGGTCAGTTAACAGACAGTCTGGGTCGCAAGGTGGACTTCCGTAATACGATCATTATCATGACATCAAATATCGGTGCAAGGCAGCTGAAGGACTTCGGACAGGGCGTAGGTTTCACTACGAACGCCAAGTCGTCGCAGGCAGATACACACTCCAGAGGAGTGATTGAAAATGCGCTTAAGCGTGCTTTCGCGCCAGAGTTCCTGAACCGTATTGACGACGTGATTGTGTTTAACTCACTGTCTAAAGAGAACATCTTTAAGATCATTGATATTGAACTTGCATCACTATTCTCCAGAATTAATTCTTTAGGATACGAAATCGCTCTTACTGACGGAGCCAAGGAGTTTATCTCCGAGAAAGGTTACGACTCGCAGTTTGGTGCGCGTCCGCTGAAGAGAGCCATCCAGAAGCATCTGGAAGATCCGATTGCAGAAGAAATCCTGAAGGGAGAGCTTGCAGAGGGTCAGGTCATGGAAGTGGACTACAACAAGGAAACAGACGCGATCACGATCTCACCGAAGGCTGCGCCTTCGAAAAAGAAGAAAGAACCGCAGTTGCCTGAAGGCAACAAGGATACTACGGAAGAGTAGTTCAGATACGTATAGAAAACCCGGCGCATGCGCCGGGTTTTTTTGTTTATAGGCGAGCTGCCGGTCCGCTGTGGGCTGGGTCTTTCATTTAAAACTGCTATCTTTACGCCATTCCAGAGATCTTTATTAATAGAATGAGCGACGAATCGATTAACACGAATGAGAATGAAGATAAGTTACAAAATGCTACACTCATTAACGGCTTGTATGAAAATTGGTTTCTTGACTACGCATCCTATGTTATTCTAGACCGCGCTGTACCGCATATAAATGACGGCTTGAAGCCTGTTCAAAGGCGGATCATGCATTCACTTAAGGAAATGGATGATGGCCGCTTCAATAAGGCGGCTAACGTGATCGGAAATACGATGAAGTACCATCCGCATGGTGACGCCTCTATCGGGGACGCCATGGTGCAGATCGGCCAGAAGAACCTGCTGATCGACATGCAGGGTAACTGGGGCGATCCGATGACGGGAGACTCTGCTGCTGCTCCGCGGTATATTGAGGGCAGGCTCTCCAAGTTCGCCAACGAGGTCCTCTTCAATCCCGACACCACAGAGTGGCAGGCGAGCTATGACGGACGAAATCAGGAGCCTATTACCCTTCCGGTGAAGTTCCCGCTCTTGCTTGCTCAGGGAGCTGAAGGTATCGCAGTGGGTCTGGCGACAAAGATCCTTCCTCATAATTTTATTGAACTGATAGATGCCTCTGTAGGGGTTTTGAAAGGCGAACGACCTGATCTGATGCCCGACTTTCCGACTGCGGGTATGGCCGACTGCTCCAACTACAATGAGGGACAGCGTGGTGGCAAGGTTCGCGTCCGCGCTAAAATAGAGGAGCGTGACAAGAAGACACTGGCGATTACCGAAATTCCGTTTACGACGACTACGGGTAGCCTCATTGACAGCATCATATCTGCGAACGACAAGGGCAAAATCAAGATCAAGCGTATTGAAGATAACACTGCCCAGAATGTGGAGATCATTGTGCAGCTGGCACCGGGTATTTCTCCCGATGTAACCATTGATGCACTCTACGCTTTTACGGATTGCGAAGTTTCTATATCTCCGAACACCTGCGTTATACGCGACGATAAACCCCATTTCCTCAGTGTAAACGATATACTGATTGAGAATACGGAGAATACAAAGAACCTCCTGAAGCGTGAGCTTGAAATCCGCTTGCTGGAACTGAAGGAGAAGATATTTTTTGGATCACTGCTGAAGATCTTTATTCAGGAGGGGATGTATAAGCATCCGAAATATGAGAACTCGGGGACCTTCGAAGGAGTTGTTCAGGTATTGAACGAACTTTTCGAACCTTTCTTCCCGCAGTTTTACCGGGAGATCCTGCCGGAAGATTACAAGCGACTGATCGATAAGCCGATGAGCAGTATTACGCGTTTTGACGTGAAGAAGGCCGACGAGCAGCTGAAGACGTTAAACGCGGGCATCAAGGAAGTGAACCATAACCTGAAGCATCTGACTGATTATGCGATCGCCTGGTTTGAACGGATCAGGGAGAAATATGGTAAGGGAAGAGAGCGGAAGACGGAGCTGCGGACTTTTGATCGTGTGGAAGCTGCGCAGGTTGCTCTGGCCAACGTGAAGCTGTATGTGAACAGGGAAGATGGCTTCATCGGTACCGGTTTAAAAAAGGATGAGTTTGTGTGCGACTGCTCTGACCTGGATGAGATCATCGTGTTCAGAGAGGCAGGCGGCTTCCTGGTGACTAAAGTTCAGGATAAAGTGTTTGTTGGTAAAGGTATCGTGCATGTAGCCGTTTTCAAAAAAGGCGATGAGCGTACGATATACAATATGATCTACAAGGATGGCGAATCGGGTACGTCTTACATCAAGCGCTTTGCAGTGTTGGGTGTGACACGTGATAAGGAGTACGATCTGACGAAGGGCACGAAAGGCTCGAAGATGCTTTATTTCACTGCAAATCCAAATGGAGAAGCAGAGGTAGTAACTATTCAGCTGAGGCCACATTCCAAGCTGAAGAAGCTACAGCTAGAGGTTAACTTCGCGGATATCGCTATAAAGGGCCGCAGTTCTATGGGGAATATCGTGACGCGCTACCCAATTAAGAAAGTCTTATTGAAATCGAAAGGGATTTCGACTTTATCTGGTCGTAAGATCTGGTATGACGATATTCTGAAGCGACTGAATGTAGATGGAAGAGGGCAGTACCTCGGTGAGTTTGACGGTCCTGATAAGATCCTGACGGTTATGGCCTCGGGTGTATATGAGTTAAGCTCATTTGACCTGACGAATCATTTTGACGATAAGATGCTGCTGATTGAAAAATATGATGCAGATAAAGTTTATACGGTTATACATTACGACGGAAAATCGAAGAACTATTATGTGAAGCGATTCACGTTTGACGATATCTCGATTGGTAAGACCGTTAGCATCATCAGCGAAGAGCCCGGATCAAAGCTTCGTCTTATTTCGGGAGCCGCACAGCCTGTAGTTACGCTGGAAGTGCTGAAAGGAAAGAGTCAGACCTCTGAACATCTTGAAGTAAACCTCGCCGATGTGATCGATGTAAAGGGGATGAAGGCTCAGGGAAATAAGCTTTCACCTTACGATATCAAGGATATCCAGCTGATTGCCGAGCATGATGATGAGGAGGACGTTCCAGACCCGGTACCGGATACAACGCTTCAGGAGATAATCAAGGCGGAGAAGATTGACGATGCAGCAGAGAAAGAAGTTGCGCAGCATAGCCCGGACGAGGACGCTGTGGAAGGAGAGGCTTCGGCAGCAGATGATGCCAGGAAGGGTGCAAAGGACATCAAGCTGGAGATTACCAATCCAGACGATATAGATGATAAGGGACAGCTGGGATTGTTCTGATAACAAAAAAAGCCGGTTTCGTTAGAAACCGGCTTTTTGCTTTTTAGCTAGGAGGACTGTTCTTTTAGCTTCTCCTTGAACTCTTTTGTGAACTTGTCGAGTTTTGGCTGTATCACGAATACGCAGTATGCTTTCGAAGGGTTTGTCGCGAAAAAGTTCTGATGGTAGTCTTCCGCTTTATAGAACTCAGATACGGGAACTACCTCTGTGACGATAGGCCTGTCAAATACATTCTGCTTGGTGAGCTGATCCATCATATTTTCAGCTGCTCTTTTCTGCTCCTGCGTATGGTAGAATATCACGGAGCGGTACTGCGTACCTACATCATTTCCCTGACGGTTCAGCGTGGTTGGATTATGCGTCTTGAAAAAGATCAGCAGAAGCTCTTCAAAGCTGATCTGTTCAGGATCAAAGTCAACCTGTATCACTTCAGCGTGACCAGTATCTCCTCCGCAAATATCATTATATGTGGGATTGTCAGTATGCCCTCCCATATAGCCGGAGGTGCATGTACTTACGCCTTTAAGTCCCTGGAACACCGCCTCGGTACACCAAAAACACCCGGCGCCAAATGTTGCTTGTTCTAGTGCCATATTTGTTTAAACAGTTCTGAGCTTACAAGGTTTAAAACCTTTGTATCTTTATTGGTACTGAATGTAGACAGGCTGTGGTTTCAGCTTCAGGAGTTCTTCCGGAGTCATCAGTCTGTTGGGTGCTTTCTTCAGGTCATTCTTATAGAAAAGCTTGAATCCGGTGAATTGAACAGGCTCCGGGAAGATGAAGTGACGATAAGTGCCCTTCTTAAGTTCCGGCTCTCCCCATCCATCCATGTGCATAACAACCTGTACTTCCGGACGAAGTTTGATGTTCTGTGTATTGGTGACCATCTTACGTGTAAAGCGGTGCACAACCAGGATTTTTGGAGGTAGCTTGTCTGCTTTTACCAGCTTGGCAAGATAGTCAGAGCAGTAGTTAATATCGGCGGCATCGTACGTTCCGATCCTTGAACCGGGCTTCGCACCTGTCTTCATAGAGAACTCAGGGTCGATACCTAAATGCACATTGGGTAGCTTAAGATACTTTTCAAACAGAGGCAGCTCATCACGTATAGTGCTTAGCGATACCTGAATATCAAGGAATACGATGGCGTTGATTGATTTCGCCATGTTAATAACAGAATCGATATGTTTTTCAGGCATGCGGAAGCGGTGCTTTCCGTCTTTGCCGGGATCTCCCTGGGCAACAACAGCGATATAGTGTAGCGCTGGTTGTACGGGTGTTTTCGGATCTGCCTTTTCCCATTTTTTTACTTCTGCATTCAGGCGTGAAAGCATTTCTTTCGGCGCATATTCGCCGAGAACACCCATCCGTTTGGAGTATAGGTTTCCGTAGTAGGCAACCACACGCTTAAAAGGAAGGATGGCTCCATTTAGCGGATAGGGTTGGTTCTTAACAGGCCAGTATCCGGATGTGTCACCATTGGCAAGCTCTTTGTTTTTCAGGTTGTAAGCTGCCGTATCGAGTGAAGAGCTGGTAGGAGCCTCTTCAGCTGCTTCTTCTGATGTTGCTTCGGTTGTTGATTTGGTGGCCGATTGTTTATTGTTGCCGTTGCTTTTGGTTTCACTGCATCCCAGCGTGAAAATTCCTGTCGTAAGTAGTAGTAAAACGGAGTACCTCTTGATCATTAGATAAATAATAAATTTCACCAAATTAGTCAAAAGATTTCAATTAAAACAGCCGGCCCGGGTTTAGCTTAGCCCTTGAACTGGCGAAGTTTACCAAAAACGCCGAGAGGAAGCTTGCTTCCGGCGGTTGCCTGCAGGTAGAGCTCTCCTGTTTCGAGGTTAGCAGGTTTTTTAACGACGTCTCTGATCAGGTTCTCAACGATCACACTGGAGAAACCCAGAGAGTAGGTGTTGAGGATCATGAAGTGCTCTTCTTCGTCGAGCAGGTTAGCCACGTCTTTCATCATCTCCAGGATGTGATCTTCGAGCTTCCATTTCTCTCCGTTGGGACCATGGCCGTATGCAGGCGGGTCGAGGATGATTCCGTTATATTTCCGGCCTCTCTTAATCTCGCGTTTTACAAACTTCAGGGCGTCTTCAACTACCCAGCGGATGTCTTTCAGTCCCGATATCTCCTGATTCTCGTTCGCCCAGGTAACCACCTGCTTGATCGAGTCTACGTGGGTAATATCGGCACCTGCTGCCCGCGCTGCTAAAGAAGCACCACCTGTATAGGCGAAAAGGTTCAGTACCTTAGGCTGTGGAGTGCTGAACTTTTTGATGGTTTCTGAAATATAATCCCAGTTTACAGCCTGCTCTGGGAATATACCGACATGCTTGAATGATGTCAGGCCCAGGCGGAATTTGATCTCAATATCTGTGTTTTTGTAGGTGATATGCCAGCGGTCGGGAGCCTTGGTGTTCTTTCTGACCCACTCGCCTGAAGTTGCTGAACGCCCTTTGAAGCGTATATCATGCCTCTTCTGCCATTCAGATTCAGGAAGTTGTTTTGACCAAACGGCCTGTGGCTCGGGACGAATAAGGACTATGTTGCCGAATCTTTCCAGTTTTTCGAAGTCTCCGCAGTCAATAAGTTCGTAATCTTTCCAGTGCGCAGGCGTAAGTAATGAGATCATGCTGATGTTTGGGAATATTTATTCCGCGAAATTACTAATTATCGGCGGCATACCTAAACTTATAATCAGCACTTCGTTGCGGCTGCCCTTTCAAAACTTGCCTGTATACCCCGAGGCAGCGCGACTTAAAGCTTATCCTTTGCTGATTGCGCAAATTTGCTGGCAAAGACGAAGTCGTTGACCTTCGGATTATCGGTATGGGCAATCTCTTTATTGGAGCCTTCCCACTCTTTACGGCCATCTGCCAGGAACAGGATGTGTTCGCCAATGCCCATCACCGAGTTCATATCGTGAGTTACAACGACTGTTGTCATGTTATATTCCTCAGTAATTTCATTGATGAGTTCATCGATCACGATGGACGTAAGAGGATCCAGTCCGGAGTTAGGCTCATCCACAAAAAGATATTTGGGCTGCATGGAGATGGCCCGTGCGATACCTACTCGCTTTTTCATCCCTCCGGAGAGCTCTGATGGATACAGTTGATTTTTGTCTTCCAGATTTACGCGGCTAAGGCAGAAGTTTACCCGTTCAAGCTTTTCTTCCCTTGTTTGAGAAGTAAACATATTGAGCGGAAACATGATGTTCTCTTCTACTGTCATGGAGTCGAACAGCGCGGAGTTCTGGAAGAGCATCCCGATCTCTTTCCGGATTTCAATGCGCTCCTGATTAGTCAGACGGGTAAAGTCGCGTCCGTCATAAAGAACGGAACCATCATCCGGTTCATGCAAGCCTACCATACACTTGAGCAGCGTGGTTTTTCCTGAACCGGAGCCCCCGATGATCAGGTTGTTGCGGCCGTCGTTGAACTTTCCTGATATTCCTTTAAGTACGTAGTTGTCACCGAATGACTTATGGATGTCTTTTATCTCAATCATAATAACAAATCAGTAATCACATAATCTGCACACAAGATGGAAATACAGCTGATTACAACTGTGCTGGTGCTGGCGCGACCAACTTCCAACGCACTTCCTTTCACGTAGAAGCCCTGGTAGGCAGAGACAGACGTGATGATGAAACCGAAAACAAATGCTTTTACCAGGGACACTACTATGGTGTATGGATTAAAACCTTCTGTGATACCCCGGTAGTAGTCAGCTCCGGTGATCGCTCCGGAGAATGTTCCTCCGATATATCCGCCGATGATGTTCAACGCAATAGAAATGATGACCAGTAGGGGGATCATAGTTACACCGGCAACGATTTTGGGTAGAATGAGGTAGCCGGGCGTGTTTATCCCCATGATTTCGAGCGCGTCGATCTGTTCGGTCACCCTCATGGTCCCAATCTCAGAGGAGATGGACGAACCGATCTTGCCTGCCAGCACCAGGGCGCTGATCGTAGGGCTAAGTTCGAGAATGGCCGAGTCACGGTTCACGGACCCGATAATAGTTCTTGGGATGAGGTCGCTTTGAAGCTGGAAAGCGATCTGCAGAGTCATAACGGCACCGACGAAGACCGAGATAATGCCGATGAGGTAAATGGAGTTAACTCCGATATAAACCATCTCATGAGATATGTTTTTCCAGTAGATCTTCCATTGTTCTGGACGTTTGAATACGGCTTTAAGGAGAAGGATATATCTTCCGAAGTCTGTGAACATATAGTGTCAGTGTATTTATTTAGTTCAATATACCAGCTAATGTAGCAATTTGCGGTACGGTTTGCTGCATTTTCGGCTTATGCTACAACACGCACCTGTGATTGATGTTTTAAAATAATTGCGGTGGGGAGAGCGAAGGCTTCAATGACCGGCAGGTATAGCGCGGGAAGGGATGTGTAGCCTGGAAGAACAGCATGCTGCAGCTCGTTAATGCCTCCATGGTATCACCTGTAAACGACGTATCCGGAAAATAGCATCATCATCATCTTACTGCCGGGCCTGGTTGATAATTGGGGCTGGAGTTTGAAATATAATAACCGTGCTGTAACAATATTTTCAGGCCTTGCTCTAATAGTTAAACGTAAAGACTGACGAATATGGAAAAGAAACTGCAGCGGGATGAAAGTAACAAAGTGCTGGCCGGTGTGGCCGCAGGGCTTGCGGAGTATTTCGAAATAGATGTTATCTGGATCAGACTGATTTTTTTACTGATGGTAATCATGGGTCTGTCAGGAGTGTTAGTTTATTTAATACTTTGGATTGTGGTCCCCGCGAAACCTTACTTTCAAACCTTTCATACAGACTATAGAGTTGACGAGCAGGCGCCTGTTGACCTCGATCCGGGATTACCGCGTACTAAGCCAAAGTCTAAAGCGACTCCGGTTCTGGGAATGCTCTTTGTTGCACTAGGAATATACTTCCTGTTTGAAGAATTTGGCTTTGTGCCGGATTGGTTTGACCTGAGCAAATTATGGCCAATTGTTTTCATTATCATTGGTGTTGTATTTTTGGCGAATCCGGGTAGACGTTCTACCCCGAAGAATGAAACTTTTAAATCGAATGATCAGCCGGGCGATCAGCCTCTAGCTTAAGCATATATGAAAACTGAACGAATTATCTGGGGTATTGTATTACTCTTTCTGGGAGGCCTGCTGCTTCTGGAAAACTTCAACGTTATTGACTTCGAATGGTCGGTCATCTGGCGGTTCTGGCCTGCAATATTTATTTTAATCGGTGTAAATATGCTCTTTGCCGGATCGCGCTCTGCGGCGGGAGGAGTGGTAACTGTATTAATCACGATTGTTTTGCTTGGATTTATAGGCTATAAAGGCATTCATGATAATGCTGAGGAATCAAGCAGCTGGACGGCAGATGATGATGCTTCTGAGACTAGGGATGATGCTCAAAAAACCAACTTTTTCAGGGAGCCCTTTATAGCGGGTACCCGAAGCGCTATCTTGAATATTGAAGGCGGAGCGACGAATTTCATCCTCAGGGATACCTCGTCCGAGCTCTTCACTGCCAAGGTAAAGAAGAAGATCGGGAACTACTCGCTTTTTAAATTCTCTACAGATAGTACAGAAACCGTCGACTTTAAGATGACCGGTAAGGCGGAGTGGGACATGAATAAATCAGCTTCCAATGAGGTGCGTATGACCCTGAATCCAGAACCGGTATGGGATATCAACCTCGAAACAGGAGCAGGGAAGTCTAACTTTGACCTGACTAATTACAAGATTCGCAAGATTAAACTAGAAGGTGGAGTCGCCAAGTTTGATATCAAATTGGGAAGTCTGAACAAAACCACGACAGTGGATGTGGAATCTGGGGTTTCCAAGATCACGATTGCGGTTCCTGAATCTGCTGGATGTGAAATTAAAACCGAGTCAGGTCTCTCTTCCCACGACTTTGCAGGATTTAGGAAGGTGTCTGATAACGTGTATCAAACAGCTAATTTCGCTTCTGCGCAACAGAAGATCATGATCAACCTGGAAGGCGGATTGTCAAAATTCAGGGTCGAAAGGTACTAGCATGGAAGATGCCTACATTGTTGTAATCCAGGGTAAGCCGCAGGGGCCGTTTAGTCTCACGGAGATGAAGAGCATGAATCTCACTGAAGACACGTTCGTAAAGAAAGGCGGAATGAGTGATTACAAAGAGGCACACGAAATTCCGGAGCTGTGCGAGCTGCTCGGATTCCAGCTAACGAAAGCAGAGGCCCAGTATTTTGCCTCTCCTGACGTACGTTTGTTAGCTGCACTGATCGATTATGGCATCATCCTTACATTCTATCTCGTGATTGTTCTCATCATCGTGTCCTTCGTGGAAACGCAATACCTGAAAGTGGCTATAACGCTGAGCTTCCTGCCGGTCATCCCTCTTGTAAAGTTTCTGATGAACGTCTTCATGGAGGCCTCAAACAGGAGAGGTACGTTCGGAAAGTCGCTTCTTGGAATAAAGGTTATCCGGGAAGACGCCGGGAAAATGGGCCTTTCGCAAAGCTTGTTGCGGAACGTTTACAAACTGTTATCCACCATCAGCCTTGGAATAGGCTACATCGCAGGTTTTTTCAACCGGAAGCAACAATGCTGGCATGATCGCCTGGCTAAAACGCTTGTTGTTAAAGATCGCCTACTATAGCTGAGCCTTGCAGGCCTGACAAACTCCGCTGGCTACCAGATTGATGGTGCTGGCTTCAAAGCCCTCGGGTAAATTGAACGCAGGAATATGAACATCGTTTAAGCAATACACCTTCTTGCACACGGTACAGTTAAAATGCAGATGCTCATCCCGGTGTTGATGTTCTGTACAAGAAGAATGGCATACAGCGTAGTTTGCCGTTCCGTTTGCATCGATGATTTTGTGAATGATTCCTTTTTCTTCGAAAGTTTTCAGTATACGGTAAAGGGTAACCCGGTCAACTTCCTTTCCCAGAATCTCTTCGAGATTAGGCTGCGAAGTGGCTACATCTCTGCTTGATAGCACCTCGAGTACGCTGAACCGCGGGGCTGTCTTTTTCAACTTGTGTTTTTCCAGTAACTGATCGAATTTTCCCTGCATGGTTTGGTCTTCCTTCGATGTAAAATTACCAAATATTTTCCTTCTATTCCTAGGCTTCGTGTTTCACGTAGGAGGAGTACAGATTTCGCCGATCGTAGCTATCCTGGGAGGTGCCTGCCGCTGACCATTGGAAGTGCATCAATCACATCCATAGCGATTTCAATAAGCACCGGAGCTAATTCACCGGGTCATCGTATCGAAGTTCTGCGTAATAACAGGGAAGGCGACAGTAAACATGATCACCATGTATAAATAGCCTAAGTCGCAAAAGCAACGGATGGGCTGATTTCGGGATAGCTGCACCCTTATCCTCTGGATAGAATGGCTGCGATGTCTTGTCGATACGCCTGAATTGCCGGTAGTATCGAAGCAATAATTCCGATAATTAGTCCTGCCAGCACAATATACGCCTCCTTATAGATGAAGATCATCCCCGACAACCTGGCCTGACTGGTCTCCTGAAAGCTGCCTATCAGATGAAGGACGATATGTCCGATAGCAATGCCGATTATGGCTCCAAGTAGGCTCAGGATCACTCCCTCCAGAATAACAATAAGGAAGATCCTGTATCTTGATGCACCCATGACCCGCATTACAGCAATATCGTATTTTCTTTCTTTGAGGGAATTGAAGAGGCTGACGAAGACACTGATCGCCGCAATGAGCATAATGAGGATAGCAAACCATTGTAGGGTATCCACACCAACACCGATAAGGGAAAATAGTCGGGCGGTCTCCAGGGCAGGAGAGGCGGCCTGCATATTAGTCGACTGGTTCACCAGCCGTGGGAACATCACTACCGCCATTGGAGAATGGTACTGAATCAGCAATGATGTGATTTCCTTATCGTCGGCATGTTCACCAGCAACCAGTTCCCGCTGAGTGCCGGGGCGCCTGCCTGTCATTTCATGCGGGGTATGGTCATGGCCGGCCTCATCATGGTGGGCTTCATCGTTGTGTGCTTCTCCTGAGCCGTGCATGTTCCAGATACTGGGAATATCAGTCAGGATCAGGTTGTCGGATACGTTGTGTTGTTTTTTTAGAACTCCGGCTACTACATACGCATGTTCAGCATGCGTATCACCACCGGAGGTGAGGCCGTGAGCACCGTGAAAGGTATCACCTTTTTTCAGATTCAAGGCTCTTGAGACTTCGGAGCCGATGGTTACACTAAAATTGCCGTTCCAGAACTTTCCGCTTTCCAGTTGCAGAGCATACAGGTTGATAAAACTGGTATCCGTTCCCACAATTCTAAATCCGCTATAGCTGTCGCCTAAAGCCAAAGGTACTGCTCTCTTGACCATCGGATGGCTGGCCAGTGCATTAGCATCCTTCAGCGGAATATTGCCAGTAGGAAAATCAACGTAGAAGATACTGCTGAGAATCAATTGAAGCGGACTTCCCTTAGCTCCCACTACGAGGTCTATATCTTTTGAGTTGCTTTCGAGTTTATTGCTGATCTGATTGGAAGCCAACAGCAAAATAGTCAAAATTCCTGTCCCGAAGGCAATAAGCAGAATGTTCAGCAAAGAGGTCATCGGGTTCGATGCCAGGCTTTTACAGCTAATCTTTAAAGGACTCATTATAGTATATACTTCTTGTCAAAACTGTCTTTTACCCGTTGATCGTGCGTGGATACCACGAGTGTGGAGCCATTCAGGCGGGATTGCTCAGCTAAGAGCTGGATAACAGTCTCCGCGTTACGGTCATCAAGGCTTGATGTAGGTTCATCTGCGATCAGCAGTGTGGGTTTGTTGATAACTGCCCGGGCTATTGAGACCCGTTGCAACTGACCGTAACTCAACTCAGAAGGATACGCATTTTTCTTGTGTACTATACCCAGAGAATCGAGTACCTCTTCAACCCTCAGCTTGTCTTCCTTCAGAAGAGCAAAGCTTTGCGCAATGAATAAGTTCTCCATCACGGTCAGGCTCTTTATCAGATGTGGCTTTTGGAAGATGATGCCGATATGTTGCCCCCGGAAATGATCCCGATCCTTATCTTTCAATAGATAGAGGTCAGTTTCTTTGATGATCACTTTCCCTCCTGTGGGCTTAAGTAAACCAGATATGATGTTGATCAGGGTCGTCTTCCCGCTGCCAGAGTCACCCAGAAGCAACCACTGTTCTGTTTCTGAAATGTGCCAGTCTTTGAAGGAGAGGGTATGGTCCGGAGAATAGGAGTGTGAAACAGATTGAGCGATGATCATTACGTATTGATTATTTTCGTTCAATGCAGACGATAGCCCTGCATATTGTTAATATAGCAACAAATATGCACTTTTAGACACTTAGCTCGTAATATTGCTGTTCTTTTCGGAATTAAGATCTTTCAAGAGGCCTAGCGTAAATCGCCAGTTGAGATAATGGGCCAGCGCCATAAGCAATCCTCCCGCCGGAAGGAAAAGATGTTCTGTACTCCCATGTCCAAATGCATGCCCTGAAGCGATAAAGCCCAGCCCAAAGATGAAAATTATCAGCGCTGCAGCCTTCCTGTGCTTCCTCCAGGAAAGACCTAAAGACCAGACACCTATTACGAGTGCCACACCGATCATGCTCAGTTCGACCCACTCTTCCGCCAAAAAGCCAAGTCCCCAAAGCGGTAATGTAGATAACGCAAAAGGAACAACGGCACAATGAATGGCGCAAAAAGTGGAAGCTGTCATCCCGATCCGGTCAAGTCTGTTCGTAAGCGTTTCTGATCCCATGCCGCAAATGTATAAATAATAAGCATAATGCAATCTTGTTGCATAAGTTCTTTACACAAATTATACCTAAGTCAGCGAGATCTCATGGTATCTTAATTGGACAGCATACAAGAAGATAATTCATTACTTTTGTGTGATTTTACTTATATGAATTCTACAGAAAGCAAGATTTTACTCAACGGCCTCTATTGCAACTCGCAAACATCTTATTCGAGGTTTATTACACGGGAAGTATCGATCGGTGACATACCTATGGGAGGAGATAACCCCATCAGAATTCAAAGTATGACGACCACCGACACGATGGATACCCTGGGTACCGTAGAGCAGACCATTCGTATGGTTGACGCCGGCTGTGAGTACGTTCGCATTACCGCTCCAAGCATTAGGGAAGCTAACAATCTTGCCGAGATCAAGAAAGAACTCCGCATGCGCGGCTATAACGTTCCTCTTGTTGCTGATATTCATTTCACGCCTAATGCAGCCGAGGCTGCAGCAAGGATCGTTGAGAAGGTACGAATTAACCCCGGAAACTATGCTGATAAGAAACGTTTCGATCAGCTTGAATATACTGCTTCCGAATACCAGGAAGAGCTGGAGCGTATTTATAAGAAGTTCGCACCGCTTGTAAAAGTCTGCAAAGAATACGGTACGGCCATGCGCATCGGTACCAATCACGGTTCCCTGTCTGACCGCATTATGAGCTATTATGGCGATACTCCACGGGGGATGGTAGAATCCGCTATGGAGTTCATGAGGATGTGCGAAAGTCTTAACTATTACAATCTCGTTATCTCCATGAAGGCCAGCAACCCTCAGGTAATGGTTCAGGCATACAGGCTTCTGGTAGAGACCATGACCAAAGAGGGGATGAACTATCCGCTCCACCTCGGAGTAACTGAGGCTGGTGATGGCGAAGATGGCCGGATCAAATCATCTGTAGGAATCGGTACTTTGCTTGAAGATGGTCTGGGCGATACGATTCGTGTCTCGCTAACTGAAGATCCTGAGCTTGAAGCGCCTGTTGCCATCGCTCTTGCAAACAGGTACAAGAAAAGAACTGTGCAGAGCTCCTCAGAGCTGCCAGTATCCATTGCGCCAATCGGTTTCAGCCCTTATGAGTACAACAAACGTCAATCAGAAGAACTGAATACCTTTATCGGTGGTCATCAGGTTCCCCGCGTCATTCTGGATCTGTCGCAACAGAGCCTCATGGATCCGCAGGTTCTGCAGGCAGCCGGCTATCTATATTCGCCTCTGCTCGACAAGTACAATATGGCAGAGCAGTCTGTTGACTTTGTTTACCTGGCAGATAAACTTCCTTCTTTCACCATGCCGGGAAACCTAAAGCAGCTGTATAACTATACTACCTGGATCACGCTTGCACAGAAGAAGAACTGTCACCCCCTGTACACGCTGGAAGAATATCAGCAAGCTTCAGAGCGGGACGCCGCGCTCAATCTGGTATATGTGAGCTACAAAGATCTGGCCTTCAGTCCTGAAGTGCTGAAGCTGATCTCCGAAGATAACACCCTGGTGTTTGTCCTTGTGACAGACCAGGAACACGGTATGGCAGACCAGCGGCAATTCTTCTTCGGTCTGGAGAACCTGAATATCAAGACGCCTGTTATCACGAAACGTTCATACCTGTCTTCTTTCGACTCTACAGAAGAGATGAGTAAGCTGGAATCAGATTTCCAGTTATACGCTTCTACCGATCTCGGTGCGCTGTTAATTGATGGCTTCGGCGACGGTATATGGCTGGAATCCGATCAGGTGTCTCCCAAAGTAATTGTGAGTACAGCCTTCGGTATCCTTCAGGCAACCCGCTCCAGGATCTCAAAGACGGAGTATATTTCCTGTCCAAGCTGCGGACGTACGCTATTCGACCTGCAGGAAACCACGCAAATGATCCGTAGCCGTACAAGCCACCTGAAAGGAGTGAAGATAGGTATTATGGGATGTATCGTTAACGGTCCAGGAGAAATGGCGGATGCTGACTATGGCTACGTAGGAATGGGTCCGGGTAAGATCACCTTATACAGAGGAAAAGAAGTGGTAAAGAAGAGCGTGAACAAGGAAAATGCCCTTGATGAGTTAATAGAAATTATCAAAGCAGACGGTATCTGGATCGACCAGCCAGAGTAGGCCACCTGTATAAACAAGAAAAAGGCTGCCCGGATATTATCCAGGCAGCCTTTTTTTATTATCCTTATTCCAGGGCTGCAGAGCGGCCGCAAGAACTAAGTAATTATTTTTTCTTTCTTGCAATTACTTTCTGAACAGCAGCTACAATTGCATCTGCATCCAGTCCGTACTTCGCCATCAGTTCAGCAGGTTTACCACTTTCTCCGAAAGAATCGTTCACAGCAACATACTCCTGAGGAGTAGGATTGTTCTGCGCAAGCAATTGAGCAATGCTATCGCCTAATCCGCCCAAACGGTTGTGTTCTTCAGCAGTAACCACACAGCCTGTCTTTTCCACAGACTTCAGTACAGCCTCTTCATCAAGCGGTTTAATGGTGTGGATATTGATGATTTCCGCATCGATGCCCATCTCAGCCAGTTTTTCTCCTGCTAAGATCGCTTCCCATACCAAATGACCGGTAGCAAAAATACTAACATCTGCACCTTCGTTAACCATCCATGCTTTGCCAATCTCGAACTTCTGATCAGGATCAGTAAACACAGGAATCACCGGACGGCCAAATCTTAAATAAACAGGACCTTCATACTCAGCTATTGCTTCAGTAGCAGCCTTAGTTTGGTTATAATCACAAGGATTGATAACAGTCATACCAGGAAGCATCTTCATCATGCCGATATCCTCAAGAATCTGGTGAGTAGCACCATCTTCACCCAGGGTTAAACCGGCGTGAGATGCACATATCTTCACGTTCTTGTCTGAGTAAGCGATAGACTGGCGGATCTGGTCATACACGCGACCTGTAGAGAAGTTCGCAAATGTACCAGTGAAAGGAATCTTTCCTCCGATGGTCAGACCAGCAGCCATACCCATCATGTTGGCTTCTGAAATACCCACCTGAACAAAACGCTCAGGGAATTCTTTGATGAAAGCTTCCATCTTCAGAGAACCCACTAGATCCGCACACAAGGCAACAACATTAGGGTTTTTCTTACCAGCTTCTAAAAGTCCGGCACCAAAACCAGAACGTGTATCTTTTTTATCTGTAAAAGTATATTTCTTCATTTCAGTATCTCTAATATATGACTAGTAGTCGTTGGTAGAATCTCCAAGTTGTGCAAGTGCCTGAGCCAGCTGCTCATCATTAGGGGCAACACCATGCCATTTATGAGAACCCATCATGAAATCAACACCGTGACCCATATTGGTGTGCATCAGGATCATGATCGGTTTACCCTGGAAGGCTCTGCTCTTCGCTAACTCAAGAGTAGAGATCAGCTCAGTCATATCGTTACCGTTCGTCTCTAAAACATCCCAGCCGAAAGCTTCCCACTTCGCGCGTAAGTTGCCGAGTGAAAGAACTTTATCAGTAGGTCCGTCAATCTGCTGACCATTTACGTCAATTGCAGAGATCAGGTTATCCACTTTATTGTGAGGAGCAAATAATGCAGCTTCCCAGATCTGACCTTCCTGAAGCTCGCCGTCGCCATGGAGCGTATAAACCAGGGTGTCGTCGTTATTGAGCTTTTTAGCAAGAGCAGCTCCAATCGCTACTGAAAGTCCCTGACCCAGAGAGCCTGAAGCTACACGAATTCCCGGAAGGTGCTCGTGAGTTGCAGGGTGGCCCTGAACACGTGAATTAATTTTACGGAAGGTAGCAAGTTCTGCAGGATCAAAGTATCCTGAACGTGCAAGTACACTGTACCAAACTGGTGAAATGTGTCCGTTTGATAAGAAGAATAGGTCTTCTCCTTTGCCATCCATATTGAAGTCAGGATTGTGCTTCAACACATGGAAATAAAGAGCAACGAAGTAGTCGGTGCAACCTAATGAACCGCCAGGATGGCCTGATTGGCACTGATGTACCATTCTAACAATATCCCGACGGACTTGAGTAGCAATGCCGGTTAGTTTTTCAATATCTGCTTTCATATCTATTTTGAAAGCGCCTAAAATAGGAATTACGTATCAGATATTATGTATCAGATCGTTAAAAAAGAGGATTAAATGTTAACTCTCACTAATCAGATCCAGAACCTGTTGTGACGCATCTGCACTGTTTACTTTGTTGATAATCTTGCTGATAGTTTGATCTGCCGATATCACAAATGTCTTGCGCGCTGTTCCCATCGACTTCTTTCCATACATGTTTTTCTCTACCCAAACGCCGTATGCTTCAACAATCTGTTTGTCGTCGTCCGAGAGCAGAGTAAAAGGCAGTTCATACTTGGTGGAGAATTTCTTATGCGACTTTTCATCGTCCGTGCTCACACCCAAAACCACATAGCCTTCGAGTTGCAGGCGGTGGTAGTTATCCCGGAAATTACAGGCTTCTGCCGTACAGCCTGGGGTATCATCTTTCGGGTAGAAATACAAGATCACCGTCTTGCCTGCGAAATCGCTTAATGAGACGGAATTTCCATGTTGATCTTTTGCTGTAAACTGAGGAGCTGCGTCGCCCTCTTTCAATTCTGCCATAACCTTATCTATAAAACGTTGCGTTAAATGTCTTCGAATTGCCTTTCATGTCGATCACCACATACTGGAAGTGATGCTTCCCTTTTGCGAGCGACTTGTCGAGCGTGTGCCAGGTCAGAGCCCGTTTAGGATCATACTCCATCAGCACCCACTGGCCGTCAATGGTAGCATTAAAGCTACGGATTCCAGACAAATTATCCGAGATTTTGAAGCTGAACTTAGATAAATCTGCTACAGACATTCCGTCCTTCAGATTCAGCGACGTAATCACAGGAGCGACCGTGTCTACCGTAATGCGGAAGTTGCCAAACACCCGTGGGTTGGCTTTCACGAATCCGTTCTCAAAGGTCCCGCCTTGATAAACGCCCCTCGCATCCACGATCACTGCAAAGTTTCGGAGACGTGCCGGTAAGGAAGAGTCCGCTTTGATTGATAATTCATAATTGCTATGCAAGGGAATGAGCGGTGTGTGTACCTGATGGACCGAGGAATAGACGGATTTTGATCCTTCTGAATAGCGGAAATTCAGGTCGTTATATAATACGCCTTTCGGAATCCGGATGCTCATCGTAGGGGTAGAGTAGGTATTCTCCTGGTTATACCGAAACAGTTGTACCGATGCCGGTTCATCTCCTTTGATCACCGACTTCGCGTTGTACTGAATGCGAAAGTCCAGCGTGCTGGTATTGCCTGAAGCATCTTTCACAATGTATTTCATGTCGTGAATGCGGTCATCAGTTACATTGATGATGCCGTTGTTCACCAGGGATTTGTATATCCGTAGCGGATTGCCTGGTTCCACAAAGCCCTTGATCACAGTCGTGCCCGATTTCATCCGGAAGGGATAATCCATGTGCGAGTTCACCGCCCGGCTGTTTTCAAATGCAAAGCGCTCCATCTCCGACAGGTAAATGGCCTGGCCGTCCATCTGCAGCTCTACGGAGTAGACCCCGTTCTTGTTCCCCGCAGCCTGAACATCATACGCATTGATCCCAAATCCGATATCACCGCTGAAGTTGATCACCGGTGTTTTATTCAGCGTATAGCGACTGCCATTTTTAACGAGTGAAAAGTACTGTCTGACCGAGTTTTCATCAAATGGCCTTCCGTTGAGCCTGTACATATACAGGCCGGCAATCGTTGGCCGGATATTATCCGGAACATGAATGCCGAACAGTTCAGGATTTACCGTCTCCTCCGTCTTGCTGTCGCGTACCTCAAAATGCAGGTGTGGCCCTGCCGATCCGCCTGTATTTCCAGACCACGCAATGATGTCGCCTTTTTTTACCGGTATCTCAATCGGCATCATTGGGATGTCTACACCATAAGTTTTCGTACGATATTGATGAGCGAGAAGCGTCCTTTCCATCTGAGGATTGAAACGCTGCAGGTGTGCATACACAGTCGTATAGCCATTTGGATGCCTCAGATAAACGGCATTTCCAAATCCACCAACCTGCACCCGTAGCCTCGACACGTATCCATCGGAAACGGCATATACCGGATAACCCTCGCGCTGGTTTGTGCGGAAGTCAGAACCTGAATGAAAGTGATTGGGCCTGATCTCGCCGAATGATCCCGATAAGGAAGGGGCGAGGTCTAAGGGCATCCTGAAATCCGTCTTCGGATAGAGGCTCGTCGGCGTCTGTGCTAAACACGGAGCCGTTAAAATGATAGAAAGAAATCCAAATACTACTTTTCTCCTGTGTGTGTTACTTAATCTCAAAATCAAGAAGCTTTTCATTTTCCAAATACCCTGTAAGGCGGTCACCCACATTTATCTTACCAACGCCCTTTGGGGTTCCGGTGAAGATAAGGTCGCCCTTTTTCAGCGTGATATACTGCGATATAAACGCTATCAGCCTTTCAAACGAAAACAACAGGTCTTTTGTGTGACCAGATTGGACAGTTTTTTCGTTTAGGTTTAAATGAAAATGGAGATCATAGAGATCTGTGAAAGAACTTTTAGGAATAAAGCGACTGATGGGTGCCGAGTTATCGAAGGCCTTCGCCAGTTCCCAGGGCAGTCCTTTCTCCTTATGTGCCGACTGGATATCACGTGCCGTAAAGTCAACGCCTAAGCCAATCTCATCATAATAATTTGCCGCAAATTTTTCGCTGATATATTTACCCTCTTTACACACCTTCAGCACGATCTCCAGCTCGTAATGGATGTCATTTGAAAACTCAGGGTGGTAGAAGGGCTTATTGTCTTTTAAAACCGCCGTTTCCGGCTTCATGAAGATAACGGGCACACCCGGAACAGGATTATTAAGTTCTTTCGCGTGTTCTGCGTAATTCCTTCCTACAGCAATAATTTTCATGGATATATCTGTTTGTTGATGTCATGACGATTTCATGAGCATATTCAAACTGCATGCAGGATATGCTCAATGAAGATCTTGAGCCGAAATTAAGAAAATAATCATGAGCCGCGGTCTGCAGCTAACTATTAAAGGATGGAAATCCTCTTAATAACCGTTTCATTACCCGCAATCAGGCGTATAAAATAATAGCCGCTATTCAGTCGCGAAGCGATGTTAAAGTTTTGGTTCTGATCACCTGAAGGGAGTCGCTGCGATAAGAGCGTGGCGATTTCATTTCCTAAAACATCCATGATCTTAATAGTCACCGTGGTTTCCTTGGAAAGTGAATACGATATCGTGATCTGATCCTCCGCGGGATTCGGAGAAACCTTTACATTATTCAACAGCTTAAAGTCAGTGCTTGTCTTAGAAGAAGCAGCCGCTGGCTTAAAAGGTGTCATATTTAGTTTAATATCACCTCTTGACGGGCGGTTCGGACGCGTGTCGGTGATCTTCGACGAGCTTTTCTGCTGCGCACGTTTCACAGAGTCAGATTGCTCGGTCATTCGTATATAAAATTTATGTGATCCAAAGGCGTTGGCCCCCAGTAACATAAAGTAAAAAAGTATAGAGACTTGGTAGATTTTTTTCATATGATATATCCTTTAACAAAACTAATAATTTAAACATAATGGTGGGTATGGAAATTCTTTTTTAACACTATTTAACAAAGGTCTGAGTTCCAATAGAAAATTATAAAATAAACCATTCTAATTCAACATTGTTTAAATCAATATCATTTGTACTTTTGCATCCATTTTAAATCATTTAAGTGGCAAATCACAAGGACCTACACAAACTGTCCGCCGCCGGATTGCTCATTAGCCTGGGCATCATCTACGGCGACATCGGAACATCTCCTCTCTACGTTTTTAAAGCGATCATTGGGGACCGCATTATCAGTACAGACCTTATTCTAGGTGGCCTATCCTGCATCTTTTGGACGCTCACTCTTCAAACCACCATCAAGTATGTGATTATCACTCTGCGGGCTGATAACAAAGGTGAGGGTGGTATTTTTTCGCTGTACTCGCTGGTCAAAAGAAGAGCCCGCTGGCTCGTGTTCCCCGCCATGATCGGAGGTGCCTCACTTCTGGCCGACGGTATGATCACGCCCCCTATTACCATCTCTTCGGCAATTGAGGGACTGCAGATCTTTTCCAAAGACCTCCCTACCGTACCGATCGTGATGGTTATCATCACGGTGCTCTTTATCATTCAGCAGTTCGGTACGTCACATCTGGGCAAGGCATTCGGGCCAATTATGTTTGTCTGGTTTGGATCCATGGCCGTGCTCGGAGCCATTTATGTGTTCGATTCCCCCTTCATCCTGAAAGCCATAAACCCTTACTACGCATGGCATATCCTCTATGATAACCCCAGCGCATTGCTCATCATCGGAGCCGTGTTCCTGTGTACCACGGGGGCTGAAGCGCTGTACTCGGATCTGGGGCACTGTGGCCGCTCAAATATTCGTGTCAGCTGGATCTTTGTTAAAAGCTGTCTGCTGCTTAACTATTTCGGACAGGGTGTCTGGCTTTGGCAGCATCAGGGAACAACACTTGGAGAGGGTAACAACCCCTTCTTTCTTATCATGCCCGTTTGGTTTATCCCCTATGGTATCGGAATCGCTACCCTTGCTGCGTGTATAGCCAGCCAGGCGATGATAACCGGTTCTTTTACGCTTATTTCCGAAGCGGTACGTCTCAACCTTTGGCCAAAAGTGAGAATCAACTATCCCTCTATTCAGAAAGGTCAGCTTTATGTACCCTCCATGAACTGGATCCTGTGGGCCGGATGTATCGTTGTAATCCTTCTGTTTAAGAAGTCTGCTGCCATGGAAGGTGCATACGGTTTGGCTATTACCATCACCTTCATCATGACGACGATTCTCGTGTCGGTTTACCTCATGAGAAAGCGCTTCCCCGCCTATTTAATTATTATTTTCGCTTTGATATACGGTCTTTTGGAACTGGTCTTCCTCGTAGGTAACATGGCTAAGTTCTTTCACGGCGGATGGTTCACCATATTGCTATCCATGGTCATATTCTCCGTGATGTGGTCCTGGGCCGCAGCACGCCGGATCAAAAACCGTTACGTGAAGTTCGTGGAGATTGAAGATTACTATGAGATCATCAGCGATCTGAGCGAAGATTCCAGTGTTCCCAAATACTCTTCACAACTTATCTATCTTACCAGTGCCAACTTTAAGTCGGAGATAGAAGCCAAAATCATGTATTCCATCCTGCAGAAGCAGCCGAAAAGGGCAGATGTCTACTGGCTCGTTCACGTGGACGTGACGGACGAACCGTATACACTGGAATATAAGGTGGACTTTCTGATCCCCGAAAAGCTGATCCGTATCGACTTCCGACTTGGCTTCCGCGTTGAGCAACGTATCAACGTGCTGTTCAGGCTGGTTGTTGAAGAGCTGGTCAGAAACGGAGAGATTGATATCACCAGTAAGTACCCTTCATTGAACAAGCACCATATCGTGGGCGACTTCCGGTTTGTTGTTCTCGAAAAAGTATTGTCACGGTCCAACCGCCTGAGCCTGATCGAGCGTCTTACCATGGCCTACTACTTTATCCTGAAGCGTTTCGGACTGTCAGAAGAGAAAGGCTTTGGTCTGGATCTGAGCTTTGTAACAGTTGAACAGGTTCCGCTGATTGTTACCAACACCGATACAGTACACCTTACCCGCGTCGACTAAAGTCGCCGCACCCTATAAATAAAACGGCGGGATTTCGCTCTTACTTATTTTAGAGCGGAATCCCGGCGTTTTTTATTTAAGCAGATCACTGCTTATTCAAAAATCAATGCGGTTACTCAGTATCCTGATGCAGCTTACTGTTCTTATAGCTGTATGAGAAATAGATCACCAGACCAATCCCCAGCCAGATCAGGAACCGGAGCCAGTTTACCCAGCCCAACTCCGTCATCAGATAAAAACAGCTGAGAAGACCAAGCACGGGGATCAATGAAAATTGTTTCAGGAACGAGAAGATAGAGATCACCAGGGCAAGGACGAAGAACAGGAAATAGGGCACATTATCCTTATAGCTATGCCAATCCCCGGTGTATCTGAATAATTCAAAAATATCCTTGTGAAAAACAGCTATCCCTGCGATAAACAGTCCCGGAACAATATAACGTGAATTGATATAGGGGATCTTAAATCTGCCAGGACGGTGTTCTATGTCTTCTTCCATCACCAGTACCCCTCCACATACTAATACAAAGGCGAATAGGGTACCGATACTTGTCAGGTCCGTAACTTCCGTGAGGTTCATGAACAGGGCGGGTACCGCAACCACAACGCCTGTAATAATCGTTGCAAAACCCGGGGTATTATATTTAGGGTGGATCTTTGAAAATCTCTTAGGCAACAGTCCGTCCCGGCTCATGCTCATCCAGATTCTGGGCTGCCCCATTTGGAAGATTAGCAACACACTTGCCGTTGCAATGACCGCACTGACAGAGATGATATAGCTGATCTGAGTCAGTCCTACTTTTTCGAAAACGAATGCCAGCGGATCACCTACCTGAAGCTCCTTGTATGAAACCATCCCCGTTAGCACCAGAGCTATCAGGATATAAAGAACCGTGCAAATGATCAGCGAATAGAACATTCCCCTGGGCAGGTCACGCTGCGGATTCTTACATTCTTCTGCCGTCGTAGATATCGCGTCGAACCCGATATAGGCAAAAAATACACCCGAGACACCCTTCATTACGCCTGAGAAACCGTTTGGAAGAAAAGGATTCCAGTTTTCCGGAGTGATATAGAAACAACCCAGAACGATCACTGCGATTACCACCCCGATTTTCAACATAACCATCGCGTTTGTCGCCTTTTTGGTTTCCTTGATACCGATATAAACCAGCCATGTGATGAGACAGACAATCATCAGGGCAGGAAGGTCGGCGATCAGGCGGATCCCCGCAAACTGAGGGGCCGTATTCCAGGCTAGTGCCTGGTTCTGCATCGTGGTAGTGATCTCCGCTGTATTGCCGGCCTCCTGTAAGGCCGTAACTGCCTTTCCTGCCCTGAAGGCAGATAGATAGTCCATCGTCAGATACGGCGGTATATGAATATTAAAGCCCTGAAGCAAATTGGTAAAGTATTGGCTCCAGGATATAGCTACGGCAATATTCCCGATAGCATACTCCATCAGAAGGTCCCAGCCAATAATCCAGGCAATAAGTTCACCAAACGACGCGTAGGCGTAGGTATAAGCGCTTCCTGAAGCCGGTATCCTGGAGGCGAATTCTGCATAGCAAAGCGCCGAAAATCCGCAGGTCACAGCAGTGATGATGAATAGGAACGATACCCCTGGACCACCATGAAAGGCCGCTTCTCCGATTGTGGAAAAAATTCCGGCACCAATCACCGCAGCAATGCCCATAAAAGTCAGATCGCGTACTCCCAACACCTTGCTCAGTCCGGAACCCGGACCCGCGGAATGATTCTCATCGCCCAAACCATTTTCTATATCCGATAGAATGTTTGTGACCGATTTCTTTCTGAAGTAACTTTTAGACATTTTGCGTTTTCGTTTCTTAGTGGCGCCAAAAATAAAAAATATTTGACGCTAATAGCGGCTATTCACGCTTCTTCCGCTTTCGAAGGAGAATAATGACCACGATCAGTAAAATCACTCCCACTATGATGCCAATCAGCACGTAATTTGTCCCGCCTGCGGGCTTTTTTCCTGTCGTATTCTCGGGTTCTGTAAATTGAGTACTGACTGATGCTTTAGGCGGTATTTTAATCGAATTAAAAAACGTATTACTCTCAGCCCCCGCATACGATTCGTGGATCTCTTTATACAGGAATTGGAAAGTATACGTTGCCGAGTTTACATGTAAGATACGGATATTGCGGTACTGCTTCCCGCTGCCACTGTCGATCGCCAGCTTGAAGTCTTTTACCCTTAGCTTGCCAATCAGGGTATCGCGTTCTTCAGAAACAACTCCTTTTGAGGAACTCTGAATACGCTTCAGGAAGTTGTCGTAATACCTCTTCAGCTGGTCTACCTTTTCGATGTCGGGCGTTGTGGAGGGATCATCAGGCTGCTTGGTGATTAAGATCTGGCCAAACGGCGAGTCTGCATTGAAGAGGGTCTGACCCAGCGTGTCTTTTTTTGTGAACCCCGATGGTAGCGATACTTGTACGGAGTCGTCCAGATTAGTAGGTTTCCACTTTTGGGCAAACCCCGGTATAGCCGTAAATATGAGCAGGTAAATGAAGATGAGCTTTTTCATAGATAGATAGTTTTGATGGTGGCAGCGTCATGCCGACATGTAATTGTCTTCGCTTGAATCCAGCATATTAACTATCGTTATGTTAAAAAAGTTTTCTGCTCTGTACTCCGCATGTCTCTCCGGAGGCTTCAGGTTTACGCTGAAGCTCTTGCAAGGTCTTGATTATGACCCAAATCATTTTTAGTTCTGGAGTTTAATCCTAAGTTTATATCAGAGGGTTGGGCTGCCGGTATATATCGTGTCCAAACGATCTCCCGGAGCCATCCCAAGGCCACTAACCTAATTTATAACGTCATGATCAAGATCCTGATACCCGTAGATTTTTCCGACTGTTCGATCAAAGCCGTCAACTTCGCGGCTCAGCTGTCCAAGTATGTGCCCGCCCATTTAGATCTCCTGAATGTGCAGGAGGGTACTGGAAGTCTGTACACCGATTATGTCGGCTTGAACAAGGAGTTCAATCAATCGCTGATTGCAGAAGCAAAAAAGAAGCTGGAGCACCTCCAGGCGCAATTGGGCCTGTCCCAAGGAGTTGTTGTCGAAACTCACCTGGTAACAGGAGAAGTGAGGGAAACAATAATTGCCGAAGCTGCTAAGCTTGGCTCTCATCTCATCCTGATGGGCACTTCAGGCGCCAGTGGCGTTCGGGAGATACTCATCGGCAGCCAGACCGCCAGCATTATTGGTGCCAGCAAGATCCCGGTTCTGGCTATACCTAACGAGTATGAGTGGAAAAAGCCGGAGAAAATCCTTCTCACAACCAATCATTTCGAGAAAGACGCCGCAATTCTTGACACCGTCTTTCAACTTGCCAATACGCTAAACGCGAAAGTGGAAGCAGCTGTATTCACCAGCGAATCTTCTGATGACGCAGCAACGATAATTACGAATACACACGAAATAAGTGCTTATGAGCGCTTTCTGAGAGATGAGTACAAGCAGAGTAATTTGGTGGCCGCTCATCTGGCTGGTAAAAACCTGGAAGATACCTTGAGCAATTACATCCGGCAGAATGGAATAGATATGCTCGTGATGATCACCTATAAGAGGAGTTTCCTGAAACGGATCTTTAATCCCAGTCAGACACGCCGCATGAGCTATCATGTAAAAATCCCGCTGTTGGCCATCCCCGGCAACAAATAGTTTAAAAGAAAACGGAGGGCCGATCACAGCCCTCCGTTTTTCTTTTTTAAACAGTCTTTCTTCTTGGCTTCTTCTTTGACTCTTAGTTAGTCCTGTAGTAACTTCAGCTCTGCCCTGACAAACTTCGCCAGTTCGTGCACGTAATCCGCGCTGAAGTTGAATTCGATGCCGGCAGTCTGGTAAATCTCTTTAATGGTACGTGTATATCCCAGTTTCAATGCTTCTTTGTATAATTCCATTCCGCGTTGAGGATTTTCCTTGTAGTTCTTCCAGACTGCAATAGCCCCAAGCTGAGCGAAGCCATATTCGATATAATAGAAGGGAACCTCGAATATATGCAGCTGCTTCTGCCAGAGGTTTTCCAGCACCTCCTCATAGCCATCCCAATCTGCAAAATTCAACCCGAAAGGAGTGAAGATTTTCTTCCATGCTTCGCGTCGCTGTTCGCTGGTATGATCCGGATTGGTATAGATCCAGTGCTGAAACTGATCCACGACTGCCACCCAGGGGAGAGTCTTCAATACATCCTTCAGCTGATCGCGCTTTGCCCTCTTCAGGTCATCCTCGTTCTTGAAGAACACATCCCATTTATCCATCGAGATCAGCTCCATACTCATTGAAGCGAGCTCGGCAACTTCTGAAGGCAGATGTTTGAAGTCGTTCAGTTCCAGGTCTGAGGAGATAAACGTATGAACCGCATGTCCCCCTTCGTGGATCATAGTGGTGAGATCACGAAAAGTATTGGCAGAATTCATGAAAATAAAAGGTGCACCTGTCTCTGCCAGGGGGTAATTATACCCACCCGGAGCTTTGCCTTTACGGCTTTCCACATCAAAGAGCTGATTAGCCTTCATGATGCTCAGGCGTTCTCCGATGTAGGCATCTATCGAGTTGAAACATTCGATAGACTTATCGATCAGTTCAGCACCATTCTCAAACGGTTTCAGCGCAGGCTTGCCTGATATATCCACATCCATATCCCAGGGACGTAAGGTGTCAAGGGCGAGCGTATTCTGTCGCAGCTCTGCCTGCGCGCGCAAGATGGGTACAATCTCCTTTTCAATGGCCTCATGGAATTTATAGCATTCATGAGGGGTATAGTCAAACCGGCCAAGCGAACGGAACATATAGTCGCGGAAGTTCTCAAAACCAGCATTGAGGGCTACCTGATGACGCAGCTTCAGCAATTCGTTGAAGAGCTCATCCAGTTGTTCCCTGTCCTGCAGTCTTCTTTCTGTGATAGCTTCCCAGGCCTTGTGTCGCAGCTCCCGATTAGGATCTTTCAGAAATACAGAGGCCTGTTCCAGCGTATATTCCTTACCATCTAGCGTGACACTCATGGCTCCGGTAATAGACTGGTACTTCTGTGCGGTCACCTGAATTTCGGTGAACAGTGGAATGTTCTCTTCTCTGAAAAGTTCCAGTGAATTTCTTACGCCACGCAGGAAGATCATATATTTATCCTGATCCAGCTCGTTGGCAAAAGGACTTTCAACCAGCTTTTTGTTCAGATCATTGGATATCGGAGCTATCCGGGGCTCTATTTCAGTTGCAAAATATTGGAAATCCTGCAGCAGCTTTTCATCCAGTGTGTCGCAGGTCATGCGGATATAACGCCATGCGAAATCTTCTTCGATAACTGCCTCAAGTTCACTCCGGTCTTTCAACCAGGACTCCAGCTCCGCTACCGAATTGAGTTCGCGATCCTTCAGCTCCATGAAAAGAGGCTCTAAAGTTTCCCAGTTTATTTCAAGATTTTCAGGAACATACGTCCTTCTTTTTTTCTCGATGATCATGTTTTGTCGGTTTGCTTAAAAACACGAAGTTAACGGAAATAAAAGTAAGATGTTTGTGCTGCTCAGGAATTCCTGAAATAGACATCCAGCAGAAAGCATACGGCAAAAAGGACAGAGGCGATCCCATTGGTTGTTCCAAAAGCCAGCGTCACTTTACTGAGGTCATCAGGCTTTACCAGCCGATGCTGATAGATCAGCAGCGAAATAAAAATGACGATGCCAAGCATGTAGAACCAGCTCAGTGGCGTAAAGAACAGTGGCAGCACCACAAAGATCACACTGAAAACGTGTAATACCGAGGATACCTGCAATGCTTTTCTGCGTCCCAGCCATGCCGGAATAGAGTAGAGCTTTTCCTGTTTGTCGAACTCGTCATCCTGCAAGGCATAGATGATGTCAAAGCCGCTCACCCAGCATACCACTGCCAATGAGAAAAGAACAGGTAAATAATGGAACTCACCGGTTACCAGAAGGTAGGAACCAAGAGGGGCCAGACCCAAACCAACACCCAGTACCAAATGGCAAAGGGGGGTAAAGCGTTTTGTATAGCTATATCCCAGCACGACAGCCAGGGCTACGGGCGAGAGGTAGAAACAGATCGGATTGATAAACCAGGTGGTAAAGATGAAGAGCACACAGTTTGTCAGGGTGAACCAGAAAGCACTTCTTGCCGAAATTCTCCCCGCAGGAATGTCACGAACCGCGGTACGTGGATTCTTGACGTCGAAGTTCCTGTCGAGGTACCTGTTAAATGCCATCGCCGCATTCCGGGCAAAGATCATACACAAAATCATATACACCAGATTCATGGCGCTGAAGGTATGTTCAGTGGTAGAAAGCGCAAGGAAAAATCCGATAAACGCGAATGGCATCGCGAAGATAGAATGGGCAAACAGAACGAGTGACAGGTATTTCTTCATTTAACAAACACAGATCAGATTACACAGTACCTTCTTTGTAGGTGCTTTTAAAATTTTGATTAATATCATCAATAGTGGACAGGATCTCCTCACGTCCTTCCTGAGTTTCAGAAGAGGTGATAAACGCCGGAGGGATTTCCTCAAAATATTCAAGCAATGCTTTCTTGAACATCGCCACATTCTGAGCAGTCTTCACGTTCGACTGCTTGTCGGCCTTCGTAAACACAAGGAGAAAGGGGATTCCTTCTTCGCCTAACCAGGAGCAGAACTTCAGGTCGACTTTTTGCGGCTCCAGACGGCTGTCTACGAGCACGAATACGCATTGCAGGCTCTCACGGTTGCGGAGGTAATAACGAATAAAACGTTCCCATTCTTCGCGGCTGCTCCTCGAGACCTTGGCATATCCATATCCCGGGAGATCGACTACATACCATTTTTCGTTGATCAGAAAATGATTGATCAGCTGGGTCTTTCCAGGCGTCTGTGATGTTTTAGCCAGTCCCTTTTTGCCGGTAAGCATATTAATAAGGGACGACTTGCCAACATTAGAACGACCAATGAAAGCATATTCGGGCAGCACAGGAGGAGGTAACTTCTCGGTCCTGGTATTACTGCATTTGAATTCAGCTGAGCGGATTTGCATTCTGGCAAAGGTAGGAAATTGAAATGAAATAGCGGCGGCAGGAACCTGCCGCCTGTCAGATGGCCAAAAGAATAGGATTCTTTTGGAACACAACTACTGAGCACGCAGGTTAATGGAGGTCTTTATTTACCGTGGTAGTACAGCTCGGATGTTTTCAGGATAGCCGCTTCAAGGAACATGTATTGCCTGTTATATTATTATCCAATCTGGTGCTATCAACTTTCGGAGCTGAATACTTGGTTTTGGTTTATCTAATTGCTGTGCTCTTTCTGAAAAAACACAGAAGGTCAAAGCAGCGGGATATCGACAATTTCGATTCTGATGGGGTGGGAGTTCCTCCAATTAGCTTCATCATCCGCGGACCTTCTAGCCATAATTTCAGTTCCGGGTTTTTCACAGCTTGGTTTAAGTCAAGAAGAAAGTTCTCGTATCTGGCCTGGCCAAAGTAGAATTCGTACTCTTTTGCAGACTTTGCAGGTCTAAAATAGACCGGCCTTGGCTTATACTCACCCTCATGCTTTACGTGTACCGTTACCTCACCATGATTAAAGTCGGTAGCGATTGAAAAATACCCGGTACCGTACTTCTCAGAAAGGTATTTTCCCAGCGGAACTTGTGTGAAAATGTTCTCTTTTGATAGGTGGCCGTTGTGAGCCCAGATAATGAGCTTTTGATCGGCCGCCCTTTCTGTTGTCCAGACAGCATTCTCGAACATGGCCTCATCTCTCATGCCGGCCTGCTTCCTGGTTGATTGCAAAATGTATGCAGTTTTTTGCTCAAGCAGTCTCACATATCTTTGCTGCAGTTGGTCTGATGCGTTACTTATGCTCGCATAGAGGGAGGGAATGCAGGCTTGCAGCTCCGCGATATCCTTTTGTTTAAGTGAATATTCCGGAATGTTACAAATCCTTGATAGTACTTCCCGGTTTTCAGCCGACAGATTTGGTACACTATCCAGAAGTAGTTTTGTGATATTCGCAACGCTTCTCGCTTCTAAACCATGCAAGCGCACCTTTTCACCTAGAGGCAAGCTCTTATTGTACTCCCTTAACCAGGTCAACATTTCCTTAGTCTCGCCTACCAAAGGAAAGCCACCCAGAAACCTGATGCGGTCTTGCCTGCCTGTAACGTATTCGTCTAACTGTTGAACCGCTGCAAAGTCACTTTCAAATGCAATTGCCTTGAAGTGCAGTTCTGTAACGAGGAAGCGGATCAGGCGATCTTTGTATCTAAAGAGTTCGTGACTTCCATGTGTGCCTTCTCCGATTCCTATTACCTGCTTATCTTTCAGCGTCTCCTTAAGAAAGCCGATGTCCGCAAAACTACTATCCGGATCCACCGCTCTTATAGGAACGATATAGCGATCCAGGGTATTAACAATAGGATCGGGCCTGTTCTGAGCAGAAAGGCCGTCTGAAGATAGTAATACATAAAGGATGATGGATGATAAAAGTCGCTTTACGCTCATAAGAGAACCGCGGGAATCAATCATGGGAACATTCTATTTCTTGAGTGATTTAAAAGTTTGATACGTTGTCTTTATATAGTTAATAAGCTCATAGTCTGACCAACTTTTGAGCAGCTTAAGCTCCGGAGTATACAAGTCCAGATAGCCTGCAATTTCCTGATCAGAAATGCCGGGAATGGCATTTCTGATCACATCCTCGTTAAAGTATTTCTTAATTTCCTGGTCTTCCAGATCCCTCATAATGTAAGTGTTAAGTTTCCTCGCATTCTTTCCCTTCTGACTAAAAAGCTCATGGAAGAAGGTGACGGGACTCCCGCCAATAGGCGACAATAACGCTGCAGGAGGCTTCCCATCAAAATGCAGGGTGTTCTTATACAAGTAAGTCTTTTGCAAGTTATCATATTTCTTTTCGTTTTCTCTTTTTCCGATTATGGTAACCTCCTGTAGCCGTATGGTACTATCCATATCAAGAACGATGTTGTTATATCTTGTGATCAGCAGCGTTTGCGTTGGAAAACCTTTAATCAAAGCCTCGATATTGTCTCCAATTTTTGCCGGGATCTCAAAGTACCCGATGCTGTTGGGAGATGTGTGTGTCCCTGTTCTTGTATTTCGAACTACAACGTTTCTGACCGGCATGTCCGAGCCTCTCAGGCGCTGAGAGGGGTGTAATACAACAACTCCCGAAACGATATCTGGGGTCTGAGCCGAAGCTATCAAAGCGTAACCGCTGAGCACCAGGCTTAATGAAAGGCTTTTTACTGACGCTGACATTGTATCTCATTTAAATATAAAAAGTTAGATCAAGATTTATCAATCCTCAAGTATACCTCCTTAGCAGGGTTGTACTTTGCTCAGACCAGGTTCTCACCCCAGGCACATTGCAGCCACCTTCATCCCACGTTGAGCCCACGTTTTTATGAAAAAAGGTGGCTACAACGTGGCAGGAAGGTGGGATCACCGTGGCTTCATACTGGATCTGCTCCTAAGCAGGTTTCATCCTGGTTAGTTCAAGGAGTAGCGTTTTAGGAGCTTATTGAAAGCGGATTCCCTTCAGGGTTTATCTACTTGCCAGATCGTATTCTGTCTTGTTCGTTGCCTGAACTGTCCGATCGATTTCTTCCTTCTTTGATTTTGTTGCTTCCAAAATTGTAACTAAATGTCAATCTGAACTTCCTGCTCTCTTCCTTCTGTGCGAGCTGATAGTCTTGAGAAGGTATAGCACTTCTGATTTTAATCGATCGTTGGTCGAGGACATCATTTACGCTTAATTTAACATGGGCTCTTTTATTTGCGAGGGCCTTATTTATACCCAGGTCAAAACCATAGATGGGTCGTGCAACGTAGGTTCCATATGCCTGACTGGAAGTGTAGTTTCCTGAGAGTTCTGCACTAAGGGAGGCATTGATGTTTATAGTTTGATTCGTATTGATTGTAACCGTTGTTTTTTCGTTCTTGAAAGGCAGCCCCATCAGATCGGGGGATGCGAATTTCCTTCGGTAAATCGTGAAATCATTATTAATACTCCACCATGACGCGGGGGTTAGGCGCGCAGAGATCCCAGCACTCAGGGTTCTTCTTGCAGCCAGGTTTTGTTCATACAGCAACAGCGTTTTCTTAACAGCGTCTGTGATCAATGTCGTGGTTATTGCATCCTTCGTGCGGATATATCCGAATGAGAAGGTGAGCTTCTTTTTATATTGATAGCTGATATCGAACGAATTAGCATATTTAGGCCTCAATGCCGGATTCCCTTGAAGCTGTGTGTATAGGTCTATGTAGTACACAAAGGGATTCAAGGATTGGTAATCCGGCCGTTCAATTCTGCGACTGTAGCCGAGATTGAAATCATGTACATCCTGAATATTTTTATTGACTGAAATGCTTGGGAACAGGTCGAAGTAGCTACGTGCGGTTTTGTCCTGCAGTGTAACAGATTCACCTTCAGAAGACGTGAGTTCGGCGCGAAGCCCTATGGTGACAGATGCGGAAGCGAGGTTTTTACTTAAGTTGAGATATGCTGCATTTATGTTTTCCTGGTAAACGAACCTGTTCTGCCTGGCAGCGTCGTCCATCCAGCTTCCGTCAATCAGGTTAGCGGAGCTGAGGTCATTATCAGAGCGGACGAAACTGCTTTTGAATCCCGACTCCAGGGATACGCCGCCATTAAACGGATAGATATAGTCAAGCTTTGCTGCCAGAACCTTAATGGATGACGGGCTTACGTTATTGAACACAGATGCGGAACTGCTTCTTGGTTCTGAAGGCTCCGAAAATAGATTATTATAAGTAACATCTTCCTTGTTTCTGATAACTGCAAAGTCGAGGTCTGCATTAAATTTTCCGCCAGAGGTGTCCCTGGCGACTTCGTAGTTTATGTTGTAAGTCTCACCTTTGTATTTTCTTTTATCTGAATTCGTTGCGCTGATGTAATGATTATAAGTGTCTGTGGAATAGCCCATCAAGGTTTTGATTTTATTCTCACCACGAATATTATTGACATAGCTTTTTACCATAAAACCAAGCATACGGCTATCATCGATGTAGTAGTCTATCCCGATTTTGTAGTTGAGCGTATTCTGTTTATCAATCTGTCTCGCGTCCTGATCGAAAAAGGTCCTTCCCAGGAGGGACTGCGTACTTCGCCTGAGGTTTAGGTCCACAAAATTCCTGTTGTTCTCATAATTTATGTTTCCGAAGATGTTTAGTGATCTGTTACGATGATTTACTAATAAACCCATGCCGGATTTATGATAGGTTCCATAGCCCGCGCCAAAGTCTAGGTTTCCGTTTGTTCCGAAGGCGGTGTTCTTCTTCAACCTGATGTTAACGATACCTCCGGTGCCCGCGGCATCATATCTGGCAGAAGGGTTCGGAATAATTTCGATGGTCTGAATCGTATTCCCGGGGGTTGACCTGAGCAGGCTTGTAAGTTGCGCCGGAGACAGGAATGTCAATTTTCCATCCATCATGATAGTGACTCCCTGTTTTCCTTTCAAGCTTATATTGCCTTCATTATCTACGGTCAGTCCGGGAGCTCTTGACAAAATTTCGAGGGCGCTACTTCCATTTCCCAGTATACTGCCGGCTACATTCAGTATGGTTTTTCCTTCTCTATCTTCTATCAGGGGACGTCGTCCGTTTATGCGAACGGTGTCCAAACTTCTGGTTTCGGGAGCTATAAGGATCGTGTCTGCTACCTCTCTCTCTTGCACACCCGGAACATTGCTTCTTGCTGCCGCTTCAGGATACCCGGACTGAGCACTGCTTGGCTGGTTTACAGCTAGTACGGTGATTAGGACTGTCAGGTATTTAGCCGTTTTGGACATTTCGAGCGTTTTGAGATAAGCTCTCAAATATAGTTAGTCCAGCTCCCGCCGACGGAGGTTTAACATTGTTTAACAGGGAAGTCCAGCCAGCCGCGTTTTAGCAGCAATGTAAACTCTCTAGACTGTTAATTTTCGTTAAATGCCTGAATATCATGATTAGTTATTCTACCTTGCCGTCAAGCTCTCGGAATACGACATCAATTAAGACGCTAAAACGCAAATCAATATGAAACCAATCTTTATCCTGGCCTTATCACTCTTCTTCTCTGTTGGAATAGCCAATGCGCAAGTCAAGTCCACATACGACAGCTATGTCGAAGAAGCGGAAAACTATTACAGAGCACATGAATTTTTGAATGCCGCGGAGTCATTTTCAAAAGCCTTCGCGTCTAATAAAGATCTTGGCCGCACGGATCATCGCTACCATGCCGCGCGTGCATGGGCGAAAGCGGGCCAGGTGGATTCAGCCTTCTACCAGCTCACACGCATTGCCAATCATGGCTATTTTACTGACTATAGAAATGTTGCTGGAAATCCGGACTTTGCCTCCCTGTATTCAGATTCCCGCTGGGAAGACCTCATTGCTAAATTCAAGGCTCAACAGCCGAGGAAACGTCCGGGCTCGGACTCGGTGCTTGTTGCAGTCCTGGATACGATTTATGATAATGATCAGGGCTTCAGGAATCAAATTCCCGATATCGAGAAGAAGTACGGTTATGATTCTCCGGAAATGCAGAAGCATTGGGATCTCATCCGTTACCATGATTCCATAAACCTGTTGAAAGTTGAGGCTATCCTGGATAAGCATGGTTGGTTAGGAAAAGATGTGGTGGGGGATCGAGGTAACTCTGCCTTGTTTTTGGTTATTCAACATGCACCTTTAGCCTCACAGGAAAAATACCTCCCGATGATGAGGAGCGCCGTCATTCAAGGTAAAGCATCGGCTTCCAGTCTGGCTCTTTTGGAAGACCGGGTTGCTATGAAGAAGGGGCAGAAGCAAATTTATGGGAGTCAGATCGGCAGAAATTTAAAGACCGGTGCGTACTATGTACTTGAACTCGAAGATCCGGTTAATGTAGATAAGCGCCGGGCTAAAATGAATTTGCCGCCAATGAGTGAGTACGTCAAGTTTGCGGGACTGGAATGGGGTATTGAGCAATATGAAAAAGCGCTTGCGGAGAACGAGTCGGGGAAGAAGCGGTAGCTTCCGCCCCGGCCCGGTACTCTATTCCTTACAGTCATGTTCATCTACTGAATCTGCCACGTATATTTTCGCCGGTCCATATATGGCAGGACACATCACTTGTGGATCTGTCTTGCTTTGCGCTTCATCATAATGGTAGGTTACGTAAAATACTTTACCATTTACTCTAAACGCTTCCGGAACATTGAGGAGTGCGATAGATTCTGAAGTTTCTGAGTCTTCCAGCTTTACCAGCGTAGCGCCCATCTTCGGGCAATAACTGCTGAGATATCTAACTTTTACGCAATCCGTGTCTTTTTTTTCACAAGAGCTAAAAAGCAGGGTCATGCAGGCGGCGAACAGAAGGGAATAGGTTTTCATAAATTGCGGGAAATTAGTTTACAACTATACGTTAAGGTACCCGGAAAAGCTACAGCGGAAAAGAATCCCGAAAATAAGATAGTGTGCCGTATGTCCTTAGGCTGCTACAGTAGAACAACCCGCTTATTACCTTCTCTTACGGTAGCGGATTCAATATCTGCTGCCATGCAAATGTGTCAGAGTCAGCGTAGCTAATCAACAGATCCTGTTATCCAGCTTTTTGGAGCATGATGATGGTATTCCCACTCAACTGCTTTATCTTTGCCGGATATGCCAGAGCAAATCACTCCCTATAAAGATAAAAACGCTACCAAAAAGGAACAGGTGGCAGATATGTTTAACAACATATCAAAGACATATGATTTTCTGAACCACTTCATGTCGCTGGGTATTGACATCCTGTGGCGCAAGAAAGCGATCGGCGAACTTAAGACTGTAAAGCCTCAACTGATGCTCGATGTAGCAACGGGCACGGGGGACTTTGCGTTTGAAGCCATTCAGATACTGAGCCCGGATAAAGTCATAGGTGTGGATATCTCACAGGGTATGCTGGACGTAGCGGACGAGAAGATTAAGAAACGCGGACTCGCTCAGAAGTTTGAAGTGCGGTTGGGTGACTCCGAGAAGCTGCTGTTCGAAGATAATACCTTCGATGCAGTGACGGTCGCCTTTGGTGTGCGTAACTATGAAAACCTGGAACAGGGTTTGTCTGATATGCTGCGGGTATTGAAACCAGGTGGCAAGATCGTTATCCTTGAGTTCTCAAAGCCACAGCAATTTCCGGTTAAACAACTTTATAACTTCTATTTTAACTCGGTTACGCCAACGATAGGCAAACTGTTTTCAAAGAACAATGACGCTTATAAATACCTTCCCGAATCGGTAGCTGCGTTTCCTGACGGAAAGAACTTTTTGACCCTCATGCATAAAGTTGGCTTCAAGGATACCAAATTCCAGCCGCTGACATTTGGCATCAGTTCCATCTATACCGGAATTAAATGAAGAAGTGGTTCTTCTTGATGTTCTTCTGCGTATTGAGTGGCTATAGTGCCATGTCACAGGAAAACTGGGGAGGGGGAGTGGACGATGAGAGGCTGAACTTTGGATTTCAGTTTAATTACGTAAGCTCCGAGTTTAAAGTGTTGAAAGCCGACGGATGGGAGAACTTGATGAGTCCAGATCCGATGAACTACAATAGGCTTAGATCGGTGTCATCTTCATCAAAGCCTGGCTTCGGTATCGGACTGGTCTCTAATTTGAAGATGACGGAGCACACTGACCTCCGCTTTACGCCTTCGATGATTTTTGCCGACAAAGAGCTGCAGTTTGATTATTACGGTGGTGAAAGCCTGATCAAGACTGTTCAGTCAACTTTCATCGACCTGCCTCTCGGCATTAAGCTGAAATCCGACAAGCGTAAGAACTTCCGCGCGTATATGATCGCTGGGGGGAAGTATTCGCGGAACATCGTGTCGAAGAAAAAGCTGGATGATACGGATTTTGTGGAGGCTGAGAAGCTTGTAGCCAATAAACGCGGCTTTTTCTCGTATGAAGCAGGGATGGGGCTCGACTTTTATTTTCAATATTTCAAAATGTCGCCTGAGATCAAGTTTACACAATCTTTCAACAGTGTGCTTGACCGACGGGGAAATTATTTCGACCGCTCTCTGGATAAGCTGTATCATAAAGGAATACAAATCAGTTTGTTTTTTGAATAGCAAAAACACGATTGTTTTCCCCGCATTTTTAACCTGATTTATTTCGATTTAATAAACAAATCAGTTCTCAAAACGCTTTTTATTCATAATTTTGACTCTTAATCAAAGCATTTATGCCCAAAATTGCCCTAATAACAGGCGCAACTGCCGGAATTGGCGAAGCTTGTGCCAAGGTTTTTGCCTCCTTTCATTATAATTTGGTTTTAACGGGAAGAAGAACAGACCGACTGCAGCGTTTGGCAGAGCAGTTGCGGGACGAACACGGCGTAGAAGTACGTGTTTTGACCATGGATGTCAGGCAGAAAGCAGAAGTGGAAAGTCAGTTGAACAGCCTGGAGCAGGACTGGAAAGCTGTAGATGTGCTGATCAATAACGCAGGCCTTAGTCAGGGTCTCGATCCTTTGCAGGACGGAAATACCGACGATTGGGACACTATGATTGATACCAACGTTAAAGGCTTACTGTATGTGACCAAAGTGGTGTCAAACTGGATGATTGTCAGAAAAGAAGGTCATATCGTCAATTTAGGTTCAATCGCCGGTAAAGAGGTATACCAGAACGGAAATGTGTATTGTGCCTCTAAGCATGCCGTAGACGCATTGAACAAGGCGATGCGCATAGATCTTCTTCCTCATGGAATCCGGGTTTCAGCGATACATCCCGGAGCGGTTGAAACAGAATTTTCGGAAGTGCGTTTTAAAGGGGATACGGAGCGTGCGAAAAAGGTCTACGAAGGGTACGAGCCATTGCTTGCTCAGGATATAGCAGAAACGATCTGGTTTATGGTTAGCCGCCCCAAGCACGTCAATATTAACGATCTGGTGATTATGCCGGTGGCTCAGGCCAATTCGGTTTATTGGAATAAAGAAAAATAGTCCGGGCAGCACAGCTTACCCGGCAATCAACTTAAATATATGTTACAGGAAAATATCGATAAAGAAATAAAAACAGCCATGCTTGCAAAAGACAATGTTCGTCTGAGAGGCTTGCGTGCTATAAAGGCAGCTATTTTGTTAGCGAAGACAGAAAAGGGCGGGGGAGAAGCGATGACAGAAGATGCTGAGATCAAGGTGCTCCAGAAGCTGGCAAAGCAGCGCAAGGAGTCAGCTGAAATCTACAAAACACAAAATCGTGAAGATCTTTATCAAATCGAGGCAGAAGAGCTTGAGGTAATCGAAGCGTTTCTGCCCAAGCAGCTCGGCCGTGAGGAGATCGTAGCTGTTATAAAAGAGGTAATAGCCAGCACGGGAGCTTCCAGCGTGAAGGATATGGGTAAAGTAATGGGTGTCGCCAATAAAGAACTTGCCGGAAAAGCAGACGGCAGAACCATTTCGGAAGTGGTAAAAGAGCTATTATCCTGATCGGGGATAATAGAATAATTATTAGATTGCAGGTAAGCGGATAAAGTGTACATTTATTCAACTATTACCTGATTATAAATTTTAGCAAAAGCCCACTAAACATCTTGTTTAGAATTATGAGTGTTATAAAAGAAGAAAACGGATTTAAATATATTGAAGAAGGAGAAGGAGATACATTGTTGCTTCTTCATGGTCTCTTTGGGGCTTTAAGTAATTTTGACGATGTTACCGAGGCTTTTAAGTCTCAATACAAAGTGGTGATCCCACTTTTGCCTATATACGATCTGCCGCTGTTAACTACCGGGGTGACTACATTGGCCAAATACCTCCTTAAGTTTGTTAAACATAAGAAGCTGAAGAATATTAACTTACTGGGTAACTCCCTTGGTGGGCATGTTGCGCTGATATTTACTCTTAACAATCCTGAGTATGTAAAAGCGTTGGTGCTAACAGGTAGTTCCGGTTTATATGAGAACTCTTTTGGAGGAACCTTTCCGAAGAGAGAGAATTACGATTTTATAAAAGAAAAGGTCGAGTATACATTTTACGATCCTGCTACGGCAACCAAAGAGTTGGTTGATGAAGTTTATCAGACGGTAAATGACCGAAATAAGGTAATCCGGATCCTGTCGATGGCGAAATCGGCTATCCGCCATAATCTGGCGAAGGATCTTCATAAGATCACCATTCCGGTATGCCTGATATGGGGTAAGAATGATACGGTAACGCCGCCGGATGTGGCTGTTGAGTTTCACAATCTCTTGCCCAATTCGGAGTTGAACTGGATTGATAATTGCGGGCATGCTCCGATGATGGAGGTGCCGGATGAATTTATAAAGTTTTTGCGACGGTTTCTTGACCGCGTGTTATTAAAGTAAACACTATGGTGGCAAACGAACTCATCTCCGAAGCGATTCCTCCTTTAAAGGAGTCGGACAGTATTCAAAAAGCACTGGACAGGATGGATGAGTTCCGCGTCAGCCATCTGCCGGTATTGAGCGATAATGTCCTCCTCGGCCTGATCGCTGATGATGATCTGATTGAAGTGCCCGATTTTGACGATTCGCTAAAATCGGTGCAGGTCAATTACAATACAGTGAGCCTTCAATACAATCAACATATTTATGATGTGCTGAACGTATTCAGTCAAAGTCACCTCAGCGTACTGCCGGTGCTTGATGAGAGCAGGAGCTACCTGGGCGTGATCACCATGGGCACTGTTGTGGAGCGGCTTTCTGATATCGCGGCGATCAAAGAACCCGGCGGGATCATCGTGCTGGAAATGGATGCCCGCAACAATTCACTTGCCCACATCGCACAGATCATTGAATCGGAAAGTGCACAGATCCTTAGCTCATACATCACCTCCTACATTGATTCAACGCGCAGAGAGGTGACCATCAAGGTCAGCCGAACCGAGATATCCGGCATTTTGGCGTCTCTCGGACGTTACGATTACCATATCATTGCCACGTATAACGAAAATAAAGAACATTCAGGTACCGGCGACAGGTACGATCAACTGATGAACTATCTAAGCATTTAATGAAAATAGCTATTTACGGAAGAGAGTTCAGCGCGGCAACATTGCCCTTCGTTCAGCAGATATTTGATGAGCTGAATGCACAGGGAGCTGAGCTACTCGTCTATGAAAAGTTTTCACACTTTGTAGCGGATAAAGTCCGCAATTTGAAAAGCTTCGGCACATTTAACAGCTATAGCGACATCAGGGGAGCTGTAGACGTGATGCTCAGTCTGGGTGGCGACGGCACCATGCTGGATACCGTTACTCTGATCCGCGACTCCAACATCCCCATTATCGGTATCAACCTGGGTCGTTTAGGCTTTCTAGCCAGTATCAGCAAAGATGATATCCGTTCGGCAATTGAAAGCCTTGTGAAGGGAGACTATACCATCGACAGCAGGGATCTGCTGAAAGTTGAAACCGATACGCCCGTCTTTGGAGATGAAAATTTCGCTCTTAATGACCTGACGATCCATCGGAGGGACAATTCGGCCATGATGATCATTCATGCTTACCTGAACGGTGAGTTTCTGAATTCTTATTGGGCAGATGGTCTTATCGTGGCCACACCTACCGGATCTACCGCTTATTCATTAAGCTGTGGAGGTCCGATTATTTTTCCCAAATCGGAGAACTTCGTTGTTACTCCCATATCTCCGCACAACCTGAACGTGAGGCCTATCGTTATTTCCGACTCCTACACGCTATCGTTTGAACTCGAAGGCAGGAGCTCCAAGTATCTGCTATCGTGTGATTCGAGGACAGAGGTAATCGACTGCTCCATGCGCTTCAGCGTTTCAAAAGCTGATTTCCAGATAAATTTGATTCGCCTCAAAAATGAAAGCTATCTTTCCACATTAAGGAACAAGATGCTTTGGGGAATCGATACGCGCAATTATTAATGGTCAGGTTTAGTATTACATTTATCATCGTATTGTTTTGTACTCAGCTGAAGGCGCAGAGCTGGGAAGTGGGAGCCTTTGGTGGCGGAGTGGGGTATATGGGCGATCTGAATCCTGAGAACGTTTTTAAGCTCAGCAATCCAGCCTATGGCCTGCTTGTGAAAAGGAATATCGACGCTGCCTGGTCTGTCAAGCTGAGCGTGATGCGGGGCCAGATCAAAGCAGCAGATAGTCTGTCTTCCAATCTGCATCAGCAAGAGCGCAACCTGAGTTTTATCACACCTCTTACCGAGATCGGCTTTCAGGCTGAATTTAATTTCTTCGACTATGTGCCCTCAGTGAGCAAAAAGCGCTTTAGTCCCTACCTGTTTGCCGGTGTGGCGCTGAGTATGTTCAATCCGAAGACGAAAGTAGATGGGGAGTTGGTGGAACTGAACCCCCTGCGTACCGAGAATCAGGATTACCGGAGGTACACGATCGCTATACCGTATGGTGCGGGACTGAAGTATAATTTCACGGGAAAATGGACTCTTGGTGCAGAACTTGGCTATCGGGAATCATTTTCTGATTATCTCGACGACGTAAGTAAAACCTATCCCGCCGTTAGCGCCTATTACCCTCAAAACGGAAGCAACAGGGTTAATTTATCTGACCCCTCAGAGCGCCAGGATGGTAGCCGGTTGTTCATGCCGGGCAGCCAGCGGGGCGACTCGCGAAAGCGCGACAGGTATTTTTTTACGGGTATAACCCTCACATATACCTTTCTCAAGTGTAATTGCCCGCGGGTATTTTAGTGATGCTATTTTTTTTTACCTTTGAGCCTCAAATGCCTAGGTTAGGCTTTATTAGAAAATGAGTTTACTGGATCAGATTGACAAGAGCAGATTGCCTCAGCACATAGCAATTATTATGGATGGTAATGGGCGATGGGCGAAGGAAAAAGGCAAGCTTCGGGTATTTGGTCATCATAGCGGAGTAGTATCGGTAAAAGATATCGTTGAAGCAGCCGTTGAAGTTGGCATACCTTATATCACCTTATATACTTTTTCCACAGAGAACTGGAACCGCCCCTGGTTGGAGATCACGGCTTTAATGGAGCTGTTGGTGAATACCATCAGTAAGGAGACCAAGACGCTGATGGATAATAATGTTCGTCTGAACGCGATCGGTGACCTGGAAAAGTTGCCGGGAAAATGCCTGAAGCATTTGAAGAAGTCGATCGAAGCGACTGCGGGAAATACCAAAAGTACATTAACACTGGCTCTTAGTTATAGCTCCAGATGGGAAATTACAGAGGCTGCCCGGAAGTTGGCTGTGCAGGTTCAGCAGGGTCTTATCAAACCGGAGGATATCAATGAAGAGATGTTCTCTGCGAATCTGACTACTGCTGGCATCCCTGATCCCGAGCTGATGATTCGCACAAGTGGAGAGTTCAGAATCAGCAATTACCTCCTATGGCAACTTGCCTATGCTGAATTCTATTTTACAGAGAAACTTTGGCCTGATTTCAGGAGAGAAGACCTTTTTGAAGCCATAATTGACTATCAGAAAAGAGAGCGTCGTTTCGGGATGACCAGTGAGCAGGTTTAAAAAATTCCTTTTAACAAAATTTAACAACCAATAGCGTTACTTTAGCAACGTTAGACAATTCAATGAAGAAATTTTTCACAATAATATTTTTTACATGTGCAGCCGGTGCTGCAAGTGCCCAGTTACAACCCCAGAGGCCGGGTGGAATGCAGTTCCGTTCCCAGTCGGGAACTGAGTTGAATTATCTCAACCCTCAGGAGTATGTAGTAGGTGGTACGACAGTGTCGGGAGTTAAATTTTTGGATGCAGAAATTCTGGTTCAGATTTCAAAACTTGTCAAAGGCGACAGAATTACGGTACCGGGTGATGCGACCGCCAACGCCATGAAGTTCTTGTGGGCGCAGGGTTTGTTTGATGATGTTCAGTTGAAGGGGAATGTTAAAGGAGATTCTATTTTCTTCAATATCGAGGTGGTTGAACGTCCGCGTCTGACAACGATGGAGTTTACAGGCATGAAAAAGGGCCAGGTAACCGATATCAAGGAAAAGCTTGCGGATAAAACGGGAAAGATCGTCAACGAAAGTTTGATGAGCATGACCACTGCGGTAATTAAAAAGTATTTCAATGAAAAAGGATACTTATTCACTGAAGTGAAATACCGTCAGAAGAAAGATACTACCGAGGCGAATAATGTTATTCTTATTGTAGATGTGGATACACGGTCTAAAACCAAGATCGAGAATATCACATTTGAAGGAAATAAAGACTTCAAGGCCAAGCAGCTGAAGAAGTTCATGAAGAAAACTAAAGAGCGTTCTTCCATCAACATATTCCGGTCGGGCAAGTTCCTGCTGGACAAATATGAAGAAGATAAGCTCGCGCTTGTTGCCAAGATGCATGATAAAGGATACCGCGACGCGGAGATCCTGAGCGACAGCGTAATCAAGAAACCGAACGAGCGTGTGGATATCCACATGAAGTTATACGAAGGACCGAAATATTACTTCGGAAACATCACCTGGGCTGGTAATGCTATCTATAAAACAGAGGCGCTAAACGAAATGCTGGCGATACAATCCGGTGATGTATTCAGTGAGGAGAAGCTTCAGAAACGTTTGAACGGAAACCCGAACGGGGAAGACGTATCGTCGCTATATCTGAATAACGGTTATCTGACCTTTAATGTGGATCCGGTACAAACACGGATTTATGGTGACACCATCGATGTGGAGCTTCGTGTGTATGAAGGTCCGCAGTACACCATCAATAAAGTTTCTCTCAAAGGAAACGATATCACCAATGATAAGGTGGTAATGCGTGAGATTCGTACGAAACCAGGACAGAAGTTCTCCAAGGAGCTTGTCGTTCGTACAACCCGTGAAATTGCGCAGTTGGGTAATTTTGATGAGCAGAAGACGGATGTGAGACCTATACCGAATCCGGCAGACGGAACGGTAGATATCGAGTATACTGTTGCGGAAAAACCTTCTGACCAGATTGAGCTTTCAGGTGGTTTTGGTGGTGGCCGTATCATCGGTACCCTGGGACTTACCTTTAACAACTTCTCTGCACGCAATCTGTTCAACCTGAAGGAGTGGAAACCACTACCTAAGGGAGACGGACAGAAGTTGAGCATCCGTGGACAAACTAATGGTAAATCTTACCAGTCATATAGTTTCTCATTCTCTGAGCCATGGCTGGGTGGTAAGAAGCCGATCTACTTTGGTATTAGTGCGTTTACCTCTTTGAGTTCGAATGACGATATCGCGAAGTATTATGGATACAGGGATGAGCAACGGTATAGGATTCGACTGAATGGTGTTACCTTCAGTTTAGGTAAGCGTTTGAAATGGCCTGATGATTATTTCAACCTGAACCACTCGGTTAACTTGCAGCAGTATAAGCTGACAAACTATCCTGGGTTCCTGTTCTCGACAGGTACATCTTACAACTTCAACCTGACAGAAGAGTTGAGCCGTAATTCAGTGGATGCGCCGATCTATCCGACTTCGGGATCGCATATTCGCCTGACCGTACAGCTTACACCTCCGTATTCATTGTTCAATAACGTGAATTATCAGACGGCGACGGATAAAGAAAAATACCGGTTTACGGAGTACCATAAGTGGAAGTTTGAGGCTCAATGGTATCAGCGTATCGTAGGCAAGCTGGTTGTGAAGACTCAGGGACAATTCGGATTCCTCGGTCAGTACAATCAGGCAACAGGACAATCTGCATTTGAGCGTTTCAAACTGGGTGGTGATGGTATGCAGGGATTTGACTTTCTTCAGGGCTCTGAAATTATCGCGATGCGTGGATACGAAAATAACAACGTCACCCCGATCGGATATGACCCTCAGATTGCGCGTTACTCCGGTAGCCCTATCTTCAGCAAGTACATAGTTGAAATGCGCTATCCGCTGATGAACAGCCAGCAGGCGACCGTGTTTATGCTGACCTTTGCGGAAGGTGGTAATACCTGGAATAACTTCAAAGATTTCAATCCGTTTAACGTACGTCGTTCGGCAGGTGTCGGCGCAAGGATTTTCCTTCCAATCTTCGGATTACTTGGAATTGACTGGGGTTATGGTTTTGATGATGTTTACGATCCATCAAGTAACAGACTCCGGAAATCAGGAGGACAGTTCCACTTCAGTATTGCTCAGCAGCTGAACGGTGGCTTCTAATACTGGTCAATAAGGGATTTTAATATAAAGGCTTGTAAGTAATCTTACAGGCCTTTTTTTGTGAGTGTCGTCGTAGCAGTAAGCAATTTTTTAAGGCGAGCCATTCTGATCGGTATGACCGTTCCGGAGATGAAGAACGTATCAGATTTGACCGGCGACCAGCTTTTTGGCGCCACTATTTTTCGTTAAATTTTGTTAAATTTATTAGCTTCGGCCGCGAAGACCTTCATATTAATTATCTTTGTTTTTTAATCTACGGCTCATGAAAAAAGTATATTTGGTGTTGATTCTGTTCTGTTTGGTGAGTGGGAGTGCTTTTGCGCAGCGGTTTGCTTATGTGGATAGTGAATATATTCTAGACCACATACCTGAATATGTTGCGGCTGAAAAGCAGCTTGAAGCGACGTCAAAACAATGGCAGCAACAGGTGGATGCACGCCTTGCCGAAGTGGAGAAAATGTATAAGTCCTATCAGGCTGATCTGGCACTGCTAACTCCGGAAGTACGTCGCGAAAGAGAAAATGCGATCGTTGAAAAGGAAAAAGCAGCAAAAGAGTTTCAGCGTGTAAAGTTCGGCTTTGAAGGCGACTTGTATAAGCAGCGGATCAAATTGATCCAACCTGTTCAGGAACGTGTAGCGAGAGCTATTGAGGCTGTAGCCGAAAGCAATCAGCTGGACATGATTCTGGATAAAAATAGTGAAGTCATACTCTTGTATGCGAGTCCGCGTTTAGATAAGAGTGATGAGGTAATAACAAGACTGGGATATAAGCCCGGTTCAGTAGTGAAGTAATTTTGAAAGTAACCAAGTAAATTTTTATAATAGCAGAATGAAAAATGTAGTTAAAGTAGCAGTAGTAGCGGTAGGATTATTTTTAACGGGAACTACGGTTAATGCACAGCAAAAGTTCGCACATATCAACTCAGCAGAGCTTTTACAATTAATGCCTGAAGTTAAGACAGCAGATGCAACATTTCAGACTTTTCAGAAACAGAAGCAGAGCGCTTTGGAGTTAATGAATACAGAACGTGAAAAGAAGATCGTAGCTTACCAGGACAAAGCGAAAACTGTAAGTGAAGCAAACAAGGCAACAGTTGGTAAAGAACTGGAAACTATGGGAGCTGAAATTCAGGATTTCGAAAAACGCATGCAGGAAACACAGCAGAAAGCTCAGCAGGAGCTTCAGACTAAGCAAGGTGAATTGTATCAGCCAATCTATCAGAAAGCTGAAAACGCCATCAAAGCTGTTGCTAAAGAAAAAGGATACGCTTACGTATTTGATATCTCTCAACCAGGAGTAGTTTATTTTGATGGTGGTGATGATATCCTGAACGTTGTTAAAGCGAAGTTAGGTATCACTGCAACAACAGCAGCTGCACCAAAGAAATAATAAGAAATAACAGATATCTGTTGAAGGCGAAGTCTCGAAAGAGGTTTCGCCTTTTTCGTTGTATCAGATCAGGTTTTCATCAGTCCTTAATGCTTATCATAAGGCGATTTTCTTCCTCTGTTAATAGCTGCTCATCCGGGTAGCACAAGGCTTATTTCATGATATTTATCACTTCAGATTCATATCTTATTAAATGCGCTTATTTTCGGCGGTATTTTTTAAGTTTGCAAGTACGAAGCTATAAAATTGATTTTCTATATAACATATATTCTAGTCGGCATTCTGCTCTTTTCTTTTGCGGCTGTTTTCGCGTTGTTTAGTGTATATGCAGAGCGCAAGGTATCTGGCTTCATCCAGGACAGGCTCGGTCCGATGGAAAATGGAAAATGGGGAACCAAACAAACCCTGGCCGATGCGTTGAAGCTTCTGCAAAAGGAGCATATCACGCCTCTGGCTGCGGACAAGATCCTCTTTGCACTGGCCCCGATTGTGATCTTTATATCGGTGTACATGGGCTTTGCTGCACTTCCCTGGGCACCAGGCGTGATACCGGCAGCGCTGAACATAGGCGTTGTTTACATTTTTGCTATTATCTCCATCGAAGCGATCGGAATCCTGATGGCGGGGTGGGGATCGAATAACAAGTACTCGCTACTGGGGGCGCTGAGATCTGTGGCTCAGGTGATCTCTTATGAAATTCCCGCGGGTATTTCCATTATCTCGGCTGTGATGATCGCACAGACGCTGGATATGCACGCGATTGCTTCGAGGCAGGGTGTAGGCAGTCCGGAGACAATATGGTTCCTGGGATTCTGGGATGTTACGGAAATCGGCGGGATCTTCTCCTGGCACATTTTTCAGGCACCACATCTCATTGTTGCTTATGTTATCTATTTTATTGCTTCACTTGCTGAGTGTAACCGTGCTCCGTTTGATATTCCTGAAGCAGAGTCTGAATTGGTAGCAGGTTTTCATACTGAATATACAGGAATGCGGTTTGCCTTCATTTTCCTGGGGGAATATGCGATGATGTTCCTGGTAGGTATGGTCGGCGTTGTTCTCTTCCTGGGAGGCTGGAATACTCCGCTGCCTAATATTGGTGCGGTGAAGCTGGCGGACTGGACATCGGGAATGGGATGGGGTATTTTCTGGACTTTCTCGAAAGTTTTACTTGTGGTGTTGGTTCAGATGTGGATAAGGTGGACATTACCCCGTGTAAGGGTGGACCACTTAATGAGTTTTTGCTGGAAGATACTTACACCCCTGGCTTTTTTATGCATGGCCATATCGGGTGTTTGGAGACTTCTGGTTATGTAATGTAGAGGAGGTACCGTGATTATCAAGAAAACAATAAACGCTCTCAGAACTTCATGGAAAGGCATGGCCCTTACCTTGAAGCATTTCTTTGCTGTGAATAAGCGAAGGAAGAGTGTTGATATACGTTCAGATAATTATTTTGAACAAAAGGAAGGGGTGGTTACCGTACAGTATCCGCGAGAGACCTTGCCGATTCCGGAGGTGGGAAGGTATCAGCTGGATGTCGTAATCGACGATTGCATTGTTTGTGATCTGTGTGCGAAAGTTTGCCCGGTTGACTGTATCGAGATTGAAAGCATCAAGGGTACCGGACCGATAGGGATTACGTCTGACGGGACAACCAAGCGGTTGCATGCGGCTAAGTTCGACATCGATATGGCCAAATGCATGTATTGCGGATTGTGTACTGTTGTGTGTCCGACGGAATGTATAACCATGACAGATACGTATGATCGTAGTGTGACTAATGTAGCTGATCTGATTTATAAATTCTCTGAGATGACGCCGGAGGAGGCTGAACAAAAGAGAAAGGAACTAGCTCAGCAGTTGGCAGAGAAGCAGGCAGCGAAAGATGCTGCTGCACTGAAAGCGTTTCAGGAAAGGAATAAAGAATGAACATAGAGCAGCTTGTATTCTATATTTTAGCCGCAATGGTATTGGTCTCCGCCTTTATGGTGGTATTCAACAGGAATATGGTACGGTCTATATTTTTGTTCTTCGTGACCCTTTTCTCCATGTCAGGCTTGTTCGTTTATGCCCTGGCGGATTTTGTCGCTGTTACGCAGCTGGTCGTGTATGTAGGCGGGATGCTTGTTTTGATGATCTTTGCCTTTCTGCTGTCGAGCAAAACCATATTGAATACGAGCAGCGTGCATAGGACCAGTCTGATTGGTCTGCACCATGTACCAGGGCTCCTCATTTCCCTGGTTTTCTTCCTGATCTTGTTTGTAACGATCTACCAGGCTAATCCTGATGAGATCAGCTGGATCAGGAATGCCGGAAAGAATACAATAACAGTCAGTGATAACACGATTCATGCCATCGGGATTAATTTGATGACGCGCTACCTTGTGCCTTTCGAGATCGTTTCAGTGCTGCTGATGATGGCTTTGATTGGTGCTGCTCATCTGGCAAGAAGAACGAAGAAGCTATGATACCACTATCCCATTTTATGCTCATCAGCGCCCTTTTGTTTTGTATAGGGCTGTATGCAGTGCTGTCGAAGCGCAATGCCATTATGATACTTATTGGGATTGAGTTTATGCTGAATGCAGCGATATTGAATTTGGTGGCGTTTGGCAAGTATGACAAGCAGGTTATGGGGGGACAAATGTTTGCCTTGTTCGCCATTGTTCTGGCTGCGGCGACCGTAGCTGTGTCGCTGGCTATTATACTGAACGTTTATACCTATTATAAAAATATTGATCCGACAACCATCGATCAGCTGAGGGACTAATTTTGGAGGCACTTATATCTGAACATATCGTATTCATCTCCCTCGTAGCAGCAGTAATGCCTTTGCTGACGTTCTTGGGCAGCCTGATTTTTTCGGGTAGTGTGAGCCGCAGCGGATCACTTGCCATCCTGAACATGAGTTTGAGCCTGATTTTGTCAGCTTTTGTATTCGGGAGAATCTGGAACGGGGCTGTTATTCATGAACAGATCCACTGGTTTACCATTGGCGGCTGGGATCTGCGAATTGGCATTCTGCTAAATAATCTGTCGGCGTTAATGATGATTCTGGTTTCGGCCATTGCTTTGCTGGTGAATATCTATTCCACGAAATACATGCAGGGAGACCCGTATATCCGCCGTTATTGGGCATATCTGGGGCTTTTCTGTTTTTCGATGCTGGGTTTGGTGATTGTGGATAACCTCTTGCTGATGTATATGTTCTGGGAGCTGGTTGGCTTTTCGTCCTATCTGCTTATCGGTTTCTGGTTCTCGCGCAGCTCGGCGGTGAGGGCGAATAAGAAGGCTTTTATCATGAACAGGGTGGGAGACCTGGGTTTCCTCATCGGGATCATGATCATTTTCTCGCAGTTTCAGACACTTGATATTACCAGGCTATTTGGAGCTGAGGGCCTCGTAAATGCTGCTGTTATTTCAGGCGGTTCCTGGATCGGAAGCGCAGGCACGATGCCCGCTGAATGGCTGACCATTGCAGGAATTGTTTTCTTCCTGGCTGCTGTAGCTAAGTCTGCACAGTTCCCGCTGCATACCTGGCTACCTGATGCGATGGAAGGACCAACATCTGTATCGTCTCTTATTCATGCGGCTACCATGGTTGCTGCAGGGGTGTTCCTGATCGCCCGGGTGTATCCTGTATTTGATGAACATGTGTTGCTGGTTATCGCTGCAATTGGAGCACTTACGGCGTTTATGGCCGGTACAATCGCGCTGACGCAGAATGATATTAAACGTATTCTTGCATTTTCGACCATCTCGCAGCTTGGTTTCATGATGTTGGCGATGGGTGTTGGAGCATCTGCTTCCGCACTGTTTCATCTGGTGACGCATGCCTTTTTTAAGTGTTTGCTATTTCTGGCAGCGGGCGCGGTTATTCATGAGATGGCGCATCTGAAGGATAAATCAGGAAAGGACTTTGACCCGCAGGACATTCGTAATATGGGTGGTCTGAGAAAGCATATGCCAGTGACTTTCGTGTCGATGGTAATTGGATCTCTGGCACTTGTTGCACTCCCGCTGACTTCGGGATATCTGTCTAAAGACGCGATTTTGATCCAGTCGTTCGAATGGGCGGAAGGTGAGGGAGGCTGGTTCCGCCTGATACCAATATCGGCTATGGTCACATCCTGGCTAACTGCCTTCTATATTTCGAGGCTTATTTTCAAGGTCTTTTTTGGTGAGTTCCGGCTTTCAGAATTGACTGGTCATCTGCATGTCCATGAGGCGCCGGCAGCGATGAAATACGTGATGCTGATCCTGAGCGTATTCTGTTTATTTCCGGTATTTTCATGGAATCCCTTGTTGTTTGAGGATGCATGGCTTCTGAAAGGCTTTCCGGTGACAGAAAGCATGACCCGGATCAATGCCTTCCATACCATAATTCCGGCGGCCGTTAACCTGATTTCTATCGCGCTGATTGGCCTTTGTTTCAAATGGTACGGGTCCGGGCGTAGTGCTCCCGATTTCAGCAAGACGGTTGTATTCAGGTTTTCGCAGGAACAATGGCACATCGACAAATTCTATTCAGCTGTGCTGGTTAAAGGAACAACGGCTTTTGCCGGTATCTTGTATTGGTTTGACTGCTACGTCGTTGACGGTGTGGTAAACCTGGTGGGTACGCTCGGAAGATGGTTGTCGTTCTGGTCGCGCTGGATTGACCGCTATGTAATTGACGCATTGGTTAACTTTTTTGCATACCTGGCAGGGATTGTTGGAAACTTCGTACGTCACTTTCAGACGGGAAGGCTACAGCATTATCTGGTTACTATGCTGATCATTATATTAACACTTTTTATTTTTAAATACTACACTGCAGCTATATGAGTTTGCTATCCATATTGATCTTCCTGCCATTGCTTGCAGGGCTCGTCATCCTTATACTTCCTTCATCTGCAAGGAACGGTTATAAATTCGTTGCCCTCGCTGCCGTGTGCGTTCAGGTTCTGATCAGCGCTTATATTTATCTGAACTTTAATGGTCAGGTTTTCTCTGGCGTGGACGAGCAGTCGAAGTTTCAGCTGGTGGAACGCCTTCCCTGGATCAATTTGAATCTGGGAGCAATGGGTAAGCTGCAGATCGACTACTTTCTTGGTATTGATGGTTTGTCTATGCCTTTCCTGGTGCTGACATCGGTCGTCATGCTGGTTGCCCTTTTGGCATCCTGGGAAATCAAGACTAATTTAAAGGGCTATTTCGCGCTGTTCCTTCTATTGGATACGGCGGTTCTGGGCGTGTTTTCTGCTCTTGATTTCTTTCTTTTCTATATCTTTTATGAGCTGATGCTCTTGCCGCTATACTTCCTGATCGGTATGTGGGGTGGTGTAAGAAGAGAATATGCAGCGATCAAGTTTTTCCTCTATACACTGTTCGGTTCGGTATTTATGCTGCTGGTGATCATCGGTCTTTACTTCTCAGTCACTGACCCAGCCACCGGTCATCATACTTTCAACATACTGAGTATGATGGACCCGAAGAACTATGTGGAAGGCTCTTTGTTCTCCGTTTTGACCAATGCAGAATTCTTTGGTATATCGGCACGATTGATTGGTTTTATTGTTCTTTTCGTCGCCTTCGCTATCAAAGTTCCAATTGTACCCTTACACACCTGGTTGCCTGACGCACACGTGGAGGCACCGACACCTGTTTCGATCATACTGGCCGGAATCTTATTGAAGATTGGAGGTTACGGTATTTTGAGGGCCTGTATAAGCATTTTCCCGGAAGCAGCTATTCAGTCTTCCTGGTGGCTGGGTCTGATCGGCGTGATTTCCATTCTTTACGGGGGACTGAATGCACTGGCTCAAAAAGATCTGAAGCGTCTGATCGCATATTCGTCGGTTTCGCATATGGGTTTTGTGCTCCTTGGGATTGCTTCTATAACGGCGGAAGGGATCAGCGGTGCCATGATGCAAATGATCAGTCACGGATTTTTATCGTCCATGTTATTTTTCCTTGTCGGTGTGATCTATTCGAGAGTTCATGACCGATCTATTCCTAATTTCAGGGGACTTGCTCTGATCATGCCCCGATATACCGCTTTCATTATGATCGCATTTTTTGGGTCCTTAGGACTTCCTGGTTTCTCTGCATTCATCGCCGAAGCGTTCAGTTTAATTGGTGCTTTTAATTCGTCATCTGTAAACGGCCTCCTTCCAAGATGGATGGCTATCTGCGGCTCTGTGGGTATTTTTCTGAGCGCCTGCTACTTTCTGTGGACGCTGCAGCGGATGTTTTTCGGTGAAACACGACTGATGGGAGGAGAGAAGTGGAAAGCCCTGCTGACAGATGTTAACCCGAGGGAGATCACGGTGCTGTGTATATTAACATCATTTGCGCTGGTACTGGGAATTATGCCTTCATTTGCCTTCGAAAAGATGAATGCTTCTGTACTCGAACTGATTCGTTTAGTTAATCTGAAATAGTATGAACGAATTTGCTGGTCAGATACCATCGTTATTGCAAGTCATCAGAGAGGGGATGCCCTTCTTCCTTCCGGAGATTGTCCTGATCTTCACTTTTATTTGTGTGATCATTGCTGACTTGTTTTTTCCGGGAAAGAAGTCTGTCAATACGTTCATCATGGCTATGGTGGGTATTGCAGCGTCGCTGGTCTTTACCTGTCTGCAGTTTGAGGCGCTTGAAGGTCCTTTGAAAGTATTTCAGGGGTCAATTACTATTGACAGTACGGCGGGTATTTTCAAGATTCTGTTTGGCGGGATTGTGTTGATCTATGCTTTGTTTATAAAAGGTAACCGGCAGCTTCAGAATCATATAAAAGGTCCAGGTGACCTTTACTTGTTGCTACCGGGAGTGCTTCTGGGCCTTAACCTGATGGCCATGTCATCGGGACTGCTGATGATCTATCTGTCCATTGAAATGATCTCTATCGTTTCCTATCTGATGGTGGGCTATGTGTCTGACAGCGCCAGGCAGTCTGAAGCCGCGATGAAATATGCCCTGTTCGGAGGCGTCTGTTCGGCGATTATGTTATACGGGATATCGCTGTTGTATGCTTTTACAGGTACTCTTATCTTATCGGACCCGGCATTCATGACTGGCTTGTCTCAAATGCCGCAACCGGCAGTAGCCATTGCTGTTATCCTTGTGCTGGTGGGTATAGGATTTAAGCTGTCGTTTGTACCGTTGCATTTCTGGAGTCCTGATGTCTATGAAGGCGCACCATTGCCAGTAACGGCGTTTTTGTCTACGGGTCCCAAGTTAGCAGGCTTTGCCGTTCTGCTGCGCTTTCTGGATCCTTACTATGCTTTCCAGGCGAGCAGTAATACGGCTGTTTTCGACTTTATGCCAGTACTTTCGTTCATCGGTATCAGCTCTATGGTAGTAGGTAATTTCGCCGCTATCTGGCAAAATAACATTAAGAGGATGCTGGCTTACTCGTCGATCGGACATACGGGGTTGATTATGATGGCCGTTGTCGTTCATTCTCAGAACGGACTTAAAGCTTTACTGTTTTATCTGATGATGTATGCCATCACCAATATGGCGGCTTTCATTTTCGCATCGGGTATTGAAGAACGAACGGGAGCCATTCAGATCTCCGAATATAGGGGCTTGGGAAAGAAGCTGACCCTGGAGATGGTTTGTTTCGTTGTGATCCTGATGTCGTTTACGGGCTTGCCGCCGCTTGCCGGCTTTATCGGGAAGGTGCTGATCTTTTCATCGGCTATTGAATATTATTCGGCAAACAGCTCCATCTGGATGCTCCTTCTGCTCATTACGGCAGCTATAACAACGGTGGTGTCATTGTTCTACTATTTTAAAATTCCGCTGAATGCATTTCTGAGAAGTTCTGAGAAACAGATGGATATAGAGTTGGGCCGAAACTACCTGAGCTATGTTGCTGTTCTCCTGACGTTGCTGCTGATCGTATGGGGGATTATGCCGGGAATGCTGATCTAAGATAGATGTTTAAACTTGTGTCATCTTTTGAGATTTAGTTCATTTTTACTATAAATGTGTTAATTTTGCGGGCTCATTGATATTCCATGAGCGAAGCAATAAAACATGAATGCGGCATCGCATTCATTCGTCTACTAAAACCCCTCTCTTTTTATCAGCAGAAATATGGTACGGCCTTATACGGCTTGAATAAACTGTACCTATTGATGGAAAAACAGCATAACCGCGGTCAGGATGGAGCCGGTATTGCGACCATTAAGCTGGATGTTACGCCCGGAAACCGCTATATCAGCCGTTATCGTGCGATGGGCTCCACTGCTGTGTCGGAAGTGTTTGAACATGTGCAAAAAAAGTTCGCAGATATTCAAAGCAATCCTGAGCTATTTCAGAATGCCGAGTGGCTGAAAGAAAATGTGAGTTTTACCGGTGAGGTATTGATGGGACACCTGAGATACGGTACCCACGGCAAAAATAGCGTGGAAAACTGCCACCCTTTTCTTCGTCAGAATAACTGGATGACCAGAAATCTGGTGATTGCCGGAAATTTCAACATGACCAATGTGGATGAATTGCTGGAGCAGCTCTTCGAGCTGGGGCAACATCCTAAAGAGCGTGCCGATACGGTAACGGTATTGGAAAAGATCGGGCATTTCCTTGATGATGAAAATCAGCAGCTTTTTGATCAGTTTAAGCAGGAAGGGCATAGTAACGCGGAGATTAGCAGGCTTATTGCGGATCATATCGACGTAGCCAAAATCCTGAAACGCTCAGCAAAGACCTGGGATGGGGGATATACGATTGAAGGTATCTTCGGTCATGGCGATGCATTCATTATGCGTGATCCAGCAGGTATCCGTCCTGCGTATTACTATCAGGATGATGAGATTGTGGTGGCTACTTCGGAGCGCCCAGCTATTCAGACTGCTTTTAATATTCCGATCGAGGCCATTAAGGAAATTAAACCTGGCCATGCGCTCATCATCAAGAAGAACGGACATGTTTCTGAGGAGATGTTCAGGGAGCCGGAGGTACAGAAATCTTGTTCTTTTGAAAGGATCTACTTTTCAAGAGGCAGCGATGCATCTATTTACCGTGAGCGTAAGCAGCTGGGCAGGTTACTTTGTCCACAGATCCTGGAAACCGTTAACTGTGATTTGAAAAACACGGTCTTCTCATTCATTCCCAACACTGCGGAAGTGGCGTTTTACGGAATGGTAGAAGGGCTACATAAGTATATTAAACGTTACCAGAAGGACACTCTTCTGAAGAGGGAAGATAAGATCACTGACGCTGAGCTGGAAGAAGTGCTGAGCATTTATCCGAGAGTTGAAAAGATTGCCATTAAGGATGTTAAGCTGCGTACATTTATCACGCAGGATGCTGACAGGCAGGATATGGTATCGCATGTGTATGACACGACATACGGGTTAGTTAAGGCACATGCAGACAACCTTGTTGTACTGGACGACTCAATCGTCAGAGGAACCACGCTGAAGCAGAGTATCCTGAAGATTCTGGACCGTCTGAAGCCTAAACAGATTGTGGTTGTTTCATCTGCTCCGCAGATCAGATACCCGGATTGCTATGGAATCGACATGTCCAGAATGGGTGAATTTGTTGCTTTTGAAGCCGCAATTGCTCTATTGAAGGAGTCAGGAAGAGAGAATATCATCTTCGAAACTTACGAAAAGTGCCAGCAGGCAGTACGCGACGGTAAGGAGAAGCAGGAGAACTTTATCAAAGCTATCTATGCACCGTTTACGGACGAGGAAATCTCTGCTAAGATTGCGCAGATTATCTCTCCGAAAGAAATTAACGCAGAGGTGAAGGTGATTTACCAGACCCTGGACAATTTACATATTGCTTGTCCGGACCATTTGGGAGACTGGTATTTCTCAGGAAATTATCCAACCCCAGGTGGAAACAAGGTGGTGAATAAGGCATTCATGAACTGGATGGAAGGGAAAAATCAGAGAGCGTACGTTTAGTCGCTCTTTTAGGAAAGCAGATCGTAGATCAGCTTTAGTGCAAAGATCATAATGAGAGAACCAGCAACTCTGTTTAAGAGGATGATGGTTCTCTCTTTTATTTTATAACGAAGTTTGTTGGCGTAGTACGCTTTCATCGAGTCCATGCTGAACTGTGTGATGAGGATAGAGCCGAAGAAAGGGAAGACTTGCTGTGCCTGTATTTCTCCGGTAACGGAGATAATGCTGCTGGTTACCGTGATCCAATAGATCAGCAGCGAGGGGTTTAAAATGCACATCAGAAAGCCCTTAAAGAAATATCCCGTGTTTCTTTTGGTGGAGGTAATATTGTCATAGTTGATCTTTACCTTCTTGAACAGGTAAAAAAAGCCTATACCCATCATGACGGCTGCGCCCGTAAGACCTATCGCATAACGATATTGGTTTTCAAACTGTATAAAAGAGGAGCCGTAGAGAGCGAGTGATACGTAAATAATATCGCTTAGCAGTACGCCTCCTGCGAGAGAAATGCCTGCGTGAAAGCCTTTCTCTATACTGGTCTTTAGCAAAGCGAAGAAAACTGGTCCAGTTGCAAAAGAAAGAACTATGCCAAGTCCTATACCAGAAATAATTGTCTCAAGCATCTATTAGTGGTTGGAAGTGTGCGAATATCTAAAATAATGCTGAAAAAACAGCGCATATATTTTTTATAAGTTTTTACAGGCATGAAATACCTCATAATATTTTAGCAGTGTTACAAATAAAAATTATTTTTGGGAGGTATCGGTTAGACTTAATCATATACGCAGGAAAGTTTTATTTATTGTTCACATGTCTGTAGAGAGACCGAGTTTCGAAAGTATATTTATGAATCTGGCGGGCGACCTGGCGCGACGTTCGCATTGTGTTAAAGCTCAGGTTGGCGCAGTTCTTACCAAGGATACCCGGATTATATCAATCGGGTATAACGGTCCGCCTGCAGGAACTCACAATTGTGATGAGGAGTTCCCGGAAACAGGATGCGCGAGAGACGCGAAGGGCAGCTGTTCGCTTGCTCTGCACGCGGAAGAGAATGCAATTCTTTACGCTTCCAAGAACGGTGCGGATCTGGAGGGCTCAACCCTCTATGTGACACTTTCACCCTGTCTTCCTTGCGCACGACTGATTTTTTCTTCGGGTATCAAGAAAGTACTGTACCGGAATTCGTATGCCGCGTACAAAGGTCTCGCAAATGATGAGGGGGTAGATTTCCTGACCAGGTTCGGCGTCGAGACTTTACAGGTCAGCGAAGCTTAGTGAGCTCGTCCAGGAGGATCGTTGCGATCGTTTCGGAAGTCTGGCTAATAATCTCATCAGGATTCCCTTCGAAATACAGCTTTGTCATCCAGGCTTTGTCTTTGATGTAACCGTTTACGAATATGGTGCCGACGGGCTTTTCAGGGGATTCGCTACCTCCGGGTGAGGCGAGTCCTGTTACCGCAACGATCACATCGGCAGGGATAAGTTTTTTTAATCCATCAGCCAGTAGTTGTGTCACTTCCTGTGATTCAGGCGTATATTTTTCTATAATTTCTTCGCCGATGCCGAAAAGGTTCTTCTTGACGGATGCATCATAGCAAACCACAGATCCCTGGATTACTGTTCCACAGTCGGGAACTGAACTGAAGTCATATATCAATTTACCGGTTGTTACGCTTTCGGCGAAAGAGATGGTCAGGTTTTTCTCTAATAGGGTATGACAGCAGGCAATTACGGTTTTAGGAGCCATTCGTTTCTTAATTTGGTAGAATACGTTTACAACAAACACCCTTGTGCTTGGTTTGTATTTATATTGAAATTAAAAAGCATCCAATGAAGAACGTCTTAACCATCACCCTGAACCCTACGATCGACAAGAGCAGCACAGTAGACCGAATTGCACCTGAGAAAAAGCTCCGCTGTGAAACCCCCGTGTTTCAACCAGGGGGCGGGGGTATTAACGTCTCCAGAGGCCTGGTTCGTCTGGGAGTAGATTCAACCGCTTTTTTCCTGGCAGGGGGAAGGACGGGAGACCTGCTAGGAGAGCTGGTCGGAAAGGAACACGTTAAAGTAAACTCTTTTTCTGTTTCTGGAGATACAAGGGAAAACTTCATTGTGGTGGAAAGCAGTACGAACCAGCAGTATCGTTTTGGTATGCCCGGCAGCACCATAACCGAGGAGGAACAAACCGGTATTCTGGACGCGATACGGGCCATGAATCCCTTTCCCGATATCGTGGTGATTAGTGGTAGCTTGCCTCCGGGGGTATCTCCTGGCTATCTTCGGATGCTTGTTAAATTGGCGAAGGAAAGATCGGCGCGTGTGATTGTGGACACCTCAGGTGATGCTTTGAAAGAAGTGCTGGAAGAAGGTGTGTTTTTAGTAAAGCCGAACCTGGGTGAACTTGCGAACCTAACGGGAATGGAATCCCTGGATAATGAGTCTGCGGATGAAGCTGCTCAGGAGCTTGCCGAAGCCGGCAAAGCCGAGGTGATTGTGGTTTCGATGGGACCACAGGGGGCTTATGTGGTTACCAAGGATCTAAAGGAGCATATTCCGGCACCAGCAGTAAAGAAACTCAGTACGGTTGGAGCGGGCGACAGCATGGTTGCAGGAATGGTTTCGGTACTGGCAAAAGGGGGCGACTGTCTGGAAATGGCCAGAATGGGTGTGGCTTGCGGCACAGCTGCGACCATGAATCCCGGAACAGGTCTGTTTAAGAAGCATGATGCAGAGCGCCTGTTCAACTGGTTAAACAAGCGCTCTGAAAAGGCAGTTATGAAGTAAAGGTATCGAGTAGTTGCATGACTTTGACCCCGGTCTCTGCAGTACAGGGGTTGGGGCCTTTATCCTGGAAATAGTCGACGACCATCTGGATCATGGGCGCCTGGATGTTTTCGGGAAGATCGAATTCCACCCGTTCATCATGCCCATTCTTCGAAATTATATAGTAGTTATCGAAAACGGAGAAGCTAAGTTTTCCTTCAGATCCCATGATGGTGCAAAGGTCCAGACGTTCTTCAGGGGGAACGCTGAAACACCACAGTCCATTGAATACAACACCGTTTTCGAACACCAAAGAGCCGCTAACGAAATCATCTGCGGGAGAGTAGCGGGCCTGGTTTAAAGCACATCCCCGGGCCTCTTTCACCTCGCCAAAGAAGAAGAGCATGAGATCAAGCTGGTGAGGTGCAAGGTCGTGGAAGAGTCCGCCGCCGGATACAGCGGGGTTCAACCTCCAGTTGTCGTCCGTTTTGGTGATGAGGTCGGAGCCTGCATTTTGCAGCATCTTCAGGTCCACATAGCGGATCTTGCCTAAAGCTTTCTCGTCGATCAGCTCTTTTATCTTCCTGAATAAGGGCAGCCCCCTGCGGTAATGTGCGACGGTGAGTTTTACGCCTGAGTCGGTGGAAGCGGCCGCCATTAATCTGGCTGAGTGAGCAGATAGCGTCATCGGTTTTTCTACATATACCGGTTTACCTGCCTGAATGGCTTCCAGAGTATAACGCTCATGGGAATCGGGAGGTGTCGCGATGTATATGGCATTTACTTCGGGATCATTGATGATTTCTGTCGCGTCTGAATACCATTTAGATATGCCATGACGGCGTGCGTAATCTTCTGCCTTTGCAGCATTTCGGCGCATGACGGCCACCAATTTAGAATTGTTTACTTTGTTAAAAGCAGGGCCACTTTTCTTTTCTGTTACGTCGCCGCAACCGATGATTCCCCAGTTTATAGTACTCATATTATTTGACGATGTTGATTGCTTTTAGCCAATGTTGTACTCTGTCGGTCCAGCGGTCAGGCGTACGACCGGGGACTTGTCCGAAACCGTGTCCACCCGTAGGGTAGAGGTGCATTTCCGCAGGAACGCCATTCCTGATCAATGCTTCATAGAAGCTGATGCTGTTTCCGACCTTTACCCCTTTGTCGTCTCCTGCATGCACCAGTAGGGTAGGAGGAGTCTGAGGAGTAACTTGCAGATCGCTCGAAAACTTTCTGATGTTTTCAGGTGTAGGGTTAGGGCCCAGGAGGTTATCCCTGGAGCCTTTGTGCATAAGGCTGTCGCTCAGGCTGATTACAGGATAGACCAATACCATGAAATCGGGTCGCAGGTTTACGTTCTCTTTATTGTCGATGACAGGTTTGCTAAATTGTGTTCCGGCTGTGGAAGCCAGATGTCCGCCTGCTGAAAATCCGAGGATCCCGACCCGGGAAGCATCGATCTTCCATTCAGCAGATCGCGTACGGATGGTCTTTATCGCCTGTTGTGCGTCCTGGAGCGGTCCTATGGATTTATCGGACATGATCTTATCCGAAGGTAGCCGGTATTTAAGAACAAATGCCGCGACACCAAAGGCGTTGAACTCTTTGGCGATATCAATACCCTCGTGTGAGTAGGCAATTCCTGAATATCCGCCACCCGGAATAATCAGAACAGCTGCGCCGGTATTGGTTTGTGCCGGTGGAAGATAGATCTCGAGGGTCGGGGTGGAGACTTTGCTAAATTTAATGCGTCCGTCATCGCCGACTATTCTCTCCTCTTTGTATTCGGCTTTTATTGAATTTGGTATCTTTCCATTGTACAATGGAATAACTGTTTGTCCGAAACCCTCCATAGATGCGAAGATACAGGACAAAGCGATTACATATTTGTTCATTTTGGCTTTGTTTTCCGCAATATAGTCATACTATACAAAAGGTATTACGAACCAAGTAGAAACTTTTTTGTTAAACCGTAAATAGAGCTATGATAGATGAAAAACAGCTGGAGATCGATGATCTGCAGGTTCATTATAAAATTGTCAATGCCGGGGCAGCCGCCGCGACTGTGATCTTTATACATGGTTTTCCTTTTGACTCCAGTATATGGGACAAGCAGATGGACGCTTTGCCTGAAGATGTTTGTGGTATTGCTTATGATATCCGGGGATTCGGAAAGAGCCTGGGTGGGCATTCCTATTGCAGTATCGACCTGTTCGCGTCGGATCTGATTACATTAATTCAACGGTTACAATTGAGTCGCGTGATTTTATGTGGTGTGTCTATGGGTGGATATATTGCTCTTCGGGCAGCCCAAAGGACCTTTGATGCGTTAAGCGGGTTGATTTTGTGCGATACGAACGCCGAGGCAGACAGCAACGCGGGTAAGCTGAAACGTTTTGCCTCGATAGAGCAGATCATGGGAGGCGGAAAGGCGTTATTTGCAGAAAATTTTGTGAAAGGCCTGTTCAGTCGTCAGACAAATGAACACAAGCCATTACTGGTTAAACAGATCGTGGATATCATTGCGGCAACCAGCAATGATACGATTTGCGCTGCCCAGCTTGCACTGGCATCGCGCACCGAGACGATATCGGCTCTCCCGGCGATTACAGTACCTGCGCTGATCGTCAGGGGCGAGGAAGATCAGATGATGTCAATAGAACAGGCTGAGCAACTCGACTCGGCTCTGAATTCAGGAGGGATTATTGAGATTGCAGACGCCGGGCATCTTCCCAATGCAGAGAATCCTGAGGCCTTCAATGAGGCGATGAATACATTTTTAAAAAGAATTAACTAAGGGTCAGATGACAGAGGTTGAGCAGTTATTGGAAGAAAATGATCTTTTTTATTTAACAGACGGCAGCGCGGGGATTTCCCGTACACGGGCAGAGTCGGGTTTTAAATACTATTTCAAGAACGGAAAGGAAGTAGACGATGAGAAGACGCTGGAGCGTATCCGCAAACTTGCTATTCCTCCCGCATGGGAAAATGTATGGATTGCTCCCAAAAAAAATGCTCATTTGCAGGCGACCGGTATTGATCAGGCCGGCAGGAAACAGTACCGCTACCATACGAGCTGGTCGGAGTTTCGTAACGAGAATAAGTTTTATCGCTTGCTGGAATTTGGAAAGAAGCTTCCGGAGTTTAGAAGAAATCTGCAGAAGGATCTGCGTAGAAAAAATCTGGATGAACGGAAGGTGCTGGCTGTAGCGGTTAACTTTATGCAGAAAACCAACATCCGTATCGGAAATGAATCGTACAAGGAGCTTTACGGAACCTATGGTCTGAGTACTCTCCGCGACAAGCACATTAAAATCAGCGGGAGCAAGATGAAACTGAGCTTCAAGGGTAAGAAGGGCGTTATGCACGATATGGACATAACGGATGCGAAGCTTGCCAGGCTTGTACAGAAATGCAAAGATATACCCGGGCAGGAGTTGTTTCAGTATTATACCGAGTCGGGGGAAAGGTGCTCAATTGACTCTGGAATGGTTAACAGATATATTAAAGAAGTAACCTGCTGTGATTTTACCGCAAAAGATTTTCGCACCTGGTCAGGTTCGCTTGAAGCATTGCGGGCTTACGCCACTATTGAATATCCGGAGTCTGCTACTGCAAGAAAGAAAGTCACGAATGACGTGCTGGATATCGTATGCCGGAAACTCGGTAATACTCGGACGGTGTGCAAGAAGTACTATGTTTTTCCTCCCCTTATCGCTTCGTATGAGGAAGGGACATTGTTGCCTTACCTGAAGAAGGTGAACAAGGAAGCATTTGGAACAGAGACATCGTTGAATCAGGATGAAAAAGTGCTCTTGACTTTCCTGAAGTCTGAAAGGAAGAAAAAGACACTGCTTAAATCCTGAAATAGACAGAAATAAGTTGTTGAACTCCACCGACCATTGTCCACATCTTCATTCGTATTTTATCGTAGCGTTTCATATTAATCTCGTTTAATGACATTTATGTATTAGACAAAACCCTGCCAAAGTGGGTTTTAGCGTAACTTTTAGGGTTTCTTCTGAATTTTGGAGTATATTGGTGCTTATTTGACGAGTATTTTCAACTCTCAGAGTTTTACGTCCGCGTCGGCCCCGGGGTAGGTGTATAGCAAAGTATACAACTTCCGCTTGAATTTAGCATTAAGATGATATTCGCTTTTGCATTAGAACGGGAATTTGTGTAGCTTTGCCCTGCAAATAATCACCTATTTGCTATGCAGCTCGATCCAGAAAAATTCGTTTCAGAAGGTCTGACTTACGACGACGTTTTACTCATCCCCGCTTATTCAGAGGTTCTTCCCAGAGATGTGAATACCAGCACAAACCTCACTAAATCTATTCGCTTAAATGTTCCAATTGTGTCGGCAGCCATGGATACCGTTACGGAATCCGGTCTTGCTATTGCGATTGCGCAGGCAGGAGGCATCGGTATTTTACATAAGAACATGACGATAGAACGTCAGGCTGAGCAGGTAAGAAAGGTAAAGCGGTCTGAGAGTGGAATGATCCAGGACCCGGTTACGCTTCCTGAAGACGCTTTGGTAGGTACTGCCAGCAAAATCATGAAGGACAACGGTATTGGTGGAATCCCAGTTATCAATCAGTCGGGAGTGTTAGTAGGTATTATTACTAATCGTGATCTTCGTTTCCAGAAAGATATGAACCTGCCTTTGAGTAAGGTCATGACGAAGGAGAATTTGGTAACGGCTCCTCATGGCACGACCCTTTTGCAGGCAGAAGAAATTTTGCAGGAGTACAAGATCGAGAAGCTTCCCGTTGTGAACGCGGAAGGAAAGCTGGTTGGATTAATCACGTTCAAGGATATTCAAAAGTATAAAAACTATCCACAGGCGTGTAAAGATGAGCACGGTCGTTTAAGAGTAGGTGCTGCAGTAGGTGTGGCAGCCGACAATCTTGACCGGGTAGCTGCGCTTGTTCAGGCAGGAGTAGACGTGGTAACTGTTGATACAGCTCACGGACATTCTGCCGGTGTGATCAATATGGTGAAGTCGATCAAGAATTTGTTTCCTGATCTTCAGGTGATAGCTGGAAATATCGGTACAGCTGAAGCGGCGATTGCTTTGGCGGATGCAGGAGCAGACGCCGTGAAGGTCGGTATCGGACCAGGTTCTATCTGTACAACGCGTATCATTGCGGGTGTGGGTGTACCGCAGCTATATGCAGTTTACGAATGTGCGAAGGCTCTGCGGGGACGCGGCATTCCTGTCATCGCAGATGGAGGAATCAAGCAGACTGGCGACATCGTGAAGGCAATCGCAGCGGGAGCCAGCACGATCATGGCGGGTTCTCTATTTGCGGGAGTTGATGAGTCACCGGGTGAGACCATCATTTATGAAGGAAGAAAGTTCAAGTCGTACAGAGGTATGGGATCTGTTGAGGCGATGGAGAAGGGATCGAAAGACCGCTACTTCCAGGATGAAACAGATGTGGTGACTAAGCTGGTACCGGAAGGTATTGTTGGCCGGGTTCCTTATAAGGGTACATTGAGTGAAGTTATTTATCAATATATAGGCGGCTTGAGAGCTGGAATGCATTACTGCGGTGCTGCAACCATTGAAAGCCTGCAGAAAGCCAGATTTGTCAGAATCACTGCTGCGGGTATGAGAGAGAGTCACCCTCATGATGTGACGATCACGAAAGAAGCACCAAACTATACCAGCAGGTAGTTGCGTATGAAGAGTGTATGTGTTTATTGCGGAGCCTCCTTCAACGGTGACCCGGAACTGGCTCTGGCTGTTGAAGATTTAGCTAAGGTCTTAACATCTGAAGCTATTGATCTGGTTTACGGTGGCGGAAGCGTCGGTGTGATGGGGCTGGTTGCGGATGCTGTAATGAATCGGGGTGGAAAGGTGACGGGAGTGATTCCTCAGTTTCTGCTGGATCTTGAAGTTGCACATCGAGAGGTTACGCAGCTTATCGTTACAGAAAACATGCACCAGCGCAAAAAGAATATGGCTGATATTTCGGACGGCTTCATTATTCTGCCGGGTGGTTTTGGGACCCTTGAGGAATTTTTCGAGGTGCTTACCTGGCTTCAGTTGGGCTTACATAATAAGCCCATAGGCGTTTTAAATGTTGGAGGCTATTATGATAGTCTATTCCACCAGTTGGACGTCATGGTAGAACGAGGATTCCTGAAGCAGGAAAACCGTGAACTCGTGATAAACGAGAAGTTGCCTGAAGTACTGTTGAGAAAAATGAAAGCGTTCCATGTGCAGCCGGATGGTTCCTGGTTGAAGGAGCGTAATCTTACTTAGCGCTGATCAGGATCTGTTATTAATGTTATAAATTTAATAGAAAATATTTTTTATGTATCAGGAACAAGAACATGTTCAATGCCTTATTATCGGATCAGGACCGGCGGGATATACAGCAGCGATTTACGCGGCTCGTGCTGACCTTAAGCCAGTTTTGTATACGGGTATTGTACCTGGGGGGCAGTTGACGCAGACTACAGACGTTGAGAATTTTCCGGGTTATCCGGAGGGGATCATGGGTCCGCAAATGATGGAAGACTTCCGTAAGCAGGCAGAGCGTTTCGGAACGCAGATCCGTTTCGGGTATGCGACATCGGTGGATTTCTCTGCGACTCCGCACAAAGTAGTTATTGATGAGATCAAAGTGATCACAGCAGATACAGTCATTATTGCCACAGGTGCGACGGCAAAATGGTTAGGATTGCCAAGTGAGCAGAAATACAATGGTTTTGGCGTATCGGCTTGTGCGGTTTGTGATGGATTTTTCTTTAAGAATCAGGAAGTTGCGATTGTTGGAGCTGGAGATACTGCGGCTGAGGAGGCAACATACCTTGCAAAACTATGCAGCAAGGTACACATGTTGGTAAGACGTGATGAGTTCAGAGCTTCGAAGGCGATGCAGCAACGTGTTCTGAATACAGAAAACATCGTGATCCACTACAATACCGAGACTCAGGAGATCGTAGGAGATGGTCTTAACGTAACCGGTGTGCGCGTGGTGAACAATCAAACGCAGGAAGAGAAGGTTATCGATGTAAGTGGGTTCTTTGTGGCAATCGGACATAATCCGAATACAGATATTTTCAAAGGCTGGCTGGATATGGATGAAACAGGCTATTTGATTACTAAAAGCGATTCCACGCAGACGAATATTGAAGGCGTGTTCGCATGCGGAGATGCTCAGGACAAGATTTTCCGACAGGCGATCACTGCAGCAGGAACGGGCTGTATGGCTGCGCTGGAAGCGGAACGCTATCTGGCAGCTAAAGAGTTTGAAACTGCAGAGTAAAAGTCTTTTTCTAATATGTTAAAAGTGCCATAATCAGGCACTTTTTTCGTTATATATACGTCCTACAATTCAGATATGAGATCAAGAACTATTTTTACCCTTATTATATCCATTGCTACCGTAGCCTTTTTCGTTTACCTTTTCTTTTACATAAAAAAGCAAACTTTTGAAACCCGGACGGAGATTACCGAGGATGTGATGATCGAAAAGATTACCAATATTGGAAAACTGGAGTTGGTCAAGTACAATATGAAGGACGTGATCGAAAAGAAGGAACTCAGAACTTTGCTGCCGGATAAAAGAATTTTACTGGTTGCGGCGGGGGAAGTAGCAGGTTGCATCGATTTAACGAAGATCAAAAAAGATGATATTGAAAACGTGGGTGCAGACTCCGTTACGGTCTTTCTTCCGCAGCCTGAAGTATGTTATTTTAAGCTTGACCATAAACGCTCACGTGTTTACGATGTAACCGGAGCCTGGTTTTCTACTGATACGAAGGCGATGGTGGAAGATATTTACAAGATTGCCGAGCAGAGGATTTTACAGAACGCAAAAGAAATGGATATACTCGGAAAGACAAGGGAGAATGCCTTCGTGATCTTCAAGCCTATTCTTGAAAATATTTCAGGAAAAAAGGTGGGAATCAAATTCAGATAATAATTAATTTAGTTTCAAACTTTCTGATCTCTATATGAATCCGTTTTCTACTTTTCGTAGTGCTGTCCGCCTCTGTGTGTTGCCCTTGTTCGTAGCAGTTTTATGTTCCTCTTGTAATCAGGAGGGCGCAAAGAAACCTGCAGAGGCCTCAGTGCGTGTTGTTCTGCCGGAACCTTTCCATGCTCACAAGGTAGTGGAAGTGCGACCAGGACTAACGTTTGACGTATTAAGCTGGGGAAGGGGATCGCAACTCAGCAGTGCATTCCTGATTTTACGTTCGGACTCCACAGCGATCAAATACAGGTCGGTAGCCGGTGAGCTGGACGGAAAGATCAGAGACGCCTGGAATATGGACATGGATTCGGACGGCAATCCTGAAATCTTCATACATGCGACCTCGGGAGAGAAGAACGACCGGCTATCGATGTATGTTTATGAGTTTTCCGAGAACGGTTCTTCGAGAGAGATTAACTTCCCGGATCTAACCTCATCTACAAAGAAGCAATACAGAGGTAAAGATTCAATCTATGTGAAAGAGGGATCTCTGATCAGAGAATTCCCTGTTTATGAGAGTAGTGATACCTCAGCTCTTAAGCCGGTAGGCAAGAAGAAGCTGGAGTATGCGATCCGGGGAAACAGTTTTTCTGTAAAGGAACTCAAGGAAGATTAATCGAATTGCTTTCGGATGTCTTCGAGCTTGGCGATCATCTCTTTAAGCCGCTCTTGTTCCCTCCGTCTGTAAGTGGCCATCCATTTCCAGCACATGATGAACCAGGCAATGGAGAAAGTTACACCTAATGCGCTTTGCCATAACGACGATATGTGATATAGTTCTATAGCAAACAGCGCCAGGGCGATGCCAATAAAGATACTGTAGATGCGGTAGTTTCGGGTGTTGAAAGTATAACGCTGCTGCTGATAGCTCTGGAGGTAGGAGATGTATACATCCGGTTTCTGAAGCAAATGTTTTCCAGAAGAAAACTGGCGGTATCCACTAAGTTGCACGATTAAATAGTAGAGGCAGCAGCCAATCAGAATAGCGATGGACAGATGCGTGGTCCACATCATGAAAGAGCTGTTGATCCATATCCAGCTGAACATGAGGATGCCGGCGAGCATGGCGCCTGCTTCAGTCAGCATTCTGCGGGCGATGGAGGATTTAGACTTTCTAAGGTCTCTTAGTACGTCTTCGTACACCAGTTTAGGACCGTTAGTCTGACCGCTCCACAAGTCTTTCAGTTCCTCAAAATCTTTCATACCGGTTATATATATCAGTCAACTTGTGCTTAATACGGTGTATTTTAACCCGAAGGTTTCCTTCAGAGACGCCGGAAATCTCGGCAATCTCAGGATAAGGCAGTTCATCCAAAACCATGGTAATGATCAGGCGCTCGTTTTCTTCCAGCTGAGCGATGCACTTATATAGTTTTTCAATCTGCTCATTCTTCTCAGAAAGTTCTTCCCTGCTGTTCTCAATAATGTGATCTGTGAGTGGATCCCTGGGCTGTCGTTTTTCGACCCGGAGCCAGGAAAGACATGTATTTACGGCAATGCGATAAATCCAGGTAGATATCATTGCCTGATTACGGAAGCTGTCAAGATTTTGCCAAACCTTCATGAAGGTCTCCTGCATCAAATCGTGTGCGGCGGCTTCATCGCCGGTGTAACCGTAGCACAAATGATAAATTTTCTTGGAATTTCCCTTGAAAATCTCACCGAACAGAACCTCCTTTTTGTTCATTTTTATTTAGAGCAAGGCGGGTTTGATTTGTTACAGTTTGAACAGGTCTTTGTTAAAACCAGTAATGAGGCTGGCGGATCTATCCAGGAGTTGGTTATACGGCTGCGAATAGTCAAACTGTAGATCTTCGTGAATCTTAGCGAATGATTTTTTGATCTTTTCCAGCTGGCGTATAAATAAGGTATACAGTGCCTTGTTGGACTGCCGCACACCTGCATGGGTGAGAAGCATATCTTCGTACCAGATAAGCAGAGATATCTCTACTTCGGGAGAGGAGGTATAACGGATATGACGATTGAGCACTCTGAGGTGTTTACGCAGTTCTTTTACCTTCAGGCTCGGATGCCGACTGAGATCACTCAGAGGGCCGAGTAACGATTCTTTTACCTCTTCAGCATAATCGAGTGGATTAGACGCTTCATACAATAAAAAGTGGATGTACTCTTTGTTGTCTTTCTTGAAACGTGCTAGCTTGAGGCATATTTCTGAGAGTTCTGCGTGACTGATGTTTTTAATTGTTTTTTTTATCTCAGCAAGTCCTTGGGTTTTCATCGGCACGCCTTTTAATTGTGTGGTAAAGTTAAAAAAATTACATTTGTTGCGCTTATTACGCCCATATGAAGTTAAAACAAGCGGGATTGACTGCGATTCTGACGGTTTTTATAGCCGCACTCTTACTTTTCCTGAACCATTATAATATAGTTGGGATTCCACCAGCAGCTTTACTCTTCTCGAGGTGGTTAGCCATTGCGGGGCTGGTGTTTTTTGGGCTGATGAAGCGTTCGCTAACCTCCTGGATACTCATCTCTATGGTGATCGGAGCGGAGATAGGTAATGATTACCCGGAATTTGCCATGCAGCTTCAGGTACTGAGCAAGGTCTTTCTGAAGATGATCAAGACCATTGTTGCCCCACTATTATTCGCTACCCTGGTTTATGGGATTGCCGGGCATGCGGATCTGAAGCAGGTTGGAAGAATGGGCTGGAAGTCGATCGTGTACTTTGAGATTGTTACGACAATCGCATTGTTCATCGGTCTTGCTGCAATCAATCTTTCAAAAGCAGGAGTGGGTATTGCGATCCCGAAAGGTATACATGAAGAGCTGCCTTCAGTACCTCCACAGACAACCAACGATATCATTCTGCATATCTTCCCGGAAAATATAGCTAAGTCTGTTGCTGAAGGACAAATATTACAGATTGTGATTTTCAGTGTCTTGTTTGGTGTGGCACTTGCCATGGTTCGCGAGGATAAACGTCTGCCGATGCTTAACTTTACGGAGAGCCTTGCAGAAGTAATGTTTAAGTTTACCAACATTGTAATGTATTTCGCTCCAATAGGCGTGGGAGCTGCCATTGCATACACGGTTGGACATATGGGACTGGGAATTTTGGTGAACCTGTTTCAGTTGCTCGCTACGCTGTATGTGGCCCTGATCGTCTTCCTGTTGGGTGTTTTACTTCCGATAGCCTTAATAGTTGGTGTGCCTATAAAGAAATTTCTGCAAGCGATTGCGGGACCAGTGTCGATTGCATTCGCGACAACCAGTTCGGAGGCCGCACTTCCGCGGGCGATGGAAAACCTTGAAAAATTGGGTGTTCCCAGGAAAATAGTCGCTTTCGTTATGCCGACAGGATATAGTTTTAACCTTGATGGTACGACCTTGTACCTGGCGCTCGCCTCGGTTTTTGTAGCCCAGGCGGCTGGTATGGAGCTGACTCTCGGCCAGCAGCTGATTATTGTGTTCACGCTGATGCTCACCAGCAAGGGTGTGGCCGGGGTTCCGAGAGCTTCTCTTGTGATTCTATTGGGTACGGCATCCTCTTTTGGAATGCCCACATGGCCCATTTTTATTATATTGGGCATCGACGAATTAATGGACATGGCACGTACATCTGTTAACGTGATTGGTAATTGTTTGGCAACCATTGTTATTGCCAAGTGGGAGAACGAATTCCATCCTGTAGAGGATTAATAAGAATATGAAAGATAAGGGAAAGAAAATATTTTTAGCGGCCAGCATTGTTGTGCCGTTTTTACTGTATTGTGGTTACTATTACGGGATGATGATCAAAAATGCCCCGTATAAATTCTCTGAATTTGAAACCCTCACTTTCGAGTATGGGACGGGAGATACACTGTTGAACCAGTTTGATTCAAAAACGCAGCATTACCAGTATGTAGATAAAAGAGACTCGGTCGTTCGCGGAAAGCTAAAGCTCAGCAAGGATGACCTGCTTTATTTACATCGCAAGGCTGCTGACTACGGATACTGGGATTTTCCTTCGGACATGACTGCCGAGACAAGAAAGCCAGGGGCTCCTCGTTATCATATTAAGTTCCAGTACCAGCGTAAAACCAAGGAGGTCTATTTTGACCTTGACTATAACGGAAACCCTAAACTGAAGGATGCTGTGCGCCTGTTGATCGAGACTATCAATAAAACCATGGACGAAGCTGCGGGGCGTGCAGAAACAAAATAGCGGTTGCTGACGTTTGAAATGATATAGCTAAAGTTAATATGGAGGCGTTATTGTTAATAGATGTTCAGAATGATTTTCTTCCAGGCGGATCATTAGCCGTCGGTGGAGGCGACGAAATAATCCCGGTAATCAATAAACTTCAGGAGCATTTCAGTCTCGTGATTGCCACTCAGGACTGGCATCCTATTTCCCACAAAAGCTTTGCTTCTAATCATCCGGGCAAGGAAGTATACGATGTGACCGAGATACTTGGAAAGACTCAGGTGCTGTGGCCGGACCACTGCGTTCAGGCGTCAGAAGGAGCGGCACTGTCGTCTAAATTAAGCCAGCACCGAATTGAAGCTGTCTTTAGGAAGGGTACGAACCCGGATATCGACAGTTATAGCGCGTTCTATGACAACGGTCATCTTAAATCTACAGGGGTCGCGGATTTCCTGAGGGGGAAAGGTGTAAAACGATTGTATATCGCCGGGCTTGCGGGAGACTTTTGCGTGTATTATTCAGCAAAAGATGCCATCAAAGAAGGTTTCGTTACTTATATAATTGAGGATGCGGTCCGATCTGTTTATCCGGAGAAGTTTCCTGCTGTCACTGCTGACATTCTTAAAGACGGAGGCTTCGTCATTAACAGCAAAGAACTGCTTAGTATGGTTTAAATGTCCTGCCCGTCACTAAGTTCCGCTGCTGAGGTTTGCTTCGCTTCTTCAGGCACAGCATATCTGTAATAGATGCACCCACTCAGAGTGAGGGCAATACCCAGCAAGGATGGTATAAACGCTGTAAACAGAGTTGTTATCATGAATGTGACTTGGATGAGTAAAACCAATATCAGTGTGTACGGGTAGCCCCAAACTTTGTATGGCCTCGGCAGATTCGGGTACTTCCTGCGCAAGACATATATCGAAGCAAATGTAAGTACATTGAAGACAGCCGAAGTGAAGGAAAAGAAGTCTATCACTGTTTCGTAGGCATTCTGTGCCTGCGTAGAGATGATGATGAGGACAGCGGCCCAAACCGCCTGAGCGATCATCGCATTATTAGGTGTTTTGTATTTCGGGTGGATGTGTGCAAGGGGTTTGAAGAATAGTTTATCTCGTGACATCGCGAACCAGGTGCGGCTTTTTACGAGTATCTGGGTATTGACATTCCCGAAAGTGCTGATTAATATGGCGGTGAGAACCAGGATGGCCCCTGCTGTTCCAATTGTCGCCTGCATGGCATCACTCGCAACTGCTTTTGAATGAGCCATCGTATGTACGCCAAGAATGTTCAAGTAGGCTGAATTGATAAGAAGATAGATCAGAAGAACAAGGCCGATGCCGGCAAAGAGTGACAGCGGGAGATTCTTGGTTGGGTTTTTAACCTCTTCAGCAACGTAGGTCGCGCCCTCCCAGCCACTGTAGGCAAAGAAGCCGTAGCGCATCGCGGAGAAGATGGCGACGACGCCCGCCCATCCGCTAAGGGACGATGTTCCTGATGTGAAGTTCTCGGTGTTAATACCTCTTGAAAATGAAACTCCTATGATGATCAGGAGAACAGAGACTTTGAGTAAGCTGAAAATGTTCTGGAGCTTTCCGCTCAACTGTATACCGAACGAATTGACTGCGGTGAGGAATATAACCATTGCAATAGCAAGAAAGGCCACTGAATGAGGTGACGATTGATCAAGTGCCAGTTTGATGGCAGTCTCTGAAAAGAATAAGGATACTGCAGCGATTGCACCGGTTTCTGACACAAAGAACATGGCCCACCCGCGAAGGAAGGTCACAACAGGAGGATAAGCCGCTTTGAGAAAGACATAAGGGCCGCCAGACTTGGGCATCATGGCAACCAGCTCAGCATAGCATAAAGCCCCTAATATAGTTGCTATGCCCCCGAGTACCCAAACCTGGAAAAATATACCTGCAGAACCTGCTATAAGCATAATGGGTGCAGGTGTTCGGAAGATTCCGGATCCGATAATCCGGTTAACAACTATGGAGAGTGTCTCCGGCAGACCCAGCTTTCGCTCAAGGTGCTGCCCGGAATTGTCTTTGTCAGTCAATTAGCATGATTTAGTCAGCCAATTTAACTAATTTTTTATTTTTCAAAAGATAGTTTTCCACTGCGGAGATGTTATTAGAGCGGGAAGCTTTAACCGCAGACTTGATGCTTTCTCTGCTCACTCCCCATCTGTTTGCCCAATAGTTAACCTCTTCTTCGATATGCATACTGATTAGCATCCTTTCGCTAGGTCTGATATTGCCGTTGTTCATGTTGTGGTTTTCTAGATATAATTTAAACAGAGCCGTTTTGTTTTGAAAAGTTTGAAATAATCAAGAAGCGCTATAAAAGACGATAGAGCATAAATAATCTGATGGTTTTAGTTATTTTTATCACCCGGAATGTGATTCTTGGAGATTGCTTAAGGTAGTGAAGTCATTCTAAGTGACTCTACACACAGTAATTAACAGACGACCCATTACCATCAAAAAATACTTGCTCTAATGAAAATAAAGAAATTTGGAGGTACATCGGTCGGCAGTCCCGAGAGAATGAAGAACCTCCTTCAAATCATCCAACCAAATGAAAAGCAGATTGTAGTGCTTTCTGCAATAGCGGGTACGACCAACAGTCTGGTTGAGATCTCTCAGGCTTATCTCAGTGGTGACAGACGTACAGCCAAGCAACTTTCAGATGCGTTATTCGCAAAATATCAGGCTTTTGTTGACGAGCTTTTTGATACAGAAGAAGGCAAAAAGAACGGTACGGAGCTGATCAATTATCATTTCAGCATTATCGGGTCCTTCAGTACTGACCTCTTTACTCCTGTGGAGGAGAAAGTCATACTGGCTCAGGGCGAACTGTTGTCGACCACTCTTTATCATTTCTATCTTTCAGAGTTGGGAATCAAGTCTGTTTTACTGCCTGCACTCGATTTTATGAAGATCGATGATGACAATGAACCGATGGTAGACTATACCGAAGCACATTTGAAGCCTCTATTGAGTGCCAAAGCGGATCATTCGCTCTTTATCACTCAGGGATATATTTGCCGTAATTTCTTTGGGGAGACTGATAATTTACGGCGGGGCGGAAGTGATTATACAGCTTCTCTGATCGGTGCCGCTATACAGGCTGAAGAAGTGCAGATATGGACGGACATTGATGGGATGCATAATAATGATCCCAGAATCGTTAGCGGAACCACTCCGATTGCTCAGCTTTCGTTTGACGAGGCGGCGGAGCTTGCGTATTTCGGAGCGAAAATATTGCATCCTCAAAGTGTTTTTCCAGCTCAGAAGTACAAAATCCCTGTACGGCTGCTTAATACGATGGAGCCCTCTGCACCGGGAACTCTGATTACGCACGACAGCGAACGGGGGAAAATCAAGTCGATTGCCGCAAAGGACGGTATTACATCCATAAAGATCCAGTCGAGCCGAATGCTGCTTGCTTACGGTTTCCTTAGGAAGGTATTTGAGGTATTTGAGCGGTACAAGACACCGATAGACATGATTACGACATCAGAGGTAGCCGTGTCTGTTACGATAGATGATACTCTTCATTTGGCGGAAATTCTGAAGGAGCTTGAGGCGTTTGGCGTCGTGGATTCGGTTTCTAATCAGTCTATTATCTGTGTGGTAGGGGATTTCTCGTATCACTCACACGGATTTGCTTCGAGGGTATTTGAGGCCCTGAAGCATTTATCAATCCGAATGATCTCGTATGGAGCGAGCAACTGTAATATTTCGCTTGTGGTTGACACCGCAGATAAAATTGAGGCACTCCGCAGCCTTCATAACCGTTTATTTTAGTTATTAACAGCTACCCTTGACAGGGCCGATATTTACGATATGTTTTCAAAAGAGATTTTGACCGGGTTTGGCGCCCGTAAAACGCCGTTTTATTATTATGATCTGGAGCTTTTGCACAACACATTAGCTGCCTGTAAGCGAGCTGCTGATCAATATGACTTTCATGTGCATTATGCTCTGAAGGCGAATTTCAATACGGAGGTTCTCAAGTCTGTTCAGAGCTTTGGTTTTGGGGCAGATTGCGTGAGCGGAAATGAGGTAAAGAAGGCAATTGAGATTGGGTTCCCTCCAGAGAAGGTCGTTTTTGCAGGTGTGGGAAAATCAGATGAGGAGATAATATCCACTTTGGAGCTGGATATCTTCTGTTTCAACGTGGAATCTGTTCAGGAGTTGCAGGTGATTAATGACCTTGCAGCAAAAGCAGGAAAGAAGGCCAGAGTTGCTTTAAGGATAAATCCAAACGTTGATGCTTATACGCACCACAACATCACCACAGGTCTCGAGGAAAATAAGTTTGGAATCAACCAGTGGGAGCTGCCAGCATGTGCAGAGTATTTGAATAGCGCGGAGAATCTCTGGCTGGAAGGCATTCATTTTCACATCGGATCTCAGATAACCAATCTGACGGTTTTCAAAAGTTTGTGTATTCGCGTGAATGAAATCAAACTTTGGTTTGAAGAGCGTGGTTTCACGCTCCGCGTTCTAAATGTTGGCGGTGGATTAGGAGTTGACTATATGCATCCGGATGAGAATAGCATTGCGGATTTTCAAGGCTATTTCGAGATCTTCAATCGGTTTCTGGACAGGAAGCCAGGGCAGGAGGTACACTTCGAGCTTGGAAGAGCCCTTGTAGCACATTGCGGAAGTCTGATCAGTCGGGTTCTTTATGTGAAGAACGGAATTAAGAAACATTTTCTGGTTCTAGATGCAGGTATGACAGAATTAATGCGCCCGGCTTTGTACCAGGCATATCACAAGATCGAAAATCTCTCCAGAGAGCCTGAAGTGAGGGCGCAGAAATATGATGTTGTTGGCCCAATCTGTGAGTCTACAGACTGTTTCGGGAAAGAAGTGGAACTGGGAGAATCTTTCAGAGGTGATTTGATTGCTATACGTACGGCAGGAGCCTACGGAGAGGTGATGTCTTCGCATTATAACCTGAGAGAGCAATCTGAACCGTTCTACTTAGAACGTACCCAAAGATAATTTATTAATAAACCAGGCGATGTCATCAGTTTCGAGAACATAGTCAATGCTGACATTTTGCAGAGCCTGATTGGGCATAAACGATACCTCGGCCGAGGCTGGGTTCTGAACTGCGGTTACACCACCTGCGTCTTTGATCATTCTTAATCCTCTGGAGCCATCTGAATTGGCTCCAGAGAGTAGAATGGCTCCTGCCTTGTCTTTATACACTCCAGCAACAGTTTCGAGCGTTACGTCGATGCAAGGCCGGGAGTATTGAATCTTTTCAGAATAGTCTAACGAGACAGAGCGGTCGTTTTCCACAAGCAGATGGTAGTCTGCCGGAGCCAGATAAATAGTTCCGTTTTTAAGCATGTCTTTCTCTTCCGCTTCTACCACAGGAAGGGCAGTTCGAGTTGCAAGCAGGTTGGCCAGAGAAGAGTCGTAAGATGCCTTTCGGTGAACGACAATTATTATTGGGAAGGTGAGATCGACGCTGATATGGGGAAGCGTCTTCAATATTACGTCGAGGCTTCCCGCAGATCCGGCGATGACCAGCAGACTGATATTTCGTGTTACCCTATTTTTCTCCATATTTTCTCCTTGTCAATTTTCTTAAACCGGGAAATGATGGATGAGAAACGAAGTGTTTCCTTCGAGCCTAGCGCTATATAACCAAGGTTATCAAGACTTTGTTCAAAGAGATCAAAGACTTTTGCCTGAAGGTCTTTGTCGAAATATATCAGAACGTTCCGGCACAGAATCAGCTGAAATTCATTGAATGAGCGGTCAGAAACAAGATTGTGGGTGGAAAAGATCATCTTTTCACGTAAACTTTCGTCGAACTTTGCCTTATCGTAATTAGCTGTGTAATATTTAGAAAACTCGTTGGTTCCTCCAGACTGAATGTAATTTTCGGAATATTGCTTCATCTGGCTTAAGGGAAAAATACCCTTCCTTGCTTTTTCCAGCACCTGCGGGTTGAGGTCAGTCGCATATAAGAGTGACTTATGAAACAAATTGGCTTCTTTCAACAGGATAGCCATGGAATAAACCTCTTCCCCCGTAGAGCATCCTGCATGCCATATTCTGATAAAAGGATAAGTGCCTAATGTTGGCAGGACCTGCTCACGCAGGGCCTTGTAGAACATGGGGTCGCGGAACATTTCTGTTACAGTCACGGTGATTTGCTCTATGATACGGGGAACGTACTCTGCATCGGTTTTGATCCGGTAGCGGAATTCAGCAAAACTTGTGAAGCGGTCTAAGGTAAACAGACGATTTATTCTGCGCTTTATTGAGGCTTTAGAATATTCGGTAAAGTCATATCCATGAATCTCCAGCAGGTCGTTCAATATAATCTCTACTTCCTCGTCCTGGATAATATTGTGATCTAACATTTAAGTGCTTAAATAGTGACTTAATACATCCACAAGAATGTCAATATCAATAGGTTTCGATATATATGCATCTGCACCTGCGGCAAGACATTTCTCCCGGTCGCCTACCATAGCCTGGGCTGTGACGGCAACTATCGGGATGCGATTAATTGCATCATTTTTCCTGATCTCGGCTATCGCCTGATAGCCATCCATATCAGGCATCATCATATCCATAAGAACTATGCCAATGTCTTGCTGTAATAGCATTCTTATACCTTGCTCGGCAGAGGAGGCTGTAAGGCAAGAATATTTCTTGGTTTTCAACACAGCAACAAGGGCAAAGATGTTCCTTGGATCGTCATCAATGATCAGTATTTTATTCATTTTTATAGATGTCTATCGTAAAGCCAAACTCTCAAGAGGGAAATTAATTGGTCGATATCCACTGGCTTCGAGATATAATCTGATGCTCCTGCGGAAATGCATTTTTCACGGTCTCCTACCATTGCTTTAGCCGTAACAGCTAGGATGGGCAGGTGCTTGTATTTAGGATTTTGCCGGATCTGCATGGTCGACTGATAGCCGTCCATTTCAGGCATCATCATGTCCATTAGCACAACGTCTGTCTGCGGATTCTCTTCCAAAACCCTTAATGCTTCTTTGCCATCGGTAGCAGAGATCACCTTCATCTTCAACTGTTCAAGGGCCTTGGTTAGAGAGAAGATGTTCCTGACGTCGTCGTCGGCAATCAGCACCGTTTTGTTCTGCAATATTTCATTCATTGCAACAGCGTTTCGCATCGCACCAGAATTATTAGCGATCGGATGTTTAGCCTCAACGAGGTGCAGGAACAACGCCACTTCATCAAGAATTCTTTGATAGGAGTGGGCGGTCTTCATCACAATACTATCTGCATACTGCTTGATTCTGCTTTCTTCAGCTTTGGACAGGTTTTTTCCGGTAAATATGATGATAGGGAGGTTTTCAAGTCCCGGACTCTTCTTAACGGTTTCCAGTGTGAGATATGCATTCATATCGGGGATACCCATATCCAGAATCACGCAATCAATTTCCTTTTTCTGCAAAGCGTCGACCCCTTCAGATACTGAACCTTTGATCTCCGCATTGACATTGTAGGTGTCCAGGAAATAGGCTAAGGCCCGGGCGTGTTTAGGATTCTCTTCAATGATGAGAACCTTTTTAGGATCTTTGTTTAAGGCACTTTCGATGCTCGAAAACATATGCTGCATTTGTTCAAGTGCTACCGGTTTGTTAATGAAATCAACAGCGCCTTTGATCAAACTTTCTTTTTTAACCTCCATGGAGGACATAATGTGTACCGGTATGTGGCGGGTTTGAGGATTGTTCTTCAACTCGTCCATGACTTCCCATCCATCTTTTACTGGCAGTTGGATATCGAGAAGAATCGCCCGAGGTTTGTACTGTCTCGCTAGTTCCACACCTTGATCTCCCCGAACTGCTACTATACCTTTGTAGCCGCTTTTGCGCGTATACTCAAGTAGAGCCTTCGCGAAGTTGGTATCATCTTCGATGATGAGTATAGGTTTATCTTCCGAAGTAACAATGGCTCGATCGTCATCCAGCTCAGCCGGAATGACATCAGTGACAAATCGTTTTTTGATCTGTTCAACTTCGTTTACAGGGTTGATAATGACCTTTGGTGGGGCTGGAGGGACTTCCAGCGAAAGCTCCTGTGACCTGGTTTCCGGCGAAGTTGGAATGAATTTAGGATCTACAGGAATGCTCACGGTAAATTCACTTCCCTTTCCAGTTTCGCTTGTAAGGAGAAGTTCTCCCCCCTGTAATTTTGCAAGCTCTCTGCTGATAGACAACCCAAGTCCGGTACCACCATATTTTCTTCTGGTAGAACCATCGGCCTGTTGAAAGGCTTCAAAGATATGGTCCTGCTTGTCCTTTGGAATGCCTATTCCCGAGTCTTTCACAGAGAAGTTGAGGTATCCGGCTTTTTCTGACTGTATGATGTTGAGGGTCACAAAGCCTTTCCTGGTGAACTTTAGTGCGTTTGAGAGTAGGTTCTTCAGGATCTGCTCAAAGCGGGTCTTGTCAATTCTGATCGATTCGGGTACATCGTCCGCAAGAGCCGTAGTGAATTCAAGTGCCTTCTCTTTTGCCAGCGGGTTAAAGAGTGAATGCATGTCGGAAATGATCTCCTTAACGGGAGTTTCCTGATATTCAAGCTCCATTTTGCCGGCCTCGATTTTGGAAAGGTCAAGAATTTCATCAATGAGCGTTAATAGCCCATTTCCAGAGCTGTGAATTACCCTTCCGTATTCGATCTGGTCTTCGTTCAGGTTCTCCTCCGGGTTTTCAGACAGAAGCCGTGAGAGCAGCAGAATAGAGTTCAATGGTGTGCGAAGCTCATGAGACATGTTCGCCAGGAACTCTGACTTATACTTTGTGCTGAGTTCAAGTTCCTCAGCCTTTTTCTGGATGTCGAGATTACGCTCGAGAATCAGCTGATTTTTTTCTTCTAATATTTTACTCCGCTCTTCTAATTCCTGGTTGGCCTGTAGAAGTTCCTCCTGCTGTACTTTTAGTTCTTCTTCAGAGGCTTGAAGTTTTTGGGCCTGTGCTTCAAGCTCCGTATTTAAGTTTTCCAGCTCACTGTGCTGTGCCTGCAGCTCCTCAGACTGTGCCTGCGTTTCTTCGAGTAATTCCTGAAGCTTGGTCCGGTTTTGTGCGGTGTTGATAACTATGCCTGCACTATGAGAGATCAATTTGAAATACTCCAGAGTTTTCGAGTCATAGGTTTCGGTTGATCCTAATTCAATCACCCCCTTGATCTTGTTTTCAAACATGATGGGGAATGCGGCAATGCTCTTCGGCCTTACGTTGCCGCTTGTAAACGCAACAACCATGTCATCAGGGTTTATTGAAATAGAGATAGGCTGTTTATTGGCCGCACATTGGCCCACTATTCCTTCTCCGACCTTGAGCACCGCGTTCCGGGAATCAGACAGAAGCGCATAGCTACTGGTTAGCTCGAGGTGTTCTTCATCCTGCATGAGGTAAAATGCACCGATGCTGCTGTTGGTATATTTAATAATGTGATCCAGGATGTTTTGGGTAAGTGGGCGAATTTCGACTTCTCCAATCATGCGGTCATTAAGAGACGCGATGCCTGCCTGCAACCATTCGCGGTCTGATAGCGATGTAAATGAATAATCGAGAGACTCTGCCATCTTATTTAAGGATAGAGCAAGTCCTCCAAGACTATCTGCATCGGTTTCATCTTTTACGCGCGTCGAGTAGTCGCCCGCTGAAATCCGCTTTGCAATGTCCTCTATAATAACAAGTCGACGAGCAATGTGCTCATCTTTATCCTTAAGTTCAGCATAGAGCAGGGCTCGATTTTCCAGATCGCTTTTGGCCCGGAGATAGGACACAAGAGCAATTATGAGGGAAAGTAAGGCTGCAACAACAATCAACACCGGTGTGTAGGTGGAATACGTATCGAGGCTCTCATTACGCTTCGCCAGAAGGTTTTGTTCGATCTGTTCCATCGTGAGGACAATATCCCTGGCTTCATTCATGTACCTGCGTCCGAGAAGCATGTCTTCACTGGAGACTTTGCCTGTTTTATTCCGAAGATCGATAACAGCCGACAGGCGCTCAAGGCGTGTATTTAATACCGACTGCAATCGGTCGCAGTTACGTAATTGTACGGGATTGTCCTGCGTAAGTTCTCTAACGCGGGTAATATGGCCTCCGATCTTTTCGCTTGCCCTGTCGAATGGTTGCAGAAATTCAGGCATACCGGTAAGCAGGTACCCGCGCTGACCGGTTTCAGCATCTTTCAATATTGATATTGTACTTTCCAGTTCGAGTATAACGGTATTTGTATGATTAACGAGGCCGGAACTTTTGACCAGGTTGTGAATGGCAAAATAAGATGCGGCGGAACTGATCAATAATAACAGTACCGAGAATCCGTAGCCGATCCTTAAATTGATAGTAGCCTTACTATTCATTGTTTGTCAATTTGCTTTTGTAATTAGTTGTTTGGAACAGTGCCTTGATGTGCAGGTAAGGTGAAGTAGAAGGTAGATCCCTGATCAGGATTACTTTTAACACCGAAGGTACCGCCATGGCGATTTATAATTTCGGAGCAGATATAGAGCCCAATACCGAGTCCCTGAAAGCGGTGAGATGTCTCTTCAACACGGTAGTATTTGTTGAATATCTGTGACTGTTTATCAGAAGGAATGCCAACACCGAAATCTATCACCTTTACCAGTATGTGCCCGTCGGCGGTCATCGAGTTTTCTACCACGACGTCTTTATTGTCAGGTGAATACTTTATGGCGTTGGTAAGGTAATTCAATATCACCTGCTCAATCCGGATCTCGTCTCCATAAACAAGTGCGTCGACATTCCCTTTTCGCGAGATACGGACATCATGGTTTGTTTGTCTGATGATGTCTATTGATGTGGTAAGGAGATCTTCAAACTTGAACACTTTCTTGTTAAATTTCATTCTTCCACTCTCAATTTTTGATATGTCGAGAAGGTCAGCAATGAGGCTGTGGAGCTTGTCTACCTGGAACTGTGCGCGCTTCAGGTAGTTTCCACTTTCCTCTGCAGCGAGCAGCTCTGGCGCGAATGCGCGTTCAAGAAGCTGCATATAGGCTTTTATACTGGTGAGAGGAGTTTTGAGCTCGTGACTTGCAATACTCAGAAATTCGTCTTTACGTTTTTCCGCTTGCTTTTGGTCTTCTATATCTGTGAAGGTGCCTACCCATTTGATTATAGTATCTCCTTCCTTGATCGGAGTGGTTCTCAGTAGATGACAGTGGTATTGTTCACCAATGATCGTTTTGATACGTACTTCCATTTCAAGTGATCTGTTTTCGTGGATTGCAGATATCCAGTGTTCCTGGATATCCGGATCATCAGGATGGGTTTCCGGGAAATCCTCTTGCCGGCGACTGTAATCATACCAGTGTTTATTGACGAACTCGATAACACCGTCGTTCTTGGCGGTAAAAGCGATCTGGGGAATACTTTCCAATGTTGAGCGCAGTTCCTGCACGCGCTCCTTTAGTTCTGCCTGAGCCCGCTTGCGAAACTCGATTTCCGCTCTCAATGCCAGATGCGCCTCATTGAGGTCTCTTGTCTGTTCATACAGGCGATAGAGGGTTTTGACCTTCAAGATTAGAACATCAGGATCAACAGGTTTCGTGATGTAATCAACACCTCCAGAGGCATATCCTTTGGTAATAAACCGTTTGTCGGTGTTCACTGCAGATAAGAATATAATAGGAATATCTTTTGATTTGCTATAACCTGATATATTTTCTGCTACCTCGAAACCGTCCATTCCGGGCATTTGTACATCAAGAATGATCAGCGCATAGGTGTGTTTAAGTATTTTTTTAAGTGCCTCCTCCCCAGAAAGGGCAGTGTCTACGTCAAAGTTGTTTATCTCTAAAATCTTTTTTAATGAGAATATATTTTCTGGTTTGTCATCAACTATTAAAATCATTATAGAGTATATCCTTTAAGGTGGCCGAACCAACCGGTATGTCAAATATCTGATCAGGAAAGCTACCCAGATACGTGATAACAGTTAGGAACATTTAATAATAGAAAGTGTTTTAAATTTTTCCGCTGTCTTTTCGCTTAGACTTTTCCCATGTTGTACTTTGTTTGTTTCCGTAATACCTGATAATTCCACGAAATACCGCATAGTTCATTACACAAAAATAGTATGGAATAAATAACACTTTAATCTTAATCTGCCTCTTTTCGAGTAAAAATCCTGTGAATGCTGAAATATAGAATATTGTCTGCATAAGCAGAATCAACGTATAGACTGAGGATGTATCCTGTAATACTATAAGTAAGTTAACCACAAAGATGACTAAGAGGAGAAATGGAGTGACCGTCCAGCGGAGCACGCGATGGCTGATGTACTGAAAGCTAAGGGTTCCATATTTGAACACATTGAGTAGTGGAAGTAGTTTGGCAATTGATTGCAGTCCGCCGGCAGCGATCCTGATCTTTCGTTTCAGCTCTTCTTTCACATCAGCCGAGGCATTCTCCACAGCGTATGCATTAGGCTCATAAACTATTTTATAACCGCGCATGGCTATCAACATAGAGATCATGAAGTCATCAAGGATTACATCACTTCCGACGGGCTGGTAGAGGCTCCTCCTGATACTGAATAGTTCCCCTGCGGCGCCGACAACAGAATAGAGTTCAGAGTCCCACTTCTTGAGAGCCGACTCGTATTTCCAATAAAACCCTTCACCAGCAGAACTGGCGTCCGCCTCTTCTCCTGAAAAGACCCGTTTCTCTCCGGCTACAGCACCTACGCGTGCATCTTGATAGTGCCAGCAAATGATTTCGAGAGCGTCAGTGTTCAAAAACGTATTTGCGTCGGTGAAGACAATCACATCTGACCTGACCTGCTCTATTGCCCGGTGAACGGCATGAATTTTCCCCTTTCGTGATGTCGAATGCAGTAGTTTGATGCGGGGATATTCGGCAACGATATCGGGAGTTCGGTCTGTGGAGCCGTCAGTCACAAATAAGATCTCCAATTTGTCTTCAGGATACTTCAGTTGAAGTGTGTTCGCGATCTTATCATGCATATACTCCTGTTCGTTATAAGCGGCTATAATCAGGGTACATGTGGGAAGATTATTCGCGTCTATAGGGATCATGGGCTTTCTCCCTGAGATAAGACGCTTGCATTTCACGAGAACGTAAAGGAGTATGCCATATCCTATAAAGGTGTAGAATATGATAAAAGCTGATAGCCAGAAGATTATTTCCATGATAACTTATTTTATCTGATGGACAGGGTAGCCCAGATTAGTACTGTCTTTTTTGTTAGTTAAGTTCCACTTCAAAGCCTTTACCAGCGGTCGAAGGAGATCATATCGTCTATCCAGTATATGTTTAAAGATGTTTTTAGGAACTACAATGGCAGTGTAATATAAGAAAAAGATGCACACAGCTAACGGCGGGGCATTTCTCCGAATAAACAGCATTCTGTTGCGGTTCATGAAATATTCCTTCAGGACACTTTTTTTACCTACAGAAACTGACTCTTTGTGGAAAATCAACGCACGGGGTTCTATCCATATCTCAAAACCCTGCCTCCGAATGCGGTCGCACCAGTCCATCTCTTCATAGTATAGAAAGAAGCTTTCAGCCATCAATCCCGCTTTGGCTATAGCAGATCTTCTGACCATCATGGCTGCACCGTGGATAAAGCCAGTTTGTCCCGTTGTATGGTCATATTGGCCTTGATCTGTTTCTAATTCGCCTATGCACCTGTTTCTTGCTGTGTAATAATTCATTTGCGTAAAACCGGCATACTGAATTGTTTGTGGCTGATCGAAGTATCGGATTTTTGGCGAGACCATTCCTATTGCCGGGCGTTGTTCAAGCAAACGTACCAGCGATTCAATAAGGTCTTTTGTGAATTCAGTGTCGTTGTTTACAAAGAACAGATATTCACCATCAGCAAACTTTACTCCCTCGTTATTCCCGCCGGCAAAGCCGAGGTTTGACTCGAGTCGGATGAAGGTATGTTCCGGATATTTCTGTGTCCAATGGGGAACATGATTGATACTACTGCCATTGTCGACAACGATGATCTGGATGGCCGGATATTTGTTATGCTCCGCTATGGATTGTAAAAGGGTTTCTGTAACTTCAGGTTGATTGTAGTTGACTGTTATAACAGAAACTTTTTTCATTCGGCATTTATTTTTTACTATTGGAAGTAAGTCCTTTTTTCATCGGAAAGGGATCTGAGGTAAAAATATACTAAAAATTGAACATTGGGAAGCGAGAAGAGTATAAAGAGCGAGATTAAAAAGTTTCAGGAACTAGATGAGGCTAAGGTGTCGGCGGAGAGGAAGCTGGATGAGCTGATCCAATTGCTCAACGAGAGTGAACTTGACAGCGACAGCCTGAAACAGCTACATACTCGCTTCAATGAAGCTGTAGAACGTAAATCGCTAACTCGCCAGGATCTGGATGAATTCAAAAAACTGGATGATAGTTCTTTGTCCAGGCTGGAGATAGCAGACGATCTCGAAAAGCTCCTTTCCAAATATAAGCTCGATAGCAATGATGCCCCGAAAATAATCTCAAGAGACAAGGGATCTGGCATTTCATTAATGATCCTTTCTGTTCTATTGATTCTACTTGGATTCGCTATGGTGGTGATGCCCGCGCCTCCATATTTCGAGATGTTTACTATCTTTTACTTTACTCAAAATGATGGAGTAACTCTTATGGACCTGATTGCGTTGATAATTGTGTTTACAGGCGTATATTTGCTTTTTAACTCACTCAGTAACCTAAAAAGATCGAACTAGCATGGTGAAGAAAATCCTTTTGGTCGACGATGACCGTTTTATGCTTCAGCTGATATGTCGCGCGTTGGGTACAAAAGGTTTTAGTTGCCGGACAGCAAAGTCGGTAAAGGAGGCTCTTGGTCTATTGTTTGAGGAGATTCCTGATATTGTGCTGTCTGACTATTCAATGCCCGAAATTGATGGCTTTGAGTTTAGAAGGGTGCTTCTTCGCGATAAGAGATACCGGAATATTCCATTTGTGTTCTATACGTCTTTCGCAGATGAAAATACTATGCGGCAGGGCCTGGAAATGCAAGCAGTCGACTACATCGATAAAAGTACTCCGGTCCATCTTGTGGTATCTAAGCTGAACAACATACTGGATACGATCAGAAAACAACATGAGAAGTCATTGTTCGAAATTGGCGCAGCTGCCGAGGCTCTGAACCTTCGTTCGGTGCCTGTTTCAGCACCAAAGGTTGAGGATTTCAAACTTCAGTTCCTTTATCAGACCTACAATCACTTTCCCGGCGGTGATTTTATTGATTTCATCAAAACGGATGAGAATACTACTTTTGTCGTGTTGGGGGATGTAATGGGAAAGAAGTGGGGAGCCTGGTTCTTTTCGTTTAATTTTCTTAGTTACATAAGATCGGCTATACGTCTTTGCGTTTTCGATGGTATCTCATCTCCAGCCAGTATACTTAATAAAATTAATCGGATAGTTTGTCTGGATCCGGTGCTTGGGGATGTACTATCCACACTGACACTTATGATGATCGACAGATCAGCCTCGCAGGTTTCTTACGCTGGTGCCGGTGATCTGCCGGTTATACACTATAGCAGGTCGAGCGGGGAGGTGGCCTGCATCCGGTCAAAGGGGCTATTGTTGGGGATATATGAAGATGGCTTGTATCAGGAAGATATCATAAATATGGCGCCAGGTGATCAGGTGATAGCCATAACAGACGGAATGATTGATTTCGTTGGTGAAAATGGCAAGACATCGGATTATACGATTTTTGTTAATAAGCTTAGTTTACTTCTAGGTCAGGATGAAACTTACAAAAAGATCAAAAGCGAGATGTTTTCAGAAAGCACAGAAGAGAGTGTTGTAGACGACAGAAGTCTTGTGATTATTGAAAAAGAATTATAGATAGCTAAATATGGTTGAGATAGAATCGCATAGTAATTACCACGTAGCAACAATTATGATAGCCGAAGCGAATATGGAGCAGGCTGATCTTTTTAAGCATGAACTTATTACTGAACTTAATTCAGGGCGAAAACAGATTGTAATATCATTTGAAAAGGTGCAGTATATCGACAGTTCTTTTTTGGGAGCGCTTGTTGCAGCTTTGAAGCACGCCTTAGCAAACGGTGGGGATTTGGCAGTGTATGGTCTTAATGAGAACATACTGAATTTATTTGAGATGATTAGAATGGACAAGGTTTTCAAAGTGTTCCAGACACTACCTACTTCGTACAGCGGCGGGTGGGTTGCCTGATAGTTCGTGATTATATGTTTATAACCAAACAATTTCTTTTTAATAATAAGATACAAAGCATTCAGCCCCTGATGCATGATATAGTGGAATTTATCAGGAAGAATGTATCAGAAGATCGGTACGCAGTGAAGGTAAACCACTGCCGACACATTATAGTGGAACTATTGACGAACGCGGTCAAACATTCCGGTGCAGAGCACAGCTTATTAAATGTGGATATTGAAGGAGACATAATCAATATTCAAAAGATAGACAACGGAAAGCCGTTTTTCCTAAAAAATTACGGGTATTTGCCACTTCACGAGTCTTTTGTAGGCGAGCAGGTGGAGATACATAAGGATGAGTTCTATTGTATCTATGCTATAGTCGATTCTCCGTTTTCTTTGAAGTTTGAGGTAGTCGAATATCCAATACATTCCCCTGATCAGATTATGGATATGGAAGAACACTATGGGCTGTTAATTTTACTTAAATCATCCAGTTCTGTGCGCTACTTGTTCAGTAATGCTGAAGGATCTAATCATTTTGATATTTCCGTCTCACTTGGGTGATTCCGTTTTAAGTATTAAAAATGAAATTTTCTTCTTTAAAAGCGTCGGGCTACCTATAAAAATTTATGTCTAGAAGTCTCCGGCGTTTTATGTTAAATTAATTTGAAAATATCGGACTTTTCTTCAGTTGTAAATTGTCATAATCGTATATTTACCATGCTTTCTCAGTCTATCTCTTAATGGATAGCGCATTTTATTTAAATTTATTAAATCTTAGTTTATGCGTATTGCAGTTCCTGCAGAAATTAAAAATAATGAAAACAGGGTTGCCATGACCCCTGCCGGAGTTATCTACTTAGTTCGTTTTGGTCATGAGGTCTTCATCGAAAAGGGTGCTGGATTAGGTTCTGGTTTTTCTGATAAACAATATCAGGATGCTGGTGCTGTTATTCTGGATAGTCCTGCTGAAATCTGGGCTATGGACATGATCATGAAGGTTAAAGAGCCGATTGCTTCGGAATACAAGTATTTTCGCGAAGGTCTGATTTTATTTACCTACCTGCATCTTGCTGCGGAGCCCGAACTAACAAAGGCACTCATTGAGAACAAGGTTGTGGGTATTGCTTATGAAACGGTTCAACTCGAGAATGGTTCCCTGCCATTGCTGACTCCAATGAGCGAGGTGGCAGGTAGAATGGCTGCTCAAGTTGGTGCACGATTCCTTGAGAAGCCCGAAGGCGGTAAGGGAGTTCTTCTGGGAGGTGTTCCCGGAGTGAGAAGAGCTAAAGTAACGATAATAGGCGGTGGAGTGGCTGGAACCAATGCTGCGAAAATCGCAGTCGGTTTAGGGGCTGACGTCACTATTATCGATTTGAATCCGGATCGTTTGCGTCAGCTGGATGATATATTTGGAAGCCAGATTAACACCCTGATGTCTAATCCTCACAATATCGCTGAAGCTGTGAAGGAATCTGATCTGGTAATCGGCGCAGTGCTAATACCTGGTGCAAAGGCACCTACCCTGGTATCGGGAGACATGGTTAAATCAATGGAGCCGGGATCTGTGTTGGTTGATGTTGCAATTGACCAGGGTGGAATCTTTGAAACTTCAGATCGGATAACAACTCACGATAACCCAGTGTTTCTTCAGCATGGCGTTGTTCATTATTCTGTGGCTAATATGCCTGGAGCCGTGCCCCATACATCTACTCTTGCCCTTACAAATGTTACTGTTCCTTATGCAATCCAGATTGCCAACAAGGGATATAAAAGAGCTTGTCAGGAGAATGAAGCATTGCTCAAAGGAGTCAACACCCTAGAAGGTTTTGTCACTTATAAGGCGGTCGCTGATTCGCATGCATTAGCGTATGAGGATGTACGCAGGCTCCTGCAATAAGAAGATTTTTAGGGTCAAATGTAGGTTTTGTCTTATCTTTGACCCTATTATTCTTTTACATGGTCATCTACAAACAATTCTCATTCGATTCTGCTCATTTTCTTCCCAACGTAAGTGAAAGCCACAAATGTGGCAGAATGCATGGTCATACCTATACCCTAACTGTTTTTCTTGAAGGCGAAGTTGATCCGGATACTGGATGGCTTGTTGATTTCACAGATCTAAAGGACGCAGTGGATCCTTTGGTCAAGAGTCTTGACCACCGTCTGCTTAATGAGATTGAAGGTCTTGAAAATCCAACTAGCGAACGCTTGGCAGAATGGTTCTGGAAGCGCATCAAACCGTTGATGCCGCTGCTTTCCAAGATCGAGATCAGTGAAACACCTAGCTCGGGGGTCATTTATACAGGATAGTTGTCGCTCTTCCCTCATCTCACTCTCCAAGGTGATTTGAAGCATATTTATATCGGATCCGGTAGATTACTTTTGCAGAGTACATCAGGTATTTATGCGTAATCTTTTCTTTATTGTTTTCTTGCTTTTTGCTTCCTTTCCATATTCCAGCAAGGCTGATTCAGATTCAACACAAGTTAATTTTTCAACCTTTAAGAGAAATACCAGGCTTTCAGGACTCGTCCAGTTCAGGTATACCTATTCAATGACTGATAGTGTTGATGTGGCCGGTAGAGCATGTTTGGATAAAGGTGTTAATAACAGCTTTTCACTTAAACGTGTGCGGGCGATGATCAGAACTGATATCAATGATCATTTCGATGCCAATATTATGGTGAATCTTGCTGACTTTTCAGGTAACCCGCAATCTAAAGTTCTGGAGAATGCATTTATACGCTATCATTTTAATAAGAGCTTAAATGTGCAAATGGGTCAGTTCCGCCCATTCTTTGGAGTGGAGGATATCTATCCGGCAGATATAATTAAGTCCTTGGACTATTCCAATCAATATTATTTATTCAGCGCGAGTGGGTGGCAGGGATTTCAGGTTGGCGTTGCAATTTACGGCGAGATGAAAGCAGCTAGTATTCCCTTAAACTATTATCTTGGAGTTTCCAACGGTAACAATAGAAACCAGCCGATGGACAATGACAATGGTAAAAACTTCTATGCCCGGCTTGAGAGTGAAATAAATAAAAATCTAAGGTTCGGTATCAACGGTGCCTATGCTTCGGCTTTACAACAGGAATTTAAGGCGTTCGGCGTAGACATGACAATGACTGTACCTGTTTCTGATCGGTTCATCCTTGATCTTTCGGGAGAGTATAAACAGGGAGGGAATATTGCAGGCTATCAGCTTACAGAAAAATCTGTGAGAGGTTTGGCAAGCAAGTACCAGGACCGTGGCTTTTACTTGTTCCCGAACCTCCGGTACGAATACAAACATCCGCGCCTTCGTTCTATTGAGCTATCGTCACGCTATGAATATCTTGACGAGAATTATAAGTTGAAGCAAAACCAACGACAAACGTTAACTCCAATGCTGAGTCTCGAATTTACGGACGACTACTTTGCGCGATTCCAGATAGGTTATATGATGGAAATGTTTGATCACACTACCAGTCCAATTTCACAAAAGCGATACAATATTGCTGTAGCACAGATGCAGGTTAGATTTTAAACAGCAAGGCCCTCACTTATAGGTGAGGGCCTTGCTGTTTGAAGCTTTAAAGATTATATTAAACGAACGCTTCTTTTTACGAATTCTGTTAAGTCGGCGCCGGTCAAGAGACCCTGAGACAGCATCGCCAGATCTACAGCCTGCTTTGCCAGATTGATTTTCTCTTCTTCGCTTTCGCTCGCAATAATACGTCCTATGAGAGGATGATTTCCATTCACAGCAACTTTGTAGCTGTCCGGGAATGATCCGTAGAAGCCCATTCCACCACCCATTTGTGCCATGTCTTTCATTCTTCTCATAAACTCGTCCATGGAGACGTGAACTGGAAGTTCCTCAGGACTGATGCTCTCGACCTCCACTTTGTATGCAGGCTTTTGAATGGCTTTATCGAAGATTTCTTTAACCTTGGTAACCTGTTCTTCAGTAAGAATGTGCGCCGGGCTATCGTCCTTTGCGATTAGCTTGTCTGCGACGTCGGCATCGACACGTTTCAGAGAAGTTTTTTCAAGTTTTTGCTCCAGTTGATTGATAAAGTGATTATCAATAGGAGAGTTCATTACCAAAACATCGTAGTCTTTTCGGTTGGCAGACTGAATATAAGAATCTTGCTTTGAGGCATCGTTTGTATACAAGTATACAAGTTTACCCTCCTTATCAGTTTGAAGAGGCTCGACTTTGGCTTTGTATTCGTCGATAGTGTAATACTCATCCTTAGTGTTCACCAAAAGAGCGAAGTCTTTAGCCTTCTCATAGAACTTTTCATCACTTACCATTCCGTACTTGATAAAGAGACCGATGTCCTGCCACTTTTCTTCAAAAGCCTTGCGATCTTTTTTATAGAGGTCAGCTAATTTGTCAGCTACTTTCCGTGTGATGTAATTGTTGATCTTCTTAACATTGCTGTCTGCTTGCAAGAAGCTTCTCGAAACGTTCAGAGGAATGTCCGGAGAATCGATAACGCCATGCAGTAACATTAAAAATTCAGGAACAATGTCTTTTACTTCATCAGTTATAAACACCTGACGAGAGAACAGTTTAATTTTGTTGCGTTGAAAGTCGAAGTCGTTTTTGACCTTCGGGAAGTATAAAACCCCTGTAAGATTAAAAGGATAGTCAACGTTCAGGTGGATCCAAAATAGCGGGTCTTCAGAGAACGGATACAACTCTTTGTAGAAGGCCAGATAGTCCTCGTCTTTAAGATCGGAAGGAGCTTTCGTCCAAATCGGATTTGGGTTGTTAATGATATTATCAACTTCTATGGAAGTATATTTCGGTTTACCTTCTTCGTCTTCGCCGTCTTCCTGACTTTCAGACTTGGTTCCGAACTTAATAGGGACGGGGAGAAAACGGCAGTATTTGTCGAGAATCTGCTGTAGTTTGGACTTATCCAGGAATTCTTCAGATTCAGCGTTGATATGCAAGATGATATCTGTACCTCTTGTAGTACGTGATCCCTCTGTTATTTCGAATTCAGTACTACCATCGCATATCCAACGGGCTGGCTTGGCACCATCCTGGTAGGATAGGGTTTCAATCTCCACATTGTCCGCTACCATAAAGGCAGAATAAAAGCCTAAACCAAACTTTCCAATCAGCTCATTCGCGTCTTTTGCGTCTTTGAATTTCTCAACAAACTCCGTTGCTCCAGAAAAGGCAATCTGATTGATGTATTTCTTGATCTCTTCAGCTGTCATCCCAATTCCGGGATCAGAAATAGTAAGGGTTTTCTTGTCAGGATCGAATGCTACTTCGACTTGTAAGTTTCCTAGCTCACCCGTGAACTGACCTAATGAGGATAGACGTTTGATTTTTTGAGTTGCATCTACTGCATTGGACACAAGTTCCCTCAAGAAAATTTCATTGTCAGAATATAAGAACTTCTTGATAATAGGGAAGATGTTCTCGGTGTGGATGGATATTGTTCCTTTCTCTTGCATAGTATTGAAAAATGTTAACGTTTCAAAATATGTAGATCAAGGCTTGTTCCAAATCTGTATTGGTGCCAATTTGACAGGGTTATGGTGCTATTTTTTCTTCCCCGGGCAGTCTTTACATCTCTTCCCCTTTTTGTATTTCTTGCAGCACTTCTTATAACAAGAGCAGGAGAAGCAAGCTCCAAGCCCTTTGTTTAATTCCGGATCCGTCGGAACTCCATTTCTCTCACTTATCAGACTCTCCATTGCAATGGGATTGATTTAAAATTATTTGTCGGCTAGAACGGAGCCCTTCAACTCTTCGGCCAAGTGTTTAGTAACTTCAATAATATCGTCGGCAACATGCGAGTTGTTTAATATAACTTTATGAGCAGCGTCCTTATAGGGTAAAAGGTAGGAATTATAAGCAGGAAGAACATGATTTACCCACTGATACATAATCATATCGTGATCGTAGCCCCTTTCCTTGATGTCTCTCTTCAACCGTCTGTTCAAAGTAATCTCTTCGTCAGCATCCATGAAAATTTTCATGTCAAATAACGATGCAAGTTTTTTGAAATGAAAAACAAAGAGACCTTCAACAATGATGATTGGAGCTGAATTTATTGTCAGCATTTTCGCCTTCTCGTTGTCGACATTAAATGTGTATTCTTTCTTTTGGATGGAACTCCCTAGTAGCAGGGCAGATAAGTCATGGAGAAGCTTGTCTTCCTCAATACATTGAGGGAGGTCGAAGTTTACCCACCCGTTTTCGTCCCGGGGCTGTTCTTCAATAGGTCTATAATAATCGTCTTGAGATATCAAACTGACCTGATCGCTAGTGAAGTGATGCAGAAAACAATTTAAGAAGAACGTTTTACCAGACCCACTTCCTCCGGCTACTCCTATTACAAAAGGTCTATTCATTTGGAATTCCGTAGTCTATTGTTACTAAAAATCTTTTGTCAAGAACGCCCAAGAGGTCTGCTGTAGCTTGGGTAATGACAATTATGACATCTTTTGTGGTGGCATTTTCTGTGTATTTACCAACGACTTTCGCGAATGTCGTCTTTCCTGTCATCGGATTGCTAATGCGTACAACAGTTCCTACGGGAGCTGTTTTGTGCAGTGCAAGCATCTTAGTAGAATCCAGGTGCTCGTCAGAAATCCACGTTGCAATTCCTTTTTCTGATCGTTCCTTCAGTCCGTAGCGGTTTACCGGCAGGTTTGGTATGACTCGGTCTGAATCGCTTTTTGCTGTATTAAGGATGGACTCAACAGGCGGTAAGGGCGCCCCCGCACCCGGCTTTACTTTGATGATCTGACCGACCGCGAGAGCATTGCTCTTTAGTTTGTTAAGATCTTTTATGGATTCTACGTGAGTATTAAATCGCTTTGCAATTGCGAATAGCGTCTCCTTAGGTCCAACTTTATAGTCCACCAAACCATCCTCCTGCTGTTGTGTGCCTCCTGTCTGCGCAGCTTGAGGTTTGGAAGCACTGAACGGGCGCTGAGTAGGTATTTTTACCAGAGACCCTGGTTGTAAGATGCCGGTCTTGTTGAATGACTGAATATCTTTAGCCGTAACGTTGTATAACCTACCTATAGAGTAATATGATTCTTTGGATTTTACAGAGTGGATAATGACTAATTTTCCGTTGTTGTTCTCACTGCCCACGGAGTCTAAACGGTTGCTTGCAAACAAACCGCCTGATAGAAAAATGCAAACACTTGCTAAAATAAACCGCATTTATTTCCTGTATGTTAAAATTAAAGGTTACAATTATACTGAATATGCCACAATTTCCGCTTTATTATTCCTTACGCAGAATAGATGACTGTGTTCGATATAAAACGGTTCGGGATTAAGTTTTTGTATATCGTGTTCCAGTATTTCCTCGTGAACAAGATTTCCCATATGTTTAATGACGAGATATAAAGAGAATGAAGGTCCGTTCGCGACGTGAAAAGAATAAAATTCTTTGTCCTTGTGAGTCAGGTGGAAAATCGGACCTACTATAGATTTATAATCCTTCAAGTCTTTCATTCGCTCTTGGGAAGATGTGGGTTCGGGGAAATACGCTACTCTGCCGAACGACTTAAATTGTTGGATATTCTGTTTGGAAACCTGACCTGATGTTGGGTCAAGCAGTTCAAATTGCTTTTGCTGTATGCTAGGGTTGTAAGCGATCAAGCCTTCATTCACCACGCTTTCCAGCGCCTTGTTAAAGACCTGCCAGGCAATTTTGCCCGTTTGATCCAGCGCAATAATGCCTTTATGCTCCGGCGTTTTATCATTGATGTAACTATGCAGATAAACATACCCGTGACATACGAAGTCGAGCCCCCAATTCCAGCCATCGGGTACGCCTATTTCAAAGAATAGAATTTTTCCTATATTAAAATCAAATGCAGAAAAGTGTGTTGTCCGATCTTGGGAATTCCGGGTTTCAACGACGACGATGTGTCCTCTAGGATCTGTTTCAACCTTCCAAATTATTCCTTTAAAGTTCGCCTCAAGGGAGGGTTTTAGTGTATATTTAGTGGCCAAAAACATTTACAAAATTAGCAATTATGAACCGATCTGCGATTGTTGGTGTCATTTTATTGACTTTCACATTATTTTTTCCAATTTGTCTGTTTAGCCAGTCTGCCAAAGTGTATGTTTTTGACCTGCATGATGAGATCGGTCCACCTTCTTGGAGGCAAACGAAAAAGGCATTTGATCACGCTAAAGAGCTGGACGCTTCTACCATCATCATCCGGATGAACACCTTTGGAGGTATGGTTGATTATGCAGACTCGATCCGTTCGACTATTTTGAATTCATCAATGAAAACCATTGTTTTTATCGATAACAATGCTGCATCTGCTGGAGCTCTTATTTCCATTGCGTGCGATAAGATCTACATGAAACCCGGAGCAAGCATCGGTGCGGCGAGTGTGGTCGACACTAAAGGCACAGTATTGCCGGAGAAATATCAATCGTACATGCGAGGCCTTATGCGTGCAACTGCGGAGGCCAAGGGGAGGAACCCAAGAATTGCAGAAGCCTTTGTAGATCCTGATGTGGAAATTAAAGATGTGAACCCCAAGGGGAAGGTTTTGACATTAACGAGTAAAGAGGCGATGAAAGTCGGCTTTTGTGAAGGGGAGGTAAAGAATGTAGATCAGATATTTGCCGCGGAAGGTCTTGATCCTCGAAGTCGTGTTGATCATCAAGTCTCCCTAGTGGACCATATTATTGCTTTCCTTATTTCACCGGTTGTGAGTGGTTTCTTGATACTCTTGATTATTGGCGGAATTTACTTTGAAATGCAAACCCCCGGAATTGGGTTCGCCCTGCTGGTATCTGTTGTTGCAGCTGCGTTGTTTTTTGCGCCTCTATACCTCGAAGGACTTGCAGCTCATTGGGAAATAGGACTTTTTTTACTTGGTTTAGTGCTGTTAATGCTTGAAGTCTTTGTTATTCCAGGCTTTGGAGTAGCGGGTATACTGGGAATAATCTTCATCGTAGGAGGCTTAGCCTTGAGTATGGTTATGAACGATTTCTTCGACTTCAACGTGACAGGGTCGGAGCAGCTTACCACAGCTGTATTGATCGTCTTGTTCTCGATGATCGCTTCGGTCGTGATCTGCGTCATTTTAGGTAAGTCGATCATGAAAACACCGGTATTCAGGCGGTTGGTACTTGAAGATGAACAGAGATCAGATCTTGGATATGTAAGTGGGAAACAACCTGACGATATTCTCCGAAAAGAGGGCTTTGCCAAAACCGACATGCGGCCGTCCGGTAAGATTGAAATCGAAGGTCTTTGGTACGATGCCATAGCTCTTGATGGTTATCTGGAGAAGGGTACGCGTATATATGTGGAAAAACAGGAGAATTACAATGTATTTGTCAGAAAGTTACTTTAGCTTAAACCTTCTGCCGATTCGATAGGTTGTAATAGAAAAAGTAATTATGAAAGCTGAACAAATCGGATTAAAAGACACGGACGTAAGACCTATAGTTGATGAATTGAATGACTACCTTGCGAATTATCACATCCACTATCAAAAGCTTAGAGGAGCTCACTGGAATGTCAAAGGAAAGAGCTTCTTCACTCTTCATGCTAAATTCGAAGAATTATATACGAACGCAGTTGCCACTATAGATGAGCTCGCAGAACGAATACTTACTCTCGGTAAAGCTCCTCTGAGTACTTATCAGGACTATATTGACATTGCTTCTATAAAAGAAATAAATACTATTGGAGTAGAAGACGTAAAGCTTGTTGAAGCAATCCTGGATGACTTTACCGCTCTGATTGAAATGGAGAGAAAGCTCATGGAAGCGACAGCAGAAAGTGGTGACGACGGTACCAACGACATGATTAATCGCTTCATGCAATTCAAAGAAAAGAACACCTGGATGCTGAGAGCATTCTGCGGGAAAAGTTAAACTCAATATTAAAAAAGAAGGCTTGAACTCCATAAGTTCAAGCCTTCTTTTTTGCACCGTAACGTAAATGTTAATTTTCTACTATGATATCCTGTGCAGATAGAGAATACTTCTCTGTCAATTGTTGAATGGTGTGTAACACGCTTTCATATCTGTTTACCGTATTTCTAACGGTCAGCTGTTGAATCAACTGGTTTGTGTTACGGTCTTTGAATAAGTAAGTCGTATAGATATTGTCATTAATCATACTAGACATAACACTTTTATCTGCTGATTGTTTTCGTTGCCAATAAATTATTGAAGCAATCTCTATATTAACACTTCAGCAAACTAATTTTCACGTTCGTGGTTATTAATGAGCTTTATGAAACAACTATTTTTCATCTCACATGAAACAGAAACCGCCGTTCAGGTGGGAATAAGCAATGCCGGTATCCCAAGTATTGAAAAGGATCGGATTGCTGCAATGAATGCTTTCATAACCATCAACCACCAGAAGCCTATCATCCCGCTGTGGGATGATGACGATGAATTCGAGAACATTCTAGACACGTATACTTTCATTACGGTTGATGATGCTAATAAGAGCATCTACAATGATCCCACACTGGATCAATAATATTATTTACGGAACACTTGAGTCACAGCGTTTGCCATCAACTGTGCACCTGCTATCGATGGGTGTACTCCATCAGGAACCCAGTAAGACACAGGAGCAAGTTCGAGTGCCTTGTCAAAAATCTGTTGATAAGGAATAAATGCTGCTTTAAATTCGTCGGCAATTTCCCTGGCTGCTTTGCGGTAGTCGTGGAACAACGGAAACCAATCCGGTTTTACAGAAGTACCGTTTAAAGCAAAGGGTTCTCCAATAATAAGTTGAACGTTTGGAAGTCTCTCTTTTGTCAGACGTAACAAATTCTTATAATCATTTCTATACGTGTCAAGAGTGCCTTTATAAGTCCCATTCATCATGTGCCAGAAGTCATTCACCCCGATCAGAATGCTAAGTACATCAGGTTGAATTGCAAAGGTATCGTTCTCCCAGCGTTCAGCGAGCTGATAAACTTTGTTACCACTAATACCTCTATTGTAAATTTTAAGGCCTTTTTCGGGATTAGATTGCATCAGATTGGCTGAGGCAAGAAACGCATACCCTGATCCCAACCCAGGGGCACTATTGGCTGCCAAATCACTCTTTGCCCGTTTTGCATCGGTAATCGAGTCTCCTTGAAAAAGCACGACAGCATTAGATTTTAAAATCGTTCTTTTTTGCCTCACTGCAGGCATTGATGCAAGCACTAGTTCCGGAAGGGCTAAACTAGCGAGCCCTGCTACTGCAGCTTTCTTTATAAATGAGCGTCTTTCAAATTTTTTAATGTCCATAGTTCAGGTTAGGTTGTTAAATAGTCGAAGTTAATTAGTTTCAACGATTATCAAGAAAAGTGTTCCACCAGAGCATCAAAAGTCGAAAAATGCAAATCATAACGCTCAGCCACAGCAAATCCATAGCTCACGAAAACAAACGGAATACCTGCTTTTTCGCTTTCGACACGGTCTATATCAGTATCGCCAACATAGATCGGACTTTCAAGCTTGTGCTTGTTTATCAGAAGTTTAATATTATGGTTCTTGGGCTTCAGGTTTTCTCCATAAGCCATCTCATCAACTATATAATTAGTGATACCCGCCCGGTTCATGAATAGCGGAATAATTCCCTTTGGACAATTACTTACGATGAAAAGCTTATATCGGGTTGAAAGACGTTTGATGCCTTCTTTTACCCCCGGATACATAATACCACCTCCTGATACAATCAGCTCACGGCGACGCTCGTTAACAGCGTTTGCCACTTGTTCTCTGATGGCGTCGGTTTGTTCTGGCAAAAACGTGTCCAGGACAGTTTTACCACTTACCCCCATCATCGGTTTGAGGTCTTCAGCCGTTAAGACCCGATTAATTCCCACAGCGGCCAGTCCGCCGTTCCATGCTTGCAGATACAACTCGGTTGGGTCCCAGAGTGTACCATCCATGTCGAAAATAATACTATCGTATTTCATGGCGCAAATTAATAATTACAGCGTAAAAGATTCCGCTTTTTCCGGAATTATCACTTTATAACCCTTCTGGCAAAGATCATCTTGAAGGCTGCGCATGCTCTGATTTTCGCCGTGAACGAGAAAAATAGATTTAATATGATCCCTGTTCTGCGAGGTGACAAACTGAACAAGATCTGAGTGGTCAGCATGTCCACTGAAGACATCTGTCTGCTTTATTTTTGCATAAACAGCGAGCTCTCGATCCCGTAAATGAACAAACTGGTCGCCTCTTAGTAAACGATGCCCCAACGTACCTTTTGAACTATAGCCTATGAAAAGGATTGTGCAGTAGTAGTTCTGTAGATTGTGATATAGATGATCCTGAATTCTTCCGCCTTCAAGCATGCCAGCGGAAGAGACAATTATGCAGGGTTCCAGGTAGTTGGATAATGATTTGCTCTCCTTCATATTCTGGACATAATGCAGGTTGTCAAATTCAAACTCATCACCATTGTTGTCATAAAACGATCTGGCCTCATCGTTGAGCAGCTTATGGTGCTTTCGGTAGATTTCAGTTGCATAATTTGCCAGCGGACTATCCACAAAGATCTTAACCGGAGGGAGCAGTCCACTTGAAAATATTTTGTTGAGCGCATATACCAGCGCCTGCGTACGTCCTATGCTGAATGCCGGAATAATAAGTCTGCCCGGAGTTTTAATACAAGTGTCCTCAATCGTCTCAACGAGGATCTGTTCTACTGACTTTTCTTTGCTGTGATAGCGTCCTCCATATGTAGATTCGCACACGAGGTAATCAACTTGAGGAAGTGCTTCCGGATCAACTATGACCGGATAATTTTTTCTACCCAAATCACCTGAAAAAGCGATTGATTTCTGCTTTCCTTCATCATTTACTCTCAATATAACAGAAGCAGCACCAAGAAGATGTCCTGACGGAATCAACTCTACTTCGATGTTGCCATTTAATTTGAACGGTGTGTTAAAGCCAATGGTAACAAACTGTCCCACTGTGTCCATGACGTGCTTCTGCAAATACAAAGGGCGTGGTCCCGAGCTGCCTTTTGACCGACGGCCTTTCTTTTTTGTTTTGGCCAGAAAAAGGTTGACGGAATCAAGAAGCAATAACTCTGCTAGATCTGCGGTGGGGGATGTGCACAATATCTGACCCTCGAAACCCATGCGCAGTAATGTGGGCAAGTTGCCGGAATGGTCAATATGAGCATGAGTTAAGATAACTACATCAATGTCAGTGGGTCTGAAGGGAAATAATTCATTCTCCTCCTGTCTGGTTGTTTTCTCATAGTCAAGACCACAATCTATGAGTATTCTGTAATTCCCAACTTCCAGCAAATGCATGCTCCCGGTCACCTGTTTTGCAGCGCCCCATATCGTTAATTTCATCTTAGCTTCTATAGTACCAGCTCAGCCGGTATGATAATTATACGTTTGCAGGTTAAGCCTCAAACTGGAGATTGCTCAGGTATTTATATAGACCGTTCTCATTTTGCAGCAGCTCCGTATGAGAACCGCTTTCCACTACTTTCCCCTTCTCTAGAACCAAAATAGTGTCGGCCTCCCGTATAGTTGAAAGGCGGTGTGCAATAATGATAGATGTTCTGTTTTTCATAAGTACCTCAAGGGCCTCCTGCACCAGACGTTCAGATTCTGAGTCGAGAGAAGACGTTGCCTCGTCAAGGATCAATATCGCCGGATCTTTAAGTAACGCACGGGCAATTGCTATACGCTGCCTTTGACCTCCCGAAAGTTTTATTCCCCGCTCTCCAACCAAAGTATCGTACCCTTCAGGCAGACTCATAATGAAGTTGTGGGCATTTGCCTGTTTTGCAGCCGCGATCATTTCAGACTCCGAAGCTGAAAGCTTACCGTATGCAATATTTTCCCTGATAGACCCGCCAAAAAGCAAAACATCTTGAGGAACAATCGCAATTTGATTCCGGATATCAGTCAAGGGATATAAACCTGATGGTTTCTCATCAAAAAGGATCTCACCTCCGCTGGGCTCATAAAAGCGAAGTATGAGAGATGCGATTGTGGATTTTCCTGCCCCGCTCGGCCCAACAAGAGCAATTCTTTGCCCGGCTTTAGCTTTAAACGAGACATCCGTCAATACGGTTACGTCTTGCCTGGAGGAATAAGAGAACTGAACGTTCTTAAAAGTCAGATCTCCTTTGAGAGTAGATTTACTGATATTTTCTGCAGGATTGATAGAAACTGGTTCATTCTTCTCGTTTAGAATCTCTATGATTCGCTCGGTTGCCCCAAACGCTTTCTGCACATTTGCGTACAGTTCAGGAAACGTACCCATCGCCGCACCCACAAACATGGAATATATAATATAGGTCGTGAGACTACCAACGGTTATGCTGCCATCTGAAACCAGAAGAGAACCGTACCAGATTACCGCCACTATGGCACCAAAGAGGCAGAAGATTATAAAAGAAGCAAAACCACCTCTAAGTGTTGCTCCTTTCAAAGCGATTTTTACGACTTCTTTGAGACTTCTGTCATAGCGATTAGCTTCATAGGATTCATTGGCAAACGCCTTTACTGAACTGATGCCGTGAAGTGTTTCTTCAACAACAATGTTTGAATCTGCAAGACGGTCCTGAGCCTGACGGGAAATCTTCCGGATTCTCTTACCAAAGATTACCGCTGACAATACCAGAACAGGCAGAATAGCCAAATTAAACAAAGTCAATTTCGGAGATACAATGATGAGAAAGGTGATTCCTCCAACAAGGAGGATGAGCTGGCGCACCATTTCGGCTAGGGTAGTAGTGATGGTATCCTGTATCTGAGATAAGTCAGCAGACAGGCGACTGTTTAGCTCTCCAACTCTCCTGTTTGCAAAAAAGTCCATCGGGAGAGTAATGAGTTTGAAGTATGTATTGCGCCTTATATCTGCAATTGTTTTTTCTGCGACTTCCACGAAGAGGCGTATCCTGAAGAAAGAGACGAACGACTGAAAAAACAGGATAATGAAAGAAAGTATTCCGATGGCATTTATACTGTTTGGGATAAACCACCTGGTCGGTTCTCCTTTTGCAACGTCAATCATAGCCCCCAGCAGAGCAGGGAAGGCAAGGCCGGTCAAACTTGACAATAGAAGAAACATCAGTCCTACGATGAATTTCCATCTATATGGCCTTAAGTACGTCAGGAGACCTGATGCGGTTTTGATGGTTTGTTTGTTAATCTTGGCTTTGTTAAGCTCCTGTTCGGGGCTTGTGCCACTATTAAATCTATTTCGAGCCATTTAGATTTGTTTAATGCTTAAAAAGGCATGCAAAAATACATTATTATCAAAAAAAGGGCACACTAAACGATCACTCATACGTCATATTTGCCTCTGCGAGACTATGTCGTACTAAGAATGAAATTCCACAGTGACGATATCGTTCAAATGGAGTCCTAGAAGCTGACTTGCATTTCCCTTATTCATTGCAATTTCAAGATGGTTGCTAATACCAAAGAGACATAACTTTTCTCCCTCTGGCACCTCATTATAATGCCAGCTTAAGTGCGTTATAGTTTCACCTCGCTTAAAATTGAGCGTGAATTTTCTGTTTCCCTGAACCTTTGTGAACAGGTCTTTGGATATATTGGTGATGACATTTTGAAAAGAGTCGATGTATATGACGCTACCCCTGATGATATCTTTGTCGATCACCGGACTGAGGTTAACCTTTTGCTTAAGTCTTTCTACCGGTACGCCGATGTTCCCCAAAGGGACACCGGAAGCGATACTGCAGCAAGCTTTTGCAAAGATGTCGGTAAGCGGAAAATGTAGAAATTTAAGGTCCTGAATGATGTCAATCTCCACTATCTCTGAGGGGTCATCTTCAAATATCAGTGAAAAAATCCCGTTGTCTGATCCTACGAAATAATGGTCTCTATATCTTATCGCCAGGTAGCGGACGTCCTCACTGTAAACGCAATCTATGCCGATAAGATGAACAGTACCTTTTGGGAAATAATGAAAAGAGTTTTTTAAAACGAAAGCTGCCTGCGGAATGTTAAATGCTGCAATACTATGAGTAATGTCAACAATATTTACATTTGGCAGAAGACTAAGGATGCTTCCTTTTAGAGCAGCCTGGTAAAAATCTTTGTCGCCGAGATCGGTTGTTAAAGTAATTACAGCCATTTAAAAATGTAAATATTTATTGTTATTCTTGTGATATAACGTAAGAGTGCAAATATTGAATTTTAATCGCACATACCTGCCAGTAAACTTTAAAAAAAGGATAACTTGAACGAATTAAAGATAGATCTTGAGAGTATTAATCCCCTTGTTATTTGGGGGCCAAACAATGATTATCTGGAGCTGATAAAGAAGCAATTTCCTAAGGTAAAGATGGTTGCACGTGGTTCAGAGTTGAAGGTATTGGGAGACGAAGCGGAACTTTTATCGTTTCAGACCCGATTTCAAAAATTATATAATCATGTAGAAAAGTTTAATAGTCTAAGCCCGAATGACCTTGAAAGTCTGCTTGGCGCAAGACTTCCGTCCGATTCGGAGACGTCGCCCGACAAAGGGGGCAACGGATCTGAGCCGATTGTTTTCGGGCCAAACGGAATTGTCGTGAAAGCGCGTACGGCCAATCAAAGACGAATGGTCGATAGTATCGTTAAAAATGATATCCTTTTCGCTATCGGTCCCGCAGGTACCGGGAAGACCTACACGGCAGTTGCATTGGCTGTAAGAGCACTGAAAAATAAGGAGATTAAACGTATTATTTTAACGCGACCTGCCGTAGAAGCTGGTGAAAATCTGGGCTTTCTACCAGGTGACATGAAGGAGAAAATTGATCCGTATCTGCGTCCGCTTTACGACGCTCTGGACGACATGATACCTCCGGAAAAACTTAAACATTACCTGGAGAATCGCACCATTGAAATCGCACCTCTTGCCTTCATGAGAGGGAGAACTCTTGATAACTGTTTCGTTATACTAGATGAAGCCCAGAATGCGACAGATATGCAGCTGAAGATGTTTCTGACACGGATGGGTCCTACTGCCAAGTTTATAGTCACCGGCGATGTAACGCAGGTCGATCTTCCAAAGAAGCAACAGTCCGGACTATATACCGCACTGCGCATCCTGGCAGATATTAAGGGAATTGAAATTATCTACCTCAATGGAGATGACGTAGTACGTCATAAACTGGTTAGAAGAATTCTTGAAGCATACGGCGATATTCAATAATATAGCCCTGAAAGTGATTTTTATGACAATATTTAATAATTTTGGACTTAAACACTAAGAATACTTATTAAAACTTGATTCATTAGCCAAATGACTGCCATCAAAGAAACTCACTTTAATTTCCCGGGACAAACGAAATTTTATAAAGGAAAAGTTCGCGACGTCTATACAATCGGAGATCACTATTTGGTGATGATTGTGAGTGATAGAATATCTGCATTCGATGTCATTCTGCCCGAGCCTATTCCTTTTAAGGGGCAGGTTTTGAATCAAATTGCAGCTAGATTCCTGAATGCTACTCAAGATATCGTACCTAACTGGGTGGTTGATATTCCTGATCCTAACGTCACCGTAGGCAAAATATGCGAGCCGTTTAAAGTGGAGATGGTTATTCGTGGGTACTTAGCAGGCCATGCCTGGAGAGAATATCAGGCGGGTCGCCGTGTATTATGCGGAGTATCTTTACCTGAAGGACTAAATGAAAACGATAAGCTTCCTGCGCCTATTATTACGCCTACAACAAAGGCGTCCATTGGACATGATGAAGACATTTCCCGTGAAGATATCCTCGAAAAAGGCATAGTATCTGAAAAAGACTACCTGACTTTAGAGCAGTACACACGTCAGCTCTTTCAGAGAGGTACGGATATGGCAGCAGAAAGAGGACTCATATTGGTAGATACCAAGTATGAATTTGGTAAGGCAGCAGACGGGAAGATCTATCTCATAGATGAAATTCATACCCCTGACTCTTCTCGTTACTTCTATCAAGAGTCGTATGCGCAACTACAAAAAGAAGCGCAGCCACAGAAGCAGTTGTCGAAAGAATTTTTAAGACAATGGCTGATAGAAAACGGATTTCAGGGAAAAGAGGGTCAGCAAATTCCATATATGTCGCCAGAACTTGTGAATTCAATTTCCGACAGGTATATAGAATTATACGAGCACATTACCGGAGAAACATTCAGAAGGTCAGAGACTTTAGAAATAGATGATCGAATCAGGGTCAATGTCGAAGAAAGCTTGAAACGATTAAGTTAATACAAATAGTACGTTATTTCTAACCATTAAAATGATGAAATATACAGTAGACAAGCACGAGAAGTATGTACTTATCAAACTGGAGGAAACAAAGCTCAATTCGCTGATTTCTCCGAAGCTCAAGTCTGAAATGATTCTGATCAATTCAGAAGGGATACGGAATATCATTCTGGATTTGTCAGGCGTGTTGTATTCGGATTCGTCGGGACTTAGCAGCCTGCTTGTTGGTCACAGGCTTTGCAAGAACTCAGCCGGTAGTTTTATAATATCAGGTCTGAGCGAGAACGTAGAGCGCCTGGTCAACATTTCACAACTTCAAAACGTGTTAAGTATCACTAAGTCAGTCGAAGAGGCGATAGACTTGCTGTTTATGGAAGAAATTGAGAGAGATTTGAACCGGGCCGAGGAGTAAGGAATCAGATGAGGTTTGACGTAACCATCCTGGGAAGTAGCTCTGCAACTCCCATTTTTAATAGAAACCCCAGTGCGCAGGTATTAAACATTAATGAGCGCCTGTTTCTTATAGATTGCGGTGAGGGCACCCAACAACAACTACTGAAGAACGGTATTAAGGCTCAGCGGATAAATCATATATTTATTAGTCACCTGCACGGTGATCACTACCTGGGGCTTGTCGGGCTCCTGTCTTCACTTCATTTATATGGACGTACCCGGCCAATGAACGTATTCGGCCCGCCGGAACTAAAAGAGATCCTGGACATACAGTTCAAGTACTCTCAAACAGCTATTCGGTACCCTATCGAGTTTCGTGCTACCCAAGCTGATCGCAATGAGCTCATTTATGAGAATCCCGATGTTCGCGTGGAAACATTTCCTTTGGAACACCGGATTCCCTGTACCGGATTCCGCTTCAATGAGAAGAAGCGACTTCCAAAAATCATCAGGGAGAAAGTTGAAGAATTAAATATACCTGTAGAAATGATTCCATTGATCAAGAGGGGAATCGACTTTACAGACAAGAATGGGGTAATTCATTTAGCTGGCAACTTAACTCAGGAGGCAGATTCACCGCGGTCGTATGCATACTGTTCAGACACCATTTGCAACTGGAAATACATTGACCAGATCCAGGGAGTCAGCACACTATATCATGAGGCTACATTTATGGATGATATGGCGGAACGAGCAGCGGAAACGTTTCATACTACGTCGCTTCAAGCTGCTCAGATCGCTGAAAGAGCAGGGGCTGGGCAACTGTTACTGGGGCATTTTTCTGCAAGATATCGGGAACTTGAGCCAATTCAGGATGAAGCCCGATCTGTTTTTCCTAATGCAAAGCTGGCATTAGAGGGCCACACGTTTACGGTGTAACCCTCCATTATCCTAATCTTTATTTCCTCCGAAAACAGAAAAGCTAACATATCTTTTTGGATGAGCTTTCAGGTCGATCATCAAATTGTCGAGGTTCTTGGCCGCATTATTCAGGTTATTATACAAGCTGTCATCATTTACCAACTTGCCAATTGACCCCTGACCGTTGTTTACCTTATTGATCGCAAGCTGCAGATCGGCAACCGCTTTATCGGCGTTCTTGATCGTCCGCTCAAAATTGGACCTGGCTACCTGATCCGTAATGCTCTCCAGATTGGTCATTATCCCGGTAACTTTTGCATTGTTGTTTTTAAAATTCGCGGAAATTGATTCCAAATTCGCGAAGATGTCCGTCAGTCTGTTGCTTTGGGCGCCAACCATGCCATCAACTTTTTGAGTCGTAGATTCCAGTGTCCGAAGAATGTTGGCAATACTGGCGAAGCTCTTGTTGAAGTTCTGCTGAAATTCAGGGTTAATCGTATTATTTAGAGAAGTAAGAATAGAATCTAATCTTCCAACCATGGCTTCCGCCTTTTCCTGGACTGGCTTTACCTGCTGCATCAAATTCTGCTGAACATTTGCCTGAAGAGTATCGCCGTTCTGAGCATACTGCTTGCTGTTACCAATGTCGAATACTATAGCCTTTCCACCCAGTAAACTTGTACTTTCCAGCCGGGCTATTGTGTTTATTGGAATCTGGTAATCGGGGTTTATCTTTAGTTGTGCTACAATCTTTCCTGATTCAACCAGCGATAGTTTCGATACTCGCCCAATTTGATAACCATTTACGAAGACAGGATTTGATACGACGAGCCCTTCAACATTGTCGTAGGATGCATAAAATTCTTGTTCGCTGGAAAATACGTCATTTCCCTTGAGAAAGCTGTAACCAATAACCAGGACAGCTATAGCAACTGTAGCAAGGATCCCAACTTTTGTTTCGTTAGTAATCTTCATAAAGATACGGTAATGTTCGTTTAATTAAGTTCCACCTGCTTCTTGTAGGCTTGAATTGCTTTTAACAAACAAGACACAATTTCGTTTTGACCATTTTCTGAGGTCATGTACTCTTCCTCCTGTGGGTTACTTATAAAACCAATCTCCGTTAAAATTGCGGGCATCCCTGCCTTTGCTAAAACAGCAAGACTCTGTTCCTTTACACCGCGGTTAACCCGGCCGGCAGCTTTATACTCATCCTGCACCAGTGTAGCCAGGCGAATGCTTTGATCACGGTATGAATTCTTTAGCAGTGAAAAGATGATAAAGCTCTCCGGATCGTTTGGATCATATCCATCATAATTGTCTTTGTAATCCTTCTCAAGAAGAATCGAGGCATTCTCTCTTATGGCGGTGTTCTGCTCTCCCAATCGGTTAAAACCAGAAACGAACGTTTCTACGCCTTTTGTCGCTGTTCTGTTTTTCATATTGAAAGGCATAGAATTACAGTGTATGGAAATGAATATATCTGCTTTAATCCTGTTTGCCAGACCTATTCGTTCATAAAGTGGAATGAAAACGTCTTCTTCGCGGGTATATACCACCTTGACATCACCTTCACTTTCTGCTATTGCTTTGCCCAGGCGCAAAGCCACCTGTAAGGCCACGTCCTTTTCTTTAGCAAAAAGGCCTCTTGTAGCGCCATCTCTGCCACCATGCCCTGCATCAATTACGATGGTCTTTATACGATAAGGAGCTTTTTGAGAGTTATAGTCGGATGAAACGAGAGGAAACGCCAGAAACAAAAGGAGCAAAGCGTAAATCGATCTCTTCAATGGTAATATTTTCATTAATTTTGGAGTTGTAGAATATATTTGCAAAAGTACAATTCATTGTCAGATTTAAAATTCGTCAGAAGCCTTTTTGTGAGAAACATATACATTCTCTTATTACTACTGTTTAGTCTCAGGCTAAGCGCTCAGCAGGCTTCAAGCCAGCCCCGATCCACTAAAACCGATACACCACGTGCTGCAAGACGCGATTCTGTCAGACCCGACTCTATTCAAACGGATAGTACGCGTAAAAATTCTGCGAGTGGCCTTAATTCCGAAATCCAGTACACTGCCGAAGACTCAATTAACTATAGTATCGACGGAAATATAATCTATTTATACGGTAAGGGTCGGATAGCATATGAAGATCTGGAGCTCGACGCTGACTATATCCAGATCGATCAGAAGAACAAGATGCTTTTCGCGAAGGGCGCGAATGACAAGTATAATGTCTATCGCGGGCGCCCTATATTCAAACAGGGTGCTGATAACCCGGTTACGACCGATTCGTTGTTTTTCAATTTTGAAACGAAAAAAGGAAAGCTGTTCGGTACCGCTACTTCCATGGATGGGGGCTTTATACAAGCACGTCAATCAAAAAAAAATCAGTACAACGAGGTTTCGTTAAAGCATGGTATTTATAGTACATGTAACCTTCCCGAGCCACACACGCATTTCGGCATCCATATCACAAAAGGCTTGGTAACGGATAAACAGGTGATTAGCGGCCCTGCGTATCTGGAAATCGAACATATTCCTATTCCTATAGGGCTACCTTTTGGTTTCTTCCCGAAAATGAATAAAAGAGCTTCCGGCTTTCGATTTCCCAGTTTCGGAGAGGATGCAAACCGCGGTTTCTATATGCAGGGTATCGGATGGTATCTGGGTATAAATGATTATTGGGATGCTGATATACTCGGCACCATATACAGCAAAGGTTCCTGGGACCTTAACACAGCGGCGAGATATAAGGTTAACTACAAGTATAGTGGAAGTGTGAATATAGGGTATTCATCTATAAGAAATCCTAACTCTATTGAAGGAACGCCTGGTAACACAGCCACAAAACAGTTCAACGTACAATGGTCGCATTCGCAGGATCAGTCTGCAAATCCAGGAACTACGCTTAGCGCGAATGTGAACTTTGGAACAAGTACCTATTTTCAGCAAACCCTTGCTGCTGGAACGGCCGACTATAACTCCCTCGTTAAAAATAGTATGCAGTCCAGTATTGCTTACGGCCGCACATTTTTCGACGGACTTTTCAACTTTACATCTGCGCTCCGACACTATCAAGATATTAGCGCGAAGACAGTAAATCTTACTCTTCCTTCATTTAACCTCAGTATGACCACAATTAATCCTTTTGATAAGAAGGATCGGGTGGGGGATCAAAAATGGTATCAACGCATTGCGGTGGGTTACCAACTTGAGGGATCGAACACTTTTGATGGTCAGGAGAAGGGCTTGTTCCAAAAAGAAAATTTGACAAGGTTTAAGAACGGATTGCAACACAATATACCTGTCAGTTTCTCTATGAATGTACTCAGGTATCTTCAGTTTAACACAGGGGTTAATTATTCTGAAAGATGGAGCTTCCAGACCATTAGTAAAGAGTTGGTCGCCGATTCTAAAGTCCGGACTGATACTATTCCAGGGTTTGCCAGGAACTATAATTACAGCCTTAACGGTGGGTTCTCTACTAAGATTTATGGTATGAAGCCCTTCAAGAAGGGAAATCTTGTCGCATTGAGACACGTAATGACTCCTTCCGTCAATTTTAACTATACGCCAGATTTCAGTGATCCTCGTTTCGGGTTCTATCGGCAGATCGCTACAAATCAGTTCCGGATGGATGATTCCGTTAGAAGAGTTAGTCGTTACTCCCGCTTTGAAGGTACAATGTACGGAGGTCCGGGAATGGGTAAGAGTGCATCAATCGGTTTTTCAATTGACAATAACATCGAAGCAAAGGTTAAATCGAAAAGCGACACCAGTAATGCCGTTGAGAAGATTCCGATTATTCAGGGTCTGACGTTCTCGGGTAATTACAACTTTGCGGCCGACTCACTGAACCTGTCTACTATTTCTTTTGGCGGTAGAACGGCGTTCTTCAAGCAGAAGATTGGAGTGAATTTTTCCGGAACTTTTGATCCCTATCAGGTCATCACCGAAAACGGAAGATCGTACCCGATTAGAGTAAATAAGTTCATGATCGAAAAAGGCAAACTCGCCCGCTTGAGTAGCTTCTCCCTATCTACCGACTTTAGCTTCAACTCCTCAGCACTGAGAAAGCGGAATGAAGAACTACGCCAGCGCCAGGACGATCCGAACATCACACCTTCGCAACAACAAGATATTCGCAACATACTGAACAACCCCAACTATTACGTTGACTTTACCGTTCCATGGAACTTCAGTGCGGCATATAGTTTCAACTATTCGAATGATGGTGTAGAGTCAGATATCAGAAATACACTGAATTTCAACGGGGATTTAAGTGTTACTCCCAAGTGGAAGGTTGTATTCAATTCCGGTTATGATTTTCAGCAGAAAGAGATCAGCTTAACCCGCTTCAGTATAAACCGTGACCTGCATTGCTGGGACATGGCCTTTGGCTGGACACCTTTCGGAAGGTACAAGAGCTACAGCTTTGATATACGTGTCAGAGCGTCGATTCTCCAGGACTTAAAGTTGAGAAGAAGAAGTGCTCTACCATTAAATTATTAAGCATGTTAGCAGAAATTATTACCATCGGAGACGAAATTCTGATCGGTCAGATTGTAGACACGAACTCTGCCTGGATCGCCAGAATATTAAACGACAATGGTGTTCAGATCAAGCAGGTCACCTCAGTATCCGACAATAAAGAACATATTCTGGAAGCCCTCGAGGCGGCTTCTCAGAGAGCAGATTTGATTATTATCACAGGAGGACTTGGGCCTACAAAAGATGATATCACTAAAAAGACCCTTGCCGAGTACTTCGGCGTCGGTTTCAGAAGAGATACAGATGCCTTGGATAATGTAAAGCGGATTTTTGCAAAGTCTAACCGACCTTTGCTCTCCATTAACGAACAGCAAGCCGACGTTCCCGAAAATGCCCTTGTCCTGCAAAATCAGAATGGCACAGCTCCTGGCATGTGGTTCGACGCGGGCAAGCAGGTATATGTATCTCTTCCTGGCGTTCCATTCGAGATGATGTATCTTATCGAAGAGGAGGTTCTTCCGAAAGTTCGCGAGCATTTTGAGCTTTCAGCCATTGTCCACCATACCATCCTGACCGCAGGACTGGGGGAGTCCTTTTTAGCAGAAGCCATTTCTGATATAGAAGATGCTCTTCCGGCGCATATACATCTGGCTTACTTGCCGAAACTAGGCCAGGTACGTCTGAGACTAAGCGCGTATGGAGCAGACAAGGATGCTCTCGCTTCCGAAGTGCAGGAGCATGTTTTAAAGATTATTGCCCGCATTCCGGAGTATGTCATCGTTAGTGAAGACATACCCCTTGAAATCGCTGCTCTGAATCTGCTTCAGCAGAAGAACCTGAAACTCACTGTCGCAGAAAGCTGCACAGGAGGTTACCTGTCTCATCTTTTTACCCAGCACAGTGGCGCGAGCAATGTCTTCCTTGGAGGTGCGGTAACGTACTCGAATGATTTAAAACAAAAGGTATTAAATGTTCAGGAATCCACCCTGATGAACCACGGTGCCGTAAGTGAAGAAACAGTTATTGAAATGGCTGCCGGGGCAAATAAAAATTTCGGATCTGATTATGCTATTGCGATAAGCGGAGTGGCAGGCCCGGGTGGTGGCACCGATGAGAAGCCTGTTGGTACCGTGTGGGTTGCGGTCGCCGGTAAGAAGAAAACCATCACGCATAAGTACTCGTTTTCGGGTCGTAGAACGCAGAACATTGAGCGTTCAGCGATTAATTCCATCGTACTACTTCTTAAATTAGTGAGGGAAGAACACGCTTATTGCTAAAAAGGTTTAATTTTGCAGCGATTCCCAATTACAACTCGTATGGCTCAATTTGAATTAGTTCTTCCGAAGATGGGTGAAAGTGTAGCCGAAGCCACCATTATCAAATGGTTGAAAAATCCCGGCGACACTATTCATGAAGACGAAGCTGTAGTCGAAATAGCAACAGATAAGGTCGACTCAGAAGTTCCCTCCCCGGTTTCCGGAAAGTTAATATCGCAATCCGTAAAAGTTGATGATGTTGTCCACGTAGGCTCGGTGATCGCCCTTATTGAAACGGCTGATGCAGCACCTGCTAGTGATGATAATAAACAGGCTCCCGTTTCTGTGCCTGTTCCGCCACAAGCTCCTGAAGTACCAGGTTTGGATATGGTGAGCCCCGCTCCCGAACGTCCTGCTGCTTACGATAACTCTTCGCGCTTCTATTCGCCCTTAGTGAAAAGTATAGCAGCGGAGGAAGGAATAACATTGGAGGAGTTGGAGAGCATTCCCGGAACAGGTTCCGAAGGACGTGTAACCAAACAGGATATCCTCGATTACGTTAAAGGACACAAGAAGATGGCGATGCCAGCTTCTCCTGTTGAACAGGCTGAGAAAAGCCCGGTAGCCATCCCACAGGCTCCTAACGGTAGTCAGTACAAGTCACCCATCCCAGCACCGCAAAATGTGATTCTATCGGGTGGTGATGAAATAATCGAAATGGACCGTATGCGCCGCTTGATTGCTGATCATATGGTGATGAGCAAACAAGTTGCGCCCCACGTAACCTCTTTTATCGAAGCAGATGTAACAAATCTGGTCAAGTGGAGAGAGAAGATAAAGTCTTCCTTCGAAAAAAGGGAAGGTCAGAAGATTACCTTTACGCCGGTGTTCATCCAGGCAGTCGCTAAAGCGATTAAGGATATGCCGATGATCAATATCTCTGTAGATGGAAATAAGATCATCAAAAAGAAAAACATCAACATCGGAATGGCGGCTGCACTCCCGTCGGGTAACCTGATCGTTCCCGTGATCAAGAATGCAGATCAGCTTAATCTGATAGGGCTTACCAGAGCGGTTAATGACCTCGCTGCCCGCGCCCGGGCAAACAAGCTGATGCCTGATGAAGTGCAGGATGGAACCTTCACCCTGACTAATATCGGTTCTTTTGGCAATGTGATGGGAGTTCCGATTATCAACCAGCCACAGGTAGCAATTATGGCCGTTGGAGCCATTCAAAAGAAGCCCGCAGTTCTTGAAACCGAGTTCGGAGACGTTATTGCTATACGGCATAAAATGTTTATCTCCATGTCGTATGATCACCGCGTAGTAGACGGATCTCTGGGAGGTATGTTTATTAAACGTGTTGCAGATTATCTTGAAAACTGGGACGGTAACTGCGAAATATAATCTCTATCACTTTTAAGTTGCCCGAAAATTGTTCTTTTTGTAAAAAGTTCAATACAATGAGATTTAGCAATTTTCAATTAGTAGCAATTTTCTTAGGCTGTACGTTCTTAACAGCACTGTCAAACTCATCGTTCGGCCAGTCAACGGAACATGCAACAACCGAAGAAAAAGGGTACAAGATCACGGTGGCCTTAGGCCATGCACATGTCCACGAAGGAGTCGAAGAAGGTGATAACAAATGGCTGATGATGCCCTCATGGGCATTCAATGCCGACTATGTAATAAACAAGCACTGGGCTCTCGGTCTTCATAACGATTTAATTCTGGAAGACTTTGCCGTTGAAGAACATCTCAACAACGAAGAGCATACCGTACTGAAGAGATCAACTCCCTTTGCAACCAAGATCGTCGGTACTTACAAGCCTGGCTCGCACCTGGGTCTGATGCTTGGAATAGGTGATGAGATTACGAAGGAAGAAAACCTCTTTCTTTCAACGATCGGTGTCGACTATGGCGTGCACATGAAGGGTGGTTGGGAATTAGCCGGTGAGCTAACGTACGACGTGAAATGGAAGTCTTATGACACCTGGATTGTAGGAATCGGCATCAGCAAATTCATAGGCATAGGTCATCATAAACACAAAGGCTAACAACATATAGTCAAAAAATGAAAAAAGCGACCTGCAACCAGATCGCTTTTTTCATTTGTAAACGAACAGCGATGCTGTTCCGACTAAATGTACAAGGTTCCAAACCTGGACTTAACGTCCGCCACAATCTGCTTCACTTGCTGTTCATGTGACTTCTGGCAGATCATCAGTGTATTGCTCGATTCAACTACGATATAATCCTCCAGCCCCTGCAAAATAACCAGCTTGTCTTTTGGTACCTTAACCATACAATTTGATGAGTCATACATCATCACATGCTCTGATGGGATCACCGCATTTCCAACATAGTCCTTTTCTGCCAGTTCATAAACAGATGACCATGTTCCCAGGTCAGACCAACCGAAGTCTGTAGGGAGCACATATACGTTGGGCGCCTTCTCCATAATTCCATAATCGATGGAGATGTTCGTACACTGGAAGTAGGCATGGTGAATAAAGGCATTTTCAGCCTCTGTGTTCAATTTACTGGCACCCTCCCTGAAGATGTCATTCATGTCGGGTAAAAACTCGTTTAACGCGCTTAAAATAGATCGGGCCGACCAGACGAATATCCCTGCATTCCATAAGAAGTCCCCGCTCTGAACGAAAGTTTGCGCCAGTTCATAATTCGGTTTTTCTGTGAAAGTCTTAACCTTATGGAAGGAATTGTTAAGTGTTTGCGTCGTATACTGGATATACCCGTAGCCTGTGTCAGGCCTTGACGGCTTGATCCCCAGGGTAATGAGGCAATTGTGTTCCGACGCGGTCTCGAGTGACAGGATAATGTCTTTCTTAAAGGCTTCCTGATCCATAATCAGGTGGTCAGACGGGGAGACAACAATAGCAGCATCAGGATTAAGCAAGCTGATCTTGTGGCTGACGTAAGCGATACAGGGCGCCGTGTTCTTCATGATGGGTTCACCAACGATCTGCTCATCAGCGATTCCATGCAACTGTTCCTTCACAAGAGGAATGTAAACGTCGTTTGTGGCTATATAAATGTTTTCTGCCGGAATTATTTTTAGGAAGCGTTCGTATGTTTGTTGGATAAGTGTCTTTCCGGTACCAAGGATATCCAGAAATTGTTTAGGATGTGCGGTGCGACTGATAGGCCAGAACCTACTGCCGATACCGCCTGCCATTATAATGGCATAAAAGTTCTTCATTTCGCTCAATTGGTTAAATAATTCCTTCTCTTAATAAATCATGTAAATGTATAATACCTTTGTAAATTCCAGCTTCCAAAACGATTAATTGTGTAATATTATTCGCCCGCATCATAGCCAGTGCATTTACGGCAAGCTCGTCACTATCTATCGTTCTGGGTGCATTATACATGATATCAAGGGCTTTAAGATGGCCCACAGAATCGTATTTCTCCATCATTCTGCGGATATCGCCGTCGGTGATAATGCCACGTATTTTCTCATCTTCAATGACTGTAACAGCACCTAAACGGTTTTTCGTGATTTCTATTATTACTTCTCTGACGGAGGCTTGGGGACTAACCTGCGGTTTTTCGTTGTGAATGTAGAGATCGCTGACTTTTAGATAGAGTTTTTTTCCAAGCGTTCCACCCGGATGATAACGGGCAAAATCCGCTCGGCTAAACCCTCGTTCTTCAAGCAGGCAAACAGCCAGGATATCGCCCATAACGATCTGTGCCGTGGTGCTGGAGGTAGGAGCCAGGTTCAGCGGACATGCTTCTTTTTCAACAGCCGTATCGAGTACCAGATCTGCATTTCGGGCCAGATAAGAATTGATGTCTCCAACCATGCCGATCAGCTTACTCCCCGCTAGTTTAAGCAGAGGCACAAGCACCTTAATTTCCGGTGTATTTCCACTCTTGGATATGCAGATTACAAGATCCTCGTCCTGGATGATCCCCAGATCTCCATGTATGGCATCAGCTGCATGCATGAAGACTGCGGGAGTACCGGTAGAGTTGAAGGTCGCAACCATTTTTTGTGCGATGATAGCACTTTTTCCCACGCCTGTCACAACTACACGTCCTCTCAATTTGAGGATTAAATCTATTATCAGAGCAAAGTCATCATTCAGCTTTGACAGCAATCCTGAAACTCCATCAAGTTCAATTTGCAGTGTTCTTCTAGCTATTTCAAGCACGTTTTTTGAAGCTTCCAAGGAGAATTATTTTAGAAAGAGGTACATTATAACCGCAAAAATATGTTATTTTGGGGTTAAGTTTAGGTTTTCTAAATTTTTCTGAAGAGGACGATGGAGATCAAGAAATCATTATTTGATAATTTACAAAATTTTTTCGGCTTTGATAATTTCAAAGGCGAGCAAGAAGCGATAATCACCAACATCATACAAAAAAAAGATACGTTTGTAATCATGCCAACAGGTGGCGGTAAATCAATCTGTTACCAACTTCCGGCATTAATGAGTGAAGGTACTGCGATAGTGATATCGCCGCTTATTGCCCTGATGAAAAATCAGGTAGATCAGCTGAGGGGCTTTGGGGGGACTGAAAGTATTGCACACTTCTTAAACTCTTCATTAAATAAATCTGAAATAGCTAAAGTTAAGCATGATGTGCTTAACGGGGAAACGAAGTTATTGTACGTTGCCCCTGAATCCCTGTCTAAGCAGGAGAATGTTGACTTCCTTAGACTAATTACCATATCTTTCGTAGCAGTAGATGAGGCGCACTGTATTTCTGAATGGGGGCATGACTTCAGGCCCGAATACCGGAAAATAAGACAGGTTATTAGTAATATTGGGGATGACATACCGATTATAGCGCTAACCGCAACTGCCACCCCAAAAGTGCAGCAGGATATCATCAAAAATCTTCAGATGACGAACTCAACACTGTTCAAGTCATCTTTCAACCGCCCCAACCTCTACTACGAAGTACGCCCTAAGCGTAACGTGGTTAAAGAAATTATCAGATTCATCAAGTCACATACCGGTAAATCCGGAATCGTGTATTGCCTCAGCCGTAAAAAGGTTGAGGAGATATCCGAAGCTTTATCCCTGAATGGTATCAAGGCGCTGCCTTATCACGCGGGCCTTGACCCTAAGACCCGGGCTGAGACCCAGGACAAGTTCCTGATGGAAGACGTAGATGTTATCGTAGCCACCATTGCTTTCGGAATGGGTATCGACAAGCCGGATGTTCGCTACGTGATCCACCATGATATTCCTAAAAGCATGGAGGGCTATTATCAGGAAACCGGTAGGGCGGGACGGGATGGAGGTGAAGGCGTGTGTGTTGCCTTCTACTCGGAAAAGGATATAGATAAGCTGGCTAAGTTCATGAAGGATAAACCCGTTTCAGAACGGGAGATCGGAACGCAGATTCTTAAAGAGGTGATCGATTATGCTGAATCTGCAGTTTGTCGCAGAAAGCAGATCCTTCATTATTTCGGCGAGAACTTCGACGAGGCAGGTTGCGGATCCATGTGCGACAACTGCAGAGCGCAGCGCACGCATTTTGATGCAACAGAGAAGCTGAGAAACACCCTCATTATGATACGCGAGTTGGGCGAGAAGTTTGACGATCTTCATATCCTGAACATGCTCATGGGTACTGATTCATCGCAGATCAGCGCTTATCACCACAACAAGCTCCCCCTTTTCGGTAGCGGCAAGGCAGACGGACTGCTCTTCTGGAAGTCCCTTTTACGTCAGGCATTACTCAATAATTATCTATCGAAAGATATCGACAACTACGGCCTCCTGAGACTGACAAAGTCGGGAACCGGATTTATCGATAGTCCTCATACCCTCAAGTTCGTGATGAACCGTGAAATGGAGTCTGCAGAAGATGAGAGCGACGAAGCCGTTCAACAAGCGGGTGGAGCTCTTGATGCCGAGCTTCTGAAGATGCTCAAAGACTTGCGGAAGAAGATCGCGAAGCAAAAAAACCTTCCGCCTTTTGTTATATTCCAGGATCCCTCGCTCGAGGAGATGTGTACCCATTACCCGGTGTCCATCGAAGAGCTGAAGCAGATCCAGGGTGTGGGATCAGGTAAAGCAATCAAGTTTGGCGCGCCTTTTATCGAGGTGATCAAAAAGTATGTCGAAGAAAATGATATAGACAGACCTGTAGATCTGGTTATCAAAAGTGCGGCAAATAAGTCTGCACTCAAGGTTTCCATTATTCAGAATATCGACCGCCACATCGCACTTGACGATATCGCCTCCTCTAAAGGGATAACCTATGAGGATATCCTTCGCGAAGTGGAGTCTATCGTCAATTCAGGTACCAAGCTGAACCTGAGCTACTACATCGATGAAATGATTGATGAGGACAGGCAGGATGAGGTATTTGATTACTTCCGCTCCGCCGAGATCGATTCCATCGATAATGCACTTAAGGAACTTGGGTCCGACGAATACACGCGCGAAGAGCTACAACTCATGCGAATCAAATTTTTATCAGAATTAGGAAACTAATGATCAATCAAATCCCGGGTATTAAACATACCGAAAGCAATAACTTTTTTCTGATGGCCGGCCCATGCGCTATCGAAAGCGAAGACATGGCCTTGAGAATAGCCGAGAGAATCGTGAACATCACCGACAGGCTGGGTATTCCTTATATCTTCAAAGGATCTTACCGGAAAGCAAACCGTTCCAGAGTGGATTCCTTTACTGGTATAGGCGACGAGAAGGCACTGAAAATTCTGGCGAAGGTGGGTAATGAGTTCGGTGTTCCTATCGTTACCGACATTCACGAAAGCAATGAGGCTGCCATGGCGGCCTGCTATGTGGATGTCCTGCAAATACCTGCATTCCTTTGCCGGCAAACAGATCTGCTGGTTGCTGCGGCAAAAACGGGAAAGTTTATCAATATCAAAAAAGGCCAGTTCCTGTCTGCAGGTGCTATGTCCTTTGCTGTTGACAAAGTGAAGGATTCTGGGAACTCACAAGTTATATTAACGGATAGAGGTAATACCTTCGGATATCAGGATCTCGTCGTTGATTTTCGTGGCATCCCGGAAATGCGTTCTTTCGGCGTACCTGTTGTAATGGACTGCACGCACTCTCTGCAACAGCCTAATCAGCCGAATGGGGTTACCGGTGGTAAGCCAGGACTGATTGAAACGATTGCCAAGGCTGCTATTGCTGTAGGAGCGGATGGTCTCTTTATAGAAACCCACCCTGATCCTATGAATGCGAAGTCCGACGGAGCAAACATGCTCCATCTCGAGTCGCTTGAGCAGCTGCTTGAAAAATTAATCCGGATCAGACAGGCATTATAGCCCTCCTCAATAAGTAGTATTCGACATCAACTTAAATCTTTACAAAGTATATAATAGACATGACAGACGAAATTCTGGCGAAATATGATCTCGTTATCGGACTCGAAATCCATGCCCAACTTCAGACGAACAGTAAGATCTTTTCCTCTGATCCTGCATCTTTTGGTGCGGGTCCAAACGAGCATACCAGTATCATATCGGTTGGTTTGCCTGGCACCCTGCCCAAAATAAATGAAAAGGTAGTGGCTTACGCGGTAAAGATGGGATGGGCAACAAACTGCCGCATTAACAAGTACAACCGTTTTGATCGCAAGAATTACTTCTACGCGGATCTTCCTAAAGGTTACCAGATCACTCAGGACGAAATCCCCGTTTGCCAGGCAGGATACATTACGATCCGGCTAAAAGACAAAACCGAGAAGGATATCCGGATCAACAGGATCCATATGGAAGAAGATGCCGGAAAAAGCATGCACGACAAAGATAGCAGGTACTCCTTTATTGACTTGAATAGAGCAGGGGTGCCCTTGATTGAGATTGTTTCTGAACCGGATCTGCGCTCGGCAGAAGAGGCGGCAGCATACATGTCTGAAATAAGAAAGCTAGTCAGGTATTTGAATATATGCGACGGCAATATGGAGGAGGGGAGCCTTCGCTGCGATGCAAACATATCGGTCAGACCGAAAGGCTCTGCTGAATATGGAGCACGATGTGAAGTCAAGAACCTGAATTCAATCCGCAATCTGCAAAGGGCGATCAATTACGAATTTAAAAGACAGGTCAAGCTCGTTGAACAAGGAGAACATATAGACCAGAATACGCTGAACTTTGACGCTGCAACCGGGGTAACTTCCGTACTTCGGTCCAAAGAGATGGCTAATGACTACAGGTACTTTCCAGAGCCTGATCTGCCTCCCATGCAACTTTCTGAAGAGTGGATCCAGCAGCTAAAGAGTGAACTTCCTGAGCTGCCTGAGCAACGTATAAAACGCTATTCTGAAGAGTTCTCTTTGTCGCACTATGATGCTTCATTGTTGACATCAGATAGAGCCGTAGCAGACTTCTTCGAAGAGCTTGCCGGGCAAACACCTTATTATAAAGCGGCAGCAAACTGGATCAACGGACCTCTCCAGTCTTATGTAAATGAGAACGGAAAGGACTTTACCATTCTGCAGCCTTACGTGAAATCGATCGCGGAGATAATAGCGCTTGTAGAATCATCAAAGATTAACAATACTGCTGCTGTTCAGCAGCTCTTCCCGGCTCTTGTATCTGGAAATGGTAAGTCATCAGTATCTGAGCTCGTTCATGAGCTCAACCTGATCATTGATACAGACCATAGCGAGCTTACTGGTTTTATAGATAGCGCTGTGGCGAAGTTTCCCGATAAGGTAACTGAATACCATAAAGGGAAAAAGGGCGTTTTAGGATTGTTTATGGGAGAGATCATGAAAATATCGAAAGGTAAGATCGACCCTAAGACAGCGAACAAACTTCTCGTAGAAAAACTAGAATCCTTAAAGTGAATCGAATAATATTATTTTTTTTAGCCCTTACTGCAGCTTTATCTGCCTGCAAGAATAATACCTCATTTGTCCTCGAAGGCACCCTTCAAAATGCTGGTAGTTTAACCAATGTTCAACTTTACAAAGGGAAGGAGCTAGTCGACTCAGCCGTTGTGAACGACAAAGGGGAGTTCCGCTTTCGGGTGCCATCGCCTGAACCTGAATTTTTCTACATTCTCGCAGGTGAAAAGAGTTATTTGCTCCTGGCGAAAAATGGAGATGATCTGAAGTTTAATGCTGACTATGCCAGTTCTGTGGGCGATTACCAAATAGAAGGCTCGGAAGATGCAGCGAAGCTGAGGGACTTCAATATGATCAACGGTAAATACGGAAAGATATTTGTGGATCTGAAAACCGAATTCGACAGACGCGTATCGGCGAACCCGGATTCCCGTGAACAGATCGTAGAAGAGCTTTCTCCAAAGTTCGATGAATATATGAAGGCCTTTAGCATAGAGGCGCTTTCCTTTGCTGAAGCTAATAAAGACAATCTCGCGGGTTTCTATGCAATAAGCATGCTTGACGCGGTCGAATACGAGGAAGCCCGGCTCCACTATGCTGAAGGGCTTAAGGGTAAGTTCCCAAACAATAAGCTTGTTCAGGATTTCGTTGCGAAAATGAACAGGGTGAAGCCAGTCGCAAAAGGCCAGCCAGCTATCGACTTCCAAAGCACAGCCCCTAATGGTCACATCATCAAATTGTCTGATTTTAAAGGAAAGTATGTTCTGCTAGACTTCTGGGCTTCATGGTGCGGACCTTGCCGGCAGGAAAATCCAAATATTGTTAAACAGTATAATCGCTTTAAAAACAAGAACTTCACCATATTGGGAGTATCTCTTGATGGTGACAGGGATAAATGGCTAAAAGCTATTGAAGATGACAAACTAGATTGGACCCATGTTTCTGATCTGGATGAATGGAATAGTGCTATCGCAAGACAATATCAGGTCGCTGCCATTCCCGCGTCCTTCCTGATCGATCCTTCCGGTAAAATCATCGCAAAAAATCTGAGAGGACATGAACTTGAAGAATTTCTGAAGAAGACATTAAATTGAGCTCACCGGTTTGTTAAGATACTGCGAGCGTTAACAATAACTTAATATTGTATTAACTTTGAAGTATCCTATTCCTGCTACATTAGCAACGTAATCCAAAATCATGAGTTCAGCAAAGCAGAAAATTCTTATCGTTGATGACGAACCAGACATCCGGGAATTAATTGAGTACAACCTCAAAAAGGAAGGCTATCTGGTTTATACTGCCAGTAACGGCCAGGAGGGTATAACTGAGGCAAAACGTGTTCATCCCGATCTTATCATTCTCGATGTGATGATGCCGAAAATGGACGGTATAGAAGCTTGTCGGGTAATGCGTTCGATGAACGACTTTAAGTCTACCTTCATGGTCTTTCTTACCGCCCGTAGTGAAGAATATTCGGAGATAGCAGGCTTTCACGTGGGTGCAGACGATTACATTGCCAAGCCCATTAAAACCCGTGCGCTCGTTAGTCGCATCAATGCTATTCTGAGGAGAAATAACCAAACGGAAGACGTTGTAGAGAATAAGATTGAAATAGGCGATCTTGTTATTGATCGGGAGACCTATCTGGTCTACCAACGAGGGGAGCGAGTATCCCTGGCAAAGAAGGAATTCGAACTATTGTATTTACTGGCTTCTAAGCCAGGAAAGGTATACACCCGGGAGGTTATTCTCAAGAATATCTGGGAAGACTCTGTCGTGGTAACCAACCGGACAATCGACGTACATATACGCAAAGTGCGTGAGAAACTGGGAGATAATTACATCAGCACCGTCAAGGGTGTGGGATATAAATTTGATACGTAAAAAACAGTGATTAAACATGAGATCATCAGGTGTGAGCGTTGCGCTGTTCAGATCGAATGCCGGTCTAACAGCTACACGCGCTGTCAGTGCAGTGCTGTCCAGCTAACGCCTGATGAGATTGAGTTTATAGGAGAAAGCTATGACGGCTGCCTCTGTGCTTCCTGTCTTGTTGAACTGGCTGCTGTTTACCAGAAAACTCTAGCATAAATGACATCTAAAAAATGCCACAACAAAAAAGCCGGATAATATAATTATCCGGCTTTTTGTATTATTAGTGCGATAAATCTCTTACTTAGCCTGTGCCTCGATCTGAGCAAGAACAGCATTGTTCTTAGCAACCTGGCTAGAAGCAGATTCCTGAGAGCGGCTTCCTGTCTCAATGTTACGGCCAATCTTTAGGAATTGAACTTCAAGGCGTGAAACCGTTTTGTTTTTTCTATCTTTTCTCTTTAAACGTGTAACTCCCATTGTCTTTTTTTTAATTTTTTTAAATCCTGTGAGGTCGGAAGCGGATTCGAACCGCTGTAGAAGGTTTTGCAGACCTCTGCCTAGCCACTCGGCCATCCGACCCTTCTTGTAGGGAGTGCAAAAATAATAATTTATCGGTACCTTACAACAATTATTTGCAAAGATTTTAAAATCCTCTTCTTTTTAATTCAGAACAGATAATCGATGCGGAAACCGCGACATTAAGAGATTCAGCACCTCCAAACCTTGGGATGGTGATTCTGTTGCTGATCAACTTAATGACGTTCTGAGAGATACCCTTCCCTTCATTCCCAAGAACGACAAGTCCCGGATGCTCAAATCCCGTTTCATATATAGATACACCCTCAAGCAAGGCACCGTATACGGGTATTTGTACATCTTTAATAAACGCCGGCAAGTCCGTATAATAAACAGACATTCGCGATAGTGAGCCCATAGATGCCTGCACCACCTTTGGGTTATAGGCCTCAACAGTGTCTTCGGAACAAACGATTTCAGAAAATCCGAACCAGTCAGCGGTCCGTATAATTGTTCCGAGATTCCCCGGGTCCTGAATTCCATCCAGCAGCAATGTGAACTTATTCAGAAAACTTTCCGATCGTAACGGGGTTTTCTCAGGAATCCTTATAATTGCAAGGGCATCCTGGGGGGTAGTGAGCGTACTGATCTTTTTAAGATCTGCTTCACTAATCTCCACAAGTTTAACATCCTGTGAAATGCTGCTGAACTTTTGAAGTGATGCTTCACAACAGAATATTGAATCTACCTGATACTTTGAATGAATAAATTCAGTAATGGATTTGATTCCTTCTACCAGGAAGAGACCTCGGTCTTTTCTGTTTTTTTTTAAGTGTAATGCATTTACAAAACTGATTTGGGATTTTGAAAGCATATAAAGATAGCATTGTTGTTTTGCGTGCAAGTATACTGTTTTTAACAGTTATTTTCTCCGGTTGTTCCGCCACCAGATACCTGAACGAAGACCAGGCACTCGTAAAAAATGTCAAACTGAAGGGGATTGACGCCAGTTTTTCTGAAGAAGCATATCAGTACGTCCAGCAAGACATACGGCCTAACTCCAGGGTGAATCTGGCGCTATATAACATGTTCAACACACGGGATGGAAAATACCGTACAGACCGGATTAAAAATATCGGAGAAGCCCCTCATTTGCTTGACAGCTCACTGGTAGACATATCGCGGCGTGAGATACAGAAGTTTCTGGCATACAAGAGCTTTTTTAATGCGAAGGTGGACAGCAGAATTAAAGTCAGAAATAAGAAAGCATACATCACCTTTGAGGCCGTGCAGGGACCTTCTTTCAAGGTGCGAAATATAGCCCATGTAATCCCCGACGTGGCCGTAGATAGCCTGTACTCCAAAAATCGGGAACGTATATCCAGGCTTCACTCCGGCAATCGCTATGATGTTGATTCGATCATGGCCGAGATTAACAACATTTATGCGCTGATGAAGTCGAACGGATACTATGATTTCCTGAAGCCCTATATACATGTAGATGCAGATAGTACATTGATGTCAAGTCAGGTCGACCTGAAACTGAACGTGTACAATCCACCGGCTCTGTCTTCGCATAAAGTCTACCATCTTAAGAATACCAACATTGACATCAGGAACAGCAATATCAGGTTTGGAAGGCGTCCACCGGATAGTGCCTGGGTGGACTCACAATATTTTTTCAGGGACTACTCGCACCGGTTCAAATTCGACAAACTGACCCGGTATATCTTTCTGAATAAGGGAGAACGCTATAGTATAGAAGAAGAGAATCTAACATACGACCGCCTCTACGAGCTGAATGTCTTCCGCAACATTAAAATTGATTACGAGAAAGATCCCGATAGCGTCAGCCTGAATGCACGCATTGAGATCACACCTTTGAAGCGAAACAGCAATAGGGTGGAAGGGGAATACACGTTCAATTCAGGGCGTAATGGTTTCAATATTGGAAACACCTATACCAACCGGAACCTCTTTGGCGGTGCGGAGAGGCTCGATGTCAAGTTCCGCTACGGCGCGCTGTTTGACTCTCGTGATAAAAAACTATTCAGCAGTATTTTCAATCGGGACATACAAATAGGAGCGAACCTGATCATTCCCCGTATACTGGCACCGTTTCGGGTCAGAGAGAATTTCAGAGCAGGCTTACCCCATACAACTATCTCCAGCAGTATGCAGATCTTTGATCAGCCGGGAGCCTTCAGAAACAGATTATTTATTAACTCAATCAGCTACGATTGGACGCAGAGCAAAAGCCGATTACATAGTTTTACGCCGATCAATATAGAGTACCGTGATGGTAGGCTCGACGAAGCATTCAGAGACAGCTTGCGCAATAGCGGAAATCTCCTGTATGTGCAAACAAATGATAGGCGCTTCCTGAATTTAGGATCTCAATACAATTTCACGCTTAACGCTCATAAGTTGAGTACTTATGAGGATTTTATCTACTTCCGCGGCTTTTTTGATGTTGGAGGAAATTCATTGGGATTGTTGGCAAACGTTTTTAACTTTCATAAAGATGAAAATGGATTCCGAACATTTATGGGCCTGCCCTATTTGCAGTATGTAAAAACAGAATTGGATTTGCGGTACTACAGGTCCCTCGGAGGTGAACGACAGTTTGTAGCTCGTGTCAACCCTGGCATTGCTCTTCCCTACGGGAATTCAAATGCGCTTCCTTTTGAACGGAACTTTTATGCCGGTGGATCTAGCGGAGTAAGAGCCTGGCAGGCCAGAACTCTGGGGCCTGGGCGCTACAACAGAAGCGTGATCGAAAGCGAAGAAAACAGAAAAAACCTGACTTATCTTGACCAGTATGGTGAGATTAAGTTTGAAGGAAATGTCGAGTACCGTTTCAAATTAATGAACAACTTCTTCGGCTCAAAGCTGAAGGCCGCGACATTTGTAGACTTTGGTAACGTTTGGCTCCTCGATGAAAATGAAAAGGTTCCAGGTGGAAAGTTCTATTTCGATAAGTTCCTTGATCAGCTTGCTCTTGGTGCAGGAGCGGGACTGCGCTTTGACCTTCAGTATTTCGTGTTCCGCTTTGATGTGGGTGCTAAAATCAAAGATCCGCAGTTCACCGGATCAGACAATTGGGTTGTCAAACACCTGTTCAGCAGCGACGCAAGAAGAGAATTCAAAGACGCTTACATCAAGACCAACGCCCCCGACAGGTACCGGTTTCTCCAATACAATTTCGGGATAGGCATGCCATTTTAGGGATATCTTCGCATTACATGATCGCATTCTTCAGTCCGTCAAATATGGTCTCGAAGATTGTTGGTATGCCTAATCCTTTATTAGAGTTAAACACCAGCAGAAGGATCAGAATAATGACGGCAAAAACGATGAACTTCCTGAATATACTGGCAATTACAACAAGTGCGAGCGGGATGATAATCAGCATCATCCAATTGATCTTTATCGGGTTGATACCACCTTCCTTTTTCAGAACATAGTAAAGTTTAGCGGGACTCGCCGTTTCGTTCTTGTGTTTGAGATATACGAAGGTGGACTTCTCAATTTGCTGGGGTGCGATCGCCACGCCTTCATTAAATCGCAGTTCCTGTTTAAAGCCGTTGATTGTAAACACGAACGTGCCATTTACACTCTCCTTAGGTACCTCATTCGCGTCTGTAGCAATGATCGCCAGTTTATCATTTTTCAGGAGATTCTCCTTGACGATAAAGTTGGTTAGGGAGTCAGTTCCCGGAAGTGCCATGCTGGTAAATCCGCTTAAAACAAAAAGTACTGCTAGTATAAACTTAAATTTGATCATCGTTCGCTGCAATAAGCTGCCGCAAATATAAACAGCCGCCTTCATAAACAAGAAGAGCCCTCAAATATGTTTGAGGGCTCCACTGAATTAATCATTAATTAAAGAAGTTCTTCAGCTGTTAGAATGAATATCCTACAGAGAATGAAAGCACACGGTTGGTTGTTTTTCCATTGTCACCATCTCCGTTCGGACGAAGGTCTGAAAGACCGAGACCATAACCGGCACCGATGTTAAATCCACTGTTTAACTGGAAACCAGCTAAGAAGTTTACACCGAAGTCAGTGCTTTTGTAATCATCGCCATTATCAGAACCAAATTCTAAATCACGGTCTCCTGATACTCCAAAGTTTCCAATGTTTCCAGATGCCTTTCTCTCACCTGAGATGGCAAAAGCAGCGTATGGACCAGCACCAAGGTAGAAGTTAGTTCCGGTAGTACCCAGTGGAATCTTTCCCACAAGGTTCACCGGGATCTCTGCATACATGGTATTGTCTTTTACTTCTCCTGCTGCAGCACTTCCGGTGCGTTCAAACTTACCGCCCTTTCCTTGCAGGGATATACCAGGCTGAACAGACAGACCATTTGCAACCGGTACATCGGCGTAACCTGTCACGCTGAAATTAGTAGTTGACTGCGATTCCCAGTCCTCGCCATTCGTGTTATTTACGTGTAATTTCGGAAGGTTAACACCCACTTTTAAACCATATTTTACTGGTGGTAAAGACTGTGCAGATGCAGCGCCTCCGATCAGGATTCCAGCTGCTAGTAAAGCTATTTTTTTCATGTTTTTTACTTTTTAAGTTTTAAGTATGTGATTGCATAAAGACAAAACCTTTGCCTATTTGCCAAAAAATTAAAATCTAGTTAATAATGAGCGTATTAGTTAATAGAGAGTTAATCTGGAGCAAAAAATATTGTTTTGTTTGGTAGTCAATTCTGTATTGAAAAAAATACAAATTACAAAGTTCCGGCGGCGAAGGTGTCTCCCGCCCGGATATCTCCGGTCTCCAAACCTTTCTTAAACCAACGCATTCGTTGCGCGGATGTTCCGTGCGTGAATGCATCCGGCACCACATATCCCTGTGCTTCCATCTGAAGACGGTCATCGCCGATAGCATTAGCAGCATTCAGCGCCTCTTCAATATCCCCCGCCTCCAACAGTTCCTTTTTCTGAGTATGATGCGCCCAAACCCCTGCTAAAAAATCCGCTTGCAATTCCAGCCGGACAGATAAGGCATTCAGTTCCTCATCGCTCACTTTTCCTCTCATCCTGTCGACTTTATCGGTCGTGCCAAGCAGGTGCTGGATATGGTGGCCCACCTCATGGGCTACAACGTAAGCCATCGCGAAATCACCCGGGGCTCCGAAGCGCTGCTTCAACTCATCGTAAAAGCTCAGGTCTATGTACACCTTGCTATCAGCGGGACAATAGAATGGCCCGGTGGACGAACTGGCTGCTCCGCATCCGGAACGAACCTGGCCACTGAACAAGGTGAGTACCGGTTTCTCATACCGGAGGTTCTGAGCTCGAAAAACACTATCCCATACATCTTCCGTTTCTGCAAGCACCACTGCCACAAAATGGGAATTGGGATCGTCCTTGACGTCGGTACTAATTCCCGGTCCTTGGGTAGGCGATGCTCCCTGCTGCGTCATTCCAATAAACTCCAGGGGATTTTGCCCCGTTAGCAGAGCAAAGACAACGGCAATCACAGCCGTGAGTCCCCCGCCCAGCGCGAGGCCACCGCCGCCGCTTCTTCTGTCTTCTATGTTTCCGCTTTCGCGTCTGCCCATCCATTTCATAATATATCGTGTTTTTGAGCTGAACAAACGCGACGGAGGATTAGTTTGCACATTGTGAAGCGCCTGAGAATGGAATTGTGAGATACGGGGAATTTTTTCCTTGCACATTCCCCAGTTCGAAGAGCTCTATTTTGGTTAAATTGCAGGTGGTCAGTGCTATATAATGTGAATTTTATTGGCACAGATGTTGTCAACTAGTATATATTTGCAATATTTATGAAGAAATATTTATTATTAGCTGTTTCGATTTTAGCGTTAGCAGCTGTATCTTGTAAGAAGGACGGCATAACGTCGGAGGGCTCGGAAGCCATCAGCGATCTTAGCGTACCTGACTCGTTTGATTGGGGAACATCAAGAGATGTTAATTTCAGTATATCGGTTTCCGATTCCCGCTTCGGTAATTCTCTTCATGTGATATCGGTTTACGCCGGTGATCCGGACAACGGAGGCGAACTGCTATCTAAAGGTGGTGCGACGCTGACGTCTGCTTTCAACACACGGATCTATCTTCCAGTAATGATTAACGAGGTCTATATCACGAAGATCGCTCCTGACGGATCAAAAGTTAGCCACAAAGTGGATATTACATCCACTGATGTTTCACTATCCATCGGCGAATCCAACGTGATGAAATCCATGAGGAAACTTTCTGCGGTCGGATTTTCAACCTCAGCAGTTGCAGAAAGCAGCCCAAGCTGCGCATCCGGAACAGGAGTGACGACTATTCGTGCGTCCGTATCTAATTTTAAGGCTCAGAACGGAGCAGTCTACTCTATTACAGCCAGTGATATTGTAGTTGGCCTGGACTGGGGGCATAACGGAACCTTATACGTGTGCGGAAAGAACGTCAGATTAGTTGGCGGAAATATTAACGGGTTGAATATTATTATCACCAGTACAGGAAGCGCATCGATCGAAGGTTCACATTGGGGAACAACTTCATCGATCAAGAACTTCGGATCGCTCACTATTAACGCGGATCAGTGGAGTACCAAGGTTATCGGATCGTTATACAACACGGGAATAATAACTACGAATTACCTTTCAGCAGAGAACGGAACCGTAACAAACTTTGGGACGATAACGGCCGCCCAGACGATTTGGATGAACACGGGCGCTGTGCTGAACAACTATGGAACGATCAATGCCCTTGGACAGTCTAAAGCAGAAAATGGCGGACGTATCAGTAATTCAGGTACGTACAATGCTAAAGGAGAACTGGTCGTCGGAGCTAGTCCTTCCCGCTTGGAGAACTACGGTACCTTTAATGTTTTTCAGGAGCGTCTGACGATGAATTCAGCAGGAAGCATTGTCAATTCAGGAAAGCTATTAGCTGTAAATGCACACCTGGAATTCGGTTCAACTTTTGTAAATGATGGCGAGTTGCAGGTAAAGAGTTTTAATGGTACGAGCGGCACCTTTACAAACCGCTGCAAGCTGATTGTTTTGACCGACTTTAATCTTAACGGAGCAACGATGGTCAATGAGTCGTTTATTGACGTGAAGGGAAATACGACGATGAACTCAAATATGACCTTATCTCCAAAATCGATGTTCCGCACAGCTAACTTGCTTTCCAGCAGTCAGACGGTCAGCGGGCCTCCTAATGGTACGGAGTGGGCACTTTTCAGGGTGACCGGAACCTCAGCTGATCTTGTGGAAAGTGCCGGTGGAACATTTACAGGACGAGTTATGTATTGCGATCCCAAAAGAAGCCTGTCTGCAAGACATCTTCTTAATTCTGCAAAGAACGGATGTGATATCTATATCGCGGCTAATGAGTGTACTGAAGGATACGGAGTAGACCCAAATCCTCCCTTAGTGGATACAGATAAGGACGGTGTAATTGATCAGGAAGATCAATTTCCTAATGATCCAACCAAAGCTTTTAAAAGCTATGGGGTGAACTATAGCGAGGGTGGGTCTACAGTTGCTTTCGAAGACAGATGGCCGTATCAGGGAGACTATGATATGAACGATGTGGTTATCAGCTATCGCTACGAAATAGTGACAAACTCTGAAAATCAGGTGGTTACCGTAGATGCCGATTTCAAGCTTATAGCTACCGGGGGGGAATACAATAATGGTGCGGGTATTCAATTCAATATACCGAAATCCAACCTGGTAAGTATCTCCGGTGCTACAGCAGAAGATAATCAGGATAGTTTAGTGGTAATTCTGTTTAAAAATACGCGCGAAGAACAAACGAACTGGAACACTTCCAAGGCTACAGCGGCTGAAAGCAAATCGTACAAAGTGTTCTTTCAAGTAAAGAATGGCCCAACGCTCGCCAGTTTCGGATTGGGAAGATATAATATGTTTATCTGGAACAACACACCAGGTTTCGGTCGTGGTTACGAAACTCACTTACCTGGCCAACAGCCTACAAAGCTTGCTAACCGGAGTCTTTTCGGAACAGGTGACGACAATACTACGCTGGCCAAGCCATATTACAGCAAGAACGGCTTAGTCTGGGCATTAGAGTTACCGATAGCAAATTATGCTTATCCTATTGAAAATGCCGAAATTACGCGGGCTTACAAGTGGTTTGCAGACTGGGCTAGAAATGGAGGAAAGGCCGCACCATTATGGTATACAGACTTAACGGCTAGGAACTCAGCGATGATTTTCTCCAAATAATCATAATACTCTCTAAATTTTATCTATTCGAAGCCCTTCAAGATTCTTGGAGGGCTTCTTTATTTTAATTGTAATTCTATCATGTATCACAGTGATTTCTTAGTGGAAATGGAACCCAAACGATAAAAAATTGAACGATTGTGAAATGTGTATATAACTATTTGATAATGACCTTGATCGCTTGATTCTTCATTGCTTGTTGCTTACATTTGATACAAAGAGGAGGCCCTATGATCGAGTTCTTTCTATTTTCCATGTGCATAATCTATTTTATGTGGGAATTCAACCATGAATAAGCAGTAACTACTGTCGGGAAAACCGTCATACCGGATAATGTAGTTCAGCCGGAAAAGACTTAAGTTTGCGCCCTGAATTAGTTGGATGCTGGATATTTTATTTAGAGATGAGCACCTCATCGCCATTAACAAACCACATGGGCTGTTGGTACACAGATCTCCCATAGCCATGGACGTACAGGAATTTGCTTTGCAGATTCTTCGTGACCAAATCAATCACTATGTTAATCCTGTACACCGTTTGGATCGAAAGACCGGCGGAGTTCTGCTTTTTGCAATGGACAAGACGGCGGAAATCGCTATGCACAAGCAGTTTCAGGAAAACCAGGTTCGTAAAAAATACCTGACGGTACTCCGGGGGCATACTCCCGACCAGGGTGAGATCGATTACCCGCTGAAAAAAGAAAATGGTACTATTCAGGAAGCCCTCACATTCTATAGAACACTTAACCGCGCGGAAATCGATGTGCCTTTTGGCTCCCATCCGACATCCAGGTACTCGCTGGTTGAGGCCACCCCGCAAACCGGACGAATGCATCAGCTCCGGAAGCATTTCGCTCACGTGTTTCATCCTATCATCGGAGATAGAAAGCACGGATGCAACAAACAGAACAAGCTTTTCAAGGAGAAATGGGAAATGACAACCATGATGTTGCATGCCTCTGAACTTTCCTTTACTCATCCTGTTCATCAAACGGAGATCCTCATTCAGGCACCGATTCAACCCGAATTCAAAAGAGTAATGGAGATGATGTCCTGGGATGTTACCTTATATGATGTCGGCAAGGGATAAAGTTGTAAATTTGTACCTCTCTTTGTATTAAAAATTTAAGTATCGTGTGGTTAGAAAAGATAAAGCTTAGTAAACAGCTGGTAAGATCGGTAACTGAAGCCGGATATCTGGTTCCAAAAGAAATTCAGCTGCGAGCCATGTCCCGCATTATTGGTGGACAAGATATTGTCGCCATTGGTCCCGAAGGTTGCGGCAAAACGACCACCTATATATTAGGTGCCTTGATGCGCCTGAAACAAACTCCTGAGATTGCACCGCGTGTATTGATCCTTGTTCCCGATAGGGAAAAAGTTGAGGCAGTCGCTGCCCAAATTGATACACTCAATAAGAATAAATCATTACGTATTGTCACGCTTGTTCCCGGAGTGAGTACGGAAGCTCAGCTGGATGAACTTGCAGATGGGTCGGACATCATCGTAGCCACCCCTGATCGTGCACGTGCGATCTACCTGAAGCTGGCGCTCGACCTGAATAAAATTCAGATGTTTATTGTTGACGATGCCGAGCTGATCGTCAAGCAAGGTCTGCAGCTGCCGGTCAACGAGCTGGCAAACAGTATCATTAAATGCCAGAGACTTGTATTTGCCGAAGTCATGCATTCCCGTATCGAGCAGATGATCGAACCCTTCATGCGCGATCCCGCGTATATTGAAGTGGAGGAGGAGGTTGAGCCTCAGGCAGAGATCTATCCTCAGCAGTTATACCATGTTCCCAATTTCAGAACGAAGTTAAACCTGCTGAATGATTTGTTAAAAGAATCCGAGGTACCTAAGTCGGTTGTTTTTGTGAATACGCGTCTTACAGCTGAAAAGGTCTATAATGCGCTCGTTCAGAAGCTGAAATCCAGGTCCGCGATTCTTAACCCGGTCTTCTTCGAATCGAAAGGGGTAAATTCAATCGACGAGTTCTACGATTCAGAAGAGCTTAATTTCCTCATTGTGGCCAACGAACTCGCATCGCCGCTTGATCTTTCGGGAATCGACAGTATCATTCACCTGGAACCTCCTGTGGAGAAGGAAACGTTTATTTCCCGCGTCATCAAAGATCAGGATGAGGAGATCGATGCTCTTTCCATCGTGTTCTCGACCGATATCGAACTGGCCGACGTTCGGAAGATCGAACATGCCCTGGGATATAAATTTCCTGTAGTACCCTTACCTGAAGGTTTGCTGATCGACACGGATAACGCTGCCAAGACAAAGAAAAAGGTCAAGGTAACAGAAGAACCTGTGAGGGGAGAAGCGTTTCATCAGAAAAAAGAGAAGAATAGTAAAGACTATAATATTGGCGCAGGTAAAAAAGCCAAATTAGAGAAGAAGAAAAAACATAGTTAATGAGTATGCAAGAGCCATTTGATATCGAAATAGGAGAGATCGAATACTCCGTATTTCCTGAAGAAGAGGACGTTTATACCATCTTCAAAGAAGGTGTCGAATATGTTAAAATACAAAAGGACACTGAGCAGCAGTGGTTGAAGCTCGATCCGGACACTGATCTTCCGCTATTCTCGGCAGATGAAGAGGTTAATCAGATCGGACAAGCCATAGTCGCTTACCTCGGATAGTAAAAGATGCCTGTTTTAACGGAAAATAACCGTGGGACAGGCATCTTTCTTTTAAGATGAGACAAATTTCAATCCGGCGATCGATCCGATCAGTGTGGTCAAAAAGAAGATCCGGGCGAATGTTGCAGGCTCCTTAAATACCAGAATACCCACGAGCACCGTACCCACGGCACCAACCCCTGTCCATACCGCATACGCGGTTCCGATAGGTAACGTTTGTGTCGCCTTTATCAGAAGCACCATGCTGATGGTGAGGCAGACTAGAAAGCCTGAACCCCATAGAACAGCCGTTGTTCCACTCGTTTCTTTCATTTTCCCCAGGCAAGAAGCAAAACCCACTTCAAACAATCCCGCTATAATAAGAATGATCCAATTCATTTCTGATGTATTTCCTGCAAAGATGGAAAATATTCAACAGATGTTCAGAACCCGTTCTTTTTACCAGTTTTTTATTTTTCTGAGCACAGCACTTAGCTCCTGCGCGATTTCCTGATGTTCGGCAAGATCAGGATGGTCGGTACAGCCCTTATGATACCTTTTTGTAAAAACGAACTTATACACATTCTGCTCGCCCTCTCCCTTGAGTTTACTGATAACGGAGGTGATGCTTCTGGTCATGAAGGAACGTAAGGTGGAATCCGCCATGGGACTGGTCAGACAGACAATAGAGGCCTTGGGATAGTGCCCTCTCAAGGTTTTTATAAACTTCTCGTAAGCATTACAAAATGCTGCTGAATCCTGAACGCCGTCATTCTGTCCCAGGCAGACGGTCACGACGTCGGGTTGATATAGGTTGAAATCCCATGCACCAGTATTCTCCCTGAGGTTGATTTTATCAAAGACCTGCGGCATCGTAATGGTCATATCGCAACAACTATGAATCAGTCCTATACCAGATACAGCAGTCAGGGCCCAGTCGGCTTTCAATATTCTTGACACCACCGGTCCATAGCTCATATAAGCATTATGCTGATCATACCAGGTACTGCTGCCGCCGCAGGGGATAGTTAGATCATTGCCCATGCCACAGGTGATAGAGTTTCCTATGAATTCAATCTTTCGCGACAAGGCCTCCGGCGCCGGCAGTAAGCGTTCACACCAGATGCCCGCCAGTTCAATATATCCGATGCCTGATTCAGTACTCTTGCAGAGCAGAAAGCGGTGCTCTCCTTTACCGAGTTGGTCAGCTATCCTGATCCTGTTCTTTCGTTCAGTCAGCTTAATTCTCTTTGGGGCGCCATTGTCGACTACCACCGTGATATAGTTATGGCTAGTGCCATAGAGCAGTTCATCATTGATTTCCAGCTCACAGCTGGTCCCCTTGAACCTGCCCTGTACATACACTCCGGGCGAGTAGAATCTCGGTAGTGCAGGATCTGAGAAGTCTACCCGGCCGGTAAACAATAATGCGGATTTGCTGGCCCCGAAAAATTTGATTTTTCCTACTGCCATTGCCTGAGATATCTCGGCAAATCCGAGCAGTATCAAAAGAATGATCTTGAAAGTTCTTAAGTAGTTCATGTTGTCTCGTGCAGGTTTTCTACCTGAGCTAAAAAACAGATTCTTATGCGTTATTAATAATATTTTTTTAGCCTAAGGTGACAGAATTTTATCATGATTAGCCCCGGATCCACGGCTGTCAGCGCTTGCAGAAGAAAACTTTCTGGCGCATGACCGTCTCGGAGGTTTCAGAGTGCCTGACCTTTGCCTCGTCCTTCCTGGTGTGACCAGGCATCTTTCGCTTCGCCTGTTCTCTCAGCAAGGTGTTGCCGGCGTAGCCCATACCCACCATGCTGTTGAAGCGAGTAGGAAAAACTGCCTGGCAGACGTCCACGGCACTTGCATCCCTGGGCGAAGGTTCGTCCGCGGGATAGGCAGCAATAATAGCGCATGGACTGAAACCCGTGTTGTTCAGCAGCACGTATTCATGCGTTTGTCCCATATCGTTATACAGTAGCAGCGACATGCTGACCAGCACCATACATCCCGGATCAGCCTGAGCCTTGAGCCGGATGGTTTGTTCGGGCGTGACATCGTGTTTTTTAAAGTCCACGTCCTGCATATCCAGATACTCCAGGTACTCCTGGCGGAAGTCGAAAGCCACGGCCATCAGCCGGATCCGGTAGCGCGAAGCAGCATATCCGGCCGCTTTTTTGACATCTTTGGCCGGGTGAAAGCTTCCTAAATTAACCAGGATGTTTCCTTCTTCATCCCGCTTCAGTTCGTGAGGGATCTGCAGCACCTCTGCCAGCTTGCTTTTGCCATTGAAGTCCATCCCCACGAGTTGCTGAAGGTCGGCATCGTGGAGGTCGCGTTCCCCGATACTACCTGTCACACTGCTTCGCAGTGCCTGGTAGACCTGTTTTGTTGTGCGGGCGACCGCTTCCCCGTCGCGGAAAATGAAGGCAGGCTCAAAGCCCCTGCGGACCACCGCCGATGCCGAGCTGCTCAGTCCGAACTCTGTGGAAGCCCTTACGCTCTCAGGTGTCTGTTTGAATTTACGGGGTTTGCCCTGAATGATGTTCTTGTTGCGGTACCTGCGGTACACTACGGAACCTGCTGTTCCGCGTACTGCTCCTTTGTGATCAATGATAGCCATGGTTTTCTATTTTTTCTTAAGGTAGGCCGGCGGAATAAGAAGGACGATTCTTAAGCGAAAATTTCCAAATTCTTCCCAAAAACGTCGCAAAACAGCTGATTTTTGCGAATTTGGGGAATGAAGACAGGGCTGTCCGCTGAGGGGTTTTATGATTTACATTTGCCGGTCGCCAGCTTTTTCGCTCTCCTTTGACGGAGCTTTTCCGCTCTCCTTCGGACGGAGCTTTCCGCTCCTTACGGCTCTTGCCGTCGAAAGAAAACGGGCGTGCAGACCAGTGACGAGTCCCACTTTTCTTTGCTCGAGTCGGACTCATCAGAGGTCCAACCCGCCGATAATGCTCCCTCTCAGGTCGGCAAATAGCAGCAGATAGAGACCTCGCTAAGAACGCGCATTGCGCGATTAACGAGTGGAAATGATTCACCGAAGCTGCCAGTCAGTCGCTTTGCCGGTCAGATGCTATTTTTAATAAGGTTGGATTTAATGATCTGGGCCCAAGGGATGTGAGCCGATTCTTTCAAATGTATCCGATCAGGTAAGTATTCGCTAATTCCGTTTTTTCGCAGGTGGTCATTGATGTCCAGGAATTCGATTCCTTTCTTTTTCGCGAGGTCCTGATACTGCATATTCAAACTGTCAATCGCAGTGTTTTTTGAAGGATCTGGTGTGATGATTACCGATTGAAGAATGGGCCTAATCTTGTGATGCTGTAAAGTATCGATTATGCTGCTGAGATTCTGAATAATTCTGGTGGTCGGAATGCCTGCCCCCAGATCATTCCCACCGCCTTCGATATAGCAAATTTCCGGTGTGTATCTAAGCACCTTGTCATGTAACATCCACTGGAAATGGGATGTAGTAAGTCCTGGAAGCCCGCTGTTTTTTATGTCTCCCCGGCCGATCTGGTCTCGCCAATCGACGGCGTCTGTATGTGAATCACCCAACATAACGACGGTTGCATGTTTTCTGAGCCAGATCTTTTCATAGAGAAAATTATGATAAATGGCTGAAAAAGCGAGTATTATAAGGATAGTTAAACAATTGAAAACGATTGATAATCTGATAAGGAAAGGTCTCATGATTGGTTTTTGCCGGGTCTTACTATGTGGATCGCAACTCCATCGGGTAAAAGTAATGAAACAAGATCAGCAAGTAAAGAAATTATCTGATTCTATCATTCGTTGTTTTTCTTCGGTTAGCAAAACTATAGTTAACTGAAACGTTATGAATCCGCTTTAATGTTTATCTTCGATACTTAAAGTCAGGTCGTGTTTGAGAAGTATGGAGCGAGGATGATGACCGGTTTTCTATACTTCTAATGAAAATTATTAAAACCCTAAAAAAATCATCCTTATTGAAGTCAGGATTTGCTGTAACAGCTGGAAGAGGATCCTTGATTGTCGCTAACTTTTTGATCTTTTATATACTTGTCAGGATCTGCTCTCCTGCAGATTTTGGAACATGGGTTCTTTATTCTTCCATAATCGCCATATTCGACGTGGCAAATTCGAGTTTCATTAGTAATGCCATAATTAAGTATTATCATGACTATACTGGTGAATCAGCGGGGAGGTTTGTGTATAACGCCGTCTTGTTTTCTGTCTTCCTCACTTTTCTGATTTCGATAATTTTATATCTATCCATTTACGTATTTGATGGAATCTATAAGTCCGGTGCGCTTACAAGGCTGCTTTGGCTGGGGCCATTGCTACTTCTACCTTCCGGGTTCATTAATGTGATTAACAGCATAGAACAGGGCAATTCCAGGTTTTACGGACAGCTGGTTGCGTCCGTCATCAGGTCCGGGTTATTTATTCTCTATTTGTTGTTCTTATTCATCACGAAGCACGAGTTCAGCATCCGCAGTTTTGTTCTGGTGAATATCGTTGCAGCGGGAGTGGCACTCGTGGTTGTTTTCTTTATGACCAGGCGCTATCTCAAGTTTACGCTGACCTTTGACCGACTGATTGTAAAGAACATCGCTAAATACGGATTCTTCACCTTTGGAATAGAGGTAACGGGACAGGTTTCAAACAATATCGGGCAGTTGATATCAGGCGCGTTACTTTCGCCGGCATCCGTGGGGGTAATCAATGTAGCAAGCCGCATGCTGCAATTCATCGAAATACCGCTTCAAGCAATTTCAACATTATTAATGCCCAGGGGAGTGGCTACACTTAAAGAACGAGGTATGGCAGGTATAAAAGATCTATATGAGAAATCTTCTGCTCTTGTTGTGTTGACCATGCTTCCGGTACTGTTGCTCTTCTTCATCTTTGCGGATGAAATTATCCGCTTGATAGCAGGAGATCAATTCGGCCAGGCTGCCGTTTTATTACGCATCATCCTTGTATATAGTCTGCTAAAACCCTTTGGCAGAAATGCCGGCGTCATCCTGAATGCCATTGGAAAAGCACGGATCAACTTCCTGATGATTCTTATACCAACGGCCATTAACTTGATTTTAAACTACTTCTTAATCAAGCAAATGGGAGTTGTAGGCTCACCGATCGCGACGTTTGTCTCTGTATTTGTTGGCTTCGTCTTCAATCAATATGTATTGTACAGGATCGCGGGCGTGGAGTTTAAAAGTATACTGAGTCAAATAGCTAACTACAGCCGGATTGCCCTGGTTCTTCTTGTACCTAAGCTGAGCAAGGTTTGATATGGTAATTGCGACTATAACCAGTGGGCTCGGAAACCAGTTGTTTCAATATGCATTGGCCCGGCACCTTTCGCTAATCAATCGGTGTTCCCTTTATTTTGATCTTCGGTTTTATAAATCTGAGTATGCACGTGAGACGAGCCGGTCTTTTAAGCTAAACAAGTTTAATATCGCATATAAAGAAATTGACAGGTCTGTAGAATGGGGCATCAAGGTCACCAAGCTGTTTCCTTCTCAAACGCTCAGTCCCTTTTTCCGGACTCTTCGGGAGCGACATTATCACTTCGATCCGGAAGTACTTGAGGCGAAAGAGCCTTTTTTGAACGTGAAAGGGTATTGGCACTCCGAAAGGTATTTCAGATCGTCTCAGGCTATCATCAGGAATGAGTTGCAGTTCAACAATCCAGGGGGGCGGGGCTTCGATCGTTATCTTCGTGAAATTCAGCACGCAGGCAATGCAGTCTCGGTGCATGTCAGACGTGGAGACTACGTTCATCACCCGGAGTTCAGTCAGACTTTCGGCTTTATTGGTTTGGCCTATTATGAAAAGGCAATGGAAATCATGACCAGCAAGGTGCCTGATAGCCAGTTTTTCATTTTTACAGATGATAAATCCTGGGTTCTGGAGAATTTTCCGAAAGGGGGAAATTATGTTTTTGTCGATCTGGAAGGTTCGGATGCAGATCTGGACGATCTTCATTTGATGAAGAGCTGCAGGCATCATATTATCGCCAACAGTTCATACAGCTGGTGGGGAGCATGGTTGAACGGATATGCCGATAAGGTTGTGATAGCTCCGAAAGAATGGTTTAGAAATCATCCCGATTGGAATACGAAGGATCTGCTTCCTGAAAGCTGGCTCAAAATCTAATGGCATGAAGAAATTGTATTTAAAGTTTCTGTACGTAATTGCGAGTTTGAACTATCCCTCGGTGTTGAAAGACTACCGGTATTTTATACGGGACAATTATTATAGCCGGACCCGCCAGATCCTCTTTTTTTGGAAGGATTACATGACTAAACCGAAGTATAAGGTCATTGAGTTTCAAGGAGAGTTCGACCAGGAACTCAGGTATGTTATTCCGTTTGCTTACTGGCACCATTTGAATGGTACCTTGAAGAAGACCATTTCATGCGCGAATACAAAAGAGCTGTATTTCTTCAGTGAAGATCACGAAGAGCGTCACACGAAGCGGATCTGGGAGCTTGGTTACAGCAATTACGAAATCCCCAATATGACCCATTCTGCGTCGTTCAGTTATACGAAGTGGAAACAAGTCCCATTTAAGAGCTTCTACAAAAATGATGTCTTTAGGTATGATAAGCCCATTCTCCTTGTCGCGAATAAATACAACGTCGAATGGGATGATGCACCACTCAATTATTTCAATTTGGAGTTCCTTGACTGGCTTATTACGCATTACAGCGATACTTATCAGATCATCTACAACAGGCCTCTAAACACGCAGATCGTTTCTGATAATAGCGAAATTCTTGATCTGAGCGAACATTGTTGGTTACGTGAAAGGCATCCCGGAGTGATCCTGATGAATGATCTTTATGAAGCTAACATCGGCCTGGTGAACAACTTCAATCATCTTCAATTGATGGTATATGCCAACTGCGACCGGTTTATTTCCGCTCATGGGGGGACGGCGGCGTTTGCGAGCTATTTCGGAGGAATTAATGTTATCCTGTCAAAAAGAGGGATAGAACATCATCTGAAAGAGTTCGACAGTATTTTTCCTCAGCTCTCCGGTGCGGCCATCTATCATGCTGAGAATGAAAATGCGCTAAAAGCCTACGTAGAGAAATACTTCTAGCTGTCGTGATATTCATGCTGAGATACATCGAATTAATTAATTTAATCTTTAATGCCTGGATTTAATAGTTAAATAAAACCATTAAATTCGACAGTCCATAAACCTTATCGAATGAACTTTGTCTTTGTTAGTCTTCAACGCATTAACACGGGTCGTGAGTCAACCTCTATTGGTCTGGCTAAAGCCCTATCTAAGGAACATGCGGTTCTATATGTCAATCCTCCGATCGACAGGCGGACCTATCTTTCAAAGCAGGGAGATGTTTATACTAAACGACATATCCAGGATATCCGGGCGGGGAAGCCTGGACTGTCTGAACTATCGGCTAATCTGTGGATATTGAATCCCGAGAAGGTCATCGAATCTGTTAATTGGATTCCCTCCACTCCGATATTTTCGCTCTTCAATAAGTTCAATAACCGGACATTCGCATCAAGCATTAAGAAGGCTGTCGGGGAGTTGAAATTTGAATCTTTTGTGTTGATCAATGATAAAGATATGTTTCGCAGTTTTTATTTGAAGGAACTGTTGAAGCCCAGCATAGCCGTGTATCTTGACAGAGATTATACACTTGGCTTTGATTACTGGAAACGGCACGGGAACTCTCTCGAGCCCAAACTCATGAAGAAGCAGGACCTGGTGGTCTGTAACTCCCTGGATTTTACAAAGCGAGCGTTAAAATATAACCCGGCAAGTTTCTATATCGGCAACGGAGCTAATCTGGAGATATTTGATCATGAAAAGACCTGGGCAGTGCCGGATGACTTAGGTAAGGGAGAGCGTCCCTTAATCGGATACATAGGAGCGTTAAATTCCATGCGTATCGATATCAAGCTGATTGAAAAAATAGCAATGAAGCGTAAAGACTGGGATTTTCTCATGATAGGAGAGGAAGATCATGAATTTCGGATGAGTGCTTTGCACAATATGGAAAACATCAGGTTCCTTCCTAAGAAACATACTAACGATATCCCTGCGTATGTTAAACATTTCGATGTGTGTATCAATCCGCAGCTCATTAACGAAATTACTATTGGCAACTTTCCAATGAAGATAATTGAATATCTGGCGATGGGACGTCCCGTAGTTGCTACAGAAACGAACACCATGAGGGAAGTCTTCAGCGAAGTGACCTACCTGTCGAAAGATACAGAAGGGTACATTGCAGCTATTGAACGAGCTTTGGCAGAGGATACAAAGGAAATACAGAAATTAAGAAGCCTGTTTGCCAGGCGATATAGCTGGAAAGCATTATCTTCAATCTTGTTAAGCCATATTGAAGAGTTTGCTAAAAACGAAAGCAGAACGCTGAACCATGATTTAGTGGTTAAGCTGGCCGAAAGGAGATAAAAAGGCAGGTTTACGAATTTAGTCGCATATTAGTGAGTTGATTATGGAAGGTACGAACGAGACGATAAGCATTGTTACGGTATGCGATAACCATTATGCGCTAATGCTTGCAGCATTACTGAAATCCCTAGAGGTTAATTACAAGGGTAAGAAAAGGATTGATCTGCATATTATTGACGACGGGCTTAAGGAAGGGACTATAGAGAAAATTGCTCGTTCGGTTGATAAACAGGTGTTTGATATTACCTGGTTGAAGTTGGAAGATGCCATTCGTGACAGGTCTGAATTACCACTCGACAACTCAACTTTTCCGTTAAACGTGTATGTTCGGCTATTCATCCCGCATTTTTTACCCTCTTCAACCGGGCGGGTATTGTACCTGGACGTCGACATGATAGCAGAAGCAGACATCAGCATGCTCTGGAATGTGGATATGGAAGACAAAGTGGTTGCAGGAGTGGTCGACCGGTCAGGCACAGTAAGCAGCACCTGGGGAGGAATTACGAATTATCAGGAGTTGGGCTTAGACCCCGACACAAAATACTTCAATAGCGGCTTACTGCTGATTGATACACGGAAATGGCGTGAACAGGACATAACGCGTCGGGTTCTTAAATGTATACAGGAAAACAGCAGGTATGCGGGATTTCCGGATCAGTACGGACTGAATGTCGTCCTGGCCGGTCAGTGGCTGGAGCTGGACAGTAAATGGAACTGCTACGCCATGTCTACCGAGGAAAGTCCTTATATCATCCATTTTATCGGAATTAAACCCATCTATACGTCCTATGAATATAGTTCCAATTACAAGGAACGCTTTTTTCATTATCTGAGATTAACAGAATGGAGTAACTTCAGGCCTGTAAGTAACAATTTCAGACTTCTGAAGAAATTGTATAATAAGGTGGTTAAAAGATGGCGGAGGATAGTCAACGGACGCCAGAAGAGTTAGTCTGGAATTTTGTAATTAAGTCAAAAAGCGATGGTTAAGGTATTTAAGGGAGTGACTTTACTTGTAACGCACTATAACAGGAGCAGTTCTTTAGAGAGGTTGTTAAACGCTTTCGGGCATCTTGAATGCCGGTTTGAAGACATCGTTGTGTCAGATGACGGAAGCGCTGCCGAACAAATTGCCTATCTGGAGGAGCTACAAAAAACTCATGCTTTTCGCCTGATCAAGACGGCGGTCAACAAAGGGCTGGGGAATAACATAAACAAGGGGCAGGAGGCTGTAAGTACGCCATACACCTTGTATGTTCAGGAGGATTTTGTTCCTTCAGCATCGTTTCCTGAGCATTTTCAGGATGCTCTTGAGATCATGGAGGAGCGGGGGGATCTGGACATTGTTCGTTTCTATGCGTACTACCCGTATCCTTACTTGCGACCATATCAAAAGGGCTTTTCTGAAATGCATATCAAGCCCTGGTACCCGGATTACGGTAAGATCTATTACTATAGTGATCATCCTCATTTGCGCCGCAGTAACTTCCTGCAGAGATTTGGTCATTATGCTGAGGGGATCAAAGGCGACCGTACGGAGTATCGCATGTGCGTCTCTTTTATCCAGAACAAGGGAAAGGGTTTATTTTACGATGAGTATGATCAGCTTTTTACTCAGGTGAATTCCGATGAAGAGCCCAGTACCATGTCGCGGAAGAGCTGGACAACAAGCAAAAATCCTTTGATTTCCCTCGTTCGCTATGCTTATAGACAGATCCGCTATAATTATGATATTTTGTTCAGTAAGCAGGTTTCCAAAAGCAAGAACTCCTGAGGAACTTGTTTAGAGCAGAAGCCCCTGAGTGCTGTGCACAGTGATCCGGCGGATATTAGGGTGTATGAAAATTGATATACATCGCCGGATTGGCTATATTTGAACTATACGAAATTGCACATTCAAATGGGTAGCCGATTAGCTCTTTTAGGAAATTATTTAAAATATCCTTACTCAAAGGTTAAAAATCTGGCTATTAGGGGAATATTTTGGGTGAATACCCCATCATCAACAATTTCGATGTTAAGCTGTTTTAGTTCATAATAAGGCGCGTCCAATTATTTTATCCATCTGAGTATGCCCATAATTACCAACAGAGATATTCTGATCGTCGGTTTACAGCCATGGGACACGGAGATCGGCAGCAACTGCAAAGATATTGCACTTGAGTTCAGCAAGCATAACAGAGTCTTATATATCAACGCTCCACTCGACAGGATAACCATTTTAAGAAGGAAGGGTACGGAGTACGTCGATAAACGCTTGCGTATCAGGAAGGGAGAAGGAAAGGCCTTAGAAGAGGTATCTCCCAATTTATGGGTCTACTATCCGGACACTATTTTGGAATCCCTGAGCTGGATAAAGGTCGGTTGGTTGTTTGACCTGCTGAACCGGTTTAACGGGAAAAGATTCTCAAATTCCATAGAAAAAGCGTTGGGAATGCTGAATTTTAAAGACTTCATCCTGTTCAACGACAACGATATTTTTAAGAGCTTCTATCTGACAGATTACCTCAAGCCTGCGTGCAGCGTGTACTATTCAAGGGATAATCTGCTGGCGATGGATTACTGGAAGTTTCATGGCAAGCGGCTGGAGCCAAGGCTCATGGCTAAAAACGATGTTTGCGTTGCCAATTCTATATATTTAGCCAATATCTGCCGTAAATATAATCCTAACTCATTTTATGTTGGTCAAGGTTGTGATGTAGAGCGCTATACAAACGTGTCGCAGACTTCAGTACCTGCGGATATCGCTGATATTCCCAGGCCGGTCATTGGATATGTGGGAGCGCTGATCACCTTACGCCTGGATATCGGGATCCTTTATTACCTTGCTGAGCAACATCCGGAATGGAGTATTGTGCTGGTAGGTCCAGAAGACGAGGATTTCAAGAAGAGTTCACTCCATACCCTGAAAAATGTTCACTTTTTAGGGCCGAAGGATCCGCTGGAGCTTCCTCACTACATTTCTGCGTTTACCGTTTGTATCAACCCTCAAATCGTGAATGAAGTTACGATAGGAAATTACCCAAGGAAGATAGACGAATATCTGGCCATGGGGAAGCCTGTTGCGGCAACCAGAACGGAAAGTATGGAAGCATTTGCCGAACATGTCGCATTATCTGCCAGCAAAGAAGAGTTCGCTAAAAATGTGGAGGACCTTATTGCTCATGATGCTGCTGATCTGCAGCAATCCAGAGCAGCTTTTGCCGCTGGTCATACATGGACAGCCAGCGTCGACGAGATCTATGAAGCCATTTATAAAACACTCCAATCCGGTAAATAATCGTAAATGTCTGGCTGCATTAAAGTGGTCGAGTTTTTAACATTCGTATAATCAATCAGGTGAATAGAACAAAATCTGCTTTCAAAGGGGCAATCTCGTCTCAACTATATACGGTCTTGGTGATATTATTGAATCTCGTCACTACTCCGTTTATCCTGGGTCATTTGGATGCCTCCATTTACGGACTGTCCATCGTTATTTTTCAGATCACATCGTACCTGGGGATGTTTGATTTTGGGCTGACTGCCGGCGTCGAGAGGTTCTTAGCAGGCACGAAGAGCGATAGTCAGGATGGCAGGCAGAAGATCCAGGAAATCATTTCTACCTCTTTTATTGTCTATGCCATTTTAGGAATGCTGGTCATCGTAGTCGGCGCAGGAGTTTCACCTTATGTTTCAGGGATTTTTGATGTTCCTGCGAAATCAGGCACGGACATTCAATCTATAGTGATTGCCCTGGCATGCCTGGTTGGCGTTCAGTTTCTTCTAAGATCCATCTCCGGGATATTTTTTGCTCACCAACGGCAGCTGTTGTCTAATACACTCTCGTTCTTCCTAAGCATCAGCAATATTGCATTTACCGTTCTTTTCATCTACTTAGGCTACGAACTGTGGAGTTTCGTGTTCGCCCAGGTATTGGTTTTCGTCGTCAACGCCGTACTCAATTTGTATATATTCAGAAAGAGCTATCCCTATATCCGCCTGAATATGGCGGACTTCAGAATGCCCTTATTGAAGGAGATGTTCTCCTACGGATTCTATCTTTTTATTATCGGAATCGCTGTCCAGATCGTCTTTCAAACGGACCGGATCATTATCGGATCCCTCGTTTCTTTATCTGCCGTTTCGGTATATGCATTGACATCAAAGCTTCCTGAAATGGCCTCTCAGTTTATCTGGAAAATTACGGACAATTCCTTTCCTGCGATGGTTGAATTATCGAAGGGGAACGACATTAACCCGTTCAGGGTTGTGCATAATAAGCTGATGGATCTGACTCTTTCACTATCCACCACTGCCTTCTGGTTAATCTGCTTTATAACTGCTCCGTTCCTCAAGTTGTGGGTGGGGGAAAGCTTCTTTGCGGGACAAAACTTCGTGTTCCTTGTTGCCTATCTCTACCTGATCCAGTTAACGTTCATTCATGTGAGTGCAATGTGTCTTAATGGTGCAGGAATCGCCAAGCAGTTATCGTATATGTCGATACTGGAAGCAGTTCTAAACCTGGGGTTTTCCGTTTATTTCGCTAAGAAGTTCGGGCTCATCGGTGTGCTCTACGGAACTGTGCTTGCGGGGCTTGCCACATCGTTCTGGTATGTTCCATACCTGACGAGTAAGTTTATGGGAATATCACTCCAAAAGTATATAGTTTCTCTGCTGAAGCCGATTCTATTCTGCTCGCTGTTCGATGGCTTGCTGTATATGTTCTTTAAAGATTGGTTTGTTGCGACAGGCTGGTGGTCATTTATTATGTATTTTGCTGCTGCTTCAATTGTCGTACTTATTCCCCTTCTCTTTTATAACAGGAGTGCTTTGAAGGAAATACGATCTAAATTATTTAAGACGGCTGTTTAATTTGTATCTACATGGAAAAGTTTGAGATTCCTTTAGTTTCGGTTATCATGCCGGCGTATAACTCCGGACAACTGATAAGAAGGTCTATTCAGAGCGTTATCGGGCAGACGTATAAGAGATGGGAACTGATTGTTATTAACGATGGTTCCAAAGATAACACTGCTGAAATAGTATCTGAGATGGCTGCTGTTGACCCACGGATAAAGCTGATCACACAAAAGAACGGTGGCATCGGCAGAAGCAGAAATTCCGGGTACAACCACGCGTCGGGGGAATGGTTGGCGTATTTAGATCATGATGATCTATGGACGCCGGATAAGCTGGAAAAACAGATGCATGTGGCTGGTCAAAATCCTTCCTATGACGTCTTGTTTTGCGGAGGCTGGTTTTTTTATATCGACGACCTTACTAACCTGGTAGATTATAAGACGATCTATGGAGAGTTCAGTGCTGAGAGGATGTTCCTCAGGCAACTTGAAGAGAACTATATCCCGACCCTGGCGGTAGTTGTTAAAAAATCAATTCTCGAAAAGATAGGTCCCTGGGATGAAAGTAAGGCTATACAGGGATGCGATGATTATGATTATTGGTTCAGAATGGCGCAGGTGAACGCGACTTTTTATGGTTTAAACGACAAGCTGTTTTATTACAGAAAGCATGGGAGCAATTATTCAAACGATGTCTCGAAAATGCTTACTGCCGAGGCGCATGTTTTACTGAAAGATTATGACCGTGCTATACTGAACGATGGGGCAAAGACCAGGCTATATAAAAAGAAGCTTCATTCGATACTCCTGGCACTTTTCCGAAACGGCGAAACTTCTAAAGTTAAAACCTTGCTTAAAGATCTTTACAGCCTTTTACCATCGCCTATGTTGAAGGCAGCTCTGACAACTTTAAAGTATTCGGACTCCTATATGCCCCTGAAGGCTTTTTTGAAATTGGATAGGGTGCTAAATACTAATTGAACGTATATGCTAGCCAGAATTATACAGTATCTCCGCAAAACCTTGCTGTTTTACAGCCTTCCGGGTGGAGATCAGATCAATGTGCACAAGAGCTTTACGATAGGTAAATATCGCAAGCTTTATATATCCGGTCAGTCGACGGTCACGATTCAGCAAAACGTAGCCTTGAGAGAATTTTGCAATATTGTTGTGGAGAAGGGTGCGGAACTGCGGATTAGCAGCAACGTGTTTTTTAACAATCATTGTTCAATAAATTGCATGGAGCGGATAGAGATAGGAGAGGATACGCTGATCGGAGAAGGCGTGAAGATCTATGATCATAATCACCGGTATGTGACGGAACCCAGCTTTGAAGTCTTCAAAGACAGGTTCGTTTCCTCTCCGGTAAGCATCGGGAAAAATTGCTGGATCGGCAGTAATGTTACTATATTGAAGGGAGTCTCGATCGGAGACAATGTTATTGTCGGTGCAGGATGCCTGGTACATAGGTCCATACCCGCCAATCACATTGTTAAATTCAATTCCCAGTTAATTGTTGAACCACTTGAAAATGGAAATAGAGAGAAAAAAGCTTAATATCGTTTTTACCATTGATGAAAATTTCATCAGGCACTTCGCTGTGGCCCTGGTCTCTGTTCTGGAAAATAACAAGGACTTAGACCTGCGTATATTCGTTATTCACGACCTGGAAAACTCGGAAAAACTCGATAAGGTACTCAGCTTTTTCGAATCCAGATACGGTATTTCAGTGGAACAGCGATCTCTGAGCAGCTCTGCACTGGAAAATTACAAAGTATCGCATCATCTTTCAAAAGCGGTATATTTCAGGTTATTCCTGACGGATATCCTGCCGCCCGAAATCGATAAGATCCTCTTCCTCGATTCAGATCTGGTGGTCACGTCATCCCTGTCATTTTTCGCTGATTTCGAGTTCCAGCAGCAGGCCCTGCTTGCTCAGGATGATATCGAACTAGAACTAAATATCCAGAGGCTGCGGGACATGGGATTCCCTCTGAAACGCTATTTCAATGCGGGCGTACTTCTGATCAACCTGAAGCTGTGGCGTGAAAGGAATATGGCGGCAAAATTCATGGAAATTGCTAATGCGTACATGGACAAGCTTGCCTGGTGGGATCAGGATATTTTAAATATCTGTTTCTATGACCAATGGGAGTACTTTGATAAAACGTACAACAGTCTGCATCTGCGCCATAAGCTAAAGAAAAGACCCGTGATCATTCATTATGCAGGCCCTTCTAAGCCCTGGCAGTACATGAATAATAATCCGTACAAATCTCAATATTGGAAGTACCATCGAATGACACCCTTTAAGCATATCCCGATCGAAGGCCGTACGCTGAAGAGTATCTGGAGGAAGAACTACATCATCTTCAAGGTGTTCCTGATCAACACGTTCACCGATAAAAACTACTAAAGGATGCAGGTTGCGCATATCATCATGGCTCACAAGGATCCTTTGCAGGTAAAGCGACTTGTAGACAGGCTGCTGCACCCTGGCTGTTCTGTTTTTATTCATGTTGACAGAAGTAAAGCTATTGAGCCGTTTAGGGAGGTGATCACTAACCCGCAGGTCCGTTTTGTAGAGCGCCGCATCAAGGTCAACTGGGGTGGATTCAGCCAGGTTCAGGCTTTTATTCATTCAATGGCTGAGTGTATGGAGTGTGCGCCTGAGACGGAATATATTAATTTCCTGAGTGGACAGGATTACCCGCTACGAAGCATGTCTGAGCTTCAGGAATTCTTGTCATTACACTCAGGAGCTGCTTTCATGGAATATGTCACTGGTGGCGATCCGTGGTTAGAAGAGTCAAGAAGAAGAATAGCGCAGTATCATATTACGGATTACACGTTTCCGGGACAATATAAACTGGAGAAACTGATCAATTACCTGATGCCCAAGCGACAGTTGCCCGCTGGTTTCGAGCTGGTAGGGCGATCGCAATGGTTTACAATCGACAGCGAATCCGTACGCTATATTCTAGACGTGATCAGCACGAACAAGCCGATCGTAAATGCTTTCAAACACAGTTGGGGAGCAGATGAACTGTTCTTTCAGAGCATCTTATACAACTCTTCGCTAAAGCCTAAACTGGTCAATGATAATCTTCGGTACATTGACTGGAGTGCCGCACAGTCGAGTCCGAAGGTCCTGACGATCGGCGATGCTGAAGCCCTGATCCGCTCAGGTAAATTCTTCGCCAGAAAGTTCGACTCCCTGGTTGACGAGGAGATAATGGACTATATCGACAGCAAGCTAGTCCGTTAATTCTAAGGGCAATACGCTAGTAAGATTAGCCTTCGTTCTTAGAAGTTTTGGTGTCGTGATCTTTCTCTGATCTGAGCATCTGGAATGAGCGCTTAACTTCCTTTACTATTCTATTGCTCAGTGCTTTAGTGAAGCTTCCTTCCAGGGCCAGGGTGCGGGGTCCGGTCCACGGCCGTGCAGCATTTGATGTTACAGGCTTTATCTTACCATATTTCATCATATCGAAAGCAAGTCTTCCATCCTCACCCCTGATATTCGCCATTACGTAGCCTGCCTTGAGTCCAAACTCCTTTATATACCCCATACTAATACCGTATGTATTCAGATAGGGGCGTTTAATTTGCCGGTAAGAGGCAATCACATCCTTTAGCCGTTCAAGTATAAAGAGCTGCCACCTTGGATATCCTGGCTCAGGCAAGAAAGAATATCTGCCATATACACAAACCACGCCGGGTTCGCGTAAAACTTTCATCATTTCATCGATCCAGCAATCGGGATAGAGACAATCCGCGTCAGCGAGTAAAATATACTCCCCTTTAGCATTTTCCTGACCCATTTGTCTGGCAGGTCCGCAGCCTTGTATAGACTGAAATACTTTTCTAACATGCAGCCGGTCAAGAGTGTCCTGTGTTCTGTCTGATGAATTATTGTTCACGACGAGGATCTCGAAGGGGATACGTGTTTTAGATCTGGATAGCGAGCCTATACAGCGCAGTACGTTTGCCTCTTCATTATAGGCAGCAATGAGGACGGTTATTACCGGTGTGTTGCTTAGAACAGCATCTAGCCGGCTGTTTACTTCATCTATAGCGCTCTGCGGAATATCGTTATACGTGTTATAAGGCAGATTAACATCCTTTATCCAATCAGGTATTTTCATCAGTATTGTTGAGGTTTGAAAGGTGAATATTCTTTCTCTTCGTTATGTCCAAACGCTTGGTTATGGTAATTAGTGCTGCGAAAAAGTAGAAATAAATATTGGAGGGGTATTGCACGATAGCCTCCTGCGGGTAGTTTCCGACGGCGTAGGCGAAGACAATTACGGTCATGGCCAGACAATACGATCGTAGCTCAGGATCTTGAATCCGGAAAGAATTATTGATCCCGGTAATCAGGATGATAACCATCAATGTACAGATTAACAGGAGACCGATAGAGCCTGTTTCTACCGCTACCCTGACATATCCGCTATCGGGCGGGAACTTAGCAAGTTCAGAGTTGGGCGAAAATCTTTCGCCCCAGGTGCCGGTTGACCCTAGTCCGCCACCGAAGGGGTGGGTCTGTATGAACGGCTGGATCTTTGCCTGATTGATTTTCCTCACATTGAATGAAGCATCCTCAGAGGGCCGGAACGCAGATTGGAAGCGCTGAATGCTTGGACTCGATGTTGGCATGAAGATCAGCGCCCCCATGATTGCTCCGGCTATGATGCTGAAAATAATCATGTTCCTGTTCAATTTCATGATGGCGAGCAGGATCAAACCCGCCGGAACAAGGACGTATGCACCTCGCGTTCCGGAAAGCATCATCGCGAGAAAGAAAATGAATGCCATAGACGCCAGAAGGATCTTCTTTGTATTGCTGACAGGTCCGAAGAGCATACATATACAAAACAGCGTTGCAGAAACCATATTGTACGCAAATGCTACCGGATCCGAAAAGATGGAAAATTTTCGCCAGTGACCGCCTATGAAGTAAAGACTTCGAAGTCCGGGATCCTCGAGGCGCTTTAGCTCCCAGGAGGAAAAGCCGAAGAGTTCCTGTTTAAACGCATAAGCCGCTGCGAAGAGCGCCAGCGCCAGCCATATCTTCAGCATCCATTTAACCAGGCGGAGCGTGCGGATATTGTGACTGAAGATAAAGTACATTAAAGTAACAACTGCCACTGTTCTAACGGTGTACAGCCAGGCCATGCGGGATTCGGCTGTTGGATTTGCAAGTTGTAAGACATTGTAAGCCACCCAGATCAGGATGATGATTCCAATAGGTTCCTTGAAGACGCTCCAGTCGGGTTTCCGTTTCTGGGCAAGTAGAAAGCCCAGAATAAGCAGTGCCTGAATACCGTCCATTACCGTTCCGAGAGGTATACTGGAGATCATCCCATAGATCCACATGACCAGGTACGCCGCGATAAATATGATCAGTATGCCGAATCGCGGGAATGCAACAATCCCGAAAACAGCAGGTAAGGCGAGCATGGCAACGAGCAATAATATTCCTCCTGTCATTCCCTGCCTGTAAACGACAAAGGAGCAGAAGACGCTGAATACAGAGAGCAGGATCAAGCCTTCCGGATTGTTCAGTTTTTCGACCAGAAAAATCCGTTTTAAATAGGCTGCCAAGCTAAATTTCTTGTGCGGCTTGCGTAAGTTGATGACATCTTTCATTATAAAAATATCAACTTGATGAAAAAGTAATAAACGATCAGGCAAACCAACGCTATTGCCGCTTTCCGCTTATATTCCTGCAGCTTCATCTCCAGCCTGCGGATCTTCTCATGGTCTTTTTTGACAGGATCTACCCTCATTTCTCCTCGTTTAGCTTGTCGATCGATCTTGAATGATAGTGCTTGGTCGCTACAGAGATTTTATTTGCTTTCCTGATCTTCAACAGAGATAGAAGCTGATAGTACATGAAGTTAGGAATGTTCTTTAATGACTTGTATATGCGTCTGTCTGTTGTGGGCTTGGAGAGTGCACTATAGAAGCCGTAGATGAAGATCATAAAAGCAAGCAACCAGATCAGGCTGGTCAGGGGACTCACCAGAAGGTTAATAAGAAGGCAGAGAGCAGATAGGAGGATGAAGATAAACAAGGGGGGCCTTAAAAGAGTAATGCCAAAAAGCAGCTGATTCAGACTGGAGTTTTTGATGCCTTTACCGACAAGAGAAAACCCGAGAGAAAAATACTTGAACCAGGTGTTAATCCAACGTGACCTTTGTTGCACTAGCTGATCAGAACGGGAGGTTTTTTCGTCGTAAACGATTGCTGATTCGGCGAAAGCAATTCTTAAATCTCTGCCGACAATAGCAGCCTGAAGAACCTTGTCGAAACCTGCACCCTCAACAGGATTGTTTTGCAGACATGCTTTGTACAGCGGCACTGAAAATGCCATTCCTGAGCCGGCCAAGGTAGCCGAAGAGCCTGATTCAAAGAGCAGCTTACCATCGTAATGATGGTAGTAGATATCCCTGGCGGCATCAAGGCACGCGTAGGTGGTATCCAGGTTCTTGGCTTCTCTGACTCCCTGAACGGCCTGAAATCCCTGCTGAAGCACAAAAACGAGTTCATTCAGATATTCGGGGTGAACAAGGTTATCACTATCAATAATTGTGAGATGTGTATGGGGCCTCACAAAGCGATCTATAGCATAAAAGTGCGATTTAGTATTGCTGCCCAGTGTCTCGGCGGGCCGTAATAGTGATACGTTCTGGCTGCCGAAATCAAGTCCTGTTATATCACATTTGTCGGCAACTACATACACATGATAATTGGAATAGTTCGACTGGAGGATAGAGGAGACCACTGCAGGCAGCGTATGCGTTTGCTCGTAAGCGGTTACGATAATGGCAAAGTCGGTATCCTGCGGAGTGCCGGTTGATCGCAGATGAGTAGTCCGGCGCCTGAGTCTCCATAGGAGAGATAGCAGAGACGGCCACACGAGGTAAAATCCGACCAAGCATTGAAAGATCTTCCAGATTACACTTGCTACCATCATGCTTTACTTTTCGTCACATTCGTATTTCCGTCCCGCGGTTCATTCTTGTTCAACACCCAGCCGTTGAACTTGTTCTCCAGTGATTTCAGGTATTGTATATAGTTTTTCTTTTCGTCGCTGAGGGTTTGTCCCGCCTCGAACACGGCCACGACATTGCCGGCAAAGAGCATCCACTCCTTGCTTTGGTTCATAGCGGATACTGGCGGCGTTTCAATAATGATAATATCGAAGATCGTCTTGAGCTCTTTCAGCTTAGCCGAGATCGTTGGCGCATCTGCAATTTCCAATGGAGACCGGTCTTGCCCCTTGTTTGCGAGAACGGTAACAGCTGAAGAGGGGCTGATTTGGGTGAGTCCTATTGCCCCTGTGAGATAATCTTCGATGAAGACTTTTCCTTCCAGAGATTGACTTATGTCGGGATGCCCAAAGTTCCCATCGATCAGGAGGACTTTCTTGTCGGTCATCTTCCAGGCATGCGTTAAGCTGAGGGCCAGAAGGGTTTTTCCCTCTGATTCTTTCATGCTTGTTATCGCAATTATTCCGGATTGAAGCTCGCGGTCAATTTCGAATCGAATAGAGCGTAACTGACTTTTAAATGTATCCAGGTTTGCTGAGGTGGAGCCTGACCAGATGGCGTTTAGGTCAACCTTTGAGCCGCGCACTTTATTCAGAACGCCCAGGACGGGAACATTTGTTTTGTTTGCCAGATCCTTTGCAGTGGTAATGGAGTTATCCAGGAAAAACAGGATAAAAAGCACCACCAGGCAGAATACGAATGATATTATGGCGCTCAGTATCACCAGAAGCATCTTTTTCGAAGGCTGAGGCAGTCCAGGCATCGCTTTTTGCACCTGGCTAAGCTTGATGGTAAAGCCCGATTCCAAACTGCTCTGATTGAACTTGTTGAGTGCGTCAAGATATTCTGTGCTGGAGATCTGCACCTCACGTTCGAGAGACTGAACCTCGGCTTCATGCGGCACCATCTGGTCAAACTGTCCGTTCAGGTTGTTCAGCTCTCTGTTGATCGTGTTTAAGCTGTATCTGGACAGGTCGAGCTGCACCTCCAGTTGTATTTTCTGTTCGACGAGCGTCTGTTTGGTGGCCAGCGGGCTGTTCAGGTATTGATCTGCTGAAGTGTTGATCTGATAATTCAGGATCCGCTGCAAAGAATCTATGGATGCTTTATTTACAGGATCAAAATCATTCTGCACGTAGAGGTCATAAAGAGACTTTAACTCATCCTTGGTAGAGGCCAGTCTCTGGTTTGCCTTGGTGAGAGATGACTCCAGATAGCTTCGCTCCCGGGGAGCGAATTTTGCTTCGATTTCCTCAACTGCACCTGTATTGGCGGCTATTTCCTTCAGAATAGCCTGTTTTTGATTGTTGTATTCTATTATTTGTCCATATAGCTGACTGGACTGCTCTTCCAGATTCAGCACACGGTTCTCAATTTTATAGTTTCTAAGTGCCGCGATCCTGGAGTTCATCTCCGATCTTTTCTGAGCAACCAGGCTGTCGAGAAACACATTGGCCCGCCTTTGGTTGGTCTTCACGACATAGGCGTAGTGTTTGATAAATTCTTCTATTACTGTATTGACGATGAATGCAGACAGCTGTGGATTTTCTGAATCAAATTCAACATTGATAAAGTCACTGTCGCCTGCACGACCTATACCGATACGGTTTTTAAGAGATTCATTGTCGTATTTGAGATCACGTAAGATATTATGCAGTTGACTCTGTTTTTTATCCCAGAGATTCAGCCCTTCAGATTTGGCGTATTTGTCCTGGAACGTTATGATCATCTGTTGTTTCTCGCGTTCACTAGTTTCATTTAGCACTGACTGGACGTCTCTGAATGGAGTTTTGGAATTCAGGTCATGGATAATGAGTTTATAAGATACCTGATCCAGTATTTTTTTTAATTTCATCATCTCAATGAGATTACTAAATTCCTGATTCACTTCAGCCCATCCTTTTTGGCCGCTTTCGCCTGTGATCGCGGTTTGTGTCTGATCTACGATTCCTGTAGCTATTTGTGATTGTGATACGTAGGAGTTTGGAAGATTTCTAACCAGGAAGTAGGTGATGACCAGGGTCAGGGCAGGTATGATGATCAGGGTAAGGCGATTCTTTTTTAAAAGCCTGATGAACTTATAGAGGTCTTCCATTTACTTTATTTCTTCCAATTTTCTAACCAGTAATTCCTCAAGTGATGACTTGGCGGTAATCATATTCGCTTCTGCTTGCACCCGGGACATTTGCGCGCTGGACAAAGAGGTTGATGCTGTATTATATTCCTGCAGGGTAATTTCGCTTCGTTGATATTTTAGTTTTTGATCGTTGAATGAGGCTTCGGCGTCGACAACAATTTTGTTCTGCAACCTAAGTGTGTTCAAGCTCTGGAGATAATACATATATCTGCGGGTGACCTCAGCCTCTAGTTGGAGCGCGTACTCATTTTGTTCCAGCTGTGCGATGGTGACTTGTTCTTTTGCTGCTTTGATAATGAAGGGGCGTCTTAGGAGTGTACCGGGGCTTACGGATACACCAAACTGATATCCTGTAAGGAGCTGTGGATTTACAATGTCCAGCGTTCTGTCACCTGACCTCAGAAGATAAGAAAATGAGAACGGATCCAGCCATGCTGCCTTTTCACCCGATAGATTATTCTTTGCAATTCTGACCTGATGATCATAGGCTTTAGATTTTGGATAGTTTTCTTTGGCAACAGCGATCAACTTTTGAACATACAAAGGTGAATATTCAGTCATTATCGATTCCTGCGCGGTCGCAATCTGAAAGATCAGGACAAATTGAAAAAAGAGTAGAGCAGATGTTTTCTTCTTGAACATTGTTAGTCGTAGAAAGAGGCGAAAATAAACAACTTTCGCCATTTTATTGGTTTAACAAGATGTTATTAAAAATAAGGATGATTTTCTAATTTTTGATATTATTTTCACAGATGGGGAAGAAAGTTCACATGTTGGGTGCAAGTTGACGTTCACACAATAAGGATCGGGCTTTTTTACCGATATAAGTTATGGGTATTCGAAATTAAATGATGTCGTTATCAGTGTTTTACAACTAATGAGTGTCGAAATTGTTGTATGGTTGCCCGTGGCTGTATTTTTGTTTCAGGCGAACGGTCAGGTTCTATTTAAAAAACACCGTTGTTATCATATGTTTGTAGCTAATTTATACGCTCTATTTAAATTTTTATGACCAAATCTTTACAGCTTATCACATGTTTTCTGATGGCCGTAACTCTCTCGAATGTCGCGAAGGCTCAATTTCCTTATAATGAGAGTTTTAGGAATGCTACAGCTGAGGGCGTTATATTCGGAGGCGCACCCTCCGCGTTCTTAACCGCAGCACCGGGCACCGGCCCAGCCGGAACCAGTATAGATCCGGTGGGAAACGGATACCTCCGGCTCACCAATAATGCGAATAATCAGAAGGGCTTCGTTTATAGTACAAGTACTTTTCCATCGTCTAAGGGCTTATCCGTAGATTTTGAATATTATATTTATGGAGGTAGCGGAGCTGACGGAATCAGCTTGTTCTTATTTGATGCTACCGCTAATCCTTTTGTGATCGGAGGATTCGGAGGATCACTCGGTTATGCGCAGATCACGACTACGGTCCCGGTTTCTCCAGGAGTATCAAAGGGCTACCTGGCTGTTGGTCTGGACGAATTTGGTAATTTTTCCAATCCCAACGAAGGAAGACAGGGTGGTATTCAGGGACGGAGACCGGGATCTGTCACTTTACGGGGCAGGGGGGATGGAGCCGCGCTTGTTCCCGACAATTACCGCTTCCTGACGACGGTCAGAACGGAGGATCTTGGGTTTCCTCTTACGGTTGGAGGACCTTCCAGAAATTCTAGTCCCACGTTAGCAGGATACCGGAGAGTTTCTATGGAACTGGTGCCTGATCCCAGGGGCGGATATAATATCACCGTGCGAATTTCCCGCGGGGGAGCCCGACTGATCACAACAACTGTTATTGACAATTATTACTATCCGGATATCGCTCCGGCTACGCTGAGCTATGGAATAGCGTCTTCAACCGGAGATCAGACTAATTTTCATGAGATACGGAACGTTCAGATAGATGTTATTAACGTTGGTGAGCTGGCGAAGCCTACGGTGATTGCTGACAGCCTTACTGTATGTGCCGGGCAGCCTGCTTTTCTTGATGTGACGCTAAATGACAAGTCTAATGAAGGAGGAGTGATCAATACAGCATCCGTGGATCTTAACCCATCTCTGGAAGGCGTGCAAACGGCTTTTACCGTAGCAGGCCAGGGGACGTTTTCGGTCAACACAGAAGGAATTGTGTCTTTTACGCCGGTAAGCGGTTTTACGGGTACGGCCGCAGCGAGCTATACCGTGAGAGATAATTACGGTGCTCAATCAGACCCGGCACCCATACGCGTCACGATCAGCCCGTCTCCCGTTCAGTCGGATGCCGGACGAGATACCATACTGAGCGTCGGAACAGCCGGAAGAAGCTACACGCTCCGCGGAAACACCCCCGCTTCAGGAACCGGAGTTTGGACCCAGATAACGGGACCGAATACGGTGGTGTTTAGCAATTCTGCATCTTCAACATCAACTGTCAGTAACTTAATTGCGGGTACTTACATCTTCCGGTGGACCCTTACTTCAGCCGGGGGGTGCCAGGACTTTGATGATGTACTGATTACCGTCAATTCTCTGGTGTTTACTGCTCCTGATATCGCTGTCAGCGGTCCTGTAGACGGGCGGGTCGTCGTTAATGTTCCTGTTCCACCGGGTGGCTCTGTCATCATCACGAGACCCCCTTCTAATGGTACAGTAACCATCGATCCTATTACAGGGCAGATCATCTACATACCTAATCCTGGTTATTCGGGTCCTGATGATTTTGAATACGTAATTGTAGATGGAGAAGGCAACCAGTCAACACCGGGTCGGGTAAATGTGGTGATCAACCTACCGGTAAAAATCGGTCTTGCAAAGGCAGTCAGTTCGGTGGCGAAAAACATAGACGGAAGTTATAATCTGAGGTTTATCTTCACGGTCGTTAACTACAGCAATGTGCTTGTTGATCAGTTAAGCCTTGTTGACGATCTCACCGCAACGTTTAAAGAATCGCGTTTCACCGTTACCGGCTTGTCGAGCAGCGGCACCTTGCAGGTCAATTCAGGATTCGATGGGAGTTCTGATAAGGAGCTTCTGCTGCCTGAGAGCACGATCAGGGCAGAGAACAAGGAGTCTGTGGTACTTGATCTGATCGTTTATCCCGCGTCTGAGAGTTCAACATATACAAATACTTCGTTTGTACGGGGCAGATCTATACGTGACGGCGCAGAAGTATCTGATCAATCAACAAACGGACTATCTCCGGACTCGAGAATTTCAGGCGACCCAAGTCCCTCAGATCCAACGCCTGTCTCTCTGGTCAGGGAAAGCCTGTTCATTCCCGGAGGGTTTTCACCAAATAACGACGGCATCAATGATTTTCTAATCATTCAAAATAGCTTAGGGCGGAAGATTCATTTAGAAGTATACAACAGATGGGGGAACCGGATATATAGGGCCGCAGACTACCAGAATAACTGGGACGGGCGATGTACGGAGGGAATCCATATAGGTGATGATGTTCCGGTCGGCACGTACTATTATGTGGTTATCATAGATGGTCAGGATAAAATGTCGGGCTATATCACAATCAACAGGTAATGAAACTCAAACTCATAACAATAACTATCCTGCTTACAAGCGCCCTTGCTGGGGTGGCGCAGCAGAATCCCATGTATTCGCAATACATGTTTAATACCATGGCTATCAATCCGGCGTATGCGGGGAGCAGGAATGTTGTTTCGGCGACGGCATTGCACCGCAACCAATGGTCAGGAATGGAAGGGGCACCCAAAACCACCACGCTGACTATCGACGCTCCGTTCCGGAGCAAGCGGGTGGGAGTCGGATTGCAGCTGATCAACGATCAGCTGGGAATTTCGAAGACCACGGGTGCCGTTCTGAGCTACGCATACAGGATCAGGATGGACAAAGGTTCGCTTGCTTTTGGCGTTCAGGGTAGTGGTGTCCAGTATCGAGCTGACTATACCAGTGTAGATCTGGGAAGCGGCGGGGTATATGACCCGGCCTTCTCAGAGAACGTTAATAAGATGCTGTTTAATTTCGGCACCGGTGTTTATTATAATTCCGATAAGTTCTATGTGGGCTTATCGGCTCAGGATCTCCTGAACACCCGGATCACAGAATATGAGGCTCCTGAGGATTACGCCGGAGGCAGCTTCAAAAATCTCCATTTGTTCTTTGCCACCGGCTATGTCTTTACGCTGGATGAAACCTTCAAGCTGAAGCCCTCCGTTCTGGTTAAAGCCGTAAAAGGAGCTCCACTTGAAGGTGATTTAAACGCCATGCTGTGGATAAACGATGTGATTGCTGTAGGTGGTCAGTACCGTACAAATGCAGATGTTGCCGGTATCCTTGAAGTGCAGGCCAGCCCGCAGATCCGGATAGGTTACAGCTATGATCACAGTGTTACCCGGCTGCGTAATTTCAATTCAGGCAGTCATGAAATTATGTTGCGTTATGAATTCGGCTTTGAACGCGGAAAAATACTGTCGCCCAGATACTTTTAAGTCTTATGAAACACTTTTTACAAAGGTTTTTTTTAGCTTGTTGCCTGGCATGTGTATGCCTGGGTAGTACAGCCTATTCGCAGTCTTCAAACCAGTCGAGATCTTTCAAGGCAGGGAAGTCTGCATTTGATTCGTTCCGGTATATGGATGCAATAGGAAGTTTGAGCCGGGTACTGGTGGCAGACTCCTCCAATGTGGAAGCCCTGGAGATGCTGGCCTACAGTTTCAGACAGACGAAAAGATATCCGGAGGCTCTCCGCTGGTATGAAAAGCTGAGTCAAACGAAGCCTTTGAAGGCTGAATGGGCACTATTCTATGCGGAAGCTCTGGCTACGGATCAACAGTACGAGAAGTCTGAGAACTGGTACAGGGCATACCTGCGCTTGATCCCTGCAGACCGGAGGGCATTAGCTTTCGCACGTTCGAATCCCGGGGCATTTGCAAATGAGGCGACCTTCTGGAGGGTCTCGCTTACGGATCTTAACACCTCTGCTTCGGAATATGGTCCGGTTTTCTATAAGAATGGCCTTCTGTTCAACAGCAACAGGGTCACCGAGCATCCCGTAAAGAGAGTTTTTCCATGGGATAATACCCCTTTTACCAATCTGTACTATATCAACGATCTGAAGCGTATCAGAACGATGAACGATCATTCCATTGGTTCTTATCTTAAAAGGCCCGGTCTTGGTTGGAAGCAAAATGATGATGATACGGCTCCGACATCCAATGACAGCAAGACACTGGGTCAGTTTGATCCATCGGTATACGGGGACTCTACAGGTGCCAGTCCCGTTCTGAATAACGGTATAGAGCTGCTCCGGGGAAACGTAAACTCGAAGTATCATGAAGGTCCCGCTGCCGCTTTTCCTGACGGTTCAATTATTTTTACCCGTAACAACTATTTCAGGGGTCGGGCCGGACAGAGTGAGAAGGGGATCAACAAGCTGAAGCTGTACATTGCCACAGGGAACAAGCTCGGGACAATTTCGGAGTTTCCGTATAACAGCGATGAATATTCGACCGGGCATCCTGCACTGACTCCCGACGGGAATATACTGGTCTTTTCTTCTGATATGCCTGGTGGTTATGGTGGTACGGACCTTTATTATTCGGTACGCTCGGGAAGCCAGTGGACCCGTCCGATCAACTTGGGGAAACAGATCAATACAGAGGGAAATGAGCAGTTTCCTTCCATATCAGCCGAGGGGGTCTTGTTCTTTGCATCAACGGGGCATCCGGGACTTGGCGGACTGGATGTCTTTCAGGTTTCTCTGGTAAATATGCGACCTAGCGGTGCACCGCGGAATCTGGGTACTCCGATCAATTCGTCTAAAGATGATTTCGGGTTCATCAGGACTGCAGATGGTAAGAGCGGTTACTTTTCGTCTAACAGGAACGGTAATGACGATATTTATCATTTTGAGCAGGCTACCTACAGGGTGATCCTCGAAGGCCGGGTTACAGATGGAAGATCGCGCTTGCCCCTTGCGGGAAGCAGATTGTTGCTCAGGACGCTGGATGGAACAGATACAGTTCATACAAACGCCAGGGGAGAGTTCAGGCTCGACATGAAAAAGGAGACTGACTATGAAATCACTGCTCAGAAGCTTGGCTATGTGAATCAGCTCGTTTTCCGGTCATCAATAGGCATTGAAACAGACTCTGTTGTAAGGACCGATGTACAGCTATTCAAAACGGAAAGTTCACAACAATATGTCATTTCTAACTGCGACTCCCTCAAACGCGTTTTTGCGGTGGAGAGCATCTTTTATGATCTGGACAGGGATGAAATCCGGTCTGATGCGCGTCGCTCGCTGGACAAGCTGGCAGCGCTGATGAGAGCACACCCGGAGATGAGCGTGATTACGTCAAGTCATTGCGACAGCCGCGCTTCAGAAGAGTATAATCGTAATCTATCGATGAGGAGAGGTATGGCGGCCAGAAGCTATCTGATTTCAAGAGGTATCAGCGGCAGTCGTATCAAAGTGGAATATTACGGCAAAACCAGACTGTTAAACCGCTGCTACGATGGTGTAATCTGTTCGGAAGCAGACCAGCAACTGAACAGAAGAACGGAGTTTGATGTGATTCTGAATGGTGTGAACCTCAGTCAGCTGGATTGCGACGAACTTTAATTTGAAGAGAAGGAAAAGGTCTCAGACCTTTTCCTTCTGTAATAATGCCGGGAAGGTTTTCAGTAAAATCTTCAGGTCCAGCCAGAATGAATATTTGTTTGCGTAGAAATTGTCGAGTTTTTTACGTTCCCGTTCAGACATATCTTCTTTTCCCCGCTTGCTGATCTGCCATAAGCCGGTAAGCCCTGCAGGTCCGAGAAAGCGTGTAGTCCACTCGTTTGAAGTCAGCATTTCGGCCTCGTAAAGCGGAAGCGGGCGGTTTCCTACCATTGACATATCGCCAACCAAAACATTGAAGAGCTGAGGGAGTTCGTCGATACTGGTCATTCTGATGAACTTGCCAACCTTGGTGATACGAGGATCATCCTTGATCTTGACAAATGCAGATTTACCGTTCTCCGAATCAGTGTACTGATTTAAAGAGGAGAGAAGGGCAATCTCTTTATCTGCATTGGTCCTCATAGACCGGAATTTATAGAAGTCGAAAATTTTGTAGCCTGTACCAACTCTCTTGCTCTTATAGACCACCGGCCCGCGTGATTCGAGTGCGATGCATGCTGCAACAATCAGGAACAGCGGTGACAGAATGATCAGTGCGCAGCCTGAGGCCAGGATGTCGAACGCCCGTTTATAACCTGGAACTGTATATCGTACGTCCACCTTTCCTGATAATTCTGTCAGGGTAGGTTTAATCAACTTGAACTTGACGAGGAAGGAAAGACGTTCACAAAGGTCTTCGGTGGGGAAGGGATAGTTGTAGTAATCGTGTACTTTTAGGGAAATAGCCTTCCTCTTCCACTCTCTATTTACGAAGGCAGACAAGACGACGATGATCATACCGCCCAATAGGGGATTCTTCTTGATGTTACCCACCTTTTGAATCCACTCACCTTTGAAGTCCGCTTCGATGAGCAAGATATCGGGAAGAGTAAGAAGCGACTGATCGTTTAGAAAGCTCTCTATATTGTGAATAGTCAGCTCCCCCGGGTATACATCATAGTAAGAAGAAAGATCCATGAAAAGGTACTCTTTCAGTTCATTTCCAACATAAACGATACGGGCATTCACACCGGATCTGCTGAGCGTGCTCAATGATGATTCAAACAACATCTGTTAGTTAATTTGCGGGTTTATTTTGTGTAGAAAGGAGCCTGGTAATCTCTGCTTTCAATGCTTCCGGATTGAAAGGTTTATGTATGTAAGCCTCAGCCTTCCTGCTCATGCTTTCCGCAACTCCCTGCAAGTCATCGTTACCGGATAGCAAAATGACGGGTATATCGCGATAATAGCCACTTACTTTCAGGTTGTGAATAAAGGATGTGCCATCAAAATAGGGCATGTGAAGATCGGATATAATCAGGGCCGGGTCGTTGCCTTCCTCAAGCCAGCTGATTGCTTCTACTCCACTATTTTTTATGACCAGCTTGTAATCTTTGGAAAGTACAAAGTTCAGTAGCTTCAGTATACTTATCTCATCATCCACTATAAGTATTTCTTTCTTCATAAGGTAAAGTCTGCTTGGCTTCCGGTGTAATGTATACGTTCTACGCCCGTAATGTGAAAAGGTTTGAAATCTTTACATAAAGATACACATAAATGGTATATTGTGAACTGGAAATTAACCAAGAAGCGATTTAAACGGGATAATTTCTTAGTTTGCGCTTACAAAAAAAATACAATACGATTCCATAATTAACTTTCAGGATTTACATATTTAATTAATTTTGCGTTGCAACATCCAAATTATGTCAGAAAAAGCTACATTAAACCTAGGAGATAAAACGTACGAGTTACCGGTTATTACCGGTACTGAGAATGAAAAAGCTATAGATATTTCAAAGCTGAGAGATCAGACCGGATATATTACACTAGACAGTGGGTTTAAAAACACTGGCAGTACCAAAAGTGCTATTACTTACCTGGATGGCGAGCAGGGTATCCTGAAATATCGCGGATACAAGATTGAAGATCTTGCAGAAAGGTCGAGCTTCATCGAGGTTGCATATTTGTTGATTTATGGAAACCTGCCGACTCAGGCAGAGATTGATAATTTCAAACTTCAGATAAGCAAGCATATGCTTCTTCACGAGGATATGAAGAAGTTCTATGACGGATTTCCTCCGAAGGCACATCCGATGGGCCAGTTGTGTTCACTGGTTAGCTCGCTATCGGCATTTTCTCCTGAAAGCCTTAACCCGAATCCTTCTGAAGAAGATATTAACTTAAGCATCATTAAGTTGTTCGCTAAGATGCCGACTATCGTTTCGTGGATTTACAAGGGATCACTTGGTGAGCCTTTTATTTATCCGAAACACAGCCTGAGCTATGTGGCGAACTTTATGAATATGACCTTCGGTCAGGTTACGGAAGAGGTGGAGATTGATCCTGTAGTAGTAGATGCACTTGATAAGCTGCTGATCCTTCATGCAGACCATGAGCAGAACTGCTCAACATCCACTGTTCGTATCGTTGGCTCTTCAGGATGTAATTTACCTGCTTCTATTTCTGCCGGTATTTCAGCGCTATGGGGGCCGTTACATGGTGGGGCTAACCAGGCGGTGATTGAAATGCTTGAGCTCATCAAGAATGACGGTGGTGATACCGAGAAGTGGATCAACAAAGCAAAAGATAAAGATGATAATTTCCGTCTGATGGGCTTTGGTCACCGTGTTTACAAGAACTTCGATCCAAGGGCGAACATTATCAAGTCTGCCTGTGATAAGATCCTGGATAAACTAGGTATCAATGACCCGATCCTGGAGATCGCAAAGAAGCTTGAAGAGGCGGCGCTGAATGATCCTTACTTCGTAGAGCGTAAATTGTACCCGAATGTGGATTTCTATTCAGGGATTATCTACAGGGCTTTAGGATTCCCGACAGACATGTTTACCGTTCTTTTTGCTCTGGGACGTCTACCGGGATGGATTGCACAATGGAAAGAAATGAAAGAGAACAAAGAGCCTATCGGCAGACCTCGTCAGGTATATGTTGGCGGAGTTGAGAAGCAATATGTGGATATTGCGGAGAGAGGATAATTTCTCCTTTAAGATAAAAAAGGGTGCCTGAAAAATTTTCAGGCACCCTTTTTTATGTTTTTATATTTCGTCTCTTTTTAGAGGAGAATTCCGGCAATCGTTGCGGAAAGATAGGAGGCAAGCGTACCGCATATCAGTGCTTTTACGCCCAATTTTGCAAGATCCGATCTTCTTTCCGGAGCAAGTTCTCCGATGCCACCCACCTGTATCGCAATAGAGCTGAAATTGGCGAATCCGCATAAAGCGAAGCTGGTGATGACGAGGGTCTTCGGGTCTATGGTATCTTTTATCTTGGCTAAGTCAAGATAGGCAACAAATTCATTGATCACCATTTTGGTGCCCATGAGGGAGCCGGCTGTGTGAATATCTTTGAAGGGAACTCCCATCGCCCAGGCGAAGAGCGAGAATAAAGCTCCGAGAATCTGGTTCAGGCTCAAGTGATGAATGTCAATACCTACAAAAGAAAGCGATAAGCCCCAGCCGCCCAGAACGGAACCGATGCTTCCCAGAACATAGTCAACAAGGGCGATGATCGCAATGAAGCCGATTAGCATAGCGACCACGTTTAAGCCTACTTTCAATCCGTCGCTGGCGCCGTGTGATATGGAGTCTACCAGGTTGGCACTGGTCTTCTTAATTTCAAGCGATACCTCGCCTTTTGTTTCAGAGACCTCGGTTTCAGGCCAGACTATTTTTGAGATGACAAGTGCAGCTGGTGCGGCCATGATGCTGGCTGCCAGCAAGTACTCTGCCGGGACGCCGAAAGTGATGTAAATTGCCATAACGCCTCCGGCAATACAGGCCATGCTGCCGGTCATGGATGCAAGGAGCTCCGACATTGTCATACCTTTCAGATAAGGTTTGATCATGATCTGGGCTTCCACCTGTCCTACAAACGCGCTGGCGATATTAGAGAGAGCTTCAGCTCCCGAAACTCCCATGAGCTTGTAAACTCCATAGGCGAATACCTTTACAATACGTTGCATGATACCCAGATAATAGGCGACGCTGACGAGTACTGCTACGAAGATGATGGTAGGGATGATGTTAAAGAAGAAGATGGTATCTACTCCGAATGCTGTGTTAAGTGCTATTCTGTTAGCCAGGGGGCCGAACACGAAGTTGGCACCTGCATGAGAGAAGTCGAGCACCTTGGTGACACCTGCGCCAAGCCACGCGAATATTTGTTTTCCTGCAGGAACTTTAAGGATAAATACGGCTAGTACGAGCTGGATGGCTAAACCGGATAAAACAAGACGATAGTTGATGGCCTTACGGTTGTTAGACATCAAAAAAGCGATGGCGAAAATCAGTACGATACCGATTATGCCGGTGAATCTTTCCATTTATATATTTCTGTATTTGTAAAATGCTTGGGAGGTCTTAGGAAGACTTTCTTTTGGAGAGCTCATCACGGATCTTAACGGCTTTTTCATATGCTTCTTCAGCCAGTGCTTGTTGCAGCTTTTCTTTCAGCTCGTCGTCACTTAGTGCGGTATAGCCTGCGCTGGCTTCCTGCTTTTCTTCTCCGGCACTGTCTATATTCTCAAGGAAGACAAAGTCATTGCCTTCAATCATGATGCCTGCTGATGCGAGTATGAATTCGTATGTATGGATAGGGCAGGCAAAGCGTACGGCAAGGGCGACTGCATCTGACGTGCGGGCGTCAATTTCCTGTATTTGATCACCGTCGCTACAGATCAGTTTGGCGAAGAATATTCCGTCTACGAGATTGTAAATAATTACCTCCTGGATGTTAATCTGAAAGGCTTGAGCGAACGACTTGAACAGGTCGTGAGTAAGAGGGCGCGTCGGTGTCATCTTTTCGATTTCGACAGCTATGGCCTGCGCTTCTGATCCACCTATTATGATGGGTAGCCGGCGTCGTCCATTCACTTCCCCCAATACGAGAGCGTAAGCGCCGGACTGTGTCTGACTGTAAGATAACCCCACAATTTCCAATTTGATTTTTTTCATTCCGTTTACCCTTAATCGCCTGTTTTGTTTTATTTTGCAAAAATAGATTAAAAAAGCATTTTTTTATAATGAACGACGACCGATTGCAAAAGCTTTTCGCTTTTTTGGAAAATGATCCTTCAGATCCCTTCATTAAATATGCTCTCGCAACTGAATATACGAAAAGACTTGAGCTTGAGAAAGCGCTTTCTTACTTCGAGGACCTGCTGACGAATCATGAAGAGTATGTGGGGACGTATTATCATGCCGGTAAGCTCTATGAGAGGTTGGGAAGAACAGAAGACGCGATAAAAACCTATCAGAAGGGAATGTCTGTTGCAAAGGCTGTTCGCGATATGCACGCTTTTTCTGAATTACAAACAGTATATCTATCTGCCACCGGCCAGAACTACGAAGATGACTAAACTCAATGCCAGGAAGCTGTTGTTTTTGCGGGATGTTCTGGTCTTCACGCTGACAGCTTTCGGCGGAGCGCAGGCACACCTTGCGATGATGCTCAAAGAGTTTGTGATGAAGCGGCGGTATATCAGCGAGTCTGAGCTGATGGAGCTGAATGCGATGACTATGCTGCTTCCCGGACCCTCTTCCACGCAGACACTGGTGGGTATAGCCTACAAGGTGGGAGGCTTATCACTGTCTCTGATTACCTTCCTTATCTGGATATTCCCCTCTGCTGCTTTTCTATGCTTCATGGGGGTTATTTACTCCTTCCTGGGCACGAAGGATAGCTATCACCATGTGATGGCCTATATACAACCTATTGCCGTTGGTATAGTCGGCTATGCTTCTATTACGCTGGGGAGACATCAGTTGAAAACCAGGCTCAGTCTATGGCTCGCGTTTGCAGCGGTTGTTGTGACCCTGATCCTGAAGAACGCGTTTGTTTTTCCGATCCTGATCCTGATGGGCGGAATTATTTCCTCTGCTCTGGAAAACCCGACTGACGAACAGGAGCCGCAATCTAGCGTTTTCAAAGGTATCAACCAGAAGAAAGTATTGTATTTTATTGGTGTTCTGCTCTTGTTCGCGGCGCTCGGGGCGATTATCAATCAAACATCGCCATTTAGTTTGCCTATTCGCCTGTTCGAAAACTTCTACCGGAACGGTGTGATTATTTTCGGAGGCGGACAGGTACTTGTACCCTTAATGTTCACTGAGTTTGTGGAAATGAAAGGATACCTGACTTCTGACCAGTTCCTGAGTGGATATGCGTTTCAGCAGGTTCTTCCCGGGCCCACCTTTTCGTTTACTTCTTTTGTAGGCACGATGGCCATGAAAAATGCAGGAAACGGACTTCCCGGGCAGATTGCAGGCGGCGTGGTTGCTGCCCTTGGGATTAACCTGCCGGGTGTGATCCTGGTGTTATTTTTTGTGCCTTTCTGGAATGATCTGAAGAAGATCGGCCGCATAAAGAAGTCGCTTTCAGGAATCAATGCAGTGGCTGTGGGCTTCGTTATTGCGGCTTTTCTGTTCCTGTTGCAACCGGTATTCTCAAAGACGCCGGCAGTGGGGATTTTTGAGTCTGGGATTATCCTTGCTACTATTGGTTTGCTGCAATTTACCAGGATCAGAACCCCCTGGTTGATCCTGATGGGAGTTCTGATCGGTTTTATATCTTAGGAGTCTTAGAAAGGTGCTTCGTCGTCCATCTCATCCATTCTGGATGGTCTGGTGATGAAGCTGTTTGGCTTATCGAAGTCTGTTGAAGGCGCCATTCCAGCAAAGGGGTCTGTACTGGCTGCCGCTGAGTTGACACTAAAGTCATCTTCCAGGTCGGCAAACTTCACATACTTACCTACGAAACGCAAAGGAATCGTGCCTGTTTCACCATTACGGTGCTTGGCAATGATGACTTCACCAATACCGACTGTGGAACGACCTTCTTCATCCTCGGTGAGTCCGTAGTATTCCGGTCTGTACAGGAAGAGTACCATATCGGCATCCTGTTCAATGGAACCAGACTCACGTAAATCGGAGAGCATCGGCTTCTTGTTCCCTCCCGGGCGGCTTTCAACTGCACGACTCAACTGAGAAAGTGCGATAACGGGTACGTTCAACTCTTTTGCGACAGACTTAAGTGCACGGGAAATGCTACCAATTTCCTGCTCACGATTACCACCTTTGCCTTCACCCTTACCATGCATCAGCTGCAGGTAGTCAATGATGATCATCTGGATGTCGTATTGGGCTTTTAGTCGCCTGCATTTAGCTCTGAATTCAAAGATATTCAATGCCGGGGTGTCATCTATGAACAAAGGAGCCTCTGTTAAGGTGCCTATTTTGGAGTGAAGCTGCTGCCATTCCCACTCGGCGAGGTTGCCTTTTCGGATTTTTTCCTGTTCGATTTCCGTTTCTCCCGAGATCAACCTGTTTACCAGCTGAACGGAGGACATCTCGAGGGAGAAGACCACAACCGGTTTGTTGAACTGAACGGCGGCGTTCCTGGCACAACTTAGTACAAATGCTGTCTTACCCATTGCCGGACGTGCCGCAATGATAACTAAGTCAGACGGCTGCCATCCGGAAGTCATTCTGTCGAGTGCGGTGAAGCCGGAAGGCACACCGGTAAGTCCGTCAACACGGTCACGCAGTTTTTCCAGGGAATCCAACGATTCGCGAATGATATCGTCCATCTTTCTTGAATCACGGCGGAGGTTATTCTGGGCTATGTCGAAAAGGTTCTTTTCAGCATGGTCCAGAAGGTCAAATATATCTGTGGTGTCTTCGTAAGCATTCTGAATAATCTCAGTAGAGATTCGAATAAGCTCTCTCTGAATGAACTTTTGAGAGATGATACGCGCATGATATTCGATGTTCGCTGCAGATACAACACGGTTGGTTAACTCTGTTATGTAAAATGCGCCTCCAACCATTTCCAGATCGCCCTGTTGCCTGAGCTGAGACGTTACCGTCAGAATGTCGATCGGGGAGGACTTCTGGAAAAGGGTAGCGATGGAAGCAAAAATCTTCTGATGCGACTCCTTGTAAAAGAGTTCAGGTTTAAGAATGTCAATGACTGCAGACAGCGCGTCTTTCTCCAGCATGAGCGCACCCAGAACCGCTTCTTCTAAATCAAGAGCCTGAGGAGGTAGCTTTCCGAGCCCGCTTACCATGTTTGTAAGACGAGCGCGCCTGTCTGTACCCGTGGATTTCCTGTCAGGGTTGAATCCCCCATTTTCCATGTCTAAACTCATGCTGCAAAAATACATAAACGCTTTGTGTAGTTCTGCACAACAAACCAGAAGGATGGTGTTTTTTACAATAACACGCGTTTTAGATATCCACATTGCAGTGTGGATAAGTTGTTAGTGTAGTGCAATTATCAGGCGTTTAGCTACGTTCGGGGCATGTTGGTAAAATTAATTGATGTTAAAAACGAAATCGTTCGAGAATTTATTAAGTATTATATGCTCAAAAAAACGGTAATTTGTCAGATAAATTTTTATGAATGAATACTAATTCCGAGAGGGCCCGCAGGGAGCATAACCAGATGATTTTTGGTATCCGCGCTTTGATCGAAGCGATAAAAAGCGGACAGGATATTGAGGCTGTGTACGTGCAGCGTGGTCTTACAGGTGCTTTATTTAATGAGTTAAGGGTCTTATTAAAAGAGGCTGAGATTACCTATCAACAGGTACCGGTTGAGAAACTAAATCGCATTACGCAGAAGAATCACCAAGGCGTGATTGGCATGATATCTCCGATCACGTATCAGAAGATAGAAGATATTGTTCCTCAGATTTACGAGAAAGGAGAGGTTCCCTTACTGCTGATTCTGGACGGAATTACAGATGTGCGGAATATGGGAGCGATTGCGAGAACAGCTGAATGTTCAGGTGTAAATGCCATTATCGTTCCTGTTAAAGGGTCGGCGCAGATTAACCCTGACACGATCAAGACGTCGGCAGGAGCGCTTTTCAATATTCCTGTTTGCAGGCATGAGAACCTGGGTAAAGTGGTGCGTTACCTGCAGGAATCTGGTATACAAATTGTTGCCTGTACGGAGAAGACGAACGACTACTTGTATAAAGTTGATTTCAAGGGTCCGACAGCGATCGTAATGGGTTCAGAAGAAGATGGGATTTCTTCTGAGATCATGCGGATTGCGGATCATCTGTCGAAAATACCGATGAGTGGAACAATTGGTTCGCTCAATGTATCTGTGTCTGCGGGCGTAATTCTTTATGAAGCCGTGAGACAGCGGACCGTTTAAAGGTCAGCATATAGTAGTTTATTGAGAGGACATTAAACTAACCAAAATTAAGGTGAATGATTATTATCTATTTATAGACACCGAGACATCAGGACTGCCCAAGAAATGGGACAAGCCCTACGGCAAACCCGGGAACTGGCCGTATATCGTGCAGGTATCCTGGGTTGTATATACGGCATTGGGCGAAGAGGTGGTGCAGAAAGACCATTTCGTGTCCGATGACGATTTTGTCGTTTCGCAAGGGTCGTTCAATATCCACGGCTTTTCGGATGAATATCGGAAGATGCATGGCCGGACGAGAGAAGAGGTTATGAAAGATCTGGCGGCGGACCTTCTCAAGTACCAGCCCATCATCGTTGGGCATTTCACAGAGCTTGATCTGCATATGATCGGCGCTGATTTTTACCGTGCGGGTCTTCCGAACCCGGCGTTGAATTTGCCAGCCTTCTGCACGATGATCGCTACGGTGAAGATGGTGCAAAACCCGTCGGCCAGTTTCTTAAGACTTGGCCAGCTGTACGAGCAGCTGTTTAATCAGCATCTGCTGAATCCGCACAATGCCCTGGACGATTCTATCGCTACAGCCCGCTGCTTCTTTGAACTGAAGAACAGGGGCGACATCACAGACCAAATCATTCAGGCTCAGCAAAAAGCTCTCGATAAGGTGAAATTGACCTCAAAGAAGTTTTCCTTTGCACTTCCGGTGCTTGTACTGTGCCTGGTAACCATACTCATTTCATTTCTTTTCTAGAATCTATGACACGCGCTGAATTCCTAAAAAATGTTCTTCCGTTTAATATACTACCCGATGAGGTGCTGCTAGGGGTTGCTGATCTTCTGCATGAAGTACGGTATACAAAGGATACGGTTATCTATCAGCAGGAAGTGACTAAGATGAAGGGGGTCGATATCATCGTTGAAGGTACGTACGAGTCATTTTTCTATGATAGCTCACATGCGAGGCGCATGGAGGAACATCACGATGCCGGCTTCTGCTATGGAGGCGTTTCGGTTTTATTAAACAGAAAGCGTTCATTGAGGACTGTCGTCGCCAAGAAAGGGACAGTGGTTTATTTCCTTCCACGTAAAGACTTCAGGGCCTTATGCACGGCTTATGAGGAGTTCTTCCATCATTTTACTGCCGACTTTGGACGCAGGATGCTGAATGAAGAGTTCGCTCATTTCGCGAAGAAGCCTACTTCATTTGAGGAAAGCTATCTCGCATCAGAACAGTTGTATTCAAGACGCATCGAAAGCATTGGATACCGGGATATCGTCTACTGCGATGCTGACACTCCGATTTATCAGGCCGCCTCGATCATGGCAGAGAATAAGACCAGTTGTTTGATTGTCCGCAATGCTGAGTCAGAAGTACTGGGCTTTGTTACCGATATAACCCTCAGAGATAAAGTGATCGCTGCGAGAGGAAACTATGATGCGCCTGTGATTGAAGTGGCAGATAACCCTGTGACGACTATAAGTAGCCAGGCATTTGTTTATGAGGCGGTTTTGATGATGTTTTCGACTAAGACGAAGTATCTTCTGGTGGAGGATCAGGGTGTCTATAAGGGCATCATCAGCCGTAACCGTTTGCTGAGTGAACAGGCACAGTCACCGCTGGTATATGTACAATCTGTTAAGCTGGCTGTTTCGGTAGAAGAGCTCCGATCGAAATGGCAGCAGGTACCACAGATGATCACACAGCTTCTTGGCCGTGGAGTCAACGCGGAGATCATTAACCAGATCATTTCGACGATTGCAGATACAATAGCGCAAAAAGTGATTGAGGAAGTGATTAAGCGCGTAGGAGAGCCGCCTGCAAAGTTCGTGTTCATGGTGCTTGGCAGTGAAGGCCGGAAGGAGCAGACGCTTAAGACTGATCAGGACAATGCAATCATTTATGAGGATAAGGCGAATGAGCAAAGGGAGTTGGTTAGGGAGTACTTCCTGAATTTTGCGAAGATTGTTTCCGAGAAGCTGGATTATATAGGGTTCAGTTACTGTACAGGTGGATTTATGGCGAGTAATCCGGCCTGGACGCATTCTCTCTCGCACTGGAAACGGAATTATGTCAGCTGGATGGAAGAATCCTTACCTGAGACAGTAATCAAGTTCTCTACTTTTTTCGATTGCCGCTATATTTATGGAGACAAGAACATCATCGCTGAACTGCATCAGTTCCTGGATGAAAAGCTTCATGAGCCCATGGAGAAACTCTTTTTCCATATGGCGAATAACGCGGTACAATATCAACCACCTCTTACATTCTTTAAAAATATACGGACAATCACTGTCGGGGAGCAAGAGGTCTTTGATATTAAAAAGGCGATGACTCCCATTGTCGATCTGGTTCGCTTATATTGTTTGAAAAACAGGATTTTCAAAACGAATACGGGTGAACGATTGAAAGCGCTCAAAGATATAAAGGTGTTCTCGGAGTCGGAATACCATGAGCTCAACCAATCTTATTACTACCTGATGGCTATGCGCCTGAAAAAGCAAGCCAGCCAAATCATACACGACAAGGCCGTTCCGGAGAACTATATAGACCCGAACAGCCTGACGAAAATTGAGCAAGTAACACTAAAAGAGATATTTCGCACGATAGAGACATTTCAGTCGAGATTGCGACGCGAATATACCAATAATTTGTTCGGTTAAATGCCTGAGGTTTAATGATTCTCATCATTTAGCACCTTGACTGCTATCATTGGTTTCGTGACGATTTGAGGATACCTTTATATCATCAAATCACGATTAAAAGTAAATATCATGAAACCCACAAATGCAGAAAAGCTTGTTCAGAAGATTGAGAGAGTTAGAGAAGCCCAAAGGTTATACTCTTCTTACAGTCAGGAGCAAGTGGATGAAATCTTTCGTCAGTCCGCCATGGCTGCAAATAATGCAAGAATTCTGTTAGCTAAGCTGGCAGTTGAAGAGACAGGGATGGGGCTTGTTGAAGACAAAGTAATCAAAAATCATTTTGCTTCGGAATACATTTATAATCAATACAAGGACACAAAAACCTGTGGTGTCATCGAAACAGATGAAGCTTTTGGCATCACTAAAATAGCGGAGCCAATAGGTGTTATCGCAGCTGTTGTCCCTACCACCAATCCAACATCAACAGCGATCTTTAAGGCATTGATCGCTTTGAAAACAAGGAACGGTATTATCTTTTCCCCGCATCCGCGCGCAAAGAAATCAACTATTGCGGCAGCGAAGATCGTTTTGGAAGCCGCTATAGCAGCCGGTGCACCGAAAGACATCATTGGATGGATCGATGAGCCCTCTGTAGAGCTTTCTCAGATTGTGATGGCAGAGTGTGACCTTACTTTGGCTACAGGAGGTCCGGGAATGGTTAAATCTGCATATTCATCAGGAAAGCCAGCTATCGGTGTGGGTGCGGGAAATACACCTGCGATCATCGATGAGACAGCCCACCTTAAGATGGCGGTAAATTCCATTTTATTGTCTAAAACTTTCGATAATGGCATGATCTGCGCTTCTGAACAATCTGTTATTGTTATAGACAGCATCTATGAAGAGGTAAAACGCGAATTTGAGGATCGTGGTGCCTACATTTTGAATGATCAGGAAGCTGAGAAGGTACGTAAAGTGATTGTAGTAAATGGCGTTTTAAATGCCGGTATCGTTGGACAATCTGCTTTCAAAATCGCAAAGATGGCTGGAGTTGACGTGCCTGAGTTCACTAAAATACTTATTGGAGAGGTAGAGTCTGTTGAAAGATCAGAAGTCTTCTCACACGAAAAACTGTCTCCGCTTCTGGCGATGTATAGAGCAAAGACCTTTGACGAAGCACTCGAAAAGTCAGTTCGTTTGGTGAAGTTGGGTGGATTTGGCCACACTTCAGTACTTTATACAGATGAAGTAAAATCTCATGACAGGATCGAAGCTTTCGGGGCAAAAATGAAGACAGGAAGAACAATTGTGAACATGCCATCATCACAGGGAGCGATCGGCGACATATTTAATTTTAAGTTATCACCTTCCTTGACTTTAGGATGCGGCAGCTGGGGAGGAAACTCTGTTTCTGAAAACGTAGGTGTGAAGCACTTGTTAAACGTTAAGAGCGTGGCTAGCCGGAGAGAAAATATGCTTTGGTTCCGGGTGCCTGAAAAGGTGTATTTCAAATACGGTTGTATGCCGGTAGCCCTGCGTGAATTGAAAGACCTCGGCCGTAAAAAAGCCTTTATCGTAACAGATAAGGTTCTTTACACATTGGGCTTTATTGACCCGGTAGTTAAAGTGCTGGAAGAACTGGGAATAGAACATACTGTGTATTTCGACGTGGAGCCTGATCCAACACTGGAAACAGCAAGACGTGGAGCCGCAGAGATGATCAACTTCCAGCCTGATACCATCATCGCTTTAGGAGGTGGTTCACCGATGGACGCAGCAAAGATTATGTGGGTATTGTATGAGCATCCTGAAGTGCGCTTTGAGGATCTGGCAATGCGATTCATGGACATCCGGAAACGTGTTTATCGTTTCCCTACCATGGGCGAAAAAGCAATGATGGTGGCAATTCCAACATCTGCAGGTACAGGATCAGAGGTAACTCCGTTTGCGGTTATTACGGATGAAGTATCCGGTTTGAAATATCCACTTGCAGATTATGAACTCACTCCAGACATCGCGATTGTAGATGCTGAGCTGATGATGAAGATGCCAAAGGGACTAACATCCGCTTCAGGAATAGATGCTCTGACTCATGCATTGGAGGCGTACGTTTCAGTACTCGCATCCGAATACACCAACGGTCTGGCTCTTGAAGCAATCAGGTTGATCTTTAAGTATCTGCCAGACGCCTACAACGAAGGTCAGACAAATGTGAAAGCCCGCGAGAAGATGGCGCATGCGGCAACAGTAGCGGGAATGGCGTTTGCTAATGCTTTCTTGGGTATCTGCCACTCATTAGCTCATAAACTGGGTGCAACACACCATGTACCGCATGGCGTGGCGAATGGAATGCTTATCACCGAGGTGATCAGATTCAATGCTGTAGATAATCCAAGAAAGCAGGCTGCGTTTCCTCAGTACAAATATCCAAACGCGAAGTGGCGCTATGCACGGGTTGCAGATTATCTGAACCTGGGTGGTGAAACAGATTCAGAGAAAATCGAGCTTCTTATAGCTGCTATTGATGATCTGAAGGCGAAGGTGGGTATCCCAGCATCAATTAAGGAATACGGTATTTCCGAAAATGCCTTCTACCCAACACTTGATGCTATGTCAGAGCAGGCTTTTGACGATCAATGTACAGGTGCGAACCCTCGCTATCCACTAATTAGTGAACTGAAACAATTATATATAAATGCTTTTGAGGGAAAACAAGAATCAAAAGCGGAAGAGCTCGAGCTTAAGACAGAAGTTATAGCCTAATTACCAATACGAAAGGAAGAAAAGCCCCGCTGCGCCAGCAGCAGGGCTTTTTTGCGTTGTAACGGGACCGAACAGTTTTGAATGCAGAGTGAACATTTCGTCACTTCGATTGCTTATAGTCATTGGGCAGCATTGCCCCTTTAACTTTTAATCCACTATTATGGCGAGCAATTTTTTCATGGTTCTTATCGATGATGTACCGACCCGCTTTGAGAAAAGCAGAATAATTGAGATTGAACCATCTGATAATGGCGGATCGAAGATCATTATGGATGCATCGCATGAGTCTGAAGAGCCGATCGTATATTTCACCAGTGAGGGGTACGATGGCGTTATGAAGTCATTTTTGTCCTAAAATTTTGTAGTTTTATGCTATCTCATGAGCTTAAACTACAAACGTATTGTAATTAAAGTAGGATCTAACGTCCTTGCAAAGTCGAACGGTCTGCCCGATATTACGAGAATCGAGCATCTGGTTGATCAAATTTCCCGGATAAAAGAGCAAAACCGGGAGGTAATTCTTGTCTCTTCAGGCGCGGTTGCTTCAGGTAAGAGCATTCTCTCGGCTTCAGATAAATTTGATGCTGTTGTAACCCGACAGTTACTTGCATCTGTCGGACAGGTGAAGCTTATAAACAAGTACTCTGAACTGTTTGAAAAAAAGGGCCTCGTATGTGCCCAGGTACTGGTTACGAAGGAGGATTTTCGCGACAGACTTCATTATCTGAATATGAAGAACTGTTTTAATATTCTGCTGCAGCATAATGTTGTTCCTGTAGTCAACGAGAATGACGTCATATCCGTAACAGAGCTGATGTTTACAGATAATGATGAGCTGGCGGGACTAATTGCGTCTCAACTGAATGCTGATGCTCTGATTATTTTAACCAATGTGGACGGAATCTATAATGGCGACCCCAAAGACGAAAGTTCCAGTGTAATAGAGCGTATTGATCAGGAATTTACCGGATTTTCAGAGATTATATCGGCTAAGAAGTCTGAATTCGGTAGAGGCGGCATGATGACTAAATCCAATATGGCCCACAAGGTAGCGCGATTGGGAATAGCTGTGCATATTGCAAACGGCACCACGAATGATATTATTCCAGGGCTGTTATCCGGAGAAGTAGTAAATACCTATTTTGTTCCTCAGAAGAATGCTTCGGGAAGAAAGAAATGGATCGCACATTCTGAAAATTACGCTACCGGTATTGTAAAGATAAATGAAGGTGCAAAGCTTGCATTAACATCTGAAAAAGCCAGCAGCCTTCTGCCGGTAGGCGTCGTCAGTATAGAAAAGGAGTTTAAAAAGGGTGAAATCATCCGACTCATTGATGAAGATAATACGCCGATTGGTCTGGGCATTGCCGAGTACGGCTCAGAGAAGGCCAGGGAGAGAGTCGGGGTGAAAAAACAGAAAGCTCTGGTCCATTATGATTATCTCTATTTAATTTCCAAAAACTAATAATATGAGTCTTAACGGTTATTTTGAGGCGGCGAAGTCTGCCGCGAGACCATTGAATATGGTTGCTCCGGAGCGGGTTTCAGCTGTGCTGCTTGATCTGGCTGATGCACTTGTAGCGGAAACGGATTTTATCATCCGGGAGAATCAAAAGGATCTTGACAGGATGAGTCCAGACGACCCGAAGTATGACAGGTTGAAACTCTCGTCAGGCAGGATCCAGGATATTGCAGCTGATCTCAGAAATGTCTCGAGTTTAGAGAGCCCGGTGCGGGCCGTATTGGCGGAGAAGCAGCTTCCGAATGGTCTTCTTCTGAAGAAGGTTAGAGTGCCTCTGGGGGTTGTTGGGGTGATTTACGAGGCTCGTCCCAACGTTACTGTGGATGTGTTTTCACTCTGTCTGAAGACGGGCAATGTAGCCGTTTTGAAAGGTGGAAGTGATGCCTCATTTTCCAACGAAGCCATCATTTCAGTGATCCATAGAATTCTTGATGTTCATGGAATTGACACGAATGTGGTGACCTTGCTGCCGCCGGACAGGACTGCAACTGAAGCTTTGCTAAATGCAGTTGATTATGTGGATGTAATTATCCCACGTGGCAGTCAGCACCTGATCAATTATGTAAGAGAAAATGCGAGGGTTCCTGTAATAGAGACAGGAGCGGGGATTGTGCACACCTTTGTAGATGAGTCTGCGGATGTGGAAAAGAGCCGGGATATCATACTCAACGCCAAGACACGGCGTGTGAGCGTCTGCAATGCCCTGGATTGCCTGTTAGTGCATGAGCAACGCGTCGGAGATCTGAGCTATCTGCTGGGACAACTGAGTGAGTCGAACGTGATGATCTTTGCTGATAAACAGGCTTTTAACCAGCTAAAAGATAGCTATCCCGAAAATCTGTTATTTCAGGCGGAGGATGAGCATTTCGGAATCGAGTTTCTGGACTATAAGCTTGCCGTCAAAATAGTGAAAAACCTGGAAGAAGCATTAGATCATATAGCGCGATTTAGTTCAAAGCACAGTGAAGCTATACTTTCTGAAAATGAGGCTAATATAGATGCATTTTTCAATCAGGTCGACGCCGCGGCGGTCTACTCGAATGCGTCTACAGGTTTCACAGATGGGGCTCAGTTTGGCTTAGGTGCTGAAATAGGAATAAGCACTCAAAAACTACATGCCAGGGGACCGATGGGGCTAGAAGAGCTAACTAGTTATAAGTGGATAGTAAGAGGAAACGGGCAGGTGAGAGCTTAAGCTCTCACCATTGCTAATTTCGGAAATCCTTTTTCAAGGAGGTAGAAACCGCCGAATAACATGGTGCCATAAATAGCATCCGCTATGATCATGTTTCTTAAGAAAGGTAATCCCATAACATATGACTGAATCACACCATTTAAATTATGTGGATACCATGGGTACAGGAAAGCAAAGTTTGTGATGAGGAAGAAGAAGACTGCTCCTGCAACCGAAGAAAGAGCAATAGACATAGGCGTGATTTTACCTCGAATGACCATTCCACAAAGGACCATAGCGATGAAACCGATGTAGACCGCTATATTGAACCCACTTCCAAGAAAACTATCAGATATAGCCATAGCAGTTAGCGGCACCAAAACTGCTGTCGCTTTGTTCTGAAACTGTGCACCTGCAAAGATTGCCAGGGCACCAACGGCCGTAAAGTTCCAAATATGAGGAACATAAAGAGGAAGAGCTCTTGTGCATGCAGCAAGTAAAACCAAGCCACTTAGTACAAGAAATCTGGATGAGAGTACGGTTTTTGTCATGATTCAAAGTTAAAAGGAAAAATTGAAAGCGGAAAGCTTTATGTTTTTTTAGTAGTTTTGGGCGACCGTGAAAAATGTATTCAAAGCTCCTCACATTAGTTCAGAATCTAAATAGATACAGAAAACAGCATGTTTCTAATCGGAACTTCCTGATTATAGCTGCCGTAATTGTGGGCATTATCGCGGGCCTGGCAGCTTCCGTGTTGAAGCTCCTTACCCATCATATAGAAGTTTTTCTTCAGGATGAACTACAATGGAAGTACAAAATCTATCTCTACCTTGGATTTCCTTTGCTGGGCATGCTTCTTTCAACTATTTATGTAAAGAGGTTTATTGTAAAGCGTAAGTTCGAGACCGGACTGACACAAATTCTATATAGCATTTCCAGAAAGTCCAGTAAAATGGATTTCCATAATATTTATTCGCAGATCATTACAAGTGCTTTGACGGTAGGATTTGGAGGCTCTACCGGATTGGAAGCGCCTATAGCGACTAGTGGAGCTTCGATCGGATCGAATATCGGGCGGGTTCTTGGTCTAAATTATCGTGAGGTTACCTTGTTGCTCGCATGCGGTTCTGCAGCTGCGATTGCCGGAGCATTTAACAGCCCCCTTGCAGGGATCGTATTCGCAATCGAAATACTCCTCCCGGAGTTCTCTATTCCGGTATTTATACCCTTGTTGATCGCATCAGCTACCGCGTCGGTTGTAGCGAGGTTATTTTATCAGGAACAGCTCTTCTTATTTATTTCGGAAGGGTGGGAATTTAAGGGCCTGGCTTTTTATGTGCTTCTCGCTATTTTGCTCGGCTTGTTCTCCATTTTCTTTACAAAACTTACCTACTGGGTTAAGGGCAAATTTAAAAAGATAGAGAACGTTTATTCAAGAGCGATAGTTGGTGGGCTGATCCTTGGACTTCTGATCTTCATTTTTCCCACTTTATACGGGGAAGGGTATATCAGTATCAAGCAGCTTCTTGTAGGAAACTATAACATTCTGCTTAGAAACAGCATCTTTTCCCAATATACGGATGTTCCTGCTATACTGATCTTTTTTACTCTATTTGCTTTGTTTGCGAAAGCCTTTGCTACTCTTGTCACTTTGAGTGCAGGTGGCAACGGCGGCGTTTTCGGGCCCAGTATAATCCTGGGAGGGCTTGCTGGTTTTCTTTTCTCCTATGGGATCAACCAAACAGGTCTTATTCAACTGAATATTTCAAACTTTATAGTTGCTGGTATGGCTGCCGCCTTGAGCGGTATCATGCATGCACCTTTAACCGGTATATTTCTTATCGCTGAGATAACAGGTGGATATGTCTTAATGGTGCCTCTTATGATCGTCAGTGCGATATCCTATTTTATCAGTAAAGCCAGTTTAAAACATTCCATATACACGAAGGCGCTTGCAGAAAAAGGCGAATTGCTTAGTCATGAAGACAAGGACGGGATTGTACTTCGGATGATGAAACTGAAATATTTGATTGAAAAAGGGTTTGTTGAGCTTCATCCCGACGAAACACCACAACAAAGAAGTGCAGACATATTGCAATCTAAAAGGAACATTTTTCCGGTTGTTGATAAGAACAGGAAGTTTCTGGGATTGATTTATAGCGGGGCCTTATTTGATTTGCTTGTGAACAAAAAAGATGACGTCCGGATCAGTGAACTCTATGAGCAGGCACCTGCTGTAGTCTATTCCACCGAGAGTATGCAGGCTGTGATGGAAAAGATGGATAAGCAGGATGTATGGATCCTGCCCGTTGTTAACGCAGAGGGCGAATATTTAGGCTTTATTTCTAAATCCGCAGTATTTAATAAATACCGCTCGTTGCTGGTGCGACAAGCGGCATATTTGGACTAATACTATTCCGATCTCTTAAGACCGTATTTCTCAATTTTGCTGTATAGGTGACTCCTTTGAATATCTATGTCATCAGCTGTCTTCGAAACGTTCCAATTGTTTTTTTGGAGCTTATACTTAATGTATTCTTTTTCTGACTGGTCTTTATATTCCTGGAAGCTTGCATATTGATCGAAGTTTACCTGAGGGCCTGCAGCTGGTGAACTGGCTGATGGCATGGATTCCTGAGATCCGGAAGGATTAGCGAATGTACGGACATCATTCTCTGTTATCGTTTTCTCACTCAGGATGATCAATCGTTCAACCATGTTACGGAGCTCTCTGATATTTCCTGTCCACGGTAATGCTTTCAACGCATCAATAGCACCATCGCTGAACTTCTTGACCGGCATTCCGTACTCTGAACAAATCTCGTTGCAGAAGCTTTCTGCCAGTATGGATATATCTTCTTTTCGCTCGGAAAGGGGAGGTACATGGATAAGAATCACACTCAACCGGTGATAAAGGTCCATTCTGAAGTTATTCATTTCAATTTCTTTCAGAAGGTCTTTATTCGTAGCAGCAACAACTCTTACGTTTACTTCAATTTCCTTTTCCCCGCCGACGCGAGTAATCTTGCTTTCCTGAAGAGCACGCAGCACCTTTGCCTGAGCAGAATGGCTCATATCACCAATCTCATCCAAAAATAGGGTACCTCCGTTAGCCTGCTCGAACTTTCCGATACGTTGTTTTACAGCTGAGGTGAAAGATCCTTTTTCATGTCCGAAAAGTTCGCTTTCAATCAACTCAGAAGGGATTGCAGCACAGTTTACCTCGATTATCGGGCCAGTAGACCTGTTCGACTTTTCATGAAGCCATCTCGCTACAAGCTCCTTCCCGCTACCATTAGCTCCCGTAATTAATACACGGGCCTCGGTAGGAGCAACCCTGTCAATAGTATCCTTGATTTTTGAAATAGCCGGCGAATTGCCCAGAATCTCTCTTACCTTACTAACTCTTCGCTTAAGTACTTTAGTCTCAGTGACCAAATTTCCTCTTTCAAGCGCGTTTCGTACAGTGATAAGTAAACGATTCAGGTCTGGTGGTTTGGAGATGAAGTCGTATGCGCCCTTCTTGCTGGCTTCTACTGCAGTCTCGATAGTACCGTGACCGGAAATCATGATAAACGGAAGGTCGGGTTTTACAGCCAGTCCTTCTGAAAGGACTTCCATCCCATCCATTTTGTTCATCTTGATATCGCAGAGTACCAGATCGAAATTCTGCTTTTGAATCAAGGCTAGCCCATCGATGCCATTATCGACATCTTCGACTTCGTAATCTTCATATTCAAGTATCTCCCGTAATGTATTACGGATAGCACGTTCGTCGTCAACAATTAGAATTTTAGCCATAATGTTCTAGTTTTTCGAACACAAGAAGATGGATTTTGTTTTTGCGAATGTATACAATTATATACAGTTTTTAATTGGAGCGATCATAAAAACACAAAGCTGTCTGAATAAGACAGCTTTGTAAAAGGTTTGTAAGCCGGGTTCTGTTTCCCCTATGGGGATTCCATCATTTATCTAGCCATATCATTGCTGATATGATCAAACGACCTACCCACTGGTGCATTTGCCTGGGGCAAAACTAAGACGAGCAGCCTTATTCGCCAGCATATTTGGTCTTTCAACTCCTGGGGTTTACCGCGATGTATGTCACCATACAAAGCCGTGAGCTCTTACCTCACGTTTTCACCTTTTCCTGACAGTCAGACTGGCAGGTAGTTTATTTTCTGTGGCACTTTCCGTACACATCGATAGATGTGCCCTTCCCGTTAGGAAGCAAGATGCTCTGCGTTGCCCGGACTTTCCTCCTGGTACAAAATACCCGGCGATGGATCAACCGCAGCGAAGTTAGCGTTTATTGCTGATAATACACTTTTTAAGATGAGCTGATGCATCATTTACGTCGTACAAACCCTGTTTATTTCCGAAGGTGTTGGTTACATACGTGACCAGAGCTGCGATGTCAATGTCGGGGAGGTTCGCGTTTGCAGGCATATTTGATGAATAGACAATATGGTTAACCAGCATCGTGTCGCTTGTGCCATATTTTATCCAACAGGCAAGTTTCTGCTTGTGTGCCTTCAAGAAAACCGTATCCGTAAGCGGAGGGATAAGTTTCCCAAGCCCCTTCCCGTCGCCTCCGTGGCAGTTCTGGCAATGTGTGTCATACAGCCTTTTTCCGTTCGTATAGTACCGGGCGTAGTTCAGATCATTTTCAGACTGGCATGCATAAAATACGCTGCAGCAGGCTACGATACTGAAGATGAGGCAGACAAGGTTGAGCTTACTCATCACTTTCTTTGAGTAAAATATCCATGTCGTTCATCAGCTTAGAGACCTGGTCTTCATTTGTCCCGTCGTAAGCACCTCTTAAACGGCCTTGTTTGTCTACCAGGATAAACCATCCTTGATGGATATATCCCCCTGGGGCATTCGAATCCTCATTTACAGCCACCAGATAGCTTTTTTCAGCAAGCGTATAGACGGAATCTCTGCCACCTCTTAAAAATTCCCACTGTGTGCCCTCTACACCCAGCTTGGTTGCATACTCCTTCAACTTTTCCGGGGTATCATATTTGTAATCAATCGTATGGGAAGCTATTTTGACCTGTTCGTTATTCTTGAATTTGTCATATACCTTCAACATATTGCGATGCATTACCGGGCATATAGAAGGGCAGGATGTGAAGAAGAAATCTGCAACATAGATCTTGTTCTTAAAGTCGCTCTTCGATACTGTTTTATTATCCTGATTTACAAAGCTAAAATCCGGAACAGTCTGATATAGCGTATCTGTAACAGTCTTGCCATCAACCACGCGCGTGACCGCCTCCCGGTTACCGAGGATAGGAAGTTTTTCAGCGGCTTTGTTGCAGGATAAAAGCAAGAGCATTGCAAAAGGGGTAATTAAGCGAATATTCATGCTGCAAATCTACTTCTTAGCACATTGGAATACAAGAAATTGATCGTAAACGCGTGTTTCTTTACTGCTTCGTGCCCGAAAGTATATCTTTGTTACATGGCTGCAATTGTAAAAAGGATAAGTCTGGAGGGCGTAAGGATCTTTGCTCACCACGGATACTATCCGGAGGAGCAAATACTGGGAACTCCCTTCCTTGTTGATGTCCTCACGGAAATGGTGAGTGAAGATGACGATTCGGACGATCTGGATCTAACCGTGAATTATGGTCGCCTGTTCGAGATCGTATCAGAAGAAATGAAAATAACCAGAAAGTTGCTCGAGAAGGTGAGTCATTCCATCCTGTTACGAATTAAAGAGGAGTTTCCATTTCTAGATATGATACAGGTTAGCATTACCAAACTGTCATTACCTCTTCCCGGTCAGATCAAGAATTCAAAAGTTGAGCTCATTTATAGACGACAAGAATAATCAATACGCCAAAGCTTCAAAGTCAATCATCTTCTGGCGCTGTATTTCAGGGATTCGTTCAGGTCTGTTCTTTTCGTAATTAAAGAATATGCACACCGTTTTACCCGTCGTGCAAATCTCCTCGCCCTGAGGTGTTTTGATCGTTAAGATGTATTCCACGGTGAAACTGCAATTTCCTAGTTTTGATATCCTTACGTTGGCGTAGAGCTCATCCCCATACCTGACGGGTTTCTTATAATTCACCTCAGCTTTGGCTATGATAATTCCTCTTGTGTTACTGCGCCAATTTACAATCTGCTTCCAATAGCCGGAGTGAGCAATTTCAAAATAGGTAAGAAACACATCATTGTTTACTACGCCAAATGCGTTCAGGTCTCCAAACCGGATTGGAATATAGGTTTTAAAATTATAAGAATCGAAGTTCATGTATCACGGGATTAGTCTCACTGTCCTGCAAGGGACGCGATGTATTTGTCTAAACTTTATTCAGGAACGTTTTGTTTGTTACTAAGCCCAGAAGTATAAAAGAATTGATTTTGCTTCTACTGAATCAAAAAGTTAGTTTTGCACATGCTCAGAGAAATACCCGAAACCAAGAGAAAGGCACTAAAGATTAATTTGAATCCTAATATCTATGGCACATTTGCTGAGATTGGGGCAGGCCAGGAGGTTGCGCGCAACTTTTTCACAGCAGGGGCCGCTTCGGGCACAATAGCTAAAACGATGTCCGCATACGACATGGTATTCAGTAACGAAATCTATGGAGCTGAAGAGTCCGGACGCTACGTCAGCAAATCGAGATTGCTCAAGATGCTAACCCATGAGTTCGACCTGCTTACTGAAAGACTCGAGGGGCTGACCTACGATCAGCGGTGTTTCTTTTCATTTGCTAATACGGTTACCACACTTAACTACAGCAAGACCAATGAGCCTCATGGCTGGGTAGGGATTCGTTTTCAATCTGAGCCCCACGGAAAAGCTAACGAAATTATATTACACATTCGCCTGCTCGACAGTGATGCCAGCTTACAGCAAAATGTGTTGGGAGTGATCGGTGTGAATCTCGTATATGCAGCCTTTTTCCTGAACGGCGATGTTCAAACAATGATTGAATCACTTGTTGACAATCTATCAATTGGATCTGTAGAGATCGACCTGATCAACTTACGAGGTCCTGTATTTCAGAACGCGAACGACCGGCTTGTCAATTTGTATCTGATCGCTAAGGGCTTCTCAAGCGCAGCTATTTTCGACAGATCGGCAGAGGTTCAGCAGTCGAAAGACCTGTTGTATAAAAAGAATATCATGATCCTCCGCACGAAGTTCCGACAGAAGTCAACACCTAACTTCGACCTCTTCAATCGTGCCGTTGAACAATTTAAAAGAACTCAGGGAATTGATGGCTCAAATCTGGTTGTGCTGATCGAAGTGTTGATGTCCAATATGTTTGATGAAAAAAAGGAGATCAACAGAGAGGATCTCGAGGAATTCGCGAAGAGGGCAGAAGAACTTTGTGCAACGGGAAATCACGTGATTGTATCTCACTTCTCGCGCAACCACAAGCTGGCCCAGTACCTTTCTAAATGTAAGCCGAGCAGCGTAGGGATATCTACAAACATTGCCAACCTGAGAAGGATCTTTGATTCAGCCAAATACGGTGAGAACTACACGGACGAGCTTTTAAGCTACGTAAGCGACTTGTTCAGCAAGAACGTAAAACTTTACGCGTACCCCTATCTGAATAAAGTAACTAACGAGATTATCACTACTCAGAACATGCCTGTAAGCTACCAGGCAAAACCCTTATACGATTTCTTAATTCTCAATAATTATATAACAGACATCGAAAGCTACGATAAGAAGGATGTTAAAACGGTCTGATTTAGCTCCTTGGATGGTACTGCCGGATCATGTCTTTCAGGTAAGCTTTGTCCAAATGCGTGTAGATTTCAGTAGTGGTAATGCTCTCGTGACCAAGCATATCCTGCACGGCACGAAGGTCTGCTCCGCCTTCAATAAGGTGTGTTGCGAAAGAATGACGAAAGGTATGGGGACTGACATCCTTTCTCAGTCCGATTTTTTTCGCGAGGTCTTTGATTATCAAAAAGATCATCACCCGGCTTAAAGGGCTTCCGCGTCTGTTTAAAAAAACATAGTCTTCAAAGCCGGGTTTTACCGACTGATGAATTCTGGATTCATTTAGATATATGTTCAGATATTTGATGGCTTCGCCACCTATAGGAACCAGACGTTGTTTGTCGCCTTTGCCAATTACCTTTATATATTCAATATCCAGAAATAAGTCGGAACGCTTTAGGGTGATCAACTCAGAAACACGAAGTCCACAGCCATACATGACTTCCAGGATTGCCCTGTTGCGCATTCCCTCAGATTTGGAATGATCAATCGCATTTATGAGTGCTTGTATCTCCGGAACGCTCAAGGTATCGGGTATGTTGCGGCTCAAGCGGGGGCCTTCCATTAAGGCTGCTGGATTATGTTCAAGACCTGTTTCCATCACCAGATACTGATAAAAGGTTTTTATGGCAGAGAGTACTCTGGCCTGCGAGGAAGCGAGCATACCCAATTCATTCAGCCAGCCTAAGAACAGCCTGAGATCATCTGTGCTAACAGATCCGGGCAGCTGTCCCCCCGTACTGTCACAGAAGGATTGCAGTTTACCAATGTCTCTGATATAGGCTTCAATTGTATTTTGAGACATACCTCTTTCAAGCAGGAGGTAAGATTTGAAACCAGTCAGCAATGTACTCCAGTTCATACTTTAATATATGACATGTTCAAATTAAACTAGTATGTTTGAACAATCTCAAACTATTTTGAGTGTTCAAAGATGATCAATTCAATCAAATCGTTTAACATTAACTGAAAATACTGAACAGTGAATTTACATGTCATAAATGGTCCCAACTTAAATCTGCTTGGGAAAAGAGAAAAATCAATCTATGGAGATGAGAGCTTCGAACCATTTTTTGCAAGCCTGCAGAAACTCTTCCCGGAGATTCAGCTTGAGTACTTTCAAAGCAATTCAGAGGGAGAGATCATCGATAAGATACACGAAATCGGTTTTGAATCTGATGGAATTATCTTAAATGCGGGTGCATATACACATACGTCTCTGGCAATTGCTGATGCAATAGCTGCGGTGACGACTCCCGTGGTAGAAGTTCATATCTCAAATGTTCATGCAAGGGAGCCGATCAGACACCACTCATATCTGGCCAAAAACTGCGTCGGTGTTATTGCCGGATTCGGTCTCAACAGCTATAGACTCGCTATTCAGAGCTTTATTCGATAGCAGCCTTTAGGAATCCAAATGCCAGGAGAGTGGAACAGCTCAGCAAGCGCAGCTAACAGAGCATACTCTTAATCCCTGCGTTTATATCTGTTTTCCAGACCCTCGAGTGTCAGATACTTTAAGTGATTTAAGTATGGTAAACACCGACATCGCATAGCTTGCACGTGCCTGCTTCAGCAGCTTATGAGCTGCTGAGCAAGTACTATCCTTTTTCAGGAGCTTGTTTTCAGACCGGTATAGCACAGACGATGGCGAGTAGTTAACCGCAGCATCCGCGGAATAGGCAGTAAACGATCCTAGATTTACGCCATAAAATCCCTTCTTATTGTCTTCCCCAAGCAAATTTTCCCCCATGTTGAAGTATTTAGCTTCAGACAGCGCCAAGTTATAAATGGTGGGAAATATGTCTTTATGCGAGCCATACCTGCTGGTGTCCACACTGAATTGCGGGCTATATCGTTTCGGAATATACATATACAAGGGGACGCCCCTTTGTGAGAGCTGCCCCGTTTCATCAAAGTCAAACAACATCAGGTTGTTATGATCTCCGGTAGCTACTACAATCGTGTTACTTGCAAGAGGTGAATGTTTAAGCTTATCCAGAAATGCCCCCAGGCAATCATTAGAGTACTGTAAACAGTTTAAGTTCTTTATCGCCAGACTTTCTTCAACTAAAAGCCGCTTCTTAACATCTGCCGGCAATTTTATGGGCAGAGGCTTGTAAGTAGCTGGCAGGTCGAATGGTGTATGATTGCTCGTTGTCTGGATAAACATGAACTTGGGACGGTCCTGATCAGCTGATAACTTCCTGAAGACGTATTCGAATAAGTATTCGTCATAGGCGCCCCAATGATTTCCTGTAGAATGTTGAATTTCCTTATAGATATCCTCTCTTCCGAAGAGCTTATCAAAACCCTGGTTCGGAGCGAGCTCATGTATATTCCTCCACGAGGTTTCTCCCCCGGTAACGAAGATCGTTTCAAAACCCGCACGTTTAAACGGCTGTGCTGTACCAGTAGGAAGAGGTTGAAACCTATAGCGCGACTGAGTTAATGCTATAGGGCTGTTCGTAAGGAGAAATTCGAGGCTCTGAACCGTCGAGTTGCCGCTGGAAACAAAATTTCTGAACACCACATCAGACCCGAAATGCGGTTTCAGTCTCCCCATCACGTCAACATCCCCGGAGTTGAGCATCATATTGTAATTGCTCATACTTTCCATAAAGAGAAATATAACATTGGGTTTATTTCTCGCCAAATAAGCGTTTTTCGGTGTTGTGGAAAACAGGTTCCTGATTGCGCTTTCCTCAGTCAAGTCAGCGGGCAGGTCTTTTTCTGAAAAGTAATCCTTAGCGGCTGCCCGAATATTGTCATAGCCCATTTCATGAACAAGGCTGAGCGAGGATCGCTGGATATCGTCTGCTTTGTTACGTTCAGAAAAAGCAGTTTTCAGCGCATAAACTCCGTTGGTCGCAAGGAAATTGATTGATTTGCTGGTTGAAACTGATGTATCATGAGATTGCAGGGGAAAAGTGCTTAGCGACTGTCTGATGCCAAGAACAAGGATTCCTGCAATGGCCAGTGAAGCACTGATATTTGCCCATAGAGGCATTTTTAGGCTGAAGTGTCTCTTTCTATACAGGCGTTTAGCATAAAAGGCGTAAGCGGACAAGATGGATGAACATAGCAGGAAGATCCTCAAAATAGGATAGTCTGACCATACCGAGGTCATCACCGCTTTTGTATCATCGTCAATGAGTCCGAATATCAAAATGTTAATGTGAGACTGAAAGTAGTTGTAGAAATATTGATCAATAAATAGGACCAGCATGAAGAGGCTCACAGAAAGGCCACAATATGCCCAGACAAATTTTTCGATGAAAGACCGGTATTTTGTTGATGATACGAAGATAGAACTGAGGAACAAGCAGAATGGAATAACCAGGCTGTAGCTGATCACCATCGTATCGAACTGAAATCCTCTGAAAAAGGCTTTCGCCGTGTCTACAGGCATGCTGAAGATATCAGTATTGTGGAGGCGTACAATGAAGGATATTCGAAAGCAGGTGAATAATAAAAGCTGGAATATGTAGATACAGAAAATCTTGTAAACGTTGTTGTAGAAATGTTCAAACCGCTTTCTCATTGTTAATCCGCATGATAAGAAAGCGCGAAAGTAGGACTATTTGTGAAATGTTTTGAGAAAGTTGAACTAAATTTTAACCTGAGTTAAACTGTTCACGAAGAAGCCTTTACCTGAGAGCCTGATCCGTATTCCATATCATCATCAACTGGTCTTTACCTACCAAATATGTCTTCCTGGTTCCTCCCTTCAAAGTCGGAGCAGGCAATCCTTCATGCCAACGGGATGGGCCGACGAAAATGCGGGCTTCATCCCATAAACCTTCCTTGATGAAGAGATCCAATGTAGCCGCACCTCCTTCAATGATCACCGATTGAATATCGAGTATGTACAGCTGGTAGGCAATCATCTGTGGGAGGTAGTGATCGAAATTTTCTATTTCAAGGTATTTTATTTGACCATCGTAGTCCGTCTTTGTAGCATTGAAAACAATAGTAGGTTGAGACTGATCCAGCAAATGCGAGTTTGCGGGTAGTTCAAGATTTTTATCGATTACAATGCGTACCGGGTTGCGACCATTCCATTCCCGAACATTTAGTTGAGGGTCATCTGCTAAAGCTGTGTTTTTTCCAACCAATACAGCATCTTCTTCCGTGCGCCACTTATGGGAAAGAACTTTAGCTTCCCTGCCCGATATCCACTTTTGAGAACGGTCGGACGGAGCAAAAAAGCCGTCGGCAGTCTCCGCCCACTTCAGGATGAAATAGGGCCTCTGCTTGGTGATGCGCGTAAAGAAGCGTCTGTTGATGAAATTTGCCTCTTCAACACAGAAGTTCTCCGTTACTCTGATGCCCGCCTCTCTCAACTTCAGCACGCCCTTGCCATTCACAGAGTCGAATGGATCGGGAGAGCCGATCACCACATGTGGGATCCCATGACGGATGATCAGGTCTGAGCAGGGAGGAGTTTTGCCGAAGTGCGAACAAGGCTCAAGGTTGACATAGATCGTCGAGTGGTTTAATATTTCTTTATATTGATCCGGATAGCGGTTCATCACATCATTGATGGCATTTACCTCCGCATGTGCCTGTCCGTATTTCCGGTGATATCCTTCCCCAACTATTTTACCCTGATAGACCACTACCGAACCAACCAAAGGGTTCGGACTTACTGATCCCATTCCAAGCTCAGCCAGCTCAAGGCAGCGTCGCATATATTTGATTTCCGGTACTTCAATCGTGTTGTCTTTCATACAGCGCAACAAATTTAATTATTCAATTGTAGATTAATCTGTATTTTGCCCGAATATGACGATCGGAGAGATAGAGCAGAAAATTGCCACTGAGCTGGCAGATCAATATGGTGAGAACGAAGCTCAGAGCCTGGCCCGCGTAGCCATTGAAGACGTTTGTGATATAAGGTTCACAGCACAGATGGGGCAGAGGTCAACTCCGCTTTCGCACGAACAGGAACAGCTTCTTTTGAAAGTGCTTGGCGGTTTGAAACAGAACATTCCCCTCCAATACTTGCTTGGCTTCGCTGACTTCTATGGTCTCAGATTCAAAGTTGCGCCGGGGGTACTCATTCCCAGGCCTGAAACTGAAGAATTGGTGGACTGGGTATTGAGCGACATTGCGCTACAAGGAAATCAGGAAGGTGCCCGTCGGGTACTCGATATCGGCACAGGAAGTGGCTGTATCCCAATCATCCTGAAGAAGAAGCTACCGAATACTGAAGTAATCTCTGTCGATGTTTCAGAAGAAGCCCTCAGGATAGCGTCAAGTAATGTCGTGTTCCATGATGTGGATGTCAGGCTTGTTAAAGGTGATGTGCTGAATGAACTGTCAGATTTTCAAAAAGATACAGTTGATATTATTATAAGCAATCCGCCATACATCACGAGTGCAGAGAAAGCCCAAATGCACGCAAATGTACTTCAAAACGAGCCTTCACTTGCTCTCTTTGTACCCGATGAGGATCCTTTGATTTTCTACCGAAAGATTTTGATTCTGGCGCAAACCTGTCTTGTTCCTGATGGATCTGTGTACTTTGAAATCAATTCGCTTATGGGTGAACCCATGCTAGCACTGCTCAGCGAGTACGGATTCGCAGGCGATTTAAGAAAAGATATTAACGGGGCAGACCGGATGGTTAAAGCCCGGAGGTTACCTCAATAAGAAAATACTGTATGATAATTCATACATGTAGAATTTATCATACAGTATTTGTACTTAACAGATATCGCTATGACTTATACAGCCAGTTCATCGAGGTAGTTAGTAAGTCGCGGAAGGTGGATTACATTATCATGCTGCTCATTTTCCATTGACCAGAAACTTCCCGCCAGTTTGAAGATCTTGAAAAGCTGAGCCGCTTCATGGAGAAGAAAGAACTCGGTCCATTGACTAACCGTCATTCTGCCTAAGACAGCATGTGTGCCTACGCGTGAGGCACTTTCGTTATCTGCATTCTCCAGGAGTGTACAAATATCCTCTCTTAAACGATACATCTCGTGCAGAAGGGAGCCCGTGGACTTTGCACAGCTAAATCCGAATTCGGGATCGTAATCAGGCTTGTACACCTCGAAGAATGGATTCACGTCACTCATCATCGTTCTTAATCGATGCATAAATACATGATGATAGCGTGTTAGATAGGCAATCGTTTCGTGAATTGAAAATTTATCAGGTATAAGCCTGCTGTAAATAGCTTCCGGAGGAAGATCGTCGATGTAAGTTTTAATCGTTTTGTGTTGATTCAAAAAACGTTCAATAGTATGCTCTTGGAGATTCATTTTGAATAATTCAGGTTGGTAAAAGATATATGCATAATGTATGCCAGCTTCATACAAATGTGATATCTTCAGGTTAATATTACATTGACCAACCGTTATTAATTCGTTAGATCCCGATCCACAGAAAGTACAATTTTTCCGATGTGATCACTGTCCTCCATAAGCGCGTGCGCTGACGCAGTATTTGCTAGCGGAAATGTTCGGTAAATTATCGGTTTAACGTTCTGACTTTCGAAAAGCGGCCATACGATTTGCCTGATTTCTTCGGCCAAAGCTGCCTTGAATTCACTGTCTCTTGCCCTGAGTGTACTGCCCGTTACGGTTAGCCTTCGGCGCATCAGATCGCCTATGTCTAGCTGGACTTTGTTACCTCTCACCGCATTGATGAACACCAGTCTACCTTCCTCTTTCAAGAGGCGAATGTTTCTATCCATGTAGTTGCCGCCAATCATATCGAGTATAACATCGAAGCCGACATGCTGCAGTTCATCAAAGAAATCAGACACCTTGTAGTTAACGCACTTTGAAGCACCAAGTGCTTCTGCCGAAGCGCATTTTTCGTCAGATCCGGCAGTCGCGTATACTTGTGAGCCCAACGCACGTGCGAGTTGTATTGCCGTAGTGCCAATGCCACTGGTTCCACCATGGACCAGCAAAGTCTCGCCTTCTTTCAGCTTTCCTCTTTGGAAAACGTTATGCCAAACTGTAAACACAGTTTCCGGAAGTCCGGCCGCCTCTTCGAAGCTTAGGCCTGCCGGTATGGACAGGCATACATCGGCATGGGCAACAACATATTCGGCATAGCCGCCGCCGCCAATAAGCACGCAGACGGCGTCGCCGGGTTGCCATTTTACTACACCTTCTCCGCATGCAGCCACAAGACCAGATACCTCCAGTCCGGGGATATCGGCAGCGACTCCAGGCGGAGCAGGGTAGTGGCCCTTCCTTTGAAATACGTCGGGACGGTTTACGCCCGCAGCAGCTACTTTAATCAGCACTTCATTAAAACCCGGTACCGGTATGGGCCTTTCCACCAGCTTCAGCACTTCAGGTCCGCCTGATTCAGAAATAATAACTGCTTTCATTGTTGAGGGTTATAAAGTTTCTTTCAGCCACTTGAAGAATTCACGCTGCCAAACCTGAGCATTCTGAGCGCCTATCACCCAGTGATTCTCATTAGGAAGATAGACAAGTCTGCTTTTTATACCCTTCAGTTGGGCAGCCTGGAACGCTTCCAGTCCTTGTTCAACAGGCACCCGGTAATCAATTCCTCCCTGAACGATCATGATCGGCGTGTTCCATTTATCCACGAATTCGATAGGGCTCGACTTTTTGTAGCTTACCGGAGGATTGTTTCCCCAGTAAGGACCACCCACGTCTTTGTTAGCAAACCAAAGCTCTTCCGTTGTTCCATACCAGCTGCGCAGGTCAAAAAGACCATCGTGAGCAATAAAACTCTTGAAACGGTTTTCGTGTATGCCCGCAAGCATGAAAACAGAGTATCCACCATAGCTCGCACCCACGGCGCCGAGCCTGTCTTTATCCACATAAGTTTCTTTCGCGATGTCATCTATAGCGGCCAGATAGTCCCTCATAGGTTGTCCGCCCCAGTCGCCACTTATCGCTTCATTCCATTTAACCCCATGTCCCGGCATACCACGCCGGTTCGGTGCGATGATAATATAGCCGTTTGCTGCCATTAGCTGGAAGTTCCAGCGGAAAGAGTAGAACTGCGAAAGTGCAGACTGTGGTCCACCCTGACAATATAAAAGAGTAGGATACTTTTTCTTTGGATCGAAGTCCGGGGGATAGATAACCCATGCTAACATGTCCTGATTATCAGAAGTACGTATATGTCTTTCCGATATCTTTCCCATCGCAAGCTTGTCGTACGTGGCTGTATTTACCTCCGTCAGTTGAGTGAGTTTTCCTGTAGCGGAGTTAATTTTATAAAGCTCTGCGGCATGGTTCATGTCCTCCTTCTTCACGATCAGGTCAGCGCCGGCCTGACCAACGATCGTGTTGATATCATGCTGCCCTGTGCTGATCTGACGAATGGGCGAGCGGCCGGGCTTACCCGCGATGCTTGTTATCTCGTATAATTGCTCAGTTCCTTTCGTCGACGCCAGGAAATATATCTTACTGCCGTTTTCGTCCCATCTGAAAGAAGCAACAGTGCCATCCCAATCTTTGGTGAGGTTAGTGGTTTTGCCCGTCTTGAAATCGTAAACCACCAGATCGTTCTTGTCTGATTCGTAGCCATCTTCCTTCATACTCAGCCAGGCGATCTTAGAACCAGAACGGTTGTATTCAGGATTGGTGTCGTAACCTTTCAAAGTCTCGCTCAGATTGACCGTCTTTTTGGAAGCAAGCGAATAGAGATAGACGTCGGTGTTAGTACTAACCGCATACTCTTTGCCGAATTTTTTCTTGCTTATGTAAACGATAGATTTACCGTCGGGGCTCCATATCGCGTCCTCTTCACCGCCAAAAGGCATTTGAGGAGCGTCGAAGGGCTCATTGGCCATCAAGTCAACTTCATTCCTGATGGTTCCGTCTACGTAATCAGCGACGAAAATATGCTGAAATTTTCCGTCTTCCCAGGTATCCCAGTGTCTGTAGTTCAGATCGTCATAAACATACACGTCAGATTTCTCCAGCTCGGGATAGCGGTCTTTGCTATGAAGCTTCAGAAGCAGAACTTCCTTCGAATATAAAACGCGCTTTCCGTCAGGAGAAAGCCGCAGGTTGCTAAGCGGAGCCTCAAAGTGGCTGATTTGTTTCTTGTTTTCACCAGTAGCATCCATGATCCAGATCTGCCCGCCTTGCAAATAAGTTATTTTACCTGATTTGGCATCAGTAGATATGACCCGCTTCCCACCGTCTGCCGACGTTAGCTGCACGGCCTTTCCTCCGCTTACAGGAACAGAGAAAAGGTTCCTGCTGCTTTTATTTTCTTTAAGATCATAGTTAGTCACTCCATAAATGACATTCTTTCCATCCGCAGTTACCGCCTCACCGGTAACCCTCCCGAGCTTCCAGAGCAGCTCTGGAGTCATCCTGTCTTGTGCGTTCACAACCGTGATCGCCAGAATAAGCCCCATCCCAAGTGTTCTTTTCATTATGAAATATTAATTGTTACTTTCTATTTCTTCAACCAAGCCTAACAGCAGGTATTTTGCAGAGGCCATATTTGTTGCCAGGGGAACATTATGAACGTCGCATACGCGAAGCAGCATCTGGACGTCCGGTTCGTGGGGATGCTTACCCAGCGGATCGCGGAAAAATATGATAGCACTCAGGCTTCCCTCAGCGGCCATAGCAGCTATCTGCGCATCACCTCCTGCAGGTCCGCTCAATTTGCGGGTTACTTCGAGGCCGGTTTCCTGAATTTTAGACCCCGTTGTTCCTGTCGCAATCAGGTTCATCGGCTGCAATATATCGTGGTAGGTCTTTACAAAGGCTACCATTTCGTCTTTCTTTCCGTCATGAGCAATAAGTGCAATAGTTTTCTGTTTCATGATTTTTATTTAAAAAATATATATCCAATAAATATAGCTGCTATGAGCCCTACCAGATCTGCTATAAGACCGCAGGTCAAGGCATAGCGTGGGCGCTTGATGTTGACAGAACCGAAGTATACGGCTAAAACATAAAAGGTTGTTTCAGTAGAACCCTGGATGATACTGGCAAGCCGTCCTTCGAACGAGTCGGCGCCATAAGTAGTTAATACATCAACCATTAGTCCGCGTGCACCGCTACCGCTGAGTGTCTTCATAATTCCTACAGGAAGCGCAGGTACGAAAGAGGTGTCGAGTCCGCAGGCGGCCACAATTGAGCCGATTCCATTGACCAGATAGTCCATACATCCGGTAGCACGAAAGGCACTAATGGCTACCAGGATAGCGATCAGGAAAGGAATGATCATGACTGATGTTTTAAAGCCATCCTTGGCTCCGTCGATAAAGGACTCATAGACATTAATCTTTTTTATCGCGCCGTATCCAATAAAAAGAGTGATAATCGAAAAAATAATAATTCCACCCAATAGGCCTGTATAGACTTCAATTTGGTCGGGGGGCATTCCTCCAAGCCAGAAATACAGCCCGGTCATCAGAGCCACAAACCCACCAATAAAGATTAGAACGGGTAGTTTAAAGAGGTTTATTCTCTGATACAGAGCTACGGCGATCATCCCGGAGACGAATGAAATGAATGTACCGATCAAAGAAGGTATGAAAATATCTGCGGGGTTCGCCGCGCCGTTTGCCATTCTCAACGCGATCACAGAGGTAGGTATAATCGTCAGGCCTGCAGTGTTCAATACCAGAAACATAATCTGGGAGTCGGTGGCAGTGTCCTTGTCCGGATTCAGATCCTGCAGGTCTTTCATAGCTTTCAGCCCCATTGGAGTTGCCGCATTGTCGAGTCCAAGCATATTAGCCGAAAAGTTCATGATCACCGAACCTGAAGCAGGGTGACCTTTAGGAATCCCCGGAAACAGCTTGCTAAAGAAGGGGTTGACAGCCCTGGCAAACATGGCAATCATCCCGGCATTCTCGCCAATCTTCAGGATGCCGAGCCAGAAGGTCATAATACCTATTAATCCAATGGAGATTTCGGCGCCTGTCTTCGCGCTGTCGAACATGCCGTTCATGACCTGGGTAAAGACCAGGGTATCTCCAAAGAAAATCAGCTTTACCAGTGCTACAATGAACGATATTAAAAAAAAAGCAATCCAGACGTAATTAAGAGCCATATATTCTGCTAATCGCGGTTTAACCGGCTAAATCTACAAAAAATCGTTACAAAACCTGTCCCTCTCTGCAGGATCAATTATATCTTGATTTTTACATAAGAAAAGCATCTACGATTTTGCTAAAACACTACGAAATGATCGTTTTGTTGCGAAAATCACTTCGAATTACATTAAACTATGATGTTCGTCATTTCCAAAACTCCAAAGGATGATTACAATTGCATCGTATATCAATGAGGTTCCCAATCTCATAAAAGCATTATGGAAAAATCCTTATTTAAAAAGTTTGTACTACCTCTGGAACTCGAACGGATCGTCGAATCGAAAGAAATTATTCTCGCGGAAAGCAGGGAAGATCTTAGTGATCTGGCACTCGGCAGAATTCAGGGGCATACCTATGAAGTATCCTATGATACTCCTGGTCTAGGCAAAGTCGTTGAGGCAACTGTCGTCAGATGCAAAAACGGAATTTCGGTCAACTACACAGATCCTTACCTGAGGAGACGTGACCCGGATTGTATGGTTATCGCCGATAGCAATCCAACCGACAAGCCCAAGTTTGAAGATAAGTATGGTACAGATTTTTCTGACTTGCGAAATGCCACGTTTGAATGGCTGGCAGAGCAGGATGAACTGATTCTAGTTCCCTTTATGGCTGGCGGTGATGAAACAGGTTATCCTTCATTGTTGGTTGCACCGGCAAATGCAGGCTTTTTTGCAGCCGCGCTGGCAGATCTGCAGGGCTTTATCCCCCGGAGCAAAATGCCTCATGAGTTTAAGCCCCGTGCCGTGATTTATCTGGCACCTCCGTTCAGACATACACATTTCGGTGGTAAACAGGTGGTTGTTCACAATCGCTTAGATAAGATGCACGAAATGTTCGCATATAACCTGTATCCCGGACCAAGTGCTAAAAAGGGAATATATGCCGTTTTGCTGGACATAGGCGAAGAAGAAGGCTGGACATGTCTGCATGCTTCAGCGGTAAAGATAACCACCCCGTACGAAAATGAATTTACCATCATGCATGAAGGTGCCAGCGGCGGGGGTAAGAGTGAGATGACCGGTGCAATACAACGGGAAGCGGATGGCCGTCTCCTTTTGGGCACTAACCTGAAAAGTAAAGAGAAGTACTACCTTGACATAAAAGACTCATCTGAGTTACAACCTGTAACGGATGATATGGCGCTTGCCCTTCCGGGATTCCAGAACGGCAAAAAGCTGGTGATTAAGGATGCTGAATATGGATGGTTCCTCAGAATCAATCATATTGACCAGTACGGAACAGATCCTGATATTGAAAGAGCTACTATTCATCCACAGGAACCGCTCGTATTCCTGAGTATCGATGGTAAGCCGGATGCGACCTGTCTGATTTGGGAACATACTCTCGACAGTCCTGGTAAACCATGCACAAATCCACGCGTAATATTGCCAAGGCGCTTCGTTCGCAACACCGTTGATCAGCCTGTGGAAATAGATATCAGAAGCTTCGGGATAAGGACGCCGCCTAGTACCAGAGAGAATCCAAATTACGGAATCATTGGTATCTTCCATATTCTTCCTCCTGCATTGGCATGGCTGTGGAGGCTGGTAGCTCCGAGAGGACACGCTAACCCGAGCATCATGAGTACGGAAGGCATGAGTAGTGAAGGAGTGGGATCTTACTGGCCATTTGCAACAGGGCGCCGTGTTGATCAGGCGAACTTATTGCTTGAGCAGGTATTAAACACACCTCTTACACGCTACATTCTAATTCCGAATCAGCACATCGGTGCTTACGAAGTCGGCTTTATGGGACAATGGATCGCACGGGAGTATCTTTCCCGCAGAGGCAATGTAAGCTTTAAAAAGGAACCTTTGGTTCCTGCCCGTACCCCTTTGCTGGGCTATGCACTGGAGTCATTGAAGATCGATGGTCAGGTTATTCCTAAACATTTCCTGCAAGTTGATCTACAAAAAGACAATGGAACTGAAGGGTATGATGCCGGAGCGCAGATATTAACCGACTTCTTCAAGAAGGAGCTGAAAAAATACCTGGTTCCTGATCTTCATCCTTTGGGAAGGAAAATCATCGAGACATGCCTCAACGATGGAACGCTGCCGGATTATGTGGATCTTATTCAATATCCACTGGAAAGCAAAATCATCGAAGCAACTATAGCATAGGCGGATCTGTCCGTTAAATAAGAGCTGTGCCGTCCGGACGCCATCTGGCGTTCGGGCAGCCTTCCACCAGGCAAACCGCTAAAGTGGTGCACCTGGCTTTTTAAAAAAGACACATAACTTCGTGAAAAACAAGTTATGTGTCAATAGAATTACAGTTTCTTAAATTAAAAAGCCGTACATTTGAATAAATTTTAAAGTTTTAATGAAGATATTTATTGCAGGTCTTCCTTTCGAAGTAGAGGAAGCAGAATTAAGAGCGGTCTTTGGTGATTTCGGCGTAGTTAAATCACTTAGAATTATTAAAGATCGTGAGACAGGCAAAAGCAGAGGCTTTGGCTTTGTCGAAATGCCGAACGATGAAGAGGCTAAAGAAGCTATCAAGAACATGAATGGTGGAGACTACAATGGAAGTAAGATCACCGTTAAGGTAGCTGAAGATAAACCGAATGATGGTCAGAACCGTGGTTTCAACCGCGGAGGTGGCAGCAGAGGCGGCTATAACCGATAACATATACAAAAGGGCTGTAATCAGCCCTTTTGCTTTATTATGACTACAGTATTCCCATAATGCTAAGAGTCGTTGATCTTGTATACAGCATCCGCAACCTCCTGTCGCTTCTGTTGCAATTTCGTAAAAAGATTCATAGTCCATATTAGAACGCTGCTGGCCTCGTTTAAAGTGCATGCCCCAGAGATCCTCTTAACAGCGCTAAACCATAATTAGTTGTTTTACTAGAGGCATATTCTTTATTATTGCATTATAGATGAAAGTATTTGTAATCCTGTTTGCACTATTACTGTCCTCTCCATGTCTGACTGCTCAAAGTATCAAATATTTTGTAAGAGGGACTTTGCAGGATACTACTGGTACCGGGATTTCAGGTGCAACAGTCTTACTTACCTCTGATCTCGATTCAATCAGCGTCCGCACCAACGAGAAAGGCTTCTATTCCTTCAAAGATGTATTGTCATCAACCTTTAAACTTTCTTTGTCAAACCTGGGATATCAGTCTCTGGAAAGACAGTATGAACTGGATCCTGAAAACTTCTTTATCGACCTGGAGCCTCTTCAACTACAGGCCCAATCCTATGAGCTGAACCAGATCCTGATAACGGGCAAACAACTCCTTGTCATCAAAAAGGATACGATTGAATATCATTCCCGTAACTACAAGCTTCGTGAAAACGCTTACACGGAAGACCTCATGAGGCTGCTTCCTGGAATTATACTGAGTCGCGATGGAAATATTATAGCGCAGGGAAGGCAGATCTCGAAAATCACGGTGAACGGGCGGGACTTTTTCGGCGGAGACGTGGAAACGGTCATCAAAAATATACCGGCCAACCTGATCGAGAAGATACAGGTCATCAACGACTATGGGGATAAGGGAAGGCTGACGGGCAATAGCGACGGAAGAGCCCAAAAGATCATCAACATCAAAACCTGGGCTAATTTGCGTAAGGGCTATTTCGGAAACACAAATGCCGGTGTCGGTACGGAAGGACGCTACCAGTTGTCTGCTTTAGCCAACTACTTCAATAACAACCGCGAAACCGGTGTATATGGAAATCTGAATAATAATAACTCCAATCTTAGTGGCTCCGGCTACACGCTAAAGAACGGTGGTGATAACGGGTTGACTACATTAAACGCTTTCGGACTGAATCATCGCGAAAAATATAATAAAAACCTGAGTTCCTTTGGGAGCTATAACTTTTCTAACGCTCAGAATGAGCTGTTTTCTGAAACATTTCGTCAAAACATTTATCCTGATAATACGAAGATTACCAACTCAGATACCAGTAGTATTTACAGCAATGCTTATGATCACCTCTTCCAATGGAACCTGGAGTATGACCGCAACAAAGTGGATTATATACAGATCAGCCCCTCAATAGCTTATACCCGGAAGAAGACCGGCAGGGAGGTTGACCTTTCCCAGAGCAAATTGCTCAACTCATTCCTGGCAGATAGCTTACGCCAGATTACTGACGAAGACATTTTCAATTCGACTCCTCTTCTGGGACTTAAAATTGTCGGAAACCACAGGTTCGCGAAGCCAGGCAGGAATATCTTTGCCGAAGTGAACGTTAAAAATGGGGAGAATACATTACGGCAGAGCCTGGACGCCCGGCTGAACTATTTTGACCGGCGGGGAAACCTGACGCTCGACTCCATACAACGAACGTTCCACCGCAACGCAACCGAAAATCTTTCATATTCTGGCAGGCTTTCTTTTACCGAGCCGATGGGAAATGGCTCCATGATCGAGTTAGGGTATATCTATGACTACGCTGAGTATCTGAATGACAGGGAGACAACAAGGGCTTATCAGCGTAAGCGCATTGACTCATTGAGCAATAAGTATACGTACTCCTTCATGACGCATACAGTCAGCCTATCGTTCAGACACAATAGCCAGAAACATTCTTACGCCCTGGGCGTGAGCGTGCAGCCTACCCAGTTAACAGGTGAGTCTATCAGCAGGAATATCTACGTGAACAGGAACGGACTGAACATTGTTCCTGAGTTAAATTATACTTATACATTTTCTTCTGAGAAGTCCTTTGCATTCAACTATGCGGCGAGCAGTAATCCTCCTTCATATCTGCAGCTTCAGCCGGTGAGAGACGTAACCAATCCTCAATACCCTGTTACCGGTAACCCAACGCTCAAATCAGAGCTCTGGCATACCGTGGACTTCTCTTACAACAGTTTCAATTTTGACACCGGAAACACCCTCTTTACCAATTTCAATGCTTCGATTGTACAGGATCAGGTAGTTTCGAATACAGTGCTCGTTTACCAGGAAGGGAATGTCGTTAACCAGGAAACTTTGTTTGAAAATGTGAACGGAGGATTTCAGCTCGGTGGAATCTACAATGCTTCGCTACCTTTGGTTGGACGCAAATTGATTCTGGACATCAATGGTAGTGTCAACTATAATAATAATGTATCTTTAAGTAATTATACCAGAATCAGCGGGAGGAATCTGATTGCATCGCAAAACCTGAGAATGCAGATCAACCCCGGAGGTCGTCTGGAACTCAACCCATCCGTCACCTATACCTTCAACAAAACATCGTATACCATTGACGAATATGAAAAAAATAAACTCTCTTCCTGGGCCCTTAGTGCTTCGGGGAGATTGAACGTAAGCCCTTCATTTATTATCGGTTCTGCACTCGATAAGAACTTCTACAATGGTCTTGCAGGATCAGTAAAGACCAATCCTCTTATCCTGAATACTTATCTTGAACTTCAGTTCCTGAAGAGCAATAGGGGAGCCCTGCGTTTCACAGGTTTTGATCTTTTCAATCAAAATACAAGTGTTCAACGGATGGTCCTCAATAACTCCATTCTCGATAACCGGACGAACAAACTCGGCAGGTACTACATGTTGTTGTTCACCCTGAACATTAATAAATTCGAGACATAACAGAACTCCCGGCCTGTTAGGGCCGGGAGTTCTGTTATGTGGATTAGAGACAGGGATTATTGTTTCGGAACAAGTACATTATTGATGACGTGTACTGTTCCATTGGTTCCTTCTACATCAAAAACAGTTACCAGAGCTTTGTTTCCTGCAGCATCTGAGAGCTCAAGATTCTTATTTTCGTTTACTTTCAGCGTTACTGTGCTACCATCAATGGTATTCAGTGTTGCTACTCCTTTACCGGCGGTAAGGGCCTTTATAATATCATCTTTGGAGTATTTACCGTTCACGATATGGTTTTTAAGGGTCGCTGCCAGTTTCGGCTGCTGAGTCAATAAGCTGTCGCCGGCAGGTACTGATGCAAATGCCTGGTCAGATGGCGCGAATACGGTAAAAGGACCGGCTCCTTTGAGTGTAGATTCTAATCCTGCATTTTTGATGGCAGTAGCCAGACTTGCATTGTAACCCGACGATGCAATTGCCTGTGTCACGTCACCTGAGGGAGCCACCTTTTGAGTGCTTGCTGTAGCCGCGTTGCTGTTACTTGTTGAATCGGTTGTCTGCGCTTGAGTGGTCGCTAAGCCTATTAGCGCTGCAAATGCAGCAGAAAGCATGATCTTTTTCATATGTTATAGATTGTTAATGTTCCGGATAAGGAAAAAACTTTGCCAGAATCGTAGGAGATTATTAAATCGCTTATTTATAGGGGTATAATCAGAATTGGGTGCTGCAGTTAGCCCCGATGATTGCAGAATGCTACAACAACATGTTGTTTTACGCACCGCGGGCAACAGTGCCTGCAACAACAAACTTGCCGCAAAAAGCGTTAGACTTGTCGTATGAAAAATATTATTTATCTGTCTCTGCTGGCGTTTATCTTTTCCGCCTGCGGTGTCAACAAACAGCTTAAACAAGCGAGAGCGTTTGAAAAGTGCAAATACGACATTAAATCTGCCGATAGTCTGTATGTCGCCAATGTGAACGTTATGGAAACGCTCAAGTCCGGAAACTTTGATATCGTTAAGTCACCCCGGATCGTGCTTGCACTTCTTCGTAAGAATGTACCCCTGGAAGGGAATATCAATCTGGAGATCAGAAACCCAAGTCCAGACGCGGCAGCTATACGTCAGTTTGAATACAAGTTGCTCATCAAAGGGAGTGAAATTGCCAATGGATTCGTAGATCAGGCTGTTCAGGTTGCAGCAAACGGAGGGAGGGTTGTAGTACCCATAAAGGTCAACGCAAACATGTACGGCTTCCTGTCGGACAGTAAAGCACAGCGCGCCATCCTCGAATTCTTTGACAAGAATTCCAACGATAAAAAGAGTGTACTCACCATTAAGATCAGGCCGACAATAGGACTAGGCAACAAGGATGTGAAATTTCCGGGTTATATTACTATCGACAAGGAAATCACCAGGAATATTCTGTTATGATCCTTGTTCGTCAGTACGACTGAGCTTCATGAGGAACTGGTCTGTGGACTCCATTAGCAGGAGCTCACAGCTCCAGCCTTCCTGTTCAGCAACTTCCCTGAGTGTATGCTGATCAACGTAGAGCCATTGAAACCATTCTCCAAGGTGATTTTTGTATCGGTAGCGATAACCGATCTCACCATAATAATGATCTTTGGGAAAGGGCTGACTCTGATAAAGATAGCTCAGGTCAGATGAATCAAATACCAGTCGCCCGCCAGGATTCAGCAGTTGCTGCGCATGATGAAGAAAGGCTTCCAGCTTAGAGAGCGAGGAGCAGAGCCCGATTCCGTTCATCAACAGCAGGATGGTATCGAACTTCTCGGCCTCATATGCAAAAAAGTCCTCATTCACTACCTGCTTCACGCCACGTTCTCTCATGATTTCGCAGGCTTCAGCAGAGATCTCCAATGCGGTCACATCCATCCTGTTTTGCTGCAGTACGAGGGCATGTGACCCTACTCCGGCACCGACGTCCAAAACGCGCCCTTTACAATATTTAAGAGCAAGCCTCTCGATTTCCGGCATCTCCTCATAATCTCTGAAAAAAACGTCGACCGGCATTTCTTCCGGGTCTCCATACGTATTATACAACCAGAGTGTAGGAACGTGTCTCTCCTCGTAATAATCCCGTAACGCCTGTCCAAATACATCCATCGTTCTGCAAAGAAAAGAATTTCAAATGATATGTAAGGCCCATTGGACCTATACCAAGCCTGATCAAACCCAAGCTCCTGAATATCTCTGTCATAGATGTCGGATGCGCAGAGCTGATGCTGGTCGGGCCTCCCAGCCACATGCAAGCAAGTTCTCCCCATTGAATAAGTGAGAAGTTTTTTAAATATTACAAGGATATTTCATTTTCTCCTGTATTTCCTTAATAAAACTTATAAATTTGGCGCATTACTAACAAGAGTTATACCATGAAATATAATTTCGGCGCCGGACCCTGTATTTTGCCACAGGAAGTTTTTAAACAAGCATCAGAGGCAGTATTAAATTTTAACAATACCGGACTTTCCATTCTTGAGATTTCTCACCGTGCCCCAGAATTCGAAGCTGTAGTTGACGAAACACTGGCTCTTATTAAGGAGCTTTTAAACGTTCCTGAAGGCTACTCCGTACTTCTGTTGCAGGGTGGAGCAAGTTTACAGTTTACAATGGTTCCTATGAACCTTTTGGGCGAAGGACAAACTGCCGCATACCTGGATTCAGGAGCATGGTCAAGTAAGGCAATCAAAGAAGCGAAGCTTTTCGGAAACGTAAATGTCGTAGCATCATCGAAAGATGCCAATTACACTTTCGTTCCTAAAGACTTTGAAATCCCTGCTGACGCAGCATATTTCCATTGCACATCCAACAACACCATCTTCGGAACGGAGCTCTTCAGCTTCCCTGAAACAACTGTGCCAATCGTTTCCGATATGTCATCAGATATCTTCAGCCGTCAGATCAATGTTGCTGATTTCGGTATTATCTATGCTGGTGCACAGAAGAACATGGGACCTGCAGGTCTTACCCTGGCAATCGTCAAAGATGAACTGATGGGTAAGTCAGGCCGCAAGCTTCCTTCCATGCTCGACTACAAAGTTCATGCAGATAACAAATCACTTTACAATACACCTGCTGTATTCTCTATCTACGCATCATTATTGAACCTGAGATGGCTGAAAGCCAAAGGTGGCGTAGCAGCAATCGAGAAGGAAAATATCGAAAAATCTGAAGCTCTTTACGCAGAGATCGATCGCAACCCATTATTCAAAGGTCCTTGTGCAGTGGAAGACAGATCCCGTATGAACGTTTGTTTCGTAATGGAGAACGCTGAACTTGAAAAGCCATTCCTGAAATTTGCTGAAGGACGTGGAATGATCGGCATTAAAGGCCACCGCAGTGTAGGAGGATTCAGAGCCTCTATTTACAATGCTTTACCTCTTTCTTCTGTTCAGGCTCTCATCGATACGATGAAAGAGTTTGCAGCTAACAATGCTTAGATAAAACAAATACAAGATAATGATAAGAATACTTGCAAATGATGGTATAGACGCTGTCGGTAAGAAATTACTTGAAGAAGCCGGCTTTACTGTCGAAACACAAAACATTCCTCAGGATCAGCTTCCGGAAGCTTTAAAGAACTTTGATGCTATCACTGTACGCAGTGCTACCAAGGTGAGAAAAGACCTGATTGATGCTTGTCCTAATCTGCGACTGATCGGTCGTGGTGGAGTAGGAATGGACAATATTGATGTTGAATATGCACGTGAAAAAGGACTTGCGGTGGTAAACACACCTGCTGCATCTTCTCCCTCTGTTGCTGAATTAGTATTTGCTCACCTGTTCACGGGTATCCGTTTCCTGCACGATTCAAACAGGAAAATGCCTGTAGATGGCGCAACACAGTTCAATTCGCTGAAGAAAGCTTACGCAAAAGGCATCGAACTGAAAGGTAAAAAGATCGGTATTATCGGTTTTGGCCGTATCGGAAGAGAGACTGCAAAGATAGCCCTCGGTTTAGGTATGGAGGTTCTTGCATACGACCTGTATGATGTTCCTGCAACCTTACAACTGAACCTTGCGGGTGGCATCAATGTAGATGTTCCGGTAACGAAGGTTGAATTCAGTGAACTGATCACAGATAGTGACTTCATCAGTCTGCACATTCCTTTCCTTGACAAACCGATCCTTGGAGCGCATGAATTCGCAAGAATGAAAACAGGCGTAGGAATCGTAAACTGTTCCCGCGGAGGTACTATCGACGAAGAAGCACTGATCGAAGCGCTGAATAACGGAACTGTTAGCTTCGCCGGACTGGACGTGTTTGATAACGAACCAACTCCTCGTCAGGAGATCCTTGTTCATCCTAAAATCTCCCTGACTCCACATATCGGAGCCGCTACTAACGAAGCGCAGGAGCGTATAGGAGTTGAACTGGCTAGTCTGATTATCGATTTCTTTAAGAAATAATTGAAAATATTCTCATAGTTGAAGGCTGCATAAGAACTATGCAGCCTTTTTTTGTGAACTATTTTCCTCCGAATACTGTTGTCATCTGTATCTTGTGATTCAAATACGCACATCTCATGTCATTAAAAAATAAGAAAAGCCGCATTGTCATCATTGGAGCCGGAGCTGTAGGTTCCACCACTGCCTATACACTTCTGTTAAGGGAGCGTATGGATGAGCTGGTACTCATTGATGCAAACCAGGAAAAAGCTGTCGGCGATGCTCTGGATATGAGTCACGGTTTGCCCTTTCTCGGACAATCGAAGGTCTGGGCAGGTAGCTACGAGGATTGCCGGGGCGCTGATATTATCATCATTACTGCCGGAGCTGCTCAGCGCCAGGGCGAGTCCCGGATAGACCTTTTGAAACGGAATGTCGCCATCTTCGAGAGCATCACCACTGAGGTGCTTAAATACAATACCGACGGTATCCTGCTTATTGCCTCCAACCCGGTTGATGTGATGAGTTACTTTACATGGAAAAAATCCGGGTGGCCAACCAACAGAATCATCGGCAGCGGCACCTTGCTCGACAGCGCCCGCTTCCGCTACCTGATCGGCGAAAAGCTGAACATCGACTCCCGAAGCGTGCATGCGCATATTATCGGTGAACACGGAGACTCGGAGCTTCCCCTGTGGAGCCTGGCAAACGTAGCCGGCTCAGGACTATCGCTCACAGACCAGGATAAAGAAGAAATCTTCTCGGATACCAAGAACGCGGCCTATCAGATCATCAAGGCCAAGGGAGCCACATTCTATGCAATAGCCCTTGCTCTTGACCGGATCTGCACAGCAATCCTCCACAATGAAGCCTCTGTACTGAATGTTTCCACACTGCTTAATGATTATCATGGTGTGTCCGACGTATTCCTGGGTGTACCCTGCGTAGTAGACCGGAATGGTATCCGCGATGTGTTGCCCCTGGAAATCACGGATCAGGAGAAGGAATTGCTCCATGCATCTGCTGCCAAGCTAAGGGAAGTCATCGGAACAGTAAGCATGTAGCGCTCAAATACACGTATTCATGATCAAATACTCTTTTAGATCAGCACTTCTGGTGCTGATCCTGTGCTCACTGGCAGATCATCTGCATGCCCAGCAAAGCTATAAGAACTTCTCTATTGGAGTGGGCGGGGGCCTCGTGCGTTCTTACACAGACCGGCAGAAGCCTGATTTAAACTATTTGGCCTCTGGGAATCTGGACTATTATTTCACCCCCTATTTAAATGCCGGGCTTGAACTTCAGGGCGGTACCATGTCAGGTTCCAGCATAAATGCCGACAATGGGCGAACCGAGGGTTTCAATAGTGAGTTCGCTACGTTTCAGGTGAGGGGCAAGGTACATCTCGGGGAGTTTACAGGACGTCCCCGCCGATACCGCGTTTTTCAAGACTCTTTTCTAAGCCGCGTAGCAAAAGGGTTTTATCTGGGCTCAGGGGGTGGTGTGCTCGTTATACGCAGCCGCGAAAATTCAGAAGCTGTCTACCACAATAAAGAGCTCTATTTGCCCGCTATGACTGGCATCGATGTAAGTATGGGAGATGATTCACGAATTTTATTAAACCTCAACTATCAGCTCAACTTCGTTTTAGGGGATAAGATAGATGGGCTGGTATCATGGGGCTCAAAAAATGATATGTTCAGCTCGCTGACTCTGGGTATTGCCTTTACTTTCGGACGCTTGCACTACTTGTAGTATTTAGTCAGCTCAGGCAATCAGACCACCTCTGCAACTACAAAAGTGCTGCCGCCTACAAATACCAGGTCCGCGTCTTTCGCGCAGTTCTGCGCCTCCAAAAGCGCTTTCTTAACACTGGGGTAAGCCTCGCCGGAAAGCCCTGCTGCAAATGCCTCTTTTTTTAGCTCTACTGCCGGTTTGGCCCGCTCTATATCCGGAGCACAGAAGTAGTATATAGCCTCTTTAGGCAGCATGATGAGCACCTTGCTGATATCCTTGTCTTTGACCATACCGATCACCAGGTGAAGCTGCCGGTATGAAATGCCCTCCAGGTTTTTGAGTACCTCACGGATACCATCTTCGTTATGGCCTGTGTCGCAAATGGTTAGCGGATGATGGCTGATGGTCTGCCATCTGCCCATTAATCCCGTGCGCGAAGTAACCTGCTGCAATCCTGCATAGACTTGCTCATCGCTGATGTCAAAGCCGGAAAGCCTGAGTTGTTCGACTGTTGAGAGCACCGTCTTTACATTCTTCATCTGATAGGAGCCTGTGAGGTCCAGTGAGAGATCAATTGCTGCATGAGCAGCAGAGGCACCGGCTGTTGTTTTTTCGGCCCTCAGGTGAAGCAGTTGATCGTCTGAAGTCTCCCTGCGTTCGGCTTTCCATTCTTCTGAAGCGATGTAGATAGGGGAGTTCTCCCGTGCTGCTTTTTCCAGAAACACTCCTTTCACCTCCTCAAGGGCTTCGCCGATAACCACCGGCACTTCCGGCTTGATGATTCCGGCCTTCTCAGCAGCGATCTCGGGAAGCGTATTTCCCAGGATCGCCATGTGGTCATAACCGATATTGGTGATCACCGATACCAGAGGCTTGATCACGTTGGTCGAATCCAGGCGGCCGCCCAATCCAGTTTCGATAATGGCAATATCGACTTGCTCATTGGCAAAATAGTCGAAAGCCATCGCCACCGTCACCTCGAAGAATGAAGGGTTTACCTCTTCGATCATTCTTCGCTGGGCACTCACAAATGATACGACCTGCTCCTCAGGGATCATCTCCCCATTGATGCGGATCCGCTCACGAAAGTCACGAAGGTGTGGAGAAGTATAAAGGCCGGTTTTATAACCGGCCTCTTGTAGTATGGAGGCCAACATGTGCGACACGGAACCTTTTCCGTTGGTTCCCGCGACATGAACCGCCTCAAACTGGTGCTGCGGATTGCCGAGTGCGGCACATAGCACCAGGGTATTATCAAGATCTTTCTTAATCGCTGAAGCACCCTGTTTTGAAAACATGGGCAAGCGTGAATACAGGTATTCAACAGTTTGACGATAATCCATTTGAGTAAGCTCTATTCCTTCGCCTTACTTTACCTTGAAGTTAAAGACCACTACGCCGATCTGCACATCCGGAGCTGATTCCAGCTGGTTCAGGCTAGCGCCCAATACCGCTTGTTCACACTTTCTCCAAAGCGCCTGATCTGATAGGGTGGTTCCTTTAACGCCGGCTCTGGCAAATACAACCTGACCCCTTTTGTCGACCCGGATCTCCACGGCAATACGTCCTGATAGCTGACCTTCATCCGAGATCTTCGGTAGGTTCATGAACCTTCTGCTCGCCAGATCCAGCTTTACGTTTCCAAAACCCGATCCGCCGCTGCCATAATTTGGTGCCAGAGGATCCCCGTCAACGTCACCCTGATTACCAGGAGTGCTGCCGGTACCGTCACCGAGGCCTGAGCCTTTGGTCTTTTTACCTTTGTACAGCGCATTCTGATTTACCGCAGGTTTTGAAGGTTTCTCTTCAGCAGCAGTGGCCGGAGCCGTTGATGTGGTTTTTTTCGGACTAGCCTTTATTACCGGAGCATCTTCCATCTCCTGGGTCACTACGGTTTTCTCGCTGGTTTCAGCTGATGGGGTAGGCTGGGGCTGTGATTCTTCAACTACTTTGTCGGGCGGAGTATTATTGGCATTCGGATCCATAGACGGCTCCTCTATGCTCATGTAATCCTCACCCATACCTTCCTCAGCAGTTCCGTAGTTCACGATGATCCCACCGGTTCCTACTTCCTGAGGAGTGTTCATTCCGAAACGCAGGATATAGCAGAGGAGCAGAAATGCAGCCATTAAAGCTCCGGCAATCATAAACGCCTTCGGATAATTATTTTCTTCCTGGTACTGCATACCTTACTTAGGTTCTGTTGCTAAAACAAGTTTTATAGCCAATCTGTTGGCAACATCCATAATCTGAACAACGTCCTGAATAGCAACCTTCCGGTCAACATATAATACAATCGTCAGCTCATCTGTCTGCTGCTTCAAACCCTGCAATCTGCTCTCCAGTTCGGTTACAGCTACAGGCTGTTTATCCAGAAAATATTCCAGGTTTTCTGTTACTGATATAGTAACGGTTTTCTTGGATACAGATTGTCCGGTATCCGATTTGGGCAGCATCAGCTTAATCACGTTCGGATTGGTCACTGTAGAAGCGATCAGGAAGAACAGCATCAGGAAGAACATGATATCGTTCATCGCCGAAGTATTTACTTCAGCTGCCGGTCTATTTCTCTTTCTTAAATTCATGCCTGTTTATCTTCCTGGTTCGTCTAACAGATCTACAAACTCGATAGCATCTGTCTCCATTCTTAAAATAACGCGGTCTACCATGATGTTCAGGATATGGTAGCCTACGTATGCAAGGATACCGATAGCCAGACCTGTGGCTGATGTAATCATTTTCTCGTATAAACCTCCCGCGATAAGACCAATACTGATATTATCAGCTAAAGAGATGTTGTAAAAAATCTTAATAACCCCAAGGATGGTACCCACGAATCCAAGCATCGGTGCAATACCTGCTACGATACCAAGGATACTGATGTTTTTCTCCAGCTTGGAAACCTCCAGCTTACCCAGGTTTTCAATCGCTCCTTCAATTTCCTTGATCGGACGACCAATACGAAGAAGTCCCTTTTGAAGCATACGTCCCAGTGGAGAGTTGCTGTTTCTGCACAATGCAATGGCAGAGTCAAGGTGACCTGTCAGTACACTTTGCTTCACCTGCGACATCAGGTTAGATTCATTTCTTGAAGCTTTTCTGATGGTGATGTAGCGTTCAATGAAGATGACCAGTCCAAGAAAAAACAAAAGTGCCAGTGGAAGCATCACCCAACCGCCTTTCAGCAGAAGGTCGAAGAAACTAAGTTCCTGTGCTTCCTGCAAAGCCTGGGTAGTAGCAGTTGCCACAGTGTCGGGAGTAACGTTGTTAAAGGAATCGATTTGTAATAAAAACATGTGTGTTATTTTTTAGCTTTATCGTTTACGGTTAAGATCCAGGCCTCTTTGTTAAAGGTACTTTGTACACGCCGTTTTTCAACATTGGCTGCTTCAAACGTGCTGAACGAACCCAGGCTGATTTTGTATTTTGGTTTTCTTGTATCTTCCACCACCCGGGCTTTGATGCCCCGGCTCTGCATGAGCTTCACATAAGTCTCCGCTTCTGAAGACAAGGCAAAGGATGCGCCGATCACTTCAAATGATGGTGCCGTCGCTGCCGGATTTGTAGCCTTAATCGGCGTTTTGGCCGGTGTGGTAACAGGCGTTGTAGCTGGTGTCCTGACCTGTGTCTTCACTGAATCCTGATGGATGGCCGGTGTTCCCGAGGTACTGCTGTCTTTGATTGTTTCTGCTGGTGCCGCTACCGGAGCCGCCTTGCCGGCAGGTGTTTCTACCTTTGGCTTATTCCGTTCTGTTATCGGTTTGTCTGCCGCCAGATTAAACAAGGAGGGTTGGAACACATACAACAGACCTGCCGCGATGAGCAGAATTATGAATGCAATCGTGAGTGTCTTACCCGTGCCTGTGGATTCCGACTGCTGCTCCATCACCTCAAGCTGGTTTGCCTGTTCTACCTGTGCGCTATTCAGTGTCCGCACTCTTGATGAGTAAGCAGGGTCCTGAACAGCTGGAAGACCGAAATAGGCAGGGGAGCTATCCGCAGCGATGAGCTGTAATCCGGAATGTCCGTTCTTCAGAATGCCGATAGGCTGCAGCTCTGCCTGATTATCCGAAGCAAGACTTTGCTGTATGCTGTTGACGAACTTATTAATGAAATAGCGGGATGACGCTTCAGAGATCTTTTTAGCCTGACTAATGTAAGGAACCAGAACATCATCGCCGTCCGCAGCAGAGCGGAAGCGCACCTGATCATAAGGAGCTTTAAATACACCTGACGCCTCGTTAAAAGATGCCGGGGTTCTCTCCTTATAGAAAGTGCCTATATCAGAAAGACATACCTCATCATAATCCCGTAGCAATTCCGATATATATAGCGAAATGTTCATTCCCGTAAAATTACACTAAAAAGTCAATCTAGCAAAGATATCAGAATGAATAGTTGATGCCTCCAAGTACGTTCATACCCAGCTGAGGGTAGTATAAGAAGCGTTGGTACTTGTTCCCAACGATATTATTCAGGCGCAGGAAAATACCTACCTTCTCCTGGTAGAGGTACTCTGCTCCGGCGCTGATATCAGCATAGCTTTTCACCTTTACGATGCTCGGAGTAGGGGTAGACAAGAAAGCGGATGTTGCGTCATTGAACACAAGCTCTCCATCCAGCGTCAGCTCCTTGGTCACCTTCACACGGGCATTGGTGAACAGTTTGAAGTCTGGCTTGAACCAGGCCTTTTCCTGAACGTCCATGTTGTAGTTATTGATCGATACTCTTCCAAGCCAGCTGAATCTCTCAGATACCTTCACATTGATCTCACCCTCTAATCCTGTCACATTCGCGTCGTCATAAATCACGTCGAAACGCTCCGGATTGGTTGGGTTATTGATAAACAGTGCCATGTTCTCCAGCTTCTTGTAAGAAAGCGTTGCCTTGTAGCCGAAGCCTGCACCTGCGTTCCCCTTGATACCTCCGTAGAAATTCGCAGTCTCATTGGTGTTGAGGATGCTGATGTTCCTGTTCAGATAAGGGTTCTCATCAGAAAAGTTTCTCAATGTTGATTTATTCACGTCACCTGTGTAGCCCGCAAAGATGGTGGCAAACTCAGGAACGATCGGCATCTCGGCCGTAATGGCAGGGTAGAGGTTGAAGCCTGAATTGCTTCCGAACTCCTGTACCAGATTCGCACCCAGCGTTAACTTGAAGTTAGTCCCCTGTAATTTGATGTATGGGTTAGCCCTGAAAATATGGTTGCCTACAGAGGCTGAGTCTTTCGTTTGGGTGAAGTCCAGTGATGTATTCACACCCACGTTAAACTTATCCCAGACCTTGTTGACAAAGCCGCTCAGCACGAATGCATTTTCCTTTGCGTTGAACTTATCCGAAAGGAAATAAGCATCTGCTTTAAGTGCATAGTCAATCTCGTCTTCTTCACGGTAGTTCTTCAGCATCTCACCTCTAAGTGTAAAGGTATTGTAACGCTGCTTTTCAGGATCAGCGCTGAAAGGCTGATTGCTTACCGGATCGAGACCGTAGTAAGCGGTTCCGAACTTCTCAAATCCCAGCTCCCCGAACAGGGATACCTGCTCCTGAATGCTCTTACCGAATATGCCGGCACTCTGACGGGAGAACTTCTGTCCCTCGTAATCGCCCTTTTGATTCAGGTGCTTCACAAAGAAGCCTGCCTGTAAGGCCTCGTCTGTACCGGTATTCAGGTAAAGCTCTGCCAGACCGGTACTGAAGTTGCCCAGTCCGAACTTAGCATAGTTATTCTTCAAGGGCGGACGGTCACCTTGTACAACCTCCTGAGCCTGCAACTGACGGATGTCCGTATTCACTTCCAGCTTTTTGTCGAAGATCGAATAGTTAAGTGGTCGTCTGTATACACTGTTGCTGTTTAAATCCGGACTTCTCCTGATTTTTGCGGCGTCAGCTAAGACGGGTTTATATGGTCGCTCAACGACGATTTCTTCTGTTAACGAACTCTTTGCAGGTTCTGTCTTCTTTGGATCCCCGGTTTGTGCGTAAGAAACCGACGAGATCAAAAGCGCGCAGATAGCAGTTGTATATGGAATATGATTCAGTTTCATTCTAGCCTATTTGTTCTTAGTATTCAGTTGATCCAGCTTTGACTTCGCAGTTGGCAGCACGTCGTCCTTACCTTCATAGTTATCCAGTACGCTCTGTAAAGTGGCCTTCGCCTGGAAAGTATCTTTGAGGGCTACATAGTTGTCGGCAAGCAGGATATACGCTTTGGCAACCCAGTAATCCTGAGATTCCATTCTCTTCACGAGGTCAAGTATGTTCTTCTGAGAGGTCTTGTAATCTTTCTTCTGGTACTGCACGTTGGCCACTGTATACAGGGCTTCTGCTCCGGTAGCTGTCGTGGTTTTAGTAGCAACCGCGGTCAGTTCTTTTACGGCAGATGTGGTGTCACCCTTCATCAGGTAAGCCTTTCCACCATAAAGTCCTGCTCTGTTCTTATCATCTTCTGATGCACGGTCAAACGCGCGGACAAGCTTTACATACTTCAGCACGTCGTCCGGCATGTTCATATTGCTATAAGCTTCCATCAGGTTGTTTACGGCATAGCTGTAATTCGCCTTGTATTCTGAAGTAGTTTCCAGTTTCTTCAGGTAAACAACCGCTTCATTGTATTTCTTCTGATTCAGATAAAGCTTGGAAATGCTGATCAGCGCACGCTCTGTATAATCACTGGTCCAGTCATTCAGAATGAAAGTATAGTCAGGAATAGCTTCATCCGGACGGCCCAGCTTAACAAGGCTCTCTGCACGGATAAACTTCGCATGTTTCTCATAGATCGGCTTAGGGAACTTATCGAAATATGCATTGATCGCATCAAACGCTCCCTTTGAGTCGCCCTTCAGGAACAGGTTGTTCGCCGCCTGGAAGGTGATATTGTCTTGCTCTGATGTAGACAGGTTACCAATGCTCGTCGTATTGGCGTATGCCAGGAACCCGTTTGCATCTGCCTTGTCCAGATAGATATTTTTGATCGACTCCAATGCCAGCTTCGCTTCATCAGTAGTAGAGTAGTCCTGTACCACACGCTGGAAGGTGGCCAGTGCCGCGTCGTTCTCATCGCCATTGTATTGAACCAGACCGATTGTTACCAGTGCTCTCGGCACATAGCTGCTTCTCGGATATTTTTCGATCAGCGCCTGCAGGTCGGTCTTCGATTTCTCGTTGTCGCCCTTTACGAAATAAGTGTAGGCAATCTCGAAACCGGCGTCATCTGAGTAATTTGAATTCGGGAACTGTCTTAGTAAAGCCTCGTGAGTCGAAATCTTCAGGTCATTCTGTCCCTGTAATCCCTGGATCATTCCTTTTTGGAATAATGCATAATCTTCGCCGGGACTCTTCCATGCGATGATCTTATTATACTGCGCCATGGCCGCATCATAGCTCTTCATGACGAAGTAAGAATCCGCCAGTCGGAGAGTAGCATCCACGATGGTATTCTGATCTTTGTCATTACCATTCAGGAAGCGCAGGAAATAGTTAGAGGCCTTGCTATAGCTTTCATTCTGAAAAGCCGAGTAGCCTAGAGCGTAGTTGGCGTAGTTGTAAACGTCCGTTTTCTTTGCAGCCGGCATAGCCAGGAACTTTTCAAACTGGTTAACAGACTCTCCGTATTTACGAACCTCAAACATCGCTTCAGCAAGCCAGTAGGTAGCCAGAGCAGTGATTTCCGGATCGATCGAATTGTTCTGCGAACGCATGAACATCGATATACTGTTTTCAAAGGCGCGCTCGTTATAGAACTCCAGTCCACGGAAGTAAGTCACACGCTGGTAAACCATTTGCGACTCTTCATTTTTGTTCTGTATTGTTTCCAGGATATTCACCGCTTCCTTGAAGTTTCTGGTCGATAAAAGCACTTCTCCAAGAAGGGTCTTTGCTTCATTTGTCCGGGTAGATCTTGGGTAGGTCTTGATGAACTCCTGAACCGCATCAAGTGCTACGGTATGGAATTCCAGTTCCTGTGAAAGTTTTGCGTAATTCAGCAAGCCTTCCTCTTTCAACTTAGGATCAAAGTCCAGGCGAGAAGCCCTGAAAAAGGCGTTGCGGGCACTTTGTTTATTGTTGGTTTTGATCAGCGCACTTCCCAGAACGATCATCCCGTTCTGATAATGGATATCCGGAGTGTTCATTTTCTCCAGTTCCTTAATGGCTTTCTCGTATTCTTTCTGCTGTACGTAGATGTAACCAAGCTGATAGTTATCCTGGTTGTTTTGTGTTTTACCCTGATCCAGGCCCTGGAATCTCAGGTAATAGTCGAGCGAGCTCTTGAAGTCTGATTTGGCAAAATATGTTGCTGCCACGATCCGGTACATCTCCGCCTTATATTGCTGGTCGATCGTCTCTATAGCCGGGATGGTATAAGCCAGAACATCATCGTAGCGCTTATCCAGGAAGTACAGAGCAGATATATAATAAGGGTAGCTTGCCCGGTAACGTGTCGAATTTTTCAGTCGCTCAAATTCTCTTAATGCGGTCTGATAGTCGGCAGCCAGATAATTCAGGTAAGCGTAGTAATAGATAGACGACTCTGCATACTCACTTTTTCCGTCTTTCAATTCAGCAAACAGAGGTTCTGCACCATTGTAGTTCTTGCCAACGAAGTAAGCGTAACCCAGTTTAAAGCGGTATTCATCCGCTTCTCTTCCGGCCAGGTTGCCCGCTTCTGTCTTACTGAACCATTCTACTGCCTTTTCGTAATTTTTACGGTCAAAATAAGATTTACCTATCTGGAAGTAGGCCGACTTGGTATTGGAACTTGCAGGGTTTTCTTTGATGAAGTGCAAAAATAGACTTTCAGCGTTGTCATTACCCAGCTCCAGTGCACAAACAGCCTGGTAGAATTGAGCATTTTCCTTCAAAAGGGATATTTGCTCATTTTCGGGAAGTGGCTGGGAGGATGGACTAAGGCGGGATTGTTCTACGCGACTGAACTGTTCACTTGCCGCCACATATTTCTTTTTCTCAAAAAGCTCTAATCCACTTTTATAAGCCTGGTTGATGGTAAACCATTCCGATTGCTGGGCTTCTGCTAAATGAAAAAAGCATACAAATGACGTAGCAAGTATATATTTTCTAAGCATATCAAATTTTAAAATCGCTAAATAACAAGTTATATACCACAGTTGCGCACAATAGATGTTAACAAATGTGGAAATCTGCCAAAATTAACGTTTAAGCAGCGAATACTAGTATATATTTAAGAAAAGTATTTTCCCAGGAAGTTGTAACCTTTAATAAGCAGTTGATACTAAGGTTTTTGACCAGCCAGGAGATAAAGGACTGCCATGCGGATTGCAACACCGTTTTCCACCTGATCGAGAATGATGGATTGCTTGCTGTCGGCCACGTCGCTGGTAATTTCCACGCCGCGGTTAATCGGCCCGGGGTGCATAATAACGATTTCCTTATCCAGAGAGTCAAGGATCTGTTTATTAACACCGTACATCATGGAGTACTCCCTTAATGAAGGGAAATATTTAATGTCCTGCCTTTCCATCTGGATGCGCAGCATGTTGGCCACGTCGCACCAGTTCAGGGCATTCATCAGGTTGTATTCTACTTTGACACCGAGGCTTTTGATGTATTTTGGGATCAGGGTAGTCGGCCCGCAAACCATGACTTCCGCACCCAGCATCTGCAGACAGAGGATGTTCGACAATGCCACGCGTGAGTGGAGGATATCTCCGATAATCGCGACCTTTTTACCGGCTACGTCTCCTAGCTTTTCGCGAATAGAAAAAGCGTCGAGAAGGGCCTGCGTAGGATGCTCATGTGCGCCGTCGCCGGCATTCACAATCTGGGCATTGACATGCTTGCTCAGAAATACACCAGCTCCAGGGTAGGGGTGACGCATGACGATCATGTCGACCTTCATGGCCAGGATATTGTTGACTGTATCAATAAGGGTTTCTCCCTTGCTCACCGAAGACGAGGAAGCAGCGAAGTTGATGGTATCTGCGGAAAGTCTTTTTTGAGCGAGTTCAAAAGAAAGCCTGGTCCGTGTTGAGTTTTCGAAAAAAACATTGGCGATAGTCACGTCTCTCAGAGAGGGAACTTTCTTAATCGGCCGGTTCAGCACGTCCTTGAAGGTATCGGCTGTCTCAAAGATCAACTGGATGTCGCGCTCATTCAGATCTTTAATCCCCAGAAGATGTTTTGTACTTAAGCCCCTATTTTGATCTGCCATGGATGTAGTGTATATGTAATCTGAATTCTACTTATAAAATCTTTAGTCTTTCTCTGACAAGAGAATAACGGTATCTTCCTTATCTGTTTCTTTCCATGAAACGATAACGCGCTGAGAGTTGATGGAATCCACTTGTATCCCAATATAGTCGGGCTCTATCGGCAGGTCGCGCGAAAATCTTCTGTCAACCAACACCAGGAGTTCTACTTTCTGGGGTCTTCCGAATGCAAGCATGGCGTCCATAGCCGAGCGAATGGTACGCCCTGTCCAGAGCACGTCGTCTACCAGGATAACCTTTTTACCTTCAATGATGAAATCAATACTTGTTGCATTAGGCAGGAGGGGAATTTCGCGCCTTCTGAAGTCATCCCTGAAAAAGGTGATGTCCAGACTGCCATGTAAGATATTGGCCTGTGGCAGTATCTGCTTTAATTCAGAAGCAATCCTGTTCGCCAGATAAATACCTCTGGGTTGTATACCCAGGATAACGGAGTTTGAAAAGTCGTCATGATTTTCAATCAGCTGATGACACAGCCGCTGAATCGTAATCTGGAACTTTTGGCCGTCAAGCAGAGTTAGATTTTGCATGTTTTGATTTGCGCAAAAATAAAAAAAATAAACTATACTCATAAAAAAAGCCCTGCCGTATTTACGGCAGGGCTTTTAAATATTCAGAATACTGTATTATTCAGCTTCTTCGTCTGAAGGCTTAGCTTGGCGTGCCTGACTTTCAGCACCTTCCATCTGTTGCTTCAATTGAGCCAATACACTAAGATCTCCTAATGTAGATTTTTCAACTGAATCTTTAACCTTCTTCACTGCACTTGAAGTAGCTTTCTGGTCGTTTTTCTTCTGAGAAACCTCAGCAGATCTAGCGTCAGAACGTGCATCTTCCCATATACGTGAATGAGACACTACGATACGTTTAGCATCTTTGCTGAATTCAATGATCTTAAATTCTGCAGTTTCCTCAGCTTTAAGCGCTTTTCCATCTTCTTTGATAGAGTGCTTGCTTGGAGAGAAACCTTCAACACCGTAAGGTAAAGCAACGATAGCACCTTTCTCAGTAACCTTCAAAACAGTTCCCTCGTGGATAGAATCCACAGTGAAGATTGTTTCAAAAGTATCCCAAGGGTTTTCTTCTAATTGCTTGTGACCCAGGCTCAGTTTGCGGTTATCCTCATCAAGTTCAAGAACAACAACATCAAGAACTTCACCTACCTTAGTAAATTCGTTCGGATGGTTGATCTTTTTAGACCATGAAAGGTCTGAGATGTGGATCAATCCGTCGATACCTTCTTCGATCTCAACAAATACACCGAAGTTAGTCATGTTCTTAACAACAGCAGTGTGTTTGCTTCCGATTGGATATCTCTCAGCGATGTTCTGCCAAGGATCTGGAGTTAGTTGTTTGATACCCAGGCTCATCTTACGCTCGTCGCGGTCTAATGTTAATACCTGAGCTTCGATCTCGTCACCTACCTTCAGGAATTCCTGAGGGTTACGCAGGTTCTGAGACCATGACATTTCTGATACGTGGATCAGTCCTTCTACACCTGGAGTGATTTCAAGGAAAGCACCGTAATCAGCAACAGTAACGATCTTACCTTTAACTCTTGAACCGATCTCGATTGTTGTATCAAGAGAAGCCCATGGGTGAGAAGTAAGTTGTTTTAAACCAAGGGCAATACGTTTCTTCTCATCATCAAAGTCAAGTACAACCACGTTGATCTTTTGATCAAGTGCCAATACTTCCTTCGGATGTTCGATACGACCCCATGAAATATCTGTAATGTGCAATAGTCCGTCAACACCTCCAAGGTCAATGAACACACCGAAATCAGTGATGTTCTTAACAGTTCCTTCAAGAACCTGACCTTTTTCAAGTTTGGCAACGATCTCTGTTTTTTGATTTTCCAGATCGTCCTCAATAAGAACCTTGTGAGAAACAACCACGTTTTTGAACTCGTGATTAATTTTCACCACTTTGAATTCCATTGTCTTGCCTACGTAAACATCGTAATCACGGATCGGCTTGATGTCGATCTGAGATCCTGGAAGGAATGCTTCAACTCCCATGATGTCAACAATAAGACCACCCTTAGTACGGCTTTTAACAAAACCGTTAATGATCGTGTCATTTTCCAAAGCTTCATTGATGAGCTCCCATGAACGCTGAGTCTTAGCACGTTTACGTGAAAGAACCAATTGACCATTAGCGTCTTCCTGTGATTCTACAAATACGTCAACTGAATCACCAACTTTCAAATCCGGAGTATCGCGGAATTCAGATAGTGAAACCATACCATCTGATTTGAATCCGATGTTTAATACTACGTCTTTGTTGTTAATTGATACAACAATACCTGAGATGATCTCACCTTTGCTGATCGAATTAAATGTTCCGGCATACAGTTGCTCCAGTTTGGCACGCTCTTCATCGCTGTAGTTACCAAAGCCTTTATCATCTGCATCCCAATCAAAATCGCCGGCTGGCGTAATTAGGGTTTTAGACTTAATGTCTTCAATTGACAAAGAATCAGCTTCTGATTCAATGTTTTCTTTAACCGTGTTGGTTTCGTTGTCATGGAGTTCCGCTGACTTAGCTTGTAGCTCCTTTTCTGCTTCTTGTTTTTTGGCCATTAATTAATTTATCTCCTTTTCCCGATTTAAATCGGAATCGCAAAGGTAACTAAAGTTATTTTGATAATTAAAAATTATTTTATTGATTTTTAGGTATTTTCTAAAGCTGGTAGCCCGGCGAAACAATGATCTTCCGCTTCTGTTACCTTTAATACATCAAAACCTATTGAAAATGGAAAATAGCAATAAACAGAACCCTATAAGAGAGAACAAGCCTTCCGGTAATAACGACGATCAGAAGATCACCAAAAAACATGAAGATGACGCGTTCAAAACACCCGACCGCGAAAACCGCCTGGGATGGGAGCAACCCATGGATGAACAGCAGCATGATGAAACCAGCACTGCTGATCCCAAAGACGAACCGCAATAGCGCGGATCGCCGCCATCAGACTGAATCGCGCTGAACTACCTGTTATGGGTGTTCACGCGATCCAGAACGAACTGAAGTTGCTCTTCTTCATTCAGCTCGGTATTGTCCAGAATAATGGCGTCATGTGCACGAACCAAGGGACTTTCTTTCCTCGTAGTGTCGATGTAATCCCGGTGGGCGATGTTTTCAAAAATTTCTTCCATTGAGATATCTTCTCCCTTAGCCAGAAGCTCCTTATACCGGCGCTCGGCTCTGATCTTGGGATCGGCAGTCATGAAGATCTTGACAGGCGCATCCGGAAACACGATGGTGCCAATATCACGGCCATCCATTACCACATTCTTTGATCTGCCCATTCGCTGCTGCTGCTTAACCAGCTCTTTTCTGACCGATTTGATCGTGCTGACCTCGCTTACGAGCTGGGATACCTCCATTCTTCTGATTTCATCAGACACTTCCTCATCATTAAGGGTAATGTGCGTCTGGTAGTCGCGCGAATGAAAGTTCAGATGGATATCTTTAAGTGCCTCCCTGATCTGCTCTTCGTTCGTCAGATCAATGTTGTTCCTCTGGAAATATAAGGTAACGGCCCGGTACATGGCCCCTGTGTCTATATATATATAATGCAGTTTCTTCGCGAGGGCTTTTGCGAGCGTGCTTTTACCACAGGAGGAGTAACCATCTATGGCAATTACAATGTTGTTTGTCATCGCTGCAAAGTTATTATTTATAGCGAAGCACTGAAAATAATTACGAGATTCTGCCATTAAACTGACAGCCCGCTACTGTCAGCGTTTAGCGTCCGAAACTATAGAACAGGCTGGCTGAACCGTACTGGTGCGACTTCACCTGCGATTTCAGTTCTTTGGTCTTAAAGATCGCCGAAAAGCTAAGCAGCCAGCGCTCTTTCGCGTATTTGACGCCAAGTTCCTGACTGTAAACGATGCGCCTGGGCGTATAAGTGACCGCACCTTTGTCATCTCTGAACATACCGCCCTGTATCGTGGCGTCATAAGCAACGAACTGGAGCATGGGCTGGGTGTAGAAGAAAAATTCCTTATCGGGAACTACCGAACCCTGTTGGTTGGAAATGCGGCTGCCTGTGCTGGCAGATCCAAACAGCTTATTGATCTCACCTGCACGGAATAACACCCCTGCCGCTGCTGAGCTGAAGGTCGTGCCCAGTGAGGCTTGTCCCGCCGCACTGAAATCAGTACTCTTACCCGGACGGGCCAGCAGTCGCTTGTATTCGAAGCGGGCGTTTATGCCCAGCTCGTTCTTTACCTGATATTGCCAGCCATTGATCTCGTAGAAGCCCACGGCATCGTGCAGCAGTTCCTGAGCATCCTGTGCCAGTGAGTTTGGTCCGATCGTTCCGATTGTTAATCCCGCGCTGAACTGACTTTCATCTTTCTTGAACCAGTTCATCTTCACTGAACCATATAGGAAACCTGCAAATGGACGGTCCACATAGCTGATGTTGGGCACAGCCCCGGTTTGTGCATTGTAAATGGACTGCCCGATCTCTGCTTCCCAGGTCCTCTTTACGACCGACTCAGTGGTGTCGGCCTGCCTGAGGGCATGACTGTAGTTGATGAAGAGACCATTCGTATAGTATCTGTCTGAACCGAAGCCCAGGTAGGCATCGTTTTCTGTACGAAAGCCGAAGCTGCTGTTGTAGTTTCTGTTTTGTGCACTCACTGAAGCGGCCTGGATCAGCAAGATGGAGAGGGCAATGGCTTTAAGTCTGTTCATATGGATAAAAAGCAAATATGAAACAAATTCACGCCAAGCCCAAGAGCGCGGTAATATTAATATGAGGTGGAATCAGGCGAGATGGAAGCAGCTGTTTGTACCGTTACTCAGACTTTATTCAGCTGAATTTTTTCGTGTCAGATACGGGTCACCAACGGCTGAATGTCGGGTGAGTATCGGGTGACCGCCCTCCCTGTTACCTCATCAAGACCATCTTCTTTCTGGCTTGCAGATGTCCGGATTAGAATCTGGCGTAAGCTCAGACATATCCTGGAATATGCCAAAAACAAAAAACGGGGAACTGCTCGCGCAATTCCCCGTTTTGATGCTAGTATCCGGATCTTATGCTTCCTTGATCGTCAGATCAATAGGATCCTTCACTTTTTCCTGTGATAGGGCGAGATCAATCACTTCTCTCATCTCCGTCACATAATGGAAATTCAGATCTTTTATATAGCTTTCCTTAATCTCCCTGATATCTTTTTCGTTGCTCTTGGAGAGGATGATATCTTTAATATTAGCACGCTTCGCTGCGAGAATCTTTTCTTTTATTCCTCCTACAGGAAGTACCTTGCCTCTGAGGGTGATCTCGCCGGTCATCGCTAAATTCTGCTTAACCTTACGCTGCGTAAAGGCGGACGTTAGTGCAGTCAGCATGGTGATACCTGCTGATGGCCCGTCTTTAGGTGTTGCGCCGGCCGGAACGTGTACGTGGATATCCCACAGGTCGAATAAGCGGTGATCAATGCCGAACTTGCGTGAATGCGCTCGCAGATACGCCATCGCAATGGTGGCTGATTCTTTCATCACATCCCCCAGATTCCCGGTAAGCGACATTTTTCCTTTGCCAGGGCTCAGACTTGCTTCGATGAACAGAATATCTCCGCCAACCTGTGTCCAGGCCAGGCCGGTTACTACTCCGGCAACATCGTTACCTTCGTAAAGATCTTTGTCGAAGATAGGAGGGCCCAGAATGGTTTCCACATCGTTCTTGCTCAACGCCGACGTATACTCTGTTTCCATGGCAATCTTGGTGGCTATACCTCTGACCAGGGATCCGATCTTCTTCTCCAGACCACGTACGCCCGACTCGCGGGTATAGTCTTCGATGATTTTTTCAATCACCACCGGTTTCAGGGTAACGTCTTTTTTAGTCAGGCCATGTTGCTCAATTTGTTTGTGCAGCAGGTGCTGTTTGGCAATCTCAATCTTTTCCTCGATGGTATATCCGTTCACCTCGATGATCTCCATACGGTCGAGCAGTGCAGGATGAATGGAACTCAGTGAGTTGGCCGTAGCGATGAACATAACGTTCGAAAGGTCGTAGTCGAGCTCAACATAGTGGTCGTAAAACGCATTGTTCTGCTCCGGATCCAGAACCTCTAGCAGGGCAGAAGAGGGATCGCCCCTGAAGTCGTTTCCAACCTTGTCAATCTCGTCGAGTACGAATACGGGGTTGGAGGTACCTGCTTTTTTGAGCGACTGGATGATCCGTCCGGGCATCGCGCCGATATAGGTTTTGCGATGGCCTCTGATTTCCGCCTCGTCATGAACACCTCCGAGGGCAATACGGACGTACTTGCGACCCAGCGCACGCGCGATGGATTTACCCAGGGACGTCTTTCCGACTCCCGGAGGCCCTGCAAGGCAGAGGATAGGAGCCTTCATATTTTGCTTCAGCTTCAGCACGGCAAGATACTCGATGATACGGCGTTTTACCTTGTCCAGACCGTAATGGTCTTTGTCGAGGATCTTTTCAGCGCGCTTCAGGTCGAAGTTGTCTTTGGAAAATTCGTTCCATGGAAGGTCGAGTATCAGCTCTAGGTAATTTACCTGTACAGAATAATCGGCCGCAGCGGGGTTCATTCTCCCCAGTTTTTCCAGCTCTTTTGTGAAGTGATCCGTAATATCGGTGGACCATTTTTTCTTGGCAGCGCGCTCCCGGAGGTTCTCGAGTTCGAGGTCGGGACTGTTACCTCCCAGTTCTTCCTGGATGGTTTTCAGCTGCTGATTTAGGAAATAGTCCCTTTGCTGCTTGTCCAGGTCAGTACGGACTTTCGACTGAATCTGGTTCTTGAGCTCCAGCATCTGGAGATCCACCGTGAGGTGTTCCAGTACCATGGTTGCTCTTTCATGGAGATTAGCCACTTCCAGCATTTTCTGTTTCACCGTCACATCTGCATTCATATTTGATGAGATGAAGTTGATCAGGAATGAAGGACTTTCAATGTTTTTTATCGCGATACCTGCCTCACTTGGAAGGTGAGGTGACAGCTGGATGATCTGCATAGCCAGATCTTTGATCGATCCGACCATGGCCTTGAACTGTTTGTCTGATTTGGGACGGATTTCCTCAAACTTGACAATAGTGGCCTTCATATATGGATCTACCTGAACTTCTTCGTTCAGCTTGAAGCGTTGCTTTCCCTGGATGATAACAGTTGTGCTGCCATCGGGCATCTGTAGCATCTTGATAATAAGCGCTACCGTACCCACTTTGTTCAGTTGATCAAAGGTGGGATCTTCAATGGCAACGTCGCGTTGAGACACCACACCGATGGTGCGGTCTCCCTTGTATGCATCTTTTATCAGCTTAATGGATTTATCCCGGCCAACAGTGATCGGAATAACTACGCCAGGGAACAATACGGTGTTCCTCAGCGGCAATATTGACAGCATTTCCGGCGTATCCTCATTATTCATTTCCTCTTCATCCTCCTGAGACATAAGGGGAAAGAATTCGGTATCTTCGTTTATTATAGGTAATGAGTGATTAAAATCAAGGAGGTTATTCATCTATATCCTTATTTAACGTCATTCTGACAGTGAATTTTTATTTAAGATGGTGTTTTCGTGTTATTACCTATAGGTGCAAGCGGTATGCCAAAATTCCTTAGCTAACGTAAATCATACATGGAAGGAAGTTTTTTTTAAAACAAATCAGCGTACTTAACCTTTTAATGAGCGTATATCGCCTTTCACGTTTGGGTATTTATATTTTGTAAATCGTAAAAATAGAAATAATATTACACCTCATTCGTTATAGGACGATCAGAACTTAAGTTTTTTAAAATGAAATTAATTGCATCAATTTTTTCTTTTGTTTTTTTATTTGGTTCAGCAGCTAGTGCTCAGCAGACTCAGGAAATTAAGAATAACAATGTAAAGCAGGGGCAGAAAGCCCTTATGGACGGTGATTTTAAGCAGGCAGTTGTTCATCTCGAAAAAGCCATTCCGGCGGAAGGTTCGAATCCGGACGTTCTTTATATGTTAGGATATTCTTATTATCATTCAGGCGACTACGCGAAAGCCATCAGCACTTTCGGACAAGTAGTTAACCTGAAGCCAAACAACGTCTCTGCGTACTACTACCGTGGAAAAGCAAGAAACGTTATGGGTACTCAGATGAACTCTACCTTGTCAGCAACTGAGAAGGAAAAGCTTCTTCTTGCTTCTATCAGAGACTACAGCAAGGCTATCGAGCTGAATGCCGAAGATCAGAAGTTATATCAGAACCGTGCGATGGCGTACCGCGACTACGGCATCCTGAAAGGACAGAAAATTCCTAAGTTCTATGATAAGTCAGCAGCTGCCAACTCCTTTAAATCTTGTATCGGCGACTTACAGAAAGTATTGGATGCAAATCCAGGACGAAAAGATATTACCGACGAGATGAAAAAAGCGAAGGTTTATATGGCTAATCTGGACAGATAGTCCAAAGATTATTTTGATACCAATAAAAAACCCTGGGTCCGAAAGAGCTCAGGGTTTTATTTTGCCGCTTATACTGTAATTGTTTAGTCCCAGTCCTCTCACATCCTGTCGCTTGACAATACGATAGAGCGAGTCGGGGTAATAAGTCAACGTTTCAGTAGAGCGATAGATCTCATTGTCGACCCGGTTGCTGATTTCGATAGCAGATATCTTCTTTCCTGTGCGTTCCAGACGGATCTTCTGAACTTTCAGGTTGGTATCAGTTGCCGCATAGGTGGTCACGTTGCCATCCCGGGTGGTGGTATAGCTGTCTTTCCAGGAAGGTTTGTTGATATCAGAGGAGATGAAGAGATCGAGTTCCTGTTTCCAGTCCCTAACCTTCAGCTTTTTCTCTTCTGCGTCATCATTGTGTTCTACGCGCTTCGTGATTAGCGGATCCTGCTTGGCCAGGCGGGCAGCCTCTGTAGTGAAAAAGCCCCGGATGTCAAAATATGCATTTTGACTGTCCGGAGCTTTTTTATCTTCTGTACACGATGTCGCGTACAGAAGAATGAAAGTGGTTAATACTTGTTTATATAAGGACATTTCCAGTCATTTTTTCCGGGATAGGTACGCCCAGGATACGCAATACGGTAGGGGCGACATCGCCGAGTTTTCCATCTGCTACCTGTTTGTAATCTTTGTCGATCAGAATGCAGGGAACCAGGTTCGTTGTATGAGCCGTGTTCACTGAACCATCTTCATTGATCATGTAGTCGGCATTACCGTGATCGGCAATGATGATGAACGAGTATCCGTTCTCCAGGCCACATTCCACTACGTCTTTCAGACAACCGTCTACGGTTTCAACCGCTTTTACCACTGCTGAGAAAACTCCCGTATGGCCAACCATATCTGGATTTGCGAAGTTCAGGCAGATAAAGTCCGGCTTTCCTTCAGGGATCTCTTCGCAGATCGCATCGCGGATACCCTGTGCGCTCATTTCGGGCTGCAGGTCATACGTCGCTACTTTCGGAGAAGGGATCAACAAGCGTTTTTCGCCTACGAAAGGAGTTTCCTTACCTCCGGAGAAGAAGAAGGTTACGTGCGGATACTTTTCAGTTTCGGCAATACGCACCTGCGTCTTGTTGTTAGCTTCGAGAACCTCACCTAATGTGTCTGAAAGGTCGTCTTTTGTAAATATGCTTTGCACACCTTTGAAAGTATCGTCATAGGTGGTCATGGTGATATAACGAAGATCCAGAGGAACCATGTCGTAATCAGGGAATGCCTTCTGAGTGAGCGCTACTGTGATCTCACGACCGCGATCTGTTCTGAAGTTAAAGCAGATGACAACATCACCTTCCTTGATACGGGTGATCGGCGCACCGAACTCATCCACTTTCACGGTTGGTTTGATAAACTCATCAGTGATGCCTTCAGCATACGACTCTTCCAGAGAAGCGATCAGATCGTTGGTGTGTGATCCTGTTCCGTGTACGAGAAGATCATAGGCCTGCTTTACGCGCTCCCATCTGTTGTCGCGGTCCATCGCATAATAGCGACCGATCATTGACGCGATCTGCACCTGCGAATCGGCGGTGTAATCAAGGAGGTCCTTGATGTAGTTCCTGCCTCCGTTTGGATCGGTATCACGACCGTCAGTAAAGGCGTGAAGAAAAACACCCGGTACTGCAGCAGTTTTTGCCGCGTCGCAAAGTCCTTTAATATGTTTGATATGTGAATGTACGCCGCCATCGGAAACAAGGCCGATCAGGTGTACGTTCTTTTTTTCAGCGATGGCATACTTAAATGCATCCTGAATAACAGGATTTGTGTTGAATTCCAGATCATCAACAGCTTTGTGAATTCTGCCCAGCTCCTGGTAAACAACACGGCCGGCGCCGAGGTTCATGTGACCAACTTCTGAGTTGCCCATTTGTCCCGCAGGTAATCCAACCGCTACGCCTGATGCTTCAAGCTTAGAGTTCGGGTAAGTCTGGATCAGATGATCAAAGAAAGGAGTCTTTGCCGCTACGATCGCGTTGGATGCATCGGCCTTGCCATAGCCCCAACCATCAAGAATTATAAGTGCTACTTTTTTATTTTCCACACAACAAATATAGACTTGAATTATTAGTATGCAAAGTGAGCTGAATCATATTATTATGTTTTGTAGCCCAACAAAACGATAATTTTGATGTATTTCTTATTTTAGCGGACTTTATGAAAGAATACGAAGAATTACTTGATCAATTCATTACAAACGCACTTTTAGAAGACATCGGAACCGGTGACCATACCTCCCTGTCGACCATTCCATCCGGAAAGCAAGGCTCGGCCAGGTTAATCATTAAGGAAGAAGGAGTTCTGGCGGGAATTGAAGTTGCCCTGGCAATCTTCAGGCGTGTTGATCCTGAATTATCAGTGAGCGTACACATCGAGGACGGTGCAAAAGTTTCGTATGGCGATATCGCTCTGACCGTATCAGGCGGTATTTATTCCATATTGGTTGCGGAGCGACTGGTTTTGAATACTATGCAGAGAATGAGTGGTATAGCCTCGACAACCTCAAGGATCGTTTCTAAACTAGAGGGAACAGGTACCCGCGTATTGGATACCAGAAAGACCACTCCCAACCTCAGGTTCCTGGAAAAGAAGGCAGTTGCAATAGGCGGTGGGGTAAATCATCGCTTCGGCTTATACGACATGATCCTGATCAAGGATAATCATGTAGATTATGCAGGCGGCATAAAGAACGCCCTGGAGGCAGCAAGGGAATACCTGAAGAGTAAGTTCCTGTCACTCGAAATTGAGATTGAAGTCAGAAACATTGCCGAGCTGGAAGAAGTAATTGAAGCTGGAGGAGCAGACCGTATCCTTCTCGACAACTTTGACTATGATACGCTCAAAACCGCTGTGAAGATGATCGACGGCAGGTATGCAACTGAAGCATCCGGCGGGATTGTAGAAGATGAAATTATCCGCTACGCGGAATGCGGCGTGGATTATATTTCCATGGGTGCACTTACTCATTCGGTCAAGAGCCTGGATATGAGTTTGAAGGCAATCCGTTAAATACGGAACAGGAAGATTAGGTTCAATTAATTCTTGATTTTTAGTATTATTGCACACTGAATGATATCCATATATTCTCTTGCAGCTATTTTGGCTGCTTATCTTTTTGGATCGGTTCCCAGTGCAGTCTGGATCGGGCAAGCTTTTTACGGGATTGACGTTCGCGAATACGGGAGCGGAAATGCTGGCGCGACCAACACCTTCCGGGTGCTGGGGACTAAAGCCGGCGTGACTGTGATGGTTCTTGATATTCTAAAGGGATTTACGGCTACCAATCTGGCTTATTTTATTGGTCTTTCCATTACGGGGCCTCAACATTCCATTCAATTCGTCAACTATCAGCTGGCGCTGGGCATCACGGCGGTGATGGGACATCTGTTTCCGATCTTCGCAGGGTTCAGGGGCGGCAAGGGTATTGCCACTTTATTCGGCATGGTGTTGGCTGTTCATTTCCAGGCCTCTGTGGTTTGTGTATCGGTGTTCCTTACTGTGCTTATGCTGACCCGGTATGTGTCGCTGAGTTCAATCATCGCGGGATTCTCTTTCCCGCTGAGTATTATATTTATCTTTCACTCGCCACTCCGGTCGATCGTTTTGTACGGAATGTGCATCTGTGTTCTCATCCTGATCACACATCAGAAGAACATCGAACGCCTGCTGAAAGGCAAGGAGTCGAAGATAAATGTATTCAAAAAGAAAACCGCTGTGTAGGTTTTTTTGTTGCATTGAGAAATTCACACTTACTCGTATGAAACGCTTAAAATCACCATTTACTTTTATACTGATAGCTGTGTTAGCGGCCTGCTCGACGGTTCCGCTAACGGGCAGAAGGCAGTTAAACCTGGCTAATTCGCAGGAAATTCAGACACAATCCGTTCAAGCTTACCGGGAGTTTTTGAAAGACCCTAAAAACGTGGTGGTCAGCTCAGGCGCTGACGCACAACTCGTGAAGAAAGTGGGCAGCAGGATTGCTACCGCTATTGATAAGTATCTCAGCCAGAATGGCTATGCTAATCAATATAACTTCACCTGGGAGTTTAACCTGATCAAGAGCAAAGACATCAATGCATGGTGTATGCCGGGCGGTAAAGTTGCCGTTTATACAGGCATTATGCCGGTTACGCAAACTGAAGCCGGTTTGGCTACAGTGATGGGACATGAGATTGCCCATGCTATTGCAAGGCATTCGGAAGAACGTTACTCGCAGACACTGGGCGCACAGGCGCTGGGTGGCGTTGTAGGTGCGGCTACCGGTTCTGAAGGCATTTCACAGCTTTACGGATTAGGCGGACAGCTTGCCCTGTTGAAATACGGAAGAAGTCAGGAATCAGAAGCAGACCGTCTGGGACTGATCTTCATGGCCATGGCCGGGTACAACCCAAGCAATGCGGTTACTTTCTGGCAGCGCATGGCTGCTGCAAAGCAGAGCAACGGTGCAACACCTGAGTTCCTGAGCACGCACCCGAGCGATGCTACCCGTATCAATGATATTCAGAAGCGCTTACCAGAAGCAATGAAGTATTATACAGGAAAGTAGTTTATCTGCTTAAAACCTCTAACATAGCCTTTGCTTTCAGCATGCACTCCTTGTATTCAAGGGCAGCATCGGAAGCAAAGGTTATTGCACTTCCTACCTGGAAGGAAACAAAGCGGTTGCTTTGACTATAGATCAGGCTCCTGATCACCACATTGAAATCAAAGTTCTGCTGTTCGTCAAAGTAGCCTACAGCTCCTGAGTAGATTCCCCTTTTCGTTTCTTCAAACTCTTCAATCAGCTCCATCGCACGCACTTTGGGTGCACCTGTCATGGAACCCATCGGAAAAGCGTTCCTGATGATTTCGACGACATCTGTATTCCTGGCGACCTGGGAAGTGACCGTGGAGATCATCTGATGAACCTGCTGGAAGGAATAGATCTCACAGAGCTCTTCCACCTTCACCGAACCGGGAAGAGCGGATTTGGTCAGGTCGTTTCTGACCAGGTCGACGATCATCACATTCTCGGCTATTTCTTTATCGTTCTGCTTCAATGTACGCTTCAGCAGCTCATCCTCTGCTTCGTTTGCACCGCGGGGGGCGGTACCCTTGATGGGCTGAGAGATGACCTTCGTCCCATTTTTTTTTATGAAACGCTCAGGAGAAGACGACATGATAAACTTGTCGCGCAGCTTGAAAAAGGATGAGAAAGGAGCGGGGGAAGTCTCGTTCAATTTGATATAAGCCGCGAGCGGGTCGAGCTGTTCTGCCTTTGCGTAGAACTGCTGGCAGAAGTTCATCTCATAAATATCCCCCCGTAAGATATGCTCTTTTATGCTGTTGACCTTCCCGATATATTCTTCCCTTGATAGCGTTGCCTGCAACTCACCCTCGAAATGAAGGGGACTGAACGCAGGAGCACAGGCGTTTATTTCCTCGAACAGTGCGGGCTGTTCTGAACGGATTTCCACGGTGTTCCCTTTGATCAGGATGAGGTGCTGTGGCACGAAGAAATACATATCCGGAAAATGCAGCAGGTCGGGATTGTCAGAACGGAGGCTTTCCAGTTCGTTCTTCAGGTCGTAGCACATGAAGCCCGGCGTAAAGGAGGGATGATCCTTCAGGAAGCAGCCTAGTCCGCTGAATGCCTCTCCAGGGCGGGGGGCGAATTCCGTCTTCACTCCGGCAGCGATGACAGCGTTGTAGCTGGAATATCGGTCTTCGTAGCCGTTGGAGTCAAAAAAACAGGCCACTTCGAAGGAAGTGGCCCATTGTAAAGCTCTATGCTTAAATATGGATATATTATCAACTACACAATCAAAAGATTGCATGATCAGATTGTCTTAGTTTAATACGAGAGTTTGAACTCTGTCAGGTCCAACTGAAAGATAACGAACAGGTACGCCAACATGATCTTCGATGTATTTAACATAAGAAGAAAGTCGCGCAGGGATCTCTTCGATTGTTTTGATGCCTGTCAGGTCTTCATTCCAGCCTGGGATCTCTTCCAACACCGGCTTTGCAGGAACGCTGCAAAGGTCATAAGGCATGTAATCGATCTGTTCGCCGTTATAGTCATAATGTGTACATGCGTAGATCTTGTCGAATCCGCTTAATACGTCAGCCTTGGTCATAACCAGTTCAGTCACTCCATTCAGCATGACAGCGTATTTCAATGCAGGGATATCGATCCATCCACATCTTCTAGGTCTTCCTGTAGTTGCGCCGAACTCATGTCCGATTTTACGAAGCTGTTCGCCTGTTTCGTCAAACAGTTCAGTAGGGAAGGGACCACTGCCCACGCGAGTGCAATAAGCCTTGAAGATACCGATTACCGAACCGATCTTCTGAGGAGCGATACCGAGACCGGTACAGGCACCAGCAGTAGTGGTATTTGATGAAGTAACAAACGGATAAGAACCAAAGTCTACGTCGAGCATAGCACCCTGTGCACCTTCAGCAAGGACCGTTTTTCCATCCTTCAGGTATTGATTAACGTAGTGTTCGCTATCAACCATCGGAATGCTTTTCAGGTACTCAATTGCAGCAAAGAAAGTCGCTTCCTTTTCGCTGAAATCAGGGATTTCGCCGTAGTGAGAAAGGATCGATTTATGTTTAGCCACGAGCCTGTCATAACGTTCTTTGAAGTCGGGAAGTTGGGTATCACCTACACGAAGTCCGTTACGTCCGGTTTTGTCCATGTAAGTAGGGCCGATTCCTTTCAGTGTGGAGCCGATCTTTCCCTCACCCATTTTGCTTTCAGATGCAGCATCCAGAAGCTGGTGAGTAGGCAGGATCAGGTGAGCCTTGCGTGCGATAACCAGCTTGTTTGCGGCTACAGGGTCAAAGCCACTCGTTTTGAGGTTGTCCAGTTCGCGTTTTAAAATTATAGGATCTATGACCACACCGTTTCCAATCAGGTTCATCGTCTTTGGGTTGAAGATACCGGAAGGGATGGTGTTCAATACATATTTTTGATTGTCGAATTCCAGCGTATGTCCCGCGTTCGGGCCGCCCTGAAATCTTGCGATCAGATCATAATTTTGACTAAGGACATCAACGATTTTTCCTTTGCCTTCGTCGCCCCATTGGAGGCCTAAAAGTACATCAACTGCCATGAGTGATTGTGGTAATGTTAATTTTTAGAATATGAATCACAGTAACCTTCCTTCAGTTTGGAACAGTTACCATAAAGATTGAGTGAATGATGTTTGATTTCAAATTTCAGAAGGTCGCCCATCATACTTTGAATTTGTCCGATGCGCGGATCGCAGAATTCGACGACTTTACCGCAATCGATGCAGATGATATGATCATGCTGCTTGTAGCCATAGGATTTCTCAAACTGAGCCATGTTCTTACCGAACTGGTGTTTGGTGACCAGGTCACAGGAAACAAGAAGCTCCAGAGTGTTGTAAACCGTTGCACGGCTTACCCTGTACTTTTTGTTCTTCATATGGATGTATAACGACTCGACGTCGAAATGGTCGTTTCGTGAATAGATTTCTTCAAGAATGGCAAAGCGTTCAGGTGTTCTTCTCAGGCTTTTATTTTCGAGGTATGCTTCGAAAATCTTTTTAACCATTGCTATCGTTTCTTGTACAGGCATATTCTTTTAGACTCAGCGTTCAAATTTATCCAAAAAATTAACAAAACTTAAATTTCTTTACGATGCCTTGTTAATGTTACGGGCTTCTGAGTCAAATCGTGTCACTGCAGTGACGCCTTTAACCTGCTTCAGCTTTCGGATCAAATTCTCCAGGTGATTGGTGTCATTAACGTATACCATAATCGATCCTTCGAAGATACCTTCGTTGCTGTCAACGGTAATAGATCTCATGTTGACCTTGAAATCGTTGGAGATAACAGTAGTCAACTTGTTGATCAGGCCGACCTCGTCGATTCCGGTGATTCGAAGCCCGGTCAGGAATGCAAGTTCCTTCTGTGAAGTCCATTTTGCTTTCACCACGCGGTAACCATAATTGGCCATCAGTTTTGTTGCATTCGGACAATTGGTACGGTGGATCTTGATTCCGTCGTTTACCGTGATAAAGCCGAAAACGTCGTCACCCGGGATAGGATTACAGCAGTTAGACAGCTTGTAGTCGATCTTCTGCAGGTCTTCACCGATAAGCAGGGTGTCGCTTTCCTTCGCCTTCACCTTGCTCATGATACCTTCCAGCTGGGTGGCGGCAATCCTCTCCGGATTGCGCTGTTCGACGGCTTTCTCTGAAGCCTGAAATTCCTTCAGGTTCTTCAGGTCTATACCGCCTTTTGCAATGGTGTAGAACAAATCAAGCGTATTATTGAACTTGAAATAGAACGCGATTTTATGGATGTTCTCGGTATTGTAGGTGATCTTGAGCGACTTCAGTTTTCTCTCGAGAATCTCTTTCCCTTCTTCAGCAACGCGGCGTTTTTCTTCCTTCAGGGAAGACTTAATCTTGGATTTCGCCTTCGCTGTAACCACAAAGTTCAGCCAGTCTTCTTTAGGCGACTGCTTGCTGGAGGTGATAATCTCCACCTGATCGCCGTTCTGCAGTTTGTGAGACAGGGGCACGAGCTTGTGGTTGACTTTCGCTCCGATACACCTGCTTCCTATATCGGAGTGGATTTCGAAGGCAAAGTCGAGCGCTGTTGCGTCTAACGGAAGCTGCATCAGCGCCCCTTTTGGCGTGAAGATGAAGATCTCATCGGAGAAGAGGTTCATCTTGAAATCGTCAAGGAAGTCAAGCGCGTTGGATTCCGGATTTTTCAGGAGCTCCCGCACCTTCTGGATCCAGAGGTCAAGGCCGCTATCGGATGATGATTCTTTATATTTCCAGTGTGCCGCGAAACCTTTTTCAGCGATCTCATTCATGCGCTGGGTTCTGATCTGTACTTCCACCCACTGTCCTTTGGGACCCATTACGGTGGTGTGCAGAGATTCGTATCCATTAGCTTTTGGTGAGGACACCCAGTCGCGCAGCCTGTCGGGGTTTGGCCTGTAGAGGTCAGTTACAATAGAGTAGGCTTTCCATGCATCGGCTTTTTCCGTTTCAGGTTTACTGTCCAGGATGATGCGGATAGCGAACAGGTCATAAACCTCTTCAAAAGGGATACCTTTTTTGCGCATCTTGTTCCAGATGGAATGGATGGACTTCGGCCTTCCGTACACATCGGCATGGAGTCCCTGTGCAGCCAGGATATCCTTTATCGGGCCAACAAACTCCTGTATATAAGCCTCGCGCTCTGCTTTTTTCTCGTTCAGCTTTCTGGCTACGAACTTGTAAGTTTCGCGTTCCGTGTATTTCATGGAAAGATCTTCCAGCTCAGACTTCATGGCATACAGACCGAGCCTGTGTGCAAGAGGGGCATAGAGGTAGATCGTTTCGGAAGAGATCTTCAGCTGCTTGTCGCGCGGCATGTGATCCATGGTTCGCATATTATGCAGACGGTCAGCCAGCTTGATCAGGATAACGCGGACGTCATCTGCCAGAGTAAGCAGCATCTTGCGGAAGTTTTCCGCCTGCAGGGAACTGTTATAGTCAAATACTCCGGATATTTTGGTTAGCCCGTCAATGATCTTGGCTACTTTCTTTCCGAACTCACGCTCAATGTCTTCGAGGGTAATCGCCGTATCTTCAACCACATCATGAAGAAGGGCACAGACAATAGAGGTCGTACCCAGGCCAATTTCTTGTGCAGCGATCTGTGCAACGGCAATAGGGTGGTAGATATAAGGTTCTCCAGATTTCCTCCTCATATCCTTATGGCTGTCTAGTGCAAGATCAAAAGCCTGTCTGATCAGCCTTTTATCGCCCTTCTGCATCGTGGGTTTGCAGGCTTTAAGAAGTGCCCGGTAACGTTTTAGAATTTCGTTTTTCTCCGCTTCAATATCAATCACCAATTCGTTCATCTTCAATTGCTCAGGGTTTCGTAATCATTATACTTATTTACAACTATTTGGGTTACATTTACGTATTGCGGTAATAAATATATATACGAAATAAGGTGTGTTTTGTAGTAACTAAGATATGAAAAAAAATACTATTTTCTTCATGACTGTGATGTTGTTGGCAGGTATGGCTTATGGTCAGACGAATAATGACATTGCGGTGAAAGGAAAAAATGATACCATCCGTGTTGCGGTGACCCGGGATGATTTTGGCGCCATGATTCCCTGGATCCCACTGTCGGACGTGTGGGTAACGAGTTCCAGGATATTCGAGTCACCTGAAGCCAGAAGCAAATTCAACAGACTTCGTTACAATGTGCTGAAGGTTCTTCCGTATGCGAAGTTCGCCAGAAATCGTTACAGCAGGTTGCATGATGAGCTGGAGCTGACCGACAATAAGAAGGAACAGAAAAAGCTGGTCAAAGCCTGCGAAAAGGAAATCAAGGACATGTTCAATAAAGAGATCAAGAACATGACCATCACCCAGGGGGAGATCCTGATCAAGCTGATTGACAGGGAGACGGGGAACAGCAGTTATCAGCTGGTGAAGGAGCTGAAGGGTGGCTTCACGGCATTCTGCTATCAGTCCGTTGCCCGCGTATTCGGTCATAACCTGAAGCAGAAGTATGATCCGCAGCAGGAGCGGGACATTGAGAACATCATCCAGCGCTATGGCTACTACGGAAGCTACAGCTTTAACTAACGATATGATGACTTTTCTTTTTCTGTAAAGTCTTATTTTTGCAGGCATTCAGGCATTGGCCTGGCGCTTGACGAGATAGTACATGAAATTAGATATCCTCATTTTTGCCGTCCACCCGGACGATGCTGAACTAGGTTGTTCGGGAACCATATTGAAACATAAAGCCGCCAGTAAGAAGGTCGGTGTGATCGACCTGACGCGGGGAGAGCTCGGAAGCAGGGGATCAGCAGAGATCCGTGATGAGGAAGCGAAAGCTGCCGCGGAGATACTGGGTCTGGATGTGCGTGAGAACCTGGCGATGCGGGATGGCTTTTTTCAGAACGATGAAGCCCATATTCTTCAGGTGATCCGGAAGATCCGTCAGTACCAGCCGGAGATTGTTATCGGAAATGCTTTTACCGACAGGCATCCTGATCATGGAAGAGCTTCCAAGCTGATTAATGATGCAGTGTTTCTCTCGGGGCTGGTGAAAATACAAACGGAGATGAATGGCCTTCCACAGGCGCAATGGAGACCCGGACTGCTACTCCATTTTATCCAGGATACATATATTAAACCCGATATTCTGATCGATGTGACACCGTTCTGGGAAACCAAGATGGAGTCTGTACGGGCATATAAGACACAATTTTATTCTCCGGATTATGACGAGGAAAATCAGACCTATATCTCCAATCCGGAGTTTATAAAGGCTGTGGAAGCCCGCGCCAGAGACTATGGCAAGAGCATCGGCGTCACCTTTGCAGAGGGTTTCACATCTTCAAAGCTGCTTGGCGTCGACAGCCTGTTTAATCTGATATAGCTTAGCCCTCCTTCAGGGCTTGTGCGATTTGCTCTTTCATGCCCAGCAATCCAAACAGTCCGCCGGTATGCAGGGCCAGGATGCTGGAGCCTTCGGAAATCTGATCGTTCCGGATCAGGTCATACAAAGCAAACATCATTTTTCCGGTATATACGGGATCCAGAAGGATTCCGGTTTTTGCACTGAACGATCCGATGTAGCGGAGCAGTTCAGTGCTCGTTTTAGCGTAGCCGCCGAAGCTGTATTCCGTATGAAAAGCGTAGGATGGTGGTGTTTCGAAATACGAATTGATCTCCTCTTTCAGGAAGTCTGCACCTTTCAGTACGGGCACACAGTGGCACAGGGTGGCGGTGCCTAATCCGGAAAGCTGTACACCTTTGAGGAGGCCGGCGAATGTAGTTCCCGTACCTGCAGCGCAGAACAGGTGATCATAAGGGTGCTGCAGTTCCTGTACAATTTCGGCGCAACCTTTCATGGCACTTTCGCCAGCGCCCCCCTCGTCTATAAAGATCGTGTCGGGATTTTCAGCAAACCTGTTCTTATATAAAGTTTCCTTGTCCCGGTAGGCCGATCTGTCGGTAAATATGAGTTCCATTCCGAACAGGCGACACAGCGCCAGGACATCTGAATTAATATCTTCTCCACGTACAAAGGCAGTGCTCCGGAGTCCGAACTTTGCGGCTGCGCAAGCGGTTGCCAGCAGATGGTTGGACCAGACCCCTCCAAAGGTTACCAGATGGTTCTTTTTCTTTGTTCTGGCTTCCAGGATATTATACTTCAGTTTGCGCCACTTATTACCTGAAATGAAGGGGTGGATCATGTCATCGCGCTTCAGAAATACACGTACGTTCTTTTCGGTAAAGAGCGGATCGTGGAGCTGTTCTTCGGGACTGTAGATCTGAAATTCGTTCATATGCGATGATAAGGTTCAAAAATAAAGTAAAATCTTACTTTTGTGCCATGTTGGAAGAACAAGATAGCGTTGAGCAGGAAGAGCAGGACTTATACGAACACTTTAAGATCATTGTCGATAAGGGTCAGTCGCTTTTGCGTATTGACAAATTTCTGATGCACAGAATTGAGAATGCATCCAGAAACCGGATTCAGAACGCCATTGATGCGGGAAGCGTCCTTGTAAATGAAAAAGCCGTAAAGCCAAGTTACAAGGTAAAGCCTTTGGATGTTATTTCCATCGTTCTTGCGCATCCGCCGCGTGATACGGAAGTGTATCCCGAAGATCTTCCCATAAACATCGTACATGAAGATGATGATCTCCTGATCATCAATAAAGAACCCGGTATGGTGGTTCATCCGGGCTATAACAATTATACCGGAACCCTGGTCAACGCGCTGGTGTTCCATTTCCAGCAGTTGCCGCAGTTGCCGGGAAATGATGGCCGACCAGGCCTGGTGCACCGGATTGATAAGGATACTTCAGGCTTGCTGGTGATCAGTAAGAACGAATATTCCATGGCTTACCTGGCAAAGCAGTTTTTCGACCATTCCATTCAGCGTAAATACCTGGCTCTGGTATGGGGGGATCTGGAAGAAGATGGTACGGTGACAGGTTATATCGGAAGGAGCCTGAAAGACCGCCGTGTAATGGACAACTGGGACGATGAGACGCGTGGTAAGTGGTCGGTTACGCACTACCGGATTGTGGAACGGCTGGGGTATGTGACGCTTATAGAGTGTCAGCTCGAAACAGGACGCACCCATCAGATCCGTGCACACATGAAGCACATCGGTCATCCCTTGTTTAATGATGCCATTTATGGCGGAGATAAGATCCTGAAGGGAACGATCTTTAACAAGTACCGGCAGTTTGTTGATAACTGCTTTCAGATCATGCCGCGACAGGCACTTCATGCGAAGTCTCTCGGGTTTGTACACCCCAAGACGAAGAAGACTGTACTTTTTGAATCGGCACTGCCTGCCGACTTTCAGGGTGTTTTAGACAAATGGCGGAATTACCTGGCACATCAGAAAGATGACCAGCACTAAGAATTGAATTGTAGAGATGAGTTTTATAAATATAAACGGAGAGATTGTGGCCTCAGGTCAGGCAACCATCAGTGTAGCTAACCGTGCGTTCAAGTATGGAGATGGCTTGTTTGAATCAATGCGTATGATGAATGGAAAGCTCATGTTTGCAGACCAGCACGCGCAGCGCCTGAGAGAGGGGATGGATGTTCTTCAGATTGAGGAAACATCTGTGATCAGTCCCGAATTTCTGGAAGAGAAAGTGCGTCAGCTGGCCATCCGCAATAATATAAAGGATAACGCAAGGGTACGCATGACGGTGTTCCGCGATTCGGAAGGCTTATACAGCCCCACAGCTAACCATATGGGGTATGTGATTGAGATGACCCGGACAGACCAGGCTGATTATGCATCAAACTACAAAGGCCTGATTGCTCAGGTTTACGAAGACCTCACCAAGCCGATTAATATACTGTCGAACCTCAAGACCTGTAATTCGCTGTTGTACGTGATGGCAGGGATCTTCCGTAAGAAGAACTCACTGGACGAGGTGTTTATTCTTAATCAGAAAGGTTTTCTATGCGAGGGGATGAGTACGAACCTGTTTGTACTTTATCAGCAGACGCTTTATACTCCAGCCCTTGAGGAGGGTTGTATTGCGGGTGTGATGCGCTCGGTTGTGATCGGGCTTGCAGAGGAAAACGGGATCCAGGTAATCGAGGCTCAAATAAACCCGGATATACTGAATGAAGCCGATGAAGTTTTTGTTACCAATGCAACCACCGGGATCCAGTGGATAATGGGTTTCAATGGAAAGAGGTACTTCAATAAACTCTCTAACGAGTTATTAGGTTATCTGAATGCAATTGCTTAGAAAGTTTCGTCGCTCTCGTCGAAAGTTGCTGCTTGATTCAATACATATTTTAGAAACCCGAAGACTACGCCTATAGTGATGATAGTTGCCATATTGATGTGGTTTTAATTACCTGCCACATAACAAAAGTGGACATTTAAGCGTATTCATAATATGATCATCACATCGCAAAAAAATGATCTCCGGCACAGTCTCTGCACGAATAAATTGCAGTAATTTATACCGGCTTTAGGACCTATTTAGTTCATGCTTAGATTCTTTGTACTTGTACTGCTGTTTTTTTGTACTTCGAAAGTGTTCTGCCAGGAGGTGAAGGAGATCTATGGCTCAGTCACTGACGAGACAAATACTCCTGTGTCTTTCGCGTCGGTGGTTGTGAAGGATGTGAACGTCAGTACGATGGCTAATGAGAACGGCTACTTTAAGTTAAGTTTGAAGCCTGGAACCTATACGCTGATTTTTAGGTTTGTAGGCTATAAAAGTGTTGAACGGAAGATTGAGCTGCTGAACTCTGTTCGCGAAGACATTGTCCTGATGAAGGACAGCTATACGCTCGACGAGGTGCATATTACTGAAAAGAAGGAAGATCCGGCGAACGCGGTCATCCGAAATATCATTGCGAAGAGGAAGTATCTTCGTTCCACACCATCTTATGAATGCGACGTATATACCAAGGGCGTTCAGAAGCTTATGGATGCACCCAAGCGGATATTGGGCGAGAATGTGGTGAAGACGCTGCGCCTGGATTCAAACAGGAGGGGGATTCTTTATCAGTCGGAAACCCGGTCGAAGCTGTTCTTCCGGTACCCTGAGCGCAAGGAAATCATGCTTGCTTCGAAGGTCGCTGGCGACAACCAGGGATTTAGCTTCAATCGCGCGCTCGACCTGCAGATCAATTTTTATGATAATACGATTAAGTGGGCGGCGTTTGGAAACCTTCAGTTCGTATCACCAGTGGCGGACAATGCTTTTCAATATTATTCTTTTCAGTTGATTGGCACGCTGGAAGAAAACGGGATGGAGATTGAAAAGATCAAAGTGTCTCCTCTCAAGAAGTATGCACCCACATTCAGCGGCTTTATATATGTGATCAAAGGAGATGGGCGACTCTATAGTGTGGATCTGTATCTGACCGACGAATCGCGTATTAATTTTGTAGACACGATGCATATTTCCCAGCATTACCGGGAAGTGCAGAAGACCCACTGGTTGCCTTCTGACATCACCATCCGGTTTAAGGGTAAGGTGCTGGGGTTTGAGTTTGCCGGTTACTACACAGGCTTGTATAGCAATTATATTCCGAACCCGGTATTTCCGGACAGCTTTTTTAAGGACGAGATACTGCGTATTGAGGCTGATGTAAACAGTTATGACAGCAGCTGGTGGGAGGACAGCCGGCCCGTCCCGTTAACAGGTGAGGAGGAGGCGAATTATGCTTACAAAGAGTCGCTCCTGAAGAACACGGAGTCAAAGGCCTATCGGGATTCCATTCAGAAGGAGACGAATAAGTTCAAACCGATCCGGTATGCACTTGTGGGACAGCGGATCGAGAATATTGGAAATAACAGCTACTGGTTTGTCTATCCACTACATAATACGGTCTTTTACAATACGGTAGAAGGTTGGGGCGCGAGACTCAGAGCACGGTATGTTAAGAGATATGGCTTCAGGCGTTCTTTGGAGGTAGAGCCTAACCTTCGCTATGGATTCTCCAGTAAAACCACGAATGCCAATGTTGAAGTCACCTATCGGGTGGATACGCTTCACCACGCCAGTTTCACCTTTAGAGGAGGAAGTGACTTTCTGGATTTAAACAGCCGGGGTACAGTAAATCTATTTTATAATACGCTGACCACTTTATTCGAGGGAAAAAACTACCTCAAGCTTTTCAGATCTAATTTTGCGGCTTTTAGTGCCCAGAGGGAGATTGTTGACGGCCTGATGCTAAATGTGGGAACGGAGGTTTCGAGGAGGATTCCGATGCAAAACTCGTCGTTCACCTCTATTTTTGACCGCACGGCTAAGATGATCACCTCCAATAATCCGCTAAATCCCGCGACGGAGGAAGACGTGTTTCCGGTAAACAACTCCTTAAGTATTGAGGCGAAGCTGTCTTATACATACGGACAAAAGTACACCACCAGACCAGACGGGAAGATCTATGAGCCAGCCAGGTACCCGACGCTCATGCTGAATTACCGAAAGGGGATTCCGGGCGCGTTTAATTCGGTGGTAGATTACGACTTTTTCTCAGTGGATCTGTTCCAGGATAAAATTTCTGCAGGCTTGTGGGGCTATAGCTCCATTTATTTGTCGGCCGGCAAGTTCTTAAATACCAAGTCGCTCTTTTACCCGGATATGCGTCATTTTACCGGTAACCAGACCGCCATATACAATCCGCTCTTTCCTAATTTTCACTTTCTGGATTTCTACGCGTACACGACCAATGACCGATATGTAGAAGCACACTACGAGCACAATTTCGCCGGCAAGTTTTTGAGTAAAGTTCCGCTTGTTCGGAAATTAAAGCTTGAGGAAATTATTGGAGGCGCAGTACTGGCCCAGCCTGTGACGAATTATCAGGAAGCTTATATTGGTTTACAGCGCCTCGTCTTCAGGGTCGACTATGGTCTTTCATGGACCCCCGATAAGAAAGTTTATCAGGCATTTCGCCTTTTTTACGGTTTCTAGATCCATTTTTTCTGCAAGATTTTAGTTGTTAGGATGTTTTTGTCCTGGTTTTAGCTGTTTTTGTTTTTTTTACTTGCTTTCTTAGTTGTTTATCGGTTTGATTTTCTGTCTATTTTGATAGTATATCAATCTATTTGGAATAATATTTTGTTTTTACGTGAATAATTTTCTGTTTGTATTGAAAATTTGACGGATAATATTTAATTTCATTATAAAATCACTAAATCTTGTATAAATGAAAAAAGTATTACCGTTTTTATTGCTGATTGTCGCAGTTGTACTGGGACTGATTTTTCCTTCTGTAGAACCCACGGTAGCCAAAGAGAGCACCATTGATACAGGAGACACAGCCTGGTTATTGGTATCCACCGCGCTTGTATTATTAATGACACCGGGGCTGGCGTTTTTTTACGGAGGTATGGTTAGGAAGAAAAACGTTATTTCGACCATGCTACAGAGTTTCGTTTGTATGGGATTGATAACGGTTCTATGGGTGGTTTTCGGATTCAGTTTGGCTTTCGGAGATGATATAGGTGGCGTCATCGGTGATCCTTCCACATTCTTTATGATGAAAGGGATGCTCGGTGACTCATCATGGTCGTTGATGCCTACCGTTCCGTTAGTGTTATTCGCTATGTTTCAGTTAAAATTCGCGGTGATTACCCCTGCGCTGATAACAGGAGCATTTGCAGAGCGGATACGCTTCAATTCTTACCTGATCTTCTTGTGTCTGTTCATGATCGTTATATATGTTCCTCTGGCTCACGCAACCTGGCATCCGGAGGGAATTCTTTTTCAAAAAGGGGTTCTTGATTTTGCCGGAGGTACTGTGGTGCACATGTCGGCCGGCTGGGCTGCATTGGCATCTGCTATATTTTTAAAGGGTAGAACGTCTCCAGAGCATGCACCCGCCCGCATCAGCTATGTGATGCTGGGAACGGGACTTCTGTGGTTTGGCTGGTTTGGCTTCAACGCAGGATCGGCTGGCGGAGCTGGTCCGCTAGCAGCTACAGCTCTTGCTACGACGACCACCGCTTCTGCGGCAGCAGCGATGGCCTGGGTGTTCTTCGATATGTTCAGAGGCAAGAAGCCGACAGCGATCGGAGCTTGTATCGGTGCGGTGGTTGGCCTTGTTGCCATTACCCCTGCAGCAGGATTCGTTTCGGTACCACACTCCCTGGTCATTGGAACAGTGGCCGCGGTAATCAGTAATCTGGTTGTGATCTGGAGAGGACGCACCAAGATCGACGATACGCTGGATGTGTTTCCTTGCCATGGTGTAGGAGGTATGGTTGGTATGTTGCTGACCGGCGTGTTTGCGAGTCAGAATGTTAATGCCGCGAATACAACCGGTAACGGTCTTTATTTTGGTGAAACGCATCTTTTCTTTACGCATCTGGTTACGCTGATAGTCGTTTCAATTTTCGCTTTTGTAGGATCTTATGTGCTGCTGCTGATCACCAACGCGATCAGTCCGCTGCGTGTATCCGAAGAAGACGAGGTTGCAGGTCTTGACGCGACACAGCACGGCGAAGAGCTTTAGTCACATTCTTATTATTAACGCTTGAAACACCCGCCTTAAACAAGTGGGTGTTTTTTTTGGAATCTATTTATTGTATACATTTGCTTCTTAATGGAAGCACAATCTTTACGCAAAAACCGCCCTGTCGCCATCTGGTTGTATATAGGGGCATTCATGATCGTTGTTCAGGTCTTACTCGGAGGAATAACCCGTCTTACAGGTTCAGGATTATCGATAACGGAGTGGCAACCGATACTGGGGGCGTTGCCTCCTATGAACGAGCAGGCCTGGCACGAGGCTTTCCAGAAGTACCAGCAGATTGCGCAGTATAAATATATAAACAGTCACTTCAGTCTGGAAGACTTCAAGGCGATTTATTTCTGGGAGTGGCTGCACCGGGACTGGGGGCGTTTGATGGGGTTTGTGTTTCTGTTTCCGTTCATCTACTTTGTTTTGAAAAAGAAGATCGGGAAATCCATGATAGGGCCCATGATCATCCTTTTCCTTTTAGGAGGATTGCAGGGAGTAATCGGCTGGATCATGGTGAAGAGCGGAATCGGGACAGATCTGGTGTACGTTAGCCATATCAGGCTCGCGGTTCATTTTATGGCTGCGCTGGTGCTCCTTTGCTATGTGATCTGGTTCGCGCTAAAGATTACTGTTCCCTCTTACAGGCTCATACATCAAAAAACACTTAAGCAGTTGAATATCTGGATTCTGGTAGTTATTACTATTCAGCTGATCTACGGAGCGTTCATGGCAGGTACCCATGCTGCACTTGCAGCACCCACCTGGCCTGATATGAATGGCCATTGGGTGCCGTCTCAGCAGATGTTAAATCAGGGGAGTTTTCTTTCAGATATCACACACAATCTGATCAGTATACAGTTTATACATCGTACCCTGGCTTACCTGATCGCGATTATGGTCTTGGTGTGGACATTTATATCTGTGAAATTGCCTCGGGAATCGATGCTTTATCAGATCAGATTTATCCCGCTGATTGTTGTGTTGCTACAGGTGCTGCTTGGGGTGCTTGCCTTGCTGAATAGCATGAACGACATGAAGCTGACGTACAGTATCATTCATCAGTTTGGAGGAATTGTGCTTCTGGCAGTCATGGTGTTTACCTATTTCTACAGCAGGGGAAAAACATCAGCCTAAATAAAAACACATCACCTATGTCAAACAGATTAATTCATGAAACCTCCCCATATCTACAGCAGCATGCCTATAACCCAGTAGATTGGTATCCCTGGGGGGAGGAGGCGCTGACGAAGGCGCGGGAGGAGAACAAGTTGATCCTGGTCAGTATCGGATATTCAGCATGCCACTGGTGCCATGTAATGGAGCACGAGTCCTTTGAAGATGCTGGAGTCGCAGCGATTATGAATGAGCATTTCATTTGTATTAAGGTTGACCGTGAAGAGCGCCCCGATGTTGATCAGATCTATATGCATGCGGTGCAACTGATGACCGGACAGGGTGGATGGCCACTGAACTGTATTTGTCTGCCGGATCAGCGACCCATATATGGGGGGACGTACTTTCGCCGGGACGACTGGAAAAACGTGCTCAGCCAGCTGGCGGCATTCTGGGAAGAAAAGCCAGAGGAAGCTATCGGCTATGCAGAGCGGCTGACCGAAGGAGTACAGGAGGTGGAGAAGCTTAATCTTTCCACCGAAGAGATTGAATATTCAAAGCAGGACCTGGAAGAGATTTTAAGACCATGGAAGAAAACCTTCGATTTAACAGAAGGAGGATATAATCGTGCACCCAAATTTCCCTTGCCAAATAACTGGCAATTTATGCTTCGTTACGCCCATTTGATGGGAGACAAAAGTGCGAATGATATTACACATCTGACCCTGCGTAAGCTAGCCTACGGTGGAATATATGACCAGATAGGAGGTGGCTTTGCGCGGTACTCTGTTGACGGGGAATGGCATGTTCCGCATTTTGAAAAAATGCTGTATGACAATGCCCAGCTGGTTAGCCTCTATACAGAAGCGTATCAGCAGGAGCCTCAGGTGCTCTACAGGCAGGTTGTTTACGAGACACTCGAATGGATAGAGCGTGAAATGGTGTCGGCAGAAGGAGGATTCTACTCGGCGCTGGATGCCGACAGCGAAGGTGTGGAAGGAAAGTTCTATACGTTTACGCTAGCGGAACTGGAATCCGTGCTGAACGAAGAGGAGAGCGCTGTCTTCAATGCGTTTTACTCAGTGACTTCAGAAGGCAACTGGGAAGAAGAAAAGACCAATATCCTTAAAAAGGAGGTTGAGCTGAATGAGCTGGCTTCGACACTAGATATATCCCCGGCTGCTGCAGAGGTACTTCTGGAGACTGCAAAGTCGAAGGTTTTTGCCCATAGAAGCAAGCGGGTGAGACCGGGACTTGACAATAAGATCATTGCCGGGTGGAACGGAATGATGCTGAAAGGCTATGTAGACGCCTATAAGGTGTTCAACGAACAGAGATTCCTGGACATGGCCCTGAAAAATGCGCATTTCATACTGGATCGTATGGTCGAAACCGATGGTTCCATGCACAGGATCTTCAAGAAAGAAAGGTCAGCCGGAATACCCTCATCTGCGTTTCTTGATGATTATTCTTTCGTGATTGACGGCCTTATATCCTTGTATGAGGCCACCTTTGATGAGAAATGGCTTGCTGAATCCCATCGCCTTTGTGAGTACGTGATGAAGAATTTCTTTGACGCGGGGACAGGGCTTTTCTTTTACACCTCACAAACAGACAAGGAGCTTATTGCAAGAAAACATGAGATCATGGATAGTGTAATCCCTTCATCTAACTCCTCCATGGCCAATAACCTGTTCAGACTGGGGCATTTGTTTCAGGATGAAGGCTATCTTACACAGTCGGCAGAGATGCTGCGTACGGTATTCCCATCTATCAGGACCTACGGATCAGCTTATTCGAACTGGGGAATATTGCTGATGAATGAAGTTTTTGGGGTGTATGAGATTGCGATTACTGGCTCTGACAGCGAAAAGTTGAGAGCGGAACTGGAAAATAATTTCATTCCGAACAAAATTCTCTTGGGAGGTAGCGCAGGAACATTACCTTTGCTGCAGGATAAATTTGTTGGCGAAACCAAAATATTTGTTTGTAAAAACAGAACTTGCAGATTGCCTGTTACAACTGTATCCGAAGCACTAGGTCAACTTATTTAATTTTTTAGGGGTCTGCGCATTTGAATAAAGCAGACCGAATTTAGACAATATGAAAATTCAACCAAACAGCGTGGTGGCGCTTACATACGATTTGTATACCACTCAAAATGGAGAAGAAGTGTTTGTGGAGAAGGCAACAGAAGAACAGCCTCTGGTTTTTCTTTATGGAGTTGGAATGATGCTTCCTAAATTTGAAGAAAATTTATCAGGACTGGGAACAGGCGACGCTTATGACTTCCATTTGGCTGCTGCTGACGCATACGGATTGAAAGATGATAACGCCGTTACTGAATTGCCTTCTGACATGTTCCAGGGTATGGACGTGCCTGAAGTAGGTTCTGTTCTTCCACTGCAGGATAACCAGGGTAATCAATTCCGTGCACGTGTTACAGGTGTTTCTGAAACAGGTGTACAGGTTGACTTAAACCACCCAATGGCGGGTCAGGATCTGCACTTCAAAGGACAGATCTTGAATGTACGCGAAGCTACTGAAGAGGAGCTTTCTCACGGTCATGCTCATGGAGCTGACGGCCATTCTGGTCACTAGAATAATTATTTATAATAGTAAAAAGCCATTCCGGGAAATCGGAATGGCTTTTTTTGTTTGGGGTAGGCGGGGCTGGAAAGATTTGGAGAAGGAGATGGTTTTTCCTGATACGTTTTCCGATGTAGAGAGAGATATAAATATTAGTCTATTGGTTTGGTAGATTATGCTAATGCTTTTATATTTGGCTAAGGGCGAATTCGAATGCAGGTATTCTCGCTCAGCAGACTTATATGATCAGAAAATTTACGTTTCCTCTAGCTTTATCCATCCTGATTTATTCCTGTTCAGGTGTTCCGAATACCGATCAGGGAGCTGATACGAATGCTCAGGTGGCGCTTCATAAGGAGGCCGAGGAGAACTGGCCTGAGCGCTTCGGCTTCGGCAAGGAGGCCTCGTCCGAATTGATAGAAAGGAGAGATATTGATATTTCCCCTGATGGAAAGGGTTTACCTGCGGGTTCGGGAACTGTGGCTCTCGGGAGATCTGTTTACCTTTCCAAGTGTGTAGCTTGTCACGGTACCAGGACTTCAAACGGCAGTTACGACCGACTCTTTGCAATAGACGCATCGAAAGTACATCCGGATTCTGTAGCTAAGGGGAAGCGCACGAAGACCATTGGAAACTACTGGCCTTATGCCACTACGCTCTACGATTACATCAACCGGGCTATGCCATTTAATTCGCCAGGATCATTACAGCCGGCCGATGTTTATAGTCTGACGGCCTACCTGCTTTACGAAAACGGTATTGTTAAAGAGGATGTGGTGTTGACTTCCACATCGCTCCCGCGGATTATTATGCCGGCGAGGAGGCGATTTGTTGAAGATGACAGGCGAGGCGGAGCTGAGGTTAAATAAAAGCACGAAAATCAAACCAAGATAAGATGAGCGATTCAGGCAGTGAGCGGAAGATTAGCCGCAGAAAATTATTGTTAGGCGGAGCTGCAACCGCCGCCGTAGTTCTCGTAAAGTCGTCGTTCGGGAAGATCGTGCAGACTTCTTTGCCTGAATCATCCGGCGTTACGGCAGATCCAACCAAGGTGCTGGGAGCCTTTCCAGCGGAGATCGGAACAAGATCTTCTTTCGAGAAGCTACTGAAAAAGCCATCGTTTAGCTCATCAAGGACACCCTTGCAAGCTTTATACGGCACAATCACTCCCTCTGATCTTCATTTTGAACGACATCATGCCGGCGTGCCTTTGATAGAGCCTGATGGGTATGAGCTGCTGATTCATGGTCTTGTCGATAAACCAATGGTGTTTAGCCTGGCCGACTTAAAGCGGTTTCCTTCGGTGACGCGGATAGCGTTTTTAGAATGCTCAGGGAACTTTAGGACGGGAAAGATGGAGATGTCGCCCCAGGATATATGCGGACTTACCAGTCAGAGTGAATGGACAGGTGTGATGCTGTCTACTTTATTGAGGGAAGTAGGGGTTCGATCAGGCGCGAGCTGGCTTTTGGCAGAAGGGTCGGATGCTGCAGTAATGACCAGGAGTATACCGCTTCGGAAGGCGCTAGATGATGCGATGATCGTTTACGCGCAAAACGGTGAGGCAATACGGCCGGAGCAGGGTTATCCTGCGCGACTCTTCCTGCCGGGATGGGAAGGCAATACCTCCATCAAGTGGATCAGAAGGATCGAAGTTGGAGATCAGCCCTATATGACGCGCGAAGAAACGTCGAAATATACTGAAGAAGTAAAAGGCGGTAAGATCCGCCAGTTTAGTTTTGATATGGATGCTCGATCGATCATTACCTATCCGGCGTATCCTCAGCGTGTGGAGCGAGGCTGGGTAGAGATCAGAGGCATTGCCTGGAGCGGAAGAGGGAAGATTGTACAGGTCGAAGTCAGTACTGATGCCGGGAAGAACTGGTACACGGCCAGCCTCCCGGGTTTGATCCTGGACAAGGCGCATACGCAGTTCAAGTACCTGTGGTATTGGGATGGGGGAGAAACGGAGATTCTTAGTCGCGCGACAGACGAGACCGGATATGTGCAACCTACCATGCAGCAGTTAATAGCTGCAAGAGGCGAGAGCATGGGCGGCTACCACCTGAATCCGGTTACTGCGTGGTATGTACAAAGAGATGGTCAGGTATTTCATCGGCCAGAGAGGTGATTTTGATGCCTCTTTTGAGGGTTAGGTAAGCTGGTGTTTGGTTCAACGAGGGTGTGATGCATGGATTTCCGGGGTTATGTTTTAGCTGGTTTAGGGAAATCAAAACAACGAGGGGCTTTATGCCGCTTTCGTTTTATTCCCGTATTTTTACTGTGGGTTCTGCCTTTTGAGAATTTGAGGCATTCGTAAGGATAATGAGGATGTGGTGGAGGGTTTCTTTATTGTCTCTGCTAAACGCCCAGGGTGGGCTTTTCTGTTTTGGGCGGGTGGTTGTTCTACGGGTGCTTATCGGCAGGCTCAAGGCTAAGGACTGGTTGGTCTACCTGGATTGGAGGTGCTGGTATTAGTTTGTGACCAGATAAGAATTATTAAACGTATGAGAGAAATTTTGCAACTGCAATTGAAGACGAAGGAAGATCAACTGAGTCTGGTAAATAAGAGAATCAGGATAGCCCGGGAAATAGAGAAAAAGAATATGGGCGTTAGCTGGGAAGAAATGCAGGAGTTTCTTGGCCATGAGTATCAGCATAGCGAGCAGCTAGAGGACAGAGAGCAGCAGCTTATCGATCCCGCTCTGTTCGTGCAGATAAGTGCAGATCTTTCTGCTTTAGAAAAGCGGCTGGGTAGAGAGATTGAAAAGCTAAGAAGTCAGTTGACGAAAATGGGTTAGGGTACGACATGGGTAATAAGAATCTGCTGGCAGTTTGTTAATGCCTATGTGGTTACGGTCGGAGGGCAAAATGTTTACCATTATGGAATGAGACGGCCAGTTATCAAGGAATAAACGAGTTGACTAGACCAAACAAGAAGTACCAAACAAACTGAGCATATGGATGAGATATTCAAACAGAGCTGAAAAGGCCAAAGTTAATCCTCAGACCATACAACCGATTAACTGACCTGGCACAGAATAAAAAAAGCCCTCTATTTTGAAATAAAGGGCTTTTTGCAGTCCTGCTAGGGCTCGAACCTAGATCTTCAGAACCAGAATCTGACGTGGTAGCCATTACACTACAGAACTGCGTCAAAAATACGATAAAATTTATTTTCTTGAAAATGAAAATGCGATTTTCTTGATGAAAACATCAGTTTACATGCAATTAGAGAGGGGAGCGGTGAGGGTTTTTCTTTTTTAGGTTTGGAATTGCTTGTTTTGCAGAATCTTATCAGATAAGGCTGTTTTTTATTGTTCCCTTTTTTCTGCAGTGAAGTTTATCAGCGTCTCAAAATCTGAATGGTCGTATTCAAAGGACCCTTTATCGACACTCCAGTATTTAGATTTAATGAAGTTTAACTCAATTTCAATAACGGTCATTTTTGGGCCGCCAGACTTTAGTTGAACGATGTCGCCAATTAAAAAGTCTTCTGGTTTTAATACTTTCATAGCGCTCATTTTGATGTTTCTAAACTAATTAAATCTCAAAACGGGATAAATGTTTGATCCTCACGGGTATTATTGTGTATTCTTGTGAGCTTTGCTGAATGGGGTAGGTGAGGGATCTGGTAAAGGTCACACCTCTATTTCCTGAAGGATGGTTTGGCTAAGTTTAGATTCTAGCGCAAGGTATTCGGGTGGGCAGTTTACCGGATCTGCTATTTTAAAATTTCCGTCTTCTGAAACTTCCATGTGAAAGCGATGTCTGGTTTCATCCTTCATAACATACACCTGGAATAACTGAAGTTTTAAAATATTCATCGGATTGAATTCAAATTCCACGCTGTCTATTTCTTTAAAGAATCTCCTTATCATGGCGCAAATATAGCAATTAGGGTGTTTCATAGCGTGATTTATCGCCATATAATGCGATTTTATTTAATTATCGTAATAATTGTCGATATTTTGAAATTATCGCCATATATGACTATATTCGGGAATGGAATCAATAAAGGCAGTGCTAACAGCTGATATCGTCAATTCGACTTTGATGGATGGAAAAGACCTCAATGATCTCATTGTGATGATCCGTTCTGAGTTCAAACAATCGAAGGTGTCGTCCGAGTTTTATAGGGGAGACAGCTTTCACCTGTTGACGGAAATTGAGGACGCCTTTGAAATGGCATTGAAGCTCCGTGTGCTGGCGCGTCAGGTGGCGAATGTGGGTGCTGGTGGAAATGCAGATATCCGGATCGCTATAGGCCTGGGTAAGGTGCAGGATGGTATTAAAAGTATGGCACTTGGGAAAGGGGAAGCCTTTCTGTTATCAGGAAGGGAGCTTGATCTTATTTCCAAATCGCAGGTCCGGCTATCTATACGTTGCTCCGATAGCAAGATTGATCCGGGTCTGGAAGCTGTTGCCTTGCTGGCCGACATGATACTGAAAGATCTTTCATCCAAGCAGGCAGAGGTGCTCAGTGAGCTGTTGATGGGATATACGCAGATGGAAGTTGCTTTGAAACTGAAGAAGAGTCAATCTACTATAAATAAGCTCGCACAGGCAGGTAACTGGTCGCAGCTGGAAAAAGCTTCGCAAATATATCGTAAACTTGCATTCTATATTCAGGATTGATATATGCTATTACTCTGGTGTCTGAAAATGCTTGCTGCTCACCTGCTCACTGACTTTGCTCTACAGCCAAATTCATGGGTGCTGGGTAGAAATACCTACCATTTCAGATCCAGGCATATTTACTATCACATCATCATCACTGTTTTAATGGCCAGTTTGTTCGATGGCTTCAACCATTGGACAGTACCTTTGGTTATCGGCATTTCCCATTACTGTATTGATCTCTGGAAGTCATACAGGCCACGAAAAATGATGTATTTCGCTATAGATCAGTCACTGCATATCCTCGTCATTCTGTTGATAGGAGTCCTGTTGTATCCCCCGGATATGGCGATATTCAAGTCTCTGCAGATGGCCTTGACAAAAGAAAGCTACTGGGCGGTAGCCCTGGCAGTTATATTCCTGGCTCATCCCTCGGGAATTATAATCGGGATGCTGACGACCCGATGGCGTGAACAGCTTGCAGATACGTCAAACAGCCTGGCAGATGCCGGTAAGTGGATCGGCATTCTCGAGCGACTTATCATTTTCGTGCTGGTGGTGTTTAATCAATATGCGGCCATTGGGCTGTTAACGGCTGCGAAATCGATCTTGCGGTTTTCGGAAAGCAAAAATGCACAGGAGAGAAGCGAGTACGTGCTGATTGGAACTATGATCAGTATAGCCTTTGCCCTGGTTACCGGATTAATTATAAAAACCTTTTTGCCTGTATCGTTCTGATACATCTGGCATACACATAGAGAATATTGTTTTAGAGATGATTACACATGTAAGAAAGATCGCGGAGGAACTGAATATTGCTGAGAAGCAAGTGAGCACCACCCTGACCCTGCTTGATGAGGGTGCAACGGTTCCGTTTATTTCGAGATACAGGAAAGAAATGACAGGAAGCCTTGACGAAGTTCAGGTAGCTGCCATAAGAGACAGGGTAGAGCAGCTTCGTGAGCTCGACAAAAGGAGGCAAGCCATTCTGAAGTCGCTTGGCGACTTAGGTAAACTGGACGCCGAGCTGGAAAAGCTTGTCATGAACGCTCAGACAATGGTCGAACTGGAGGACATTTACCTTCCGTACAGACCGAAAAGGAAAACCCGGGCAAGTGTTGCCAGAGAGAAGGGGCTTCAGCCTTTAGCAGATATGCTTTTGGAGCAGAGTGCTTTTAACGTTCTTCAGGAAGCGTCGAAGTACGTAGACGATGCTAAAGGTGTGGGTTCTGATGTAGAAGCCCTGGCCGGAGCGAGGGATATCATCGCGGAGTTTATCAATGAACATGCGGAGGCACGTGCTCAGATCAGGCAGTTGTTTGTTGAAAAAGGGCAATTTATTTCGAAGGTTATTGAGGGAAAAGAAGAAGCCGGACAAAAATATAAAGACTACTTTGACTGGGTGGATTCAGTGAAGGATGCTCCTTCACACCGCATTCTGGCTATGAGGCGCGGGGAAAAGGAACTTGTTCTCACGCTTGATATTATGCCTCCGGAGGAGGATGCGATAGCTCTGCTCGACCGGCAGTTTGTCAAGAACAGCTCGGAAGCTTCGGGGCAAGTCAGGCTAGCCCTCGCAGATAGCTATAAACGTTTGCTGAAGCCGTCTATGGAAACAGAGATCAGACTCCAGACGAAGAAGCGGGCCGATGAAGATGCTATCCGGGTGTTTGCTGATAATGCCAAGCAACTGCTTATGTCTGCTCCCCTGGGACAAAAAGCCGTTCTGGCAATTGATCCTGGGTTCAGAACCGGATGTAAAGTAGTCTGTTTAGATGAACAAGGTAAGTTGCTCACTAATACAGCTATATATCCTCATAGTGGTGCCGGAGGTCTGGCTGAAGCTAACCGGGTTATCAAGCAACTGGTATCAGAATACACTATCGATACGATCGCTATCGGGAACGGAACAGCAGGACGGGAAACCGAGCTCTTTGTTAAAAATCTCAATCTTTCGGGAGTGAAGGTCATCATGGTGAACGAGAGCGGGGCCTCGATCTACTCGGCATCTGAAGCAGCGAGAGAGGAATTCCCGGATAAAGATATTACCGTTAGGGGAGCGGTTTCCATTGGAAGACGTCTGATGGACCCTTTGGCGGAGTTGGTGAAGATCGACCCTAAATCAATCGGTGTGGGGCAGTATCAACATGACGTGGATCAGAATAAGCTGCAGTCTTCTCTCGACGATACAGTGATCAGCTGTGTGAATGCTGTCGGCGTAGAACTGAACACCGCATCGAAGCAGATCTTGTCGTACATCTCCGGCCTTGGTCCTCAACTGGCAAAGAACATAGTTGAGTACAGGGAGGCTAATGGTGCATTTAAGAAACGATCTGAGTTGAAAAAGATTCCCCGACTGGGAGAGAAGGCTTTTGAACAAGCGGCAGGATTCCTGCGGATACATAATGCCCCTAATCCTCTCGATAGCAGCGCTATTCACCCTGAGCGCTACGATCTGGTTGCGCAGATGGCCAAGGATTTAAATTGTACGGTTCCGGATCTGATGAAAGATGAAGGTCTGAGAAAGAAGATTCGTCCCGAAAAATATATAACAGACGTTATCGGTTTGCCCACGATAACTGATATTCTGGAGCAGCTCGCCAAACCGGGAAGAGACCCGCGTGAGCAGTTCGAGGCCTTTAGCTTCACCGAGGGAGTAAATGCGATCAGCGACTTGAAGGTCGGAATGGTGCTGCCGGGAATCGTCACAAACATTACCAGTTTTGGCGCCTTTGTGGATGTAGGTGTTCACCAGGATGGCTTGGTGCATTTAAGTCAGCTCTCAGACAGGTTTGTAAAAGACCCGAATGAAGTTGTCAAGGTTCATCAGCAGGTTACGGTGAGAGTCACTGAAGTTGATGAAGCACGTAAGCGCATCGCTTTATCCATGAAAATGGAAGGTTCTAAGACTCCGGTAAAATCAAAGGGCGCGCGGGCGCGCGATGCGAAGCCTGTAAAGAATTCTGGCCAGGGTAATAAAAACACCGGAAAGGAAGATTTTAAGGATAAACTGGCGGCATTAAAAAGCAAATTTTCCTAGTTTTTCAGGCACAATTGCACGTTTCAAGATATTTAAAATTTTTTTAAAAATCGAAGAACAAAAAATGAGGTACAAAGGTTACTCATATATGGGAACTGATATGAGCAACTTGGAACAGCATGCTGCAACATGCTATAATTTCTTTGTAAACTTATTTGACAACGGCGAGTTTAACGAGATTATGGTGACCCAGAACCAGGATGGTTATAGTGTGAACCTGGAAGACAATACTTTCCTCGGAACACTCACACAGAATAGCGATCATTCATGGCGTCTGGTAAAAGGAAACATGCCTGCTTATCTGTTTAATGAGATCATTAAGAGCATTAATCAGAAAATTAAAAATTAATACCGCTGGTCTCTGCTGAGATCAGGTGAACAGATATGTTCAAAAGGAAGGGCGATACCGACAAGTATCGCCCTTTTTAGTTTGAATATAAGTATTTGTAGGATAGGCCGCTGACCTTATCCATCTTGCCTAATACCTGATTTAAAATGCTCTTTCTTATCTCGAGGGTTATCGAGCACTCGTTGTCAAAACTCTGTTCCAGAATTTGAAGATCATTCTCTTTTAGAACTCTCATTACCGTATTCATCTCCAGATAGCCAAAGTGCAGCGAATAAACGTCTGTAAGGCTCAGTTCAACAATCACGCTTTCTTTCAGGGCCTCTACAGCGGCGGTTTTGTAAGCATTTATCAGTCCCGGGAGGCCCAGAAGTGTACCTCCAAAATACCGCACTACGATAACGGCGGTGTTGGTAACATCCTGAGAAAGGAGGGTGTTCAGGATCGGTCTTCCTGCGCTTCCGGAGGGCTCTCCATCATCATTCAGTTTAAAGACAGATCTGTCTGTGGTGAAACGGGCTGCCCAGCAGTAATGCCTCGCCTTAGGGTGCTCAGCACGGATTCTTGCCAGGTGATCTTTCAATTCCTGCTCTGTTTTAACGGGAATTGCATAGCCGATGAATTTGCTGCCTTTATCACGAAAAATCCCTTCACCCGGGCTTCCTACAGTTTTATAGGTATCATCAAACAACATGCGCAATGATAACTAAAATGAACAAGCTATCGAAATTTGCCTTCAAACGCGGTTTTATTATCAATGAAGCGTATCTTAGGTCATTCTCCCGGATCTTCATGGGTAAAGAACTGTGTTATATTTCTTTATGGATCTTCGGTGGACTGCTTTGCGGCACTTAAATCTCTCAATCTTATAGAGTATGCAGTCTGAACGGCAATAAAAAATTTTGTGAAATGCTTTATCCTTTTAATTTTGTTTAAAACAAGTACACGAATAGATGAAACTCAGCCAGAAAGAAGCAGTCTTTGCTAGTGAGGTGGTAACGCGATTTGAATTATACAATAGCTTATTCCTAACCCTTCCTTTTTATCGCGTAAAACATACCGGAACTTTACTCCCGTTTTTTACCTCTCATTGCGAAGAAAGTGTCAAACAGAACATTGCTCCGTCTGATATCATCGAAAGCTTTTTCGGTCAGTATGAGCAATACGTTCAGGCTTCAGACCGTTTTGATCTGCTGTTCCGTTTTATTCAATACATCGAGAGACAGGTGGTGCTTTTTGATGCGATAGAAGATTCTGCGTTCAACAAGACGCATTCAGCTGATGAAGTAGGCTCTCTTGCCGTGCTTCTTCAACACGCATCATCTAATCCGTCAATGAAGGCAGAGATACGTAAGATGCTGGACACCTTCTCGTTGAGATTGGTACTTACAGCGCATCCTACACAGTTCTACCCGGGTAGGGTCCTTGCGATCATTACCGACCTTACTGAGGCCTTAAAAACAAACGATATCAACAGTGTCCACCTGCTTTTACAGCAATTGGGTAAAACGCCATTCTTCAACAAGACCAAGCCAACCCCGGTTAATGAGGCGGTCAGCCTGGCCTGGTTCCTGGAGAATGTCTTCTATAAAGTGGTGTCTAGCATCCAGAAACAGGTGGAGGATGAATTCGAAGCACCGATGTTCAACACGCATCAGCTTATCGAACTTGGCTTCTGGCCAGGTGGCGACCGTGATGGTAATCCAAACGTCACCTGCGAAAGCACAAAGGCTGTTTCGGAACTCCTGCGAGAATTGCTGTTCCGCTGCTATTACCGAGATTTCCGAACCTTGAAACGTCGTATTACTTTCAGGGGGGTAGAAGACTATATGGAGCGCCTGCAGCACCTGTTTTATCAAAATAGCTTTATCAAGACAGAAGAACCTACGGATCTTCGCGACGAGATCTTGTCTAACCTGAATGCCGTTAAAGACGTTCTTCTGCGTTCTCACGATGGTCTCTTTGTAGACGCTGTTGAAGATCTGATTCATAAAGTGAAGTTGTTTGGTAGTTACTTCGCATCCCTCGATATCAGACAGGACAGCCGAGTATTACGTAAGGCACATGCTGAATTGAGAGGAGCAATAGCTCATTCCTTCCCTGAAAACTACGACACCTTAACGGAAGAAGAGAAGTTGAAGGCGATAAGCTTCGAAGAGGCAGATGCACCTGCAACAGGATTCGAACCTCTGAGCGACGATACCTTCCAGACGATTCGCCTCATGAAGAAGATGCAGTTTGCAGGAGGAGAGAAGGCGTCGCACCGCTTCATTATCAGTAACTGCCAACAGGCTTCTGATATCCTTCAGTTGATCAACCTGTTTTTATGGAGTGGATGGCAGAAAGACAGCCTGAGTGTAGACTTCGTGCCGCTGTTTGAAACCGTTCAGGATCTTGCTCTTGCCGGTACTGTTATGGAGACGCTTTATACCAACCCATTCTATAAAGAACACCTGGCTAAAAGAGGAAACAAGCAGATCATTATGCTTGGATTCTCAGACAGTACGAAAGACGGTGGATACCTGATGGCGAACTGGTCTATATACAAAGCTAAGGTTGCACTGACCTCGCTTGCCCGCAAGAACGGTATTCAACTGGCCTTCTTTGATGGTCGTGGTGGCCCTCCTGCACGTGGTGGAGGTAAAACGCACCGCTTCTATGCCACCATGGGAAGTGAAATTGCTAACGATCATATTCAACTGACCATTCAGGGGCAAACCATTAGCAGTCAGTATGGCTCGTTTGATACAGCTTACTTCAATATTGAACAAATGGTTAATGCCGGTATCGTTTCTGCACTGGATACCAGCGATAAAAATACATTTACTCCTGCTCAGAAAAATATCATCGATGGTATGGCTGATACCAGCCACCGTGCGTTCGTGGCATTGAGAGAGGATCCATTGTTCTTGCGCTATCTCGAAGAACTCAGCCCGCTGAAGCTCCTTGCGCACATCAACATCAGCAGTCGCCCGGTAAAGCGCGACTCAGGTGCCGAACTGAAGCTGGAAGACCTCCGTGCGATCAGCTTCGTAACGTCTTGGAGCCAGTTGAAACAAAACGTTCCTGGATTCTATGGAGTAGGGTCTGCGTTGAAGAAAGCAAAGGAAGATGGCCTGTGGGATGATGTGAAGAACATGTACGAAACATCCGGACAGTTTAAGACTATGCTCGACAACTGTATCATGTCCATGTCTAAAGTAAACTTCAATATCACGGCATTCCTTGCCAATGATAAAGTGTACGGAGATTTCTGGAAACAGCTCAAGAATGAATACGACCTGACCAAGTCACTGATGCTGGAACTTACCGGCACCTCTGCACTAATGGAACAGTACCCTGTAGAACGTCGTTCTATAGCCCTGCGCGAGCGTATCGTGCTGCCTTTGGTCATTATCCAGCATTATGCACTTCAGCAGCTTGACAAGCATAAAGACGACGAGGAGAAGGTAAAGATATTCAACAAGCTGGTGATCCGCACCGTTTATGGCATTGTTAATGCAGGCAGGAACCTGGCTTAATTCAGAAGTATGACATATTGTTTGGCAATTAAGGTAAAAGAAGGTCTTGTCGCGATTGCCGATACGCGCATCACTTCCGGCACGGATACTACAGTGAAGAAAAAGGTTTTCGTTGACCAGAAAAAGCAGCATTCTCTTTTTATTATGACCAGCGGCCTGCGTTCAGTCAGAGACAAGGCGATCATTTACTTCAGGGAACTTATCGACGGCGGGGCCGAATACAATAAGCTCTACAAGGCCGTGAACGCTTTTGGCGAACAGGTGAGGCGGGTGGCCGAAGAAGATCGGGTACCTCTGGAACGTTCAGGATTTAAATTCAACCTGAACACCATTATCGGGGGCCAGCTAAAAGATGATGAAGAGCATAAGCTCTTCCTTCTTTACCCTGAGGGTAACTGGGTAGAGCTTGATCAGGGCTCACCCTTCGTCATTATCGGAAACTCTGGTCCCGGCAAACCCATCCTGAACCGGACCTTAAAGGAAGATTCCTCGATGAAACTCGCCCTTAAGACAGGCTTCTTATCTTTCGACTCCACGCGTATGAGCACCAATGACGTTGATTTTCCAATTGACGTCATCCTCTACAACAAAGATAGCTTTGCCATGAGCGAGTATCGTTATGAGAAAGCAGACCTCGAGCATATCTCTGCCCAGTGGGCAAATGAGCTGAAAACAGCCCTCTTAAATATGCCTGAGAACTGGATGGAACCTGCTTTTGAGAAATTAAGAATCTTAAACGACGACTGCGGGAAGGTCGATCTATGAAGTTCAACGTATCATCCGAATTAGGTTATTACTTTAACTCACCGGGAACGCTGATCCTCAATATCCATGCGTTAAAATCTCAGCACCAGCAGATACTAGGCGAGTCATTCTTTGTAGAACCCTGGTTCTACTTCGAAGAACTGATTTCAGTGGGTGCAGATAACCGCTTTGTTCGGGTGAACGTTACTGAGCCTTCGCCTTTGAAGCTGCGCTATCAGGCCACGGTGGAAAACTCTTTCGATGTGATTAACTGTGCTGACCTTTACGAAGTACAGGTGAAAGATATGGATGCCCTGGTGCTTTCGTACCTTAACCCGAGCCGATACTGTCAGTCGGATAAGCTCTATCGCCTCGCTAACAACATGTTCGGTTATATCGATAACGCCTTTGAAAAGGTGCTGGCTCTGACTGAATGGATCCATAACAATGTCGAATATCTGAGTGGCTCAACCAATTCACAAACCTCAGCCTACGACACCGTTACAGAGCAGGCGGGAGTATGTCGCGATTTCGCCCACCTGGGCATTGCCCTCTGCCGGGCCCTTACTATACCTGCCCGCTATTTCACAGGATACTCCTATAAGCTGAGTCCGCCCGATTTTCATGCATGTTTCGAAGCCTATCTCGGAGGTCGCTGGGTGATATTCGATCCCACCAAGCTTGCGCCCCTCAACGGGCTCGTAAAGATAGCTACAGGGAGAGATGCAGCCGACACTGCTATCGCCAGTATCTTTGGCGATGTGCGCTTCGATAGTATATCAGTTAACTGTGAGTTTGCCGGGACTGGATTTGAACCTCATTTCTACACCGACTCCAGTTCTCAGGCGCTCTCTTACCTCTAGGCTGCGGCTAAACTTTAAGGCGCTTCCGTTGTTCATCTGTTGATGAGAAAAAAGATCCTTATTGCAGGCGCTGCAATTATCGTTTTAGTTGTCGGTGCACTGTTCTACTTCAAGTTCAGAAAACTCGACGACTTCGAACCCCAGATAAAAGCTAAACTTCAGAAGATTGTTCATGATGCATCCGGTGGACTCTATTACCTCCGGGTGGCGAAAGTGAACGCTGACGTAGTCAACTCCCGCATTATTCTTTCACAAGTGCAGATCGGTTATGATTCAGTAGTTTACAATCAGATGAGAGCAAATAAGCAGGCACCTGCAGACGTGTTCACCATCCGGCTTCAGTCGCTTGCCCTTGACGGGCTATCACCCGCTGATCTGATCAGTAAACGTGACATCCGTCTCAATATTCTCCTTCTCGAAAAGCCTGCTGTGCATGTCTACCATCATCGGCTGGATTATGAGCGGCCAAAGAAAGGACAAAGTGTTTCTTCTCTGGTGGAGAAGGAACTGGGAAGCTTTGGTTTGAATGTACTCGATCTGAAGGACGTAGACTTCGTTTATCACAGCGAAGGATCGAAAGTTCAAACGGTACTCAGTAACTTGAATGTCAGCCTGAAAGATATTCTCATCAATGGTGAATCAGAAGCTGACACTACAAGGTTTCTATTCGCTAAAGACGCCACTATCCAGCTGAAAAACTTCAGGCACAAGACGGCCGACAGCCTTTATACGCTCAAGCTCGACAGTATCACTGTTCTGGCAGCACGTAATGAATTGCGGATTAAGTCAGCCAGCCTTCAGCCTCGTATTTCCAAGGAGAACTATGCGAAAGTCATGAAAGCGCGGCAGGACCGCTATGATATTGACGTACGTGATGTCGTCCTCGAAGACGTCAGGTGGTGGACACTGTTTGGTCAGGATGGCGTTTATGCCGGACTCGCTACCATTAAAGGCGGCAACCTGGAGGTATATAGTGACCGTACCATACCGTTGGGCAAATCCAAGAAGGTGAGGTACCCGCATCAGCAGCTCTTCCAGTCGGATATGGCCATCGGTATTCGGGAAATAAAGGTGAAAAACATGGATGTGACTTTTATGGAACGGAGCCCGGAGACTATGCAGCGCGGAAAGATCACCTTCAACAATACGAGCGCTACGATATCCAACGTGACAAACATTCCTTCGCGGGTCGCAAAGAACGGCATGCTCAGGATCGATGCAGACACCCGCTTTATGAACGAAGGGCGGCTTAAGGCTGGCTTCAGGTTCAACCTGAAACGTCAGAAAGAAGGGGTGTTCTCCGTTTATGCTGATCTGGGACCTATGTCAGGACTCACCCTCAACAAGGCTACTATGCCCCTTGCAGCAGTAAAAGTCAGAGAGGCGAAAGTCAACAGGCTGCGCGTGGATATCGACGGAGATTACCACAAAGCTAACGGAAAGATCCTCCTTACCTATCAGGATCTCAAAGTTGATGTGCTAAAAAAAGGTAAGGATGGCACCCTGAAAAAGCGCGGTTTAATTACCTTTATAGCGAACAATTTTAAACTTCATGAACGCAATCCGAAGGAGGGCGAAAAGGCCAGGGCTCTTGATGCACATTACACAAGACCGGCTGAAAAGTCCTTCTTTACACTGATCTGGAAAACTATTTTGGCCGGTGTAAAGGAATCTGTTGGCATGTAAACCATTATCAATACCATGAAACAACCGATCATAACAGGAATATTGTCATACGGAATGTCCGGGAGGGTATTCCACGCCCCGTTTATTCACGCTAATAATGACTTTGAACTCAGGGCGGTAACCGAGCGATCTGCTAAAAACATCAAGGACCACTATCCGGACGTGATCAGCTATGACAGTGTCGACGAGCTGCTTCAGGATCCGGAGATCGAGCTTGTGATCGTGAACACGCCTAATAATACACACTACGAATTTACAAAGAAAGCGCTGCTTGCGGGGAAACACGTACTCGTGGAGAAACCCTTTGCCGCAACTTCTCAGGAAGCGAGGGAGCTTTTCGATCTGGGCAAACAACGTAACCTGAAGGTACTCGTCTATCAGAACAGGCGGTGGGATTCTGATTTCATGTCCCTGAAGTCGATTGTCGACAGCGGTAAATTAGGCGATCTTATAGAGGTTCATCTGCGTTTTGATCGCTATCGTAATGAGATCAGCAAAAAAGCATTTAAAGAGCTTCCTTTGCCCGCCAGCGGCCTGACCTATGATCTCGGTCCCCATCTGCTTGATCAGGTTATCAGCGTCTGGGGCAAGCCGCAGTGCTTCACCAAAACAACAGGGATATTCAGACCAGCATCGCAGGTTGATGATTTTATGCATATACATCTGCGATATGAAAGCGGTCTCAACGTCTTTGTAACTGCCAGCCTGCTCACCGCGGCGCCGCTTCCGTCCTTTGTGGCGCACGGCACCAAAGGCTCATATATCAAAGCACGCACGGATGTGCAGGAAGATCAGCTTCAGGCCGGGGTAACTCCCGACAACGAAAAGTATGGAATTGAGGAGGATGGAAAGGAGGGAACGCTTACCCTCATCAACGAAGGAGGAAAGAAGCTTACTGAGCATATAACAGCTCTAAAAGGGAATTACAACCGCCTCTTTGCGGCAGTTTATGATGCTATCCGCCATGATGCACCTTACCCTATCACTGAGGAGCAGGTGCTCGTACAGATGGAAATTCTCGAAGCGAAAGGCTAGCTTATTCCTCAGCCCGGGCGGGAGGAACGATCAGGGTCAGGCAGGAGGGGATGATCTCCGCATGTATCTCGTTTACATTGCCGCAAACTTCTCCGTCTACCTGTAAGGTCGTTTTTTTTGACGAACGGATGTGCAGCTTGCTGCATCGGTGAACCTCCACGTACTCAGACGTCTGCAGGCTGTTCGTAAACATTTTCCAGGCAATCGAAAGCAGTTTAATGCGCGGAAACGGGCGCACAATCACGAGCTCAAACTGCCCGTCATCTATCTTTCCAATCGGATTGATGACGGCACCGGTACCATATTTAGAGGCATTGGCAAAGGTCAGTGAAACAGCCTTCCGCTTAAACTGATTGCCATCAATGTCAATATAGAAGCGATACTGCCTGATCAGAAATACTTCACGAAAGAGGTATTTGGCATAGGTCGCCAGGCCTCTTCCAGGGTCGTCTTCAAAACGCTTTACAATACGGGCATTCAAACCGACGTCCGCCAGATGTATACAGATCTTTCCGTTGATCTTAAGCACGTCGATATGCTGTTTAACTCCGTCTTTCAGCAAACTTATGGCTGTATCCACCCGGTTGCCGATACCCAGCTCATTGGCCATGCCGTTAGCAGACCCGGTGGGGATGATCAGCATAGGAAGGGGGGTGTTATGGATCAGCTTGGCCAGCAGATTGATGGTCCCGTCGCCGCCCGCAACAGCGAGCGTCTCCGGCTGATATTCCTCAATGGCTTTTAATATCTGCTTTTCTTTGATGTCCTTCTTGAGCTCAAAGATCGAATACTCATAATGTAATTCTTCAGAAGAATTCTGAATCAGTGATTTAAGGTTTCCGTCCGTCTGATTGCCAGACCTCGTGTTAATTATGAATAGTACTCTCACGTTATTGAAGATAAACTCAGAGAGCGTTGAAAACTACAGCTGATCTTTTACTTCAAGCAGAAACTTCTTCAGCTTCTCCAGCGAATCAATCACCTTCTGGTTCTCCTTTATTTCCGTCCGGTTGTTCTTCAGGTGCTCCTTAGCGCCGGATAATGTATACCCTTTGTCCTTTACCAGATGGAAGATAATTTTCAGATTTTCAACGTCTTCCGGTGAGAACAGCCTGTTGCCTTTTTTGTTTTTCTTCGGCTGCAGAATTTCAAATTCACGCTCATAAAATCGTATCTGAGAGGCGTTAACCTGAAACATTTCAGTTACTTCTCCCATTGTGTAATAGAGTTTGTTGATGTCTCTTTCTTTATATGGCATAATACAAATGTAGGCGATTTCCCCAACAAACGATATCAGTTTAGCGATTTATGGTCTCTAATATTCCAAAATCCAAATCTGATATTAACTTTGCAACCAAATATTTAAAGGATGACAACGAAGGAAATCAGAAAAGGATTTTTAGATTTTTTTGCAGGTAAGGGCCATCAGGTAGTGCCTTCTGCGCCAATTGTGGTAAAGAACGACCCTACACTGATGTTTACTAATGCAGGAATGAACCAGTTTAAAGATATTTTTCTGGGCGAGGCACCTGTGAAATATGCAAGGGTGGCTGATACGCAACGCTGTCTGCGCGTGTCCGGTAAGCATAACGATCTGGAAGAGGTGGGTATCGACACCTACCACCATACCATGTTCGAGATGTTGGGTAACTGGAGCTTTGGCGATTACTTTAAGGAAGATGCTATTGCCTGGAGCTGGGAGCTTCTGACAAAGGTATATGGCATTGAGGAAGATAAACTATATGTAACTGTTTTCCAGGGCGATGAAAAAGAAGGTCTTCCTAAAGATCAGGAAGCTTACGACTTCTGGAAACAATGGATCTCTGAAGACAGAATCCTTCTGGGCAACAAAAAGGATAACTTCTGGGAGATGGGCGATACAGGTCCCTGCGGTCCCTGTTCAGAGATACACGTAGACTGCCGTTCTGAAGAAGAGCGTGCGCTGGTAGATGGCAAGACCCTGGTCAATGCCGATCATCCCCAGGTTATTGAGATCTGGAATAACGTATTTATGCAGTTTAACCGTCTGAAAGACGGATCTTTACAGTCTTTGCCTGCACAGCATGTGGATACGGGAATGGGACTTGAAAGGCTTGTACGTATCCTGCAGGGTAAATCTTCCAACTACGATACGGATGTATTTCAGCCGTTGATCTCGTTCATCGCAAATGAAAGCGGGATTCCTTATACTCAGGGAGAGAGCATGGCGAAAACCGATGTTGCAATGCGCGTCATGGCCGATCATATCCGTGCCATAGCCTTCGCTATCGCAGATGGCCAGCTGCCATCTAACGTAAAAGCCGGATATGTTATCCGCCGCATCCTGAGAAGGGCCGTACGTTACGCGTATAGCTTCCTTGATATGAAAGAACCATTCTTCAATAAACTGGTACCTGTTCTAGCTGATCAGTTCGACGGCGTGTTTCCTGAGCTTAAAGCGCAGCAGGACTTTGTGCAGAAGGTTATCCTCGAAGAGGAGGTATCTTTCCTTAGAACGCTCGCTACGGGCATCCAGCGCTTTGAAAAATATACTTCAGACAATCAGGTCGTCGACGGGAACTTCGCATTTGAATTATACGATACTTTCGGATTCCCGATCGACCTGACAGAGCTCATGGCGAGAGAGAATGGAATGGCGGTTGATATGGAAGGCTTTAGCCAGGCTCTCGAGGCTCAAAAAGCACGTTCAAGAGCGGCTACCGCAGTAGATACGACCGACTGGATCATCATCAATTCCGGCGACACCAACGAGTTTGTAGGCTATGACCTGGCAGAATCACCTGCCCGGATCCTGAAATACAGAAAAGTAACAGCTAAGGGCAAGGTGCAGTTCCAGATTGTTCTTGATCGCACTCCTTTCTATGCGGAGAGCGGTGGACAGGTTGGCGATACGGGCTTCCTGACAGCTGATGATGGTATGCAGATCAGGATCACTGATACCAAGAAAGAAAATGCCCTGAACATTCACTTTACTGAGGAGATACCTGAAGGCTTTGACCTGGAGTCGCCTCTGGTTGCTACGGTAGATGCAGGAAGACGTGTATTGATTCAGAGTAACCACTCGGCAACACACCTGCTTCAGGCTGCCCTCAGAGAGGTTTTAGGAACGCATGTACAGCAGAAGGGATCCCTCGTGAACGCAGATTATCTGCGGTTCGATTTCTCTCATTTTGCCAAGGTGACTGATGAAGAACTGGCAAGGGTAGAAGCGATTGTTAATCAGAAAGTCCGCGAGAATATATCATTGAAGGAAGAACGCGACGTGCCGTTTCAGGACGCCGTAGGCCGGGGCGTAACAGCACTGTTTGGCGAGAAGTACGGTGAGTTCGTCCGCATTATTACGTTTGACGACAACTACTCTAAAGAGCTTTGCGGAGGTATCCATGTGCAGGCAACCGGACAAATAGGCTATTTCAAGATCGTATCTGAAAGTGCCGTGGCGGCAGGAGTAAGAAGGATTGAGGCCATAACCGGGCAGGCTGCCGAAACTTTCTTCAATCAGCAGGCGAGCTTGCTAAACCAGTTGAAAGGGCTCCTGAAGAACCCTAAGGATCTTACTAAATCCCTTGAATCGCTGCTGGAGGAGAATACCCGCCTGAAGAAGGAGATTGAGAAAAGCGTCTTTGAGAAAGCTGCAAATCTGAAAAGTGAGCTGGCTGCTAAAGCGGAGCAGATCAACGGCATGAATTTCATTGCCGCACGCATCGACTTCGCTAATGCAGATGCAGTGAAAAACCTGGCTTTCTCCCTGAAAGAGATGGTATCTGATCTGTTCCTGGTACTGGCTTCCGAATCGGAAGGTAAACCGGGACTAACAGTCATGATCTCTGAAGACCTGGTAGATAAAAGGTCGCTTAACGCCGGTAATATCGTGCGCGAGTTGGCTAAGAATATCCAGGGTGGTGGCGGTGGTCAGCCTTTCTATGCTACAGCAGGTGGAAAGGATAGTTCAGGACTCGATCTTGCGCTGACGAAAGCCCGCGAGCTCGCTTCTCTTGCCTGATTGCAGGTCAAAAAATAATTAAGTCCCAGACCCTCAGAATGCAACCCTTCTGAGGCTATAAAACAGCAAAAAAGAGCCCAAACAAAAAAGGCTCTTTTTTGTTTATGGGAGAAAATTAAAGTTCAATTATGCATTTCGAAAAGATCAAGAATACTGGTCAGGCGCGTCTCTTTAAGAATGACTTTCTGGAAAGTCTGACGAAGACCCGTCCCTGGGTAATTTACAGCATCTATATACCGCTATGCATGTACCTGATCTATTACAGCCATGATACGCTTGGTTATGCGTATTCCTTTATTGCCATGATGTTCTTTGGAGCTCTGGCGTTCTGGACCCTGTTCGAGTACTTTGCACACCGCTACTTGTTCCATTACGAGCCCAGCAGTGATTGGGCAACCCGCATCGTCTATATCTTTCACGGGAACCACCATGAATACCCACGTGACCGTATGCGCCTTTTCATGCCGCCCGTTCCGAGCATCATCCTTGCAGCCGTCGTGTTCAGCCTGATCTATCTCTTTTCCCTGCTTTTTACCGGAACTGGCGATTACGCCTATATGTTCTTTCCGGGCTTCATGATCGGCTATCTGGCCTACGTATCCATGCACTATGCCATTCACGCATTCGCCCCGCCCAAGCCGCTAAAAGCCTTGTGGAGGAACCATCATCTGCACCATTACAAATACCCCGAAAGAGGCTTTGGAGTTAGTTCCGTTTTCTGGGATGTTGTCTTCGGTTCCCTGCCTAAAGAGAAGGAAAAGAAAACCAGCTAGAAGTTCCGGTATGGCTCTTCCGAACCTCTCTGTGCCTGTCAGGGCTGAATGGTAAACGATGTCCGTCGGTTCGCTTGTTTGCCTTGTTCGGAATCATTCGCTGCAATAGGGATGCTTCTTCCATATCCTTTATAGCTTAATCTGACGCGTGACACGCCGTTCGAAATCAAGTATTTATATACTTCTCTTGCGCGCTTATCTGATAAGGTCAGGTTCCACTCGTCGGTTCCCGCATTGTCGGTGTGACCACCTATTTCTATCCTGACACCGGGATTCTTCTCCAGAAAATGAATGAGAAACTGAAGCTCTGTTTTTGATTCCGGAAGCAGGGTGTACTGGTCTGTATCAAAGAAGATGTTGTTCAGCACGCCTTGTTCCTTTGCCTGAACCTTTCTAAGAGAGACTGGCTTTTTTAAGAGGACTGCGGCGGCTGTTTCCGCTCCGTTGATATTCTCAGAATAGGGCATATATCCTTCTTTCAGTACCCGCATGGTATATCGACCTCTTCCGGGTACAACCGCCAGCAAATCTGGTCCCGCGTCAGGATCCTGCTCATAGAGCAGCTGCCCTGAGCCGAAGGCTTCGAGACTGATCTTCCCATCCAGTTTCTTACCTGTTTCGGCATCCTGCACAACGCTCTGAATAACAGTAACCAATCCGGGACGGTGCTCCGCAGAAAGCTTGAATGAATAGATGTCCATCCCCCCGTATCCGTCGGGCCGGTCTGATGCATAATAGGCGGTATGTCCGTCTGTACTGACCATCAAGCCGCTCTGTTCTTCCGAGGTATTAACCGGATATCCGAGGTTCTGCGGCTTCTGCCAGCTTCCATCTTCCAGAAGCCTGCTCATAAAGAGGTCCTGCTTGCCCAGTCCCGGCCAGCCGTTAGAAGAAAAGTACAGTGTTTTATTATCCGGATAGATGAACGGTGAATGCTCATCATACGCCGTATTGATGTTGGGTCCTGCGTTCAGGGGTTCTGACCACCTGCCATCCGGCTGCAGGTCTGCATACCAGATGTCGTTTGCCCCGTAGCCGCCCTTGCGGTCACTTACAAAGTACAATCTCTTCCCGTTCGCACTGATAGCCGGCTGAGACTCCCATGCGCCTGTATTGAGTGGCGCGCCCGGGTTATATGGTGCCGACCAGGTGTTGCCTGTTCTCCTGCTAATATAAATATCGCAGCTTCCATGACCATCCGGCTTGTTGCAGCCCGAGTAGAAGAGGTACATGCCGTCAGGAGAGATGCTCTGGGCTCCTTCATTGTATCCTGGTGTATTGATGCTCTTGCTGAGTTCGGCTGATGCTGCCCAGGAAGCGGACTCCCGCTCGCTCTCATACAGATCTTCATTCTTTTCGGTGCGCCTCGTAAATATCAGTCGCCTGTTATCCGCCGTCACTACCGGGAAATACTCCTGGTCGCTGGTGTTGATTCCCTTCCCCAGGTTTGAGGGGACGAAGGCTACCGGATGCTGAACGGCCTGAATGCTGAAGATACAGTCCTGAATATGCTTTTCGACGAGGGCTCTGCTGCTAGCCGACAGGGATGTGCTCTCTGCATATTTTTTGAAGGCGGGGAGTGCCGACTCATATAGTCCGCAATAAAAGTCGCTGATTGCCAACCCATATATAGTCAGGGGGCTATACGACGGATTCAGGTTTAAAACAGCCCGGTATGACTTTCCGGCTTCTTCATAGGCACCCGTCATCCTCAGGCAGTCTGCCAGCTGCTGATGTGCTTTAATAAAACCTGGGTTGTGTTGAACGGTCTCACGAAGTTCCGTTATAGCCTGTTGATAGTCCTTCTGCTGCAGGTACTTCGTCGCACTTTCATAAGCCTTCCTTGACGCGCGTTCAGCAGGGCCGGGCAGGTTTTGTGCTTGCACGATTTGGAAGAGCAAGCACAAAGTGCAGAGAAGTAGAATCTTAACAGGGCATTTCATTCCTCCTAAGATAGGAAGAAATCACGCTCGTGTAGAACCGCTATTTTCTCACTTTGCTTTACGGAATATTCAGGAACTTATGTGTCTGGAGCGAAATTTCCCATTTCGGGTTCTCTTTTACATAGTCGATGATCAGAGGTATCATCTCCTGAGACTTCGACCACTCTGGTTGCAGATAAAGTTTGCATTCTGGAGATACCATCTGTGCGTGAGACTCTGCCCAGGCGAAATCGCTCTTGTTGAACACAATGATCTTCAGTTCTCCTGCATGCTGACCGATGGACGGTACAGGAGCCTTAAACTTCTTAGGAGAAAGGCAGATCCAGTCCCAATGTCCTGAAAGCGGGTATGCACCCGATGTCTCGATAAAGGTCTTGATTCCGCGCTTCTGGAGTTCGGAAGTCAGATAATCTAAATTATAAATCAGGGGTTCTCCGCCTGTGATGACGACAGCCTTTCCGGGATACATTTCTGCGTTGGCGACGATCTGATCCGCGTGTGTAAGCGGATGCAATGCTGCATCCCAGCTTTCTTTCACATCGCACCAATGACAACCTACATCACATCCGCCAAGTCTGATAAAATATGCGGCTTTTCCACTATGATAACCCTCGCCCTGGATGGTGTAGAACTCCTCCATCAATGGGAGCAGGGTTCCGTCTTCTGGTACTTGTTGACTCATTATTTTTCTAAGGCTGCGAATATACCCAATAAAACAGGGGATATGTGCAGGGCAATGTCATTTTCACATTGCCCTGTCACTGCTAGCCGTATATTTCTTTCTTTGCCGATGCAAGTGTGTTTTTCAGCAGACCTACAATCGTCATTAATCCTACGCCTCCCGGAACTGGTGTAATCCAGGAAGCTTTCTCTGCAACATTTTCAAAGTCGACATCACCATAAAGCTTGTATCCCGATTTAGTCGTCTCTGAGACCTCTCTGTTGATGCCCACGTCGATGATCACCGCACCTGGTTTCACCATATCCGCGGTAACAAAGTTCTTTTTGCCGATAGCCGCTACAATGATATCTGCAGATGCAACCACATCCTTCAGGTCTTTGGTCCGGCTGTGTGTCAGTGTTACTGTGCAGTTGCCTGGGTAAGCGTTTCTCGCCATTAGGATGCTCATCGGACTGCCAACAATATTGCTGCGCCCTACTACCACACAATGCTTTCCGGAGGTTTCAATTTTGTATTCCTCCAACATCATCAGGATGCCGTAAGGAGTAGCCGGAATGAAGCAGGGCAAGTTACGCATCATGCGGCCCAGGTTCACCGGATGAAATCCATCCACGTCTTTTCTGTAGTCGATAGTTTCCGTAACCTTCTCCGGATCAATATGCTTAGGGAGGGGAAGCTGAACAATCAGTCCATCTACTGTATCGTCCTGATTGATCTCTTCGATCTTCGCCAATAGCTCTGCTTCGGTAACTGAATTGTCGTAGCGATTAAGGGAAGACTTAAATCCAACCTTCTCACAGTTCTTCATTTTACTCGCTACGTAGGTCTCGCTTCCGCCGTCGTTTCCTACCAGTATGGCAACCAGATGAGGCTTGCGGCCGGTGGTCGCAAGAACTCCTGCAGCCTCAGCAGCTATCTCTTGCTTAAGTTTTTCAGATACGAATTTTCCGTCTAGTAACTGCATCTTGTTCGTGTAGTTTGTGCTTATGTGTGTTAGTCAAGTTTTAAAACAGCCATAAATGCCGACTGTGGGATCTCCACGTTACCTACCTGGCGCATTCTCTTCTTACCCTTCTTCTGTTTCTCAAGAAGCTTACGCTTACGTGAGATGTCACCACCATAACACTTTGCTGTTACGTCTTTCCGCAAAGCGCGAACGGTTTCTCTGGCGATAACCTTGGCTCCAATCGATGCCTGGATGATAATTTCGAACTGCTGTCTCGGGATCAACTCACGCAGTTTCTCGCAAATCCGCTTTCCAAACTCATAAGAGTTCGAACGGTGAATAAGAGATGACAGCGCATCCACAGGCTCGCCGTTCAGTCGAATATCCAATCGTACCAAATCTGACTTTCTGTAACCGATCTGGTGGTAGTCGAAAGAAGCATAGCCTTTTGAAATCGTTTTCAGACGATCGTAGAAGTCAAATACAATTTCTCCCATCGGCAGCTCGAATACCAGCTCTACACGATCAGAAGTTAAATAAGACTGGTTGATGATGATCCCTCTCTTTTGAATACAAAGAGACATGATCGGACCAACAAATTCCGACTTGGTGATGATGTTTGCTTTGATGAAAGGCTCCTCAACCGAGTCGAGTTTACTTGGATCCGGAAGATCGGATGGATTATGAACCTGAATCTCGTCTCCTTTCGTCGTATGCGCTACGTAAGAAACGTTCGGCACGGTCGTGATTACCGTCATGTCGAATTCGCGTTCCAAACGTTCCTGAATGATCTCCATGTGGAGCATGCCGAGGAATCCGCATCGGAATCCGAATCCAAGAGCTGCAGACGACTCCGGTTCGAAAACGATCGAAGCATCATTTAACTGAAGCTTATGCATGCTTTCCCGAAGTTCTTCAAATTCATCTGTATCTACAGGGTAGATACCAGCGAATACCATCGGTTTAACCTCTTCGAAACCCTGGATCGCATCCTTGGAAGGCTTGTCGACGTGTGTAATGGTATCACCTACCTTTACTTCCCGGGCTTCTTTGATACCCGATATGATATAACCCACATCCCCTGTCTTTACAACACCGCGGGGTTCCGGGTTCAGTTTCAAAATACCGACTTCATCCGCGATATATTCCTTGCCGGTGGCAATGAACTTCACCTTGTCGTTCTTTTTAATCTCTCCGTGAACAACCTTGAAGTAAGCGATAATTCCACGGAAAGGATTGAAGACTGAGTCGAAAATCAGCGCTTGCAGCTCACCTGTTTCGTTGCCGACAGGGGAGGGCACTCGGCTAACAATCGCCTCAAGTATATCATGAACTCCCTGGCCGGTCTTTCCTGATGCCGGGATGATGTCTTCTCTCTTGCACCCGATCAGTTCGATGATCTGATCTTTCACCTCCTCCGGCATAGCGCCTGGAAGGTCCATCTTATTCAGGATCGGAATAATCTCCAGATCATGTTCCAAAGCGAGGTAAAGGTTGGATATGGTCTGCGCCTGAATTCCCTGCGATGCATCTACGATCAGCAAGGCTCCTTCACAAGCCGCAATAGACCGGGACACCTCGTATGAAAAGTCAACGTGTCCGGGAGTATCAATCAGATTAAAGATATAGTTTTCGCCATTCAGGCTGTAGTTCATCTGGATCGCATGACTCTTGATCGTGATCCCGCGCTCGCGCTCGAGATCCATATTGTCTAGCAACTGTGCCTGGGCGTCGCGCTGACTGATGGTATGCGTGTATTCTAATAACCGATCTGCAAGGGTACTCTTCCCATGATCGATATGTGCAATGATGCAAAAGTTACGGATATTCTTCATTCGTAGCGCAAAGATAATTTATTACGCTAACATTTTCATCGCTTGTTAGACAATGCCGCTCAAAGAGTCTGGGAGTGGGGGCCGTGCCGGAAATACGCCGCCAAATAATATTCTGTCTGTGTTATAAAGTGCTTAAATACAGCTGGGTGTAAAGTTTCCTTGAATAAATCGTTCAGATAACCGGCAATTACAGCTTTTAATCGGTGAAAATCCCTCTAAAAGCACAAAATTATGTTCTGGCGCCTTTTTTAAAATACTTAAAGTTAGTTAGTTAATTCTATTCGGTTAATTAACTCTTTAGGTGTATTTTACACTTCATGTCTCTTCCAAGCCCCTGTAAAGTCACCTAGCATCTGATCGAAGCGGGCCACCACTGTAGCGATAAATTCCTCGTCCAGGAGCTGGAAAACTCCGTCCAGACCATCGAGCAGATCCATCTCCGCCAGCTTGTAGGTTTGTTCAAAACTACCTTTTTCAAACTTAATAATGTACTTTCCGTTCATAGAAAATATCGTGATTTTACAATCCGGTCTCGGCAATTCGGCAACTACTCGCATGTCTTTTTTTCGGCAAAGGTATTATAAAATTTCAGTCTTTATCGCCAATGGATCTTTCCCGTTGAGACTCCCTTCTGTCCCGATAATCTGAAATCTGGCAAAAAGCTCTTCACTGTACCAATCTTGTTCCCGTGTCTTTCTGATCACCTCTGCATGCTCTGCCGAGCGGTAAGCAAAGGTCTTTACATCCTCTACCGACTTCCAGACAGAGAAGGTGGCTTGCCTGTACACGGGTGCTTCGCCTATTCCGAAAGAGGTGATATAACCGGGCGCTGCCGCCATCAAATTGGCCACCGTCCCCACATTAGACCAAAATCCTTTGAGCTTATTCAGACGGATGGTTGCCCTGGTCAGTACTGCAACCGGACCCTCGAAATCAGACTTCCCGTATCCGGATCCGAATGGTTCTTTGCCATCCCATTTTCCGTGACTGCTGATGGGCTTCAGCAATACCGTCCAGCGTTCTTTGGCGAAGCGTTTCCACCAGCTATTTACAAACGAAGCATTGTTGAACGCATCGAAGTCTTGCTGTGTGTCCCAAACCGCCAGAAGGGCCCATTGTTGAAGATCTGGTTTCAGATCAAAGGTGCCATTCCTGCCAGAGCCCATCAGCTTGTAAAACGAGCATCCTTTGGTTAACATCAGCGGCAGGTGGTGCAAGGCCATCGACAAGAAAGCGAGAGGTATCCGCTTTTTCGGATAACGGATAATGGTAAGTGAAACGATCATATCAGCATAGCTCAAGAATGATGGAGTGCTTTTCTCCGAAATATATAAGCACAAAAAAAGGGTCGAGGACCCTTTTTATACTTTTACCAGATATAGCCTGGGTAGATGGACGAGAGTTTAATCCTCTCCGCCTTCCTCGCCATAGCTCACTTTAGGAATGTGCTTGTCGATCTGCCAGCGTCCTGTACCTTCTTCGCCAATGATGTCGAAAAGCTCCAGAATACGGCGCGCTACATATTCCTCCTCAATCTGTTCTTTCAGGAACCACTGCAGGAACTGGAACGTAACGTAGTCGCTTGCCTTCTGGCATCTGTCTGATATGCGGTTGAAATTCATCGTTACCTGGATTTCCTGCTGCAGTGCCAGTTCGAAAACGCCTTTAAATGAATCAAATTCCTGAGGGATATTGGTCACTTCCGGAGAAATTGCTCTTCCGCCAAGATCGTTTACGTATCTGAACAATTTAAGCATATGCTCACGTTCTTCACCTGACTGACGCTCCAGATATCCGGCAGCGTTGTCATAACCATTACGGTTACACCAGGAAGACATGGCTAAATATAGGGAAGATGAATAGGCCTCTACTTTGATCTGTTCGTTCAGCAGAGTTTCTATTTCCTCTGTAAGGGAAGTTCTTAATCTAAGAAGATCTTTCATAGTGTTTCGAGTTTATTATATATACAAATAAACATCAAAAAGTTTTGAAAGCTCCCGTTTATTTTTTATACGGATTCAATCTAAATCATAGGATTGGAAGACAAGTAAGATGATCCCGCTAAACAACTACAGTTTCAGTGTTCCTTACCCAGTCCGCTAGGCGAATTGCAGCTGGCTGGTACGGAGAATGCTGTTCAGGTGAAGGATGGTCTTTGCCCCACCCAGAATGCGCTGCAGCTGGATGATCTCGGATATTGTCAAGAGAAAGCAGGTCTCCGAATAAGGCGGCATAATGATCGCCAGATCGGCATGTCTAGCAGTATTACAAGCCATTTCCTCCAGATCAACAGCGAAAATTCGCTTGCTGAAATCAATGAAATTTGTCGGTTTGAAGTATGTGAAGCGACTGCCAAACTCCAGTATAAAATTATTGCTGGCTTCACACTGATATACAGCCCCGGCTTCTGTCTGAAAAACTTCTATGAGGTGAGTGCTTGTCTTCGTTTGCATGTACTAGATGTGTTATACAAACTTAACATTTGTTTATAATCGATCCAAATAAAAGAGATGCTTTTTTTAATTATTCTAAATAAGGTATCGTATAATAAAAAACCGGCCGCCTCTGTTTTCATGGCAACAAACAAAGACGACCGGTTTCATGAGGAGCTGGTGGCCGGAGACTTTCCGGCTCCCAGCATCCACCCGGGCTAACCCCGGGTTAGCCTGCCTGATCCTCTGGAAGGTCGCTCGCCCGAAGAGGAACCCCGCCCGTTTGAAGAACGATCAGGCGACTGAGAGCCTGCACCTGGCGTGCTTTGTACTCGCGGTGTTGATCGTTGAGGGGCTTCAGATCTTTCCCTGGTTTGTGGTTGTTCACGCTGCATAGGTCTTTCTGAGCGGCCTTGTGGTCTGGTCATCCCTGCGGGGCGCTCCCGGCGAATTTCTGTATTTCGTTCCCGGGTTCCCGCACCAGGGAATGTTGCCGAGGGGCTTGACTCACCCTGGGGTGTGCGGGACGGTCTGTTCGTCCTCGTGCCCTGACCCTCAGTACCGGAGCGTCCATCTTCAGGATTTCTGCGATTCCATGAATCGCGGTTTACGTTCCGATCGCCTGCTGAAGGGGTCCGATTTGTATTTCGATCGTTCTCCGGAGAATTTCGATTCCATTCGCGCTCTCCTGATGATGGATTGCGATTGCCGTTGCGATCACCTGCAGGAGGGATGCGGTTTGTATTTCGATCGTTCTCCGGAGAATTTCGATTCCATTCACGCTCTCCTGATGATTGATTGCGATTGCCGTTGCGATCGCCTGACGCCGGACGTCCGCCGGCATTATTATCGTATCCTCCGGATCGGCGATTTCTTTGCTCAATACTGTATTGTTCGTTGGTTCCGCGCGAAGGACGATCAAATGAACCCCTGCCCGAACCATTGTTCCTGCCCACGACTTCCGGACGGTAAACCCGAACGGAACCCCGGTCAGCAACCGTTCTACCGGGCCTGTCGGCTGTACGCACCTGATGCACCGGTATTCTGCCCCTGGTTGCCCGTTCCATTTCGCCGCGTCGCGGACCTGCAAAATACCGCCTGTTATCACGTACATAGATGTTGTTGATAACAGTCGTATGTCCGTAAACGTTCGAATAGCGGGTCCGTGGCAGGCAGTAGTTATAAACCGAACGGTGGGTAATATAGCGCTGTGGTACAAAGATCCAGCGTGCAAGCGGAATATTGATGTTGATATTGATATCAAGACCAGGACCTAAAGGTGCCCATCCATAATAGCCACCGCCGGAGCGCCAATTCACCCAGGCTGGTCCCCATTCAGAGCCCGGTACCCAGATCCAGCCGTAATAATCATCGAATAACCACCTACCATAGTGGAACGGAGCCCAGCCCCAGTCATAATCAGAGACCCAGGTGTTCCCGTATTCGGTTACCACCCAATGTCCGCTTGTGCCGTACGGCTGAAATCCTTCTTCTACATCAGGTACCCAAACGCGGCCCTGATCCTGATAATTGATCCATTGTCCATAAGGTGCAAGTTCATCATAGAAAGTTTGGAAAGATACGCTCAGTCCCGGCTGTGACAGGGTAGCCCCTGTACTCTTCAAACTGGTGAATACTGTCCCCAGTATCAGCAGCATCAAAATGCGTGTAAGACCTTTCATAAAAGTGTGTGTTTGGAGATTAGAGTAGAGAGACTGTAAAAGGTTTATTCCTAAAGCTCTCTTTTATTAATTGTTACGTCTGTTACATAAGACGATGGGACCGGACAAGAAGTGACAGAGAAAATAAACTCAGCTTGCTGTCAATGCAAGCATCAAGAATGCCTGTTGAGTCCCTGTTGAGTCCGACTTCCCGTGCTAAATGTCGGACTCAACAGGGACTTAAAACACGCTGATATCTAAATCAATCTCTTCTTGCTTACACTGAATAGACGCCTGAATACCATAGAGGTGGTCTATACTAAAAAGGGACCGATTTGATCAGAAGCAGAAAGGCGAGATAATGATTCAAACGGTATGCCGCTGAAGAAAACAACGGTAAAGTACCATTGTCGGTAGATTGAATCACTGGAGCGTATATCCTTCAGAAATGATCTTAATGAAGAAAATACGCTCTAGCTATTCAGATATGGCGGGAGGGCTCTACAAAAGCTCCGCAGACTTGGCCCATAGATTAATGGAGGAGTCAACAGCGTATTTGTCGATCTCCGCTAGTTCCGCGTCGGTAAAGCTTGGATTTTCCAGCGCTTTAACACAATCCTCGACCTGCTCAGGGCGACTGGCACCGATCAAAGCAGAGGTGATCCGGCCATTTCTAAGCACCCAGGAGATTGCCATCTGTGCCAGCGTTTGTCCTCTGCTTTCTGCTATATCATTTAGCGCCCGAATGTTGCTAAGATTCTTCTCATTCAGAAAATCAGGGTTTAGCGACTTGTGCTGACTGGCGCGACTTTCTTCGGGGATATCTTTTAAGTATTTGTTCGTGAGCATTCCCTGAGCAAGCGGAGAGAATACGATCGAGCCGATACCCAGGTCTTCCAGGGTGTCTACGAGTCCGTCTTCCTCAATCCACCTGTTGAGCATGGAGTAGCTGGGCTGATGGATCAGGCAGGGCGTTCCCAGGTCTTTTAAGATACTGACCGCCTCCCTGGTACGTTTGGAATTGTAAGATGAAAGACCAACATACAGCGCGCGTCCAGATCGCACAATATGATCCAGGGCCATCATGGTCTCCTCCAGGGGAGTTTCAGGGTCAAAGCGGTGCGAGTAGAAAATGTCTACATAGTCGAGTCCCATTCGCTTCAGGCTCTGGTCGCAGCTTGAGATGAGGTATTTCCGGCTTCCCCATTCGCCGTAGGGACCAGGCGACATGTTATAGCCGGCCTTGGTGGAAATGATCAGCTCATCGCGGTAGCCCGCAAAATCTTCCTTCAGGATCTTACCAAAAGCGGTTTCGGCACTTCCCGGAGGGGGACCGTAATTGTTCGCCAGGTCAAAATGCGTGATGCCTTTGTCGAAAGCCGTTTGGCATATCGCTCTCTTGTTGGAGTGATTAAAGTCTTCGCCGAAGTTATGCCATAGACCGAGGGAGAGAGCGGGCAGTTTCAGACCGCTGTTTCCGCACCGGTTATAAACCATCTTTTCGTAGCGGTTATCGCAGGGGTTCCATTTCATATATATCTTGTTTTATATGGTGCAATGCAAAACTGGAAAAAAGGTTTTAATCTTGACGCCTTAGTTTTATCTTAACAGATCGTTTATATTTACTACATCCTTTTGCGGTATCATTGCACACCAGCTTGATGTTGGAAAAGATTATACACACTTTGAATAGTAAATTTTATGAAGTCTTATTTTGCCCTTCTCTTTGCCATGGCCATTTGCTTATCCAGTCAGTCCCAAACTATGAAATGGAACAAAAACCCTGTAATTGCCCATCGCGGAGCTTTCAAGAAGAACAACCTTCCGGAGAATTCCATTGCCTCGCTCAAGGAAGCCATACGGCTTAAATGCTACGGATCAGAGTTTGATGTCCACATGACCAAAGACGGGATTCTGGTGGTGAATCATGATGCCGATTTCTATGGAATGGACATTGCCAGTTCTACCTATCAGGAGCTTCTTGGGAAAAAGCATCCGAATGGAGAGTCGATCCCCACACTCGAGGCATTTCTGAAAGAAGGAATGAAGCAAAAGAAAACGAAGCTGATCCTGGAACTTAAGCCTGCAAAGGGTGAAGAAGAGATGATGAAGCTCACTGATGCAGCTGTCAAGATGGTGAAGGATATGAAAGCCGGACCATGGATCGAGTACATCAGCTTCCATTACGGCTCATTGAAGAGGGTCCTTGAACTTGATCCTAAGGCAACCGTGGCTTTCCTGGCTTCCGGAAAGGGAATCGTTACGGCGGAAAAGCTGAAGGCCGACAAGTTTGCTGGTGCAGACTATCACTACTCCGTTTACAAACAAGATCCTACCTGGTTCGAAAAAGCGCATTCATTAGGGCTGACCATTAACGGATGGACGGTGAATCCGAAAGAAGACCTGCAATGGATGATCGACAATAAAGCCGACTATATAACAACCAATGAGCCGGAGCTGCTTTTTGAGCTGCTAGGCAAGAAGGCGAAATAATTAGAGCCCCAGCATTTTATCAATCTTATCGTCCCATGCGGCTTGAGCGCTTCTGTTCAACCCATGGGACGTTTCATTGTCATACGCTTTCTGCATGGCATGCATGTCTCTAAACGAGTCGAGATATTGCATGTTCAGGAAAGCATCATAGTTGTCGGGCTGCAGACCGGCATTGCGGACCTTTTCCTTAAACTGTTCTGCAATGATCTTCACGATATCGAAGTGCCGCTGTTCATGGTTGAGTGTGTAGGAGTCCCTGCCTGTGGGCCGTGACCAGGCTGCACTCTTGGGAAGATAGGCCTTCACCGAGATATGGACCTGGACTGTGCCGTTCACGATCTTAGCGTCCTGGTCATAGCCGAGCCCAGGCATCACCAATGCCTGGTATTTCCCAGACGACATGTTGCGCGACTGGAAGTCGTCCCATCTGAGCTTCCGTTTGGGCGAGTAGTAAATGGTGTCACCCTCCGTTTTTTCGCTAAAGTCTGAGAATGTAAACCTGACATTCCGTGCGAGTCGCGGATCAGTCGGCGCCTGTGTGTTGATCCAGTTATTGAAATAAACCAGGCTCGATTTCAAGATGCTTCTCAGGTAGCCCTCTATCTGGGGCGCGTTCTTCGGCGAGCGTACATAGTGTATGGCGTACTGGGTAGTCACGAGGGATTCGATACCGTGAGGCTTAGGTAAGCCGAAAGAGGCGACAAGTTTTACCTGACCATCTATATTGCCATTGGCGAGGACCGTTTCATTTACGGTAAGATTCTTAATCCCCAGGGTCACGGCTCTGAGCCGTTCATTCTTCGGTAAATTCCTGTTGAGATACCCGCTGAACGCCACTGCAGGGCCGCCTTGCAGATCAAGTCTTGTGGTTACCAGCTTGTTTGCCTGATTACTGACTAACAATTTCGCCACCGGCTCTTTGTTGGTCCGGTCATCGTACACACGGGAGATATAAAATTCGGTAGGCTTCAATCCCATGCTTACATTTTCCAGAACGATCTGTCCCGAGGCACAGGAAACGGAGAGCAGTAGTATGGCTATCGAGGTAAGTAAAGTAAACAGGAAGGGTGTATAGAAAAAATATCGCAGTCTCATTCTCAAATCCAGTGTCTATAACGCAGGGGAGGGGCGAGATAGTATATGTGGGTGAATTCTGAAAATTGTGTTACTTAATCAATGAAAAGTACAACCCATCTTCATGTTAAAGTGATTAAGTTTGCAACATCACTAAACATAGATCTCTTTTATGATCTCACGGCATAGCTTTTGTCTGATGCTGATGTGTCAGGAAAGAGGATTGCTTAACAGCCGGATCTTCATGAACGGGCTGGGAGGCGGAAGAGTTTAGGAGAAGTCAAAAAAATAAAGAGAACATGAACAAAGACAACACAGGTGTAACCTATAAACCCATTTCTGAATTTTCGGCTGCTGTAAAGGCCAAGTGCCCACGCTGCCGGCAGGGAGACCTCTTTGAAAATTCTATGTATGGGTTCAAAGGGCAAAATATGCACAAGAAGTGTTCACATTGTCACCTGATTTACGAACGCGAGCCTGGATATTTCTATGTGGCGATGTTTGTCAGCTATGCATTAAACGTGGCCGAACTGGTTACTTTTGGTGTGGCTACCTATTTGCTTACCGGGAATCTGGATAACCCCTGGCTGTATCTGATTGTTCTCTTTTCTGGTGCCATCATTTTAGCGCCGTTCAACTACCGCTACTCCAGGGTGATACTCATGTATTGGCTGAGTCCGGGTTTACGCTTTGATCCTGAGATGGCGCAACGTCCACCGCGTCCTGATGATGAAGTGTATACGAGACGCGACGGTCACTAATTCAGGACGAGCGACAGGAGGTCTTGTTTTGTGAGTGACTTCGGTCCGACCCCATCGACCTTTATCAGATCATCCGTGAGCTGCCTCTTTGTAGCCTGCAGGTTCATGATCTTTTCTTCTATAGAGTCTTTACAGATCAGGCGCACAGCAACGATGTTGTTTTTCTGACCGATCCTGTGGCTGCGGTCGATGGCCTGGTTTTCAACCGCTGGGTTCCACCAGGGGTCTACCAGATAGACGTAGTCAGCGGCCGTCAGGTTCAGGCCTGTGCCGCCTGCCTTGAGGCTGATCAGGAAGACCCGTGTTTCAGGATCATTCTCGAAAGACTCCACTTCGGTCTGCCGGTTTATGGTTTGTCCCGTCAGGTAAGCATGCTTCGTGCCGCGCTTGCGAAGCTCCCGTCTGATCAGGTCGAGCATGCCCACAAACTGAGAGAATATCAGGATCTTATGTTTTGCTGCTTTGGATTCGATCTGCTCCATGATCTCATCGATCTTACAGGAAGAATCGCCCTTTACACGCGTGCCTTTAAGGAGTTCGGGCGAGTTGCAAATTTGTCTCAGCATGGTTAGCCCTTTGAGGATGTGAACGGAGGCTTTGGGTAGTTCCGATTCATCCAGCGCGGATATGTACTCTCTGAACTCCTTTTCGTACGCATCATAAATCTTGCGCTGTTCTTCATTCATCTCACAATACACGATCATCTCTGTTTTTTCAGGAAGCTCAGCAGCTACCTGTTCTTTGGTCCGCCTCAGTATAAAAGGTCTGATCTTTTCACGAAGCTCATTGGCACGTTTGGTGACCTTGAACTTGTCGATCGGGGTGGAATAGATGTCTTTGAAGTATTGCTTATTGCCCAGCAGTCCGGGACAGGCAAACGACAACTGTCCGTACAGGTCGAACGTGTTATTTTCGATCGGCGTGCCGGTGATTGCGATCCTGTTCCGGGCCTGCAGCTTTAGTGCGGCCTTATGGCGCTGCGACTCGGGGTTTTTGATGTTCTGAGATTCATCGAGGAAAACGTAGTTAAAAACATGCTCTTTTAGCTCATTGATGTCTGACAACATCGTACCGTAAGAAGTTAGAACGATATCGTACTTTTCGAAGTCGTGCAGTTCCTTGTTCCTGTTGGGACCATGGAGGGTGAGAATCCGGAGAGAAGGGGCGAACCTGGCCACTTCCGCGCTCCAGTTGAAGATGACGGAAGTAGGTACAACCAGAAGGTTGGTGGTCTGCTTTCTCCTGTTCTTTTGCAAAAGGATGAAGGCAATGATCTGGATCGTCTTACCGAGTCCCATGTCATCTGCGAGACAGCCCCCGAAGTTGAAGTCGTCCAGGAAGTTGAGCCAGTTGAGTCCGTCCTTCTGATAGTCTCGTAGTTCGGTCTTCAGTTGGGCAGGCACATCCACGGGGTAGATGCCCCTGAAGTTGGCGAACTTCTTTTTTAGAGTGTCGATTTCGCGCCGGGCATCCATCGTGAACCAGGGCTCTTCATAGAGCTCAGCCGCGATTTGGAAGTTAGTCTTGGAGATGCGGATCGTCTCGTTGTCGATCACTTCGCCTGCGTTAAAATAAGCAGAGAACTTTTCGATCCACTCTTCAGGAAGGATTCCCAGTGTGCCATCGTCCAGTTGAACGTATTTAGTTTTGCCCCGGATGGCTTTGTGGATGCGTTTAAGGGGGACAGCTGTCTTTCCGAAGCTTACCTTGATGTTGGAGTTGAACCAATTGATGCCGCTTAATACCTTAATGGAAACCTGGATGCCATGCGCGTTCAGTTTATTTCCACTGATCTCGTTAAAACCCAGAATGGTGATGCCGAGCCTTCTCCATTCTTCAAACACAGGCAGGAACCAGCTTTCATTGAGAAAGTGTTTCTTGTGAAGATCGAAGTAATGCAGGCCATTATCGAGCTGTTCTTCGAGATCGGGGTGCTGTTTGAGCAGCAGGGCGATGAACTGTTCTTCGGCCACATAATTACGTTGGATCAGGAAGCTGTTTCCGTGCTTGTCCTCTCCGAAGATCTGCTTCTGCGAACGTACCGGGATTTCCGCTTCTCCGTAGCGGACTACGGGGATGATCATGACGTGCTGGCCGAAGTCTGACAGGAAGATGATTTTTTCGAGTTCGGTATCGAATCCTGTTTCGGCCTTTTGTACTTCCGTGGCTTCAGGGATAAAGGTATAGTCGATGTGCATGCGCTCTTCCTGTTTCTCCAGCACCGACTTTCGGAACTCGCCGAAGCGCGACCGGTGTATGATAGGGTTATTTCCCTTCCTTTTAAGGAAGTTGATCACATTAAGCGTATTCAGATCACTGACCAGGTAGAGCGTGTTGGCTTGTTGTATGAAGCAGGAGTGCCTGATGCTCAGTTTGGCAAGATCAAGGGGAGCTCCCTTGATCAGGACAGTGGCCGAAAGTTCGTAGAACTGACCTTTCTGATAGATGCTGAGCGAAATCTGCTGAATCGTTTGCTTGCTGATCTGCACCGGGACGACTGAAATCGCGGAAATATTATCCGAGACATCACCGTCGTGGAGATAGAAGGAGAGGTCGAGCGGATTCGTCACAATTGCCTTCAGGCATTTGATCATTGTTTCATTGACGCCCTGATCAATCTGGTTCTGGAACCTGGAGAGCGCAGTATAGAACTTGATCTCATCGGCATGGTCCGTTTCCCATATCTTTTCCAGTGGATTGACCGGTTTGACAGGATTCTTAATCTTGCCTTCTTTTGTAAGTGCGGCTTCAAACAGCTCAACCAGGAGGTGGCCGTAGTATTTGTGCCGCTTTAAGATCACCACCCGGTGTGCATCGGCGGAGCTATTTTGCTGCGATAATTTTTCCGAAGCGGTCTGACTGAACTGCGTCTGATAAGTCCGCAGATCTGCGTCGCTGACAGGCAGCAGGTTGTTGAGCGTTGGCTTGATCGACAGCTTTCCGTTGGCGTATTCCATATGGAAGAAGCGGTCGAGTTCCTTGTCATCCTGCAAGCCGTAGTCTGCAGCAAAGCGTTGCAGCTTAAATTGTCTCAGGTCATCGTCGAACAAGATCCTGTAATCTTCTCTTTCGATGAGGCAGAGTAAAACCTGTACCTGGTGCTGGCATATCCCCGTCTGGGCCATGGTGCAGGAACACCGGGTGCTCAGGCCCTCTTTGTGTTGCCGGATATTGATTTCGTTCTCTGGTGCCTCGCTGAAGAAAAAGCAGGCTTCATTGACGAGAATGTATTTCGGTTCGGGGAGGGCCTGATCAAGAAAATCTGCTTCAGCCGCAGTACGCAGCTGAGTTAGCATGCCGGGGCTGAGCTCTGTCAACCTTACATCCTGAAGCAAGCATGCCCCCTGTCCCTCTGGAATTATCGTGATCCTACCGTTGTTTTTGCGCTGCATTCCAAACTGTTAACATTGCTGCGTTCAATGCCTGACTCTCTTGACAGGAAGCGAAGAGAGATGTTCAAACTTACAAATTATTTGGAATGTAGAAGGAGGAGGGATTAAGAACTGCGAAGTTCTTATCTACTGTCAGTTTCCTCTGTATGTTGAATAGCCGTACGCTGAAAGAGTGATGGGTACATGATAATGTTTATCGTCCTGTATCTGGAATACGACCTCAATGAAAGGATAGAAACTTTCCGTATTCCTACTGGAAAAATATTCCTTAACGAAAAACGTCAGTTTATATACTCCTTTATTTTGCTGGCGCTGATCAAGAAACTCTTTAATTCTACCTTGCTGATCTGTTACTTTCTTGTCTACGAAAGCCCAGGTCTTCGTTTTTTCATTTAGCTTTTCCAACTGTACCGTCACGCCGCTGGCAGGCATGCCCGAAGAAACATCCAGAATATGGCTGGATAGCTGATAAGTTTGCGCTTGTCCGTATGCAATATTCAGGATCATCCCAAATAGCATCCCCAAAATCATTTTTTTCATAGTTTTAGTCTTATTTTACTGTTATATCTGCGATTGGTACTACGGCTGATCTTGCAATCAGGTCGTCGTTTTCGGCACTACCACCACCTGCAACGCCAATACTCCCTACTATCGTATTTTCGTGCCATAGAGGTACTCCTCCGCCAAGTAGTAATAATTCAGGAAGAGAGGATAGATTCTCGCTATCCCGGCTCGTTTTTGCGCTTCTTGCTAAAGTGAGGGTTGATGTTTTTGTTGAGAGGGCTGTATATGCTTTTCTTCGTGCGGCTTCCGTGTTATGAGGGCCAACACCGTCACCGCGGCTAATATAGACGCTTACTCCAGATTGATCTACAATGGCGATTGATACCTGTTTGCCCATTTCTGTGGCTTTAGCTCTTGCAGCTTCTGCTAATGCGTAAGCTGCTTTTAAAGTAAGCTGATTGCTTGTTGCCAGATAGGAATTGATCACCATAGCCTGCGATTCTTCTTTGGCTGCATCCATCTTTTTGTGTCCTCCCTGTTGCGCGAAGACCGCCACAGGTATAGCCAGGAAGATATAAACAATAGATATTTTGATTGTCATACTGCAAAGATCCAGATCGCCTGTGCAAAAAACGTTGACCTGGAGCAAGGATTTAGATCCTTGATTTTATCCGGCTGAGGGTCGAAGGAGAGATGCCCAGGTATGAGGCCGCCAGTTTGTTAGACAGGCGCAGCAGGAATTCAGGTTGAAACTCAATAATCCAGCGTACTTTTTCTAAGGCGTTGAACCCTTGAAACCCGTAAATTCTCTTTTGCGCGTTGATAAATCCAAGTTCCAGGATTCCACGATAAATAGCAGCAAATTGTGGAACAGTGTCTACCAGATGGAAAAAGTCCGCCCTGCTAATATACAAGAGTTCCGATTTTGATATTACCTGCAAATATTCCTGAGCCACAGTTTGTTGAATAAAACTCGGCAAGGCTGTGCAGAAGCCTCCTTTGAAGCCAAAATATCGGGTAGTTTCGTTTCCGTCAATATTATAGGTAAATAACCTCAGGCATCCGTCGTTCACGAAGTAGTAGCCTTTACATACTTCATTAAAGCTGACGAGTATTTCATTGCGTCTGGCTCTGACGAGAATAAAGTAACTGCAGATATGATCCAGGGTATCTTCAGAGATGTCGCTTCTGCTGGCGATATACGTTTTTAACAGGTCGAACATAGATTGGACTTTACTCTTAGAAGTAGTTTGAAGAAGTGATACCTGATCAGCTGAAAGATAAGGAATTTTGACTATTTGCATACATGATTTATTCTCCTGACATACTGTTGTCACCAGGCAGAATCATCTTTGAACCGTAAATCAGTATTTAAATAATAAAGATGAGTATGATGAACCTTGTTTCGATTAGAATTATTACAGAAGATGTTAATAGACTGGTGAGTTTCTATGAGCGGGTGACCGGACTGACAGCTATGCGATACACAGACGATTTCGCTGAGCTAAAGACCCCTTCAGCAACTCTGGCTATAGGAAGCACCAGAACCCTGCAGTTTTTTGGAGGTGCAGAAGTTGCAAGTCCATCCCGGAACCGTACAGCGATCATCGAATTCATGGTACAGGACCTTGATGATGTGTACAGAAGTCTGGGTAGTTTCCTTCCGGATCACCTTGTACAGGAGCCCACCATGATGCCCTGGGGCAACAAGTCCCTCTTGTTTCGCGACCCGGAGGGAAATCTGGTGAACTTCTTTACTCCCGCCAGCGAGGAAGCGATCCGACGAATGAAAGGCTAAAAATCTGGAGATACAACGGCGATATTTATGCGGGATGGTGATCGCTGACAGGGAGTCCGGCGATCATCTTCCTTACTTTCTGAGTCAGCATCAGAAGCTGGGACCTTTAAGTGAATATTCTATTCAAGTCTTCTTAGAAAACTCCTTATCTTTTCATCCGATATAAAATTTATATTGCGGTGGGAGCATTGTTGAGATACGTTGACCGTGATTCAAAGCATGCATCTTTAAAACCGGGAACAACCTCTAAGTATTAAAAAAATGACCAATGTAGAACTATCCGGCCTAAGTGATGATGAACTGATGGCAGAGAAGAAAAAGCTTAAAAAGGGCAATCTGATCAATAGCGGTCTGTGTGGGTTTTTGATCGGAGTTGCGATATACAGTGCGGTAAAAAATGGACTTGGTTTTTTTACTTTCTTTCCGCTGTTTTTTGTATTCGTTGTATTTAATAACCGCAATAGGATTAAAGCCGTAGATGCCGAACTGAAATCCAGGAATTTGGCTTAGAACTATTCATGGAGAAACCATCGCCCGAAACAGTCAAAGCCATTTTTGACCCATACTATCCTGCTGAACTAAGTCTCTGGACGGAATTTGTAAAGTTTATGAAAGTACGTTCCTTTCGGAAAGGTGAAATCATCAAAGACTATTATAAAACCGAGAAGCACATCAATATCCTGATATCCGGTTCCGTGGCTCATTTCGTTTCTGCAGAAGGGAAAGACGTTTGCATCAGCTTGTATTATGAAAATCAAATCTTCAGTGAGTACTTGTCGTTCTTAACTCAATCGGAAAGTGCTATCAAGACGGAGAGCCTGGAAAACTCCCTGATATGGTCTATCAGTCATCAGGATCTGGAGGCTTTATGCTTAAGATCTACGAAAGGTTTAGTGATTGCGAAAGCTATCGCCGACGCCATGTTCATACGTAAACAGACAGAACAGATTAACTTGCTGACGCTTTCACCTATTGAGAGATACGTTAAGCTCCTTCGGGACCGTCCGGAAATTCTAAAGCGTACTTCTCTTAAAATTATTGCCTCTTACCTTGGTGTAACTGCGGAGAGTTTGAGCAGAATCAGGAAGAAAGTAATTTGATTTCTTACCCATCGTCAAGAGGATATCGAGGGGACTGACTTAATTTCGGGAACGAAATCGAGGTGAAAATGAAAATCAGAATCAACTATTTAGCTATAGGCTTATTTTATACCATTGCAATTGTCCTGCGGTATGTAACGAACAAAACCGGACTACTTGAGGGCGTAAGCAATTCTTTTGTAAAGGTGATTTTGCAAGGAGCGGGCCCTGCTGTAGGGGCACTTGTAAGTTTCTCCGTATTTAAGATTAAGCCTGTGCTATCCTTGAGAGGAAATTACAAAAACCTATTTTTCCCCTTCATGCTATACTGGGGATTGCCAATAGTCCTCATCTTAACGGCTGAGTATGTTAGCAGAGGAACACTTTCATTCGTTGCTGTTTCTGCAATCTTAATCTATGGCCTTCTGGAAGAAATAGGGTGGCGTGGTTTCTTGCAACAGGAACTGAAGAAGCTACCGCTTTTCGCCAGTACGTTAATCATAGCGGTTTTGTGGTTCGTCTGGCATCTGAATTTTGAAATGACCAGCGCTAACGCGTTCTTTTTTGGAATCCTGGTACTTGGAAGCTGGGGTATAGGTAAGGTTGCAGACAACACGTACTCTTTGCTAGCGGTGTCAGCCTTTCATTCCTTAAATAATTTTTTCCCGCAGATGAATGCTGTGAAAATGGCCATTCTTGCGACGTGCCTTTGTTTATGGGTATTTATGTTAGTTGTGAGGAAACGGAAAGCCCAGAAAACTGAGCTCATCTCGGCTTAACTGATTGTTCATCCTGCCTTATTTTCTATAAGTGGAACAATGGGAGAGCAAGTGAAAGGGACCGCCTGATATTCTTTCGGAGTACTGATTTTGGGATTAAATGAGCTATAATTGCAGAAGGTAATTAGATATGAAAAAGTTTTTCTGGTTGATTATAGCGGTTCTTTTCACTAGCGGTGCTTTCGCACAGCAGAAGGAAGTGTTGAATGTGAAGGAGTTCAAGAAGCAGATTAAGAAAGAAAAAGTAATTATTCTTGATGTGAGGACACCTCAGGAGTTTGCAGATGGACATATAAAAAATGCGATAAATGCCGACTGGAAGAACCCGGAAGAGTTTCAGATGAAGATTTCCCAGCTTCCTAAAGCGGAAGCAGTATACGTATACTGTCGTACCGGAGCGAGAAGTGAAAAGGCCTCAGCTTCGCTACAAGCTAATGGATTTACACATGTTGCAGGCCTCGACGGGGGAATGGAAGCCTGGAAGAAGGCCGGGAAGCGAGTTTCCAAGGCGAAACAATAAACCTATAGCCACGGAGATCGGATGATGAGCAACCGACCGCAATTGGGCTAAAGCTTCGCATCATGAACAGCGTGTAACAGAATTTACCGGGGTATTATTTATGAAAGTAGCCCCATTCCTGGTCTTCATTCATCTCCGGGTACTGTTCACTGCTATCTTTCAGTACTGTGATAGCCAGCCAGATCAACATGAGTGGTGATAATGTGAAAAGGCCCAATGTAATGGACTCCGGAAATTCGAAGTGGATGCTGATTACGAAGACGATCAGGTAGAGCGTTGCGAGAATAATGGCTGTTGGTGCTTTCATGGTTGATTTTTGCATGAAAACAACCGATAACCAATTCTGTTCTAGCGGGTTTCAGAAATCCATCCGTATGAAGGCTTTAATCCCCCGAGATCAATAGTGATCCGTTGCAGAACCACAGCCGGATCAATCATGTAGATCTTGAGCCTATGCGCCCCTTTTTTAAGATGCTGTGCCTTGAAACTCCTGACCGCACTGTTTCTCAGCACATTTTCTTTCCATTCTTCACTTCTTCCTGACGTGGTATGATCCAGAATCTGGACCGGCCCATCATCGATGGATACTCCATACCGCATCCGGAAGTCATTGTTCAATGGATGTGCCGGTAGAGTATAGATGCTCACCATCGGACTTGCATCCGCGAACGTAAAGAATTCATATTCCAAATAGGCTGAAGTGCCTTTCAGGTTCTCTTTCCGGATATTTGTGCGGCTAAGAGGCATCGCAATCAGGGAAAAGCCTGCGGGCCCCGGAGCTTGAATGGTCTGCCAGTTAGCCCCGTTGACGCTTGTTCTGCCTGAATAGCTTCTTGCGTACATGGATATATAGCCTTTATCCCCGATGAAGCCTCCATAATTCGCCGGTAGCGCCTTGGAATGATCTTCAGCCTGGACGGCTACCTTGATAGTCTTACCTGCGGCATTAAATGCTATCTCGCCAACTGCAGATGCTTCATAGATTTTCGACCAGTCTACATCTACCCAAATGCGAACTTCTTCTTGTTGTACTTCCGGCTTCAGTGTTCCCGTTGTTTGGGAGAGTCTGATCCATGTCGGATAGGATTGTGCTTTCCAGTCTATTTTCTCTCGGGAGCTGAGGTAGAGATCAATAAAGTACTTCGTTTTGCTCAGCTTGCTGAATGACGGAAGAGCGTTTTTCCGGACCGGCGTGGAGGGGTGAAGGGTGTCACTAAGGCTCTGGCCTTCGGTTGCTAAGCCCCATAACGCTGAACTATCTATTGAGATGGGAGCTAAGGCTGGTTTCTGATAGACAGGCAGGTTCCTGGGCTCCATGGACATCATGTGTTTCCATTTTCCTCCGCTAAGCTGTGTGTTGTAGAAGTTGGTTTCCCGGACGATATTCTCGTAGGCTTCTTCTGACTTCGACGCCCAGGTATAGGCACTCAATCTGTTCTGCCTGGCATAGAGGAAGCTCTTATCGCGGAAGAGGAACTTTTTGTTTATTTGTGAGGCTCCCACAACCGGATAGTACACGAGCTGGTAGAATGCATCTGCGAGTGGCGAATCTATTTTTTTCCGGAGTGCGTTGACTTCCGTCTCGAGCGCTGAATAGCTATCGATGCGCCTCTGAGCCTCGTCTCCATAGAAGAAGTGGTTGTATTTTGTATAGTCTGTCTGGGTGGTCGGCTCGGTCCGGCTCCAGCCCATGAATTCAGGCTTGCGTTCGAAGGCGAGATCGTAATACTTCCACATCAGGCCCGATATGGCTTGTGCCTGATCCGTGCCGAAGATCTTTTCCATCCATTGACGGTGGTGTTTGCCTGCATAGTCGCTTTGTTTGAAAGTCTCAGCGTTATAGGCCATATCCAGGAAGATCTGAATGGCATACTCCTGCGGCTTCAGGTCGCCAACGTTAAGTACCCAAAGGCGGTCCGACTTATTTTCGTAAGCCTTCATCATCTCTTCCCGGATCAGTGCGGGGTGGGTGGTGCTTAACCATAGATAATCATGAGGCCTTCCCCAATAGGACGCGTGGTAGTACACGCCGGATCCTCCGGCGCGGCGTTTCTCTGCGTCATTGTTCAGGCGGTGAATATATCCGTAGTTATCGTCGGGCCATACCAGAACGACATCTTCCGGGATCTTTAAGCCATGATCATAGATCTCGAGCACCTCTTTATACGCTGTAAATGCCTGGGGAACTTTCCTGAGGTCCTTGCTGATGTACTTTGTTAACAAAGCGCGCTGGTCTTTTATGATGTTTTCCAGGAGGGGAGCCGCTTCCTTTGTACTTTTAATGCCTTCCATTCCGCTGTCATGTACCCCACGCATTCCGAGGGAGTATACGGCATCATGCTTAGCACTTTCTTTAACGCGCTCTTCCCAGTAGCGGTGTACCGTCTTTTTGTTGGTGATATAGTTGAACGGGCCCATTTCTTTAGTCCACTCGTCGACGTTGTTCCTCAGCATTGGTTCGGCGTGTGATGAACCTACCAGAATGGCGTATTCCCGGGCAACCGTCTTGTTTCCGGGGTAGTGATAAAATGCTTTGGTGCTGGGATGCATGGCAGGCCAGATCAGGTTGGCTTTGAGCCTCAGCAGCAACTCAAATATCTTTGCATAGGTGCGTGGACCGATATCGCCTGTCTCAGGTTCGAAGGTTTTCGCAGCCCAGGGTTGAAGTCCCCAGTCTTCATCATTCAGGAATATTCCCCGGTATTTGACGGATGGGCCGGATGATGTATAGTCTTCCGCCTCCAGCATGATCTCCGCTTTTCGTTTCACGGGAACGTCTGCCCACCAGTTCCATGGGGATACACCAATGCGCTCGGACAGGCTGAATACACCATAGGCAGTACCCCGGGTATCACTGCCCGCGATAATGAATGCTCTGCCAATATTTTTTAGTGGCTTCTCAAGGGACTTGTATCCGTAGCGTTCCCATTTTCCCGAAAGGCTGTCTTTCCATGCAGAGCGTCCGGGAAGGAGGCTTCGAATGAGAAGACCATTTATATTTCCAATTACGATCACGTCTCCTTTGGCCTGAGAGATGTTGCTGAGCACCATTGGAGAAGTGCCGCACACCATACTGATATCCTTCTGAAGCAAGTAGGCCGCGATGGAGTCGAGCGCAGGGCCTTTAGCGTCATACACAATCGATGCTTTCGTTCCTTTTGAAAACAGCGTGAAGGGTTGAGCATAAGCAGATTGGAATGAAACCAGGATCAGAAGAGCAAGGACAGGTAAAAGTTTGAAGTGCGAAGCGGATGATACAGGCATAAGTAACAATTGGTGGTTTGTTACCGGCAAGTTTAAGATTTATTCAGCAGAAAGTGTATAGCTTAAGAACTTGTAACGACTAAATTTCAAACATTAAGGGAACCGCGTGCTTTTATAGAAGCAGAGTGGTTAAACTCTGTTTAATTCATTGCTTATGGACACGTACGACGCGATCATTATTGGCTCGGGACAAGGTGGAACACCTTTGGCTAAAAAGCTGGCCAAAGCAGGGTGGAAAACTGCGCTCATTGAGAAAGAACATGCCGGGGGGACTTGCGTCAACGTAGGATGTACACCCACCAAAACCATGATTGCCTCGGCCAAGGCGATTCATACGATCAGGAGGGCAGCAGAATGGGGAATAGAAGCCGATCTTCGGAAAATTAATATGGATGCGATCATTCAACGTAAAAAGGACGTTGTTGACCTCTTTCGCAATGGGGCACAGGAAGGGCTTGAAGCGACGGAAAATCTAAAGCTTGTCTGGGGAAGAGCCTGTTTCAGGAGTGCTGATGTTCTGGAGATCGAGCTGAACGATGGAGGCTCCTTGCAGATGAAGTCTGACCGGATCATCATCAGCACAGGCACGAGTCAACATATTCCGGATGTCGAAGGCATTGAAGATAGTGGCTATCTGACATCCACAACCTTGATGGAGCTCCGGGAAATTCCCCGACATCTTCTGATCATTGGCGGCGGGTACATTGCCCTGGAGTTTGGACAGATGTACAGGCGTTTTGGTTCTGAAGTGACTATCCTGACCACGGGGGATCAGCTCCTGGACCATGAGGATAGTGATGTTAGTGCTGAAGTGAAACGGATACTCGAGGAGGAGGGTATCCGCGTGTTCTGCCAGGCAAAGAGCGAAAAAGTGGAAAAGCAAAACGGAGACTTGCTGCTGCGTTTTGACGCAGAGGGGAAGGAACAGCAGCTTAGCTGCAGCCATCTGCTTGTGGCGACTGGCCGGGTACCGAACAGTGCTGATCTGAATACGGAATCAATAGGTATAGAAACAAACGAAGAGGGATATATCCAGGTGAACGACCATCTGGAGACATCTGTTAAAGGGATCTACGCGATAGGAGATGTAAAAGGAGGACCGGAGTTTACGCACGTGGCCTATAATGACCATTTGATCTTGTTGCAGAATCTTCTGGAGGGGAAGCGAGAGACGATAGCGGACCGCCTGTTGCCGTATTGCATGTTCACGGATCCTCAACTGGGGCGCGTGGGTATGACGGAGAAGGAGGCGCGACAGAGAGGATTCAATATCCGGGTAGCCTGTATACCTATGTCACGTGTTGCAAGGGCAATTGAAACCGGAGATGAACGTGGACTCATGAAAGCTGTGGTGGATGCAGATTCGGGTCAGATCCTGGGGGCGGCGATCCTCGGCGAAGAAGGAGGTGAGGTGATGTCGGTGCTGCAGATGGCTATGATCGGTGAAATGGACCATCAGGCAATAAGGAATATGATGTTTGCCCACCCACTGTATTCTGAATCTTTAAATAACCTTTTTATGAAGCTGGAATAATAACTATGCTTGACGAAAATACAATAAAGTACTACCTGGACCTGTTTGAACTTGACCTGACTGAACTGATGGGACTACTGAGCCTTACGCGTGAAAGAGTGCTTCGCGAGGGTGACGTGTATATTCAGGAAGGCTCAATGACAAGAAAGCTCGCTTATATTAAGACGGGTTTGATGAGGACGATCTATCTGAAGGATAATGGTGACGAAATTACCATGCTATTAAGGTGGGAAGACCAGTTTTTTAGCTCTTATGACAGTATCTTTTTCAAACAGGCATCCCGGTTCACCTATCAGGCGCTGGAGGATACCGTAGTTCTGGAAGCAAATTATGATGAGTTCATGGATTACCTGAACGCTCATCCCCGGTTTGCGAAGGCGAAGGATTTCTTCCTGATCAGTATGCTTGCCGAGACAATGGAACGGGTCGAATCATTTGTGCTGATGACGCCGGAAGAGCGATATCTTAAGCTGATCAGGGAAAAGGGGGACATTGTTCAGCGCTGTCATGACAAGCATCTGGCTACCTGGCTCGGTATCACTCCGGTATCCCTCAGCAGGATCAGGAAAAGAATTTCAGAAGGCGGAACCGTTAATTAACTTTTGTTAATCGGCATCAGGAAATGCAGTCATAATTTTGTGTTAAACACAAGCTTATGGATCGTTTCTTAGAGATTTTTGTTCAGATATTCACTGTTTCGGCAATCCGTTACTTCCTGGTAGCAGGGATTGCGTTTGTTTTATTCTATAAAGTACTTCACCGGAAGTTCAGCAAGGCGAAGATCCAGGCTCGGCAGGCGAGCAGAAAAGATTTCTGGCGGGAGATTGTGCATTCTATGCAGAGTACCGCGATCATGTCGGCGGTGGCGTTTGTAGTACTTTTTACCAGCCTGAGAGAGCATACGCTCGTTTATGAGGAAATCAGCTCTTTCGGAGCCGGGTATTTAGCTCTGAGTGTTGCGTTGAGCCTCGTCATTCATGATACTTATTTTTACTGGATGCACCGTTTAATGCATCATCCCCGGATCTTTCGCCACGCGCATGTGGTGCATCATAAATCGGTCAACCCATCGCCGTGGGCATCATATTCTTTCCACTTTATTGAGGCTTTTGCAGAAGGCGCGATAATATTCGTTCTGGCTATGATTCTGCCGATGCATCCGCTTGCAATAGCGCTGTTCGTATTCTTCGGGTTCGTCATCAATGTGTACGGTCACCTTGGATATGAAATTATGCCCCGCGGATTCCGGAAAACCTGGCTGTTTCAGGTAATCAATACGTCTACTCACCATAATCTTCATCACAGTAAGTTTAAAGGGAACTACGGGCTCTATTTCAGATTCTGGGACCGGATGATGGGGACGGAGCACCCGGACTATGTCCGGGAGTATGATCGGGTACAAAAACAGCGGTTCGATTAGATCCGGAAGAATTAGTCTTTTGCTGTTCTGTCTTTCGTTGCTGGTTTTGCTGGCTGTGGTACGGGAGGATCTTCAGGTCTGGGGCTAGGCGTAGGGTCAACCGGTCTGGGCGTATCTTCCCGGAAGGGTGTGGAGTCTACTTTACCTTCGCTTCTTCCCGGAGCGGGGATCGGAAGACTATCTGCATCGGTTTTTTTTCTGCCGATGGAATCCTTGTTGAAGGATTGATCGCTAAACGGGGCTTTGATATCGTTCCCTGAGGCGCTTACCGCCAGAGCTATCGCCAGGGAGGCGGCTATTGTCGAAAGTATTTTGCTTTTCATGATCGTTGGTATTATAGCTACACCAACTCCTAAAATCATGCCAGAGGCTTCGTTTTCGCATCTTTCGGGAATGTTACAGTCCATGCTAGCTTTATCAGGAAAGGTTGCCTATGTTTGTATGAAATGGACGCGAACAGGTGGCTAAATAAGACAAGTAATGAACAATCTGCAAGACAGTTGCAGACTGCTACAGCCGTGTTCTGTCGTTTTCTCTCTATCCAGTATCGTCTTGGAGATTCGTTTTTGAAGAGTAGTAAGGACTTCATTAAGTAAGCCCCATCCTTCAGCAGGTTTGGGGATCACCTTTCTTAACAGATTCAAAAACATCTAATCTTCATTCATTATGCTTTCGCGGTTTATTATATGCCTCTCGCTGGCTACAGACCTCGCTATACTGTTGCTGGCCATTTTTATTGTAAATCCTTTATGGATCATGTTGCTGATCTTTCTGTCGGCAGGCATGAAGGGCTGGTACAAGTATCGCCGGTCAAATAAGCAGATCAATAGTCTTTTCAGACCCAAGCAGCTGTACCAATCGTAAGGTGCAGGTGCCTCGCTATGCTCTATAGTGAGCAATCTTTTTAATTCACATTAAACATACATACATGACAACTACAACAAACCCTGCTGTAGACAGAATAGTTCTGTCTACAGGAATTTATGACCTTTTGAAAGAGCAGATCCGGAGAAGGAAACTGAGCAAGTTTAACGAGGAAAAGCTGGAGCGGGAGCTGAAAAGTGCGATTCAGGTTCTAAGAAAAGATCTTCCGGCTGAAGTAGTAACCGTAGATACCCGCGTAACAGTAAAAGATCTGGAAAACGGTGAAGAACACACCTATAAGCTTGTTGCACCGGCCAGGGCGAGGAGAAAGCATGAAACCATGTCTATCTTATCGCCGATCTCAGTAGCCATGTTGGGATATGCTGCAGGATCAGAGGTTCAGTGGGAGATGGCTGATGGTGTCAGAAGATACAAGATCCTCAATGTTGCCCCTTTAAATTAGCACACTAATCTTCAGGCCGTTCTTTAGGTGCAGCCATGCGTACGATCCTGGGCTGAAACTCTGCGATGATCTCCACGAGATCGCTTTGAGCACCCATGACGGCGTGAATATCCTTATAAGCCATAGGAGCTTCATCCATGTCGCTGCCGATTAAAGTAATGCGTTTGTGTCGAAGTTCTTCAGCAATCAGCGCCCGGTCTAGTGTCCTGAACGCAGCATTTCGACTCATCAGTCGTCCTGCTCCATGGGAAGCAGAGTTTATGGCGGCCGCAGCACCTTTACCACGAACCAGGAAGCCGGGCGTACTCATGCTTCCAGGGATAATACCCAGCACACCTGCGCCCGCAGGTGTTGCTCCTTTACGGTGGACCATGACGGGGGTTCCGTCATCAAGTGTTTCTTCCCAGGCGAAATTATGGTGATTTTCAATCCGTAGCAGGGGTTGTCGGTTCATTGCTTTCGCTATTTTGTTATGTATTTCGTGATGGTTAGCACTGGCGTATTCGCCGGCGAGGTTCATAGCTATCCAGTATTCCTGCCCCGCTTCATCATTAAGATCGAGCCAGGCGAGATGTTTGGCCTGAGCAGGGAGTCGCGTTTTATCCATCGCCACTTTAGAATAGTAATTGGCGATATTCCCGCCGAAGCCGCGGGATCCGGAATGGGAGAGAAGTGCCAGGTAATTACCGGGAGGCAGATCGAATTCAGAGCCAGGGAGGACCTGGAGCTCGCCCCATTCAACGAAATGGTTCCCAGTGCCGGAGGTGCCAAGCTGCGCATAAGCTTTGTCTCTCAGATCGCGGATGACCTTGGTTTCTTTCCAGGTGTTTTTGTCGAAAAGAGATGTATCGAAATGAGTCTTTGTTGTGCCACCCATGCCGAAGACAGTATGCTTCAGAAGCAGGCTCTTCAGCATATCTTTTTCATCGTCTACTACGCCTGATGGCATATCGAAGATGCTGAGGCACATTCTGCAGGCAATATCTACACCCACGGCGAAGGGGATGATCGTATTGCGGGTGGTTGCCAGTACGCCTCCGATGGGAAGGCCGTAGCCCTGGTGCGCATCGGGCATGAGCGCGCCTGCGACACTTACAGGCAGCTGCATAGCAGTCTTCATCTGATCAAGCGCCCCCTGTTCGATGTGTTCAGCTCCGAAGATGGGAAAGTTACTCTGATCGGTCTTGAGGGCGACTTCCCGGTTAGCAGGCTCAGTGAACAAACCCTGGCTGCGCATGGTTAAAACCTGTTCTGCGAGGTCGCTCCATTTGTCATTTTCGGCGGTGATGAATGCCTGGGGATCTGAGATCAGCTTCTCCAGTTTGTTGATTATCTGAAGCTTGTTCATTGTGTTCTGCTTCAGAAGCTTGTTAGCTACACGGCTAAAGTCGGCCAGTAGCTTTGTATCCTCTATGCCGAGAGCTTTAAGTTCGTTATTGCTGATCTTGACTTTGCCCATCTTGTTGTTATTTAGTTAAGGGTTTTCAGGGTTCTCTGGTCCTTGAAGTTGTTTTTTCAAGTATAACAGCCTGGAGTTTGATCAGTTTGATGTATCGTGTTGATGATCGGCTCTAAAGATCATGTGGGTATAGTCAATGCCCATGAAGGGGCGTATTCCCTGAATCATAAACCCCTTATGCTCATAGAAGCTTTTGGCTTTCGGCTTGTCCGGGTTTACAAGTAAGCCAATAGCCGGAAGGCCCAGCGTTAATCCCCATTCAATGCCAGCCTGCAGAAGCTGTGTGCCAATGCCACTGCCTTGTTGGTTCGCTGCTACGCTGATGGTATCGATATAGAACTCGCCGGCCTCTGTTTCTTCGGTTATTTGGCTGGTTTGGATGCCGCGTAAGCTTAGGTAATCAAGAACGGGCTGCCTTAAGGCGTGTAGGTTCGCACCATCATAGGCCGTCAGAGAGCCGCAGATGCCATCTCTGCTCTCGAAGACGATTGTGTTTTGATAAGAGTATTGATTATCAGGCAGGCTGATGAGGCGCTGCAGGAGTGGTAGTTCTGAATATGCGTCAGCAGATCCGGTTAAATGTTGTATGACTTCTTCCATGGCCTGCATCATGAGGGGAGCGATTGCAAAGGCGTCTGAAGGTCTGGCTTTCCTAATCATGCAGGTATAATAATAAATTAGGAGTAAAGTTGAGGGTATTTTTCAATATTATTGTTACTTGTTCTCCTAATTACAATGAATCGAAAAAAGTTTATTTCCTCCCTTGTCACTGCAGGTGCCCTCAGCATCGCTGCGCCCGTATGGGCAGAGTCGGGTGCTGCAGTTAGAAAGAAGCACCGCATCAAAATTCCCGGATATCTGAAAGAAGGGGATCTCATCGGCATTACAAGCCCCGCCGGATACATAAGCCGCGAAGAGGTTGCTCCCTCTGTAGCGCTTATGGAAAGTTGGGGATTCCGGGTCAAAATCGGCGACAGCGTAGGAAGAAGGGATCATACATATGGGGGAACGGATGCAGAGAGGCGGGATGATCTTCAGCGCATGCTGGATGATGATGAGGTTAAAGCGATCATGTGTGCACGAGGCGGATATGGTTTGGTGAGAATTGTAGATGAGCTCGACTTCAGCCATTTTAAGAAAGCACCTAAGTGGCTGATTGGCTTTAGTGATGTAACTGTACTACATGGACATATCCATAATAACCTGGGTGTTGCCACCATACATTCGAAGATGTGCAACAGCTTTCCTTCAGACTGGCAGACAGCGACACCTATACAGGTGTCTACGATTCAGTCGATTCGGGATGCCTTGACGGGGACGAAGATGGAATACAGTGCAGCACGTGCACTATCTAACAGATTAGGTACAGCGGAAGGTGTACTGGTTGGGGGAAACCTGAGTATCATTGAGACGCTTGCAGGTACAGCATCAGATCTGAATACCTACGGAAAGATCTTGTTTTTGGAGGATACCGGGGAAGAACTCTACAGCCTTGACCGCATGTTCTGGAACCTTAAGCGCACCGGGAAACTCGCAAATCTTGCAGGCCTGGTGGTAGGGGGCTTCAAACTTAAGGCGGAAGGACCGGGAAGTGGCTTCGGTAAATCGATCTACGAGATCGTTATGGAGAAGGTTGAGGAGTATAATTATCCCATTTGTTTTGACTTCCCCGTTGGGCACCAGGTTAACAATTTTGCACTCAGATGCGGGACGAAACACCGGTTGGAAGTGCGGGTAGATGGATCTGGATTGGTATCTATATAAAACGGGGACACTGGCTCATAGCCGGTGTCCCCGTTTATTTTTGTTAATCGACCTTACTTTACATCTATAGTCGTTTCAACCGCTTTTAGCCATGGAGAGGAGAAACGAACTTTTACTTGTCCGCTTTTTCCAGTAGCCTGAATATAGCTGAGGATCTTTCCGTGGTAAACGCGATGAACGTTGTCGGTATAATCAGACATATCCTGGTTGTTACTTGCTTCCAGCCCCAGTAGTGTAGCAGGACCTTCGATTTCACAAGTTATTTCGTTATCGGATAACATGACGGGGATGCCATCTTCATCCACCACCTGTACATAGATCTGCGCTAATCCCCGATCCCTGCTAATCGACTTTTCTCCGGCCTTGATTGTTAATGCATAAGGCTGTTTGGAGGAGCTGATTGTGTAGCGTGAAAGTTCTTCATTATTTGCTCCCAAGGATACCGCTTCCAGCTTTCCTGCTGTATACGGAATGTCCCAGGAGATAATTCCGTATTTGTCATCGAAGGATTTCTGTTCGCCTACAGTCTTTCCGTTTAGCAGAAGTTTGGCGCTTTTGCCGTTGGTATAGCAAACCACCCTGATTTTCTGGCCATCCTGGTAATTCCATATTGGCCAGGCATCCATTGATGGTTCATCATTTCCACGTCTTTTGCTTGTTGGAACCGGATAAGTACCTGCGTAGACCATTGGCTTATCAGACCAAAGAGACTGACGGAAAATACCTCTGGGTTTGATGAAACCACCGAAGTCGAGCAATCCGGAATAAAACCCTCTTGAAGGCCATGCGCCTGATTCGCCAAGGTAGTCGATCCCGGTCCACAGGAACTGACCGAAGATATGCTGGTTATCTTTGACCGCTTTCCAGGCTTGATAATCATGTCTGTTTTCACTTCCATAGATCACACGCTTAGGATATTTCTTGTGGTCAGAATCATAGCGGTTTTCGGTGTAGTTGTATCCGGCAATATCCAGAGCACCCGGATATTCCGTTTCGTTAGACATTGCAACGCCCGCAAGGCCCGCTGTGACGGGACGCGACCGGTCGTATTGTTTGACAACTGCGACGAGGCGTTTAGCGATCACTCCCAGTTCATTAGCATCGGGAGCGTCCTTCTTGAAACCACCGTACATGGCCTGAGTAAAGCCGCTGGCTTTTGTACCTGCGAGAATAGGGTGCGAGTACGGGTCATTTGGATAGTCAACCTCGTTGCCGATGCTCCAGGCAAACACAGAGAGGTGATTCCTGTCGCGCTTTACCATATCAGCGAGATCTTTTTCGCCCCACTCTTCGAAGAAATCAAATGTACCCTGGTAGCCCGGGGTGCCGACATTCCATCCTTCAAGCCATTTCCGTTTTGGGAACTTCCATTCGTCGAAAGCTTCATTCATAACCAGGAGGCCCATTTCATCACAAAGTTCATACAGTTCAGGTGCCTGCGGATTGTGGCTGGTACGGATGGCATTGCAACCAAGATCTTTAAGAGTTTGCAGTCGTCGTCTCCAAACTTCACGCGGTACCGCTGAGCCTAATACGCCTGCGTCGTGGTGCAAGCATACGCCCTTCATCTTCATCCATTCGTTATTCAGCGCGAATCCTTTATCCGGATCGAAGGTGAAAGTGCGGAATCCCGTTTTGGTGGTGCTTTGATCAATAACTTTTCCGTTTTTCGTTACTGTAGTTTTCAGCGTATAGAGATGAGGATTGGTGATACTCCACAATGCCGGATTGCTTACTTTGAGTATCTGATTAACTTTTCCTTTTCCTTTAGCGGTCACTTTCAGGGTCTTGCTGCTTTTGGACACTGATTTTCCCGCGGGCGAAAACAACTCATTGGCTACGGTAATGGCTGCAGTCTGGTCGGCGTCATTGTCTATCTCCACTTCAATATTCAATGATGACTGCTGTTTATTAACTACGGGATAGGCAAATACACCCCATTGGGCAATGTGCGTCGGGTTGGAATAGACGATCCAGGCATCGCGATAAATCCCGGATCCGGTGTACCAACGTGAGTCTGCCGATTGACTGTGGTCAACCTTTACAGCAATTGAATTTTCTTTTCCATAGGTGATGTAGGGCGTGATGTCATACATGAAAGAGATATATCCGTTCGGTCTTTTGCCAACGGACTGGCCGTTTACGAATACCTCGCTGCGATTGTAGACTCCTTCAAAGTACAGGTAGACTTTTTGACCTTTCATGGAAGCGGGCACAGGTACGGATTTTCTATACCAGCCAATGCCGCCGGGCAGGTAGCCTGTAGCGCTGGCAAGCGTCGGGCTTAATTGTGCTTTCACTGACCAGTCGTGGGGAAGGTTTACTGATTGCCATTTACTGTCATCAAAGCCGGGCTTTGCCGCATCTGGCGATTCCTGGAGACTAAACTTCCAGTCTGCAACAATCTTTTCAGGCTTTCCGAAGGAGACCTGAGCTGTGGCGATACAGCAATAAAAGAATGAAAAGGTTAATAGACAAAGGAATTTCATTGATTTAATTGGTTTATAGAGTATGACACAAATATCTCGGAAAACCTTCATCCAGGAGGGGGGTATATCGTAAAAATAGGGGGGAAATGTGCCAGAAACGGCTGCTTCTGGCACATTTGTATAAGGTATAAGGTGGAATGTATCTGCTCTCGTGCGCGCACATACATTTCCTGTTTTCGATTATTCAGTTTGCTGATCAGGGGCTTTACCGATCAGGTCCATAAACTGATCCAGCTTAGGAGTGATGATAATCTGTGTGCGTCTGTTTTTGGCTTTGCCTTCGTTGGTATTATTGTCGGCGATAGGATTATATTCGCCACGGCCACCAGCGGTGAGACGCTTGGGATCTACTCCATAGTTTTTCTGTAAAGCCTGAACTACTGATGATGCTCTTAATGCACTTAGATCCCAATTGTTACGGATGTTTGATTGAGAAATTGGTACGTTATCGGTATTTCCTTCAATCAGAACATCATAGTTGTTATAATCTTTGATGATTTTCGCGATCTTACTGAGTGTCTCACCTGCTCTGCTGGAGATCTCGTAGCTTCCGGAATTGTAGAGCATGTTGTCAGACAAAGAGATGTAGACAACACCCTTTAATACCTGCACGTTAACATCTTTCATTTCCTGCTGATTGAGTGATCTGGTCAGATTGTTGGTGAGCACAAGGTTTAGTGAGTCGCTCTTGTTCTTGGTGTTGACCAATTGCTGAATGTATTTATTCGAGCTATTGATCTCGTCTACCAGCTTGGAAATATTCACATTGCCCTGGTTGCTTGAATTCAGGCATTTGTTGAGCGCCTCCTGCAGCGACTTCAGATTGGCTCTTTCGGCTGAAAGTTGTTCTTCCAGGCTTTTTACCCGGTTGCCGGAGACCGCCAGATTCCTTTCGGTAAGGAGGTATTTTTGGCGCACTTCGCGGGTATCACTCTCCAGTTTATCGTAACGGCTTTGTAAAGTGCTATACTTTTTGTTGCTTACACATCCCTGCAGCACGGCGGATATCGCTATCGCAGCTATAATGGATAATCGGGTTTTCATATACTTTACCTGTTTAAAGTTTAACAATACCCAGTTAACTGCATTTTAAATGCAAATGTTTAGCGCTTTGGTGTAATTATCTGTGAATCAGTTTATAAGTTTGCTGACTCAATCCACTTTCGTGCCATTAATTCGTGACCTGCGGGCATCGGATGAATGCCGTCCCAGATCCAATGATCTGCCGGGGCCCTTTGTAGAGCTGCGTTGAAGTGGCTTTGATAAGGGATGTGAACAGCATTGAATTCAGCTGCCAGGTTTTTTGCCGCTTCTTGCCGTGCAGAAATACAATCGTACCATTTGCTCCAGCTTTCTTTCACTCTCCCTACAGGAAGGATAAAGGGTTCGCCTATTATTAGCTTCAATTTAGGGAGCTGTGATTTCGTTTCTGTAAGGAGCCTACGGAATTGGGTGGTATATGAACCGGCGCTGAAGCCTGATCGTCCGTCTATTTCTGCATTGGCATCGTTTACACCGATCAGAATACTCAATACGTCGGGAGCGAGATCGATCGTATCCTCTCTCCATCGTGCGGCGAGATCAGGAACAGTGTTTCCACTAATTCCCCGGTTAAAGAACTGATAATTGACTGCGGGCTGTTCGAAACCGAGCCGACCGGCTATGATGAAGGCATATCCGTGACCCATAACATGGTTCCAGTCATGGTCTCTGCTTCGTCCTCCATCCGTTATAGAATCACCCTGAAAAAGAATTCTGGGGGCGTGAACAGCAGCTGGACTGTTTCTGCTAACTGTTGCGAGAGCTTGAGAGCTGAGAAAAGATGAGGTTCCGATTAGGGCAGAGGCTTTGAGGAAATACCTTCGGTTTACGCGCTTCATGTGCTTGTTCTTTACTCTAATTTAGTTGTTCGTATACAAGCGGACAAACTTTGAGGCAGCTTTCATGTTAAACTAGCAAAAAACCAAAAGATATGAATGGATTCTTCAAAACGCTGATTGCCGGGTATGGCGCAAAGAAGCTGGGTGGTGGCTGTCTGTCAACCATCGCTATATTTGTAGTCATTTATATGCTATTGGGGCAATGTAACTAGGGAGTCAGGCTCATTCGTGTTCGCTCTATTCTACGATGTCTGCTTTCTTTATCGGCATCTTATAGTAATACTGAGTACTGGAGTCCCATTTTGCTACAAGGATCTTTGAGTTACTCTTATCTCGCAGGATCGGCATTTTGAAAGTCAAGCCTGGGCTCTTGATAGCAATAGCTGGTGATAGTTGGTAGCGCTGAATACGGTTTGTAGCCGGCGTGATTCTGGACTGAGAAGGCTTCTGCTGTCTTGTGCTATTGGTTTGGGAGTATCCCCCCACAGGATACCACAAGAGCGCGATCAGTATCGCCAGATATAGAGACGTTTTCATGCTTTAAAGATGCAGCAATCAGCGACTTTCCATACCGCTCGAAAAAAATGTTGAATGTTGGAAAGGTGGGATGTATAATGCATCGCACCTTTCCAACGTTTACCCCGCTATTACTCGGGTTCACTGTTTGACCTTCTGCTCCAATCCATCTTTGCAGAAAGGTACATCATGATAGCGACAGTTACAAAGAGACCGATGCTTCCGAAGATCAGTGCGAGATCTTGTAATTGTATGATCACAAAGATGAAGATGTAGAAAACAGAGAGAATGCTGCCAAAGATAAGCGCAGCATTACGTCTGCGCAGAAGCATGGATATGAAAGTGCTAATGAGGCCTACAGTACACACTGATGCTATAAGATACGCTTTGTTAAACCCTATTTGTTCGCTAAAAGCCAGAAGAAGAGTGTAGTAGATTGTCATTGCGGCTCCTACGAGTATATACTGCAGGATATGAACCGGCTTCTTGTTTAAAATTTCGGTAAAGAACAGAGACACAAAAGTCAGAAGGATGATGAGGAATGAATATTTGGCAGAACGCATCGTCTTTTGATATTGGTCTATCGGTAGTAGGAACTTAACACCGAAAAAGGCTTCGTTAACGTTCTTTTCGGCCGATACATTAGTAGCTGGAGCAGGTGCTCCGGCAGCGTTCAATGGTGTATTCAAATTTGTGTTGTCGGCAATCCACTGCTGCGGGTAGGGGCGGTTGAAATAGGGGATTTTCCAGAGGGCGCTAAATTCTTTCTTACCTAAGTTCGAATTATCGGGTAGGTACCTGCCTGTAAAACTAGGATCTGTCCAGACGCCTCTGACTTTCACTTCACTTGTTTTTCCGAGAGGCATAAAATTCAGTTCCGTACTCCCACGCAGATCAAGCCGGAATTTAAAAGGCAAAGATGTTTTCTTGTCCTTGCTCAGGTCGGGTAGAACCACCAGGTTATTGCTGAACAGCTCCAGATTAGAGAAATCAGGTTCGACGGAGTATAGACCATTTGCAAGCTGGATACTGGGATTGTTCTTCAATCCTTTCAGGTCGCTAAGGCCGATGACAACTTTTGCCTTTTCCCACATGATCCGGTCAGGATTGATTCCCGATTTCGCCAGTTCAAGCGGACTGAAGTCGCCTGAAACATTTATTTCTGCGTTATAGACTACCGCCTCGAATATACCCCGATGCCGTTTTTCAGGCTTTACTTCCGAGTCGATGTTCAGTCGCTCGGGAAGGATATACACGTTGGTGATAACCTCCTGATTAGAAACTTTTCCCGATGCATCAGCGAGTTTCTCTGTTGTGCGGTAGGGGAGAATCATTACAGGGCCTTGAAGGAGCTGGCTTGCTGACCATTTATCGGATATTTCTTCAACTACTTCTTCCTGACGCGATTGTCTTTCTCTGATGAGGCTTTGAATCCATTCAGAGGGAATGAGAAGTAAGAGTGTTAAGAATCCGATAGTCGCTAGTTTAAACAGAACGGAATCACCGATCCAAGAGACGAGTGTGGTGGGTTTGTGGGGATTAGTTTCCATGATTTTAGATTTATAAAGTACTTTGCAGTTCAGAGTAGATAGATAAAAAAAATTATATTTTCTGTTGTTTGATCAAGCTTTCCAACGCTTCAAGATGTTTACTAAATGCCCGACGCCCTGGTTCTGAGACTCGGTATTGCGTATTTGGCTTACGCCCGATAAAACTCTTCGTGACGATGATATATTCCTCTTTCTCAAGAGCCTTCAGGTGAGAAGCCAGATTGCCGTCGGTAGCAGCTAAAAGCTCCTTTAGGGAGTTGAAGTCATAACTTTCATTCGCTACCAGTACACTCATGATCTGAAGCCGTAGCCTGTTTTCGAAGGCTTTGTCAAATTGTTCAAGAGATATCTTCACTGCTTGTATTTGAAGTGCATAATAAAACCATATAAAATATGGAGTATTCCGAAACCGAGGATCCACGAGATAAACGACAAATGGGGGAACATAGCAGATACCAGTCCCAAGATAACTTCGAATACTCCAAGCCATCTTACATCTGAGAAAGTATACTGACTCCCGGATACCAATGCTAAGCCGTAGAAAATAAGTGTGGAAGGGATAATCATTGTGTATTCTCCCCGCAATAGTAATATGATGATGAAGATACCTCCTGTAAGAAGAGGGAGGGAAAGGTTTGTTAAAAGCCTCTTACTTCCGGGATGCCAGAATGGCTCACCTTTCTTTATCGATTGCCGCCGTGTGAGAATGATGCAGGTGGTAATTGAAAGGACAAGGACAGCAATGGCAATGAAAATAAGCTGCGCGATAATGACACCCTCGTACCGATAGCCACTATCTGCCAGTCCATTGCCGTGAGACTGTGCAAGCCTTTGCGCAGAAAACGCTCCTACTAGCGCATAAACACCAGCCATAACGCCTGAGAGTCCACTTAAAGAAATGAACTTGGATGATCGCTCCATAAGAGACCTTATGGAGGAAAGTTCTGAATAGATGCTATCTTCTTTCATTAAAGTACTTTGTTATTCAAAGTAAAATAATATTATCCATAATTGCAACAGTCTCTGAAAATTAGGAGCTCAGATGCGTGCGTCGAGTTTATAGATCCTACGGAACAATCTTTTTCAGGTCTGGATTATACGTGAAGTAGGTTTCATTAGCCGCTTTCCCAATCTCATGGACGGTGATAGCAGTGCTTGTGTTTCCGATGAACTCTACTGAAATTCCCTTCTGTTTGGAGTCGTAAACTTTGATTGTATCGGGGGAGGATTGATTCGAGTATTGCGCCTCTAACGCTAAATCCGGATAGGCATTCTTGAAATCCGCGTATGTGCTGCCGACGCCCAATCCCGCTTCTGTTTTAAATCGTTTAGCAGTGGTCCGGATCTGCTTGACATCATGAGACGTCATCGAGCTGTCTTTATAAGAAGAGTAGATGGCCATCTCGGTTCTTTGCTGATCAGCTGAATCAGTGTCGTACCAGATCCCCCACGCTTTTCCCATTGCAGCATCTCCTGCATCAGGCTCGCCTAAAGCCTGAGAAACGAGCTGCATATCCTGTTTTATAGATATGGTGCCGATTGATTTGCCTGGTATAACCAGAATAGAACTGTCTGTTGAACTGACTTGCGTACTGTGCGTGCTGTCTGTAGCTGGATCTTTTGATCCTGCCGTATCAGATTGACACGAAATGAAAAACGTGGCAATCATGAGTGCCTGAAGATGCTTAAATTTCATTTTGAACAAACGCATAAAGCCCCTTTCCTGTTTGATTTTACGATTGAAGCATGATCTCGCAAATAGATTAGTTCATCTTTTTTACATTTGCAGACGTGCCAGCGAAAACAAACACATCACAGCGTAAGCGTCCTGTACAAAAGGGGAGACGGAGTACCGGAAGTAAAGCAAGGAAGAAAGATAGCGGCCGGTGGTCAAATCTTTCAAAGTTCATTGTTGCAGGGATTATTCTCGTTCTGCTATCCCCGTTCTACTATGGCTATGTATTGAAGACGTTTACCTCAACGTGGCAGTGGATTAAAGACATCGGTGAAAACCCTCATTATCGTTCCTATTCGGAGTTCGGAATTAAGATCCCGAAAAGCTATGCTATTCATGGCATTGACGTGTCTTATGCACAAGGAAAGATCGACTGGCACAAAGTGCGTGCGATGAAAGACGAGGATATTTCGATCAGCTTTGCTTTTATCAAAGCAACAGAAGGAGTCCTGACAATTGACCCGTATTTCAAAAGGAACTGGCGCGAAGCCGCGAAAACCGGATTAGTATGTGGAGCATATCATTATTTCAGGCCTAAGAAGAGTGGAAAACAGCAGGCCCGTTTTTTCCTTCAAACAGCGACTGTAGAGCAGGGGGACCTGCCTTTGGTAGTTGATGTAGAGACGCTTGACGGAAAAACCCCCGAGGTAATGCGTAAGGAGCTCAGCGCATTTGTAGATCATATCGAGGCCAAAACAAAGATTAAGCCTATTATCTACTCTGGACTGAGCTTTTATCACGATTACCTCCAGGGATATTTCGATGATCACGTATTATGGATCGCTCATTATCATCAGGAAAAACTTAAGGTCCGAAGAGCAGGATCCTGGCATTTTTGGCAGCATTCTGATAGAGGTAGGGTCAATGGGATCAATCACACAGTCGACTTTAATGTTTTCAACGGCGATAGCTCTTCGTTCAGAAAACTCCTGATCAAAACGAACTAGAAGCGGTAAGTAACGCTTCCCGACGCAGTACGTGGCTTCATCGGTTCGAGGGTAGTCCAGCCTCTATAGTATTCCTTGTTTGTCAGATTATCCACTTTGAAACCGAAAGAAAATGGCCCGCTTCCATAAGATAATGACGCGTTCAGAATGGTATAGACAGGTAAAGTGAACACACCAACAGTTGCATCATTCACAATTTTGTTTTTGCCGCTGTGAGTTCCTCCAATGCCAAAGCCAAGCCCTTTTACAGCACCCTGCTGTACTTTGTAGCTTGCCCACAAGTTGACCAGATCTTCCGGTCCTGCACTTACAGGTCTCCTGCCTTCTACATTTGCATCAGCATTGGTCAACTTACTTTTGTTTTTTGAATACCCGGCAATTAAATTGAAGCCCGGGACTGGGTTGGCAATAACCTGAGCTTCCAGGCCGCGGCTATACTGATTTCCTCCCTGCGTGTACTGGTTCATACCTGTACTCAGGATGATATTAGAGACTTTGATATCGTAGTAGCTAAGCGATCCGGAGAGCTTACCACGAAACAGATCCGCCTTTATACCTCCCTCAAACTGATTAGCATGTTCAGGTTCAAAGCTGGTGACTACATTCGTTCCATTAATCTCCTGATTTCTTGGAGCTTCATTCTTAAAGCCGTTCATATAGTTTCCAAATACTGAAAGCTTGTCCTGCAAAATTTGATATACCAGTCCAAACTTTGGCGATAAGGCCGTTTGAGAATACTTCTCAGCATCCGTCATGCTCAATCCGCCATTTCTAAAATGATCTATGCGTAAGCTTGCCATGGCAGAAAGTTTAGGTGTGATGTTGATGACATCGGAGATATAGGCACTGTATACCTGCTGTGTAGTTCTCGTGCTTCCACCGTAGCCAACCGCTGCGATCGCTGTATCTGCTCGTTGTGAGGTAAGGTTCTCCGGAGCATCTACCAATGGATTCACCTGTCCCATAGCTGCATAGTTGGAGCTATTGTTTATAGAAGTATTGTTAAAATAGTCCAGGCCTGCTACTATCCGGTTGCGGATATTTCCCACGTTGAAGTCACCTGTGAAGTTCTGCTGAATGTCTGTCGTCTCTGTAGTGGAGTTCTGGTCTGTGATATACCGGGTGAAGATTCCGCTTCCTCGTTTAGCAGTTCCATTCAGGGACTCAATCCCTTCGTACAAGTAGGTGTAGTAGCCTGCAGATCTTGCACTACCTCGGGAGATCAGGGTCTGCGACTTCCATTGTTCAGACAGCTTGTACTCCATTTGCGCCTGAATACTGGTAACAGGGTTTTTCATAGTGAGGCTATTGCTTGTATATGATTTACGATTATCATAGCCAAGCTCTTCGGGAGACCCCGATCTCAAAGCAGCGCTTCTGCTGAAGAAGAGCATCGTAGGATTCGTTCCTTCTGAGCTGAGAAATTGCGCATTCAACAGAAATGAAAGTCTCTCCGAAACCCGATAGCTCAGAGAGGGAGCAAAGAATAGTGATTTTCTAAATCCTGCGTCCTGAAAACTGTTCTCGTCATGATAGGCCGCATTCATTCTGAACAGAACCTTCTTTTCTGCATCTAAAGGCGTATTTACATCAGCAGATATGCGGTTGAGCCCATAGCTTCCGGCCACATAATTTACTTCTGCCAGAGTCTGCATGAACGGTTGTTTGGTCACTGTATTGATCAAGCCGCCATAGGAGATCAAGCTACTGCCAAACAGGGTTCCAGAAGGACCCTTGATCACCTCAATACGTTCGATATTCGAGACATCCAGGCTCCCATTGGTCAGCCCGGGCAGTCCGTTGACCAGCGTTGGTTGAACAGCAAATCCCCGTAGCGAGAAGTATCCGGCTCCATCTCCCGCTCTGCCGGTAGAAGACCAGAGTTTATCAATTCCAGGAGCATTCTTAAGTGCGTCATCCAAATTCGTCACCAACTGTTCTGTCAACAGTTCCTTCGGAATCACCGAATAAACCTGAGGATTCTCTACATTCTTCAGAGGCATTTTAGAAACGAACTCACTTTCAGCAACGAAGAATTTGTTTTTCTTACCGCCACTTATAACCACCTCTTTCAATTGCTGATTAGAGGCTTGTAATGAAATATTAAACGAAACAACAGTCCGTGCTATAACTGTAACCTGAGAAGAACTTGGTGCCAGTCCGATCATTTTGGCAGTAACTGTATGAATGCCTGCTGGTACATTCCGCAAGATGTAGGCGCCGTTATTGTCTGTCAAAGTACCGGTAACACCTTTTATGGATATTTCAACAACCTCGGCAGGAATGCCGTCTGAAGTTCTTACGATTCCCTTTATGGTACCCGTAGTTTGAGCATACGCCAGCGAGGCAAGTAGCATAAGTGCTAATGATGTCAGATAAGTTTTGTAAGTATTCAGCATGTTATTTAGAATGATTTTAAACGCCAAACATAGCAGAAGATTCTTTTTATGTAACACTATTGTTTAGTATCAATCTAAATAAGACACTACTATGACAAATTCAAAGGACCCGATTCACGCTGTTCTTTTATGGATAGCTTTATCTTAAACATTGATTTAGCTGGAGTAAACTGTCTGACTGAAAGCGATAACCAAATGGAGGCGAGGGGCCATTGTCCTATTTAAAACTATTTCAGACCTTGCAAGTCAAATCGATAAAACAATGGATAAATTCACTGCAGTACTGGAGATTATCGGAATAAATCCCTTTGTGTCAGTGCCCGAAGCCGTTCTGGTCCACATATTTAAACAGGCCGGAAGAGATAAAGGCCACATTCCGATCTGCGGTGATATCAACGACAAGCCATACAGGCAGACCTTGGTGAGATATAGCGGGCAGTGGAGACTCTATGTTAATACTACCATGTTAAAAAACTCCCCAAAGCGTATAGGTGAGAAGCTGGTCATCAGTATTCAGTTTGATCCGGAGAGTAGACAAATAGAACTTCCTGAAAGATTGAGGGAGAGATTAGAAGCGAATCAAGAAGCTTACGAAAGATATGAGGGGCTCTCGGCGTCGACGAAGAAGGAAATATGCAGGTATCTTACCAATTTAAAGACAGAAGAAGCTCTGGAGCGTAACGTAGACAGAGCTCTAGAGTTTCTTTTAGGGCGTGGTACATTTGTCGTCAGAAGCCTGTCTGCCAGTGAGTTTAGGGGTTCAAACATCCCGAAAACTTAAAAACAAAACGAAGTGTCAGTCGTTGTTGTAGCTGTAGGACGTGGAGATATGGAAAACGCAGAGCAATATTATCGAATATTCGAGTTGTCGCCTGTCCCAACAATGATCCTGTCGGGTGTCTATCCTCGCATTTTCATCAAAGAAGTGAACCCAGCCTACCTCGCTCTGACCGGCGAACTCCGTGACCAAGTCGTAGATAACCTGCTGTTTTTGCCAGGAAATCTGACAGATAGCGGCTATCGAATTCCCTTCTTTACGGACGAAAATAGCTCCTTTGAACGGGTTTATACAGAGAAGATAGCCGTCAAGACCCAATCCCAGAGATTTCTCCCGCCCGCTGCTACTGAGCCGAAAGCTGTATGTTATGAAGCTACAGATACTCCTGTGCTGTCCGGGAATGGTGAAGTTGATTTTGTTATACGCACTTTGCAAAACGTGACTGATTTTCTCGAAGTGCTGGAGAAAGAGAAGCCGTTTACTGAAAAGGAGCGGCTGTTACAGGAAGCTCAAAAAGTAGCTAAGCTGGGCTGCTGGGAAATGGATAAAAATGGCCGTTTTACATGGTCTGATATCCACTACGAAATCATGGAGGTAGAGCCAGGTACCGAGATAACGGTCGACTTTGTAGTTGCTCTGTTCAAAACACAGGAAGATAAGGACACGTTTGAGGAGCTTTATCAAAAAGCCCTTAACACAGGGGAGTATTTCAATGTCGACCTCAATGTCATAACCCCCAGAGGTAATGAAAGATGGATCAGATTCACGGGTAAAGGAGAGTTAAAAGATGGTGAGTTTGTCAGAATGTATGGAATAGCGCAGGACATAACCGAACAGAAGAAAACCGAACTGGAGCTTCGTTACTCCCAGAACGAAATGGAAACCATTATTCAATCGGTTGATGGGATCGTGTTCGAAAGTGATGCTGAAACTTTAGAATTTTTGTTCGTATGTGAGCAGATAAAAGACGTATTAGGATATACTCCGGAGGAATGTATTCACCAACCTGATTTTCTGAATAAATTGCTTCTTCCAGATGACAGAGACGAGATTCTGAAAATGTTCATTGAGAGAATTCAGAGTCGAACTAATTTTACCGGAGATTACCGTGTAGTGCGTAAAGACGGCCTGGTGCTTTGGATGAACGTTTCGGTTTCAGTAGTATGTGAGAACAATACCCCTAAATGGCTGAGGGGCTTGATGATTGATGTTACTTCTTTGAAACGGATTTCAGAACTTGAGCACGTCGAGAAGAAAGTTCTTGAGCTGAATGCAAAACCCTCCGAAGACACTGTTACACTGTTAAAGAGCTATCTGCAGGGACTTGAATCCATTTTTCCTGAGATGACATGTGCTATCATGCATGTAAAACAGGGACATTTATATAATTGGGCAAGCGTGTCTTTACCCTCAGAATACGAGAAAGCCATCGATCAACTTCCAATCGCCGATAACGTCGGGTCGTGCGGTACCGCGGCTTACACAAGCAGCAGGGTAGTAGTAAGCGATATCGCTAATGATCCAAGATGGGCACACCATAAAGATTTTGCTTTGAAGAGCAACCTTCTTTCCTGCTGGTCACAACCTATTACAAACGCAGAAGGCAACGTCATCGCTACGTTGGCAATGTATTATAAAACGGTCAAATCGCCTACCGAAGAAGAGCTTGAAGTGATTAACAGAACTGTTCATCTGCTTCATGTGATTCTTCAGGATCGCCGGAATCGCGAGCTCCTCGAGGAAGCCAATTACTTGATGAGACAAAGCCAGGAGCTCGCTCATTTTGGAAGTGTACAGTATGACGTAGAATCCCGTCAGTTGTCGTGGTCACGAGAGCTGTATAACATTTTTGGCTTGCCCGAAGATGTCGAACCTACCGTAGAGCTCTACGAGGATTTTTTGCATCCGGAGGATAAAGACGAGGTGATCGCCCACATAAAGAGATTTCTCAGGACAAAGGAAGATTACGTTTCAGAGGAGAGAATCATCCGCCCCGATCTAGGAGTAAGATACCTGAAAACATGGGGGCGAGTCAGAGCAAACGAGAAAGGGGAGGCGACGAAAGTAATAGCTGCTTACATGGATGTTACGGAAAGTAAAAAAATACATGAGAAGCTCTTAACCAGTGAAAGCCGACTCAGAAGCCTGGTCGACTCACAAACAAATTATGTAATTCGGGTCGACTTCAATGACCATTACACCTATGCAAACAAGAAGTATATAGAAGACTTTGGTCCCGAATCTCAGTTGAATATCATCGGCATTGATGCAATGGCTTCGGTTGTTCCATCTTATCGGTCGCAGATAGAAGATGTTTGTCGGCAGGCTATTGAAAAGCCAAATGAGGTCTTTCAGCTGGAAGTTGAAAAATACGGTAGAGACGGAGAGATTAAATACACCTTCTGGCATTTTATCTGTCTGACTGATTCAAAAGGAGTGCCCACCGAGATTCAATGTACAGGCATCGACATCTCAGATAGAAAGAAAGCCGAAAATGAAAGAGAGCGGAAATCGCTTGAACTTCTGGAGTCTGACAGGCGATATAGCGACCTGTTTCATTTAAGTCCCCAACCTATGTGGGTATATGATCCGGATACTCTACGCTTTCTGGATGTTAATAACGCTGCTATTCAACAGTATGGCTATCCCAGAAATCAGTTTTTGTCGATGTCTATGAGAGATATCAAACCTTTGCATCGGGTGCCCGAGCTTGACGATATTAATCGCAAGAAGCAACAAGCCTTTTCCGGCGGTGCGGTAACCCATAAATTGAGAAACGGTGACCTTATCCAAGTGGATATGAAGCGGAGTATGATTCCATTTAACGGCAAGATGGCGCATCTGGTGCTGGCAATCAATATCACAGACCGTCTTGAATACTTGAGGGCTTTGGAAGTACAGAACGAACGGCTCAAAGAAATCGCCTGGATACAGTTGCACGTTGTAAGAGCGCCGCTGGCCCGCATTATGGAGCTTATAGAAGTTCTGGAGAATTATCATCCTGAAGAAACAGATCGCACTCTGCTCCTTAAAAATATCATATCTTCAGCACATGAGCTGGATGCGATTATCAAAGATATCGTCCGCAAAGCTGAGCAAATTCAAATAAACTGAGCTCACAGTGTGGAGTACTATTTTCGAATATTCTGAAAGTATGTTTTGGGAGGTACACCCGAAAATTTTCTGAAATCTTTTATGAAGTGATTATCATCGTAATAGCCGTGATTCAAAGCAACCTCCAGAAGGTCCTTCGATCCGGATGATTGCAGATCCAGGTATGCTTTCAGAAAGCGTCGGATAGATATATAGTTTTTGGGAGACATACCTACATGTCTCTTGAAGTTTCGCTCAATCCATTTATAATTTATCCGGGCAGTATACTCTTTCAGAAGTGATTTAACACTCAAATAGTCACTCTTCTCAATAGAATTCAAGATGGTGATCAGGAGCTCCGGATAGCGGTTCGACCTTGTCCGCTTGGCGAGAAAAACAGACGTCAATAGCACCCTGTCCATGGTGGAGTTTGTTTGATAAAACGCGTCGTTGAACTCGGCAAAGTCATCCCCTGCAAACTCTGAAAAATTAGATACCTGTGTTGTATCGAAATAATTCGTTCCTAATTCAAATGAACCAAAGAACGTTATCGGGTGAAAGCGTATCACAAATACATCCTTAAACGCCACGGAAGACTCACAGTAGACATTTTTCAGCATACCTCCGCAAACCCATGCATTTTCAACCAGCTTTAGGTCTCCATTCACCGTCAAGCGCGTCTTTTCGCCTTTCTCTGGCATGAAGGCAATCACAGGATACCCATCATTAAAAAACAACTGTTTTCCATCACAATGATCGTCTCCGAAGACATAAAATCCTTCCACAACGTGTTTTAAATCATCAGGGACTTCTATCCGGTTTGTTTGCAGATGATGCGGATTGGAGAGATCTTTGAAAAAGCTAATGGGCATTGGTCAAAGATACCCAAGTTCATTGGCAAACAGAAATGTCCAAGTTATACTATCCTGCGAATTCAGCGGGGGCTATCTTTGCCTGAAGAATATCCGTTATTATGATTATCAACAATAAGACAGACCTGGAAGGAATGATGCGTGTCAGTGATGCTGTGGCGCTAACGCTGAAGAAGATGCAGGAATATGCCCGTGCCGGAATGAGCACAAAAGAGCTGGATGATTACGGAGGGGAGCTGCTCGCCACCTATGGTGCCAGGTCTGCACCTTACCTCGTGTACAGATTTCCGGGGCATACCTGCATCAGTATCAATAACGAAATCTGTCATGGGATACCTTCAAGCGATAGAATTATCCAGAAAGGGGACCTGTTGAATATAGATGTCTCGGCAGAACTCAATGGCTACTGGTCAGATAACGGAGGATCCATCATTGTCGGAGAGGATGTTCATGAAAAGAAGCATCTCATTGATACGTCTATAGCAATACTTAGAAAAGCGATCACTGGCATCCATGCAGGGGTTAAGATCAACGAAATGGGTGGGATAATAGAAGCAGAAGCGAGGAGAAACGGCTATAAAGTAGTTAAGAACCTCGGCGGACATGGTATCGGCAGAGGGCTTCATGAGCAGCCGGACGCTATATTGAATTATCGAGACAGGCTTGATAAGAGGAGGTTCAGAAAAGATATGGTGGTCGCCATAGAAACCTTTATCACCACGAAGTCCACATGGGCGGTGGAGCAGTCAGACGGGTTTACCATGCTCGGAGACAAAGGAGGCTTTGCAGTTCAACATGAACATACCATTGTTGTAACCGACTCATTGCCGATTATCTTAACAGAGAAAAACGGAATACTTGCTTAATATCAGTGTGACAATTCAATCTCGTATAGTTTCGGCCAGACTGATCAAACCTATGTCCGTGTTCGCTTTTTACAGAAACAACTCCTTTCATATTCGTTGTGATTGCCTCCCTTCTGTTGACATTTTTAACATGCCAACAGAAGGGTAGAAGAGCTGTACTTCTATATTTTACTCAGACCAGACAGCTAGTTCATAACCATCAGGATCTTTGAATTGGAAGCGTCTGCCACCAGGAAAACTGAAAATGTCGGTTACAATAATTCCTCCGGCGCTAAGCACTTTCTGTTTGGTCGCTTCAATATCTTTCGAGTACAGAACAACTAAGATGCTTCCGTTAACGGGTTGACCATAGGTGAAGCCTCCATCAACATAGTCACCTTCAAAAGCGGTGTACTCCGGACCGTAATCCGTGAACTTCCAGTCAAAACAGCTGGAATAAAACTGTTTGGCTTCAGCCAGATCTTTCGATACAAACTCTATGTATTGTATCTGCTCATGTTTTAATTTTTGTGAATCAACTTCCATCATGGTGCTTCAAGCATTTGTTATACAAGAATAAGGGATTAAGCCGACTGAATCTACGGAAAAATGAACAATTTAAGTGAAAAGCCCCTTGAATAGCAGTGGCCAGATCACACCTTAGCAGTAATGAATGGAGCATTCTGTAGCCCCGCAATGCGAATTCCGATATACATGTTCACTTAGGCAATGCTAGGGCCGCTTCTGATCAATAAACAAAGGCTAAATTCTAATATTTCCTTCAATAGAGTCATCGAGGGTCTTGCCAATAATAGCTCCTGCTGCTTGTTTAATCATAGAAACAGCAGCACCATGTTTCGTATCCCAATAATAACCTTTATGAGGCTCAACCTTGATAGCGGTAATTCTTGGATCATCAACCCCTTCAGTGAACCAGGTCTTCAATATCGGATTCCAAAGTTCCTTTATTTTTTGCAGGTCAAGTACGATTTTTGCAGAGCCGAACAGGGTCAGAAACTCCGAGTAAGATGATCCCTGGAATAACAACTGAACGGAAGGATCGATGGTAATCTCTTGGTTTTTGTTGCTATCACTCGCGCTGAGGAACCATAGATTGCCGTCCTCATCAATTTCCTGAACAGACATTGGTCTGGTGGCGAAGGCATCTCCTTTCTTGAAATCAGTACAAAAAAAGCATGAGCTATCTTTTGCCATGTTTTTAATGCGAGCTTTCGCTTCTGCACCCTGTAGGTCTTCATGATTTTTCTCCTCTTGCTGCTTATTAATGCTATCCATGTTTTTCAGATTAGTGGTTTTATTCTTAGCTGTACTAAGCTAGAACACTAAAATGGTTCTACTGTTTACTAATCGGATGATTATCAATGTGATCAAGTTCAATCCCCTGTTGGAACCAATTAATATTGAACGAAAGAGCTACCGGGATTCCTGATCGTCATTTAACTTCCCCTCGCAAAGATGAACCCTTCTGTACTTCGCACCTTACTGCTACATTTTGGTCAAATACTAAAAGGTGCATCATTAATTTGTTCGAATAACCATAGCTTTATAAGTACCAGAACCAGGATTAATAATAGAGCTATGCTTGATATTGTAATTGAAGCCCGAAGCGCCGAGATTAGTAAGGGGATGAGCGTTAATCGAATTCTTCCCTTCCGCCTCCGCAGAATGATTGGTCCATTTATATTCATGGATCATGCAGGTCCGGTAAACGATATAATTTTACCGGTGTCGAATATGGATGTACTCCCGCACCCCCATATAGGCCTTTCTACTGTCAGCTATCTGTTTGGCGGGCAGGTGATGCATCGCGATAGTCTGGGTGTAGAGCAGATCATTCGCCCGGGGGAAGTAAACTGGATGACGGCAGGAAGTGGCATAGCACACTCTGAGCGGTTCGAAGATCCTTCAGCACTTGCGGGTGGGCTTGAGATGATACAAACTTGGGTGGCCCTTCCTGAAAAGGAGGAAGAAGCTGCGCCTTCTTTTAATAACTACTCGCCGGAGCAGCTCCCGATATTTACTGAAAAAGGTGTGTGGATGCGACTAATCGCCGGCGACGCTTATGGATTGCGAAATGATGTCAAGACTGCTTCGCCATTATTCTATCTACACGTTGTCTTACAGCGTGGGGCCAGGTTCGGACTCCCGCAGGAACACTCAGAAAGAGGGTTTTATATCGTCAAAGGAAGTATAGAAATGTCAGGCATAACCTATGGCCCCGGTAAGATGCTGGTCTTCAGCAAAGGAGTTGATCCTTTGATCATCGCCAAAGAAGACACCACGCTGATGCTTTTAGGCGGCGAGCCATTAGGCGAGCGCTTTATCTGGTGGAACTTTGTCTCTTCAAGAAAGGAACGTATCGAGCAAGCCAAAGAGGACTGGAAGCAGGGGAAAATTATCCTTCCGCCTAACGACAATAAAGAGTTTATTCCACTACCGGAAGATAGGTCCAGGCCAGGAGGAAGCGCGCCCAGACCAGAGCCCCTTTCGTAGTAATGATTTTACACCCTGTGCATCAATCCTAAAGCGACGCCTATTTAGGTCTACCTGTAATTCCCAGTTGGATTAATCGAATGAGCGTCTAAATGCTAGAGGCGATAAATCAGTTTTTGACTTGAACAACCTGCTGAACGATTGTGAATGTTCAAAGCCTAGTTCGTATGCTATCTGTGAAACAGACAGCGTAGTAGCCGAGAGCCTTTCTTTCGCCTTTTCAATAAGTGTATTCTGTATATGCTGTTGTGCACTTTGTCCGGTCAAAGAACGCAGCATATCACTCAGATAGCCGGGGGAAAGGTGTAATTGCTCCGACAGATATTGAACCGTCGGAATTCCCTGCACTGATAATTTTTCATTGCTGAAACAATCATCTAATATTCCTTCCAGCCTTTGCAGCAGGTCATTGTTGATGGCTTTACGCGTGATAAACTGCCGCTTATAAAAACGATTGCTATAATTCAATAATGATTCAAGTTGCGAAACGATCACATCCTGGCTGAAATCATCTATCCTGCTTTGTAGTTCGTCATCAATATTCTTAAAAATATGGATGATGGTTTCCTTTTCTTTGTAGGAAAGGTGCAGGGCCTCGTTAGCCGAATAAGAAAAGAAACCATAGTGTTTGATCTTTTTTGCCAGGGGATATGATAACAGAAAATCTGGATGAACGATCAATGTATAACCCGAATGATCTCCATTATTCTCGCTATTGGCACTTAACTGGTTCGGAGAGACAAAAAATAAGCCACCTTCGTCAAAATCATAGTAGTGCTGACCATATTTTAATTTACCACTAAGGTTCTTTTTATAGGATATTTTGTAGAAAACAGAAGTATGCAGACTAGGCAAGCCACTGCTGTCTAATGTATTATCATTATTATCGATCAGGCTTATCAGCGGATGCAAGGGCTGTGGCAACCCAAGCATCCGGTGGAGATCAGATAAGGAATTAAAGTTATAAGGAACACTAGCGTCTCTTTTCATTTCATATATCGTTAACAACACTTGCTTACCACGGAATTTCACCTGTTTCAGGGTTATTATCTTCGCAGAAAAACTTGCCCGTTGGCCCGTCGTTGCCGATCAAAGTGTATTTAAGGATCTGTTGTGCCGCAGTTTCAACAGTACTCGTTCCAAGATGGCGGTTGAAATCGGTTGCCGTAGATGGAGGACTAACCGCATTTACCTTAATAGTGGTATTCCGCAATTCAAAGGCCAGATTAATAGTGTACATATTCAGGGCAGACTTTGACGACTGATAAACAACTCCTTTTTTGGTGTAATATTTATACGTCGGATCGCTATGCAGTGTAAGCGAACCCTGGCTGGAACTTACATTCACAATACGCGCTTCAGATGATTTTTGTAAAAGATCTAAAAATGCTTGCGTAACCCTGATCACGCCAAAGACGTTTACCTCATAAACTTTTTTGAATACGTCGATACCCGTATCAGCGGCAGTGTGCATAATTGGAGTTTCACCGTTAAATTCTATCCCATTGATGCCCGCATTGTTGATCAGTATATCCAGGTGTTCTGTTCTTTTGCCTATTTCATAGCGAGCTTTGTCCACCGAGTCCTGGTCGGCCACATCCAGTTCTACAGCTTCAACATTTCCAGAACCTTCGGCCTTTAGTACTTTCTCAGCCTTTAAGCCATTCTCCAAATCGCGGCTACCTAAATATACGAAATATCCTTTTTTCGCCAATTGCCTTGCGAGTTCTAAACCAATACCTTTGTTGGCTCCCGTGATTAATACCTTTTTCATTTTCTTTGTTTTAAGTTCTTAGGCAAAGATTGGTAGATGCCGAACGAAACCTCTAACCCGATTGTGGAATTTTGTAACGTTATCGAGGTTGATGAAATCGGCTATTTTGGTCTTGCATGAGAATTACGCACAGCAGACTTCTGATGGGGTGCAATCTTAATGATTATTCCTATTGTTACAGCTCGATGAAATAATGAGATTACCGAATTTATTTTTCAGAGCGAAAAATTTAAAGTATTAAATTTAAGAAAATGAACTAGCCATATACCGGAATATAGCAATGAGGATTTGTCCCGATTTTTAGATCTCGATTGTCTTATAGCTTGAAAAGACAAATAAAATAAAAGGAAAGAAAATGATAGAATTCTTATTACTAATCCGTGAAAATGCCGATTATGGAAACGTATCAGTTCAGGATATGCAGGCGGACATTCAGGCACACATAGAGTGGGTGGAAACATTGGTAGCCAGTGGAAATTTCAGGGAGGGCAACCCCCTGGAAGCAAAAGGGACTACTTTAAAAAATGGCCTCGTTACAGACGGTCCTTATGTAGAAATGAAGGAATGTATCAGTGGATACTATATCCTGTTAGCAGATTCATTAGAACAGGCAACAATACTGGTAAAAGATTGTCCGGATTTTAGAACGGGAGCTACACTGGAACTCCGTGAAATCATCAACACGGATGAATAGAGATCCCCAACAAGGTATCGATACATTGACAGGTCATCTTTTCAGGGAATATCATGGAAAGATGGTTTCTCTATTATCTTCGAAATTTGGTTACGATCAAATAGATAACGTATTGGACGCCCTGCAGGAATCCTTTGAGGCCGCCTTGAAAACATGGAAGTTCTCAGGTGTTCCCGAGAAGCCTGTTGCTTGGTTATGTAGAGTTGCAGGCAACAACCTCCTTAATAGAATCAAACGATCGAATCTTTCCCATGCTTATCTTTCTCAACTCCCAACCAGGGAAGAAATTACCTTGTCTTATGATGAAGTTGAAGCAGAAGACAGTTTATTAAAATTACTAGTCTTTTTTTCTAAGGCAAACTTTACCGAAAGGAACAAGCTTGTCATTTCGCTTTACTTTCTCTGCGGATTCAATTATTCTGAAATCGCGAATGCACTGCTGCTGAAAACAGAAACCGTTAAAAAAACCATCTCGAGGGGTAAAGAAACTATAAAGGAGTTTTCTCGTAGTTATGAGCATTTCCGACTCCAGTCTCTTGACGATCCTGCCCACCTGCTACAAGTAACCTATCTCCTGTTTAACGAGGCTACAAAAGTTCGCAAAAAAATGGAAACATCAACAATGGGCTCTGCTTTGAGGCCATGAGATTGGCTACCCTTGTACACCGCCGTCAACCTGATAATGGAAAAACCAATTCATTGTTAGCGATGATGTTCTTTCATTCCTCCCGATTTCCTGCCAGGACAGCTGGTGACTCATGGATTTCACTAGAGCTGCAAGATCGGAGCCTTTGGAACAGCGAACTTATTTCAGCCGGATTCCGGCATTTACGAATAGCGAAAAACAACTTGAGTTTTCTCGACAAATACTATATCGAGGCTGTGATTTCCTCAGTTCATTGTAGCTCGGAAACGTACGAAAAAACCGATTGGAAATTGATCACCTATCTGTATCGACAGCTTGAGCATCTGGAACCTTATTCCATTTCGGTAACCTTGAACCGTATCCTTGCAGAAAGTCACCATCAGGACTTAACCGGTTTACTGAGGGAACTAAACCGTATGGAGGAACAGGTAGGCAGTGAACTAGCATTTTTTTATTATGCTGCCAGAGCACATTGCTATGCTAAGCTTGAAAGCTGGAACCTGGCCGTCGAAAACTATCAACGATCATTGGTTTACGCCAAAAACAAAACAGACTGTAATTTCATTAACCGAAAAATTGAATTGATCAGCTCGTGCAATGATTAATATTAACCTTCGTCGATCCACCAACCTTCTATCGGATAGTTTTACGCTATCTTTTCCTTAAGACCCCGAGCCAATTTATTAAGCGGAGGCTGCAATGTCATGGAGCGCCAGTTCCCGATGTTTTTGCCCCCAGGAAATCATCGCATCAATGATGCTTATCATGTTTTTACCAGAGTCTGTTAATTTATATTCAATCAATGAATTTGTTTCTAGCCGTTCTACAATGCCATTTATTTCCAGTTCCTTCAGTTCTTTGGATAGCATTCGTGGCGTAATCTTCTCAATTTTAGCTAGTAAATCCTTAAAACGAGTGTTGCCCCGAAAAAGACTGGCGATTATTGGCAATTTCCATTTACCGTTGACCACATTCAATGTATCCATTAAAGCGAGAACATAACTGCGCGGACATTCTTCAACGTTCGTATTTATAATTTCTTCAAAACTCTTCATCACTTTCTAAATGTAGTATACAAAAGTATAGTGTTATTTACCTTTCCCGAAGCCACATACTCCTATTCACTTCTTTAAGTTTGCCTCCACAAAAATTTATTAAATATAATTCTTATGATTTTAGTAACGGGAGCAACAGGTCAGTTCGGCAGCAAAGTAGTCGAATATTTATTGAAAAAGGAGACCCAACCATCGGAGATTGCGGTATTGGTACGAGATAAAGAAAAAGCCAGGCAATTTGAAGAGCAAGGTATAAAAGTGAATGTAGGTGACTACCTGAATGAAGAGTCGCTGCTCAAGGCTATGCAGGGTGTAGATAAATTATTGCTGGTATCAGGTAACGATAAAAAAGCTTATAGTAACCGAACAACGCAGCATCTCTCGGTCATTAGGGCAGCTAAAATGGCAGGTATAAAACATATTGTTTATACTTCGTTTATAAGAAATCCCGGTTTTGAAAGATCATCGATTTCTGCATTTCAGCAATCACACCTCGATACAGAAGATTTTTTAAAAGATAGCGGAATTACATATACGATACTTCAAAATGGTATTTACTTTGAAATGATTCCCGTTTTCGTAGGAGCTGACGTCGCTGAAAAAGCAACAATCCTGTTTCCTGCAGCGAATGGAAGTGCAAGCTATGTACTGCGTGAAGAACTGGCGGAAGCTGCTGCTTATGTTTTAACTTCGCAAGGTCACGACAACAAGATATATCCCCTAACTAATAATGAGTCGGTAAACTTCCGGGAAATCGCAAATTCAATAGGAAAAGCCATTGAAAAAGAAGTAAACTATATATCGCCTTCGCCATCGGAATTTGAAGCAATTCTTTCACAGGCCGGTGTTCCGGAAATGTATATCACTGCGCTAACGATGTGGGCGTCGGCTCACGAACAAGGCGCACTTTATTTGAAAAATAACACACTCGAAGAATTCTTGAGCAGGAAGCCTACTTCATTGCAGCAATTTATTGATCGTGTGTATCAAAAATAATCTTGATAGGAGATAGGTTCCTGAAAAATAAACGTTCTGTCGACTAATAATCAACAGATTAATACGCATTAACTTACCAAGTCGAAGCGGAAATAATTTATGAGGAAAGCGTGTATCGAAGAAAAAGACCTGTTAGGGCTCGACTAAAAGCGTGACACCAGCTGTTGCTGAATACCCAATGTGAATTACAGAATACTAGAACTCAAAAAGCCTTGAAAGTCAATAACTCTCAAGGCTTTTAAGGTTTCGGTGAACACCTTGATACAAAACTCGAACCATTTGATACAAGACTTGAAGTTGCTGTGGGAATTGAATCTAAGATGGAACAGTTAAAGATAATAGTGTGCTTTGTTTCAATGATTTAATTGAATGAACGCCTGAAATCCAGAGGGGAGACACTGGTTTTAAGCTTAAACAATTTACTGAAGGACTGCGGATGTTCAAATCCTAATTCATAGGCAATCTCGCTTATCGAAGCCTGAGTCGTCGATAACTGTTCCTTTGCTTTCTCAATCAGGTGGTTGTGAATGTGCTGTTGTGCATTTTGCCCGGTAAGTGATCGCAGCATATCACTTAAATAACTGGCACTAACGTTTAATTGCGCAGAAAGAAATTGAACAGTTGGAAGCCCCTGACCTTGTGCAAGTGGTGACTGGAAGTAGGCACGTAAAATGTCTTCTGCCCTTTGAAGTAAATCGCTGCTCACCGCCTTACGGGTGATGAATTGCCGACTGTAGAACCGGTTTGAATAATTCAGTAGCAATTCGATCTGGGAAATCACAACGTCCTGGCTAAAATTATCAATTCTGCCGTTCAATTCTTCTTCGATACTTTGAAAAACAGAAATGATCGTAGCTTTTTCCTTTTCGGATAGATGCAACGCTTCATGGATAGAATAGGAGAAGAAACCATACGTTTTGATTTTCCTGGCGAGGTCGTAACCAAGTAAAAAATCTGGATGGAAAAGTAAAGTATAACCAGATTGATCACTTAGTGGTGCATGGCCTCCTGTTATTTGGTTCGGCGAAACGAAAAACATTCCCCCCTCGTCGAAATCGTAATAATGCTGCCCATATTTGAACTTTCCCTGGAAGTTCATCTTATAGGATATCTTGTAAAAACTTAAGATATGAGGATTGGGCAGTTTTTCCAGCGGAATGGCTTCATCGGCATTATTTATTAAACTTACCAATGGGTGCATAGGTGCCGGCATGTCCAGCGCCTTATGCAACCTTGATAAAGAATTGAACCTGTGGTTAGACATTTCATCCTTCATAGTGTCTATTTATAGTTTGCTTTCAATGCTGCCTAATGCACCCTCTACGCCGTTAAGGTTTTTCTTTGCCTGCTCCCAACTTGGATCGCTCGGATCGAATGTACTCCGAATATACGCAAGAATGCTTTCACACACAAAAGCAACACGCTCTGGATTTTCATCACTTGTTTCGCGGGCATCATACCCTGATATGCCACCAAAGATGTGTTCAGCGCCAAACACGGTCAGCAGGTCCTTCGGACCGGGACTTTGATAATATGCGTCTGCACGCCAGTTGTCCACATCAGAGAACATGAGGTTTTTGTCCTGGTCGCCGTTCACAATGAGTGCTGGCAATGTCATGGTGCTGAAATTGCCAGCCGCCAATACAGGATAGTGCTGTCTGGCTGCTCCATTAAATCCCTCGGGTCCACCAGACGCGCCAATTAGCACCCGGGCCTTCAATCTTGGTTCTTCGGCATTCACTATTTTACCTGTTGCGGGGTCGGTTACTTCCATGCCAGCCAGCATGGCTACGGTCTGGCCGCCCATCGAATGACCTACGACAGCAACTTTTTCTTTATCAACTCTTCCGGCTAAGCCTGGTACTGTGGAAATAATTTCGTCCAAATGATCCAGGATAAATTTCATGTCCGCTGGCCGTGAACTCCAAAACAAGGGTGCTTCCGGAAGGGATGGAGACAGCCCGAGTGCTTTGGAATTTTGATGGGTAGGTTGAATGACCACAAACTGTTCTGCCGCAAAAAAATCTACCATAGGGCCATATCCTTTGTACGAGGAGAGGAAGTTGGAGGGGCCATGGCCATGCGAAACGAGAATGACCGGCAGCTTGTTTCCGCTCGCGGGAGCAGAAACTTTTATCTCAAGGTCTACATGACGTCCGAGGACAGGGAATACAACCGGACTGAAGCTGATGATGGGTGTTTGTGACTGTTTCATTTGTTTATTGATTTGAATTTTGATATAAGCAAATGTCATCAGCCTTCAGCTCCCCGGCGTAGCCAAATTGGGGCATTGCATAGCCGAACTCAGGAATGGGGGGTAACCCTCGCTTGATGAAGGATGTTAGAGGGATTAAAGAGAGTGACATCAAACAGCGATGCGACAATGATCAGCCACTATGCCGGAGGTTGCAGATCACCACGGAGGACCTGTTCTGGTTCTGGTAAGCGATGTGGTGGAGGTTTTAAGCTGCCCGATAAACAAGAATAATAAAGTTCTATAACGCTTTTCAGGCATTTTATGCGAACGATGGGTTTGACTGAGTAGAATTGCAACAGATTGATTCTATCAAAGATCCTTCGCCATTTATGGCTAACTTGCCTTTATCGTTTGGTGGTTTGTAGTTAAGGTAATAACACAAACATTATATTTAGTTTATATGGGAAAATTCGGACGGAATGACCCGTGCCCATGCGGCAGTGGTAAAAAGTTTAAAAAGTGTTGTGTCGATATCGTCGATTCAGCGCCCCGCTATGCGGCCCTAGATATCACTTCGTCGGATTATACCGAGTTTACTAAGAAATACCATACTATCGAGTTGTTAAAGCTACTAGCTGTCATGCAACTTCGTCCAGAAAACCATGGAAAAAATGTACGCATGGATGGGCTAATAGTTTCAGCTATCAACACGTTTAATACTGTTGATCCTGGAATAGATTTAGTCGATATACGCCGAGACTTTAATTTGTCCTGCGAGCGCAGTCCCCATGAGGACCCAGTGGAGGACTTTTTTACTGAAAATCTAATATTTTTCAACGGCAATCATACAGTTTATCAAGGAAATTTTATAGAGGGAAAAGAGATTGTGCAAGGTCAACTTGATACACTTCTGAGTATGCGAGAAGTGTCTGCAATAATGATGCGCGAGATTTCGCAAGGCCTCATTTTTCTGCTGTATATACATCAACGCATTGCATTAGCACTTGGACATACCTGTCGGATGGAAAAACCTGATTATGGTGATGAATTGTTTTTGCCTAATGAGAATGTTTTAATTGAACAGCGAAAGCTGATTGAGTTTACTCCAGAACAACTGGAAGAGATGTGTAGGCAAATTCTGGTTCCTGTAACCGTCATTGATGAATTTGTTTATCAGTTGCCGAAAGATAAGCTCCGTTTGAATCATCCAGATGATAATCCACTTTACCGTAAGCCATTTATCTATTTCGAAGGGAAATATATTTTAGTTATGCCGACTGCGCAGCTCAGTTGCATGAATAATTTCATTCTTGCTAAGTTACGGCATTTTAAAGTTTTTGAAGATTTCAGGCAACATTACGCGGATCTGATGATGCAGCGAGCCGATGTTAGGTTTAGGAGCATGTACTGGACGAGGATGCCATATCAAAATGCCAAGCGATCTGAAAACTCAAAACGCGGTTACCAGGGTAAATTCTACAAGTTTGATGAGGACAAAGTTAGCTATGTTATGTTGCTTTGGCCCATGGGTGAGATGGATTCTGCTGCTGGAAGAACACATAGGAACCTGCAAAAAGATATAAGTGCTAACCTTGATGAAACACTTGCTCAGTTTAAAAAAGAAAACCCATTAATAAAGGTTTTCTTTGTACTTCTGACAGCTAAATATGATATATTCCAGTATACGAGTATTTCTCAGCCAATTTCAGAGTTTGCGGACCGAAGTTTACATCTAACTATTAAAGAACTCAATGTATTACGAGTCAATTGGGATTTAGATCATCTAAGCCTTTGGAAGTATGCAGGGCATGTCTTGGCAACCAAGAAGGAGATTACGTTTATGCCCCTGAATTCTCATTTGTCTATTTTTAAATGGTATAAGGATAACCACGACTGGTTTTTTCATTCAGACAATCCCCCTTCCTCAATGATGTTTTTTGAGTTTGAGATTGAAGGTGAGGAAAACCGAAAAGCTAAGCGAAAAGAGGATTTAATCGGCATTGCATTTCCCCGGCCGGAAGGTTTGGTATATGTCGCTTGCCACAAAAGTGAGGACCACATGCCGATATATCTCTGCGACGAGTTTACCGAGTATTACCGTAACTGCCTGTTGCGCTACACTTGTCCAATTTGGGTGCAGAGTAATCAACAGCACGATTATACCGCTTCTGTGTATATGAATGCCGTTTTGTATTGGCTAAACTATTGCTTTCCACAGTTGGAAAACTGGATGAGTAAATTTGGAAGTCAGCCGATTATTGTTACATTGATGATGGATGATTCCATTTATTTGACTGAACAATGGGATTTGGGAAATCGTGAAAAAGACTTTAAGTTCAGCCGGCAGGTGTCACCCGAATTTCGGGCAGTAGAGCTAGAAATTCAAGCTGACTTAATCACACACCTGATAAATTCGGGAAATGGCGGCGAAAAGTTTTTAATCTCTGAACTTCTTGATCTGATTGGTGAGTTAATGGAGCAGCTAAAGCTTGGTGACAGGTTGAATGTACAAGAGCTAGAAGCTTTACTTAGTTCAGCCATGCCGTTGAGTAAGCAGAAGATGATATTAATCACTGAAGCTTCGTCAAATCCTAGGATGGCGGAAGTAGATGTTCGAAGCCCTCGTTTTATTCAGTCCTCAGAAATCTCTTACATAATGCATCATCAAGTATCGTGGCTTGAACATCCCAAATCCATTCCGAAGAAACTTGGTACCAGCGTGGAAAAGATTAAGTTACTAAACGGTCTGGTGAAGATTCATTTTAATAAATTGATTGAGATGATCCATCTATTCCCAACAAATGGGCTGCTTGTTTTCTTGATGCGTAAGCATGAAAGTGTGATTCAGGCGAGAGAGAAGGGAAAGCTAACATATCCTACCTTGGAAGCTTGTTACGGACACTACTATGATGTTTTCCAAGAGTTCAGTAAAGGTGAATCGGATATGGTAGCCACCAGTTTGGCATTACGCTCTCTTATTGAATTCGCAGCCTGTGAACAAAGCTTAGGCAGTCAGATTCCCAATGACGATGATGTCGACCTTATGCTTGCACTAATGAGCGAACTGATTAATTATGGTTCTATGTCAGACATGATACATTATGGTATTTTCGATCCCGGAATGGGGCTCTTGCCATCTGGGAGGATAGGCATTGAACAGACGTTCGGTGATACTACTATGTCGTCTTTTAAAAGGGAAGTTTATCTGGAGGAGGTCGAGGGCTATCGTTCATCTTTTGAACGTCATTTTGCACGTGAAAAAATACAGGCCAAGGCTCAACGTGGCGATAACCCATATTTCGATAGAGTGGACGATGTTTTTCAAGAAGAATGGGGTATTACTCTGTGGGATATATTGGGTGCCTGTAGGTTTTTATGTTTGGAGCTGTTCCATAATGGGTTATCAGTAGCTTTATTAACTGAACAAGATCTGCTCGACAAGCTGACCGGAAACATGTCTGAATCTGTAGAGGCATCCAAAAATTTGTTGAAATTACTGTCATTTGAAAGACGAGATGGTGTCATGAATGTGCGTTCTTCAGAAAAGCATGAGACATTTCCATGGCGTTACAATCGTCGTGGCTCATATTTATTAAAACCATTGATAAAGATTGACCATCATGGTGAACCAAGTTATTTGATTAGTGCGCGGCACTTGCTAACTGCTGCAGAAAATATGGTGGCAAGATTTATGGATGGTACTCTTAAAGTAGGAACGTCGCAATATAAACTCATAAACTTATTGGCTGAACGGAATCATATCAAAGGAAAGAATTTCAGAGATGCGGTGGCAGAATGGTTATTGAAAAATACAGATCTGCAAGTCTTTGAATTTGAGGTTAAGATCAAACCTCGTGGTTTCTTTCATGCGGACACTGACAAGGGTGATATTGATATTCTTTGCATTGATCATCAACAATCGAAAATTCTGGCTGTCGAGTGCAAAAACACTTCTCAAGCACGAATTGCCTATGAGATGTACACTGAAATTTCTAACTATATTGGCTTCGACGACAAACCGGGTATGATATATAAGCATGTGGTACGCGATGCCTGGCTAAAAGAGCACTTAGAAGAGGTTTGTGAAAAGCTCGAATTAAAAAGGTCTTTCACTGTAGAATCTTTGGTATTAACTAGGCATGTACTTCCGACGAAGTTTATCAAGACTATTCCTATAAAAGTGCACTCATATTCTGAACTTAAACGCGGGGATGTTTTTCGGTTGAACAGAGAGAGTAAAAACAACCATGTCAAGTAGAATTGAGAATGATTTTTATTTTCGACACGACACATGAGTAACAAAGAATTTGATTTGAAGCTTCAAGCCGAATCGGTTAAATGAATGTACGGGGGGATAACCGCTCAATGGAGTAAAAAGTCATCTACGAAGACTTCACCGCTAGACGCCTCCCTGTGGAGTTCAGCGGTGAACAGGCATTTAACGCAAAAAGGCGCCTTTTAAGCGCCTTTTTGTGATCCCGCTGGGATTCGAACCCAGGACCACTACATTAAAAGTGTAATGCTCTACCAGCTGAGCTACGGAATCATTCCCTTGATTGGGTGTGCAAAGGTAGAAAAAAATGAGAAAAAACTACATTTCAGTTCAAATAAATTCCATATTTATTCTCCGTTTCAAATAACCCCCTCATTTTAAGAGAGAAAAAATCACGCATCAGTGTGCGAGATTCACCAAAGTTCTTCCGGTCATCTGGCCGTTCAGTATTTGCCCAATACATTCGGGGAGTTTTTTAAGGCCAATTTCGTTCACCAGTGTCTCCAAACCTTCAGGTTTCCATTCGTTCGCCAGTGATTCCCAGATGGCAGGACGGCTCTCCAAAGGCAGGTTCACTGAATCGATGCCCGCCAGGTGTATACCCTTAACGATGAAAGGGAAGATGGTTAATGGAAGATCTGTGCCGTTAACCAGACCACAGGCAGTAACAATCCCACCATAGCTTAAGCTTCTTAGCATAGTACTGAGCACGGTTCCTCCAACAGTGTCCACTGCGGCGGCAAAACGACTGCGCAGGAGTGGTCTGCCTGACGAGTCCTCCATTTCCGATCTCTGAATAATCTCTTTTGCTCCCAGACTCTTCAGAAACGCAGCCGAGTCCTTTCCGCTGATTGCGGCAACCTGGTAACCCAAGCCGCTTAGTATGCTTACTGCGACAGAGCCGACACCACCGCTTGCTCCTGATACGGCAATGAGTCCATCCTCAGGCTTGACGCCATGCTTCAGGACGGCATCAACGGAAAGACCTGCAGTAAAACCCGCGGTCCCGTAAATCATGCTCTCGCGCAAAGTTAAACCGGCCGGAAGCTTTACAATCCAGTTCGCCGGCACTCGTACGTAGCCTCCGAAGCCCCCGCTGGTATTCATTCCCAGATCAAAGCCCGTAACAATCACTTCATCACCTGCCTTCCAGTCCGGAGAATCTGATTCTTCAACAATGCCGGCTACATCTATCCCCGGTGTATGAGGGTAGGTCTTGGTAATGGCTTTATTTCCACTGGCCGACATCGCATCTTTATAGTTCAGTGAGGAGTACAGAACCTTAATCAGCACTTCTCCCTCGGGCAGATCGTCGGTACTGCGGGTCACAACAGACATGTTAAAGCTGCCGTTCACTTCTTCTACCTCAAGGGCCTTAAATAATTTAGACATATATATCAATTTGTATGAATCATGATCATCCTACTTAATGGCATACCATCGGTGGTCGTAGCTATCCAGGCGGATGTTTATTTTAGAGTTTTTTGGAGTAACGTTTGTGGCGTTCAGAATGCCTTCAAGACTTTTGCCCTTCTCGACTTCGGTGTTTATGGAAGTCTCCACGGCATTCGGACTGAAGTTATGAATGGCAATCATCTCGTGGTTTCTATAAGTGTATTTAATAGCGAGAACATGTCTGGAGCCGGTATTCAATACTTTCCAGTTGCCGAGACTGATCTCCGGATGTCCTTTTCTCAATTCGATAAGCTTCCTGGTAAAGTTAAGAAGAGACCCCTCTGATTTTTCCTGTAAGGCTACATTGACCTGTTTATAGTTGTAAACTCCCGTGTCGATCACATTGCGGAAGACCTTACCTGCGCTTGAGAAACCTGCCTGTGCGGAAGAAGACCACTGCATAGGCGTACGTACCGCAAGCCGTTCTTTCAGCTGCTGATCGTCACCCATACCGATCTCCTCACCATACCGGATCACAGGAGTGCCGGGTAGCGAGAAAAGCAGGCTGTAGGCTAGCTCAAGTTGTTGTTTGTTATTCGAAAACATAGGAGCGAGCCTTCTGCGGATGCCGCGGTCATACAGGATCATCCCTGAATCGGGCGCAAACTTGGAAAATACAAGTTCCTGCTTTTTAGGCGACAGTCTTCCGAGGTCTATTTCATCATGATTGCGAAGAAAATACGCCCATTGAGCTGTACCGGGCTTCTCTTTGGTGTCTTCAAGTACCTTCACAAAGTCCTTTACATCTCCGGAGGCAAATGCATAGAAGAGGAACTGGTTGCCGAAAAAGTTAAACATCATCTGCAGACGCTCGCCTTTCTCGCCGAAATATTCGATGTTCTTTTCTGGTTCAACATTCGCTTCTCCCAGAAGCAGCGCATCTGGCTTGATCGCCTTCACTGTTTTTCTGATTTCAGTCAGGAACTCCACCTTGTTCTTCGGATCCTCGGCACCTGTCTTGGGCAGATCAACAATGAACGGAACGGCGTCGAGCCTGTAACCATCAAGTCCCTGCTTCAGCCAGTAACGTAATACCTTCTTCATCTCTGCCTGCACGTCCGGGTTCTCGATGTTCAGATCGGGTTGGAAGGTATAGAACCGGTGGAAATAATAGTGCTTTGCCTGGTCGTCATAGGTCCAGGTTTCCTTCTCCACACCAGGAAATCCCATGCCTTTGTTCCAGTCCCTGGGACGCTCTTTTGACCATACATAATAGGGGAAGTAGCGTGATGTCGTGTCTTTTATCGCCTGCTGGAACCAGGGGTGGCTCACGGAGGTATGGTTTAAGACCAGGTCCATAATGACCTTTATTCTCCTTTTTTTCGCTTCTGCGATAAACTGGTCGAAGTCATCCTGATTGCCAAGTCTCTTGTCGATAGCATAGTAGTCTGCTACATCGTAGCCATCATCTTTGTCGGGGGTAGGTTGAAACGGTGACAGCCAGATAACATCTATGCCCAGCCATTTCAAGTAATCAAGCTTTTGGATCAGGCCCTGAATATCGCCGACACCATCGCCATCGCTGTCTTTGTAGGAATCTATATCGACGTTGTAAATGGTACTGGTTTTGTACCAGGGGACCTCATCGGTTTGTACTGGTTGTACGGGTTTATTCCGGCAAGCCGTGATAAGTAGCAGGCTCAATAAGGGGAGGAGTAAGGGAGATCTTTTCATAGTGATGCTTACTCGTTTAACCCTGAACCATGCCGAAATGTTTAGGAGCCATTTCGTAACTGCTCCAATACCGGGCTCTCCTCGCCGGATTCCTGGGTAGCAAGACGGCAATTGAACCTTTACTGTGAAAGATATACAGTCGTTTATGAATGAGCATGTACACGATGTGCTGCCGTTGTAAAGGCACGCATCAGCAGATTGCCAACCATACAAATTCCCAGAAGAAAGTAAAGGATGCATAACCCAGCGATGTTGTTTTGTTTCGTTTCCATAACCTTCATTGTTTTATGCTAATGTCGCCTCAATCGCTTGGTTAAACATTGACGGTCGTCACGTTTTATAAAGACACTGGTCAGGGTCAGTATCTTGTAAACAAGAAAGGAGCGCCCCGCGGGGCACTCCTTTCTAAATCATGATAAGCTGGGGAATTTATCTCCAACCACCTCCCAATGCCTTGTACAAAGATATCTGGTTGAGGGCCTGCTGTTTCTTCGCTTCAACTTCGTTCAACTCCGCATCCAGTACACCACGCTGCGTGGTAATGATGTCCAGATAGGTCGCTCTTCCGGCCAGGAACAAGTCGTTTGCCGCAGCAACGGAAGCATTCAACGCTTTTACTTCATCAGATATGAAAGACCGTTTCTTATGAATGAACGATCGTGTTTTCAGCGCATCCTGCACTTCCTTATAGGCTGCCAGCACGGTCTTCTCGTACTCCTGAAAAGCAATGCCGTATGCGGCCTTGTAGCTTTCGTACTCAGCACGTATGCGATGCTGATTAAACAGGGGAGCAGTGATGCCTCCAAGCAGTCCGTAGGCAAGCGACTTTTCAGGCGTAAAAAGCTTATCCAGGTGGAAGGATTGCAGTCCCACATGCGGCGCCAGCACCAGGGCTGGCAGGAAAGATGCCTGTGCGGCTTTGATTTCCTTGTTGGATGCGATCAGCTCCAAACCTGCCTGCCGTATATCCGGGCGCAAGGCAATCATCTGCAGGGGAGTCCCGCTGTCCAGGGAATCCAGATAGATGAACTGCTCCAGGCCGCGCTCATTCTGGCCTATAGGGCCGTTAAAGCGACCTGTCAGAAAATGCAGGTGATTTTCCATGAGGCTGATCTGCTGCAGCACCTCCTGTTCCTTCGCTCTGGAGTTTGCCAGCACGGCTTTGAACTGCTGCACGCCGAGCTCTGTTGCCATACCTGCTTCTTTCTGCACCTCAATGATTTGAAGACCTCTCTGCTGAAGTGCCATGTTCTTCTTCAGGATTGCGAGTTCTTCCTGCAGGGTAAGCAGCTCATAGTAAGTGCCCGCCAAGTTGCTGATCAGCTCTGTCTGCACGAGCTTTCTGCCCTCATAAGACGCCAGAAACTTGTTCAAGGCTGCCTTTTTCCGGTTCTTCAGCTTTCCCCAAAGGTCAATTTCCCATGATGTCCGCAGGCCGACGAAATAATCGGGGAGAGGGTCCGGAAGACGTTCATCTTCCGTCAGATTATCAGAGAAGTTGGTATCATAGTTCCCGATCCCGTCCATCGTGTAAAAGCCGTAACTGCGCAGACCGGCTTCAACCGCCACATCTACGTTGGGCAGTGCGGCTCCTTTACGCATCCTCAGCGTTGCTTTCGCCATCTCGATGTTGTGCAGGGCCTGTTGCATGTCGGTATTGTTGACCAGCGCCGAGTCAATCAGACTGATCAGATGTTCGTCCTTGAAGAAGGTCTTCCACTCCGTCTGTGCAATTGTTGTCGTATCCGTATTCTGATTGAAGGTCGCGGGCACATTCCGATGCTCGTACTCAGGAAGCTCACGTTTTGAAGCACATCCACTGATCAGGAGCATCAATGCGATACAAGCCACTGCTTCAGGCTTCAGCGTCTTCTTTCCGGCTGCTTTCTTTTTCTTCTGCAGGGAGGAGAAGAGGACGTAAAGTCCCGGGATCACAATCACACCCACAATGGTACCGATCACCATCCCGCCAACAGCTGCCGTTCCTATCGAACGGTTTCCAAGTGCACCGGCGCCTGTAGCAATCATCAAAGGCACCAGTCCCGCTGCAAATGCGAAAGAGGTCATCAGAATAGGGCGCAGACGTACCACTGAACCTTCAATGGCTGCTTCCAGATAGCTCATGCCTCTTTGCTGCTTGATGATGGCGTACTCCACAATCAAAATCGCATTCTTCCCGAGCAATCCAATGAGCATGATCAATGCCACCTGCGCATAGATGTTGTTTTCCAGTCCGAATACACTCAGGAACAGGAAGGCACCGAATACACCCGATGGCAGACACAGCAATACCGGTAGGGGCAGCAGGAAGCTTTCGTATTGCGCCGCCAGGATCAGGTACACAAACAATAGACAGAGCGCAAAGATGTAGAGGGCCTGATTACCCGACAGGATCTGCTCCCTTGTCATACCCGACCACTCGATCTCGTAGCCCGGAGGCAGGCTTTCTGCTACCTTCTCTACGGCTTCAATAACCTGCCCGCTGCTGTAACCCGCCGCCGCATCACCGTTCAACATCGCTGAAGAGAACATATTGTAGCGGGTAATCTGCTCCGGACCGTATACGCGCTCCATGGTAATGAAAGAGGAGAACGGAAGCATTTCTCCTTGTTCGTTCTTGATGAAGAGGTTCAACACGTCTTCAGGCTTCTCCCTGTAATTCGGTCCTGCCTGCACCATTACCTTGTACATCTGCCCGTAACGGATAAAGTTGGTGGCATAGAAGCTTCCCATCAGCGTCTGCAGGGTATTCATTGCGTTCTCTACCGAAATTCCCTTTTTAGCTGCAAGATCATAATCCACCTTCAGCAGATACTGCGGGAAGCTGACGTCGAACGAACTGAATACGTTGCCTACTTCCGGAGTAGCTCTCAGGTCGTCCATGAACTTGTTTAGCACTTCGGAGGTCTTGTTCAGATCGTCATTTCCGCTTTTATCCAGCAAACGCATTTCTACCCCTGCGGAGTTTCCGAAACCGGGGACGGTAGGAGGAGGGAAAAACTCAATTTCTGCATCCATGATATGGGCAGTGGCTTTTTTAAGCTCAGCAATCATGTCGGTAACAGATTGTTCCCTGTCTTTCCATCCCACCAGGTTGATCATACCCATGCCGTATGAGGCACCGGACACTTCATTCACCAGACTGTAACCTGCAAGGGTCGACACGGTCTCGACCGACTGCATCTTCCGGCTGATCGCGTCGATTTCGTTCAAGACAGCTTCTGTACGGTCCACAGTTGCTCCCGGTGGCGTGGTGACGTTCACGTAGATCATACCCTGGTCTTCCGTAGGAATAAACCCGGACGGAAGGATACTGCTCATTCCCCACGTAGCCACGAAAAAGGCGATTAGTAAGCCGAAAGTCAGTACGCGACGGCCTGCTATGCGTGTCAGTAGCCTGTGATAGCCACCCGACATTCTGTTATATCCACGATTAAACCTCGCGAAGAAGCGGGCCAGCCAGCCTTTTGCGGCAGGTTTGTCGTGCGGAGAACGCAGAATAATCGCACAAAGGGCAGGGGTAAGCGTCAAGGCGTTGATCCCTGAGATGATAATAGCCGAAGCCAGCGTCAGGGAGAACTGACGGTAAAAGATCCCCACAGGGCCTGAAAGGAAGGCCACGGGTATGAATACTGCCGACATAACCAGGGTAATGGCCACAACCGGCTTTCCTACTTCTTTCATAGCCGCTACAGTGGCTTCCATAGGCTGAAGGTGTTCTTCCTCCATCTTGGAGTAGACGGCCTCCACCACCACAATGGCATTGTCCACCACAATCCCGATGGCCAGTACCAGCGCAAACAGCGTCAAAAGGTTGATAGAGAAACCGAGCATCTGCATAAAGAAGAGGGCGCCGATCAAACAAACCGGTACGGCAAGCGCCGGAACAAGCGTTGCACGGAAGTCCTGCAGGAAGAGGAATACCACAATGAACACGAGGATAAAGGCTTCCAGAAGCGTAACCAACACGCTGGAAATAGATGCATCCAGAAAGCGTGATACGTCATAACCCATCGTGTATTTCATGCCCGGAGGGAAGGAGCTATCCTTCAACTCGGCCATACGTTTTTTTACGTTCTCAATAACTTCCTGAGCGTTTGACCCGGGAAGCTGCTTCAGCATAATGGAAGCAGAAGGTCGCCCGTCTGTCTTCGATACCATCTCGTAATCCAGAGAGCCGAACTCGACGTCGGCAATGTCATTGATGCGGATAATGGAGCCGTCAGCATTTGCCCGGATCGGTATGTTCTTGTATTCTTCGGCACTGGAAAACTTACCGGGGTAGCGCAATACGTATTGCTGCATGTTTACCGACTTGTCTGAACCGATTCCTGTCTGCCCTGGCGCTGATTCCACGTTTTGCTTCCTGAGCGCAGCGATCACATCGTCGCTCGAGATGTCGTACGCAGCCATCCGGTCGGGCTTCAGCCAAACGCGCATGGCGTAATCCCGCAGTCCCATAATTTGGGCGAAACCTACACCTTCAATACGCTTCAGCTCCTTTAAGATGTTGATATCCGTGAAGTTATAGATAAAGCGCTCGTCGGCGGTCTCATCATCGCTGTAAACATTGAGGTACATCAGCATACTGTTTACCTCTTTCTCTGTCGTTACCCCGGCCTTGATCACTTCCTCGGGAAGTTCGTCAAGCACCGTCGTCACTCTGTTCTGAACGTTTACCGCTGCAATATCCGGATCTGTGCCTACCTTGAAGAAAACCTGGATCAGCGTCGTTCCGTTATTGGTAGAAACGGAGTTCATATAGGTCATACCGGCCACGCCGTTGATCGCACGTTCAAGCGGAATGGCTACGGCATTGGTACTTACTTCTGCATTCGCCCCGGTATAATTTGCCGTCACTACAACGGATGGGGGTACGATGTCCGGGAACTGCGTGATCGGCAGAGTAAACAGCGCCAGCAGTCCCAACAACGTGATAAATAGGGATATGACCAGTGATAATACCGGTCGCTTGATAAATTTCTCGAACATGGTTTATTTCTTTGCTAATCGGCCTGCCTCAGTTAAGTTCATTGCTTTGGGGGCAATCTGCACCCCGTCACGCAGGCTCTGTGTTCCTTCAAATACGACTTTGTCCTCCTTGTTCAGTCCGGAGCTGATCGTATAGTAGTGACCCACACGCTGCCCTGCATTGAATGGTGTCATCTTTACTTTATTATCTGCTGATACCACATAGACGTAGGTGCGGTCCTGAATTTCAAACACAGATTTTTGGTGAACGGCCAGTATTTCTCCGGTCTCCACCGGAACGCTGATTTTACCTGATGCTCCATGTTTCAGGAGGCCATCCGGATTGGGGAATTTGGCTTTCAAGGAGATGGTACCTGTCTGACTGGCAAATTCGCTTTCAGCGAAGGCGGCTGTTCCCGCAAAGGGATAGGTTTCCCCGTTGACCAGGCTGAGCTTCACTTCTTTCCTGAAGTTGTCTTTGCTATAGCCTGCACCCCGGGCTATGTCGAGATATTCTTTCTCCGAGATGGAGAAGTAGACGTTCACGGAACTGAGATCCGAAACGCTGGTGAGCAGGGATCCTTCTGCCAGTAAACTACCGGCTTTCAGTGGAATCCGGTCAATCCTTCCGCTGAAAGGTGCTCTGACGAGCGTATATGACAATCTTGATTTGGCATACTGCAAAGCCGATCTGGCTTCTGCAACTTTGGATTGTGCTGCTTTCAACTTGGCTGCGGCCAGATCCAGATCAGTCTTCGAAACGATATTGTTCTTGACCAGTATCTGCGTCCGCAGTTTTTCCAGCTCTACGGTTTTTGCATCCGCAATCGCATTGTTCAATACAGCCTCTGCTTTACTCAGGTCGGCTTTATATTCCTCGTCGTTAATCTTAAACAAGACTTGTCCCGCTTTGACCTGCGAACCTTCATCGACGTAGATCTTTTCAAGAAACCCACTCAGTCTGGAACGCACTTCCACGTTTTTCGATGCCTGTATGTCGGCGACATACTCGTTGTAGATCACGGTGTCGAGCACGCTGACCTGTGCCACGGGTACGGAACGTGGGCTGTTCGTTGCCGACGTATTTTTGCTTTCTGCAGAGCAGGCCATAAAAGCCAGGGAAACAAAAGAGGCAAAGTAAGCTAATGGATTTACTTTCATCATGTCATAAGGTGTTTAGGACGTATGTACATCCGGTTTGAAGTGTATAGTTTGAAGTTTGTTTGAAATGCTTTACATGCTGAATGATCATTCAGCGGCATAGTCTAACCATGTGAAAGTCATGGATAGCCTGATAAATGAGAGAGCCAGGCTTATGTGATGGCACAAGTGGATTTATTGCGCGTAAAATCTACGGGCAAGCTGTGCAAAGCCTGGTCTGTCAGTATAGATAGGTATACTAAAAGGGTTTAAGCCTGAAGAGGTAGGAGTAATATCCAGGCAAACAGAAACTTTTGTTCTGATAAAGCGGATGGCTGACCTTTATCGTCCTCCCGATCGCTTTGAAGATGAAAATCAGTAGGAAAAACAGCAGGATGGGGGCTACAAAGGTGCCGGTTTGAAAGATCCGGTATTTTTCGTTCGGAATTTCAATGTCATTTCCATGATGTTTCATCGGAATGTCCATTACATCATCCAATAAAAACTCGATAATTGAATCACCCGCAAACATATACTGCTTTTCAGAAGCCGAACCAGCGCCAGCCTCGTAAACAGTGATGTTCAGATACGCAAAAAGCGACAAGAAGTGAAACAACTTGATGATCATTCTGGGGGCAAAGATATACGAATACCCATTTCATCAAAATCCTGAATCAGTTTTGTGACATGATATCGGGCTACGTAACATCTTTTTTATAGTGTTTGTGCTAATTTTGCAACATGCAGCCTGCCTCAGCTCCGATTCGCAAGATTATCCATATTGACATGGATGCCTTCTATGCGTCTGTGGAGCAGCGCGACAATCCCCAGCTTCGCGGTAAGCCGATTGTCGTTGGCGGATCACCTGAAGGACGTGGTGGTGTAGTGGCAACGGCCAGCTACGAGGCCCGCAAGTTTGGGATCCGCTCAGCCATGTCGAGCAAGCAGGCTTACCAGCTGTGCAGGCACGCCATATTCGTGCGTCCCCGCTTTGAGGTTTACAAAGAGGTTTCTGCTCATCTGCGGGATATCTTCCGGAGGTATACCGACCTGATCGAGCCTTTGTCGCTGGATGAGGCTTATCTCGACGTCAGCACCGACAAGCTGAACATTGGCTCTGCCCTGGAGATTGCGCAACAGATCAAGCAAGCCATTCGTGATGAGCTGAACCTTACCGCTTCGGCTGGTGTATCGATCAATAAGTTTGTTGCCAAGATCGCTTCCGATATCAATAAACCTGACGGATTGAAGTTCATCGGTCCCTCGTCTATAGAGCGATTTATGGAGTCGCTGCCCGTGGAAAAGTTTCATGGAGTAGGCAAGGTGACGGCTGCAAAGATGAAAAGCATGGGCTTCTTTACCGGTGCCGACCTCAAGAAGCTCTCGGAGCAGGAGCTCATCAGGCACTTCGGGAAGAGCGGTACTTTTTACTATCATATTGTAAGAGGAGTCGACAACCGCCCGGTGCAGCCCCACCGCGAAACCAAGTCTTTAGGTGCTGAAGATACCTTTGGTCAGGACCTTGTCTCTCTGGATGATATGGCCGCCGAACTGCTCAAGATTGCCGAACTGGTGCAAAGCCGTTTATTGAAAAAGAACCTGAAAGGACGGACTGTCACACTGAAAGTGAAGTTCAGTGATTTCAGGCAGATCACACGCAGTCAGTCGTTGCAATCCGGGATCAATGATGCGCAGGCGATCTATTCCATTGCCACCCGACTTCTGGAAGGCAGTGTGGATGAAGATCAGCGGGTACGCCTGCTGGGCATCTCGCTCTCCAACTTCAACGAGCCCGATCTGCCCCGGCATGCTGAAAGCGGACAGCTGCGCTTGTTCCCTTAATTAGCACCACGCAGTTCCTCATGTTTCCACTTGCTCTTCGGTTCGAAGTAGTTCCAAAGGTAAGCCGACACCTTTCTGATTAATGCCTGACCCTCGTTATTCCGGTCCCAGCTCTGATCGACATTATCTTTTGTCCCCACATAAAACACGTACTCTCCTGAGGGCGCATTTACCAGCACAACCTCAGAGCGGGAAGCATCTACAGCGCCGCTTTTGGCTGCGGCCTGCACATAGGGTGGTATCTGACTCAAGGCATCTTCGTCGTAGTAGCCTTTGCTCATGAGCCGGTACATTCTTTCGCTCGCAGCCTTGCTGATGATCTCCCCGTTGCGAATTTTTACCAGGAGAGAGGCCATTTCACGAGGGGTGGTTTGTCCCCAGCCATATATCTTCCAGATCTCTTCACGTCCTTTTGTGCGCGAATTAACCCGCGTATGTTGCAGTCCGTACTTCTCCATCAGCTTGTTGATCTGCTCACCTCCTCCGGCAAGCTGCTGGTTCCAGAGCGATGTGGTATTGTCGCTGTAGGCCATCATCAGGGCCGCCAGGACGCTCACTTCGGTTTCCGAGCTGTCTCTGAAGTACTGCATGATCCCTGACCCTCCATATTTAATCGCATCCCGGTAAATCATCGGCTGATGGTAGCTGAGCGCTCCCTTCTCAATCTGGTCGAATAAACCTACCAGAATAGGAACCTTCACAATGCTGGCAGTGGGAAAGATGCTGTCGCCATTCAAAGACGCATATTCACCTGTTCTGAGGTTCATCACGTAGATTCCTGCCGTACCTTTGAAGCCCTCCGTAAGGTCGGCGAGTGCCTTCTCCAGCTTTCGGTCCTGTTTTGGCTTTTGTGAAAAGGATAGCAGTGGCAAGGAGAATAGCCAAAGCAGTAGCAATGTGGTGTAAGTGGGTTTAAGTGTGTTCATCCGGAGAAATTAGTCCTGTTAATATAGCTAATCTTTAGCTAATTCGTCAGACAAGTCTGTTAATTCCTCCAGCTCACAATCAGGCACAAAAAAAGCGGCCTAAAAAAGCCGCTTCCCTGTTCTTTCAAGATGAAGATGTTTTATTTTACACGCTCTACGTATTCGCCTGTGCGGGTATCTACCTTGATTTTATCTCCCTGGTTCACAAACAAAGGAACTCTCACTTCAACTCCATTTTCGGTGGTAGCATATTTTTGAGCGCCTGAAGATGTATCACCTTTAACAGCCGGCTCAGCATACGTGATCTCCAACTCCACAAAGTTAGGAGCCTGTGCCATGATCGGTTCTTCACTTTCGAAAGAAACAATCACATTCATTCCTTCTTTCAGGAACTTGGCAGAAGGCCCGAATAATGCTTTAGGGATATTGAATTGATCGAAGCTGATATTGTCCATTACAACAAAATAATCGCCTTCGTCATATAAGTATTGGTAGTCGTTGGTTTCTACACGGCAGATTTCCACCTGCTCGTCAGTACCCAAACGTGCTTCCACAATTTTTCCTGTTTTGATGTTCCTGAATTTTCCAAGGTAAAAGGCACCGCCTTTTCCTGGTGTACGGTGTACATGCTCTTCAACCGTTACCAGTTCGCCGTTGTAACGTAAGATATTTCCTGTTTTAACTTCAGATGCCTTTGCCATTAAAATAAGTGTAAAGATTTGCTGCCAAATATAACGGGATTTTCGATAATAATGGAACCCCGCTTAAATCCTCAGGCGAAAGGGTTGACCGAGTTATAGTTTTCGAATTTCCGGCTGTCTTCTACCGGAATGCCCATGTAGTTCGACTGGCTAATCAGCCGCTGTAGGGAGAATTGCGCGAGACTCCCTTCCTGTAAACGTTTCCGCAGTAGCCGGAGTGTCCGCGCAGGATAGATGGCACAAAGTGGCTCGATGAAGCCCGCCTGTTCGTACGTGTAGTAGTCAAACTCCAAAGGCTTCCTCAGGTATGATTCTATGAGCCTCTGCAGCGTAGCCACATCCATATCCACCATATCGCAGGCCAGGAGCAGCAGATCTTCCAGCGGATGTTCTTCATGCACGCTGAGTAAACCTGTCAGAGGTCCTTTGGCAACTACTGAATCAGTTACCAGCTGATCGCTCGGAAACACAAGGCTATAGGATTCGATTTGTGAAGTATTAATGGAGATAAGAACAGGTATTTCGAGTATCTGCAGCTTGGAAGCGGCCCGCTCTGCCCAGGCTTCATTTCCTGCGGATAGCAAACCTTTGTCGCGGCCCATACGCCGGCTTTCACCGCCACATAGCACTACACCGAGCATCATCCGTTTTCCGACTCGTAAATATGCTTGTTTGGATCTCCCGTCTCTGCATGGCAATTGCAATTACCGCCCCAGATGCTGGTTCCATCCTCGAAATATTCGCATTTCCAGATGGGGACCTCATGCTTGATCCGGTCAATGATGTAGCGATTGCTGGCGTATGCCTCACTCCGGTGTGCGGATGCCGTAATAACCACCACCGCAGATTCCAGAACCTGCACCTTGCCAATACGATGTTGAGCTACGGCAATGGTGAGGTTCCACCGTGCTTTCGCATCTTCCAGGATCTGGCGCATCATCTTGGAGGCCAGGGGAACGTAAGACTCGTAGTCGATGTGGCTAACCCGCCTGCCGACATTGTTGTCGCGCACGTCGCCGCTAAAAAGCACAACAGCCCCCGCTGCAGGGTGGTGTGATCCGGATAGCAAACCGGTCAAGTCAAGCGCTTCTTCTGTAATATATTCCATTTTTAACCTCCGCTGCTGGGTGGTAAAACAATCACGTGATCGTCCGCATCGAGGGGATGAGCATCGTTTACCAAATCTTCTGCCACCACAAAACGGCACATGTTGATGAGGTGGGACGAGGAAGGATTAATATCGCTGAGATGCTGCCTCAGATCGGCCACGGTTTCGAGATGTTCATTTACTTCAAATTCCTTGCTGAAATGGTTCTTCAGAGCGGCAAAAACTTCTATTTTCATGTGTGTTTATCCCCCAATATGAAGCATGCTGAGCGTGCTTCCGGTAAATTTGACAGATTGTTTTTGAGCGAGAGCCTCCATAAGCCCGCCATCGAGCGATTGCTGATTGGCTTCGCGGATACTGATCGGACTGTTGCTGCTGAGGCAACCGTAGATGTTTCCGTATGCGTCAAGACGCAGCCGGTTGCAGTCTGAACAAAAAGGCTCACTTTCGTTGGCTACGATTCCGAACAGGTGACCGCCTGCAGTTTGCCAGTAGTTTGACGTGGATGCAGGCTTTCTAGGAAGCGGCAAAACAGAATATTTGGTTTCAATCAGTGCGAGTATTTCCTCCTGTGAAAAGAAGTGCTTGTCGGCACTGTCATGCAGATGCCCCATCGCCATGATTTCGAGGAAGCGTATGGTGATATCCCTGTCGAAGGCATACTGCAGCAAAGGCATGATCTGGCTGTCATTCAATCCCTTCATGACGACGGAATTAATTTTTACATCTATGCCGAGATTCTTTGCTGTTTCAATACCCTTTAAGGTTCTGCTCAGGTCATGTCTGCGACTCATCAGGTAATACACCTCCGGCTCAATAGCATCGAGTGACACATTGATGGAAGAGATTCCGGCTTCCTTCAATGCAGGAGCCATATTTTCCAGTAACAATCCGTTTGTAGTGATCTTCAGGTCGGGTACGCCCAGCTTACGGATGCCGGCAACCAGCTCCGGTAATTGCTTGTACAGCAGAGGTTCCCCGCCGGTCAGTCTGACGGTCGTCAAGTCAAGCCGCTCGTGCAGCATCCTGATCAGCCTGATCAGCTCGGTTGCTGAAAGCGACTTGCTTTTTGCATCCCGGTAGTTTTCCTTGCTGTCCTCATTTCCACAGCAGCAGTACACACAAGCCAGGTTACAGGTGTTCAGCAAGCTTACCCGAAGCGTTTTAAATGTTCTGTTGAAATTATCTCTGATCTCAGTCATTGAACCTTGTATGAAATGAAAACGGGACAGTAGAATTCCGTTTCACCTGTTTGAGCGCATCTTTTCCCTTTCTAAGTATAAGTACTCACCAGTCATGATGTCTAACAGGTAAGATTAACGCTTGAGGGGGCAAAGTGTTGTAAATATATGTATCTATTGTGATTAAAACGCTGTAGCACTCGCGTACAAAGGTTCTACAACTTCAGGCCTACAACCAGGAAGAAATGCCGGACCAGGGTCCGATCAAGTTCGCTCAAAAGTCGACTTTTCTCGAAGCTGGTCCGAAGTTGGTCCGAAGCTGGTCCGAAGTTAATGCGCAAATGAAATACGGTATTTGTAGAAAAGTACTCAAGCTGGAGGCGGCGAAAGAGCTACCCATTGTTGAAATTAGATCTGTGACAGATTGTCCAAATTAACGGCCTTAACGGAGACAGCTTCGCTGATGAAAGGATTAGTGAAGGCCCTATACGGGCCGCAACTAAAAAATCGACTTGAACGGGTAGAAGTCGACAAGCTGACCACATTCGATTGACGACTCCTCTTTCGGATGAGCTGCCAGGCCATCAGCCAGGAGTCCGGCTGTGATATCGCCTGATCCGTTGAAAGGAAGGATGTCGAGTCCGGACGCTTGTGCGTTAAGTTTGACCGGGAAGAATTCGGTCAGCTGGCTCTTTTTGTTGCGTTTTTGATTCAGCGGGATCTTGTAAGATGGTCTTCCACCGAAACCGAGGCTGTGGTAAAAAAACGTCTCTACGAACAAGGTAAAGGTAGTCAGACAGGAAAGTGGATTTCCCGGTAGGGCGAAAACGGTCCTGCCATCATCTGTCTGACCGATCCAAAGGGGTTTTCCGGGTCGGATGGCCACTTTATGAAATATCTCGCGCACCCCTAATTCCCTGAGTATGGCTGGTACATAGTCCGCATCGCCTGCAGAAACACCCCCGTTAATGATGGTGATGTCCGCTTTGATTGCTGCATCAAGAGTTTCGCGCAGCGCAGCAGGATCATCGGCAACGTGGCGACATAGCTGCGGTACAATCTGCCACTTCTTCAATAAGGATCTTAGCAGGTACTGGTTGCTGTTACGGATCTGAACGGGATTAACAGGCCCAGGAAGCGGGACAACTTCATCACCCGTGGTGACAAGCGAAACAGAGGGGAGTTTATAAACGGAGACTTCGTGGTACCCAGTGGCAGCAAGGAGGCTAATAAGCTGCGGCTCACAGCGTAAAGGTGCTTTTGCCAATACAGACCCTTTAGCTGCATCTTCGGCTTCCAGAGAAATGTTCTGGAACTTGCGGAGGCTTTCAGCCGATAGTTCGACTTCGGAATCCAGCTCCCTGGCATCTTCTCTCCGGATGATCACATCAGCGGATGGAGGTGTTGCTGCGCCGGTCATGATCTTATAACAAGATCCCGAAGTGATTTCTGCATGTGAGGTCTGACCTGCCAGGATGGTCTCGACAACCCTATACTTGCGGATGCCTTGCTGCCAGTCGCTAAACCGGATGGCATATCCATCCATAGCAGCCCGGTTGAAGGGAGGGTAGTTCCGGTCAGCCACGACATCCTCCGATAAGATGCGGCCATCCGCATCTTCCAGAGAGATCCGTTCAGAAGATGAAGGTCTTGCCAGTGCAGCAATGATTTTCAAGGCCTCTTCGAATTCCAGCATCTTAGTGACCTCCGCCTTTCATCATTTTGCGTGCGTGGAAAACCGCCGGAACGATAGCTTCCATTGATTCGCGTGCACCGGAGCTGCTGCCAGGCAGCGTTACGATGAGGGTCTGTGCGATAGAACCGGCAACGGCACGGCTCATCATGGCCAGGGGCGTACGCATCTGACCGTAGCACCTGATAGCTTCGGTGATACCGTCGGCGTCGCGTTCCAGAATCTCGCTTACGGCTTCGACGGTATTGTCGCGCGGACCGAGTCCTGTACCGCCGGTAGTGAAAATGAAGTGCACATCGTCAGCCACCCATTTTTTTATCTGATTCTGGATATCCTCCTTCTGGTCGGCTACGATCTGGTAGTCCACAACCTTGGCATTGATATCCTCCAGCATCTGACAGATAATTTTGCCGCTTTTATCTTCCCGCTTGCCTTCTGCGGTTGAATCGGAGCAGACAAGCACTGCGCAATTCGGGGGAGTAGCGAAGAATCTCTTCCGGTCGCTCTTACCACCCGTTTTTTTCAGCAGTTTGATATGACCTATCTCCAGTGCGGTATCCACCGGTTTCAGCATGTCATAGATCTCCAGAGCAGCAACAGAAACCGCTGTCAGCATTTCCATTTCAATTCCGGTTCGCCCGATGGATTTGGCTTCTCCGAGGATGACGATGCCCGTTCTTTCAAGGGTTTGCTCGTCGAAGTACTCTGCATGTTCGTCTTTTGACAGGAAGCTGAAGCGGATGTCCATTCCGTCGATCGCCACAGGATGGCAGTGGGGCAGGAGCTGCGGTGTGAGCTTAGCTCCGATAAATCCCGCAGCACGGGCCACATCGAAGAGGTTACCCTTAGGAAGCTCTTCATTTCTGATAAGTCCGATGGTCTCGGCTGAACAAAAGATAACGGAAACAGCTCGTGCTGAGCGAAGGGTTATTTGCTTGCTGGTTATATCGCGCATATGCAAATATTACGTTTTTCGCGGGACTTTGTTTAAGCGCAGATTTCTTTATCAGGTACTTGATGATCTTGGTAAAGTGATTAGACTGATCATCAATTCCTTGAAGGTACTTGCATCTATCGTTGGACGTTCAGGTTGGCGAGTTCATTGGTTCAGACTGGTTCATCTAATTCAATCTTCGCGAACTTTTCTGAACAAGGAGTGAGCAATCCCTGTTTACAAATTAAGGCCGCCCTGCATAGCGCAGGTGCGGCCTTACCAGGATAAGTACCGGATTATAGGCATGCACGCATGCCGGATTTATAAAGCGCTGTCTGGCGCAGATTGACAGTTGTAAAAACTTTTATGAGGTTTCCGACATTTATTTGATATGGAAAATAACGAAAAAGATCCTAATCTGAAGAACGGCGTGAAAGGACATCCTGATCCATCAGTTGATGTTCCCTCGCAAGTAGAAACGGTGACTCCTGATACAGAGAATGGTGGAATGGAGCATCTGAACGCACACGAGAATGGGAATAAGGAAGCTGCGGGCTCCGGCAGTGCAAGCACCAAAGAGGCTGCATCTGGAAGCCAGGCACCTGAAGACTCTGCATCTGGAAGCACTGCATCTGAAGCTGAACCTCAGTCGGAGAATGAGGAGAGCGGCAACGAGGAACAGTCCGAACCCAGGGAATCTGGAGAGAAAGATACGCGTGATGATGTGGAGACAGTAAGTCCGTAGAGCTGGAAAGCAAGTGATCAAATATTTATATTTGACGAAATACTTGCAAGATGGACGAATCGCCTAAACGCTTTGACCGCATCGTAGCTATTCTGATTCAGCTGCAGTCGCGAAGAATTATCAAGGCGCAGGATCTGGCCGATCGTTTCGATGTTAGCCTGCGGACCATATACCGGGATATCAGAACCCTGGAAGCTTCGGGCGTACCAATCTGTAGTGAGGCCGGTGTGGGATATTCCCTGATGGAGGGGTACCGCTTGCCGCCTGTGATGTTTACACGGGAGGAGGCTGCGAGCTTTATCGCGGCGGAAAAGCTGATGCAGAAGTTCAGTGATAAGGAGATGGGCAGGCACTATGAATCGGCTGCATTCAAGCTAAAGGCAGTTTTGAGGAGTGCCGATAAGGACTGGTTATCGAACATCGAGTCGAGTGTAATGATGCAGCCCGGCTCCAGCCTTTTTCAGGAAAGTGCGTCAAATGCCCTTGCTTTATTGTTCCGGGGAATTGCAGATAAGAAACAGGTGAACCTTCATTATCAGGCATTTGATGCCGATAGTGTAACGCAACGCTTTATTGAACCGGTGGGTATCTTCCACGATCATGACAACTGGTATGTTTTTGCTTTTTGCCACCTTCGGCACGACTACCGGCAATTCAGGACAGACCGCATTCATAGTATCCGGAATACAGATGAAGCGTTCAGCAGGGAGCATCAAGCACTGGAGAGTTATTTGAAGGATGATCGGGAGAAGGTCCCGACGACGAGGGTGCGCATCCGGGTGGATATGAAGATCAAGAAATATCTGGACTTCGAGAAGAAGTATCACGGCTTTGTGGAGGAGTGCGTGACAGGCGATCAGGTGGAGATGACATTCCTCTGCCGGAGCCTGGATGAGGGCTTCCCCCGCTGGTATCTGACGTTTGGAGATTACGCCCGGATCATCGAGCCTGAAAGCCTGAAGCAGAAGGTTGTAGATCTTATGACAAAGATTCAGTCAAAAATACAAACGGACCATCAGTGATAAGCTGATGGTCCGTTTTATATGTTATCTATTCCAGAAGAACGGTGGTTGAATACCCAGGGCTCTTAGATAGACGAATCCCTGGCCGCGGTGATGGACCTCGTTGTCGATGAAATAAAGAATGTTCTGAATGACCGGAAATTCGTACTCGCCAAAGAGGTTGAATGTCTTGCTGAAATCGTCTATCGTGAGCTGATTCCAGTATTCGTTGATTTCTGATGTTGCCTGATCCCACTTTTCGAGATAGCCTGCTTTGGTGGTCGCTTTAACCGCTGCCTCGTTATAGGGCTGAATATCCCGGTTAATAATCCCTTTTAAACCCGGTGCACCGATGGCCAGCAATTCAGAGGTAAGCTCTGCAAAGGTCCTCATTCCCCCAATAGAAAATTCAAAGAATTCCTTTTCAGGGAAGGCTTCGATAACATGCCTGGTCAGATTCCGGTGTCCTTGCCAATGATTCAATAAGTCTTCTTTGCTGATCACCTGTTTGCTTGTCTGAGTTGTTTCTTGTTCTGTCGTGTTCATGATCTGTGGTTTTATTTTCTGATGTAAAGATGAGATGCATGGGTGACAACAGTTTGTCAGCAGGATTTCCAGTGCTCGAAAAATAATGCTTTTTCTTCATGCACTATAGATTCCACCAGATTATTCAGGATATGTTAACTTTGATCAATATGCCTTTGATTGGATTAGCAGAAGACGACATCAAGATAGCCGGACTTATAAAAAAGGGTTTGGAAGAAAGTGGCTATGCTGTTATTGCTGCAGCGAACGGTGAGGAGGCACTTGCCGCTTTTGCAAACACGAACCCGGATCTGGTGATACTGGACGTGATGATGCCGGGCTTAAATGGCCTTCAGCTATGCAGTCGTTTACGGGAGGAGCAGCAGGATCTCCCCATTCTGATGTTGACTGCACTGGGATCTTTAGACGATAAGCTAACCGGCTTCAGGAGCGGTGCTGATGATTATCTGGTCAAGCCTTTTCATTTCAAAGAATTGCTCGCCAGGATAGAGGCTCTGCTACGCAGAAGTCACCCGCCTAAAGAAGAAGATGATTCCGTCTTACGCTTTGATGATCTTACACTCGACACGGCAAGTAAAGAAGTATACAGAGATGGTCAGCTAATCAATCTGACCGCCCGGGAGCTTTTGTTGCTGGAGCTGTTTCTGAAGAATCCTAACCGCCTTCTTTCGAGACAGTTTATAGCGGAAAATGCCTGGGATATTAACTTTGACACCGGAACCAATGTCATTGATGTGTACGTGAATTTTCTTCGGAAGAAAATTGAAAAGGGCTTCCGACGGAAGCTCATTCACACCAAAGTCAACATGGGATATATCCTGAAATGAGCATGAAGATCAAAGACCGCCTTGCCCTGTATTTCACGCTTACGAGTACTTTGACGCTCTTAACGGTTCTCTTTGCGATCTATTTCACGTTCCTCAAGTTCATGGAGTCCGACTTTTTTGACCGCCTTACGGATCGTACCATGGTTACTGCAAAGCTTTACCTGGAGGCTGACGAGATATCATCTGCGGCGCTTGCGAAAGCGAGAGGGCAGTACCTGGAGACGCTGAACGGTGAGCGGATCAGGATCTACAACTCAGAGAATAGTCCGGTTTTCATCGATGACCGCGACAGGTTCTGGAGCACTAAAATTATAGAAAAAGTACGAAAAGAAAAAAAGCTCAAGTTTATAGATGGCACGAGTCAGGTTGTAGGGATATTTTATAAAGACAATCAGGGGGACTTTGTCATCATCGCTTCGGCAACAGACCAAAGTACCCTTTACCGCTTAGAGAAGCTGAAAAAGGTGATGATCTTTGTCTTCGTAACCATATTTATTGGTCTCCTTTTATCTGCCCGGTGGATCGCCAAGCGAACCTTGAGGCCCTTAGATCACTTCATAGATGAGGTGAAGCAAATCAAATCAAGCAATCTGCATTTCCGGGTGCATGAGGGGCACAATAGGGATGAGATAGGCCTTCTTGCCTCGAATTTCAACAAGCTGATGGAGCATTTGGAGCAGGCTTTTGTACTACAGAAGACATTTATTTCCAATGCATCTCATGAGCTCCGCACGCCTGTGACGAGCATGATGATTGGTGCAGAAGTTGTCCTGGCTCATGAACGAAGTCCTGAAGAGTACAAGCAGGCTCTTGTTTCGCTGATGGAAGATGCTGAAAAAATGAACAGCATCATCACGGAACTGGTTAGTCTTGCGCAGGCAGATGTGGAATATGGTTCTTCCAGGCTGCAGGATATCGATCTGAAAGAGCTGCTTACTTCTATCGCAGAGGAATGGCAGGATGTCCCTTCCTCAGGAGCATTAATCCTTTCCCTGGACGAATATTCAGTCCACGATGCTGTTATCTCTGCTAACGAGACCCTTTTGAAGATCGCTGTCAATAATATTATATCCAATGCATTCAAGTTTTCTGATCAGGGCCCGGTCTCATGCTCATTGATCTCACGTGAAGACGCTATCATTATTGAGGTGGCTGATAATGGCCCCGGCATCAATGAGGTGGAGCAGGCCATGATCTTTGAACCTTTTTACAGTTCTCCTAAGAAGCAGGAGCATAAGGGAACAGGGATGGGATTGTTTATGGCCCGAAAGATTATCCAGTTGTTTAAGGGGACGATCAGTCTGCGGTCCTCAGTGGGCGGGGGAAGTACATTTATCATCAGCTTTCCTAAATTTTAATCTGGTTTTAATTTCGCTTTAATTCGGGTTTAATGCGCTGAAGATAGCTTTGGCGCAAATGAAAACACGAATATTACTCATTTGTATGCTTTTGCCGGTCCTCGTTTTCGAAGCATCGGCTCAGGATACCTTGCGCCTGAGTGTTGCGGAGGCGGAAAGAATGTTCCTGCAGAATAACGTGCAGCTGATCGCTCAACGATATGAAACGGAGCAGGCGAAAGCAGAGATCATTGCAGCGAGATTGTTCGACAATCCGGAAATAAGTTATGAAAACCTGTTCTACAATCATGAGACGAAGAAGTTCCTGGAAACATCTAAGGCTACCGGGCAGTATAGTGCTTCAATAACGCAAATTATCAAGCTCGCGGGTAAACGGAATAAGAATATCGAATTAGCGGAGTCTGGTGTCAAAGTTTCTGAAAACGCATACGCTGAGCTGATGCGCACCCTGCGATATGAGTTGAGGAGTACCTTTTATAAAGCCTACTATACACAGCTGTCAGCGTCGGTTTACGACCAGCAGGTGCAATCCCTGCAACAGCTTCTCCGCGCATCTGAAATGCAGCTTGCACGCGGAAATATTGCTGCTAAGGATATTATCCGGATTAAATCGCGCCTGTATAGTCTGATGGGCGAGTACGTTTCCGTTCAAAGAGACCTGGAAGATTTGAAAAGCCAGTTGAAGCTGCTGGTTCGCATGGACGCCGGAACTACACTCATTCTGAGCGGAAGTGGGATCAATCCAGATGGGTTCAATCCGGAAGAAAAGTCTTATGAGGCACTTCTGGACTCTGCCAAGATCAATCGTGCAGATCTGCAGCTCGCCCGATCCGAGATAGGATTTTCAAAGAACCTCCTGAGGGTGCAGAAAGCAATGGCGGTTCCCGATCTGGGTGTATCCCTTAGCTATGATCTAAAAGGCAATTATCCTGAAAAATACACCGGCTTGGGAATTAGTATGCCTATTCCGCTTTTCAACCGGAATCAGGGGGAGATAAAGAAGGCCAAGATCGGTGTGGAGGCCTCAACACTTGGCCTGAAAAGGCAGGAAGAGATTGTAGAGAACGAACTGCACAGCAGCTATCAGGCTGCGCTGCAGATTGCAAAGCTCTACAGGAGCCTCGACGCGACTTTCAATGAGAGTTTTGAAAAACTGATGCAAGGTGTGACTGCAAGCTTTCAATCCCGGAATCTCAGTCTGGTTGAATTCCTGGACTTTTATGACGCCTACAAAGAAAGCGCACAGCAACAAAATGATCTTAAATATGAGTTAATGAATGCCCGGGAGGCCATCAATTTTCATACAGGTACCACCATTTTCAGATAAAATACATGAACATACGATTTTTAAAAACGCTAAGCTGCATTTGGCTTGGCACCCTCGTGGTGAGTGCTTGTCACGAGCCTGCAGCGCCTGCTGTCTCCGAAAAGTTCGTCATTACCGATTCCCTGATCAGCAGACTGCTTGTTGATACGGTTCAGCAATCGAATCAGGTTACCGATCTAGTTTTTTCTGCGAAGATTATTGCAGAAGAAGAGCGAACGGCAGTGATCTTCCCTTCAGTGAGCGGAAAGGTGAATAATGTGTCGGTTAAGCTAGGCGACAGAGTAGAAAAAGGGCAGATACTTGCGACCATAACAAGTGCTGAGATATCAGAGTTCGATAAGCAGGTTATTACATCTTCTGCCGAACTCCGGAACGCACAGCGTAATCTTCAACAGGCAGAGGAATTGTTCAAAAGCGGATTGTCATCTGCAAGAGAATTGGAGGAGGCTAAGAATGACTTCCTGATCAAGCAGGCCGAGGACAGAAGTGCGCGAGCAGTATTGAAGTTGCATGGAGGCAGCAGCCGTGGCACTTACCCCGTTTCAGCTCCGTTAAGCGGCTTCATTATCGAGAAGAACGTGAACTCAGATATGCGGCTAAGAGCCGACAATGATAATGGGCTTTTCACGATAGCCGACCTATCCCGCGTGTCGGCGATGGTAAATATCTACGAGTCAGATATCCCGAGGGTCAATGAAGGTGATGAGGTAAAGATTTCCATTTTATCGTATCCTGACCTGGAGTTTTCAGGGAAGGTAGATAAGATCTACAATGTGCTTGATGGAGAAAGTAAAGTGATGAATGCCCGGGTGAGTATTGCTAACCCAAAGTTACTCCTCAAGCCGGGAATGCTGGCTACCGTGACCATTGCTGCCAGATCGGGGATTAACCTTCCTGTGGTAGACTCCAGAGGGATCATCTTCGACGGTAATAAGACCTATGTTTTGACTCTGAGTCCATCCAATAAGGTAGAAATTAAAGAGGTGGTGGTGAATCGCAAAGCAAAAGAGAAAGCGTACATCAGCAAGGGACTTCATGCCGGAGACCGGATCATTGCTTCAAAACAGGTATTTCTTTACGAGACCCTCAAAGATTAAGGGGGGCTTTCTATACAAGATACGATGAATAAATTCATAAAGGCCATCATTGGCTTTGCACTAAAAAACAAGTATTTTATCTTCTTTGCCACGTTCATCATGATCCTGGCTGGTTATCTGAGCTTTAAACATACACCAATAGAAGCCTTTCCTGATGTAACCAATACAAACATTACGATTATTACGCAATGGCCGGGAAGAAGCGCTGAAGAGGTAGAAAAGTTCGTCAGCAGACCTTTAGAGATTGCTATGAACCCAACCGAAAAGCGTACGAGCATCCGCTCTTCGTCTTTGTTCGGACTGTCTATTGTAAAGGTGACTTTTGACGATGATGTAGATTATGCTTTTGCGAGGGTTCAGGTAAATAATCATCTGGAAGAGGCTGATCTGCCCGAGGGAATTCAGCCAGAGGTTCAGCCTCCATACGGGCCTACCGGAGAGATATTTCGCTATACATTGAGCAGCGACCAAAAGTCGGTCAGGGAGCTTAAAACCCTGCAGGATTGGGTGATTCAAAGAGAGCTTCTTTCGGTACCGGGAATTGCTGACGTGGTAAGCTTTGGAGGGGAAGTCAAGACCTACCAGATTACCGTAGATCCGCAGAAGGCCATTCAATATGGTGTGAGTGCGACCGAACTGTTTGATGCGGTGTCGAAAAGCAATATCAATGTGGGTGGGGATGTCATTGTGCAGAGTGGACAAGCCTATGTGGTTCGTGGCATCGGTATCTTGAATGATATTGATGAGATACGAAACGTGGTGGTTGACAATTTCAATGGTACCCCGGTATATGTTAAGACGGTAGCTGATGTGGCTGAGTCTGCCTTGCCGCGACTGGGACAAGTAGGCCGGGATCACGATCCGGATGTTGTAGAGGGGATTGTTGTAATGCGAAAAGGCGGAAATCCCAGTGAAGTGATTGCAAGATTGAAGGAAAAAATCACGGAGCTCAACAGCACGATATTACCGGGTGACGTACAGATAAACCCTTTTTACGACCGGGAAGATCTGGTTAACTATGCAACGCACACGGTTATGGGGAACATGCTGGAAGGCATCATATTCGTGACGCTTATTGTGTTTCTTTTCATGGCCGACTGGCGAACCACGCTCATCGTGTCGATCATTATCCCGCTGGCTCTACTATTTGCCTTTATCTGTTTAAAGCTGAAAGGCATGTCGGCCAACCTTTTATCAATGGGGGCGATAGATTTCGGGATTATCATAGACGGTGCGGTGGTCATGGTCGAAGGTATCTTCGTCGCCCTCGATCATAAGGCTAAACAGAGCGGGATGGATAAGTTTAATCGGATGAGCAAGCTGGGAGTGATCAAGAAAGCCTGTTTGGAAAATGGGAAGGGTATTTTCTTCGCGAAACTCATCATCATAACCGGCTTGTTGCCCATCTTTACATTCGAAAAGGTGGAGGGCAAGATGTTCTCCCCGCTGGCCTGGACGCTGAGTTTTGCCCTGCTTGGCGCATTGCTGCTGACCTTCACGCTTGTACCCGCAATGGCGAGTGTATTATTGAAGAAGAACGTTCGCGAAAAACATAATGTGTTCCTGGAGTTCGTCATCCGTCATACCCTGCGTATATATGATCGTTGTTTCAGGTTCAGAAAACTGGTATTTGGTTTTTCGATCTTCTGCCTGATAGCGGGTATGCTGAGTTTTAAATTTCTGGGGACAGAATTCCTTCCCACGCTGGATGAAGGTTCTATCTATGTGCGTGCTACGGGACCTCTGAGCATTTCTCTGGACGAAACAAAAAAGCTTTCCAATGATATCAGAAAGGTGTTCCTGAGTTTCGATGAAGTGAAGCAGGTGATGTCGCAGACCGGCCGGCCAAATGACGGGACTGACGCAACAGGCTTTTACAACATGGAATTCCATGTAGACATCTTCCCCAAAAAGGAATGGAAGCGCAAACAGTCGAAGGAGCAGCTGATTCAGCGAATGCAGGAAAGTTTAAAGGGCTATCCGGGAATAAGCCTGAATTTCTCACAGCCCATTTCTGATAATGTGGAGGAGGCGGTTTCAGGGGTCAAGGGGTCGATTGTGGTGAAGATGTTTGGAGATGACTTCTCCATTATCGAACGGGAGGAAGAGAAAATATTCAATATCCTCAAAGATGTGGAGGGTATCGAAGATCTGGGAATCCTGAGGAATCTTGGACAGCCTGAGTTGCAGATCAACCTGGACCAGAAGAAGATGGCGCTTTATGGGATCACCACTGCCGATGCAAATGCCGTTATCGAAATGGCCATCGGGGGCAAGGCGGCGACAGAGATCTACGAAGGGGAAAGAAAGTTTGATCTGATCATCCGGTACCCGGAGGATTTCAGGAGTGATGAAAACGCGATCGCCAACCTGATGATTCCGACCATATCAGGAGGAAAAGTACCACTGGGAGAGATTTCGGAGATCGGCAAGATAACGGGGCCAAGTATGATATACCGGGATAAGCATCAGCGCTATGGTGCCATCAAATTCTCCATCCGGGGAAGGGATATGGGCAGTGTGATTGCAGAAGCCCAGGCGAAGGTGAAAGAGCATGTTAAACTTGAGAAGGGCTTCAAGCTGGAGTGGGCAGGTGATTTTGAAAACCAGCAAAGGGCTTCAGCCAGGTTGTCTCAGGCTGTGCCCGTCAGCTTACTGCTCATCTTCTTGATCTTGTTCGTCTTGTTTGGCAATATCAAGGACTCATTGCTGGTGCTTAACAATGTTCCGTTCGCGATGGTAGGAGGTATACTTGCCTTGCTGGCTACTGGCATAAACTTTAATATTTCCGCAGGGATTGGCTTTATCGCTCTGTTTGGTATATGTGTGCAGAATGGAGTGATCCTCATCACCAGGTTTAAGACCAATATTTCAGAATTGAAGCACAAACCTGAATGGACATTTGTTGACGCGATCCGGGATGGTCTGGAAACGAGAATACGCCCGGTTATCATGACTGCTCTTATGGCCGCGATTGGGTTGATGCCGGCTGCCCTTTCTACGGGGATCGGTTCTGAAGCGTCTAAACCACTTGCTGTTGTCGTGATAGGTGGCCTGATATCGAATACCTTATTTAATTTGTTTGTATATCCGACGGTTGTTTACTGGGCCTATCGGCCGAAGAAGGGTTTGACATCATAGTCAAGCCCCTCTTCGCTAAATAAAATGCGTTACAAACAGGCTAAATTCCGCGGATAAATTTGGTTAACTCTCCAACCAGTTGTGGATGCAGGGGAAGTTCATTTTGGGAATAGGTAGCCGCATTAAGTTGCTGGTCGGCCGGTGCCTCCTTCAATATGTGACTCATTCCCTCTACGAGCAGCAGTTTAGCCTTGGGCTGCGCGCTCTTTAAACGTTTTGCATTATCTGCATCTACTTGAATGTCATGGGTTCCCTGAACGATCAGCACAGGAATCTGCAGTTTGGCTACCTCCGTTTGTGGATCAAACTTCATCCATGAGCTAAGATACAGATGAACAGAGGGTCTGAAGAGTGCGTCGAAGCCTGCAGTTAACGGCTGGTGGACTTGATTACCAGATCTGATCGTATCAAGAATAGCCAGGGCCCGTTTATTGTCATCAGGAGATAGTGAGGTTTTAAACTGAGTCTTTAACAGATCATAGGCAGAATAGCCTGCGCCAGAAAGCGAGATCAGTCCGTCCACTTTCTCCCGTTCGGCAGCCACTATCCCTACCAGGGAACCTTCACTGTGGCCCGCTACAATGACTTTTGAAAAGCGCTTATCGTTCTTCAGATATTTGATTAATGCCACAGCATCGTTAACCCCGTCATCAAAGCTGAGTTTAGCTTCCGGTGTGCTGTTACTGCTTTGTCCGACTCCTCGTTTGTCGTACCGCAGCACGGCAATATTATTTGCCCGAAGTTCATCACTCAGCTTCAGGAAATAGTCTGGTTTTCCGTTGATGAACATGGAATTTCCATTTCTGTCGGTAGGCCCTGATCCTGCGATGAGTATTACCACCGGCATTTTGCCTGTTGAAGGCGGCACAGAAAGCGTACCGTTTAAGACGGCGCCTGGTGTGTTCACAGTGATCAGTTGTTCTTCCGCTTTGAGCGCAGTCTGCGGTCGCCTGTCGGCGTTTACATAGAAGCCGGCTAATTGGTTATTACTATTGAAATGCAGATATAGGACGGGGCCGGACTTCTCAAAGGGGCAAATAAAACTGGTAATTCCCTTGTCGACACTGAAGAACTCACTTGTAAGCAGTGCTCCAAGTTGTCCCTTTAACTGACTTACCACGACCGGGAGGCTAGCCGGGCTGATGCTTTTCTTCAGTTCATCAGAAAATAGCGTGTATACACTATCTGACTTCCCCGCATTGAAATAGCCGACGAACTTCTGCGCCGCACTGCGTGTAGCTGGCGTATCCTGAGCATATCCGTTGGTCAGGAGAAGTGCCAGCAGAACCGTAAGTAGTACAAATCTTTTCATGTTTTATTTGATTAGCAGAGGTTTAATAAGAAATTGGTTTAGAGAGAAGGAGATAATTTCTGCGAAAAGTAAAGCTGCGATGAAACTGAGGGTAGCTTTCGTACCCTTGAGGTTTGTGCAGGTTTTGAAGGCATGGAGCATCAGGGCGATCATCCATATCACCGGAACCAACATCAGAATAGCCACAGCCATTACTGCGATATTGATTTCTTGGGGATTGGTGATATGAAGAACAGGGCTGAAGCCGATAATGGCTACCAGGAGCATTGGCGCGCGAGAGAGGGCCATCGTCCCCGCAATATCAATCAGCCTGAAGGAAGACCTCGCAACAAAAAAGGCGATGACGGCAGAGGTAAGCACGATGCTTCCCCATGCGATAAGTTGTTCAAAAGCGAAAATGGATAGAGGGGCCTTCATCCCGATATGGGCGTCGATGGCGCCATCGAAATGGGTTTTGCTGTAGAATGAGATGATGAGGGTGGCTAACATAAAGAGGAAGCCGAGGAGGAGCGCTTTAAGTCCGGCGACGTAGGTGAAAGGTTTAAATAGCCAGGTTTTCATATTAGGGGTTTTTCAGTTTGCTCAAGCTTTAGAATCAGGTCGTCCAGGAGATTTCTTACGGTGGGGTAACTCAGTCCCAGCTGCTGGGCCATAAGCTTCAGACTTCCGCTGCTCTTTACGAAGTCGAGAATGAATTTCTGTTCCTCTGAGGAGAGACGAGCCAGGACAGGAAGTTGAAACTTTCCGGAAACGGTAGTTTCACAGGTGTTGCACCCCAAACTTGTTACCTGCAATGGAGCAGAGCAACTCGGACATAGATCAGGAAGTCTTCTTTGAGTCTTAGACATTGTTTAGGGATGGGTAAACAATATTAAGAAATGATTTAATAAAAAGAAAGATTACGTTGAGAAAATTTATGGCCTGTAGAGTGCTCTTAGTGGTGTGTCTCAGATGTGAAACAAATTCTTGGTGCGAATCAGGTGCAGGATCTCTGGTTTAATGGCTGGAGCATGCTATTAAAGCAATTGCTTACAGCACTCCTTGATCTCGTCAGCCAGCTTTCTGAGAGGGAAGGCCCTTTCTTTGAAATCTGCATCCTGAAGAACACCGGTTGATAATTCCATCCTGTCAACTGAGATATAGTCGTCGCTGATGGCATACAAACTGCTTTTCAGGATTTGAAGAGTCTCCTCGATCTGCCTGAGTTCTTCGTGGGTATTATAAGGAGATCCGGTGTTTAACCGGAAGACCGAGAACAAAGAGGTGACCATGGAGCTGAGTTTCAGATTGAGCACCTGGAAATGGTAAACACCTTTTTCTTTATCCATGCTGCGTCGGGGTTCGCTCTGCATGCCAGCAAAGGCGCTTGAAAGACTCGCCAGGCTGGTATAAACCCCCTTTCGTGAAAGCTTGTAAGATGTGACGTCTGCCGGTTTGCCCGTAGCTTCTTCGTATAGTTTTTCGAGATACCGGATGTTCGACTCAAGCACTTGTCTGATATGAAAGCCAAGTCTTTTACTTTCCCAGACCGGGAACAGATAAGCGGCCGCGAAAGCTATGATGCAACCGAGGATGGTGTCGTAAATGCGTTCCAGAATGATGGTGTTGTTGTGACCTGAATACACGTTCAGGCATATCACAACCATCGCTGTGATGAAGATTACCGCAACGAGGTAGTTGGTGCGAAGAAATGCAAGAAAGCCCATCAGAAAGAGTACGGTGATAGCAAGCTGAACCTGTATGTTGTGTACAATCAGGAGCACTGTAAAGCCTGCTACAATGCCGGCGAGGCTGCCGACGAGACGTTGCTTATTTCTCTTTTGTGTAATATTGAACGATGGCCGTATGACTACGAGAATGGTCAGGAGTATCCAATAATTGTATGTGCCTAAATTAAATATATAGGAAAGGCCAAACCCCACCATGCTTGCGGCCGTCAGCCTCAGTGCGAACCTGAATATAGGCGAGCGGAGAGTGAGGTTGTTTTTGATAGTCGAAAAGCTCAGATCCTGCACAGAGACGAAGTGAGAATATTGCACCTGCTTATCGTGGTTACCCATTCCCGTCTTTATGGCTTTGATATATTCGTCGATTTGCCTGATGTTGTTTTTGAGCTTGGTGAGCAGAACGGCGTTGCTGCTGCTCTCCCGGTCAATGATGTACTGAAGCCTGTCTTCCAGCAATTGGGTTTTCTTCAGGTACCGGTTAATTCGTGGTCTTCTGTTAGTCTGCAGGGCGTCACTGATGACGTGTAACTCCCGTACCTGCAAATTGATTATCCCATAGACCAGTTCCAGAACACCACTTACTCTAAAGTGTTCACGTACAAACTCATAATCATAATGTATGGCTGTGATCTGATCATACAGGTCAATTGCGCAAGAGGCTGCCTGTATAAGCTTCTGGCCTTCGCTGTTATCGGGACTCATGGCCTGCCTGTCTCTGATCAGGAGATTTCGGACGAGTTCCTGTTTATCGTTAATGCGTACATGCAGAGCCAGGAGCTTTTTGTAGCAGAGGTCTAAAGGGACGTCCGGATCATAGAACGGAGCTTTTGCATGGAGAAAGTCGGCAGTTGCAGTAAGGCATTCTGATATAGCATGCTTCAATGAGCGCAGCGGCCAGAGTTTGATGTACAGGTAACTGACAATATAGTACCAAACACCACCTCCGAGAACATATAAGCTGAATTCAAGTCCGTTAGCAGGTTTAAAGCCCCAACTAAAAATAGCCTGGCCGATGAGTGATATACCCAGTATGCTAAATCTGAGGCCAAATGCTGTTAGCATGGAACAACTGAAAACCACAACGGAGAAGACGATAGCCAGGAGCAAAGGGTAGGGCCAGCTGCAGCTAACGGCCAGTGAGATCAGGAAAAACAACGGTACGCTGATCAGAAGGCTGATTTTCTTGTCGGCCGGCGTGCCGGCGCTTTCGGTGATACCCACGTTGAGTGCTCCCAGACCGACGGTTACCGCAGCGTGAGGATACCCGAGGCTGAATAATACGCAAACGGGTACTACCACGCTTAAGGCGATTCTGAGTGCGTCAGTAAAGTACTCAGAAACAAAAAATCGTCTTAAGGGTGCAAAGAAAGGGGTTGTTCTCATCAACTGGATATCGCTGGCAAATGTACGATATCTTCCCGAACAGTTTAGACTGTTGATGGTTTGCAGATTTCGGTAAACTCCCTCACGCTCGTTCTCTTGTGAGACACCCGTGAGACCCGGTTCTCTGATGTTTTTAGAAGGATCCGTTGCCGTTGCTGGCATCTGGCGAGTCGTTCTTTTCTATAATGAGCCGGTCTACTTTAAGTTCGCGGATATGCAGCTGTCCGATTTTCGCCCGCTTGATGTTTAGTTTTCCGATGGCAAGTGCACCAATAGCCAGGGCTCCAACAGAGAGCGCTCCTATGGCGAATGCCCCTACAGCAATTGCGCCGACAGATAAGGCACCCACAGCCTGGGCGCCGATTGCTGTTGCGCCTGTTGCCGAAGCTCCCGTGGCCATTGCTCCTGTTGCCACTGCACCGGTGGCGGAAGCGCCAACCGCTTTTGCCATATCTAAGTTGAGGAATTTATGAGATAGTAGTTTCATTGTTATCGGTTTTGTTGTTTAACAGCGAAGCCGGGATCAATATTTTGGTTGCTTTATGTTGTTTCTTCTGTGACCGGTCTCTTCTTTACGATGTCATGAATGGCCTCGTCCAGCTGCTCAGAGCTCTGGATTAACATGTCGCAAATGTTTCTGAGATTCTGATCGATTTCCATCTTATTCAGGATGTTCACGAGTCCAATGATATTCGCCAGAGGCCTCCGTAGGACGTGGGACTGCGCCCAGACGATCTGCTCGAGGAGGTTGTTTTTTTCCTCAATCTCATTCTTCGCCACTTCAAGCTCTTCATTGGCGACCACTGTTTCGGTGATATCATAGCCCATACAGAAGACACCCGACGGGGCGCCGTTCTCGTCGAATATTGCGGAATATTCCCACTGGGTGACAATGTATCCACCTTTTCCATCGTGCTTGCGGATAGTGGCGGGGAAAGATTTGTCGGGAAAGCGGAAGCACTGTCTGGATACCTCTTCGCAGACCTTGCAATCGTCGGGATGCATCGTCAGGAAGTACGGCTCGCCCAGGATATCGTTGCTGATATGGCTGAAAGCACCCGCATAATTTTTGTTGACATACTGATATTTGCCATCCATCCCTGCGATGATGATGTAGTAGAAATGAGAATCTTCAAGAAGTCTGATCGTATCTTTAAACTTTTGCATGTGGGCCCGTAATTGAGCGCCCTGGCTTGATATGACCAAAACGCTTGTTTTAAATCGTTAACAAACCATAATGTCATAAGAGTCTTATTTGTTTGCACGAGACATAAAATTGTACGCCGTTTCTCAGCCCTCATAGCAGGCGGGTTTAAGGCCTGACCAGAATCACTCGAGGCACCAGAACGAGTCTGTTCCGCTCAGTGTAAATTTGTAACGTATTTGTCTTATATTTGGTATAGGCAGGTTGTTGATTATCAGTCAGATCTCCTTAACCTAATGCACATCTCGCTATCCATGAGAAAGATCCTGTTAATCGAAGATGATGAAGAGCTAAGTGAGAACCTTGGTGAGATCCTGCAGCTTTCAGGTTATCTCGTAACCAGAGCATCAAACGGGAAAGAGGGTGTGGAAAAGGCGTTAAAGGAGAGTCCTGACCTCATCTTATGCGATGTGGTGATGCCCGTACTGGACGGCTACAGTGTGTTACATATTCTCAGTCGTCATCCTCAAACCTTTTCTATTCCATTTATCTTTCTCACGGGGAAATTGGATGAAGCCGATGTACGGAAAGGCATGGGAATGGGAGCCGATGATTATCTGATGAAGCCGTTCAACGAAAAGGATTTGCTTGACAGCATAGAGGTCAGGCTAAGAAAAGCGGACATTTTAAAGGGACACGTGATGCCGGCACATACACCCTTTGCTAACTTCCTTCAAGAGGTAAACGAATCGGACAACTTCGATCTGAGTACCAGCATTGATGTTCATCATTTTAAAAAGCGTCACCTCCTTTATAATGAGGGAGAGAGCCCTATGTTCGTTTATTTTGTAACGGAGGGGAAGCTGAAGAAATTCCTGATGAATGAAGACGGCAAGGAACTCATTACCAATATGTACACCAAAGGAGACTTTTTCGGTTATAAGGCCATTTTTGAAGATGATGTGTATCGTGAAAGTGTGGAGGTGCTTGAAGATGCTCAATTGATACTCATCCCTAAAGTAGACTTTCTTCAGCTGATTAACACTGACCGTCAGATTGCGCGTCGATTTATTAAGCTGCTGTCGCATAATCTGGTTGAAAAGGAAGAACAGCTGCTGAACCTGGCTTATAACTCGCTTAGGAAAAAAGTGGCTAAGGGGATTATTGACATCGTAGATAAATTCCACGACGAAAAAGATGGATTGCCTTCCGTTCAGGTATCGCGGGAAGACTTGTCGAATGTAATAGGGTCAGCCCCGGAATCGACGATACGAACCTTAAAGGAGTTCAGGATGGAAAATTTGATTGATATTGCAGCTGACGGGAGTATCTGTGTTTTGAATGAGAAGAAGCTGCGCCACCTTCAATATTAGACATCATGAAGGAGGGAGACCTGATGCGGCGAGAAAGGGAAAGTCTTAGCGGCGCCCGTCAATGAACATGCGCCGCTACATAACTTATTGAGCCCGGGTTAGCTTAAGGTGGGTTTTCATACCGTTAAACTCGGAGGTTATAACTGTTGAGTCGCCATAAAATTTACCGGTTTGAGGCATCACATTGCCACCGATGTCAAGGGAGAAGGTAAAATCAGCACCTTTAATCTTGCCGTCTGAAATGGGGAGATCACCCTGAGGGCTTGTGACGGTGCCAGTTAAATTTTCTCCGTCAACCTTAAAAGTGTAAGTCAGGGGGAGATCCATGTCTCCGAAATTCAGAACACCCTGCCACTTTCCGGTGAGGTCTGCAGCCGCAGCCAGGCAGATAGCAAAGCTGCAAATCAGCAGCGCAATCATTGAGATTTTCCTTTTCATATTATAATTAGTTTGGTGACTAAATATACATTTTTTGAATACAGATAAACAATGTTGGAAAGTAATATTTTTCTCTTAAAATGTTCTTTATTTGGGTATTACAAAAGGCGGTGCGCCTCCATGGTTTTTTAGGCAGTTACGGTATAATTCAGCTCAACGACTCCTGAGCTAAATTGCTTACTGCTCAGCAGTGTGAGGTTTACTTTGTCTTTGATATTGACAAACAACGGAATGCCCTGTCCCAGAACAATAGGATTAACAAAGAGCCAATAGCCATCGATCAGGTTCAGTTCAATAAGTGAATGCGTTGCCGTAGGACTGCCGAATAGCAGAATATCAGGTCCTTCCTGTTGCTTTATTTCTTCTATCCGGCTTGGAAGATCATCACTAAGAATTTCGGTGTTTGGTCTATCTTCTCTTGCATCGTTCTGGACAGAACAATCTTGTGCGCATTGTTATACCATTTAGAATGTTCAAGATCATGTTTGGATGCTGAAGGATTATCGCCGGCAGTTGGCCAGTAGTTCTCCATCATCTCGTAAGTTACCCGTCCATATAGCGCCGTGTCGGTTTTCTCTATGCGCTCTCCTACGAAGTCGAAGATCTCCTGATCTACCTTGATCCAGCTCATCTCTCCGTCAGGCCCTGCAACAAAGCCGTCGAGCGATACATGCATAAATGATATTATCTTTCTCATAACGCTTTTTCAATCGATATCAACCAATCTGAAGGGTGTTCCTGTTCCCGTAGTCACAAATTTGTTGAAGCTATAGAGAAAACTTTGCCAACCGCTTGTACATAGCTCGTAACATTCTACCTCCGGATTTAAACCTATATGTGTCAAGCGCAAGGACGTCCCCTCGGATGCAGCGGATATATTCCATTTGATTTGGGTATTGATCCATTCTTTTTTATTAATCAGATCAGGTAGGTCTATAAGTGCATCCTCCACCCGCCAGATGATCTGTTCATTGCGCACGAGTTCTTCAACTCTCATCGTTTTGAACACCTGGGGCCCAAATCGGATAGTGAAAACCTGGCTTACCTCCTCTGCTGATCCTTCAAACATTTCGGTCCACCATTCACTGATGCTTCTGGTCAGGCTATTATAAACCTTGTCTTCTTCGGCTTTTAAGATAAGACTTGTCGTAAAATCGCTCATAGGTTTGTTTATTAGAAGTTTCCGGTTAGATGTTGATGAGCAAAAATGACTAAAACAGACCAGATACTACTTGCCATAGGGCAAGATTTGAAGATTGGGGTACTGGCTATCGGATGCAGGTAATCGTTCAATCCATTTTGTGCTGGTTCCTGTAGTTTGCCGGAGAAAGCCCCATCAACTTCTTGAACAGGCGTGAAAAATAGAAGGGGTCGCTGAAACCTAGTTCCAGGCAGATCTCTTTAATGCTTTTGTCTGTAAAATACAGGTATTGACAGGCTGTCTGAACCTTTAGCTGAATGAAATATTGATTGGGGGAAGTTCCTGTTTTTTCGCGAAATAATTTCGAGTAGTGCGTGACTGAAAGATGTTGCTGAGCTGCGAGGTCCTTGACCGAATACTGGTTGACCGGATTGTTTTTCATGAACTGGATCGAGTTGGTGATTTTGTCACGCCCGGGAGTTAAGGGGTCTATTTCCTGGGCGTAAAGGAAGTTCGCGAGCAACTCCAGGTATTTGATGTTAACTATTTCCAGATTTCGTTCTTCAAAGCTGTTTGCTAAGAGATTGAATGTTTGATCAAAGTCCTCAATCCTTCGTGCTGAATAGGCGAGGAAGACCGGCTCAGGTCCCAGTTCTGAGTATCTTTGGTACAAGTGATCAGCGCTTTTTCCGGTAAAATGCAGCCAGTAGATAGTCCATGGATCAAGCAAAGAGCTTTTGTAATGATGAGGCGTGTTTTTGGGAAGAATAACAAAGTGATTGGACTTTAATGCCGAGGTATTGCCTGATACAGTGACTGTTCCGCTTCCCGAAGTGCAGTAAAGAAGAATATATTCACTGCATCCTGATTTCCTCTCCCTGTCATGGTAGATCGCATGAGGATAAAAGCCGCTTGCCACCACATGGAAGCGGCTGATCAGATGGTTGCCCGCAATGTTATGCTTGATATTGGGTGGCAAGACGACCATCTTTTGCCCCACAAAGCCTTCCTTTTTCTTCTGTGTTGTTTTCTCTGTTAAGGTCATTTATGGTAATAAAGAGCCGTCCTGAATAGCTCACATAAAAATAGAATTCTTTTCTGAGCTCCAAAGCGTATAAATGTCCATCTTTTCAAACCGAATTTCCATTCAGCGTTCTACATCATCTGGCTATTTTTGATAGACCATTATAAACGCCTAAGCAATTAGAAACAATGATCTCTCCATTATCAACCGTCTAATATTATGAAAAAAAAACTCACCCATCTTTTCTCGTCTGGAATCAGAATGCATGAATTGCAGACCAAATTTAGTTCTTTTATCATACTACTGAGCTTCCCGGTGCTTTATCCATTTTCCGGGTATTCTTCTGATAATCTCCTCGTCGGCGGGACCTCGGGCAGTCGGCATAAGTGGTCGGTTTCCGAATCGGGCCTTCGATCACGGGCTATCGTGGTTACAGGGACCGTTCGAGACGAGAAGGGCGAGTCTTTACCCGGAGTCAGTATTAAGATTAAGAATTCTGCAGGCGGTGCGACTACGGATATTGCCGGAAAGTTCAGTATATCCGTGCCGGACGCTAACAGTATTTTAATCTTTACTTATGTGGGATATACCACTCAGGAGGTATCCATTTCAGGAAGAACGAGCCTGAACGTCGTATTAAGAGAGTCGTCGACGGCGCTTACTGAAGTGGTTGTGATTGGCTACGGAACTCAGCAAAAGCCAAATGTAACCGGGGCCATCTCCGGGATCACTTCTGAGAGCATAGAAGAACGCCCGGTGGCAAGGGTAGAGCAGGCCTTACAGGGCCAGATGGCAGGCGTAGCCGTCAGAACTACTTCAGGGGCTCCTGGCAGCGACATTTCTATACGAGTGAGAGGTGCATCCTCTATCTCAGGCGATGCGACGCCACTTTACGTGGTTGATGGAGTACCTCTCGACAATTTGTCGGGCGTCAACCCTGCAGATATCGCCTCCATAGACGTTTTAAAAGACGCTGCATCCGCCGCTATTTACGGCTCCAGAGGATCGAATGGCGTTGTGCTGGTCACTACAAAGAGAGGCAAAAAAGGGAATCCTGTCATAACAGCAACGGCCTATACTGCCGTGTCGAATATTGAAAGGAAAGTGGATGTACTGGATTCAGATCAATGGATTGAATTCAATCAAAAATGGCTGGACAGGCAGTGGCGGATAAATAATCCTACCCAGGATCCGAATGCAAGTCAGGAACAGCGCATCGCCTATGCACAGAGCCAGGCTCCTGCAGGAACGGTTTACAGCACAAGGCAGTCATTGCTGCCCATAAGAGCTACATATGGAGTTTATGACCCTTACTGGGGCACTGATGCGCTGGAGCCGATCGACTGGCAGGATGAGCTTTTCCGTACAGCACCCAGCAGAGATATTCAGCTGAGTGCTTCAGGTGCTACTGATGCGGTTTCCTACGCAATTTCCGGAGGAGTATTTCAGCAGGATGGAGTGGTGCATGCATCGTCCTTTGACCGTTATTCCTTCCGGGCGAACATTGATGCAAAGATCAATAGCTTTATCCGGGTGGGGCTGATGCTTGCACCATCTCTGGCCAACAGGGAAGGCGCCAATGTGGACGGAAAGGACAATGCCGTTTCACGGGCATTGAGCTATGCAGGATGGACCCTGGCAGGGTCTGGTAGAATGGCCGGCGCACAGCCTTACAAGTTCTATGGTGAATGGGGGGCCGGTGCAAACAACGTGAGTCCCTATGTGCAGGCGGTTTACAACGAACGCCTGAACCGGGATTTCAGACTGAACAGTTCCTTCAATGCGACTGTTGATATTGCCAATGGACTGAATGTAAATGCCTTGGTGGGATGGAACTTTCGGGGGAACAGAGAACGTTCTTACAGCCCGACATGGATCCAGGGCACCTGGGATACATCTGTACCCGGAGAGAGATCATCATCACGCTACACGACCCTTCAGGGAAATTCTCTTCTGACGCAGGCGACTGTCAACTATGACAAGAGTTTCGGAGACCACAATTTCAATGGTTTGCTCGGGATCGCTCAGGAGACCTACAAACAGGAAACTACAGATCAGGGTTTATCAGGCTTCCCAAATGATAAAACCTGGGTATTTAATAAAGATCGGGCCACAACAGTTAATTTCAATACCATCGGGGGCTCAGAGAACGCCTTGCTTTCCTACTTTAGCAGGATACAGTACAACTATAAAAGCAAATACCTTTTCTCCGCATCGGTGCGTAGCGACGGGTCTTCTAAATTCGGCGAGAACAATCGTTGGGGCGTATTTCCGGCTCTTTCCGCGGGTTGGAGAATAGATCAGGAGGATTTTCTGCAGGGACTCGACTGGCTGAGCACTACGAAGCTAAGTGCCAGCTGGGGACAAACAGGGAACGACAGAATAGGGAACTCGACCTTTGTTTCTAATATGGCCGCGCTGAACTACGTTCTGGGTGATAATCAAGCGGTCAACAACGGGTATGTGGTCGGGAATATTTCCAACTCGTTGTTGAGATGGGAGAAAACAGATAGCTATAACCTTGGGCTGGATCTGGGTTTCCTCCGTGATCGATTTACATTATCCGCCGCATACTACTACAAGAAAACCAGCGACCTGCTGCTTAGTGCGCCTGTTTCACTTACAACCGGTTTTTCGAACATGATGGACAATGTCGGTAATGTGGAAAATAAAGGATTTGAACTTGAAGTCAGGAGCTTCAACACAGTAGGTGCGTTTAAGTGGAATAGCGGATTGAATATTACCATCAACCGCAACAAGATCACCAAGCTTGGATCAGGAGATGCAGACATCCGTATCGGGCAAGGTTCGACTATTATTCAGCGTGTGGGTTACCCGATCAATTCTTATTACTTGCTGGATGCCGTAGGTGTGTTGAGAGAGTCGGATTTTGATCCGGGTGCAAATGGCGCATTGGTAGCAAAAGTACCGGTTTGGTCGGGCCAAAAACCGGGGGATACGAAATACCGGGACGCTAATGGTGACGGTTTGATCAACGCTTCGGACTATATCGTTGCAGGTAACTATCAGCCCGACTTCGAATGGGGCTTTTCAAACAACTTCAGTTACAAGAATTTTGATCTGTCTATTCTCCTGCAGGGAAGAGTTGGCGGAGATCTTCTTGCGATCGGTTCAAGAGCCTGGAACAGGCCTACCAACGATCCTAAATGGATGTACATGGAGCAATGGCTCACGAAAGCCTACTGGTCGGAAGAAGAACCAGGAAACGGCAAGGTACCGGCATTCTTCTCCGCTGTTACAAGCGAGTACGACACCAACTGGATGTACGATGCCGGTTATTTAAGAATCAAGAACATTAACCTGGGTTACAACTTACCGCTAAAGGCCAAATTCATCAACAGAGCCCGGATATACGTATCGTGCGATAATGTCTATATGTGGGATAACTATTATCCAGGATTTTCTCCGGAGGGTGCGTCTCAGGACAATGCATCTTCCGACTGGGGCGCCTATCCACAGGCACGTACTTTATCATTTGGACTTACGGCAACATTTTAAATTCAATCTATCAGGACATGAAATCATCTAGAAATCATATAATTTGTTTAATGACCCTAATGTCTGCGCTTCTACTAGGCTGCAATAAGGACATTATAGACATCGCCCCGATCGAAAATAACACAGCAGATGCATTCTACCAGAATGAGATCGAAGTTAAGCAGGCGATCGTCGGCGTATATGCCCGTCTGGGGCGGAACGGTACCAATACGGATTTTGCGACAGACTATTACTGGCTAGCCTCAGAAAACCGTTCAGACCTGCTGTATCTGGTCGAAGGAACATCGGCACAAAACGACCAGCTTGAATTGAGGAAATATCTTATTTCCCCTAACTCCGGTACGGTTTCGTCGATCTTTGGCCGGCTTTATAGCCTGATTAAGGATGCCAACAGCCTCCTGTTCCGAACTAAGGAAGGGGAGTATACCCGTTACAGAGCAGAGGCCCGGTTTATGAGAGCTTTTGCTTATTTTGAATTACTCAGGTCATTCGGTCCTGTTGCGCTGGTCACCGCACCTATCGAGAACAAAGATGCGGTAGCTTTGCCGAGGGAAGATCCTAAAGTTATATACGCACAGATTATTTCAGATCTGGAGTTCGCTGCTGCGAACCTCGATAAATTTTACACAGGAGCTGATGCCGGGCGAGTAGGGAGTGTGGCAGCCAATGCATTATTGGGTCAGGTATATATGACTATGGCGGGATTTCCCTCCAATGATGCATCTGCATACCCCAAAGCTGAAACGGTATATGCGGGGATCATTGCGGATGTAGACGCACGCTTTAACCCGGATTATAGCAAGATCTTCATTCTTGCAAACGAGAATAAGAACGACATTTTCTCTATTCAATTTGCTTCAGGGGGGAATAATACCGGATCAAGCCTTCCCGGATACATCACCAGTTCTCCCTCATCTGGTTCTCCCTTTCCGGAATGGACCTATGCGACCTACAGTTTGCAAGGGCAGGACGTACGGGTTGATACTATGCTGGTGAACAGAATGAAGGCGAGCGGAGACAAACGTTTGATGGCCAGCATCGATACCGGGTACTGGAGCAGTACCAATGCGGCTACACGCAGCTGGGTGACGCGGAATATCGTGACGAAATTCCTTGAAAAAGATAACACGAATACTCAGATAAAAGCCTGGAATGACTTCCCAAGAAATTTTCCAATCATCCGCCCTGCAGACGTTTACCTGTACTATGCAGAGGCTCTTATCGTGAATGGGAAGGCCGGCGCTGCTAAGCCATATATCGATAAGCTACGCCAGCGGGCCGGACTTGCGGCCCTCGCAGCGGCTCCTACAATAGACGATATCAAAGAAGAGCGAAAAAAGGAGTTCATTGGTGAGGGACGACGTTTCTTTGATCTGGTAAGATGGGGGCAAGCCAGCGCCATAAGCACGCTGAGCAGCTTCGCACAACATTATCACTCGCGCACAAACGGACAGCTGCCCACTGCAAAGGACCTGTTGCTTCCTATTCCACAGAGTGAACTCAATACACGGAACAACTGGAATCAGAATCCGGACTACTAGCGGTGAGAATGGCCTAAATTAGCCATCACGAAAGAATATGAACTTATGATACTGAACTTGCGCTTAATTTGTACGTTGCTTTTCGCACTGGTCTTTACCGCCAGTGCGAAAGCAGATGTTATCAACCTGGAAGGAACCTGGAGATTCGGGATTGACCGGGATGATAAAGGTATTGCTGAAAAATGGTTTAGCAGAAACCTGGAGGATGCGATAAGACTCCCGGGGTCTATGGCTGAAAACCTGAAGGGAGACCCGATAACGCTGCAAACGAAATGGACGGGAAGTATTTATGACAGTTCGTACTATTTTAATCCACGTTTAGAAAAGTATCGTCGTCCCGATAATATTCACATTCCTTTCTGGCTGACTCCAGCGCGGCATTATGTAGGAGCCGCGTGGTATCAGAAAGAAGTTGTCATTCCCGCTAAATGGAAAGGGCAACGTATTCTACTGAACCTCGAAAGGGCACATACTGAAACGCGGGTCTGGATAGATGACCAGGAGGTGGGAACTCAGAATTCACTGGCCGCTCCTCATATCTACGAACTTCGTTCGGGCCTTGAACCGGGTAAACACCGTATTACCATCCGGGTCGACAATCGAATAAAAGAAATTAATGTAGGGCCCGATTCACATAGCGTGAGCGACCATACCCAGGGGAACTGGAACGGAATCGTGGGCAGGATGTTTTTAGAGAGCGGGCCGCAGGTCTATCTGGAGGATATCCGGGTCTTTCCGGATGTTAAAAACAAGAAGGCGCTAGTGAGGCTATTTATTGCAAACACATCAGGTTCGGCCGTTAAGGGCCAGATCAAGCTGGTGGCACGGAGCTTTAATTCCGACAAATCTCATGAGACAAAGACTGTTCAATCATCTTTTAATGTAGCAAGATCAGGCCATACTAGTTTAGATGTCGAAGTCCCTTTCGGGGATGGCATGTTAACCTGGGATGAATTTAACCCGACGCTTTATAAACTGAGCGCGGTACTCCAGACGCGGGGAGCAGAATCTGAAAAGCAGGTGCAGTTTGGAATGCGTGATTTCAGGATACAAGGCAATCAGTTCCTGATTAATGGAAATCCGGTGTTCCTTCGGGGAACGCTGCATAACGCTGAGTTTCCTCTTACGGGTTATCCGGACATGAAGGTAGAGGGGTGGTTGAGGATATTTAGGACAGCAAAGCAATATGGGTTGAACCATGTGAGGTTTCATTCATGGTGTCCGCCTGAAGCTGCTTTTATCGCCGCCGATCAGGTTGGCATATTCCTTCAGCTTGAAGCACCAAGCTGGCCGAACCATGGACCAAAGATTGGTTTAGGGCAGCCGATTGACAAATATCTGTATGACGAGACTGCGCGGATGATTAAATCTTACGGGAACTATGCCTCCTATACGATGCATTCCGCAGGCAATGAACCGGCAGGTAACCAGGTTCAGTACCTCAATGACTTTGTATCTTTTTGGAAGAAGCAAGATAGCCGGCGCGTATATACAGGAATGTCTGTTGGAGGAAGCTGGCCCATTGTCACTCAAGCCGAGTACCAGGTTAGAGGCGGGGTGAGAGGTTTGGCGTGGGACAGGAGACCGGAATCCTTTTCTGATTTTAGTGAAGGGATAGCTAAGTTTAAAGTACCGTTTGTAGCGCATGAGATGGGCCAATGGTGTGTCTTTCCGAATTTCGACGAGATTAAGAAATATAAAGGAGTCTACAGAGCGCGGAACTTCGAGATGTTTCAGCAGGATCTTCAGGATCAGGGGATGGGCGATCAGGCACGTGATTTCTTCATGGCTTCGGGTAAATTGCAGGCGCTTTCTTACAAGCATGAAATTGAGAAATCATTGAGAACTCCAGGCTATGGAGGGTTTCAGCTTCTTGGTTTGCAAGATTTTCCGGGACAGGGAACCGCGCTTGTCGGGCTTATTGATGCTTTTTGGGAAGGGAAAGACTATATCTCCCCTGAACAGTTTTCAAGATTTTGTAATACAACGGTGCCTTTGGCGCGATTTCCCAAGTTTGTCTTTTATAATAATGAGCGCTTTCAGGCACAAATAGACCTTTTTCGCTCGGAAAGAAATGTGCTGCTGAATGGCGTTGTCACGTGGAGGATAAAAAACACGGAAGGGAAAATTCTCAAGAGCGGAAGCTTCGGTCCCCAAAATTTCCGAAATGGAAACGGTATAAAAGTGGGCAGCATAGACGTTTCGCTAGCGGATGTAGATCAGCCATCGCAGTTAAATCTTGAGGTGTCGGTTGATAAGAGCTCGTTTATTAATGACTGGGATTTTTGGGTATATCCGGCTAGCAATCCGCAGGAGGTACCTGGCATTTATTATACAAGCGTATTAGATAGCAAGGCAAAGGAAGTGCTGAACAGGGGAGGAAAGGTATTCTTCAATGCAGCAGGCAAGGTTGTGAAGGGCAAAGAAGTGCAGATGTATTTCTTGCCGGTGTTTTGGAACACATCCTGGTTTAAGATGCGGCCCCCACACGTCACCGGAATGCTTATTCAGGAAAAAAGCCCCGCGTTTGATGATTTCCCGACAAGCTACCATAGCGATCTGCAATGGTGGGACATTCAGCATCGCTCTCAGACCATGATTCTGGAAGACTTCCCCGCAGGATTTAAGCCGCTGATCCAACCGATTGATACCTGGTTTTTAAATCGCCGCTTGGCATTGGTTTACGAAGCAAAAGTGGGTAAAGGCAAGATTATAGTAAGTAGTGCAGATCTGCGTAAAGACGCCGATGACCGCCCTGCTGCTAAACAACTATTTTACTCGCTACAGAAGTATATGGCATCAGAGAAATTCAATCCTTCGCAGGAAGTGGACATTAACGTAATTGAGGATGTGTTCAAGTCGCCGTCGAAGCAGTTGTTTGACACCTATACGAAGGATAGTCCGGATGAGCTGAAACCTAATTCCAGTAAGAATAAGGTCAACTAACTCACATCAAGCTTTAGTAATCAACATGGAACAAACGTATAACAATCGTTATATTCTCGGCATTTCGTTCATCTCCGCGTTAGGAGGCTATCTCTTCGGATTTGATTTCGCTGTAATCTCAGGTGCGCTTCCTTTCCTGCGGGAGCAGTTTAGTCTGAATGCTTACTGGGAAGGGTTTTTAGCTGGTTCGCTTGGATTAGGATGCATCGTTGGCTGTTTGCTTGCCGGGAAATTGGCGGAAAAGTACGGGCGCAAGCCGGGTTTATCATTGGCAGCCATCATATTCGCCTTGTCTTCTTTAGGGATGGCATTATCGTCGGGAATGAGTGTTTTCATATTTATGCGCTTCGTCGCCGGGATAGGAGTGGGTATGGCCTCAATCCTAAGTCCGCTTTATATCGCGGAGATTTCACCCGCATCAGTAAGAGGCAGGAACGTCGCGATTAATCAGCTGACTATTGTTTTCGGGATCCTCATTACGAATCTGGTAAATTATAAACTGGCAGGCTATGGAGACCAGTCGTGGCGAATGATGTTTGGCCTTGGCGTAATCCCTTCTGTTCTGTTTCTGATTGGTGTGGTGTATTTACCTGAAAGTCCCCGGTGGTTAATGTCGAACGGACAGGAAGAGCGTGCAGCAGCGATTCTGCAAAAAATAGGCGATAAGAATTACGTAACGAAGGCGGTCTCTGATTTTAAGCAAGGCTTCAAGAGTCAGCAGAAACAGAGCTTTGTTGCTGTATTTTCGAAAGCTGTTCGTCCGGCGATGACAGTAGGCATCACCCTGGCCGTATTCCAACAACTATGCGGTATTAACGTGGTGTTTAACTTCACGTCAACCATCTTCGAATCGGTAGGTGCTGATTTGGACAGGCAGTTGTCTGAAACGGTTGCGATAGGGATTGTAAATACCTTATTTACTTTGCTGGCCATGTGGCAGGTAGATAAGCTGGGCAGAAGGCCGCTGATGCTGGCAGGCTCCTTAGGCTTGTCCATTGCATACGTGGTTCTGGCCACATTACTCCAGTCGCAAGCCGCACCCATCTGGATCAGTATTGTAGTACTAATCGCCATTGCTTTGTACGCCACATCGCTTGCTCCAGTTACCTGGGTGCTCATCAGCGAGATATTTCCCAATCATATTCGCGGTCTGGCTTCGTCTGCCGCGGTGGTTTGTCTCTGGGCCGCGTACTTCGTACTTGTCTTCACGTTTCCGATAATGGCCAGCATCCTGGGTACATATGGACCATTCTATGTGTATGCAGTCATCTGTATGGCCGCTTTTCTCTTTATAAAAAAGAGGGTTAAGGAGACCAAGGGACAAACCCTCGAAGAATTAGAAAATAATTTCGTCTCACATTAAAACGTATCTCTATGAATTTTCCGAGTGTAAAAGCCTGGACCGAACGTGTCACTATCCCGACTTATGAAGTAGATGCACCCGATAAAAATCCCATGTTTTTTGAAAGGCGGGTTTATCAGGGAAGCAGTGGTGTAGTATATCCCAATCCCATCATTGAAAAGATATATGATGAGAAAATAGATCGGGAATATCAGGCGGTTTATCTCGAAAATCAATACATCAAGATCATGATCCTACCTGAATTAGGTGGACGCATCCAGATGGCTTATGATAAAGTAAAAGAGAGGCACTTTATTTATTATAACCAAGTTATAAAACCCGCTTTGGTGGGTTTATGTGGGCCGTGGATCTCGGGCGGTATTGAGTTTAACTGGCCGCAACACCATCGCCCAAGCACCTTCGAGCCTGTTGATTTCAGCATCGATGAAAATCCAGATGGTAGTAGGACAGTGTGGGTGAATGAAGTGGAGAAGATGTTTCGAACGAAAGGGATGGCTGGGTTTACGCTGTACCCCGGTAAGGCATACCTGGAAGTTAAAGCTAAACTCTATAACAGGACCGATCTGCCACAGACCTTTCTATGGTGGGCAAACCCGGCTGTAGCGGTTAATGAACACTATCAGTCTGTATTCCCTCCTGATGTAAATGCCGTGTTTGATCATGGGAAGCGTGATGTTTCTACTTTTCCTATAGCCACCGGAACTTACTATAAGGTTGATTATTCTCCCGGAACCGATATCTCCCGATACAAGAACATACCCGTACCTACTTCCTATATGGCTGTTAACTCGAAGTACAACTTCGTTGGGGGATATGAGCACGACACGCGGGCAGGAGTGCTGCATGTAGCCAATCATCATGTTTCCCCCGGTAAAAAACAGTGGACATGGGGCTGCGGAGATTTCGGTATTGCGTGGGACCGCAATCTCACGGATGAAGATGGACCGTATATTGAACTGATGACCGGAGTGTACACAGATAATCAGCCTGATTTTAGCTGGCTCATGCCATATGAAGAAAAGTCCTTTAAACAGTACTTTTTGCCCTATAGAGAGCTTGGAATAATAAAAAATGCAAGTGAGGATCTGCTGTTGAGTTTCAATCAGAATCAAGGGAGTCTGACCCTGCGGTTATTTGCGACCAGTGCGCAGGAGATACAGTTGACAGTGCATGTACAATGTGCGATTTCTATTCACAAGCAGATGTTGTTGACACCTGAAGAGGTTTATGAGGAAACGTTTCAACTGCCTGTCGAAGCAGGAGAGCAGGACCTGATGATCATGGTTGTTGACGGAAAAGGTAAAGAACTGTTAAGGTACGAGCCGGCTGCAGACGTGGAAAGTCCTATTCCCCAACCTGCAAAAGCTGCAAAGTCGCCCGAAGAAACTGAAAATTGTGAACAGCTGTTTTTAACAGGACAGCATCTGGAGCAATACCGGCATGCTACTCTAAGTCCCGTTCCATATTATCAGGAAGCAATAAGAAGAGATTCTGGGGATGTCAGAAATAATCAGGCATTGGGCGCATGGTATCTACGCAGGGGACAGTTCAAAGATTCAGAAAAATTCTTTCGGCAGGCAATCAATACAATAACGCAACGAAATCCGAACCCTTATGACGGAGAACCCTACTACAACCTTGGTTTGTGTTTGAAGTATCAGGGACGCCTTGACGAGGCGTACGACGCGTTTTATAAAGCAAGCTGGAGCAGTGCCTGGCAAGATGGAGCTTATTATTCAATAGCGCAGATTGATCTGGTGAGGGGGGATTATAAGTCGGCCCTCGAACATATTGATTGGTCCCTCGACCGAAATGCTCGAAGCGGTAAGGCATATGTGCTAAAAGCACTTGCCCTGAAAAAGCTAGGTAAGTATCTTGATGCACTAGAAATAATAAAAGAGGGGTTGAAGAGAGACCTTTTTAATATCGGCCTTTTGTTTCAAAAGGCGGACTGTTTAACAGGTTTAGAGGAAGAGGAGAAAGCAAAAGAATCGATCAAATTGCTGGAAAGGCGCAGTCGTGGTTCTGCAAACACCCTGTTGGAGTATGCTGCTGATCTCGCATGGTGCGGTGAATACGATAAAGCTATTCAGTTGTTATCCTATACCCAGGCAGAAGAACGGAATTATCCGATGTTGTTATATTACGAAGGTTATTTCAATCAGTTAGCTGGAAGGACCGATCTTGCTAAAAGCTGTTTTAGTGAGGGATCCGAGGCAGATTCCGCTTATTGTTTCCCGAACAAACTTGAAGATATCCTGGTGTTACAAATGGCCTTGCAGTTGAACCCAGCCGATGCTATGGCCGCCTATTATCTCGGTAATCTCTGGTATGACAAACGTCAGTACGAACAAGCTATCAGCGCCTGGGAGTTATCGGCTTCGTTAGATCATGGATTTCCTACAGTATGGAGGAATCTTGGGATTGCCCAGTTTAATCATCTTCAGAATTCGAAAAATGCGCTTCAATGCTTTGAACGTGCCTATTTGCTAAACCGGGATGACCATCGGGTATTGATGGAGCTGGATCAGCTACGTAAACGTCTGAATCATTCGCCTGGTAAGCGTCTTGAGTTCCTGAATGAGCACCGGCATGTAGCAATACATCGTGATGATCTTTATCTGGAGATGATTGCGTTGTACAACTTCCATGGATTATACGACAAGGCTCATCAGCTAATCTCTTCGCGAATCTTTCATCCATGGGAAGGAGGAGAAGGAAAAGTTACCGGACAGTATGTCTATAGTCTCTTAGGGATAGCAAGAGCTTGTATCTGGAACGGTAACTATTCCTCAGCACTAGCCTACGTGGAGGCGGCGCAGAGATATCCGGAAAATCTGGGAGAGGGTAAATTATCAGGCGCAAGGGAAAATGACATCTTTTATTGGCTAGGTCGGGCTTATGAAGGGTTGAAGCAAATCAGCGAAGCGAGAGATTGTTATCAAAGAGCAGTGGCGGGTTTGTCGCAGCCGGGCGCAGCAATATTTTACAATGACCAGCAGCCTGACAAAATCTTCTATCAGGGATTGGCCCGGTACAAGCTCGGCGACAAAGCAGAGGCAGAGCAAATCTTCAATGATTTAATTCAATATGGAGAGGAACACCTCAACGACGAGATAAAACTGGATTATTTTGCTGTTTCCCTGCCCGATTTACTCGTCTTTAGTGATGATTTGAGCATGCGTAACCACATCCATTGCTTATACCTGCAGGGTTTGGGACACCTTGGCCTGCATCAACATGAGAACGCACAGCGTATTTTCAATACGATACTGGAGATCGATGCCATGCACCTCGGAGCTAAAACACATCAGGAAATTCTGCAAAATGACGACTCCAGATACCTGATGACACCATTGGCGTCCTTAGCAGATTTTAGCCGGGATTGAACCGGCAGCGGATTGTGTTTCGATCTTATGCTCTGTCTGTCCTTCGATTAATTGGTATATTGCTTATGATAACATTAACCGATTATATGAAAGTCCTAAAAACTTGCTTTCTTTTTTTTGTTGTACTCCTGGTTTGCGGATGCAGGAGTCTTAAACCTGATGTAAAGAGTAATGAATCCTGGATTTCATTGTTTAATGGAAAAGACCTGGATGACTGGTTCGTCAAGATCCACCATCATGACGTAGGTGTCAATTTCGGTAATACCTTCAGAGTGGAGGACGGAGTAATTAAGGTCAGCTATGATCGGTACGGCGACTTTAATGATCAATTTGGGCACTTGTATTACAAAGTGCCGTTTTCATATTATCATTTGGTGGTCGAATACCGGTTCACCGGCCAATTACAGAAAGGCGCACCGGACTATACGCTGCGAAACAGCGGCGTTATGTTCCATTCGCAGGATCCCCGCACCATGCCTAAAGAGCAGGATTGGCCCATTTCTATCGAGATGCAGTTTTTAGGCGGGCTGGGAGATGGTAAGCCACGACCCACAGGTAATATGTGTTCCCCGGGCACTAACGTCGTATACAAAGGTAAAATCGCAGAAGATCATTGTATCAATTCTACATCCAGAACATACGACGGGGATCAATGGGTGAAGGCTGAGCTAATCGTTTTAGGTGACTCGTTGGTCACTCATGTCATCAATGGGGACACTGTGCTACAGTACTCCAAGCCACAAATAGGAGGAGGGGTAGTTAAGGGATACGATCCTTTGGTAAAGCAAGATGGAAAAACACTAAAAGAAGGCTTTATTGCTTTACAAAGTGAGGGTCAGCCAGTCGAGTTTCGGAACATAAAGCTTTTGAACCTGGCTGGCTCCGTCCACTAAACTCATGTGAACTATCATTCCTTATGGTATGAATTCTGATCAGGATCTCCGGATCGTCTTTGCCCGGCATACCGATAGTACCTATTTTCATGTCTCAAATGTTCATCCCTGGATACTCACCCGAATCAATGGATCGAATCTTCGTGAGCTGCCATTACGGTCTTGGTCATCTCTTTCTCGAGACGGTATGGGGGGACAAAAAGGACAGGACAGGAGCTGCTGCCAACCAGCGCATTTTCCCGTTCGCTGAAGAGTAGATTATTGATAAAATCCATACAATTAGAGCTAATGAGAATCATCATCACGTCTTTCTCTTGCACTATTTCCTTCAGTTTTTGAGCAAAGTCATTTTGGTTCTCCCTGCATGTGTAAGTTATAGGCGGTTGGAACTCGTTGCCCCTTGAGCCTTCTTCCAATTGCTCCGTTAACAGCTTTAGTTTTGATCTCTTTTTATTTTCTACATCAAAATACTCTTCCAGCTTCCATGAGAACATCAACGGATGTCTTTCTTTGAACGTGAAAGGATGATAAAGATGGACTCCTGCTCCAACTTTAGCCGCGATGTTCAGGGCATAAAAGGCTGCATGACGTGCTTCCTTTGAAAGATCAGTCAGTACTAATATCGTTTTCATGTGTGTGGTCTTGAGGTGTCAAAAGCAGGAGAACCTGTCAGTTCTCCTCTAATAAATTTTTCATTTTTTCAGTCTGAAGAAGATGTTCCATAATAGCAAAGAAGGCCTTCTTAAACCTCTTGAAGGAATTCATCAGCTCCTTTTTCTCGTCAAGTAATTGCAGATATGTTTTTTCATCTTCCCTGTCCAGATTAGGATGAGACGTGAGTGCCTTATCTTTAACTTTCAGGAGGAATGCCACCGTTTGTTCAGAGAACAAGTCTTTCTCGTGCTCAAACTCAGTTAGCTGTTTCGCTGTCTCCCTGATTTTAGACATGCTCTCTTTATCGATGAGTGGAATCAGGTATCTATCAATCAGTGTTCTGAAAAACCTGATTTCATCGTTATAAAACCCTATCTCGGACCTGAGTTGTTCCACGTCGGAGTACATATAGGATAGAATGGGAGATAACTTGATTTTTACAGATGTTTCCATAATTCTAACATTTGTATGGCGATTTCGCTAATACAAATATGAGAAGGCACCATAAAGTATAGGCTGAGTTTAATCAGCAGAGAAGGCGATTTTCGTCAGTACCACGATCTCCGCTCATCATCATACTTTGTTTGCATGCATCAACGAGATGAACCGATTCTTTTTCCCTGAGGCCAGGGAATCTCTGAACGTTTACACGACAAAAAAAAAGCGACCATACAATTACGTATGGTCGCTTTCCTTTCCGGTCACCCGTATTTCCACCTATACTTTTTTCGGAGGAAGATCGAACGCTATTGCCTCATGCTCGAAATGATCCTTGTGAGAGCCATCACAGAAAGGCTTGTTTTTAGACAAACCACATCTGCAGACACTTACAACTGTACGTCCCTGAAGACCATACTCATTGCCGTTTTTGTCGACGATTTCAAAATCGCCTTCTATTTTCACTGAACCGTTGTTGTTGATAGTAAGTTTTGTTTTTGCCATTTGAGTTTGTTGAAAGCCCAAAAGTAGGACATTGGATACAGCCCCTGCAATCTGATTGTTATTTAGAAGCGTTCTGCTGGCAGAAACACTGAGGTTCTTCCGCGTGCTATGTTCGAATAGAGAGAACCTCCTCTTCAGTCCGCTTCGAAAATCGCTAATTTCCCTCCGCTTGTTGATCGGTAATTTACGCGGTACTAGTTAAAAGAGTTTCTAAACTGCACAGGGGAGAGGTTCGTCTTCGTTTTGAACAACCTGCTGAACGATTGCGAATGCTCAAACCCCAGTTCATAGGCCACCTGGCTAACAGTCAGGTTGGTGGTTGAAAGCAATTCCTTCGATTTTTCGATCAGCTTCTCATGTATATGCTGCTGCGCATTCAGGCCCGTGAGCGAACGCAGCATATCACTTAAATAATTGGGCGTATAGTTTAGTTGCTCTGCGATGTATTGTACCGCAGGTACACCCTGATTCACGGGCCTACCTTCTTTGAAATACCGGTTCAGAAGATCTTCAAACTGCTGAAGAAGGTTGCTGCTGCCTGCCTGCCGCGTAAGGAACTGTCGCTTATAGAAGCGCTTGGCATAGCTTAAAAGCAGCTCTATTTGAGCAATGACCACTTCGTGACTGAAATCATCTATGCGGCTATTCAGTTCCTCCTGGATGATTGTAAAAATGGACGATACCGTTGCTCTTTCCTGTTCTGAAAGGTGAAGAGCCTCGTTCGACGCATAAGAAAAGAAACCAAATTGTTTGATCTTTGCAGCAAGGGGATAGCCTTGCAAAAAATCCTGATGAAAGATGAGCGAGTAACCCTCGTTTCCCTTGTAAACTGCTGTACTTCCTACGATCTGGTTCGGAGCAGTGAAAACCATGCTGCCTTCATCAAAATCATAATAGCCCTGCCCGTATCTGAATTTACCTCCAAGTTTACTAATGAAAGATATTTTGTAAAGCGTGGTTACATAGCTCACCGGTAGTCTGCTTAGATTAACCCGCTCCTCGCGGGTATCCAGCAGCGTGATGAGCGGATGAATCGGTCCTGGTATATCCAGCATGCGGTGTATCTCGGTAATAGATTCCAGCTTCGCCACTTTTGGCGCGTCGTTTTTCATACTGTAAAATAAGGAAATAGCCGGCTAATAGCTGTGCTGCCGGCCATAATTAATTCTTAATTGTCGATCTCAAATACGACTACCAGGGCAGGGAACCCTCTGGTCCTGTGAATCCGCCTGTCGCGCCATCCGTTTCCAGTGCTACGCGGATCGGTTCACGAGAGCCAACTTCCAGACTGTCTGTGCCCTGGAAATTATTCAGCGCAGTAGCCGTATACCCGGGACTGGTGGCATTCACCTTGATGTTTTCTTTCTCAAGCTCCAGTGCAAAGGCTACCGTCACAGCGTTAAGTGCTGTCTTTGAAGCAGCGTAGACAATGCCGAAGTTTTCACGTGCCCAGCACTGCGGATCAGAGATCCATGTCAATGAGCCCAAGCCGCTGGATACGTTCACGATGCGTGCTGCAGATGACTTGCGCAGTAGAGGCAGGGCCGCCTGCGTTACGGCTATAACGGCGAATACGTTTGTTTCCCAAACCGTGCGCACCTCGTCCAGCGAAACGTTTACGGCTCGTCCTGTGCTCATCAGTTCTTCCGGGCTTTTTGGCACCGTTCCGCCATGGGATATACCCGCATTGTTCACCAGCAGATCCAGGCGCCCATGTTCAGAACCAATCCGTTCCATTGCCGCGTCGATGGTGCTTTGCTGAGTAACGTCCAGCTCTATAGCTTTCGCATTTTCGCCGATTGCAGCAGCGGCCTTTTCACCATTCTCCAATTTACGCGAACCAACATATACAATATAGCCATTCGCCGCGAGAGCTTTTGCAATTTCATTTCCTACTCCTTGATTCGCTCCGGTTACCAGAGCAATTGATTTATTCGCTGATGCTGTTTGATTTTCCATAATGACATTTGTATTTGTTTATAAAACAAATGTCCGCATAGCGCTGAATGCTCCTGTAACCAAATCAAGGAAAGTTGTAACCCGTAGTAAGTCCATCGGTGACATGGTTGTTTTCTTTTTTACAGATTATTAAATGATGCCTATATCCAAAATCCGGAAAATCCGACGCCTCGTTCAGCGACATGTTGTCGTCGATAACGGCTCCTTTGCTTTATAGTCAGTCAGACTTGAATATGCTGCTTTGCGGTTTGCATTACTGTTCATGATAAACCGGGGCATAAGTTTCCTCTCCCTTCTCAACAAGGTAGTTCCCTGATTTAATAACACCATTGCCTGTTGTCAAACTATACACGATGATAGAGTACAAGCGATTGGATGGGACCTTTATCGAAGCCATTCCATTCTTATCCGTTACACCTTTAAGCAGAGCACTCGCTATGAAACTTTTTATTTTATCTGCGCTGGGTCTCTTCTCTGCCTCAAAGGCCAAAAGGCCCATGTTTGCCAAAGGAGTTTCGCGATTCTGGGCTAGTAATTTGACCGTCAAAGTCCCTGAGAAGTCAGAAGCTTTTACCGTTTTTCTCTTCTCTACATCAGAAAGAATCTGAATGTACTCTGAGAGGGCGTACATTAGCCCATTGACAACAGCAGAATCCGAAACCACCTGATAGTTTCCTGGTAAAAGATCCGTAAAACCGGCTACTCCTTCCTGATTTGTCCGGCTCTGCGCAAGCGAGTTCGCTGGGATGGTTTTCGCCTTACTCATCGCATCGTAGAGGTGTACCTTTACACCCGACACGCCCTTTCCCTCGTCATCAACAATCTGGTAACTTAGTTTGCCCGGTTTGGCTGGCTCTATTAACGTGACATGGGTGATCTTCTTACAAGAGCCAGTCAATGCAAACAAGATCAGGAGAAGTATAAATTTAGCTTTCATATGTTAGGGCGATATTCTTAGTACCTGGTTCACTTTCTGATCTTTCTCCAGGAAAAGGATAGAAACATCATGAGGAGCGATGAATTGTACCTTTGTTGTCAAATCATATAGGTAAATCAAATATTCTTTGTAGCATGAAATTTTGAATGTGATTAATCCAGCATCGTTAGTCACACCCTTAAAATCTGCGATTTTTGAATAGCTGTCGGTGCTAGTCGGATAGGATATCTTGTTACTGGGAACCATCATCACCCCGATATTTTTCAGGGGCCTTTCCTCCTCAAGGGGACGAACAATTACTGTTAACAGAGCTGAGAAGTCGGTGACGCGTGTTTCTTTGCGTGTAGTGGTAGCTGCTAATACCTCTACCTGTTCTTGAGCCCAATAGCTTATATTATTCACTTTGGGAGAGTCGGCTTTTACCCAATAGCTGCCAGGGTTGAGGTCACCAAAATTGATTTGCCCGCTGGCATCCGTTAGTTGCTTATCCAAAAAGACCTTGTAGATGTAATTACTGCTGTCATACGCAAATAAAGATACCTCGATATTGGGCAAACCCTTTCCGGTATCATCGGTCAGCTTATAGATGAGCTTTCCGTTATGCGAGGGCGCAATCTCCGTATAAGTCGTTTTTTTGCAAGCAACACTCACTGCAAAAAGCAGAAGTAATAAAGCAAATTTAGGTTTCAATGGACAAGGTTTGGTTACATGGTTTGCGTCAAATATAGAAATATGTTCGCCATATTCTAATCCTTGTCAAATCTTATCGATCTTAATAATGATAGCGCTGATTAGGAAACCACCTCTTTCGAATCTAAGGAGAGGCTAGATCATTCAAACGCATATCCAGATCTCTTACCCAATCAGATCCCCCAATCAGATCCCCGGATCAGCCGGGGTGTTCGGATTATTTAAGCGCTCCTGATCCGGGTACGGATAGAAGACCCGGTTGCGCTCAGACAAGTCGGCCGGTGGCGCCGGACGATTAAATCTTCGGGTATCCTCCCATTTAAGGCCGCTTAAATATAGTTCCGCACAACGCTGTTTGTAAACCTCAAGAAGTAATGCTTCAGTAGTTACCTCACCGCTATAAACGGGCAATCCCGCGTTCACGCCATTCAAGTCACCGCTTGCCTGCGTGCGTACAGCGTTAATCTGCGCCAGAGCATCATTGACAGGTCCGTTTAAACGCAATATAGCCTCGGCTTTGATGAGTTTAATTTCATCATTCAAATACACCGGTATAGCCGTGGTCGGCGATGCAGCAAAGCCGGTTAAGCCGACAGTCACTTCCCCTCCAACGGTCGTTTTAACACCGTTGAAATAGAATTTATAGCGTTGATCATCGGCATAGAACAAAGCAGCAGGTAAACCAAAATTGTCGCGTGGTACGTATGATTTCGTAACGTTGAAAAGGGTATAGAGAGGATTGGGACTTTGTGTGGTGAAGGTAAAGCTCGACGTTTTACTTAAATCTACCCGGTTGGCATTATCCAAAGCCTTTTGATAGTTTCCCGCCATCAAGCTGATGCGGGCCTCCATGGCGTAAAGGGTATTCACCAAATCAAAGCCAGATCCGGTAACGTTTGTATTGAAACTTGCATTGGGCGGATTTTCGCTGACGGCAGCAACACCCAGATCTAACAGCCGGAGTGCTTCCGCGAAAACTTGCGCACGGTCCACGAATGTTACCGGCGCCGAAGTACTCGTATTGATGTTTGCAGCAGGGAAAGCCATGGCTAATTCAGCCAGAGCCATCGCTTTAAAAAGGTAAGCCTGCCCCATTATTCCACTCAACAATGCAGGCTCCAACGAAGATATCTGAGGAGCGTTGCTGATCACATTCTCGCACATAGTCATTTCCCGTTGCATCGCTGACCAGTAGTTGAGAATACCAGCGTTGGCAGTAGGTAATGCGGCGCCACCAGCTTCGAGCTCCAAAACAGTCGTGAAGGTAGCGAAGCCTTTCATTTCACGGGCGGTCGTACTTGGTGCCAGTATGATACTGCTCAATCCGGTCGTCGAATAGAACTGCCTTAAACCAATACTTAAAGCAATAATTCCCTCTCTGGTACTTAGCACCTGTTCTCCGGCTGCTGCGTTGGGATTGATCTGATCGAGCTTACACGACGATGCGAAAGCAAGCATCATCATCATGGTGAATATTCTATACTTGGTTTTCATGGCATTCAATTAAACGGGTTAGAAACTATAGTTGAAACCTAAAGCAATCGTTCTGGGGATGGGCACCTCTACAAAGTCGAAACCACGAACCGCTCCGCTTTGGCCAGCCGCATTGGTTTCAGGGTCCCAGCCACTGTAATCATCAATGGAGAGTAGGTTACGACCGGAAAGGGTCACTCTCAATGGTTTACTTTTGAGGAATCTTAAGCGCAGGTTATAAGAAGCAGATATTTCGCGCAGCTTCAGATAGGAGCCATCCTCAATCCAGTTTTCCATGATGCTGAACAGGGCCGCCGAGGTGCCCTTTGGCACTTCACCCTTTAGCTCAGCTTCGTAACCGGCCAGGCCACCATACAGATCACGGTCGCCTACACGCTTGGTAAAATTAAATACATCACCACCATAAGAGGCATCCCATTGCATCCGGAACGAGAGATCTTTGCCAATATTAAGCTCGTTGATAAAGGATCCCGTCCACTGCGGATTAGGATCGCCTATCACTCTGTTCACGATGGTTCCGCTGGGTTGTCCCGCTGCATTACGACCCGTAGTTTCGCGTTGTGGGAAACCTGCAGGCGTCAATAACAGCGATCCATCAGGATTACGTGCAAAAGCCGTTGCATAGAACGCACCCAGTGGATAACCTTCCACCGCAGCTACCTGACCAAATCCTCCCGGAAACGTCAGCAAACCACCCGGAATATCGAATACCTTATTTCTATTTCGCGAGAAGATAACAGAAGCGTTCCATACAAAAGCGCGGCGCTGAACAGGGATACCTCTTACCATTAATTCCAGGCCTTTGTTCGACATATTGCCGATATTCTGGTATTGAGAGAGGTACCCGGTACTAGGTCTTAAATTGACCAGCAGGAGTAAGTCTTCGACCGACTTATCGTAATAGGAGAACTCGAAGCCCAGGCGGTCCTTAAACAAACTCGCATCAAGGCCAATTTCCTTCTCAACCTGGCGTTCAGGCTTAACCGTTGCATTTCCCAGCTGTGAGGGAGCAACCACACCGGGTAAGCCTGCCAGCAATGCCGCGTTGTAATTGGTCAGTCGGTCATAAGCATTGATAGCCGTCAAATTACCCGATTCTCCGTACGAAGCTCTGAGCTTAAAGGTCGAGACCACTGCTCCCAGCGAAGAATTCTTCCAGAAGTTCTCTTCCGAAAGCAGATACGTACCACTTACCTTCGGGTAATATTGCCAGCGGTTCTCCTCACCGAAAGAAGAAGCCACATCGTTACGTATGGCACCAGTAACATAGATCTTATCTTTGAAGCCGACGGTTTCCTGCGCATAAAAGCCCAGGATATTCAACGTAGACCGGGTGTCCGTTACAATTAAGTTGGTACCACTGGAAGCAACCTGACTTCCTGGACTTAGCTGTGTTCCTGTAGTACCAGCAGTACTTACACGCTCAGTCTGTGCAGTAGCACCCGCTGCCGTGGTGAAATCAAACTCACCTACGCTGGCTTTGTAGCTTACGTTCAGGTCATTGTTCAATAATAGCGCAATCCGGTCCGCCCGCCGCGCAAAGCCTGTGCTGTAAGAAGGGGCCGTATTACCAATCGGAATATAACCCGTAGCCAGCTGAGTGGAGTTGTCATAGCCCAGGGTATAATTGACCGACAGGTTTTTCACCGGCGTCATATTTACCTGAATATCGCCGATCAGTCTGCTGGTTTTCTGATTGAAATCAAAGCGGTTGATCGCTTCAAGCGGATTGGTGCGTAACAAGCCGGTTGGTGCAAGGCTAGGATAGATTCCGGTAACCGGATCCGGATCAGGGTTAATGAAGTTGTTGCCGAAGATGAACCCAGTTAATGCGCCATAAGCCTCATTAATGCCTCCATTGGGTATTTCTTTACTCCCGCTTAAACTGTAGTTCAATCCCAGTGATACTTTCATCCAGTTGTTGAACCGTTGATCGAGCCTTAAACGGGCTGTCCCTCTTTGAAAATCCGATTGGTCTATAGTGCCCTGGTTACCCAGATAACTGCCGCTCATGTAATATTGCGTGTTATCCGTGCCACCCGAAACAGAAACATTACTTTCATTACCAAAAGCATCTCTAAAAATACGATCCTGGAGGTCATAGCGCTCAACAGGAACCTGGGTTAAGTCCGTAGCAACTGTATTTGCAAACCGGTACGGATACTGATTGTAGTCCAGCTTCTTGCGGATAGCGTTAGACCGGAGCTGAGTCGAAAAACTAACCACAGGCGCACCCGTCTTGCCGCGCTTGGTAAAGATCTGTACCACACCATTACTAGCCCTTGAACCGTAGATAGCAGCACCTGCTGCACCTTTGATGATCTCAATACGGTCAATGTCTGCCGGGTTGATATCAACCAGCCTGTTTTGAGAATAGCCGCCCAGGTCGACCAGTTCGCTCGAGCTATTGTTCACGATCACGCCATCAATGATGTATAAGGGGTCGCTGGAACCCGCGATGGTACTGTTGCCTCTTAAACGCACACTAATACCACCAGCGGGATTCCCCGAGTTCTGTGATATTTGAGCGCCAGCCACTTTTCCCGTCAAGGCCTGATCGATAGAGGTAGCCGTGCTGTTTTGCAGATCACGCGAGGATACTGTCGATATCGCGTTTCCTAATTGCTTCTTACTCGTTGCTGCTCCGGTACCCGTTACCACAACTTCATCTAAGCTCAATGCATCCTGAGACAGTTCAACATCTACAGTAAGAGGACTTTGGTTCAACGTGACCCTTCTACTTACCGGTCGGTAGCCCGTATAAGTTACAGTCAAGGTATAGGTTCCATTCTGCACAGGAGCGTTGAGGGTATAGGTTCCATTAACGGCGCTCGAGGTTCCCATATTCGTACCGCTTAGTCTGATTACGGCGCCGATGATCGGCTCTTTATTTCTGGCATCCCTGATAACACCCCTGATGGTTTGTCTGGTTTGCGCAAGAGCTGCTTGTCCCAAATAGAGCAACACCAACAGAGCCAGCAAGGCTCTCGCTGTTTTCCAACGTAGTAAGATTTGTTTCATATTAAGCGCAGTTAATAAGTAATACCTTTTAATCAGGGAAACTCACTTTTCCCATAGAAACCTGGGGAATTCCAGCCGTCTTTCGTAAACTTTCGTTAGTTCCGGCGACGGCCTCATTGGCTAGCAGGGCAAACAATACAGCTTCTTTTGCATCCGGGTTGATACCCAAATGTGATGTAGAGCGAATCTTTTTAGAAAAATAGCTTTCGAGATGTGATACCAGGAGCGGGTTATGCATACCACCTCCGCTGATGTAAATTTCGAAAGACTCTGTTGCTGGTACGGCAACTTCGATAGCATGAATAATGGCTTTTGCTGAGAATGAAGCCAGCGTTGCCAAAATATCGTAGGAGGAGAGGTGTTCCTGACCGGAAACATGAAGGGCCTGGTCCAGATAAGTGATGTTAAACAATTCAGGGCCGGTAGTTTTCGGAAACGCAGCCTCAAAGAAAGGATGCGCCATCAAAGCATCAAGCAAAGGCTTGTTAATGCTTCCCTGCATAGCCAGTGCCGAATCTTCGTCGTAGTACAAGCCAGGGAAGTTTATCTGTACATACTGATCCATAAGGGTGTTTCCAGGGCCAACATCGGTCGAAAAGAACTGCTCAGGCCTGGCTGCCGGTAAATAAGTAAAATTGGCTATGCCACCCACATTCAGCATAATGCGATTTTCCACGGCATCCGAAAAAATCAAATAGTCGCCATAAACTGCAAGTGGAGCACCTTCGCCGCCGGCAGCAATGTGTTTCTGGCGGAAGTCGCTCAAAGTGATAATTCCTGTTCCTACGGAGAGGTGATCCGCATCTCCAATTTGCAAAGTAGCGTTCCCATAGGCGTCAGATGGATGATGATGCTTTGGCGCATGAAAAATAGTCTGCCCGTGACTCGCAATCAGGTCAACCTCATTATTGCTTACTCCCCATTCAGTCAGGCACTCGTTTATAAGCCTGGCGTAATAAGTTCCGATGAAAGCATTAAGCAGAGTAATCTTTTCAAGATCAGCATTCCGTTTAGCAAATACAGACTTGATCTCTTCTTTAAATTCAGGTTGGTACTCTTTCGTAATGAAGTGTTTTACCTTGACCAGGGTATTTGTCCCGCACCCGGTAAATTCACAAAGGGCAACGTCCAGACCGTCGAAAGAGGTCCCCGACATCAGTCCGATAATATTACGAACTGGCTTCCCAGCGATCTGATAGAGCTTTTCTATATTAAGGTTCATAAATCAACCAAATGAGCACTCATTGCGAAATCCGTAAAAAGAAGAATCCAGGAATTTGCTATTTTTAAGATAGGCATCTGTAATTTAACATGTCTTTCGCACAAAGACAAATTATTTGTGCTATAAGGATATAATTGTCCGAGTATGAATAGCGAGACCTTTCCGAATGCAAGTGACTGTTTGGATCTTGCTTTCGAGGTTCATAACATTGTAGCACCCAATACGAAATAATGATAAAGCTTTTATTAACCGACCACTCACGTACAACCATCATCATCAGATTGATGGTTGGTGCAGTATTTGTTTCAGAAGGAATTCAGAAGTTCCTTTTTGCGGATAAAGTGGGTGCCGGAAGATTCGCGAAAATCGGATTGCCGAATCCCGACTTCTTAGGTCCCTTCGTCGGATCTTTCGAAACCCTCTGCGGAGCATTAATTCTTTTAGGCCTTTTTACCAGGTTTGCAGCTGTTCCGCTGCTCGTTATTATGATCGTTGCGCTGGCTTCCACAAAAATGCCGATAATAAATGATAGCGGGTTCTGGACAATGCTCCATGATAGCAGAACAGACTGGTCCATGTTGCTGGGGAGCATATTTCTGATGATCAGAGGCGGAGGTAAGTGGTCTGTAGACAGTTTAATCACGAAAAATCTGAAAGAATAAACACTAATTAAAATCTACGGTAATGAGAAAAGTTATTGGGGCGATCAACACAACACTCGACGCCATTAGCGACCATACAGCAGGAATTCCTGACGCGGAACTACATCAACATTACAGGGACCTGCTAAACAACTCTGACATCCTCCTGTATGGAAGAATCACCTACCAACTTATGGGCTTTTGGCAAGCGCTGCTAGAAAATCCTTCTGATGAAAAATCAATGAATGAATTTGCTATAGCGATGGACAGGGTTCAAAAGATTGTTTTTTCCCATACGCTCGAAAATGTCAATTGGAGCAGTGCAAGGTTGGCCAACCAGAGTCTTGAAGCCGAGGTTCTGACACTTAAGCAACAAGCGGGCAAAGACATCCTGGTCGGCAGTCGTAGTCTGATCATACAGCTGATGGAGCTTGATTTGCTTGATGAATTCCAATTATGTATTCACCCTGTTGTAGCAGGTAGCGGTTCACCCTTATTCGGCAAGCTCCACGACCGCAAGCTGTTTAAACTCAAAGACAGTAAAGTATTTAGTAGCGGTGCAATAACGCTTTACTATGAGCCTATAAGCAAAAACAGCTGAAGAGCTGATCAAATAAGTCAATCTGCCTTGTAAGATTCAGTTTAAGCCTTCAAACAAGATATTATAAACCATCAACGCTATCCCTGATCAATTCAACCTGCCTGCCCATCTTTTTCTGAATAACTTCAAAATGATGTAACTCACTTACACTAACCAGCGAAATAGCATCGCCAGCAGCCTCCGCACGGCCGGTTCTACCGATGCGGTGGATATAGTCTTTTGGAGACCTGGGGAGGTCGTAGTTGATTACAAAAGGAAGAAAGTTAATATCAATTCCTCTCGCCATTAAGTCGGTCGACACTAACACCCTTAACTTCCCCGATTTAAAATCCGCTAAAGCTTCCGTTCTCGCCCCTTGGCTTTTTTTACTATGGATAGCTCTTGCGTCGATCTTGTTTTTTCGAAGCTTATTGACAATAGCATCGACATGGTGCACAGAAGAAGCGAAAACCAGGGCTTGTTTCATTTCGTGATGATTGATCAGGTAGCGTAAAAAAGGACCTTTTTTATCCGTCGAAACGAGGTAAGCAACCTGTCTGATCAGGTCTAGCGAAGCCTCCTCGGCCGCTATCTTAATCACCACGGGCTCGCGAAGCAGGATCTGGTGAATATGCTCAATATCATCACTCAAGGTGGCTGATAATAATATATTCTGCCGTTTCTCCGGAAGTAGTGTTATAATCTTATCCAGTTCATCTTTGAACCCCAAATTCAGCATCTTATCAGCTTCATCCAGCACGAGCGTTTGAATACCCGACAAGCTCACTGAATTCGAATCGACTAATTCCAACAATCTTCCAGGCGTGGCAACCAGCACATTTACGCCTTGCAGAGCCATCATTTGTGGATTGATGGACACGCCGCCATAAACCGCCACTGTCTTTACGGGTTGTACCAGAGTCCCGCTATAGGTTCTGAAAACATCTTTAACCTGTTCAGCCAGTTCACGGGTGGGAACTAATACCAACACATCCGCATGGCGATTTTTCGACCCTGTCGATCCTTGTAAATTCGTAAGCAGGGGCAATACATAGCTGGCAGTTTTCCCGGAGCCTGTTTTAGCAATGCCTAAAACGTCTTTTTTGCTTAAAATAGCTGGAATGGCAAGCTCCTGAATAGGAGTGGGGGCTGTGAAACTTTGCTGTTCCAGTGTCTTTAACAAAGCAGGGGATAAACCAAGAGAACTAAATGGCATAAAGATGTTTTTTGTGCACGAAGATACGATTATAAAGATCATCGACGGCGGGAACATCGTGAAGCGTGATGACGCTAAACTTTGTTGAATCGATCAGTTCCGCTATGACAAATAAAAGGCGATTAAAAAGCTGAGGATCGCTGCACAATTTTCATATCTTTTAGCAATGAAAACATACGTTAGTCTGCTAGTCGGCGTCCTCTTGTACAGTAATGTTCAAGCACAAAGTTCAGAAGAGCTTGCTCGCTTCATGAAGGAGAACCCTCATAAGAGCTCCATTTGTGTAATAGAGGATGGAAAGACAGTCATTGATTTTAATAGTCAAACGCCAATGCCTTTAGCTAGTACCGCTAAAATCATTATCGCGATAGAATTTGCAAGACAATGTAGTTCCAATATGATCTTGCCAACATCGAAAATAGCAATACAGGATTTGGCGAAATATTATATCCCAAATACTGATGGAGGAGCACATGTCAGTTGGCTTGCATCCCTGGGAACCCCATCTGCCGATAGTGTTAGCTTATTGAATGTGGCTAAGGGTATGATAAAATACAGCTCCAACGCAAATACCGAGTACTTACTGGATCTATTAGGTTTAGCCAACATCAACAAGAATCTTACGCGGCTGAGCTTAAAAACACATCAACCCCTTTATTATTTTTCAGCCTCCGCCCTAATGGTATGTTTAAGGCCTGAAGGTGTACCTGAAAATAACTGGATCAAGCAATTAACGGCTATGTCTACAGACGAGTACCGGAAAAAAAGTGAAGAGGTACACCAAAGACTGAAAGCCGATCCTTTCTTCATCAAACAATTTAAGCCAGCCAATCTCTCGATAGATATACAACGGATATGGTCAGACCGTTTAGTAGCATCCACTGCTGCTGATTACGCACAGTTGATGCAAAAGATTGTAAGCAGAAAATCTTTTACACCGGAAGTTCAGACCATCTTGGACAGTATCATAGAATGGCCGATGGAATTCCCAGCGATTAATGCGACATTTAATCACCTGGGCCAAAAAAGTGGCTCAACAAGGTTTGTGCTGACCGACGCTTTTTACGCTAGTCCGAAAGATAGTCAACAACTGGCCTGCGCTTTTTTCTTTAATGCTCTCACAGAAAGCGAGAGTATTCTCATCAACAGGAATTTCGCAATGTTTGAAAGAGATATTTTAACAAACCCAGGGTTTCGAAAGAAACTAGCCGAAGAGCTAAAGTGAGATAGGCAACCTACTACTTCGTCGAGTAAACCTGCTTTGTCGTTATCTGCTTGCCGCCTGACTTCCCTAAAAGATTTACAGCCATCAGGTAAGGCATCAGCAAGGTAAAAGCCGGAATGTAGGACAGATAGTTTGCGATGGCTAAGGGGCCGGTCATTGAGCACGGTAGTATGTTAAGCAGCGCACCCAGGCAGCTGAAAATCACATAAAGCAGCGAGCCAACTTTTGATAGGTGTTTGCTTAACCTTAGTGCAATAGACAAAGCCGCAGTAGCGAGATAAATTAGCGCCACCTCCACCATACGAATAATCGTAAAAGCCTCATCAAGTGACTTCATCCAGACAGGTTTGGCAGGTGCACCCGCTATAGAATATGTCACGAATACATCCGTAAGGAAATATCCCAGTAAGCCATATTGAGTACAAAGAAGGGCAAAGCAATTCTTATCAGAATGTCAGCGCACTTCGCATACTGACGGCCAGGTGTATTTTCCAGTAGCTTGTTCACGCGGTAAATGCCGACAGCCGTAGAAATGCCTCCTGCAATCAGGAAAGTATATCGAATTACTTGCTCAGTCGCTTGTGAGGCCCATCCTGCAGCAGTTTCAGGGGGTGGTCCCATGCCACCAAAGATGGCAAACAGCATCCAGGGAAAGATAAAAAATGATGCGCTCCTAGCTGATAATGCCCCATCATTTGAAAGCGCCCGTGTAGCCACAGCCATCAGCACTCCATTGAGCAGCCAAATCGGTACGTATATCCTGTAGCTGACATGTCCAACGATAAAGGCCAAGGCAGTAACCAGAACAGGGACGGACAGCAGGTAAACAAAAGCGATCTTTTTCATGCTATTCTTCAACGTCGCCATTTTAATCATTAAGTTAATTATTAAAATGGCGGCGTTGAAAAAATAAGTGCGCTATTTGGAAAGTTAAGTCACTGGTGGATTGTGAATTAAGGACGTTGCTAACGTCGTTCTATTACCGGGTTCAGAAGTATCAAAGCATGTACGTATTCACATGTGGAAGTAACGGCGCAAAATAAATATCTTTACAATGGCAGGGCCGCTTTAAATCAACTCACTGGAAATAGGTTAAATAATGATTTAGCTACCAACTTTATAACTATACCCACCGGATCAGTAGTATAGGAGAGGTTCTTAATCTGCATCACCATACATCTTTCAGATTATCATCTTCTATCGGATGGTTGAAGATCACGCCCAACGGAAGCAAATTAGTAACGCTTAATTTCTTTATTTACAAGTTCAACGTCACCCGTCGTAATAGTAATATAGTCAACTATGTCTAAACTTCTAAATATCATTCTTTTAGTATACTTGGGCTTTTCGAGTCTCTCCTGTAAGGTTTTTGAGACTAATCACGGCGGAATTATTTTACCCAAGTTTATTGATCAAGATAAGTTTACAAAGAATTGGAACGAAGATAAAGGTCTTTTTGAACTATATCAAAGGCTCAAAAGAGATCAGGACTACCGGGTATATTACTATGGTTTCCAGGTTTCAAACGATGGAACGATAATTGGAAAACCTTGGGATGATGATAAGCAGTTGGTAGAAGTTATAAATTACTTCAAAAGTACTCATTGGCTCCCTGCTTATAAAAAGGGCTATTCCACGCATAAAGAACCTTCAAATGGGATGTTAGAAATTTCAGTTGTGCCAAGCAAAAACTGTATAAAATTCAGAATTGATGTTGGAGATGGTACTTTGGAAAAGGGACTGAAGACTTATGACATCTATAGCAAGACAAAAATGCTAGCAAAGGGTGGTGAGTACAACAACTAATCAGAGCCGCAGGGAGTGTAACGGGAACTGCCGTAGCTAAGAGCCTTTGTATGCCAGCATAGTTGAATTGTAGTCTTCTTATAGGTATCGGGTATTGGCAGTCAGCCTGCCTGCTGATACGTTCGCTGGCTATAAAGGTCCAATACTGGCCGGATCTTTCAACCAGACATACAAACGTCCCTCAAGCTTCCCAGGCTCCGGTCACTTTAAGTGTACATAATACCGATTGTAAAATATCGTGTATGAAAAATGTACCAACCCCTTATTAGTTGGACAAAAGTAATGAACTAGTTGTGTAATATTTGCTGATATCCGCTGATAACTCAGAGGCCGGTTCAGTGATATCTTGAAGTCTCTTTCTTTCTGCTCTTTTCAG